>Ga0207696_1000007_pt1 | contig 578417 bp, 509 predicted proteins | sample KBSS54metaG_FD_184403 | JGI IMG/M metagenome (GOLD analysis project Ga0207696, IMG submission 184403) | Switchgrass rhizosphere microbial communities from Kellogg Biological Station, Michigan, USA - KBS S5-4 metaG (SPAdes) (version 2) | ecosystem: Host-associated > Plants > Roots > Rhizosphere... | reverse complement strand
AAGCTGATGTAAAAATCAGTAGTTGTAGAAAAATTCGGTGGAGCGGTAGTTCAGTCGGTTAGAATACCTGCCTGTCACGCAGGGGGTCGCGGGTTCGAGTCCCGTCCGTTCCGCCACTTATTAAAAGCCCTGAGCATTTGCTCAGGGCTTTTTCTTTTCCTGCTGTTCTATTTTTGCTTATTGAGCAAAAATCCTCTGCATTTATCGATCTTTTTCCCTTTCGTTACATCAACCATAATGACCTCAATCAGCCAACATTAAGAAATAACGAGGAATTTTATGGCAATCCCTGCATTTGGTCTTGGAACCTTCCGCCTGAAAGATGACGTGGTCATCGCATCAGTGAAAACGGCGCTGGAACTGGGATATCGTACGATTGATACCGCTCAGATTTATGATAACGAAGCCGCTGTTGGCCAGGCTATCGAAGAAAGCGCTGTGCCGCGTGATGAGCTGTTTATCACCACCAAAATCTGGATTGAAAACCTGAGCCCGGAAAAGCTTATCGCCAGTCTTGAAGAGAGTCTGCAGAAGCTGCGTACAGATTATGTCGATCTGACGCTGATCCACTGGCCGTCGCCGAATGATACCGTTGCCGTCGAAGCATTTATGCCTGCACTGCTGGAAGCGAAAAAGCAGGGTCTGACCCGTCAGATTGGCATCTCTAACTTCACGATTCCGCTAATGGAACGTGCGATTGCCGCCGTCGGTGCTGAAAATATCGCGACCAATCAGATTGAGCTCTCTCCGTACCTGCAAAACCGTAAAGTGGTGGAGTGGGCTACACAACACGGTATCCATATCACCTCTTACATGACTCTGGCTTATGGTAAGGCTCTGAAAGATGAAGTGATTGCCGGCATTGCGGCGAAACACAATGCGACGCCGGCACAGGTTATTCTGGCCTGGGCGATAGGTGAAGGCTACGCCGTAATCCCGTCGTCCACGAAGCGCGAAAATCTGGCAAGCAATTTGAAAGCTCAGGATCTGCAGCTGGATGCCGAGGATCGTCAGGCGATCGCCGCGCTGGATTGCAACGATCGTCTGGTTAGCCCGGAAGGCCTGGCGCCTGAGTGGGACTGATCGTCTGAATCAGCACGAGCGGCTGGCCGACTACGCGAAAAGAGCGGTCGGGAACGCGCGTATTACAGCTCCTGCGGGAGCTGTTTTACATGCTCGCTAAGAAAGTCGATAAATGCCCGGATGCGCGTGCTGACGGCTCTGTCACTGTAGTAAACCGCGCTGAACGGCATTTCAACCGGCAGGCGCTTCTCGGCCAGCAGTTCAACAAACTCCCCGCGCGCAATTTCCTGGTTGACCATATAATCGGACAGACAGGCAATACCATTCCCTGCCAGGCATAGCTGCTTAAGGGTTTCCCCGCTGTTCGATGAGATCTCACAATTCACTTCCAGCAGTTGACCATCGCAGCAGGAGACGGGCCAGGTATTCAACGAGACCGGTTCGGTAAAGCCCAGGCACAGGTGATCTTTCAGGTCAGCGACATTTTTCGGCGTACCGTGGCGAGCCAGATAGTCCGGGGAGGCGATAATTTTGCGGTAGCTGTTAAAAAGCGGCCGGGCGCGAAGGCTGGAATCTGTTAACGTACCGGCGCGGATCGCGACGTCGACTTTACGCTCAATCAGATTGATAAAGGTTTCTGATGACACCAGCGACAGGGTCATTTCCGGATAACGTTCGCGGAAAGGTTTCACCAGCGGCATCAGGAAATGCAGCATCACCGGCGTGGCGGCATCAACGCGTAACAATCCCCTCGGCGTCGTCCGTGTCTCCAGAAGTTCATTCTCCGCCGCCGCCATCTCCTGCAGGACAACCTGCATGCGACGAAAATAGCGCTCTCCTTCTTCGGTCAGATTGAGCTGACGGGTTGTACGGTTCAACAGGCTGACGCCAAGTTTTGATTCCAGCTTTTTTACCGCCCGACTGACGGCGGAATTAGCCTGCCCCAGCTGTTCAGCCGCCCGGCTAAAGCTCCCGCTTTCGACGACGGCGATAAAGATGGCTATCTCTTCTGAAGTGGCTCTCATTATTGCACCTGTAGCAAAATTCTATTGAGACTTTGATAGTTTTTGTTATTTAAACATCGCTTCATACTACGTGTCATCTTAATCCTGATGATACGGAGTAAATTATGCCACTGGCGCTACTTGCCTTAACAATCGGTGCCTTTGCTATTGGTACCACGGAATTTGTGATTGTGGGGCTGGTCCCCACGATTGCTGAACAACTGGCTATCTCGTTGCCTTCTGCCGGCCTGCTGGTTTCTATCTACGCTCTGGGGGTGGCCATCGGGGCACCGGTGCTGACCGCATTGACCGGGCGTATGCCGCGTAAACAGCTGCTGCTGGCGCTGATGGTGCTCTTTACCGCCGGTAACCTGCTGGCCTGGCAGGCTCCCGGTTATGCGACGCTGGTCTTTGCGCGTCTGCTGACTGGCCTGGCACACGGTGTGTTCTTCTCGATTGGCTCAACTATCGCGACGAGCCTGGTGCCGAAAGAGAAAGCCGCTTCGGCCATCGCCATTATGTTTGGTGGCTTAACGGTCGCCCTGGTGACCGGTGTACCGATCGGTACCTTTATCGGCCAGCATTTTGGCTGGCGAGAAACCTTTCTCGCCGTTTCGATTCTCGGCGTCATTGCACTGGTGAGCAGTCTGATTTTGGTACCGAACAACATCCCAGGCCGCGCCAGCGCAAGCCTGCGCGATCAGATTAAGGTCCTCACCCATCCGCGTCTGTTGATGATTTATGCCATCACCGCATTGGGATATGGCGGCGTCTTCACCGCGTTTACTTTCCTGGCTCCCATGATGCAGGAGCTGGCCGGGTTTAGCCCATCAACGGTGAGCTGGATTCTATTGGGCTATGGTATCTCGGTGGCCGTTGGCAACGTCTGGGGCGGAAAACTGGCCGATAAGCATGGGGCCGTTGCGGCACTGAAGTTAATCTTTGCCGCGTTGGTAGTTCTGCTGCTGGTATTCCAGTTTACCGCCAGCATCCAGTATGCTGCGCTGGCAACGGTGCTGGTGATGGGGATTTTTGCCTTCGGTAACGTGCCGGGGCTGCAGGTTTACGTCGTGCAAAAAGCCGAGCAGTATACGCCGGGTGCGGTTGACGTGGCCTCCGGCCTGAATATCGCCGCGTTCAACGTTGGCATAGCGTTAGGTTCCGTTATCGGTGGACAAACGGTGGAGCGCTATGGGCTGGCCGAGACGCCGTGGATAGGGGCCGTCATCGTCTTCGCCGCGCTGCTGCTGGTTGTGCGCAGTGGTCGTCTGGATAAGTACCGACCGGCAAAGACGGTGAATGTCGAAGGATAAAGGTTTCTCGCGAATTGCATTGAAAGTACCAGTGAAAGTCCCTATAACAGAAGAACCAGCCGCAGTCAGGCTGGTTTCCTGTTATCGAGGTTTGATGCCCAAATTGCGAAAGAATACTTATGCTATGCGCTACGTTGCCGGACAGCCCGCGGAGAGAATTTTGCCTCCGGGGTCATTCGCAAGCGTGGGCCAGGCATTTCCTGCCGGCGTGCCATTAAGCACAGATGAAAAGATCCGCGTCCTGGTGTGGAATATCTTTAAGCAGCAGCGGGCGGAGTGGAAGTCCGTTCTCAAGAACTTCGGTAAAGATGCCCATCTTGTGCTGTTACAGGAAGCGCAAACTACCCCTGAAATGGTTCGATTTGCGACGACTAATTACCTGGCCACCGATCAGGTTCCGGCTCTGGTGTTGCCGCAGCACCCCTCTGGCGTCATGACGCTGGCTTCGGCGCATCCGGTGTACTGCTGCCCGCTGCGCGAGCGTGAGCCGATTCTGCGGCTGGCAAAGTCTGCGTTAGTGACCGTGTATCCGCTGCCGGATACGCGTTTACTGATGGTTGTGAATATTCACGCAGTTAATTTCAGCCTCGGTGTCGATGTCTACAGCAAGCAGCTGCTGCCGATTGGCGATCAAATAGCCCATCACAGTGGCCCGGTGATTATGGCCGGTGATTTCAATGCCTGGAGCCGTTCACGAATGAATGCGCTCTATCACTTTGCGCGAGAAATGTCGCTGCGTGAAGTCCGTTTCCCTGACGATCAGCGCCGTCGGGCGTTTGGGCGCCCGCTTGATTTTGTATTCTATCGGGGGTTAAGCGTACACGATGCTTCCGTGCTGGTGACGCGCGCCTCTGACCACAACCCGCTACTAGTCGAATTCAGTCCCGGCAAGCCTGATTAATTAAGGTATGTCAGGCCTGCCACCGGGCAGGTCTGCGCTCAGCACGATGCTGCCCTTAATGATTCACACAACCGAAGGACAACACAATGACAACACGCTCTCACCATGACAATGTCGAAAAGCAGTTCGGCTCACAGGCTAGCGCCTATCTGACCAGCGCCGTACACGCTTCCGGGCGCGATCTGCAGCGCCTGGCCGAACGGCTGGCCGATTTCCCACAGGCAAAGTTGCTGGATATGGGATGCGGGGCAGGGCACGCCAGCTTTACCGCCGCGGGGCAGGTGGCGCAGGTTACGGCTTATGATTTATCGAGCCAGATGCTGGAGGTGGTTGCTGAAGCCGCAAAAGATAAAGGTTTCGCCAATATTGTTACTCAACAGGGGTATGCGGAAACGCTGCCGTTTGCCGATGACAGCTTTGATGTGGTGATAAGCCGCTATTCTGCCCATCACTGGCATGATGTTGGCCAGGCGCTGCGTGAGGTTAAGCGCGTCCTGAAGCCGGGCGGCGTGATGATAATTATGGATGTGATGTCGCCCGGGCATCCTGTACGCGATATCTGGCTGCAAACCGTTGAAGCGCTGCGTGATACGTCTCATGTACGAAACTACTCGAGCGGAGAATGGCTGGCATTAGCGAATGAGGCCGGGCTGGCGGTTAATCAGCTGTTGACCGATCGCTTGCCGCTGGAATTTTCCTCATGGGTGGCCCGTATGCGCACGCCAGCACCGCTGGTGGAGGCCATCCGTTTATATCAGGAGAGCGCATCCGCAGAGGTCAAAGCCTATTTCGCTTTGCAGCAGGACGGCTCCTTTACCAGCGATACGATTATGTTTGAAGCGCATAAAGCGCTTTAAAACAAAAAACGCTTTAAAACAAAAAGGCACCGGGATCCGGTGCCTTTTCTACTAAGCAGATGTATCAGGAGTCTGGCCTGTCGCTGTTCTTCACGTACAGCGTCAGCTGGTCGCCAGGCTTCAGGTCATCAGTGCCGCTATTCCAGCGCATCACATCACGTGTATTCACGCCGTGACGTTTCGCGATGCTCGACAACGAATCACCTTTACGTACGCGATAGGTGATGCTATCGCTGTTGTTGGCAAGACGCTGTGCGCTGTTACCGGCGCCAATCACCAGGTTCTGACCCACTTTCAGCCCGGACCCGCGCAGGTTATTCCACTGCTGCAGATCTTTCGTCGATACGCCAAGACGCGATGCAATCCCGGAAACCGTATCGCCCGAACGCACCCTGTAGCTACGGCTGGTCAACGGCGTGTTGTCCGCCAGCAGCGTAGGTTGCACGGCTGCAATATCGCCAGAGGCCAGTGATTCACGCAGCTGAGCAGCGTGTTTCTGTGGCACCATAACGTACTTTGGCCCGCTGGCACCAAGGGTTGATCCTTTGACGCCGGCGTTGAAGGTTTTCAGCTTGCCGACAGGCATGCCTGCCATATCTGCGAGCTGGCTAATCTCAACCGGACTGTCGAGGCGAACACGCGCCAGCGCACGGCTTTCGTCTGCCGTCGGCAGCTTCACGCCATAACGTTTGCTGTTTTTGAGAATATCACTCAACGCCAGCATTTTTGGCACATACACCTTGGTTTCCCGCGGTAATGGCAGCGACCAGAAATCGGTGGGTTTACCACGCGAACGGTTCGCTTTCATTGCCTTCAGCACTCGACCTTCGCCGCTGTTGTACGCGGCGACCGTTAACAACCAGTCGCCGTCGAACATCTTGTTCAGACGCTGCATCATATCCAACGCCGCCGTGGTAGAGGCGACGACGTCACGACGCGCATCGTAGCTGCGGGTCTGTTTCAAACCATAATTGCGCCCGGTGCTCGGAATGATCTGCCAGATGCCTGCGGCATTGGCGCCAGACGTTGCGTGCGGGTCAAAAGCGCTCTCCACTATGGGTAGTAATACCAGTTCCATTGGCATGTTACGTTTCTTAACTTGCCCGGCTATCCAGTACATATACGGCTCTGCCCGTAAAGTTACATCGTGGAGATAGCTCTTATTACTTAAATACTTCTGTTTTTGTTCGCGAATCCGGGGATTTTCCGGTATTCCCATCTTTAGCTCGTCGCCTATGGAAGTCCACAGATCCTGGTCTTGCGCGTAGAAGGTTCCATCATCTAACCAGCGCGCTTGACTTGTGAACTTACCTGCTTCCCCTTGACCAGCTGCAGAAAGGCTCTGTGCGTGCTGTTGGACGTTGCCATCGTTTTTCGACGACTGGCACCCCACCAGCAGGACAGAGGCGAGTAAAATCGCTCGTGCCTTCATGTGTGTGTCAATAGTTGCTTAAAAGACGAGCAAGAATAACGGTGAAGGCGGCGAATGACAAGAATTAAATGTCAGAAGTCATCTTTCTTTGACCTTAACCAGGCAAATCTCTGCGCAGAGTGTTGCAAATTTGTTTCTTTGGATATTTCTTTAATTAAATCATTGTCATCCGTACGTAAGAAAATATTTATACGTCGCTCATTTTTCAGAGTTACGGGCAGTGTTTTTTGTTTTTTTGCACGTAACTCATTAACTTTATGGTAGTAATCATTTATATCCCTGTCATCAGGCAGGATACTCAATGCAAACTTCATATTCGCTAAAGTATACTCATGTGCGCAACAGATTAGAGTATCCTCAGGAAACGCGTTTATTTTCCTAAATGATTGATACATCTGATCTGCTGTTCCTTCGAAAAGCCTTCCACAGCCGCCGGAAAACATTGTATCGCCACAAAAAAGATAAGGTTCGCTGTAGAAACAGATGTGTCCTAAAGTGTGACCGGGGGTGGAAAAAATAGAAAATTCGTGACCCAAAATCATCACCCGATCGCCATCGGCCACAAGGTGAGTGGTGCCTTTATCCTGGGTTTCTGCCGGTCCGTAAACCACAAGACCCGGGAACTTTTCACGCAGTTGTTTTACGCCGCCAACATGATCGTGGTGGTGGTGAGTCAATAAAATGGCTTCGGGTTGCCAGTGATTGGCTTCGATGGCGGCCAGTACCGGTGCCGCTTCGCCGGGATCGACGATAAGACAGCGGCCGTTCTCCTCACTAAGAACCCAGATGTAGTTGTCCTGAAATGCGGGAATGCTGATAAGATTCATAAATTACCTCTCAAAGCGTAGCGGAAGGTTGCGATGAAGCCGGCAAGGATACCTCAGACAATCACAGCGCCCGAGCACTGGTCCAGTATGCCCTGGGGCGAATACTATCGCGAATCGCTGGAACGGCAGATGAAACCGTGGCTGGCTAAATTATATGGCTTTCATTTACTTAAGATTGGCAATCTGAGCGCGGAAATCAACACGGAAGCCTGTGCTATCTCTCATCAGGTGAACGTGTCTTTGCAGGGCAACCCGATTCAGGTGAAAGCCGATCCGCTCCATCTTCCCTTTGCAGAAAAATCGGTTGATGCCTGCCTGCTGGCGCATACCCTGCCCTGGTGCAGCGATCCGCATCGTTTGCTGCGAGAGGCCGACCGGGTATTGATTGATGACGGCTGGATGATTTTGACCGGCTTTAACCCCGTCAGTCTGATGGGCCTGCGCAAGCTGGTGCCGGTATTACGTAAGACGACGCCCTACAACAGCCGGATGTTTACGCTCACGCGTCAGCTGGACTGGCTGGCGTTGTTGAATTTTGAGGTGCTGCATTATGGCCGGTATCAGGTGCTGCCCTGGTCCAGACATGGTGGCAAACTCCTCAGCACTCATCTGCCGGCACTGGGCAGTTTGCAGCTGATTGTTGCCCGGAAGCGGACGGTTCCGCTGACGTTAAACCCGATGAAGTCGGGAAAAGCAAAAACGCAGCTGCGCCAGACGGTTGGCGCCACGCGTCAGTGGCGCAACGGCCAAAGTTAGCTTTCTGGCTGGTAGCCGGTATCGCTCTGCGTCGGGCTGGAGGCAGCAGCGCGCGCCAGCTCATCACAGCGTTCATTTTCCGGGTGGCCGGCATGGCCTTTGACCCATTCCCATTTGATTTGATGCTGGCCGAGCGCGGCATCCAGGCGCTGCCAGAGATCGACATTTTTAACCGGTTTTTTATCAGCGGTTTTCCAGCCGCGTTTTTTCCAGTTATGGATCCACTGGGTGATCCCCTGGCGCACGTACTGGCTGTCGGTGCTGAGGATCACTTCGCACTGCTCCTTCAGCGCCTCGAGGGCGACAATTGCCGCCATCATCTCCATCCGGTTATTGGTGGTGAGGTGATAGCCCTGACTAAAGATTTTTTCTTTTCCGCGATAGCGTAAAATCGCCCCATAACCACCGGGCCCAGGATTTCCCAGGCATGAACCATCGGTGAAAATTTCTACCTGTTTAAGCATCTCTGGTAGACTTCCTGTAATTGAAATCGATAGATAAACGGCAAGTCTGACATAAATGACTGATATGAGCACTGCAATTACACGACAGATTGTTCTTGATACTGAAACCACTGGTATGAACCAGATCGGTGCGCACTATGAAGGACATAAGATCATCGAAATCGGTGCGGTAGAGGTAATAAACCGCCGCCTCACCGGGAACAACTTCCATGTTTATCTGAAACCGGACCGGCTAGTGGACCCGGAAGCGTTCGGCGTTCACGGGATCGCCGATGAATTCCTGATGGATAAACCGGTGTTTGCGGATGTGGCCGACGAGTTTATGGACTATATCCGCGGCGCGGAGCTGGTTATCCATAACGCCTCGTTTGATATCGGCTTTATGGATTATGAATTCAGCAAGCTGAATCGCGGCATTGCGAAAACGAATACTTTCTGCAAAGTCACCGATAGCCTCGCACTGGCGCGGAAAATGTTCCCCGGCAAGCGTAACAGCCTCGATGCGCTGTGCTCACGTTATGAAATAGACAACAGTAAGCGCACGCTGCACGGGGCATTACTCGATGCCCAGATTCTGGCCGATGTCTATCTGATGATGACCGGTGGTCAGACGACGATGGCATTTTCAATGGAAGGAGAGGGGCAGCAGCAGGCTGGTGAAATGGGAATACAGCGGGTTGTTCGCGCCGCCAGCAAATTACGCGTGGTTTATGCGACTGATGAAGAGATCGTGAGCCATGAATCCCGACTCGATCTGGTGCAAAAGAAAGGCGGAAGCTGCCTGTGGCGCGCCTGAGTCACTGGGATATGCTGTAAAAATCACCTGGCGGGCGATTTTTACAGCAAACGATTCAAAACTGAAGAAAAAGCGTTGACGGCGTTACGGGGAATCCGTAATATTCGCCTCGTTCCCAAGGGAACAGTAAGTGGAGCGGTAGTTCAGTCGGTTAGAATACCTGCCTGTCACGCAGGGGGTCGCGGGTTCGAGTCCCGTCCGTTCCGCCACTATTCAGAAAGCCTGAATCAGAAATGATTCAGGCTTTCGTCGTTTCACGCCCCGCCAAAACAAACTCATTGAGTTCATTTTATATATTTCAATTGCTTGCGAATATGATGCTGCATAACGGCCAGCATGCAGGCACCGGACAGGCCGATCATCAGCGCCCCGTTGACCGCCTCCAGCGGACCGAGCAGTTTCCATCTGGCGCTCATCACAACATCGCCATACCCCAACGTCGCGAAGTTCACCCCGGAGTGATACACCGCATCCAGCAGCGTCGGAAACTCGCCCAGCCAGACAAACAGTATTCCCCAGAGCAAAATCTGCAGCAAATTACCCATTAAAATGATGATGATGGTGCCGAACAGCGCCAGCACGCCGGCAAGTAGCCCCTCTTTGCCGTGAAAACGCTTGAGATAAAAGCGAATGCACCAGACGGACACCAGAGATTGCAGCAGCATATTACACAGGATAACGGGCATGCCCGTAATCAGCGGAAGCAACATGTTAATCTCCTGAATGAAGTTTTGTTGAGGGGGCGTCAAGGGGGCGCCAGCGCTCAAGAAGGGCGATGCAGGCCCAGCCATAAAGCGCGATGATGAGATATAACGCGCAGCGCATCACGGCGGCTGTCCAGACATCTTTTCCTGAACTGCTGTCCTGAATCGCCGGGCCGAACAGAATGAGGGCGGTTATCCAGACATTGCTCCAGAAAGAGGGGGGAAACCGTCCCGGCACCAGACGAACCAGCCGCCGGGCCACCCACAGACTGACCAGGCTCAGCCAGAGCACCAGCATTAGCAGCGACGGCCAGAGGCTAAGACCGAACCACAGCCCCAGCGCCAGCAGCGCCCCCAGTAGCGTCGATAGCACCAGTTCTTTTCCCGACGTTTTCGTGGTGAGCGTCGTCGCCTGCTGCGCCAGCGTGACGGTTTTCATCACCGCCGGGATGTAGAACGTCGGGTGGCTCAGTGCCAGAAGCCAGACGGGGAGTACAATAATCACCGCCCGTAGCGCCCTGACATGGGGAGAACTCACCGCCGGCGATTCCCTGGGCTGGGGCGCCGGGCCCGGTGGCGGTGGGAATAACGCCACCGCCAGCCCGTTGACCAACGTACCGGTAATAAAACCGATCCCCAGCATTTGCGCCAGCCCCATCGCCAGCGCCTGCTCAATCAGCCCGGCAATGGGAATCACCGCTATTGCCACCACCAGCAGCATCGACAGCGTGGCCTTCCCGTAAAGGCCCATTAATATCAACTGATACAGCAACAGCGCCGTGAGCAGCACGCCCGGTAAGGCGTAATAGGTCAGTAATGGCACCATCAGAATGCCACCCGTCATGGTGACTATCAGGAGAGAACCAATGACGAGACCTTTTTTCAGCGCCAAAGGTTTCCCCTGGCACAGCACAATCCAGGCCATGATGCATCCGAGGTGCGGCATCGGCAGCGCGCTGGCATAGCAGACCAGCGCGGCCAGTCCGCTGCCACAGCTTATTCTCAGTACGGCACGGTCCACGTTATGCATCGCGCTGGTCCCCTAATAGAGCCAGGAGAACAGGCTCATGACACGGATATACAGGTAGCCTGCAACGTTCAGCAGGCTACTGCCGCTGGTATAAACCAGCACATCTGCCTGCCCGCCAACGCGAAGGCTGGTGGGCGGCGGGGTATCCTCTTTTGCAAAGGCGATTTTAACCGGGAAGCGCTGGGCCTGACGGAGCCAGTCACGGTTGTTATCCACGGTAGGGAGACCGCCGGCTGGCGGGGGTTGCGAGGCGTTGATACCATAGCCGATGCTGAGTACCCGGCCGGTAAAAATGTGTCCGGGCATGCTGTCGAGAAGAATCGCTACCTCATTACCCGGCCGGATACGACCGAGGTTATTTTCGGTCATGTCCGCGTTAATCCAGACATCGTTCAGGGCAATCAATGTCATCACCGGGGCGCCCGCGCCAACAAACTGGCCAGCTTCGGTGCGTAAATCGGTAATCAGCCCGCGGCTGCCGGCAATCACGGTGCTTTTACTGCGGTCCAGCTCGGCTTTGCGAACCGCGGCCCGGGCGCTTAACAGCTGAGAATTATCGTCACCGGCTGCACCGGCGGCTTCAATGGCACGCCGCACGTCGGCAGCGGCGGCGGCCATCTGACTACGGGCGGTTTCCCGGGTGGCCTGGGCTATTTCCAGGCGCCGGACGGAAATGGTGCCGGGATCTTCACGATAGAGCCGTTCCTGGCGCTCGGCATCTTTCGCCGCATTCTGGTAAGCGGTGGTGGCGGCCTGAAGGCCAGCCTTTGCCGCGACCACGCTTTCACCGCTGGCCTTCACGGAACTGAGCACCGTGGCATAGTCCGAACGTGCACGCGCCAGGGCGATATCATAAGGTTCCGGGTCCAGCTCAAACAGCGGTTCGCCCATAGCGACACGTTGATTGTCACGAACATATACCTTTTTTATTTGCCCGGTCACTTCCGCTGCGACCGGAATGACGAAGGCCTGTACCCTGGCCTGCGAGGTATAGGGCGTCACCCTGTCCGTGACTAAATAAAAGCCGATCAGCAGTACAATCACCACCACCAGGCCGATGGCCGTACGCCGGCTGGCCTGTCCAGGTGAAGAGGAGGGGGCATTCATAGCGAAGGTCCTTCTGAAGGAGATGTGGCGGAAGGAAGCGGGGTCTTCAGCAGCGGCAGCCAGCTATCACGCTGGCGCAGGTGCGTTTCCGTTGCGGCATCGACCAGCGGGCGTGTCCGTCCGCTTTCCCAGCCGCCCCCCAACGCTTTATACAGCGCGATCAGATCGCGCATCGCCGCGCCGCGGCTGCTGACCAGCCGTTCTTGTTGGTTGAACAGCGCCCGCTGCGAGTCAAGGACACGCTGAAAGTCAGCCATTCCTTCACGATACTGCGTGTTGGCTATTTCGAGGGAACGGCTGGCGGCTTTACCCGTTTGGCTCAGCAATACAATTTCATCTTTATCATTCGCGTAGGCGATAGCCGCATCGTCGACTTCACGCGCGGCCTGAAAGACGGTATCGCGATAGTGCTCGTGAAGCTGGAGAAAACGGGCATCCTGAACCAGAACCTGATTTCCGAGCCGGCCTTGATCCAGCAGATTCCAGCTGAATGTCGGGCCCGCCGCCCAGCTGAGCGTGCCATTGCTCTCCGTCCTGCCGCTAATCCCGACGCTGCCGATCAGCGAAATGGACGGGTAGAGCTCGCTCTCCGCTACGCCGATAAGCGCCGACTGTGCCGCCAGCTGTCGCTCAGCCGCCCTGACGTCGGGCCGTCGGCGCAGAAGGTTGGCAGGAAGTTCAGACACTAACGAGAGTTCGCCCAGCGGGATATCGCCGCTCTGGCTCGCCATTTCCGGCAGGGGGCCGGGCTTGCGTGCCAGCAGCGCGCTCAGGGCATTCTGGCTTTGTGCGAGGCTGGTTTCCAGTTGGGGGATCGTCGAAAGCGTGGAGAGGTATTGGGTTTTTGCCTGCTGAACGTCCAGCTCCGCGCTGTTGCCGCTGAGGAATAACCGCTCGGTGATCTGCAGGCTACGCTGCTGGATCTTCGCATTGCTGCGGGTTATTTGCAGGCGGGCTTCCAGCGTGCGGATATTGACGTACCACTGCGCCACCTGGGCCGCCATCAGCACTTGAATATCATCGTACTGCGCTAGCGTGGCGAAATAGCTGGCATCGGCGGACTCGACGCCGCGCTGAAACTTACCCCAGAAATCGATTTCCCATCCCAGATTAACCCCGGCGCTGTAACGGGTTCCTGAGCTGTAGTTTCCCGAACGCTGCTGGCCGGTGCGCAGCAGATCGCCGCTGCCGATCGTCGCCTGCGGTCCCAGTAAGCTCTCGGCGATCCCCAGCTGCGCCCGGGATTCCAGCAGACGCAGACCGGCGATTTTGACATCCGGATTTTTCCGCAGCGCTTCGTTAATCAGCGCGGTTAAGGTCGGGTCGTTGAGCTGCGTCCACCACCGTGCGTAATCGGCAGGCGTCGAGCGGGAAGCCATCCGCTGCGTGGCCGGCTGCCAGTGGGTCAGCTCCGGCGTTTTCGGCGGATGGTAGTCTGGCCCCAGCGTCGTGCATGCGGTGAGAACAAGGCAGGCGCCAGCGGTGAACAGCAGGCGCCTGGTACGGTGCTCATTGAGCATCTTTGTCGTCCGGAACGACAGGAGTCTGGCTATCGCCGACCTGCCCATCGTTGACCCAGGACATGAAAATACGATAGCCAATAGAGAGCAGGGTCGCGCCGATAAACATACCGAGAATACCGCTGGCCGCCATGCCGCCTAATGCACCAAGCAGCACGACTGGCATCGGGGCATCGACACCGCGTCCGAGCATCAGCGGTTTGAGTACGTTGTCTGCCATACCGGCCACAATCAGCAAGATCGTGTAGATGATATTCATCGCCGTTCCGTGGTCGCCGAGGCTCCACATCAGCGCAATGGCCGGCGCGGTCACCAGAATCACGGGAATCTGCGCGATCCCGAGGATCAGCGCCAGAACAAAGAAGATCCCCACTGCCGGAATGCCCGCCACGATCATAATGACGCCTACCAGCAGCGCCTGGATCAGCGCGACGCCGATCACGCCCTGCGCCACCGCACGGATCGTGCTGGTACACAGTTTCACCAAAGCGTGTCCTTTTTTCTCATCCGTCAGGCGTATGGCAATGCGTCGGGCGCTGTCCGCCCCGGCGGCGCCCCAGGTCATGATAATGCCCGCTATGATGAAGGAGAGGATAAAACCGAGCAATCCACCGCCCATGCTGGCAAGAATACCGAGGATATTTTTAGCGATATCTCCGATCTGCGAACGGTAGTTGCTAATCAGCCCCGGCAAATCGTTGGACGCTTTTAACCACAGGAGGCTAATTTTTTCTCCGACGATGGGAATGGTGGCGATATGCGCTGATGGCGGCGGAATGACGAAAGTACGGCCGCCGAGTTTATCAATCATCACGCTGACGCTTTCACCCAGAGAGCTTATCATCAGCACCGTAGGGACCACGATCAGCACAATGCCGAGCAGGACTATCAGGGTTGAGGACCAGCCCTGTTTTCCTCCCAGCTTCGTCGCAAAATACTGGTGGAGAGGGTAAAGAGTGACGGCCAGGATAACGGCCCACAGCATCATATTAAGAAACGGAGAAAATACGGTATAGCAGAAAGAGGCTAATGCCAGAATAAGTCCAAAGCGAATGAACATATCCAAAAAACGGGCAACCAGTCTTTTTTCAACAACAAGCAGGGTATTATTTTCCATGATGGTTTGTTCTCACTGATAATGCGCGCACGACCTTACAGGTCGGGCAATAAAACCAGACCAGGACCGAGATGGAATCGCTTTAAAAAAAGCTTAAAGTTATTTGAAAATGAAGTTTGTGCTTGTTGAATTTTATCCACTTAATGAGTGTAGAACAGAAATAATCCGTCCAAAAAAATATTATTTTTCCGCTTATTCTGCGGGCTGGCGGGGGAAAAGGGAGGGGCGAGGTATAAAGCGGATTCCCCTCGATTAACGAGGGGAGAAGGCGATCAGTTCAGGGTGAAAGGATCCGCATCCTGCCAGGCCGGAAACTTCTCTCGATACTCTTTGAGCGCCGTCATCGACAGTTCTGCATCCAGGCGCGTTGCCTGATGGGGTTCTGCCGTTGCCAGAATCTCTCCCTGCGGGCTGATAATGCGGCTATCGCCGCGGTAATGATGGCCGTTACCATCGGTGCCGACGCGGTTACAGCCGGCGACATAGGCCAGATTCTCGATGGCGCGCGCCACCAGCAGAGACTGCCAGTGCAGTGAACGCGGAGCAGGCCAGTTGGCAACATAGAGCGCTAAATCGTAGTCGTTATGGTTACGTGACCATACCGGGAAGCGCAGGTCATAGCATACCAGCGGCAGAATTCGCCAGCCGCGCCACTCAAACACGACCCGTTCGTTGCCCGCCTCATAATGGTGATGTTCTTCGGCCATGCGGAACAGATGGCGTTTGTCGTAGAAGTGGGTTGTGCCATTAGGCTCTACCAGCAAGAAGCGGTTAACCGGCCCACGATCGGTTTGCAGCGCCGCGCTGCCGGCAATCAGGGCATTTGTTTGCACCGCTTTGCTCTGCATCCAGTCAATGACGTTTTCGGGTGACATCGACTGCTTTGCGGCCTCCATAGCGAATCCGGTCGTGAACATTTCCGGCAATACAATGACGTCACGTCCGGTGATGCCTTCCAGTTGACGATCGAAATGACGCAAGTTGGCGGGACCGTCCATCCACACCAGGGGTTGTTGCAACAACGTAATTTTCAAACCAGGCACAGTGTTGAACTCCATCATCATGAGAGCATCAGGGTAATTTTAACACCATATCAGTCTCTCGCTGCTCAGCGGAATATGTTGTTAAAAAAATGATAACGCAGACAGGTGAATGTCGGTCGACGGGTAAAAAAGAAAGGCGGGGAAATTCCCCGCCCTGGTCGTGATGTGGTGACGGTTATTGTTTTATGCGGCTTCAACCTTGCGGACTTTCTCCGGGAGCTTTACCGGTTTGGTCGCCAGCTCATCGGCTGCGAAATCGTCAACGTTAATGCTGCGCAGACGGCTGGTTTCCGCACGGCTCAGAATATCGGCTTCATCCTGATTGATTAAACCTTTTGCCAGCGCGTTGCGGGCCAGTTCATCCAGACGGGTAAACGGCAGGTTTTTACCCAGCTCTTTGCAGATACGCTGATGAATCGGATCGGCGGCCATGACATCAAGCAGCGCCTCTTCCAGCAGACCGACCGGGTTATGTTCACTCGGGGTCAGATACTGGCCGCGGCCGATACGTGAACGCGTTGCGCTCGGTACCTGCAGGATTTTTGCCACCTTATGATCCAGCTTATCGGACGGCGCGTCGTAGTGACGGCCGGTCGGGAAGATAGCAATGCGCAGGGCGCCGGCGACAAAACGGTTCGGGAAGTTCTTCAGCAGATCGTCAATCGCCTGTTCTGCCTGATACAGCGCATCCTGGACGCCCCAATGGACCAGCGGGAGGTCTGCTTCATTGCGCCCTTCATCGTCATAGCGTTTCAGCACCGCGGAGGCGAGATAGAGCTGGCTCAGGACATCGCCGAGACGCGCGGAGATGCGCTCGCGACGCTTCAGGCTTCCGCCCAGCACCGCCATGGAGACGTCGGACAGCAGCGCCAGGTTCGCGCTCAGACGGTTCATGTGCTGGTAGTAGCGACGGGTGCCATCGCGGGTCGGCGTGCTGCTTGTCAGCCCGCGGGTCAGGCCCAGCCAGAAGCTGCGGACTTTGTTACTGCCGACGTGACCAATGTGTTTAAACAGCAGTTTGTCGAAAGCGTTAACATCATTGTTTTGCGCGGCGGCCATTTCATCCAGTACGTACGGATGGCAGCGAATCGCCCCTTGACCGAAGATCATCATGCTACGGGTCAGGATATTGGCCCCCTCCACGGTGATGGCAATGGGCGCGCCCTGGTAGGCACGGGCGAGGAAGTTACCTTCGCCCAGCATGATGCCTTTCCCGCCGGTGATATCCATGGCGTCAATAATTGAGCGCTGGCCGCGATGGGTACAGTGGTACTTGACGATAGCCGACAGCACCGCCGGTTTCTCTCCCAGCATAATGCCGTAGGTAATCAGCGAAGCGGCGGCATCCATCACATATGCGTTACCGGCAATACGCGCCAGAGGCTCTTCGATGCCTTCCATTTTACCGATGGAGATTTTGAACTGGCGGCGAATATGGGCATAGGCACCGGTCGCCATCGCCACGGATTTCAGTCCGCCGGTGGCGTTAGACGGTAGGGTGATGCCGCGTCCCACGGACAGACATTCCACCAGCATCCGCCAGCCCTGACCGGCCATCGACGGGCCGCCGATGATGTAATCGATCGGCACGAAAATGTCTTTCCCCTGGGTCGGACCATTCTGGAACGGCACGTTCAGCGGGAAGTGGCGACGGCCAATTTCGACACCCGGCGTGCTGGTCGGGATCAGCGCGCAGGTAATGCCCAGATCTTCTTCGCCGCCCAGCAGACGGTCAGGATCGGAGAGTTTAAAGGCCAGACCCAAGACGGTCGCGATAGGCGCGAGGGTGATATAACGTTTGTTCCAGGTCAGGCGCATGCCCAGTACCTGCTCACCTTGCCATTCGCCCATGCAGACGACGCCGCTGTCCGGGATGGCACCGGCGTCAGAGCCGGCTTCCGGACTGGTCAGCGCAAAGCACGGAATTTCCTGACCACGCGCCAGGCGCGGCAGATAGTGATTTTTCTGCTCTTCTGTACCGTAATGTTGCAGCAGTTCGCCCGGGCCTAAGGAGTTCGGTACGCCGACGGTAATCGCCAGGATACCGGAAACGCCGGAGAGCTTTTGCAACACCCGTGACTGAGCGTAAGCGGAGAATTCCAGGCCGCCGTACTCTTTCTTAATGATCATCGCAAAGAAACGATGCTCTTTCAGGTAGGCCCACAGCGCCGGCGGCAGATCGGCCATTTCATGGGTGATTTCAAAATCATTCGCCATGCGACAGGCTTCTTCTACCGGGCCATCGATGAACGCCTGTTCTTCGGCGGTCAGGCGCGGCTGCGGATAGTTGTGCAGCTTCTGCCAGTCTGGCGTCCCGCGAAACAGGTCGCCTTCCCACCAGGTTGTGCCCGCGTCGATGGCCTCTTTTTCGGTACGCGACATTGGCGGCATCACCTTACGGAATGCGCGGAATGCCGGCGCCGAGAAAATTGACTTGCGCATCGGCGCAAAGTTGAACGGCAGCAGGATAATCGCCAGCGGTACCAGCAGCCAGATATTCCACAGCCCGGCCACGCTAAGCGCGGCGGTCCAGGCGAGCAAAATTACGCTGCTCAGCAGGAGATTAATTCGGTGATAGAAGAGCGCACCGAGTAAAACAACGGTTGCAACAATACTCAAAATCATCATAGAGAAATGCTCCCTGTCTTGTAGGAGGTCTGACCACTTGTGATGATATGGTTGTAGTGGATGTTATTGGCTTTAGCAATGTGTTTACAAAATAATTACAACCTTGCTCACATTGTTGTACGTAAATGCGGCACGTAAAAGCAAAACCACGGCGGATAACGTCGGCTGCTGCTTCTCGCTTCGGCGCCTATCCGGTACACTGCCAGGGTTATTCCAACCATACTGAAGGATTATCCTCATGTACCAGGATCTTATTCGTAACGAACTGAACGAAGCGGCGGAAACGCTGGCTAACTTTCTGCAGGACGAAGCTAATATTCACGCGATTCAGCGTGCCGCGGTGCTGCTGGCTGATAGCTTTAAGGCCGGTGGTAAAGTCCTCTCCTGCGGTAACGGCGGTTCCCACTGCGATGCGATGCACTTTGCAGAAGAACTGACCGGGCGCTATCGTGAGAATCGCCCTGGCTATCCGGCGATTGCGATTTCAGACGTCAGCCACCTGTCCTGCGTCAGTAACGATTTTGGCTATGAGTATGTCTTCTCCCGCTACGTCGAGTCCGTGGGGCGCGCCGGCGATGTGCTGCTGGGTATCTCCACTTCCGGCAACTCCGGCAACGTGATTAAGGCGATTGAAGCTGCCCGTGCGCAGGGGATGAAAGTCATCACGCTGACCGGCAAAGACGGCGGTAAAATGGCCGGCTCCGCCGATGTTGAAATTCGCGTGCCGCATTTTGGTTATGCCGATCGTATTCAGGAAATTCACATTAAAGTGATTCATATTCTGATTATGCTGATCGAAAAAGAGATGGTTAAGGCCTGATGACATGGTGTCGGGCGGCACAGTGTTTGCCCGACCTGCGGGCTGAGTTGTCGGCCGGGTAAGCAGTGCACTACCCGGCAGTGCCTGAAAGTGCGTAGAGGTGATGTATGTGCGAATTGCTCGGGATGAGCGCGAATGTGCCAACAGATATTTGTTTTAGCTTTACCGGGCTGGTTCAGCGCGGTGGCGGCACCGGCCCGCATAAAGATGGCTGGGGTATTACCTTTTATGAAGGTAAAGGCTGTCGCACATTCAAAGATCCGCAGCCCAGCTTCCAGTCGCCGATTGCCAAACTGGTTCAGGACTATCCCATCAAATCGTGCTCGGTTATCGCCCATATTCGCCAGGCTAACCGCGGTATCGTTGCGCTGGAAAACACCCATCCATTTACCCGCGAGCTGTGGGGACGCAACTGGACATATGCTCATAACGGCCAGTTAGAGGGCTATGAGGCCCTGGATACGGGGAATCTCCAGCCGATCGGCGAGACCGACAGCGAAAAAGCCTTCTGCTGGCTGCTGCACTGCCTGACCGAGCGCTATTCGGGGACGCCGGACGACATGGTTGAAGTGTTCAGCTTTATCGCGACCCTGGCGGGCTCGCTGCGGGAAAAAGGCGTCTTCAATATGCTGTTGTCGGACGGACGTTACGTAATGGCGTTTTGTTCGACGAATCTGCACTGGATAACGCGGCGGGCGCCGTTTGGCGTGGCAACGTTACTGGATCAGGACGTGGAAATCGATTTTCAACGGGAGACCACACCCAACGATGTGGTCACCGTTATCGCCACTCAGCCGCTGACCGGCAACGAGACTTGGCATAAAATCATGCCAGGCGAGTGGGCGTTATTTTGCCTCGGGGACCGTGTAGTTTGAAGCCAGCTGCGGCTGGATAACTTCATGGCTGAGCGGCTTGCTGACGATATAGCGGCCATCGGCCACTGAGATAACCGGCGGCTTGTGGGTTTGCTGGAAATAGTCGTAGCCTGGCTTCAGCTGTTTCCAGAAATCCGCATAGTAGGAGTATTTGTGGCGTTCCATATTGGCGTTGGTCATGCGGAAAGGATAAATGCTGACCTGTACGCTGGACTGGCCGAACACTAGCGCGCCGGTCACAAACTGGAAAATCTCATCAATGCCGGTATCGGTCATCGCGTAGCAGCCGATGGATACGCAGGCACCGTGAATCATCAGGTATTTACCTTCATATCCATGAGCGCGATCGTAGGCGTTGGGGAAGCCGATATTAATGGCTTTATAGAAACGGCTGTCAGGCTTGAGCTGATTGCGCGTCACGCTATAAAACCCTTCCGGACTTTTGAAGTCGCCCTGACGCTGCTTCGGCCCCAGACCGCCGGAATAGTTACAGATCCGGTAGCTGTCGAGTAGCTGGTAGGTTTCGCCCATTTTGACGTAGAGATCGAGCGTGCGCTCTTCTTTGAAGATCTCAATGTAAACCGGGGAACCCATTAATTGTTGCTTGTATTCTTTGCTAACCGGCGTCGTCGAGCCGCTATTGCTGAGTAACCCAGCAAATGAAACGCACGGCAACAGAAGCATCGCAATAAATAATGCGATTTTGCGCATACTGCTTGTTCCTTGATAAATCAAAAACCACATTGCCAGGACGGCAAGAGATACCCGAAATCAGACTTTTCTGGATTTAGAGCGCTCACATTAGCATCACGGCATTTTTTCGCAAGCGCGGCCTTGCCGCGTTTACAATTTAGTTGTCCTTTATAGCGAATCCGACGTCAAAGCGCAGTCAGAACTTTGCGCAATAGATCTCATTTTATAGGTAGTTAATGGTGGTTTATCTACTGACGCCGCTCACGAAATGTTACACTTGCGCCGCTTAACGATCAGGGTAAGAAAGGATGCTTCTCTCCCGTCTTGTGAATCGCCAGGACTCAGCTTTTCCTTTTCTCTGATTTCCCATCAATGTTGCTGGCCTCGATCTGATATCGAGGTTTAGGTTACGGATACCTGCTAACGATATGATTAAAATCACGAAAGGGCTGAATCTGCCCATAGCTGGCATGCCATCACAGCAGAAAACTTCTCAGGTTGCCGTCAAACGCGTCGCGCTGTTGGGCGAGGAGTACGTTGGTATGCGCCCCTCAATGGCGGTGCGCGAAGGTGACCGGGTACAAAAAGGGCAGATCCTCTTCGAAGACAAAAAGAACCCCGGCGTCTGCTTTACCGCACCTGCGGCTGGGGTGATTAGCGCCATCCATCGCGGCGAACGTCGGGTTCTGCAATCCATTGTTATCGATGTCGACGGCGATGAGGCCGTCTCCTTCCCCCGCTATGCGCCTGGCGATCTGGCTGGATTGGCGCGGGAAACCGTGCAGCAGCAGCTGCTGACTTCCGGCCAATGGACGGCATTTCGCACCCGTCCGTTTAGTAAAACACCGGCGCCGGGTAGCGTACCGGCGGCGATTTTCGTGACCGCTATCGATACCAACCCGCTGGCGGCGGATCCGCAACCGATTATTCTGGCCCGCCGTGAGGCCTTTGATGCGGGACTCACCGTGCTCACCAGCCTGACGGATGGCAAAGTTCATGTCTGCCAGGCCAGCGGCGGCAAGCTCGGTGGCCACCCGTCAGGGCAGGTGACCTTTAACCAGTTCGCCGGACCGCATCCGGCCGGGCTGGCAGGCACCCATATCCATTTCCTTGAGCCCGTCAGCCTGAAGAAGCAGGTCTGGTACCTTAACTATCAAGATGTTATCGCTATCGGTCGGCTGTTTCTCGACGGGGAACTTTACAGCGAACGCGTGATTGCGCTCGGGGGCCCGCAGGTCAAAGAGCCGCGGCTGATCGAGTCCTGCTGCGGCGCCAGTCTTGATGAACTGCTGGCCGGTGAGCTGCTGGAGGGGGAAAACCGGGTGATTTCCGGCTCGGTGTTGAGCGGCACCCACGCCCAGGGGCCGTATGCGTTCCTTGGCCGCTATCACCTGCAGGTGAGCGTCGTGAAGGAAGGGCGTGAGAAAGAGCTGTTTGGTTGGGTGATGCCGGGCAAAGACAAATTTTCGATTACCCGCACCACGCTCGGACATTTTCTCAAACACAAACTGTTCAGTTTCTCAACGGATACCAACGGCGGCGAGCGTGCGATGGTTCCCATCGGCAACTACGAGCGCGTGATGCCGCTGGATATTCTGCCGACACATCTGCTGCGGGATTTGCTGGCGGGAGACACCGACAGCGCGCAGGCGCTGGGCTGCCTGGAGCTGGATGAAGAAGATTTAGCGCTCTGCACCTACGTCTGCCCGGCAAAATATGAATACGGCCCGCTGCTGCGTGACGTCTTAACCCGCATTGAGCAGGAAGGATAAGTGATGGGTTTGAAAAATCTGCTGGAAAAAATTGAGCCGCATTTCACCCACGGCGGCAAACTGGAAAAGTACTACCCGTTGTATGAGGCGGCGGCGACCATTTTCTATACCCCGGGTCAGGTGACGAAAGGGGCCTCTCACGTCCGTGATGCCATCGACCTCAAGCGGATGATGATCCTGGTGTGGCTGGCGGTGTTCCCGGCGATGTTCTGGGGCATGTACAACGTTGGTCTGCAAACTATCCCGGCGCTACACAAACTCTACGGCGCGGAGCAGCTGCAGCAGGTGATCGCCAGCCACTGGCACTATAGCGTGGCGCAGTGGCTGGGGGTGAGCTTTGGCCCGGATGCGGGCTGGCTGAGCATGATGGGGCTGGGCGCAGTATTCTTCCTGCCCATTTATCTCACCGTGTTTATCGTCGGCGGCTTTTGGGAAGTGCTGTTCGCCATCGTGCGCAAACACGAAATCAACGAAGGCTTCTTTGTTACCTCCATTCTGTTCGCGCTGATTGTGCCGCCGACGCTGCCGTTGTGGCAGGCGGCGCTGGGCATCAGTTTTGGCGTGGTGATTGGCAAAGAGATCTTTGGCGGCACCGGCCGTAACTTCCTCAACCCGGCGCTGGCCGGGCGCGCATTCCTGTTCTTTGCCTATCCGGCGCAAATTTCCGGCGATCTGGTGTGGACGGCGGCGGACGGTTTCTCCGGCGCAACGCCGCTTTCTCAGTGGGCGAGCCGCGGCGGTGAAGCGCTGGTGAATGTCACCAGCGGCCAACCGGTAAGCTGGATGGATGCGTTCCTCGGCAATATTCCGGGCTCCATCGGCGAGGTCTCGACGCTGATGATTCTGATTGGCGGCGCCATCATCATTTTCGGTCGTGTCGCCTCCTGGCGCATTGTCGCCGGGGTGATGATTGGCATGATTGCCACGGCAACGCTGTTTAACGTTATTGGCTCTGATACCAACCCGATGTTCGCCATGCCGTGGTACTGGCATCTGGTGCTCGGCGGCTTTGCCTTCGGCATGATGTTTATGGCGACTGACCCGGTGTCGGCGTCGTTCACCGACAAAGGAAAGTGGGCATACGGTGCGCTGATTGGCGCGATGTGCGTATTGATCCGCGTGGTGAACCCGGCCTATCCGGAAGGGATGATGCTGGCCATTCTTTTTGCCAACCTCTTCGCGCCACTGTTCGATTACCTGGTGGTGCAGGCCAATATCAAGCGGAGGAAGTCGCGTGGCTGAGAAAAAAAGTAACGATAGCATCGGCAAAACGCTGCTGGTGGTGCTGGTGCTTTGCCTGGTCTGCTCGGTCATTGTTGCCGGTTCTGCGGTGGGGCTGAAGCCGCGCCAGCAGGAGCAAAAAGCGCTCGATAAACAGCGTAACATTCTCTCCGTCGCCGGGCTGATGCAGCCGGACATGAAGCAGGAGGAGATTGCCTCGGTGTTTGCCGAGCGTATCACTCCGCGGCTGCTGGATTTGAAAAGCGGCGCACTGCTGGAAAAAGATCCGGACTCCTTCAATCAGGGGCTGGCGCTGAAAGATCCTGAGCAAAGTACCGTGCTGGAGGCCAGCCAGGATCCGGCGGGCATCAAGCGTCGTACTAACGTGGTGGAAATCTACCTTGTGAAAGACGAGCAGAAAAAGGTTCAGGAAGTGGTGCTGCCGATTTACGGCAACGGCCTGTGGTCGATGATGTACGCCTTTGTGGCGCTTGATACCGATGGCCGTACCGTGAAAGGCATCACCTATTACGATCAGGGCGAAACGCCGGGCCTCGGCGGCGAAGTGGAAAACCCCGCCTGGCGTCAACAGTTCATCGGTAAAAAAGTGCTCGACGACAGCGGTATGCCTGCGCTGAAAGTGGTGAAAGGCGGCGCACGTCAGGGGGATGACTATGCGGTTGACGGCCTTTCCGGCGCAACGCTCACCTCCAACGGCGTGCAGCACAGTTTTGATTTCTGGATGGGGGAGCAGGGCTTTGGTCCGTTCCTCAAGCAGATTCGTGAAGGAGGCCTGAACAATGGCTGAGCTCGATGAGATGAAAGAAGTAAAACGGGTGCTGGTCGGGCCGTTGATCAGCAACAACCCCATTGCCTTGCAGGTGCTGGGCGTCTGTTCGGCGCTGGCGGTGACCACCAAACTGGAAACCGCATTCGTCATGACGATCGCGGTAACGCTGGTGACGGCGTTTTCCAGCATGTTTATCTCGATGATCCGCCACCATATTCCCAACAGCGTACGCATTATCGTGCAGATGGCGATCATCGCCTCGCTGGTGATCGTGGTCGATCAGCTGCTGCGCGCCTACGCCTATGAAGTCTCCAAACAGCTGTCGGTGTTTGTCGGGCTTATCATCACCAACTGTATTGTGATGGGGCGTGCGGAAGCGTATGCCATGAAGTCGCCGCCGCTGGCGAGCTTTATGGACGGTATTGGTAACGGTCTGGGATACGGTGCCATTCTGATGATTGTCGGTTTCCTGCGTGAGCTTATCGGCAGCGGTAAACTGTTTGGCGTCACCGTGCTGCAAACCGTGCAGAACGGCGGCTGGTATCAGCCGAACGGCCTGTTCCTGCTCGCGCCGAGCGCGTTTTTCATCATCGGTCTGCTGATCTGGGCGCTGCGCAGCTGGAAACCGGAACAGCAGGAGAAGGAGTAACCGATTATGGCTCATTACCTCAGTCTTTTTGTCCGTGCGGTGTTTGTTGAAAACATGGCTCTGGCCTTCTTCCTCGGCATGTGTACGTTTCTTGCTGTGTCGAAGAAAGTCTCCACGGCGTTCGGTCTTGGCGTGGCGGTGACGGTGGTGCTCGGCATTTCCGTGCCGGTGAACAACCTGATTTACAACCTCGTACTACGTGACGGTGCGCTGGTGGAAGGTGTCGATCTGAGCTTCCTCAACTTCATCACCTTTATCGGGGTGATCGCCGCGCTGGTGCAGATTCTGGAGATGATCCTCGATAAGTATTTCCCGTCGCTGTACAACGCGCTGGGGATCTTCCTGCCGCTGATTGCCGTGAACTGCGCCATTTTTGGCGGCGTCTCCTTTATGGTGCAGCGCGACTATAACTTCCCGGAATCCATCGTGTATGGCTTCGGCTCCGGCATCGGCTGGATGCTGGCGATAGTGGCGATGGCGGGCATCCGCGAAAAAATGAAATACGCAAATGTGCCCGCGGGTCTGCGCGGGTTAGGGATCACCTTTATTACCACAGGTCTGATGGCGCTGGGCTTTATGTCATTCTCCGGTGTGCAGCTATAAGGGCGGAAAGTATGGAAATTATTCTTGGCGTCGTGATGTTCACGCTGATCGTGCTGGTGCTGTCGGGGTTAATCCTGGCGGCGCGCTCGAAGCTGGTCAACGCCGGTGATGTGGTTATTGAAATCAATAATGAAGCGGATAAACAGATTCGCACGCCGGCGGGCGATAAGCTGCTCAATACGCTGTCCAGCAACGGGATCTTTATCTCTTCTGCCTGCGGAGGCGGCGGTTCCTGCGGCCAGTGCCGGGTGACGGTCAAGGAGGGGGGCGGAGATATCCTGCCTACCGAACTTTCCCATATCACCAAACGCGAGGCGAAAGAGGGCTGCCGTCTGGCCTGCCAGGTTGCCGTGAAGCAAAACATGAAAATCGCGCTGCCAGAGGAGATTTTTGGCGTCAAAAAATGGGAGTGTGAAGTTATCTCTAATGATAACAAAGCGACTTTCATTAAAGAGCTGAAGCTGGCCATCCCGGAAGGCGAAAGCGTGCCGTTCCGCGCGGGCGGCTATATTCAGATTGAATGTCCGTCGCATAAAGTGGCATATGCCGATTTTGACGTGCCGGACGAGTACCGCGCGGACTGGGATAAATTTAATCTGTTCCGCTATGTTTCCGACGTTAAAGAGCCGACGCTGCGCGCCTACTCGATGGCGAACTATCCGGATGAGAAGGGCATCATTATGCTCAACGTGCGTATCGCGACGCCGCCGCCGAAAGTGCCGGACGCGCCGCCGGGGATCATGTCTTCGTATATCTGGTCGCTGAAAGCCGGTGATAAGGTGACGATTTCCGGGCCGTTTGGTGAGTTCTTCGCTAAAGAGACGGATGCAGAGATGGTCTTTATTGGCGGTGGCGCCGGCATGGCGCCAATGCGTTCGCATATTTTCGACCAGCTTAAACGGTTGCACAGCAAGCGCAAAATCAGCTTCTGGTACGGCGCGCGTTCGCTGCGTGAAATGTTCTATGACGATGAGTTTGAGCAGCTGGCGCGTGAAAATCCGAACTTTACCTTCCACGTGGCGCTTTCCGATCCGCTGCCGGAAGATAACTGGAACGGCCACACCGGCTTTATTCACAATGTGCTGTATGAAAACTACCTGCGCGATCATCCGGCGCCGGAGGACTGCGAGTTTTATATGTGTGGGCCGCCGGTGATGAATGCCGCAGTGATCAAGATGCTAAAAGATCTTGGCGTTGAGGATGACAACATCATGCTGGATGACTTTGGAGGTTAATGATGTTGACGGTGTTTGTGGCAACCTTCGTCATTTTCGCGCTGGTGATTCTGGGGATGTCTTTAGGATATCTGATAAAGCGCAAAAGTCTCCAGGGCAGCTGCGGCGGGATCTCATCGCTGGGGCTTGAGAAGGTCTGCGACTGCCCGGAGCCGTGCGATGCGCGTAAAAAGCGCATCGCGCGCGAAGCGCAGCGCCAGCAAAATCGGATCCTCTGATCTCTCCGTAGGCCCGGCAAGCTTGCGCCGCCGGGCATTATGGCCTGATGGCGCAAGCTTATCAGGCCTACAAACCCCACTTCTCATTCCTTGTATTATTACTGTATACTTAACCAGTGATCGTTGAGGGCTGAGTATGCGCAAAATTATCCATGTCGATATGGACTGCTTTTTTGCCGCCGTGGAAATGCGGGATAATCCAGCCCTGCGTGATATTCCCATTGCCATTGGCGGTAGCCGGGTACAGCGGGGGGTGATCAGCACGGCCAACTATCCGGCGCGCCAATTTGGCGTGCGCAGCGCGATGCCGACCGCGATGGCCTTCAAGCTTTGCCCGCATTTAACCCTGTTACCCGGTCGCTTTGATGCCTATAAAGAGGCCTCGTCCCATATCCGGGAAATCTTCTCTCGCTACACGTCGTTGATTGAACCGCTGTCGTTGGATGAGGCGTATCTCGACGTCAGCGATAGCGTTCACTGCCAGGGCTCTGCCACGCTGATCGCGGAAGAGATTCGCCAGACCATTTTTCACGAGCTTCAACTGACCGCCTCCGCCGGTATCGCGCCGGTAAAATTTCTGGCGAAAATTGCTTCCGATATGAATAAACCCAACGGTCAGTTTGTGATTGCGCCGCATCAGGTCGCGGAGTTTGTCCGCACGCTGCCGCTGGCGAAGATCCCCGGCGTGGGGAAAGTCTCAGCCGCAAAGCTGGAAGGCATGGGGCTACGTACCTGCGAAGATGTGCAGAAAAGCGACCTGGCGATGCTGCTTCGCCGTTTTGGTAAGTTTGGTCGTATCCTGTGGGAGCGTAGCCAGGGAATCGATGAGCGGGAGATCAACAACACCCGACAGCGTAAATCGGTGGGCGTTGAACGTACGCTGGTGGAGGATATCCACGAGTGGTCTGCCTGTGAGAGCATCATTGAGAACCTCTATCAGGAGCTGGAACGGCGGGTGCTGAAGGTCAAGCCGGACCTTCTGATTGCTCGTCAGGGGGTAAAGCTGAAATTCAATGATTTCCAGCTGACCACTCAGGAACACGTCTGGCCGCGTCTGAATAAAGAGGATTTGCTCTCCACCGCCTATAAAGCCTGGCACGAGCGGCGGGGCGGTCGCGGAGTGCGGCTGGTCGGGCTGCATGTAACGCTGCTTGATCCTCAACTGGAGCGGCAGCTGGTACTGGGGTTATAACGATGCTGAAGATCAGACCTTATCGCGACGATGATTTTACTGCGCTGGGCGCCATTTTTCTGCGCGCGGTACAAGAGACCGCCAGCCATGATTATTCCCCCCGCCAGATAGCCGCCTGGGCGCAGATAGACGAGGCCCGCTGGCGACACAAAATGAGGGATTCTCGGGTGTGGGTCGCGGTCATTGACCCGCTTCCAGTAGGGTTTATCAGCGCCGTGGACCGCTATATCGATCTCCTGTTTGTGGCGCCGGAGTATGGCCGTCGAGGCATTGCCAGCGCGCTGCTCCAGGAACTGTTTGCGCAGATACCGCACGGTTCCCTGACGGTCGACGCGAGCATTACGGCAAAACCGTTTTTTGCACGGCATGGTTTCAGGGTCGAGGAAGAACAGCAGGTGGCGGTGCGCGGCGAGACGTTTATTAATTATCGGATGGAGAAGATGAGACGGCCCGGATAAGGCGCCACGCGCCGTTATCCGGACCGTTTATTGCCGTAACTTACTTCGCCGGAATCGCTTTCAGCAGTTCCGTCAGCAGCGTCCAGTATTGACCCACGCTTTCGATATGCACCTGCTCATCCGGAGAGTGCGGGCCGGTAATGGTTGGCCCGATGGAGACCATATCCATATTCGGGTACGGTTTTTTGAACAGACCGCATTCCAGGCCGGCGTGAATAATCTGGATGTTCGGCGTCTTGTTGAACAGACGCTGATAGGTTTCACGCACCAGATGCATCACCGGCGAGTTCGCGTCCGGCTGCCAGCCCGGGTATGCGCCTTTGGCTTCGGTTTTCGCGCCCGCCAGTTTACCCAGCGAATCCAGCATGCTGACTACGTAATCTTTGCCGCTGTCGATCAACGAACGAATCAGACAGTGGATCTGGACATTGTCATCGGTCATGGTCACGACGCCGACGTTCAAAGAGGTCTCTACAACGCCTTTTGCCACGTCGGAGTTACGAATCACACCGTTTGGCGTGGCGTTAAGCAGACGCACAAAGCCGTCACGGGATTGCGCCGTCAGGGCCGCTTTGTCATTGGCGGCGGCATCCAGCAGCAGCACCAGGTTCTTCTCTTTTGCCGCCAGTTCGTTTTTCAGGATGTCCTGATAGGTGGCGACCTGCGCTTTCAGAGCATCGACCTTGTCGGCCGCGACGGCGACGGTGGCGAACGCTTCACGCGGAATGGCGTTACGCAAGGTGCCGCCGTTGAAATCCACCAGACGCAGGTCCAGCTCTTGCGCATGACCTGCGAGGAAGCGGGCCAGCAGCTTGTTGGCATTCCCCAGGCCGACGTGAATTTCGCCGCCGGAGTGACCGCCTTTCAGCCCTTTTAAGGTCAGCTTAAAGCTCTGGAAACCTGCCGGAACCGCTTCGCGGGTTAAGGCCAGGTTTGAGGTAAAGTCGATACCGCCGGCGCAACCCATATAGATTTCGCCCTCTTCTTCGGAGTCGGTATTGATCAGAATATCGGCCTGCAGCCAGTTAGCCTGAAGACCAAATGCGCCGTCCATGCCGGCTTCTTCGGTCATGGTCAGCAGCACTTCCAGCGGGCCATGTACGACGTTGTCATCAGCCAGCACTGCCAGCGCAGAAGCCATACCGATGCCGTTATCCGCGCCCAGGGTGGTGCCGCGCGCTTTGACCCACTCGCCATCGATATACGGCTGAATCGGATCTTTGGTGAAGTCATGAACGGTGTCGTTGTTTTTCTGCGGCACCATATCAAGGTGCGCCTGCAGAACAACCGGTTTACGGTTTTCCATACCGGCCGTGGCGGCCTTACGAATCAGAATGTTGCCAACCTGATCGCGTTCTGCGTGTAAGCCTTTTTCTTTTGCCCAGCCCATGATGTGTTCAGCGAGTTGTTCTTCGTGATAGGACGGATGGGGAATGGAGCAGATTTTGGCAAAAATATCCCATAGCGGCTGCGGGGATAATTGAGACAGTTCAGACACGATGAGTCTCCTTACGATCGCCTGCAAAAGTCTTTTACAGGTCGAGGGTTAGCAATAAAAAATACAACAGGCGCAGGCTTGCGCGGTGGGGTTGAGAATACCACTTTCCACGCCGACTGGTAGTGTAAACAACGCAAAAAGCGCTGGGATGGCCGCTTAACACTGGTTTTTAGTGCGTCAGATCTCTATAATCTCGCGCAACCATTTTCCCCCTCGAACATCATTTAAGCCGTATAACACAGGCTGGGACACTTCACATGAGCGAAAAATACGTCGTCACCTGGGACATGTTGCAGATTCACGCCCGCAAACTGGCCAATCGTCTGATGCCTTCTGAACAATGGAAAGGCATTATTGCCGTAAGCCGCGGTGGTCTGGTACCGGGTGCATTACTGGCGCGTGAACTGGGTATTCGTCATGTTGATACCGTTTGCATTTCCAGCTACGACCACGATAACCAGCGCGAGCTGACCGTCCTGAAACGCGCTGAAGGGGATGGTGAAGGTTTCATCGTGATCGATGACCTGGTCGATACCGGCGGTACCGCCGTCGCTATTCGCGAAATGTACCCAAAAGCACACTTCGTTACCATTTTTGCTAAACCGGCTGGTCGTCCGCTGGTTGATGATTATGTTGTTGATATTCCGCAGGATACCTGGATTGAACAACCGTGGGACATGGGCGTGGTGTTCGTACCGCCGATCTCAGGTCGTTAATTTACAAGGTGAGTGCTATTTACCACGCCCGGTTATGCCGGGCGTGGTTTTTTTTGCCCGTATGCAGGTTACAATAGTCCGGAGTGGCAACACGATGGAGGCTGCACATGTCACAAGCTAACCTTAGCGAAACACTGTTTAAACCTCGATTCAAACATCCAGAGACGTCTACGCTGGTGCGTCGGTTTGCGTCGGGTTCGCAACAGCCGATCCACTCTGCGCTTGACGGAAGCAATGTCGATCACTGGTATCGCTTGATTAACCGTCTGATGTGGATCTGGCGTGGCGTGGCGCCACAGGAGATCCTGGATGTGCAGGCGCGCATTGTGATGAGCGATGCTGAGCGTACGGATCCGGAGCTTTATGACACCGTGGTGGGCTATCGTGGTGGCAACTGGATTTTCGAATGGGCCAAACAGGCGATGATCTGGCAGCAAAAGGCCGGGCAGGAAGCCGATCCGCTGAGCAGCGGGCGCCACTGGCTGCATGCATCCAATCTCTATAGCATTGCCGCCTATCCGCATATTAAAGGTGACGAGCTGGCGGAACAGGCGCAGGCGCTGGCTAATCGGGCCTATGAAGAGGCCGCGCTTCGCCTGCCGGGCGAGCTGCGCGAGCTGGAGTTTCCTGTGCCCGGCGGCGCGCCGGTGACCGGCTTTTTACATATGCCGAAAAGCGAAGGTCCGTTCCCGGTGGTTCTGATGTGCGGCGGGCTGGATGCGCTGCAGACGGACTACTACAGCTTGTATGAGAACTACTTTGCGCCGCTGGGGATCGCTATGCTGACGCTGGATATGCCTTCGATAGGCTTCTCGTCAAAATGGAAACTGACCCAGGATACCAGCCTGCTGCATCAGCATGCGTTGCGGCACCTGACGAATGTTCCGTGGGTCGATCATACCCGGGTCGCAGCGTTCGGTTTCCGTTTTGGGGCGAATGTCGCCGTCCGTCTGGGCTATCTGGAGCCGCAGCGCTTAAAAGCCGTGGCCTGCCTTGGCCCGGTGGTGCATAACCTGCTGGTGGATCCGCTACACCAGGGCCGGGTTCCGGAAATGTATCTCGACGTTCTGGCATCGCGGCTGGGCATGCACGATGCGTCTGATGAAGCATTGCGCATCGAGCTGAACCGCTACTCATTAAAAACCCAGGGGCTTCTGGGCCGTCGCTGTCCGACGCCGATGCTTTCCGGCTTCTGGAAAAACGATCCGTTCAGCCCGGAAGAGGAATCGCGCTTAATTACCTCGTCATCCGCCGATGGCAAGCTGCTTGAGATTCCATTTAAGCCCGTTTATCACAATTTCGATCGCGCATTGCGCCAGATTGCCCGCTGGATCAATCATAGATTTAGTTAATATATTGCTAAATTTTATTGATTTGGTAAAACAGTTGCATCACTAAAGGAGATCGCAATGACGTTACCGAGTGGACACCTCAAGAGTAAGCTGATTAAGAAATTCACGGCTCTTGGCCCTTATATTCGCGAAGAGCAGTGTGAAGACAATCGCTTCTTTTTCGATTGCCTGGCAGTTTGCGTCAATGTAAAACCCGCCCCGGAAAAACGAGAGTTCTGGGGATGGTGGATGGAGATGGAAGCACAGACATCACGCTTCACTTACAGCTATCAGTTTGGCCTGTTCGATAAAGAAGGGGTCTGGCGACCGGTGGCTATCGACGATCCGGAAGTCAGCGAGAAACTTGAGAAAACGCTGCGTGATTTCCACGACCGGGCTAAGGCATTGCTGGCGACATTCAGTCTGAAGCTGGAACCCGCCGATGACTTTAGCGAGCCGCTCAGACTGCGGGCCTGATGTCCCACATCTGTCAGATTCAGTCTAAAAAAATCCACGCCAGAGCGCGTGGATTTTTTTATTCCTTTACCCACCCTCAAACTGCCTGATTTTTATTAATCGCTCGTATCATTGAGTCATGTCGGACTTATTTCCATAAACATCATGGTGGGATTGTTCTTAGAAGCGCGCTGTCCCGAGAAAATGTGCTCCGCGAGAATGCCTGAACAGGCTATCCGTGTTACCGTCACCACATGGATCTGTAAACTAAAGATATTTATGAAAATTATATTACTAATGAGTCTGGTAAGCCTGTTTCTTTCTCCGGCATTTGCGGGTACTGCAGTGAAATTGTCCTGCTCGTTACGCAAAAGCGTGACGATCTCAAAATTCCATTACAAGCTGTCGACGATGAAATGGGGCGATCACTTCCAGGTTGCTTCCGGAATCAGACAGGCGCAAACCACAGGCAATGTCCCGTTTCGCGTGACGCGTTTTCAAAATGGCGATGATCTGGTCTTTTTCCCGGACAGCGAGGCCTATTATTTCTTCTATTCCGGGATGGCGACACCTGACCGCTGTATTGTACAGGAGACCTATTCCTATCCGGTTGTTGAGCTACCGCGCTATAAGAAAAGCGAGTAACCGGCGGCGCAAACGGAGCCCGAAGGGTACCCCATCGGGACTCCGTTGCCCGGAACGGACGTGGATTAAAGGCCAATACACATGTATTTGATTTCTAAATAGTCTTCAATACCATACTTCGAGCCCTCGCGACCCAGACCGGAAGCCTTCACGCCGCCAAACGGGGCGACTTCGTTGGAAATCAGCCCGGTGTTGATGCCCACAATCCCATACTCCAGCGCTTCGCCGACGCGGAAAACGCGGCTTAAATCACGGGCATAGAAGTAGGCGGCGAGGCCAAATTCGGTATCGTTGGCCTGGCGGATGACATCCGCTTCATCTGTGAAGCGGAACAGGGGAGCCAACGGGCCGAACGTCTCTTCTTTCGCTACTTTGGCACCGTCGGGAACATCGACCAGAATAGTCGGCTGAAAGAAGTTGCCACCGAGGGAAGCCACCTTCCCGCCGGTGATGACCCGGGCGCCTTTTCCGACGGCATCGGCAATATGCTCTTGCACTTTGGCAATCGCTTTCTCATCAATCAACGGTCCGGTTGTGACGCCCGGCTGTAGGCCATCGCCGAGGTGCAGCTGCTCCACCGCCTGCTGCAGTTTTTCGGCAAAGCGCGCATACACCCCGTCCTGCACGTACAGGCGATTGGCGCAGACGCAGGTCTGCCCGGCGTTACGAAACTTCGACGCCATGGCGCCTTCTACCGCTTTATCCAGATCGGCATCATCAAACACGATAAACGGCGCGTTACCGCCTAGCTCAAGCGAAACTTTTTTGATGTCCTGAGCACACTGTGCCATCAGCTGGCGGCCGATTTCCGTGGAGCCGGTAAACGACAGCTTACGCACCAGCGGGTTGCCGGTCAGTTCATTACCCACCGCGCTGGCGGAACCGGTCACCACGTTAAATACGCCGTCAGGGATCCCGGCGCGTCTGGCCAGTTCGGCCAGCGCCAGCGCGGAAAAAGGGGTCTGGCTGGCGGGTTTGAGAACCATTGTGCAGCCGGCCGCTAACGCCGGGCCGGCTTTACGGGTGATCATCGCCGCCGGGAAATTCCACGGCGTGATCGCGGCGGTAACGCCAATCGGCTGTTTAATCACGATCAGGCGCTTATCGGCCTGATGACCGGGAATGGTATCGCCATAAATGCGTTTTCCCTCTTCGGCAAACCATTCGATAAATGAAGCGGCGTAGCTAATCTCGCCTTTTGCCTCTGCCAGCGGTTTGCCCTGCTCCAGGGTCATCAGCCGGGCCAGATCGTCCTGGTTTGCCATCATCAGATCGAACCAGCGGCGCAGGATCGCGGCGCGCTCTTTCGCCGTGAGCTGTCGCCAGGCGGGAAGGGCGCGATGGGCGGCCTGGATCGCGTCGTGCGTCTCTTCTGCGCCCATTTTAGGTACTGAGCCCAGCACCTCTCCGTTCGCCGGGTTGGTCACCGTAATGACATCGCTGCTGAGGGCATCACGCCACTCACCATTGATAAATGCCTGCTGGCGGAACAAGGTTAGGTCATTCAGTTGCATGGTTATTTCCTGTCTCAGAACGTTAACGAGTGAATGGCGTACTCCAGCGTAGCGGAGAATCAAAAGCGGCGTTTGCGATGGCCTTCACGTTTAGCAACGGCTATGGTGCGAATCCGCGTTATGCCCGGTAAAGACTCTTTCGGCCCTCTTCTTGTACGCCAGCCAGGCACGCCTGTGTTTGTTTAGTGTAGTCGCCAGAGTCAGATGACAGCAGCGACTAAACAGTGACTAAACAGCGATGAGGGCGTTTTCACGATGTAAAACCTGAGCCTGAATTCGCGACGCCTGCCACAAAATTCACACATCATGCGCGATGACGGGGGGAAGCAACTTGCTTTTATCTGGCGAGGCGAATACGGTCTGTAACGTTACACTAAAACGTTACAGAAGAAATTTACCCTCCGGTTATGACTGAAGTCCCTGGCGATTTAGCGAGGCCCGAAGGTGCTACAGACACCTCAACGGTACGTGAAAGGATAACGATGATGAAAATGACACAGTTTTGTTCGGCCAGACGTATTTTAGCTTTTGCTTGTTTGAGCTCGGCCCTGATAGCGGGAAGTGCGGTGAGCACCTTAGCCCATGCGGCACTCAACTTCCGCGTTTATTCTTCTCTCCCCGCGGACGACTCCTCGGCGCACTACATCTGGTTCAGCCGTTTTCAGGAAAACATTAACAACAATGCGAAATTGAAAGGGCAAATTAAGCTCAACTATTTTGCCAACGGCATGTTGGGGAAAGAGGCCGATGCGACGCAGCAGGTTCGCATTGGCGCAATTAATATGATGATTTCCGGTACATCCATTTGGGCCACGCTGGTACCTGAAATGGGTGTCCTGGATCTGGGTTATTTATTTAAAGATTACAGTCAGGTAGGGAAAGCGCTGGATGGCAGCGCCGGGGAAAAACTCTCCGCCTTAATGATGGATAAAGCCAACGTGATGGTGCTCGGCTACGGCTTTAACTTAGGTGCGCGCAATATTTATACCAAAAAGGTGATTGAAAAGCCGGAGGATTTAAAAAACCTGAAAATTCGCGTGCTACCGGTGCCTAATTTTATCGCCACGTTAAACCATATGGGGGCGGTGGCGATCCCTATGCCGGGCGGTGAAGTCTATTCCAGCCTGCAAATGGGCGTTATTGACGGCGTAGAGCACGATGCCCCGACGATTTATGCGAGCAAATATTATGAAATCATCAAAAACGGCACCCTGACTCGCCACAGCTACAACCCGCTGATGATTGCGATGAATAAAAAGAGTTTCGAACAAATCCCGCCGGAACTGCGCGCGGACGTGCTGGCGGCGGCGAAAGAGGCGACGGACTATGAACGCATGCAAGCGGGTAAAAAAGAACAGGAAGCAATAAAGAACCTTGAAGCAAAAGGGGTGACGTTCCGCGAAACCGATCGCCAGTTCTTCTATCAGCAGGTGCAGCCCGTGTGGCAGTCGTTCCTCAAGCAGTATCCGGATATGAAGCCCATCGTTGATGAAATTACCGCGGCGGCAAAAGACCCGTCATGATCGGCGCCGCTTACCCGGCCGTGTCACGGCGGGGTTAAGCAGTGAGATTGGCAATCTTGTGGAGAAGATTCAACATGGCTGATATCTCTATTAAAGCAAAGGATGAGTGCTTCGTCCTTGCGCTATTGGGCAAGCTGAGCCGGTTTTTAACCACCTTAACCGCCTGGGCCGGAGCGCTGGTGCTGTTTATCAACGTGCTGGTGGTGTTCGCATCCGTTATCTGGCGCTATGCGCTGCACTCGCCCATTCATTGGGCCGAAGAGGTGGCCCGCGCGCTGATGATTGCGCTGGTGTTTTTCGGCGTGGCCACCTCGACGGCGAAAGGAGGCCATATTGGCGTCGATCTGTTCCTGCGTTTCCTGCCTGAACAGGTTCGGCCCTATGTCGTTCATGCCAGCCGCTGGATCCTGTTTCTGGTCTCGGTTGGGCTTGTCGTTTCCAGCTACGACCTGGTGCAGGCCGCGCGATTGCAAACCACGGAGACCGGTTTGCCGCAGACAATCTACGTCATTCCGGTGCTGATTGGTTCGCTGGTTATGATGGTGGCGGCGCTGGAGCTTGCCTTGCGGGAGCGCATTCGGGTTGTGCTGTTTAGCGGCCTTGGCATTGTGGTTCTGGCCGCCATTGGCTATATGAAACTCTCGCTGATGGCCGATCCCGCCAGCGCTGCAGCCGGGCTGATGCTGATCTGCTTTGTCCTCGGTATTCTCGCCGGCGTGCCGATTGCGTTTACCCTTGGTCTGTCGGCGATGGTGTTCTTTATCTGCGATCCGTCATTACCGTTTGTCTTTTTCTCCCAGCAGGTTGCGGCGGGGGTAGATCACTTCGTGCTGTTGGCCATTCCGTTCTTTCTGCTGGCCGGTGCCGCGATGGAGATCAACGGGATGTCAACGCGGCTCGTTGAACTTATCGTGCGTGGCATGGGGCGCTTTCGCGGCGGCCTCAACATGACCACCGTACTGTCGATGGCCTTCTTTTCCGGGATCTCCGGCTCCAAGCTGGCAGATGTTGCGGCGGTTGGCGGCGTGCTGATGCCGGCGGTGCGTCGGGCTAAACAGGATGGCGAAGAGGCCGCCGGGGTGTTCGCTGCCTCGGCCGTGATGGCCGAAACAATCCCACCTTGCGTGAATCTGATTGTTATGGGCTTTGTCGCGAACATCTCGATTGGCGCGCTGTTTATTGCTGGTCTGGTGCCCGCCGTCTGCCTGCTGGTACTGCTGATGATTGCCGCCAACCGGTTTGGCGGCAAAATCAACGTTAGCGAAGCGTATCCGGTATTACGGCCGCGCACGCAGCTCTACCTTGGCGCCGCCGTTGGGCTGGTGATGATTTTTATGATCGGCCGCGGCGTCATGATGGGGATCGCCACCTCGACAGAAATCTCCGCTTTTGCCGTGATTTACGCCATCGTCGTCGGTCGCCTTGCATTTCGTGAACTGACGTTCAAAGCAACGGTAAAAATGTTTATCGATATCGCCGCCATGTCCGGAGTGCTGCTGTTTATCGTCGCCTGCGCCACCAGCCTTTCTTATGCGCTCACGATACAGATGATCCCGCAGCAAATAGCGGAATTACTGGTCAGCATTGGGGTCGAGCAGGGAGCCTGGCTGTTTCTGCTATTAACCATCGTTATTCTGGTTATTTTTGGCGCCGTACTGGAAGGTGCTCCGGCGCTGATTATCTTTGCGCCGATACTGGTGCCGATCGCCGTTCAGCTGGGCTTCAGCCCGCTGCATTTCGGCATCATTATGATTATGGCAATGGGCTTTGGTCTCTTTTCACCGCCTATCGGACTTGGCCTTTATACCACTTGCGCCATTTGCGGCGTGGAGATGAAACACGTTATTCGGCCAATGGCAAAATATCTGGCGGTGGTCTTCGTCGGTATTATTATCGTGGCCATGGTCCCACCATTAACAACATGGTTGCCGGGGCTCGCTGGTTATTAATTGTGAATCCAGTAGTAAACCGCATTTTGTTATTTAAAGACGGTTAAAAGAGGCGTCCTGTCAATGTCGACAGGGCGCAAGGTCAACATGTATCGCTCAGGTTCTGATATTTAACACGCCTGCAGGTGGGGATAACAACGTCCTGAATCTCTCGCTGATAAATATTATGCGCCGATGGCGGATTTATTCTGAAGAAAGGAGTATGCAATGGGGTCATTAACGGGAAAGAAAGTATTTATTACTGGCGCTGAGCAAGGTATTGGTAAAGAGACCGCGAGAAAACTGATTGAGGCCGGATGTGATATCTATATTCACTATTTCAGCGGTGAAGACGGCCCCAGAGAATTAATCGCTATTGCCCAACAGCGGGGAGGCAAGGCCGCCTGCGGCTATGCGGATTTGACCAGCGAGGCGGATGCGGCACGCTGCGTTACCGAGGCGGCGGCGTTCTTAGGCGGGATCGATATTCTGGTGAATAACGTCGGGGGAATTATTGCCCGCAAATGGCTCGGTGAAATTGACCCGCAGTTCTGGCGTACCGTCATTGATGTCAATATGACGACCATGCTCAATGTGACTCAGTCGGCGCTGCCGTGGTTAAAAGAGGCGACTGACGGCGCGAGTATCGTGAATCTCGCCTCGTTAGCCGGACGCTCCGGCGGGCACTCCGGATCGTTGGTCTATTCGATGACTAAAGGCGCGGTGCTGACGTGGACCCGCTCCCTTGCCGCAGAGCTTGGCGAGTTTGGTATTCGGGTGAATGCCGTGGCGCCAGGGCTGATTCTGGGGACTCGTTTTCATAACCAGCATACCACTCAGGCCTCGGCCGATCGGACTATCGAAGATATTCCGCTGGGAAGAGCCGGTACGCCTGAAGATATCGCTCGCGCGATCTGCTTCCTGGCCTCGGAATACGATGGCTTTATCTCCGGGGCGACTCTGGATATTAACGGCGGTATTTATCGGGCATAAATCTCAGGGCGGGGTATATCCCGCCCATATTCAGAGAACGTCGTCATGATCAAATCAGAAATTATTCATCCGGACTTACTCCAGGCGTTGGCCCAGTGTGGCCATAAAGCCAATATTCTTATCGCTGATGCTAATTATTCATTTTTAACCAACTCGTCGCCGCGGGCGCGGATTATTTATCTGAATTTTTCCCCGGGTTTAATTAGCAGCGTGGTCATCCTGCAAAAAATGCTCGGCTACATCAATATTGAAAAAGCGTTGCTGATGTCCTGCCCGGATGATTTTGATAATACGATTGCGCGTGAATATCGCAGTCTGCTTGCTGAGTCGACCGGAGTGGAATATGTGGCCCGGGAGGACTTTTACGCGCAGGCGAAATCGTCGGATACCCTGTTGGTTGTCGCCTCCGGCGAAACCCGCCGCTTTGCCAATATTCTGCTCACCGTCGGCCCGACGCTACTGTGACGTGGGAGAAGGAGAACGTGTTTTTCTCCCGTCACAGGCACAAAAACAGCGGCGCGAGAGTCAGACCTCGGGCGCATCGCGTACCGACTGACGGCACACCAGGGAAGGGGTAAACAGAAATTCCTGCGGCGGGAGAGACGGGTTGTCCGTCCGTTCAATCAGGCGTTGTACCATGACCTCCGCCATCTCACTCAGCGGAGGCATCACGGAACTCAATCTGGGGTAAACCAGGCCGGATAGCGGGATGTTGTCGATGCCGATGATGGAGATCTCTCCCGGCACGCTAATCCCGGCTTCGTGCAGGCCGGCCATCAGCCCAATGCCGAGCGCGTCATTAATTGCCACAATACCATCAGGACGGCGCGACTGGCGGCAGATTTTTTGCGCCAGCGAACGGCCCAGTTCGGTCATTTCCGCATCACCGTACGCCGCCTGCGTTTTCTCCTCGACAATCATGCCTTCACGAAATAGCCCGTGACGCTGCACCGCGCTGAGAAAGCCTTCGATTTTATGGGCGCGACTCGGGAACATACCGGCGACGGTGGCGAACGTCAGATGCCGACACCCGCGCTCAATCAGATGCTCTGTGGCTAAACGCCCGGCTTCGACGTTATCCATGGATACGCTGTCGAGCGCCAGGCCGCCGGAACCGGCGCTGGCCGGCATACGACTGTCGTAGTTGACCATAATCATGCCCTGAGAGGCGGCGCGCACAAAATGCGGTTTTTCAATATCACCGGCGGCGACAATAATGCCGCGCACGCCGTGGGCGAACATATCTTCCAGAAAGGCTTCTTCTTCTTCAATCTGACGGTAGGTGTTGCCGATCAGCACGCGATAGAAGCGCTTTTTTGCCGCCAGATCCACTTCACGGACCAGCGAGGCGAAGCTGGGGTTGACGATGGACGGAACCAGCAGGCCGATCATTTTGGCCTGGCCTGTTTTCAACTGCTGGGCGACGCGGTTAGGGAAGTAATTGAGCGTTTGCATGCTTTGCTGGATACGCGCCAGCGTCTCTTCGCGCATCTGGTCTGTACGGCCATTGAGCACGTTGGATACGGTGCTGACGGACACGCCAGCATGCTTTGCGACATCGCGAATGTTTGCCATACATCTCCTTTGCAGCGGTGGGCGAGGCGCGGAGGAGAACGATTCTCCGCGCCGTTTTATACGGGGTCGACAAGCCTGATCCTGCATCGCTTTCTGATGAGGAACATCAACAATAACGGTTTAGTGTAACGTTACAGTTGGTGCTGTCAATGCGCTTGCGAGCGGCAAGTGATGTAAGCCACGCGACAGCGGTCCAGGGCCTACGGGAAATCGCAGGCCCTTTCTTTAACCCGGTTCGACCCTCCGTAGGGTATTTTTCCCGCCGGGATGGCTATCAACGCAGGCAGTGAGGTGTCGCGAAAGGAGACAAACGAGAGCGGGAGAGTCTCGGGGTCATCGTGAGGCATCCTTACCTGCGATAGTAAACACTGTGGGTGTTAATGACCCTTTGATATTAAAAGACTCATTGCTGGCTACAATGCATTACGCTGTACACGGCAGCGCGTTAAGCGCGACATTAACTGCCGCTAACAATCGCGCTTCTGTGACGCCATCTCGCGCCTGAACGGAAAGACCATGTAAAAAGACGGCGAAATAGTCTCCCAGGCTGTCGGCATCGGTCGTATCCGGCAACTCGCCGTTATACACCGCCTGCCTTAGGCGGTCGATGATCTGTGGCAGACGCTTTCGGACCTTCAATGTGGTGGATGATTTTAAGCGCGAAGCACTGGCGATAGAAATCGACCTGAATATCCCGGCTCAGCGTGTCGTCCGGGTACTGGAGCGGAACGTGGCAAACCGCGGCTGTCCACTGAAGATGCGGATGGACAACGGGTCAGAACTGGTCTCACTGGCGCTGGCACAATGGGTCGAGGAACATGGCGTGATGCTGGAGTTTATTAAACCGGGTAAACCAACACAGAATGCCTTTATCGCGTACCTACAGGACAGAAATACTGGATTTTTTATCGGTTCAGAACCCTGAATAAAGCGCGCGAAATGACAGAGAGTTGGCTGACGGAATATAACAGCGAGCGTTAACATAAATCCCTGAATAACCTGACGCAGGAAGAGTACCGGCTGATGGCTGAAAACCAGGAAAACTCAAAAAGTGCGTGGAACTAAAACGGGTATGCCTACAATTTGTTTTTGTTAAAGCGTGAATCTCACGTTGTACCGTGTAGAGACGGTATCGGGCGGGAACTGTAAGACGGACAACATAAATACCGCTGCTACGGCGATACAGATTATCACATTGAGCCATCGGCTATATGACCTCTATGTAGGAGAGGCTACTAGATTTCACTCTGAATGAATTTAATATTAATTAAATCAACAAGATATAAGTAAATGGTGCCGATAATAGGAGTCGAACCTACGACCTTCGCATTACGAATGCGCTGCTCTACCAACTGAGCTATATCGGCCCTGAAGAGGACATGTTCACGAATGTGAATCACGGGGTAAAAGGTTAAAACTAAGTGGGTGACGCGTCAATGGCCTTATGAATCAAACGGCTACTTTTGCATCACCCGCTCAGCATTAAGCACGAATCGTATCGTTGCCGAAACCAATCCACTTGTAGGTGGTTAACGCTTCCAGGCCCATCGGGCCGCGCGCGTGCAGCTTCTGGGTGCTGACCGCCACTTCTGCGCCGAGGCCAAACTGGCCGCCGTCGGTAAAGCGGGTAGAGGCGTTAATGTATACCGCCGAGGAATCCACTTCGTTGATAAAGCGGTTGGCATTGCTCAGCGTACGGGTCAGGATGGCATCAGAATGCTGGGTACCGTGCTCGCGGATATGGGCGATGGCCTCGTCGAGGCCGGCGACCACTTTGACATTCAGATCCAGCGACAGATACTCATCGTTGTACTGCTCCGCCTTCACCGGCTCGACGTTTGCCGGGCCGTTTTGCAATACCGGCAGGGTGGCGGCGTCAGCATGCAGCGTCACGCCGCTTTCCGCCATCTGTTGGCTCAGGGCTGGCAGGAAACGGTCGGCGATATGCTGATTCACCAGCAAGGTTTCTACCGAGTTACAGGCGCTTGGGCGCTGAACTTTGGCATTGACGATAATCTTCAGCGCTTCAGCTATATCGGCCGAATCATCAATATAGATATGACACACGCCAATCCCGCCGGTGATCACCGGGATCGTGGACTGCTCGCGGCACAGCTTGTGCAGACCGGCGCCGCCGCGTGGGATCAGCATATCGATGTACTTATCCATCTTCAGCATCTCGCCAACCAGCGCGCGATCCGGATTCTCAATCGCCTGGACCGTCGCGGCCGGCAGCCCGCACTCCTCCAGCGCCCGCTGAATCACTTTCACCGTGGCGGCATTGGTGCGCCAGGTCTCTTTCCCGCCGCGCAGAATCGCGGCATTGCCGGTTTTCAGACACAGGGAAGCAACATCGACGGTGACGTTAGGACGGGCTTCATAAATCACCCCCACCACGCCCAGCGGCACGCGGCGGCGTTCGATGCGCAGACCGCTGTCCAGCAGACCTCCGTCGATCACCTGGCCAACCGGATCGGCCAGATTGCACACCTGGCGAACATCGTTCGCAATGCCGCTTAGACGCGCCGGGTTAAGCGCCAGGCGGTCGAGCAGCGCCTCGCTTAAGCCATTGGCGCGCGCTTCCGTCAGGTCTTCGGCGTTGGCGCGCAGAATCTCTTCACTCTGCGCTTCGAGATAATCGGCGATCTTTTCCAGCACCTGATTCTTTTCACGGCTGGAGAGTTGCGCGAGTTTGTAAGAGGCCGCCTTGGCAGCAATGCCCATTTGTTCCAGCATTTTCAGCTCCTTAACGGATAATCATATCGTCACGATGGACGGCAACCGGGCCGTATTCATAGCCCAGAATGGCATCAATCTGCTGCGAGTGCTGGCCGGCAATCAGGCGCAGCGCATCGCTGTTATAGCGGCTGACGCCGTGGGCAATATCGCGACCTTCGCTATTGCGGATGCGAATAACTTCACCGCGGGAAAAGTTTCCCGTGACGGTTTTGATGCCTTTTGGCAGCAGGGAGCTGCCGCGTTCCAGAATCGCCTGGGTGGCGCCGGCATCCACGCTAATTTCACCCGCCGGCGGGGCACCGAAGATCCAGCGTTTGCGGTTCTCCAGCGGCGATTCCTGCGCGTGGAAGCGGGTACCGACCGACACGCTCTCCATCACATCGGCAATCACACCGGGACGGTTGCCGGCGGCAATAATAGTGTCGATACCGGCACGACAGGCGACATCGGCGGCCTGCAGCTTGGTTCCCATACCGCCGGTGCCCAGGCCGGAAACGCTATCGCCGGCGATGGCGCGCAGGGCATCATCAATGCCGTAGACATCTTTGATCAGCTCTGCCTGCGGGTTATTGCGCGGGTCGGCAGTGAACAGACCCGGCTGGTCGGTCAGCAGCAGCAGCTTATCGGCGCCGGCAAGGATCGCCGCCAGCGCGGAGAGATTGTCGTTATCGCCGACTTTAATCTCGGCGGTCGCCACGGCGTCATTTTCGTTAATGACCGGCACGATGTTGTTATCGAGCAGCGCGCGCAGGGTATCGCGGGCGTTGAGGAAGCGCTCGCGATCTTCCATATCCGCACGGGTCAGCAGCATCTGGCCGACGTGAATACCATAAATGGAAAACAGCTGTTCCCACAGCTGGATCAGACGGCTCTGTCCGACCGCAGCCAGAAGCTGTTTCGACGCAATGGTCGCGGGCAGTTCCGGGTAGCCGAGGTGCTCACGCCCGGCGGCAATGGCCCCGGAGGTCACAATGACAATACGGTGGCCCATTGCGTGCAGCTGTGCGCATTGACGCACTAATTCGACGATATGGGCGCGGTTCAGGCGACGGGATCCGCCCGTTAAAACACTGGTGCCCAGTTTTACCACCAGCGTCTGGCTATCACTCATGATTCTCTGCCGTTCAAAAGGAATATCGATATCGAGCTGATGTTGTAACAGGACTCAGGCCGCTTGCCAACACCTGGTGTATTGGGCGAGCCACTTTATTGCGCGAGATCGGGCATTGTGGCGTAACACGATGACAAATTTATGACGGAAACATCTAAACACTCTTTTTTATAAAAAGTTCCACATTGTCATAAATTTTTAATATCGGAGCGTTAAAAAACCTCCTGTTTTTCACGGGGCCTTCGCCCGGAATTGATTAGCGCGTATAAATAAATCACCAGGACTGAATAATGAAAAAGAGCTCACTGGCATTAATGATGATGGGTCTTGTCGCTTCTTCAGCTACACAGGCAGCAGAAGTTTATAATAAAGACGGCAACAAACTGGACGTGTATGGCAAAGTCAAAGCGATGCACTACATCAGCGACTATGACAGTAAAGATGGCGACCAGACCTATGTCCGTTTCGGCATCAAAGGCGAGACCCAGATTAATGACCAGCTGACCGGCTACGGTCGTTGGGAATCTGAATTCTCCGGTAACAAAACGGAAAGCGACTCCACCCAGAAAACCCGTCTGGCCTTTGCCGGCCTGAAATTGAAAAACTACGGTTCTTTCGATTATGGTCGTAACCTCGGCGCCCTGTATGACGTTGAAGCCTGGACCGATATGTTCCCGGAATTCGGCGGCGACTCTTCCGCACAGACCGACAACTTCATGACCAAGCGTGCCAGCGGTCTGGCAACCTACCGCAATACCGATTTCTTCGGCGTGGTGGATGGCCTGGATATGACTCTGCAATATCAGGGCAAAAACGAAGGCCGCGAAGCGAAAAAACAGAACGGCGACGGCTTCGGCACCTCGTTAAGCTATGACTTCGGCGGCAGCGATTTTGCCATCAGCGCGGCCTATACCAGCTCTGACCGTACCAATGACCAGAACCTGCTGGCGCGCGGCGTGGGTAAAAAAGCGGAAGCCTGGGCGACCGGTCTGAAATATGACGCCAACAATATTTATCTGGCCACTATGTATTCTGAAACCCGCAAGATGACGCCAATCAGCGGTGGTTTTGCCAATAAAACGCAGAACTTTGAAGCCGTTGCTCAGTACCAGTTCGACTTCGGCCTGCGTCCGTCCCTGGGCTATGTGCTGTCAAAAGGCAAAGATATTGAAGGCGTTGGTAACGAGGACCTGGTGAACTACATCGACGTGGGTCTGACTTATTACTTCAACAAAAACATGAACGCCTTTGTTGATTATAAAATCAACCAGCTGAACAGCGATAATAAACTCGCTATCAACAATGACGACATCGTCGCTCTGGGTATGACTTACCAGTTCTAATCCGCGACCGCCGCAGGAGACTCCCGCGGCGGTTAGCAGGCTGAACAAAAAACCGCAGCGTTATTGCTGCGGTTTTTTATTGAAAAGGATTAATGATTTTTAGCCAGGTGCTGATGGTCGCTATTCATGGTGATCTGCGCGTTATATTCTTTCGGCAGGCGACGCGCCTGGTAGAAGACCGAGTTCCAGTAAGGGTTGTCCAGCGAGGAGCGCATGACGCCCTGGCTGCTGGAAGCGTGCAGGAAGTTGTGCTCGGTGTCATAGAAACCGACGTGCATCCCGCCACGAATACGGAAGAATACCAGATCCCCCGGACGGAGCTGCTGCTTGCTGACGCGGACGCCCATATGCAGGAGATCGCTCGTTGTTACGCGCTCCATGGGCAAATTGAAGCGGTCCTTGAGCGTTCGCCAGACGAAGCCGGAACAGTCGACGCCGCTTTGCTCGGTACCGCCCCATTCATAGGGGGTGCCGTGCCAGGTGTGCATTTGATCGTGCAGGGCGGCAACCACCGGAATCAGATCGTCAGATCCGCTATCGATCGGGGCGTATTGGTGTTTGGCGGCGGTTTTTGGCGGATGTTTAGATGAAGATGAGCATCCTGCCAAAATTAAAAAAGGCACCAATAATAAAGCGTGAGCAAGTTTAGGCGTCATATCGTTATTTTTCGTGAGGGGGAATGGGCCGTGGGTATTTATAGCGTATCCGCCATATTGTCAGAATGGTTCGCTGAAAAATTTACGAAACCTTACGTAGAGTAAACTTGTTACTTCACGTTTTTCATTGCTCCAGTTAAATATAAGAGAAAAATCTGTGGTGTCGCTTGTTAATAAATTATTTCACCATGAAACACTATTTCGCGATCGCATATAAGACGCATCTGATGTTAATGACTCTCTTCTCTTCGCGGAAGGTGAAAGATCCTCATCATCCGGCCATTGCGCGCCGGGGGCGGCGTCCAGTACTTTGTCCGCTCCAGGTCCCTGTGAGGCAAGCTTATGCATCTCGATTTTCGCCAGCTGCGCAACTTTGTCGCGTTGGTTGAATACGGTAGTTTTCACCGCGCCGCCGAGGCGGTATGCCTGTCGCAATCGGCCTTCAGCCGCAGTATTCAGTCGCTGGAGCTGAGCGTCGGCCATCCCTTATTCGACCGGCAGAATAAGCTGCCGACGCTGACGCGACACGGGCAAACGCTGCTGCCTTACGCCCGCCGTTTCCAGGAGCTAAACATTGAGCTGAGCAGCCTGCTGGAAGAAACGGACGATAGCGAAAATGGCGAAGTGGCGTTCGGTTGCGGCCCGGCGCCAGCGGCGCGCCTGATCCCGGCGGCCATCGGTGAGTTTCATCGCCGTCTACCGCAGGCGAGGGTGCGTTTTCAGGTCGATAACTGGTTTGCCCTGCATCACGCGCTGACGACCCAGCAGTTTCCCTTCGTGGTGGCCGACAGCTGGCATGCGGAGCTGGATCCGCAGCTGCGGGTCCAGCCGCTCAGCCCGCAGCGCTGTTTCTTCATCTGTCATGCCGACCATCCCCTGGCGCAGAGCGGGCCGGTGGCTATTGAGGAGATGCTGCGCTACCCCTTTGCCGCGCCCTATCTGCCTCCGGGGGTGCGAAAAGTGCTGGCAACGCTCAGCCAGCAGCAGGATTTCACCCCGGCGATTCAATGCGATCACGTCTACGCCTTGCTGTCGACGCTGGCGCACACTCAGGCGATAAGCTTTGCCAGCGAAGACGGCTTCGCCCTGTGCCAGCACAGCCATCGGCTGGTGAAGCTGGAGCTCAGCAACCTCCCGGAAGAGTGGCGGCTGATGCAGACCCGATTTGCGGTGATCTCCCCGGTTCATGCCGCGCTTTCGCCGCTGGTCGCCAGGTTTATCGATATTATCCTGCATACCGACCGCCAGCATCAGATCCCGCTGCTGGCGCAGGAGGAGGGGGCTTAGCCGGCGTCCGCCGCCTGGCCCTGGCTATCATACTGCGGCCAGTGGTTTTCCAGCTGCAGAGTCTTCAGCGCCCGTTCGACAAACTGCCCGTCTGCCCACTGCGTCACCGCAAAGGCGTTGCGAATGAGGCGACCGGTTTTGGCCTGCTCGACGCTGCTGCTGAAGCTGTCGGCCAGGAAGGGGTCGATGCGCGGCGAAGTGCTGAAGTTGAGATCCTGCGGCTGCAGATCCTCAAGGAACAGCGCCTGCGGAATTTGGCTCTGCTGCGCCATCTCCGCCGACCAGGCCTCGCGATTCGCCGGGTTGCTGATTTCCGCCGCGTTTTTCACCAGCACGTCAATAACTTGCTGGGTAGCCTGCGGCCAGGCCTGAATAAAGTCCTGAGTTCCGAGAAAAGCCGCCTGGGTGGTATTCTGGCGACCGGAATCACCGCTTTTCACCACCACGTCAATCTTATCGCCACGCAGCGCCAGCAGCGAGACGCCTCCCCATACCGCATCCACGCGACCGGCGGCCAGCGCGGCTTTCCCGGCGCTCCAGTCCAGATTAATGACCTGCATATTGCGTTCGCTAAGTCCGACGGTCTGCAAAGCGCGATCGAAGGCCAGCTGGTCTGCGGTACCGCGATACACTGCCACGCGTTTCCCTTTCAGATCTGCCAGCTGTTTAATCGCCGATGCTCTGGTGACCGCGAGGTAGGACTCCGACCCGCGGCTGCCCAGCAGCAGACGGGTTGGCAGACCGTTGGCTTTGCCGATAATCGCCGCCAGATCGCCGAGATAGACAAAATCGAGCTGCCGGTTGGCCAGCGCTTCATTCACCGCCGGGCCGGCGCCCTTAAAGAACTGCCACTGCACCTCCACGCCCTGTGGTTTAAACACCGCCTCCAGCTGATGACGGATAAACGCCATCCCGACCGGCCCTTCAATAAACGGTTTGCTGCCGGCACTTTGATCCGGCACGCCAATGCGAATGGTGCGCAGACTCTCGGCCTGCGCGCTGGCCATCAGCGTGACCACGGCGACCAGCGCCAGCGCCGTACGGGTAAAAATAGCTTTCATCATTGGTGGTGACTCCCTGAGTTTTTTCTCACCCTAAAGAGGCTCACCGCGTACTGTTAAATGCTTTTATTCGCAGAGCAAAGGCAAAAATAAGCTAAATCAGAGCCCGCCTGTCCGCCAGGCTGAGATGCATTTGTTGCATCGGGATTATTCAGCAAACGCAATGACGACAGACGGTGAGGACGGTTTTATAGGGTGATGATTTCACTCAAAACGGACCGCTATGTCGCAGATGATCTTGAAAAGACGCAGGTACTCCTTGCCTGCTATCAGGCTAAACGGCTGGCCCCTGCTGCTGCCGGCGCTGATCGCGCTGCTGTGGCACATCGCCGCCGTAAAGCGCTGGATGCCGGAGCAGATCCTGCCCGCCCCGGCGGTCGTCGCCGATACCGCGCTGTCGCTTCTCAGCGGCGATCTGCTGGCGCAATGGGGGTTTAGCCTTCAGCACCTGGCCGTCGGGCTGCTGCTGGGCGTGGCGGCGGGTACCCTGCTGGGGGCGTTGTTTGGTCTCGTACCGGCCGCGGCTCAGCGGATAGAACCGCTATTTTATGCCCTCGCGCAGATCCCCACCCTGGGCTGGATCCCGCTGTTTATGGTGCTGTTTGGCATCGATAACGGCCTGAAGCTGGCGGTTATCGTCAAAACCACCCTTGTCCCGATGACCATCCATACGCAACTGGCGGTCACCAGCGTCTCGCCAGCGCTGGGGGAAGCGGCGCAGGTGATGAATTTTTCCCGCTGGCAGCGGCTGCGCTGGCTGGTGATTCCCGCGAGCCTGCCGGGCTGGTTTACCGGCCTGCGGCTGGCGTTATCTCAGGCCTGGGTGTCGCTGATTGTTGTCGAGCTGCTGGCCTCGTCTGAAGGGATCGGCTACCTGATGGTCTGGGGCCGCCAGCTGTTTCAGCTGGATATTGTCTTCGTCACCATCGCGGTGGTCGGGCTGAGCGGGCTGTTGATGGAGTGGGCGACCAACCGGGTCTATGCCCGTCTGGTCTTCTGGCCGCAGCCCGCTACCGGGCGGTTGGCCTGGAAGCCGCAGGCCAGCTGGCATGCATTCCAGCTGCCGCTGATCCTGCTGGCGCTGTGGCAACTGGCCAGCGGCTGGGGCTGGATCGACAGCACGTTATTCTCCTCGCCGCTGGCGGTGGCGCAGCGCTTTATGGCCGGAGCGGCCAGCGGCGAGCTGCCCGCCGCGATGCTGGCCAGTCTCGGACGGGCCTTTGCCGGCGGCGCGCTGGGGATCGCTATCGGGCTGCTGTGCGGGTTGCTGCTGGCCCTGCGCCCGCGAGCCGGGCAGATATTGACCCCGACGCTGAACGTCCTGCGCCATATCGCGCTCTTTGCCTGGCTGCCGCTGCTGACCGCGTGGGTGGGCAACGATAACGGCGGCAAAATCGTGTTTATCGCCCTGGCTTCTTTCTTCCCGATGTTTTTTAGCACCTTGCAGGCCGTCAGCCAGCGCGATCCGCAGCTTGATGAAGTGGCGAAGGTGCTGCGCTTTGACCCGTTGACCCGCCTGCGGACGCTGATTTTACCGGGGGCGGCGCCGGGCATATTTGCCGGTCTGCGCCTGGCGTTGATTTATGCGTGGCTGGGCAACATCGGCGCGGAATATTTCATGTCCTCCGGGACCGGTATCGGCAGCCTGATGATCAACGCCCAGCAGCTGCTGGATATGCCGACCATTCTCTGCGGCATGGTGCTGATTGGTATCACCGGCGCCGCGCTGGATAAAGCCGGACGTTTACTGGAATCTCGCGCCACCCGCTGGCGCCAACGGGAGCTACGATGACCGACTCGACCCTGGTCTCTTTTCGCCATGTGCATAAATCCTGGCAACAGGTGACGGCACTGCAAAACTTCAGCCTCGATATCGCCGCCGGTGAGCTGGTGGTGCTGGTGGGTAGCAGCGGCTGCGGCAAGTCCACGCTGCTGCGGATGTTGATTGGCCTGGAGCCGGTGACGCAGGGGGAAATCCGCGTTAACGGCGAGCCGGTACGCGGCGTGGGCAAAGAGCGCGGCATTGTCTTTCAGGAGCCGCGGCTGTTTCCGTGGCTGACGGTGATCGACAACGTGATGCTGGGCCTCGCGGATGAAAAGCTGAGTCGTGGGGTGAAGCGCCAGCGCGCGCTGGCGATGCTGGAGCGCGTGCAGCTACAGGAGTTCGCCCATGCGCTGCCATCCCGGCTTTCCGGCGGGATGGCCCAGCGGGTAGCGATTGCCCGCGGGCTGATCGCCCGGCCGCAAATTCTGATGCTCGATGAGCCTTTCGGCGCGCTGGATGCCCTGACGCGCCATACCCTGCAGCAGGAGCTGCTGCATATTCATCGCCGCACGGGGACCACCACGCTGCTGGTGACTCACGATGTGGAAGAGGCGGTGGCGCTGGCCGACCGGGTGGTGGTGCTCTCTCCCCGTCCGGGACGGATTCGTGAGGTGGTGACGCTGGCGTTGCCCCATCCGCGACAGCGCGATGATGAGTCGTTCTCCGCCGCCTGCCGGCAGATTCGTACCTTGATTACTTGTGCCTGATTTGACTATTTAAGGAGTGACAATATGGGACATCCTTCCGTCTACCCGACCGGCGCCACGCTCTACGATCCGCAGCGCGCGTGGAGCGGATATACCGTTTTTCAGGCCACCGAACGCGGGGCGATTCTGGTCGATATGAATGGCAACGTGGTCCGCGAATGGCCCGAACTGCACGGCTTTCCGAATAAAATCCTGCCCGGGGGGGCGATCCTGGGCCACAGCGGCGAACGCGATCCCCGCTACGGGATGCAGGATATGCTCGACCTGATTCAGGTGGACTGGGAAGGCAATATCACCTGGAAATTTGACCGCTATGAACAGGTGAGCGACCCGGGTCACGCGCCGCGCTGGATGGCGCGCGCGCACCATGATTATCAGCGCGCCGGGAATCCGGTGGGCTATTACGCCCCGGGGCTTGAGCCGCAGGTTGACGGCGGCAACACCTTAATTCTGGCCCACACCAACCTGGTGAATGAAGAGATTTCCGATAAGCTGCTGCTTGATGACACCATTATTGAGGTCGACTGGCAGGGCAATGTGGTGTGGGAATGGCGCTGCAGCGATCATTTCCACGAGCTGGGCTTTGACGAGGCGGCGCGCGCGGCGCTGCGCAATAACCCCAATATGCGCGCCAGCGGCGGCGGGATGGGCGACTGGATGCACATCAACTCCATGTCGGCGCTGGGACCAAACAAATGGTATGACGCCGGCGATGCGCGCTTCCATCCTGACAACATCATCTGGGATGCCCGCGAATCCAATATCATCGCCATCATTGATAAACAGAGCGGTAAGATTGTCTGGCAGCTTGGCCCGGACTACAGCACGCCGCGGTTGAAGCATCTGGGGTGGATTATCGGCCAGCACCACGCGCATATGATCCCCCAGGGATTACCCGGGGCGGGCAATATTCTGATCTTTGATAACGGCGGCTGGGCCGGGTACGGCGCCCCCAATCCGGCGTCGGCGGACGGGGTGAAAAACGCCTGGCGCGACTATTCGCGGATCCTCGAGATCAACCCGGTGACGCTCGATATCGAATGGCGCTACTCGCCGTATGAGGCGGATCTCCCGCAGCCAACCGACTCGTATCGGTTCTATAGCCCGTATATCAGCAATATGCAGCGCCTGGAAAACGGCAATACCCTCATCAACGAAGGCTCCAACGGCCGCATTTTTGAAGTGACCCGCGACCACGAAATCGTCTGGGAGTATATTTCGCCATTCTGGGGCAATACCTTGAATAACAACATGGTTTACCGCGCCTATCGTATTCCGTATGCCTGGATCCCGCAGCTGGCGCGGCCGTCCGAAGTGCCGATTGCGGCGGTTGACGTGCGGACTTTACGCCAGCCCGGCGCCGCAGCGGCAGGTCCGGCGCAGAGCGTGGTGCGCGTCGCCGGCGTGCAGCCCTACAGTAAGAGCGCCGATGCGCTGTGCGTAGCGACTGACAACGACACCCTGCGCCGCAGTCCGAAACTGTTCCGCGTGGCGGAGAGCCGCTTCACGCCGCTGAACGCGGAAAGCGAGCTCTCCGGCGAGTCTGAATCTCCGCTGCTGTTGTTCGTCGGCGCTGAACGCTGCGTCCACTGCCGTAAGCTGTGGCAGCTGCTGGGTCATGCGAGTCTCTCGAACCACCTGGTGGCGCTGGAGACACGCTATCTCGATGCCGATCGCCATCAGCAACTGGCGACAGCGCTGGGGGTCCGTGGTTTACCTGCGCTGCTGATGGTGAAATCGGGTCAGCCGACGGCGCGGGCCCCGGCGGACCTTTCCGTGGAAAGCCTGCTGGACTGGCTGCAGAGCGCGGTGCTGTGACTCCGTCTGGATAGGGCGCGGCTGCGGCGTCAGACCGGGCCGCCGTTCATCTGGCGGACAAACGCGGTGGGCGCCTGGCCGATCGTTTTACGAAACATGCTGGTAAAGGCCGCCGGATGTTCATATCCCAGGCTGAGCGCCACGTCGGTAATGGTTCTGCCTTCCCGCAGCGCCGTCAGGGCGTACATCACGCAGGCCTGCTGGCGCCAGTCGCGAAATGCCATGCCGGTCTGCTGGCGAAACAGGCGATGAAAAGTCCGGGCGCTTTTATTCAGCCTGGCGGCCCACTGTTCCGGCGTGCTGTGAATATCCGGCTGGCGCAGAAAGTCGCTGCATAGCGCAACCAGCGGCGCACTTTGCGGAAGTGGGGTAAACATCGGTAGCGGAGAGGCGGCTTTCAGCTCATGCAAAACCAGTTCGATTAATGCGCCATCATGTCCGTCTTCGTGGTAAAGCAGCGGTAGCTGGCAGGCGCTCAGCAGCAGCTGATGTAACAGGGGAGAGACCTGCAACACCTCGCAGCGTTCTCCGGCACGCGGCGCCGCATCCGGTTCGATGTACAGGCTGTGGGTGCTGACCCCCGGCATCAGCACCCGATGCGGACGGGTGGCCGGGATCCACACGCCGCTGTAGGGGGGAACCAGCCACTGCCCGTCATCCGTCTCCACCTTCATCAGTCCGTTCATGGCATAGAGAAACTGCGCCCGGCGATGGCTGTGGCGCTCCAGCTGCGTATTCGCCGGGTAATCGCTGCCCAGCGCCAGCACCCGGCGCGGGAGGTCATCGACATCGTTCACCGCAATATTGCGCATGACACATCCTTCTGGCTGAAAATCGTAAGATGATGGCTTTTAATCGTAAGTCAGCCATGTCGCTATTCTATATCGTGATGACTCTGAACGGAGGAGAATCGAATGATAGGCTGGCTTTTTATCTGCGGTGTAGCGTGTGGCGTCACGACCTGGCTGTTTGGTTTTGGCGGCGGTTTTGTCACCGTACCGCTGATCTCGTTTCTGGTGACCGCAGTGTGGGGCGCGCAGAGCGATGTCGGCGGGCAGGCGATGCACATTGCGGTAGCCACCTCTGCGCTGGTGATGCTCTGTGCAGCGCTGCTGGCAACCTGGCGCCATCTTCGCGGTGGAACGCTGCGCTGGCGTCCTCTGCGGATGATGTTCGTGGGCATTGCCCTCGGGGGGATCGCCGGGGCGTTGCTGGCGCTCTCGGCGAACGGGCGGTGGCTTCGCTGGCTGTTCGTCGGCTATCTGCTGGTGACCATTCTCGACTGCTATTTTCGTCCGGGTTTTATGGCCCCTGGCGTCCGGCGTTCTGCGCCGGCTGCCGCGCGCGAGCTGACGACGGGCGGTGTGATTGGCCTGATTGCGTCGTTTCTTGGCGTCGGCGGAAGCGTCATGACCGTTCCGTTAATGCGTCGTCGTGGCGCGACGATGCCGGAAGCGGCGGCCACGGCCAATTTGCTGACGCTGCCGCTGTCGGCGAGCGCTACCGCCACGTGGGTGGCGATGAGCGGCGTGTCGCCCGCAGGGCTGCCGGCAGGATTTTTGGGCCATATCTGGCTGTCGGCCGCGGCGTTGCTGGTCGCCGGGAGCTGGCTGGGGCTGCGGTTAGCTGCCCGTTGGCTGACACGTCTGCCGGATCGCTGGCACGCGCGGATTTACCCGCTGCTGCTGATAGCGGTACTGCTGGTGATGATCTTTCAGGGATAGCCGAAGGGCGACATTTATGCCGCCACGGTGCGCGGCATATCGCCGCCGATCCGCTAATCTGCCCCGTTTTTCCTCTCTTTTTGCTACCCTTTGTCCGGTGCGCAGGCGAGTCATTCTCCTGTCATCTTGGTTAAGCATGCTCTGGCGAGCCAATTTTGCTGATTAGGGAAAATGAACAATGTCCAAAAATCTGACGATTTTCGATCTGGATAATACCTTGATTAAGGGCGACAGCAGCACGGTATGGAGCCGATTCCTGGTGCGGGAAGGGTGGGTGAGCGATCCGGCGTATCTGGCGCGGGAGGCGATGTTGATGGACGATTACGATCGCGGCGAAATGAATATCGCCGACTACGTTGCCTTAATCCAGGCGCCGCTCATCGGCGTGCCGAAGGCGGAGGTCGATGCGCTGGTGGCGCGCTGCGTGCAGCTGGATATTATGCCGCGCGTCTATCCGCAGGCGTGGGATCTGCTGCAAACCCTGCGGGCGCAAGGCGAACAGATGCTGGTGATTTCGGCCTCGGTTAGCCTGCTGGTGCAGGCGGTGGCCTCGGCGTTGGGGATTGAGCAGGCGTTAGGTATCGACGTGGAGATGGCTGACGGCGGCTATAGCGGAGTGATTGCCGGTACGCCAAGCTACCAGCAGGGAAAGGTCGTGCGGCTGGCGGCGTGGCAGAAAGCCTGGCCGCACGAGAGCGGCGAGGTGACCTTCTATACCGATTCGATAAATGATCTGCCGCTGTGTCTGCATGCTGACCATGTCCGGCTGGTTAACCCGTGTCCGCAGCTGGCGGCGGTGAATGCCAGCCACAACTGGCCGGTGCTGGAATGGCGGCTCTGAGCAGGTCCCCGCGACCGCAGAAGCCGTAGCCCCGGTAAACGCAGCGCGACCGGGGAACGGGTTACTCCGCTTTGAACAAGGGCACCACGTTGCCGCCAATATAGCGGCGGCGTAACCACGCCGAGAGCGTATCCATCGCCATGACCACGATCACCAGCAGCAGGGTGATAAACATCACCACGTCCCAGTTCCACAGGCGCATGTTTTCCGCATAAATCAGGCCGATACCGCCGGCGCCGACGAAGCCTAACACTGCGGCGGAGCGGGTATTCGACTCAATCTGATACAGGCTCAGCGCCAGAAACGTCGGGAAAGACTGGGTAAAAATGCCGAAGCGGTGCTTCTGCAAGCCGTTGGCGCCCACGGCGGTCAGCCCGCGCCCCGGTGAGCGGTCAACCGCCTCATGCCCTTCGGCATACAGCCGCCCAAGCAGTCCGGTATCCTGCATAATAATCGCCAGCACCCCGGCCAGCGGCCCGAGGCCCACGGCGCGGACAAAAATCAGCCCCCAGATGGCCATATCAATGCCGCGCAGCACGTCAAACAGACGGCGCATCAACAGAGCGATAAATCCGGGAATCAACCCGCGCATAATGTTACGTGCCGCGAGGAAAGAGAGCAGTAGCGCAATCACCGTGGCGGTCAGAGTCCCGACGAAGACAATCGCCAGAGTGATGCCGATTTGCGTGAAGTAGTAGGCAAACGGCCAGTTGAAAAAGTCGTGCCAGACGAACATCCGCAGCAGATAGCGGCTAATTTGCTGCAGGCCGCTGGTGAGCTGTTCGCCGCTGATGCCAAACTGGCTAAAAAACCAGACGTAGTAAAGTAAGCCCGCCAGCGTCAGCAGACCGACGAAGCGCAAATAGCGCCCCTGGGCTTGATACAGTTGTCGATGCTGGCGGCGGCTGGCGGCGACATCCGGTTGGCTTTGCCATTGACTCATTTTTTGCCCTCAAGAACCCACTGTCGCAGGCGGCCGGACAGCATATCCAGCAGCGACACCACGATGATGATCAGCAGCAGCGTGATGCTGACCTGATCGTAACGATCCAGCTTGATGTTGGTCATCAGTTCCTGACCGATCCCGCCGGCGCCCACCAGCCCAAGAATGGTTGACGAGCGAAAGTTAATCTCCAGACGCATAAAGCCGTAGGAGAGAAAAATCGGTTTGACCTGCGGCCACAGCGCGAAGCGAATGCGCTGGATCGGTGAAGCCCCGCAGGCCATCAGGCCGCGTACCGGTTTGTCCTGCGCGCTTTCCACCGCTTCGTAAAACAGCTTGGTCAGGCTGCCGATGGTATGCAGCATCAGGGCCAGAAATCCGGGAATGGCGCCGATGCCGAAGGCCATCACGAAAATCACCGCCCACGCCAGCTCCGGCATGGTGCGTAAAAATGCCACCACCACACGGATGGCGAAACGCAGCGGCGGCGGTGACCAGGCGTTATTAGCGGCGAGGAACGCCAGCAGCGTCGCAATGACCACCGCAATCAGCGTGGAAGCCAGCGCCAGCTGTAATGTTTCCCAGATCAGCGGCAGTTGAATCGGCAGACGATAGCCCCAGTAGGCCAGCGAGCCTTTGGTGTGGACATCGGCGAACAGAGCGCTGACGTGGAGCGTCGGCAGCGTCTCAAACATGTAATCGAGAAAATTCGGCAGAGAGCGCCAGATAGTGAAGAGATTAAATTCCGCGGCGCTGCCGGCGGCGAAATAAAGTACCAGCAGGAGCACAGACCAGCTAAAGGTATCGCGCTTTTGTCGCGCTCGTACCTGCTGGTAATAACGTTCAAATTCGGTATTCGGCATATTCATACGTCGATGGGTCTTCAGTATGCCGCCGCCTCACGCGGGCCTACGCGGAGGCGGCGTTGGGGCGGGATTAACGGGCGCTGACCAGCTCGCGTTTCATATCGATAATCTGCTGGAAGTCAGCCACGCTGCCCGGGCCGATATGCTGAGTACCGCCCATGGCTTTCACAAAGCAGGCATGGTCGTCGGTATCCAGCTTTTTGATCGCGCTGATGACTTTGGCTTTAAAGTCAGCCGGCAGCGCGTTGCTGACCAGGATTGGCCCGTTGGGGATCAGCGGCGATTGCCAGATGATGCGGATCTGCTTCATCAGATCCGGGTGATCCATACGAATCAGGCGGTTGAAGGCACCGACGCTATAGCCGCTGTTGTAGTCGCCGACCATCGAAGTCCAGGTGACCGCCCCCGCGAACTGGCCGTTCAGCACGCCCAGGATGTCCTGCTCGTGACCGCCAGAGAAGGTCACGCTGGAGAAGAAGTTGTTGTATTTGTTATCTGAAGTGCCGCCGAATTTCTGTTTGAAGGCGTGGTTCGGGATCAGATAGCCGGAAGTGGAGTCCGGATCGGCGAAGCCGAAGGCTTTGCCTTTCAGATCGTCTAACGATTTATACGGGCTGTCGGCTTTGACAATCACCACCGAGTGGTAGCCGCGGGACTGATCTTTATCATCCACGGCGATACCGACAATATCCACCGCTTTCGGGTTATTGATATAAACCGAAGCGTAAGACGAAGGCGACATACTCAGCACGACGTCGACTTTACCGCCCAGCAGACCCTGAATAACGCCGGAATAGTCAGAGGAGTTGCGTAATTTGGTATCGACGTTCAGCTCTTTGTCGAGAAACTGTTTTACACACTGGTTATCACCAATTTGCTGAGTGGCGTTCTGGCCCCCCAGGATCCCCAGGTTTAATTCTTTTGGCTGCTCTGCAGCGCCTGCCTGCCATGCCATCATCATTCCCGCGACCGCGGCGGATATACGAACTGCACCAGTGATGTATTGTTTCATTATCTTGTCCGTGTGAGTGGAAATTAATGCAATTGGCTAATTTCATCCCCGTACAGCTGATGCAGAATATCCTGAGTCAGCTGTAAGGGATGGTCGTCAAAAATAATGTTGCCCTTCGCTACGCCAATAACCCGCGTGCAATACTCTTTCACCAGTTCCACCGAGTGCAGGTTCACCATCACGCTGATGCCCTGTTCGCTGATTTCGCGCAGTACGTTCATGATGCGCTGTGTGTTTTTCGGATCGAGAGAGGCGACCGGCTCATCGGCCAGCAAAATACCGGGGTTCTGCATTAGCGCGCGACAAATCGCCACGCGCTGCATCTGCCCGCCGGAGAGATTTTCGGCCCGCTGCAGGGCATGCGGCAGCATATTCATCCACTCCAGCAGCGAGATGGCGCGCGCCCGGTCGGCGTCAGGGAAGATCTTAAACAGGGATTTCAGCGTTGAAGTCTGGCTCAGCCGGCCCAGCAGCACGTTGGTTAACACGTCAAGACGCGGCACCAGGCAGAAGTCCTGGAAAATCATGCCGCACTTGCTGCGCCAGGCGTTCAGCGCGCGGCCTTTTAGCTTCGCCACATCGTGCGGCATGCCCACTTCCGGGTAACTGAGGATCTCACCACCGGTGGTGCTGTGGGTGCCGTTCAGCACATGCAGCAGGGTCGACTTACCGGCACCAGAACGGCCGATCACTCCCACCAGTTCGCCGGCATGGAGATCAAAACTGATGTTATCGAGTACGGTTTGCTGCGCACTGTAAGACTTATTCAGGTTGCGCACGCTTAAGACTTTCCGCTGCCGGGCGGTATTCGGCTGACCAAAATGCGGATAATCGGTGTCGGTTACCGCGGCAAGAGAACTATTCATAAGAGCGTCCAGATTCATCATTAAACTGGGCACTATTAATGGCGTTTTATGTGATCGTTAGATGACGGTAAGACGAAAAAACGGTGAATGGCGAGATTATTGCGCCGGCGATAGCGTGGGGGAAAAGCGGTGGAAGCCGCATCTGGCGCAGCGCGCCAGATGCGCAAAAAGCCCTTTATTCGTCATTCAGCAACGGGCTGACCAGCGCTATGTGGGTTTTGATACCGATGGCCAGGGCATCTTCGTCGATGCGGAAATGCGGATTATGCACGTTCCAGATGGCCCCTTTTTCCTTGTTACCGCAGCCGATAAACAGGAAGGTACCGGGAACCTTTTCCTGATAGGAGGAGAAGTCTTCGCTGCCAAACAGCGCTCGATCCTCCAGCTTCAGGGTCCCCGCCGGGAAGTGGCGTTCGATGGCGGCGCGGGCGATGGCGTTGGTGCTGTCGTGGTTGTGACCGACGGCGTAACCCTGCTGCCAGCGAATGTCGCAGCTCGCGCCGTGGGCGGCGGCAATCCCGTCAATGATGCGCGACATCAGCTGCGGCACCGCTTCGCGGACCTGTTGGTTATGGGTACGCAGCGTGCCGGCCAGGCGGGCGCTGTCAGGGATGACGTTGTAGCTGTCACCGGCCTGGAAGGTGGCGATGGTCAATACCGGCGCCGTACCCGGATCGATATTGCGCGCTACGATCTGCTGCAATGCCCCGACCATTTCCGCACCGATGGTAACCGGGTCGATACAGTGCTGCGGCATTGAGCCATGACCGCCTTTGCCACGAATGGTGATATCGAAGTTGTCGCTGGAGGCGACGTAGACGCCTTCTTTCAGCGTCAGGGTGCCGACCGGGCTGGTGGGGAAGACGTGCAGACCGAAAATATGCTCCACGTCGTCGACCACCCCCAGCTCCACCAGCTCCCGCGCGCCGCCCGGCGGTACTTCTTCCGCCGGCTGGAAAATAAATTTAATGCTGCCGTGCAGGTTATCGCGCCGCTGGCACAGCACTTTTGCCGCCCCCATCAGCATCGCCGTATGGGCGTCGTGGCCGCAGGCGTGCATCACGCCAGGCACGGTGGAGCAGAAACTCTCGCCGCTCTCCTCCTGCAGCGGCAGGGCATCAATGTCGGCGCGCAGCGCCCACGTCGGCCCCGGATGCGGGCCGCGTAGCACGGCAATCACGCTATTATCCAGCGGGCGGCTAATCTCCAGCCCGGCAAATGACGTCAGCTCGCGGGCGATGTAATCGGCGGTCGGCTTCTCCTGGAAAGAGAGGTCCGGGTGGGCGTGGATGTGGCGACGCCAGCGCAGCGCCTCTTCGGCGGCGGCGGAAATCAGCAGTTCGGTGGCGTGATTCATCAGATTCTCCTTCAATCAGCAACGGGCAGGCCGGCGACGGTTTTGCGTTTCATCAGCGGCAGCACCGCTAGCGCCGAGCAGACCATCGCCAGTGACAGAAACAGGAACGCGCTGGCATAGCTGTGGGTTTTCGCCACCAGATAGCCAATCACGATCGGCGAAACAAAGCCGCCAAGGGTGCCGCCGGTATTAATCAGGCCGATAGCCGAGCCCATGATGTTCTCCGGCAGCCGCTTCATCGGCAGGGTAAAAGCGGTAACGAACGTGGCCATTAAAAATATCTCGCCGACGAACAGCAGCAGGCTGGCGGTCAGCGCCGTCCCGGCATGAAAAATCGCGAAAATGGCGGCGGCGCTAAGCAGGGCGCTGACGGCGATCACCAGCGGTTCACGATGAAGAAAATATTTCCCCACCAGCCAGCCGGTTCCCAGCGATGAAACCCAGATCCCGAGGCCGCCGGCGGCCACCACATAGCCTGAAGCTGATAGCGACATCCCCATGCTTTGGACGAAGAATTTCGGCAGCCATGCCATCAGGCCGTAGCTGGGAATGTTGACGCAGAATATAGAGATAAACAGCAGGATAACCGTCGGGTTACGCCACAGCGCGCCGCCGGCGGCTGCCTTCTTCGCCGCAGCGGGAGCCGGCGGGCGGCGCGGTACCCGCCAGGCAATGAGGGCGGCAGTGACGCAAACCAGCGCTCCGAGGGCGGCAAAGGAGCGGTGCCAGCCCAGCAGCGACAGGGCGTTCACCGCGATAATCGGCCCGATAGTCATCGCCAGCCCGGCCGAGGAGAGGAGAACTGACTGGGCGAAGGTGCGGTTTTCGACGCTGAAATTACTGACGACCGCTTTTGCGCATGAGCAGGGGTAGCCGGAATGGCCCACCCCTGAGAGAAAGCGAAACAGCAGCAGCAGACCGAAGCTGAGGCCCAGCACGCCGAAGCAGAGGGCGAAAATCCCCAGCGCCGACAGCGACAGTACCAGCATCGTTTTATAGCCAATCCGGTCGTTCAACCAGCCCGCCGGGACCTGGAACAGGGAGTAGGCGAGGAAAAAGATACCGGTGATGTAGCCCAGCTGTTCGGCGTTGAGGCCAAATTCTTTTTCGATCGGCAGCAGCGCGAAGCCGGTGACGGTTTTATCGATATAAACGAAGACGTAGCCAATAAACAGCAAGAAGATCATTTGAGACTGACTTTTCATTTTTGTTTCCGCCTTTTGTCTCATGAGTGTGTTGTGTGTGCGGGAGACCCCATCCGCATCCTGGGGCTTTACTGCAACGGCGGGAAGATATAATTTTTCTATAGGTGATGCTTTTTTCTGATAGGGGCTGGCGGTGAAATATCTCCCAAAAGTGAGCCATCTGCAGGCGCTAAGGCAGGTGGCGCGCAGCGGCAGCATTCGTTCGGCGGCACGAGAACTGGGCCAGTCGCAGCCGGCGCTCAGCCGGACATTGCGTGAGCTGGAGCAGACCCTCGGCACGCAACTTTTGCTGCGCAGCAAAGAGGGGATCACGCTCACCGAAGCGGGCAGCGCGTTTTCGCAGCGCGCGGAGTGGGTGCTGGAGGAGTTGCGCCGGGCGGCGGACGAGGTTGAACAAATTAATCAGGTGACCCACGGCCGCCTGACGATAGGCTTTTCATCGCTGATCGCGCTGACGGTGTTTCCGGCGGTGGCGGAGGGGTTTAAGCAGGCGTTGCCGCAGATGCTGCTGACGCTAAAAGAGGGGCAGCTCTCTTCCCTGTTGCCCGGGGTGCGCAGCGGCGAAATCGATCTGGCGATCGGTTCGGTGGACCCGATGCGGCCGCCGGAAGGGGTGATGATCGAGCCGCTGTTTACCGCGCCGTTCTGCGTGGTGGCGCGTAAAGGGCATCCGCTGGCGAATGAAAGCGATTTGATGGCCTTACGGCGGGCGAAATGGTTGCTGCCGGAGTCGCCGATGGGCTACTACCAGCAGCTGCAAAACGAGCTGATTCATTTTTATCGCCAGGTGGCGATCACCCCGCTGCGTACGGACTCGGTGATCACCGGCCTCAACATGGTGCTGGAATCTGATTATCTGACCATTGTCGCCCGGGCCATGAGTCACCCGCTCCAGCTCGGGGATAAGCTGGTGACCCTGCCGGTTTCCTCGCTGCCGGCGGCGCAGTATTGCGCCGTGTGGTCGCAGAAATCGGCATTGACCGCGAACGCGCAGCAGTTTCTTACCCGCCTGCGTAGCGCCTGTCAGCGTTACGCCTGGTAAAGCGGCGGTTTGCCAGCAGGCTCAGGCCGCAGCACAGCAGGTAATAGACCGCGCCGGTGAAAACGAAAATCGCCAGCGGGTAGATCTGCACCCGGTTGTTCACCTGGCCGGCGACGGTGGTGAGCTCCGGCACGTTGACGATAAACGCCAGCGAGGTGTCTTTCAGCAGGTTGATAAAAATCCCCACCAGCGACGGCTGCACGTTGCGCAGCGCCTGCGGCAGCAGGATGAAACGCAGCGCTTGCCCGGCAGAAAATCCCTGGGTTCGCGCCGCTTCAAACTGCCCGGCGGACAATGACTGCAGCCCCGCCAGCACCGAATGCATCACCGAGGCGGCGGTAAACCACGCCAGCGCCAGGGTGACCGTCACCGCCCCCGGCAGGTCGCTCCCGGTGAGCATCGGCAGCAGATACCACAGCCAAAAAATGACGAAAATAAGCGGAATACCGCGAATCAGCTCCGCCCACAGGAACAGCAGTCGGCGCACCAGCCCGCCATAACGCCAGGCGGCGCCTGCCAGCAGAATGCCGAGAGGAAGCGCCAGCGCCGCGGCGCCGATCGCCATCATCAGGGTCAACGCCACGCCGCCGGGAATGCCATCCGCCAGCCGTCCCCACAGCAGGTAATCGAGGTTATCGGCGATCACCGCCAGATTAGCGTTCATGCTGCGCGCTCCTGTGCTGGGTTTTGCCCGGGCCAAGACGCGCCAGCGCCATCCCCATCACCACCCCAAGCGCCAGATACAGCACCGTGCCGACGGCGAAGGCCTCCAGCGCGTGGGCGTTATAGCTTTCGATTTGTCGTACCTGGTAGGTCAGTTCGGCAAAGCCGATGCCGCTGGCCAGCGACGAGAGCTTCATCAGGTTCAGATACTGGCCGATGATCGGTTGCCAGGCGTTCGCCAGCCCCTGCGGCAGCAGAATATGACGCAGTTCGCCCCATGGCGTAAAACCTTGCGCAAGAGCGGCTTCGCGCTGACCGTGGCTGACGGCGCGCAGCCCGGAGGCGATCTCTTCTACCAGAAACGCCGAGGTAAATACCCCCAGTCCCCACATCGAGCAGAGAAACTCCGGGGTCAGCCACCAGACGTTACCCGGCAGAATGGACCAGGCGTGGTCGTCATTGATGAAATCCCGCGCCGCCAGCGGCAGCAGGTTCCAGGCGGCGAAATACCAGAACAGCAGCTGTACCAGCAGCGGCGTATTGCGAAACAGCGAGACCCAGCAGGCCACCAGCCCGCGGCCCGCTTTACCGCCGCCTAAGCGCAGCGCCAGCAGCACAACGGCCAGCACGGTCGCCAGTATTATCCCGGCGACGCTGACCCACACGGTGGTCAGAAAGCCGGAGATGATCCACTGCAGCGGCTGCCCGCTCAGGACGCCGTGCCAGTCGAGAACCGGGTTCACTCGAGACTCTCCTGGTGCAGCGGATTGAGCACCTTTTGCAGAAAACGCCGCGTGCGGTCGTGCTGTGGCCGGGCGAAAAAGTCCGCCGGCGGCGCCACTTCGAGAATATCGCCGCCGTCGATAAACACCACCCGGTCGGCAATTTCGCGCGCGAACTGCATCTCATGCGTCACGACCACCATGGTAATGCCGCTGTGCGCCAGCTTCTTCATGACCAGCAACACTTCGCCGATCATTTCCGGATCGAGCGCCGAGGTGGGTTCATCGAAAAGAATAATTTGCGGCGACGAGGCGAGGGCGCGGGCAATGGCCACGCGCTGCTGCTGACCGCCGGAGAGCTGGGACGGCATCTGGCGGGCTTTATCCTCCAGCCCGACCTGTTGCAGCAGCGCCAATGCGCGTTCATGCGCGGCGGTTTTTTCCCAGCCGTGCACGCGCTCCAGCGCCAGGGTGATATTTTCCTGCGCCGTCAGATGGGCATAGAGGTTGAACTGCTGGAAAACAAAACCCACGCGGCTGCGTAGCTGACGCAGCGCACTGTCCGTAAGATGGCGAGTGGGTTTGCCGTCGATCAGAATCTCGCCTGCGCTGAGGGATTCGAGCTGATTGATCAGGCGGATCAGCGTTGATTTCCCCGATCCTGACGGCCCGAGGATCGCCACTACTTCCCCGGGTTCGACCTGCAGATTGATACCGTTGAGCACCTGATGGTCGCCGTAGCGTTTTGCCGCCTGGCGAAATTCGATACTGGCGCGCTGCAAATGCGAAAAATCCGCGGACGAAGCCGCGGAGCGTGAAAACAGACCCGATAACATATTATTTAGCTTCTATGGTAAACGCACGCGGCTGTGGAGTTTTGGTGGCAGGGCCAAACCAGACATCATAGATTTTGGCGGCCTGGCCCGATTTTTCCAGCTTGACCAGCTCGTCATTGACCGCTTTCAGCAGCGCCGGTTCGCCTTTCTTGACGCCAACGCCGATCTCCTCTTTGCTCAGCAAATCGGGGATGATTTTAAAGTTAGCTTTGTCCGGCGCCTCTGCCAGCAGGCCAGCGAGAATGGTGCTGTCCTGGGTGATGGCCTGGACGTTGCCGTTACGCAGGGCGGTCAGCGCCAGCGGAATATCGTCATAGGAGAGCACGCGCGACTGCGGGAAACGCTGATGCAGCGCCTGTTCGCCGGTAGTGCCTTTGACCGCGCCGATCCGCGCTTTGCTGTAGCTGTCGAGCTGGTCCGCTGATTTTGCCGGGACGAGGAACTGCTGGCCGGTGACAAAATACGGTGTAGAAAAATCAATGACCTGTGCGCGTTCCGGGGTGATGGTGATATCGGCGACGATCAGGTCGGCCTTCCCGGATTGCAGCAGCGGAATCCGGTTGGCCGGGTTGGTGGCCACCAGCTCCAGTTTTACCCCAAGCGATTTTGCCAGCGCCTGGGCGAAATCGACATCATAACCCACCAGCTGGTGGGTTTTCGGGTCGACGGAACCAAACGGCGGGTTGGCGTCGAAGGTGGCGACTTTCACCACGCCGGCGGCTTTGATATCCGCCAGCTGGTCTGCCTGAGCCTGTGCGGTCAGCGCCAGAATGCCCAGCGCCAGCGCGATTTTCGTTTTTGCAATGCGCATGATTATTTCCCCTGAATCCCTGTTTTTGTTTTGTGCTTATCACGCTCCCACAAACCGACCTTCTCCGGCAAAGAAGAAAAAGTTCTTATCTATATCAAAAAAGAACTTAGAGAATGCATGGGTATTCCCCGACGTGACCGGCGGGGCGATATGCGCCTTCCGGGATTGAAAACCCGGAATTGATATTTCCAGGCTTGCGCCATCTGTGGTTGAAATACGGTCAGGCAAATCGCTTCCCGACGGAGGAAAAATGAAAGTAGCACTATGGCAACGATTAACGCGCTGGCTGGCTTTTTTATCTAACGGTGAAGCCGGGCAGCAGGATACCCAACGAATGATGGAGGCAATATTGCCAGTCGCCAGCCTTTACGGCGTGGATATCGGCAATGTTGAAACACGGTGGTTCCGTCATGATAAGACATACTGAGCGACGCTGGACGCGTGAAGCCTACTGGAACGAGGTGTGCTTTGTGTAGCGCGAGGCTGCTGGAGGTTGCGGCGAGCGGGATGCCATGCCGCAGCCTCCAGCGGCTTTAAATCTGTTGCATTCCCAGCGGTTTTACCCTGCCATGCAGCGCCGGGTTATCGCTCTCATCCTTAAGACGTACGCCGGTCAGACGACGTAAAAAAGTCTGCTCCAGCAGCCACGCCAGCTTAAAGGCGGCGGCATCATAGCTCAGCCCGTCCGGGCGAATATTCGAAATACAGTTACGCTCCGACTCCAGCCGTTGACGATGCGGTTGCCAGGTCAGATAGACGCCAAGGCTATCCGGTGAAGAGAGCCCCGGCCGCTCGCCGATTAATATCGCCACCGCCCTGGCCTTCAGCGTTTCGCCAATATCATCCCCCAACGCCACTCGGGACTGATGGGCAAGCACGACCGGCGCAAGGCTGATGCCCAGCGTGTGCAGATAGGGCAGCAGCGCGCGAATCAGCGGCAGAGCCTGACGATGCACGGCATACGAGGAGAGCCCGTCGCCAATCACCAGCAGCAGGTCCGCCGGCCGCACGCCGCTGGCGGCGAGATCGGCGCGGCTGGCCTCATCCAGTCGGCGCCCGAGATCCGGACGGTTAAGGTAAATATGCCGATCGCCGGCGGCGCTGTGGACCGTGAGCGAGGAGAGCCCCATTGCCGCCAGCTCCGGTTCCAGCTGTTCGCTGTCAAACGGCCGGTGAATCGCGTCCCGGGCTCTGGCATGAGCCAGACCAAAGTTGAGTACTTCGCGCGTGGGCAGGCTGGCGCCGCTGCGCCCCAGCGCAATGCGCGCATCGGTAAATTCACGCAGCGGGTTCCAGGCGTCGGGGGGATTCATACCGGTTCTCCTTGCGGCAGGACGGACAGCAGCGGATGGCGGGCATCGGTCAAACGCAGGGTGCCATCCGGATCGATAATGCGCATTTTTGTCAGCCAGGCGGCAAACTCGGGGGCGTGTTTCAGGCCGAGCAGACGACGGGCGTACAGCGCATCGTGAAAGGAGGTGCTCTGATAGTTGAGCATAATATCGTCCGCGCCCGGCACGCCGATTAAGAAAGTCAGTCCGGCGGTACACAGCAGGGTCAACAGCGTATCCATATCATCCTGATCCGCTTCGGCGTGGTTGGTGTAGCAGACGTCGCAGCCGATCGGCAGCCCCATCAACTTGCCGCAGAAGTGATCCTCCAGACCGGCGCGGATGATCTGCTTACCGTCGTAGAGATATTCCGGGCCGATAAAACCGACCACCGTATTGACCAGCAGCGGATCAAAATGGCGGGCAACGGCATAGGCGCGCGCTTCGCAGGTCTGCTGATCGACGCCGTGATGGGCGTTGGCGGAAAGCGCGCTGCCCTGGCCGGTCTCGAAATACATCACGTTGTTGCCGAGGGTGCCGCGATTAAGGCTTAGCGCCGCCTCACGCGCTTCCTGCAGTAAGGCCAGATTAATACCAAAACCGCTGTTGGCCGCCTCGGTCCCTGCCACCGACTGGAACACCAGATCGACCGGCGCGCCGCGCTCAATCAGCTGCAGGGTGTTGGTGACGTGGGTCAGAATGCAGGACTGGGTGGGGATGGCGAAGCGCTGAATAATATCGTCGAGCATATGGTTGAGCTGCGCCAGCACCGGCAGGCTGTCGCTTGCCGGGTTAATGCCGATCACCGCATCGCCCGCGCCGTACAGCAGGCCGTCAAGCATACTGGCAGCAATGCCCTTCATGTCATCCGTCGGGTGATTAGGCTGCAGGCGCACGCTAAGATGTCCCGGTAGCCCGATCGTATTGCGAAAACGAGTTATGACCTGGCACTTGCTGGCGGCGAGGATCAGATCCTGATTGCGCATCAGTTTGCTCACCGCCGCTGCCATTTCCGGCGTTATCGCCCGCGCGACTCGTTGTAGGGTGGCGGTATCGGTGGCGTCATCCAGCAGCCAGTCGCGAAAATCCCCGACCGTCAGGTGGCGAATAGCGGCGAATCCACCGCTATCGTGGGTGTCGATAATCAGCCGGGTGACCTCATCCTGTTCATAGGGGATGAGAGGATTGGCCAGAATTTCGCTCAGCGGGACATCCGCCAGCGCGATTTTTGCCGCCATACGCTCCTCGGCGCTATCGGCGATCACGCCCGCCAGCGCATCGCCGGATCGCGCCGGCGACGCTTTCGCCATCAGCGTTTTCAGACTATCAAAGCGCCAGACCTGGCCCGATAGCGTGGTTTTATACATGCCGCCTCCTCAGGAGACAATGCGCAGCTGTGGGTCCGCCGGCGCGCGTTCGCGGGAGGAGGCGGTTTTGCGAAACCACAGATAGCCTCCCAGCATCATCGCTGCGAAAATCAGCGCCAGCAGCGGGTTGTACCAGACCATCGCCACCAGACAGAGTACCGCCATCGCCAGGGCGAACGCCGGTGCCCACGGGTAGAGCGGCGCGCGGAACGGACGAATCAAATTTGGCTCGCTGCGGCGCAGCTTAAACAGCGCCGCCATCGAGGTGATATACATAACAATAGCGCCAAATACCGACATTGTGACGATACAGGCGGTCAGCGGCATCCCGCTGATGGTAATCAGCGAGTCGGAGAAAATCGCGGCCACGCCAACTACGCCGCCGGCGAGGATCGCCAGATGCGGCGTGCGGGTTCGACGGTTGAGGGTGGCAAGACCGGCAGGGAGATAGCCCGCCCGCGCCAGCGAGTAGATCTGCCGGGAATAGCCCATGATGATGCCGTGAAACGAGGCCACCAGACCGAACAGACCCAGCCACACCAGCATATGCAGCCAGCCGCTGCTGGTGCCGACCACCATTTTCATCGCCTGCGGCAGCGGGTCGTTGATGTTGGCCAGGGTGCGCCAGTCGCCAACGCCGCCGGCAAACACCATCACGCCAATGGCCAGCACGGTGAGGGTCAGAATACCGCCGCCCAGCGCGCGTGGGATGGTACGCTGCGGATCTTTTGCCTCTTCGGCCGCCATCGATGCGCCTTCAATGGCCAGAAAGAACCAGATAGCAAAGGGGATCGCGGCAAACATGCCCGGCAGCGCCAGGCCGCTGAAACTCTCTGCGCCTGCCCAGCCGTTGGCGGTAAAGTGGCTCCATGAGAAGCCCGGCGCCACCACGCCCATAAACACCAGCAGTTCGAAAATCGCCAGCAGGGTGACGATCAGTTCGAAGGTGGCGGCAATGCCGACGCCGAGGATGTTCAGCGTCATAAAGATAACGTAGGCGCCGCAGGCGACCCATTTGGGGTCCAGCGCCGGGAACTGGACGTTAAGATAGGCGCCGATCGCCATGGCAATCGCCGGAGGGGCAAAGACAAACTCAATCAGGGTGGCGAAACCGGCAATAAAGCCACCGGTCGGACCGAATGCGCGGTAGGCGTAAGCGAATGGCCCGCCCGCATGCGGAATGGCGGTGGTCAGCTCGGTAAAGCTAAAGATAAAGGCGCAGTACATGGCGGCAATCGCCAGCGCCACAATCATAAAGCCCAGGGTCCCGGCCTGTGACCAGCCGTAGCTCCAGCCAAAATATTCACCGGAGATGACCAGCCCGACGGCGATCCCCCATAAACGGAAACTGCCGAGCGTTCTTTTTAATGTCGTGGTGTGCCCTGTCATATTCGCTGCCTCGCCAGATGAAGATACGCAGGACGCTGCAAAGAAGATGCCAGGACAGGGCTGGCGTCAGCGCTTCACCCGGCGGCACAAGATGAACAAAAATGGGGCAAGAGGCGGGGCAATCGCGCGACGGGATGGTGCAGCACGCTTTGCTTTTTCGCCATCGGCAGGGTATAACAGACCTTCTTTGGATGTTTAGATGTCCATACGTTTAGAAGGTAATATGCAAACAACACAACAACAAGGTGGGCAGTTAAAGCGCACCATGAAGACACGCCATCTGATTATGCTGTCGCTGGGTGGCGTCATTGGCACAGGGTTATTTTTTAATACCGGTTATATCATCTCCACCACCGGCGCCGCGGGTACGCTGCTGGCCTATCTGATTGGCGCGCTGGTGGTCTGGCTGGTGATGCAGTGTCTGGGCGAGCTGTCGGTGGCGATGCCGGAAACCGGCGCTTTTCACGTTTATGCCGCACGCTATCTCGGTCCGGCGACCGGTTATACCGTGGCGTGGCTCTACTGGCTGACCTGGACGGTGGCGCTGGGTTCAAGTTTTACCGCCGCCGGGTTTTGCATGCAGTACTGGTTTCCGCAGGTGCCGGTGTGGATCTGGTGCGTACTGTTTTGCGCGCTGATCTTTGGCCTTAACGTCATCTCCACACGCTTCTTCGCCGAAGGTGAATTCTGGTTTTCGCTGGTGAAAGTCGTCACCATCATTGCCTTTATTATTCTTGGCGGTGCCGCCATCTTTGGCTTTATTCCTATGCAGGATGGTTCACCGGCGCCGGGTCTGCACAACATCACCGCCGAAGGTTGGTTCCCCCACGGTGGATTGCCGATTCTGATGACCATGGTGGCGGTGAATTTCGCCTTCTCCGGTACTGAGCTTATCGGGATTGCCGCCGGTGAGACGCAAAATCCGCATCAGGTCATCCCGGTCGCTATCCGCACGACCATCGCGCGACTGATTATCTTTTTTATCGGCACCGTTTTTGTGCTGGCGGCGCTGATCCCGATGCAGCAGGCGGGGGTGGAAAAAAGCCCGTTTGTGCTGGTGTTCGAAAAGGTGGGGATCCCCTATGCGGCGGATATTTTTAACTTTGTGATCCTCACGGCCATTCTCTCGGCGGCGAACTCCGGGCTGTATGCTTCCGGGCGGATGCTGTGGTCGCTGTCGAATGAAAAGACGCTACCGGCCTGTTTTGCCAAAGTGAACAACAACGGCGTGCCGCTGATCGCCCTGTCGGTCAGTATGCTGGGCGGCGTACTGGCGCTGTTTTCCAGCGTGGTGGCGCCGGATACGGTCTTTGTCGCGCTGTCGGCTATCTCCGGCTTTGCGGTGGTGGCGGTCTGGCTAAGCATCTGCGCATCGCACTTTATGTTCCGTCGCCGCCACCTCCAGCAGGGGAAAGCGCTGAGCGAACTGCACTATCGCGCCCCGTGGTACCCGCTGGTGCCGGTGCTGGGCTTTATTTTGTGTCTGGTGGCCTGCGTTGGTCTTGCCTTTGACCCCAGCCAGAGAATTGCGCTGTGGTGCGGGATTCCGTTCGTCGCCCTGTGTTATGGTGCGTACTATCTGACTCGTTCACGGGCATTGACCCAGGAGCCTCAACATGTCGCAGAATAATCCGTTAACCGCCATCCTGGAGATCCAGCCCTTTATCTTGCTGGACGGCGCGATGGCGACGGAGCTGGAAGCGCGCGGTTGCAATCTCGCCGACAGCCTGTGGTCGGCGAAAGTGCTGGTCGACAACCCGGAACTTATCCGCGAAGTCCATCTGGATTACTTTCGCGCCGGCGCGCAGGTCGCTATTACCGCCAGCTATCAGGCTACCCCGGCGGGGTTTGCCGCCCGCGGGCTGGATGAAGCGCAGTCGAAGGCGCTGATCGGTAAAAGCGTTGAACTGGCGCGGAAGGCGCGGGAAGCGTATCTGGCGGAGAACCCGCAGGCGGGCACGCTGCTGGTTGCCGGTTCGGTCGGGCCGTACGGCGCGTTCCTGGCGGACGGTTCGGAGTATCGTGGCGATTATGTCCGGAGCCGCGAAGAGTTTCAGGCGTTCCACCGCCCGCGGGTGGAAGCGCTGCTCGACGCCGGGGCCGATCTGCTGGCCTGCGAAACCATGCCCAACTTTACCGAGATTAAGGCGCTGGTGGCGCTGTTGAGTACCTATCCTCGTGCGCGGGCGTGGTTCTCGTTTACCCTGCGCGATGCGCAGCATCTCAGCGACGGAACCCCGCTGCGGGAAGTGATTTCCATACTGGCGAACTGCCCGCAGATTGTGGCGCTGGGAATTAACTGTATCGCGCTGGAAGACACCACCGCCGCGCTGGAGCATCTGCATAGCCTGACGGCGCTGCCGCTGGTGGTTTACCCTAACTCCGGTGAGCATTATGACCCGGTGACCAAAACCTGGCATCACCATGGTGAAGCCTGCGCCACCCTGGCGGGTTACTTGCCGCAGTGGCAGGCCGCAGGGGCGAAGCTGATTGGCGGCTGCTGCCGGACGACGCCGAAGGATATTGCGGAGTTGAACGCGCAGCGCTGAGTGGCTGCCGGGTGGCGCTGCGCTTACCCGGCCTACAAGGTATCCGACCTCCAGGCACGGGGGCGCTGTGCTTACTCGATCTGCAAGCTACACGAACCGTAGGCCGGGTAAGGCGTAAGCCGCCACCCGGCATCAGTTACGCCGCATCGGCCAGCACAAGCATCCGCTACAGGTGGATTTCAAGGTTATCGGGTTGCAAAACCTTGGGCCGGGGGCGCTGTGCTTACCCAGCCTGCAAGCTACACGAACCGTAGGCCGGGTAAGGCGTAAGCCGCCACCCGGCATCAGTTACGCCGCATCGGCCAGCACAAGCATCCGCTACAGGTGGATTTCAAGGTTATCGGGTTGCAAAACCTTGGGCCGGGGGCGCTGTGCTTACCCAGCCTGCAAGGTACACGAACCGTAGGCCGGGTAAGGCGCAAGCCGCCACCCGGCATCAGTTACGCCGCATCGGCCAGCACAAGCATCCGCTACAGGTGGATTTCAAGGTTATCGGGTTGCAAAACCTTAGGCCGGGGGCGCTGTGCTTACCCAGCCTGCAAGGTACACGAGCCGTAGTACACGAACCGTAGGCCAGGTAAGGCGCAAGCCGCCACCCGGCGTCAGTTACGCCGCATCGGCTAATACAAACATCCCGTATGGGTGGATTTCGAGGTAATACTGCTCGCCGACATCCGGCTGCAGCCGCGTCGCATTCACCTGCAGCAAGATTTCCTGCCCGTGCCACTCCACCGTCACCTCATACTGCGGCCCCATATAGGCCACGTGGCGGATGGTACAGCGCTGGCTCTCCTCGCCGCGATCGCTCAGGGTAATCGCCTCCGGACGTACGCCGACGCTACCTTCGCCCTCGGCGGCGAAATGCAGCGGTCTTGGCAGCCGATAGCCATAAATATCGACAAAATCCTCGCTGAAGGCGGCCGGGAACAGGTTGGCGTCGCCCATAAAGCTCGCCATAAAGCGCGACGCGGGCTGGCGGTAAAGATCCTGTGGCGAGCCGATCTGCATGATATGGCCCTTGTTCATCACCAGCACGGTATCGGAAACCGCAAAGGCTTCGCTCTGATCGTGGGTCACGTACAGCGAGGTGATATCAAACTGCTTTTGCAGCTCGCGGATCTTATCGCGCATGCTGCGCCTGAGGTTGGCGTCGAGGTTGCTCAGCGGTTCGTCAAACAGCAGCACCTTCGGCTTGAGGATCAGGGCGCGCGCCAGCGCCACGCGCTGCTGCTGACCGCCGGAGATCTGATCGACATAGCGGTCTTCAAATCCTTCCAGATCCACCATCGCCAGCGCCTCTTTCACCCGCGCTTTCACGTCGCTGCGCGACACGCCAAGCATCTTCAGACCGTAGCCGACGTTATCCCCCAGCGACATGTGCGGAAACAGGGCGTAAGACTGAAACACCATGCAGATGTCGCGCTGCTGAATCGAGCGATGGGTAACGTCCTCGCCATCAATGAAAATCTGCCCTTCGCTCGGTTTTTCCAGCCCGGCCACCAGGCGCAGAATGGTCGTTTTGCCGCAGCCGGAAGGGCCGAGCAGCGTAACCATTTGCCCCTGCGGAATGGTGAGATTGATATTGTCGATAACCCTGTTGCTGCCGAATTGCTTGGTGACGTTGCGCAGCTCAACAAAATTTTTCTGACTCATAGTGCGCTCCATTATGCCTGGTTTTTGGCTTTTGACCGGGAGATACGCGCTTCCCCGATCAGCCAGTCAAAGATGAAAATAATCGCCAGCATCACTACGATCAGAATCGAACCGTAGGCGATCGCCACGCCGTATTCGCCGTCTTCCACCCGGTTGAGGATATAGGCGGTCGCGACGCGGGTGTCCGGGGTCACGAGGAACACAATGGCGCTGACGGTGGTAATGGCGCGCACAAAGCTGTAGATCAGCGCCGAGAGGATCGCCGGGCGCAGCAGCGGCAGCAGAATATGCGTAATGGTGCGTAGGCTTCCGGCGCGCAGGCTGAGCGAGGCTTCATCCAGCGATTTGTCGATCTGGCCTAAACCGGCAATGCCTGCCCGAATGCCAACCGGCACGTTACGCATCACCATCGACATAATCACAATCGCCGCCGTTCCGGTGAGGTACACCGGCGCGCTGTTAAAGGCGAGAATATAGGAGACGCCCGCCACGGTGCCCGGCACCGCGAAGCACAGCATGGTGGTGAACTCGATGGTCTTTTTACCTTTAAACTGCTGGCGCACCACAACCCAGGCGATCAGCAGGCCGAAAGCGGCGGTAATCGGCGCGGCGATCCCGGCGTACAGCAGGGTGTCGAGCAGCGAAGGCCACGCCCCGTCGCTCATTCCCTGGCCGAACAACTTGATAAAATTATCCAGCGTCAGGGTGTAGTCCACGCCCCAGTTGACGGTAAAGCTGCCGTAGAAAATGCTGCCGTAGAGCAGGGCGTTGAAGGCTACCCACACCGCCAGAATGGCGATCACGCTCCACACCAGGGTCACCGGCAGCGGCTGCACGTCGCCGCGATAGGACTTACCGGAGACCGTGACGTAGGAGCGCTTGCCGATCCACATATACTGAATACAGAACACCAGCAGGGAGAACAGCAGCAGGAACGCGCCCAGCGTGCTCGCCGCCTGATAATCGAGCTGCGAACCGGTGATGTAGAAGTAGATCTGCGTTGCCAGCACGTCGAAGTTGCCGCCGAGCACCAGCGGGTTGCTGAAGTCGGCCAGCGACTGGACGATGACGATTAAAAACGCGTTCGCCAGCGCCGGTTTCAGCAGCGGGACGAAGACGCCGTTAAAGGTCTGCCAGCGGCTGGCGCGCAGGGTGTACGACGCCTCCTCCAGCGACGGATGGATAGTCTTAATCGCCCCGTCGAGGATCATAAACGCCATGGGAGTGAAGGCTAGCACCTGCGCCAGCCAGATGCCGGTAAACCCGTACAGCCAGTTGGTGTTGGTTAAGCCGAACCACTCCACCATAAACTCGGTGACATAGCCGGAACGGCCCATCATCAGGGTTACGCCGAGGCCGACGACGAACGGCGGGGTGACGATGGGCAGAATCGAGAAGATACGACCAATAACGGCGCTGCGCCTGGCGATGCGGGTGGTGTAAATCGCCAGTACCAGACCGAAGAAAGTGCAACCGATGCCTACCGCAATCGACAGGGCGATGGAGTTGAGGATCACCTGGACAATATGCGCCTGCGACAGCACGGTCATAAACGCCAGCGGGGCAAACTCGCCGGCGTCGTTGGTGAACATCGGGATGAAAATAGCGATGCTCGGCCAGACGATAAAGACGCCAATTAACGCCACGATGGTGACCAGCGAACCAATCACAAAGCGGTCGCCGCCCAGCCATTCAAGGCGGGTGAGCGCCAGCGTCATGATGGCGCCCAGCGCGGCAAACAGCACGATGGTGGCGTAGCCTAACCCACGACCTTCAACGGTGGCGCTGGTGACGATAAACGCCATACATAATAACGCCCAGCCCGCGTCGAGGTAGTGGCGGCTGCGCTGCTCCCGCGCGGCTTCCTGCCAGGGACGAATCAGCAGCAGGCTCGGCAACAGATACCAGAGCCAGCTGATATTGAACTGTGACCAGCCGTAGGCCGCGAGGATTTCATCGCTCGTGGACTCCAGCAGACCGTAATCCAGGCTCCAGCTCGGCAGCAGGGCGAACGCCAGCCAGCCGAATAAAACCCAAAGGAATATCGCATCCCGTTTTTTCTCGGGATGGAGTGCAAGTGTGTGTGACATAGCGGTTCCGGTGTTGAGGAAGTTGAAGGCCGGGTCAGGCGAAGCCGCCGCCCGGCATTAACCGCAAGAGTGGGCTTATTTGCCCATCTTCACTTCGCTGACCCATTTATTGATCAGCGCTTTACGCACGTCCGTTGAGCCGTATTTATCCATGTCGTAGTTGATGAGCTTCAGGTCGTCGAGCTTCAGCGAGTTCGGCGAGGTTTCGGCGGTGGTGTTGGTCAGGATCTGATAAGACTTGCCTTTTTTCCACGCCAGCTCCTGGGCCTCTTTCGACAGCACCCAGTCGACAAACAGTTTGGCGTTGTCGAGGTTGCGCGCGCCCTTCAGAATGCTGACGCCGCCAATTTCATAGCCGGTGCCTTCGCAGGGGGAGATCAGCTCCAGCGGTGCGCCCTGTTCTTTTTCCAGCGAGTAGTCGTGCAGGAAGCCGATGCCAATGGCCGTTTCACCGCGGGCGGCGTTACGCGCCGGGGCGATACCGGATTTGGTGTACTGAGAGACGTTGGCGTTGAGCTGTTTCAGGTAATCAAAGGCCTGATCTTCTCCCCACAGCTGGGCGAAGGTCGCCAGCGCGGTATAGGCGGTGCCGGAGCTTTGCGGGTCGGCGATCTGGATTTCGCCTTTGTATTCCGGTTTGGTCAGATCCTTCCAGCATTTTGGCACCGGCAGATTTTTCTCTTTCAGGCGCTGGGTATTGACGCCGAAGCCGAGGATGCCGACGTACACCGCCGAAGAGTAGTTGCCTTTCAGCTTCGCCGGATCGCGGAACTGCTCCATCACCTGCGTAAGATTCGGCGACTTATAGGGTTGCAGCAGGCCCATTTCACCGGCCTGGGACTGCGGATCGAGGGTACCGCCGTACCAGACATCGGCCTGCGGGTTTTTCTTCTCGGCATCGACCTTCGCTAGCGTGCTGCCGGAACCGTTGCGAATAAACGAGGTTTTGACATCATATTTGTCGCCGAAGGCTTTGGTTTCGGCTTCACACATTTCGTTGGTGGCGCTGCAATAGACCACCAGTCGACCTTTGGCGTGCGCCGCGCCGCTTAGCGTCGCCAGCGCAATGCCGGAAGCAATCAGGGTAGTGACCAGCGTTTTTTTCATTATTTTATCCTTTGAGCAGCAGAGGTAGTCATGCTCGCCATCAGCAGCGGCATCAGTAATAAACCCATCAGTACCGCGGCGACCGAAAGCAAACTGAACATGCCCGGCCAGCCGTAGCGTTCAATGACCAGCGACAGAGGCCAGCCCGCCAGCGCTGCCCCCAGATAGGCGAACAGGCCGAGAAAACCCGTAATCGAACCCGCCGCCGCTTTGTGTCCGCACTCCACCGCGGCGAGGCCAATCAACATTTGCGGGCCAAAAACGAAGAAGCCCACCGTAAAGAAACAGACCGCCAGCAGCGCGTAGTGATGCACCGGGGCCAGCCAGAGGGCGGCGACGGAGACCATCAGCCCCAGCGTGAACAGCAAAATCATCGGCGCCCGCTGGCCGCTGAACAGCAGATCCGAGCCCCAACCGGCGAACAGCGCGCCAAGCAGTCCGCCCGCTTCAAACAACATGACCGTGGCATTGGCGCTGAGCAAATTGACGCCGTGGCTCTCCGTCAGCCAGATGTTGCCCCAGTCGTTGAGCGCAATGCGGATCAGGTAGACCAGCACGTAAGAGACGCCCAGCAGCCAGATCATTGAGTTCTGCAACATCGTGGTACGCAACATCTGCCATAGCCCCATCGGCGGGCTTTGCTGCTCCTGGCGCAGCTCCAGCGGATCCTGACGCCAGGCGCCAACTGACGGCAGTCCCTCTTCCTGAGGCGTCCCTTTCAGCTGCAGCGTTAACCAGATCCCCAACGCCATGCTGATAATCCCCGGTGTCAGCATCGCCGACTGCCAGCCCCACCAGTGGGCGGCAAAGGCGCTAATCAGAGGGATAATCGCCCCACCGATATTGATCGACATATTCCAGCACCCCCACCAGAAACCGCGTTCGTTGCGCGAATACCAGTGGGTCAGCAGGCGGGCGCAGGGGGGCCAGCCCCAGCCCTGGAAAAATCCGTTCAGCGACCAGACCGCCAGCAGCAGCGTCAGCGACTCGCCAAAGGCGAAGACCACGTTCAGCAGGCCGGTAGTGAACAGGCCAACGCCCATAAACCAGCGCTGCCCGTGGCAGTCGTGCCACAGCCCGGCGGTAAACTTCGACAGGCCATAGGTCATGTAAAACAGCGACCCCAGCAGGCCGATATCGCCTTTATCCAGCCCCAGATCCGTTTGCAGCGCTGGCAGCACGTAGTTGACGCTTTTGCGCGTCAGGTAAAACGCGGCATAGCCGATCACCATGTACATCAGCAGCTGTGGACGCTGCGTCCGGTAATGTTGGTTGATGTCAGTTGCTGAGCGTGCGTACATAGCCGTCTCCGTTTTGCTGACTATATAACCGTCATACTTCAAGTTGCATGTGCGTTAGCTGCACTTACTCACCCCAGTCACTTACTTATGTAAGCTCCAGGGGATTAATGAGAGGCTCCTGCCTCTCCCGGAGGCCAGCCTTCGGCTGGTCAAATTCGTTCCCGATGAATTTGTCGCTCACTTGCTACCTCCTGCAACTCGAATTATTTAGGTTATAGAGAAGTGAACTTGAAAAGGGATGAGAGAAAGTCCGGAGTGGCTAAGACTTTTTCCTGGTTATCAGGCCGTTTGTTGCAAATTTGTGGGCAGGTTAACAATTACCCACGTCCCGCGCTGCGATTCCAGCGTCAGCTCGCCGCCCAGGGCGCTGACCCGCTCGCGCATGCCCTGAATACCGAATCCGGTAATTTTGTCCGGGCTGATACCGATACCGTTATCCTTCACTTCCAGGCGCAGCCACTCTCCCTGCTGAAACAGGGTAATGGCGACCTCGCTGGCATCGGCGTGTTTACAGACGTTATTGAGCAACTCCTGCAGTAACCGATAGAGGGTAAAACGCACCGTTTCGCTCGCCGGGGTGGCGGTAAGCTGATAGTCAAAATGGCAGCGGATACCGCGCTCGGCAAAGGCAAACTCATTGAGCAGATGGTGTAGCGCCTCTTTAAACGACAGTTCGTCCAGGGCCGGGGGGCGCAGCTGGCGCAGCAGCTGGCGGGTGGAGTGGTGTATACGCCGCGCGAGCTCGTTAATCTGGCTGGCGGCGGCCTGGGTTTGCGCCGGATCGCGCGCCCGTTTCACCAGCTGCGACTGGATCTGAATAGCGGTGATGTTCTGGCCGATTTCGTCGTGCAGTTCGCGCGCCAGGCTTTTGCGGGTGTCTTCTTCGGTGTGGATCAGCTTTTCGGTCAGCGCCCGTCGCGCCGCCAGCTCCGTTTCCAGCCGCTGGCGATAGTGATGCAGGTTTTGCGCCAGGTGCTGCTGGCGGCTGATGGCAATGCCCAGCCCGATGCCGAGCAGCGCCTGAGTCGCCAGAAAAATTTCCAGCTCCACCAGATTGCTGAATCCGACGCCAACCTGGCGGGCGATGGTGATCATCATGCTGCCCAGCAGGCCGGAGAGGACGCCGCCCTGCCAGCCGAACTTCCACGCCATGACCACGTTGGGCAGAAACACCATAATTAACAGCAGGCGCTCGATTTCCGGCGACAGCACCATCTGGGTGCCGATGCCGATAATAAAGAACAGGCTGCACCAGATGATTAACGAAGTGCGTAAGGGCGGATTGTTGGTATCCAGCCCCAGTAGGTGGTAGCGGTGCTGCTGGCGCAGGAATTCAAAAATCAGATAGACAAACGGCGTCAGCAGCACGCCGCCGGTAAACGAGGCCAGGCCGAGCATCATCGCCGGACTTTTGACAAACGACGAGAGCAGGGCGGTGTTGAGTAATGCGCTGGCGGTCACCGTGGCCAGCAGCAGCGTCAGCCGTTGCCAGTAGAGGGGAAAACGATGCCAGCACTGTTGGGCGAGAGCGGCAGGGAGCAGGCTAATCAACGGCGCGGCCAGCAGAATATAGCCGTTCAGCAGCTGTTCGCTGCGCAGCCAGAGCAGTATCAGCAGCGGGGGGATCACCAGCGCGGGCCAGTAGCGGCGCGAAAGCAGGATCAGCAGCGCCAGATAGACGCCGTGCGGCAGGAACAGCGCCGCCTGCTGGCCGTTATGGGTCAGATAAAACCCGAGCGTCCACAGCATCAGCCAGCCGGTTCCCCAGGCCAGCACAATGAACAGCGAAATGACCCCGTGGCGAAGGCTGCGCGACATTAATGCCCTGCCAGCAGCTGGTGGTCGAGAGCGAAGTGCACCAGTTCGATCGTGCTTTGGCAGTGCAATTTGCCCAGCACGTTGGCGCGATGGACATGCACCGTTTTGTGGCTGAGATCGAGTTTGAAGGCAATTTCTTTTACGCTATCGCCTTTGACCAGTAAATCAAACACTTCACGTTCACGCGGGGTGAGTCCCTCCAGCACTCTCGCCGGTTGTTCCCCGCCGCGCAGCGCCCGCAGCGCATCGGCGCACAGGTAGTGTCCGCCCATGCCGACAGAGCGGACCGCCTGAACTAACTCTTCCGGGCCGCAGCGCTTGGTCAGATAGCCGCTGGCGCCTGCATCGAGCGCGCTCTGTACAAAAGTCGGGGTGTCATAAATGCTGAGAATAATGGCGCGAAACTGCGGTTTTTGCGTGCGCAGGCGCTTGAGCAGACTCAGCCCGTTTTCATCCGGCATAGCGATATCCATGACCGCCACGTTGACGTCGTCGCGTAATAACGCCGGCCAGGCTTCCGCCGCGCTGCTGAACTGGCCAACGATGTCGAGATCCTCTTCGAGACTGAGTAGCTGCGCAAAACCGGAACGCACCACCACATGGTCATCGACCAGCACTACACGAATCATGTTCATACTCTCTTAGCGAATCATGATTGTATGATGCCTGCCGCCGCTGCGCTGGCAATCACCGGGGTGCGGATATGTAACGAATGTAACGAAATCTTAATAATTTGCCGGGTGCTATAGACCGGATAAGGCGCTTGCGCCGTCATCCGGCTGGGAAGGCTATCCGTAATGAGTGAAATAGCTAACCATTGCCGTTTTTTTTCTAAAAACGCTTTGTTCTTAGCAAGAATTTTTAATTACTTCATCAAATGCATCGCGCCGGAAATACTGCACCCATAACAACAACGGGAAGCAGACACTATGGCACTATCATCGCGTATCACACTTATTACCGCACTGGCACTGGCGGCATTCCAGGCCCAGGCGGTCAACGTCACCGTGGCGTATCAGACTTCCGCAGAGCCGGCGAAAGTCGCCCAGGCGGACAACACCTTTGCCAAAGCGAGCGGCGCAACCGTTGACTGGCGAAAATTCGATAGTGGCTCGAGCATCGTGCGGGCGCTGGCTTCCGGCGATGTACAAATCGGCAACCTCGGTTCCAGTCCGCTGGCGGTTGCCGCCACGCAGCAGGTGCCGATTGAAGTGTTCCTGCTGGCGTCAAAGCTCGGAAACTCTGAAGCGCTGGTAGTGAAGAAGAGCATCAGCAAACCGCAGGACCTGATTGGTAAACGCATTGCGGTACCGTTTATCTCCACAACCCATTACAGCCTGCTGTCGGCGCTCAAACACTGGGGCATTAAGCCGGGACAGGTGCAGATTATCAACCTGCAGCCGCCGGCGATTATTGCCGCCTGGCAGCGCGGAGACATTGACGGCGCCTACGTCTGGGCTCCGGCGGTGAACGAACTGGAAAAAGAGGGCAAAGTGCTGACCGACTCATCCCAGGTGGGGGAGTGGGGCGCGCCGACGCTGGATGTCTGGGTGGTACGCAAAGATTTTGCCGAGAAACACCCTGAGATTGTGAAAGCCTTTGCCAAAAGCGCGATCGATGCCCAGCAACCGTACATTGCCAACCCGGATGCGTGGCTGAAGCAGGCGGATAATATCAGCAAGCTGTCGCGCCTGAGCGGCGTGCCGGATGCCGATGTTCCGGGGCTGGTAAAAGGCAATACCTATCTGACCGCCGCCCAGCAGGCTCAGGAGCTGAATGGTCCGGTGAATAAAGCGATCGTCGACACCGCCAGGTTCCTCAAAGAGCAGGGTAAAGTCCCGGCGGCCGGCACCGACTACAGCCAGTACGTAACCGACCGTTTTGTGAAGTAAAGGAGGCCACGATGCTGCAAATCTCGCATCTTTCCGCCGACTACGGCGGTAAACCGGCGCTGGCGGATATCAACCTGACGCTGGACAGCGGCGAACTGCTGGTGGTCCTGGGGCCCTCCGGCTGCGGTAAAACCACGCTGCTGAACCTGATTGCCGGATTCGTGCCTTATCAGCACGGCAGCATCACCCTCGAAGGCCAGCGGGTAGAAGGGCCGGGCGCCGAGCGCGGCGTCGTCTTTCAGCATGAAGGGCTGCTGCCCTGGCGCAACGTACAGGATAACGTCGCGCTGGGACTCCAGCTGGCGGGTGTGGATAAAGCCGCGCGCCGGGAAACCGCGGCGCGGATGCTGAAGAAAGTGGGACTCGAAGGGGCGGAAAAGCGCTTTATCTGGCAGCTCTCCGGCGGCCAGCGCCAGCGGGTCGGCATTGCCAGAGCGCTGGCGGCAAACCCGCAGCTACTGTTGCTGGATGAGCCGTTTGGCGCGCTGGATGCCTTCACCCGCGAGCAGATGCAAACCCTGCTGCTTAACCTGTGGCACGAGACCGGCAAGCAGGTACTGCTGATTACGCATGACATTGAAGAGGCCGTATTTATGGCCACCGAACTGGTGCTGCTATCGCCGGGGCCGGGCCGGGTGCTGGAGCGGCTGCCGCTGAATTTTGGTCGCCGTTTTATCGCCGGCGAGTCCTGCCGCAGCATTAAATCTGACCCGCAGTTTATCGCACAGCGTGAATATGTCCTGAGCCGGGTATTTGAACAACGGGAGGCCTTCTCATGAGCGTGGTGATTAATGACAAACCACAGCCGCGGACGCTGAAGTGGCGCTGGCCGCTCTCCCGCCAGCTGACGCTGAGTTTCGTCACGCTGGCGGTGCTGCTGGTTGTCTGGTGGGGCGTGACGGCCCTGCAGCTGATTAGCCCGCTGTTTCTTCCGCCGCCGCAGCAGGTATTACAGAAACTGATCGCCATTGCCGGTCCGCAGGGCTTTATGGATGCCACGCTCTGGCAACATCTGGCGGCGAGCCTGACGCGGATCGCGATCGCCCTGGTTGCGGCGACGATCCTTGGCGTACCGGTCGGGATCGCTATGGGCCTGAGCCCGACGATCCGCGGGATTCTCGATCCGCTGATCGAACTGTATCGACCGGTGCCGCCGCTGGCCTGGTTGCCGCTGGTGATCATTTGGTTCGGCATTGGCGAAACGCCAAAAATATTGCTGATTTATCTCGCGATTTTTGCGCCAGTGGTGATGTCGACGTTGGCGGGAGTGAAAAGCGCCCAGCAGGTACGGATTCGCGCCGCGCAGGCATTAGGCGCCAGCCGGGCGCAGGTGCTGTGGCTGGTGATTTTGCCCGGCGCATTACCGGAAATTCTCACCGGCCTGCGTATCGGGCTCGGGGTGGGCTGGTCAACGCTGGTGGCCGCTGAACTGATTGCCGCCACCCGCGGATTAGGTTTTATGGTGCAGTCCGCCGGTGAGTTTCTCGCCACCGATGTGGTGCTGGCCGGCATCGCGGTGATTGCGATCATCGCCTTTTTACTGGAACTGGGGCTGCGCGCGTTGCAGCGGCGCCTGACGCCCTGGCATGGAGAAGTACAATGAGCGAACGTTTAAGCATTACCCCGCTGGGCCCCTATATTGGCGCGCAGGTTTCCGGCGTCGATATTACCCGCCCGCTGAGCGACAACCAGTTTGAGCAGCTGTATCACGCGGTGCTGCGCCATCAGGTGGTGTTCCTGCGCGAGCAGAACATCACCCCCGAGCAGCAGAGGGATCTTGCCCTGCGCTTTGGCGACCTGCATATTCATCCGGTTTATCCCCATGCGCCGGGCGTTGATGAGATTATCGTTCTCGATACCCACGACGATAATCCGCCGGATAACGATAACTGGCACACCGATGTTACCTTTATTGCGACGCCGCCTGCCGGGGCGATCCTCGCGGCAAAAGAGCTGCCTTCAACCGGCGGTGATACTCTGTGGACCAGCGGCATTGCGGCGTATGAGGCGCTCTCTGAGCCTTTGCGCCAGCTGTTAAGCGGCCTGCGCGCGGAGCATGATTTCCGTAAATCGTTCCAGGAGTATAAATATCGCAAAAGCGAAGAGGAGCATCAGCGCTGGCTGGAGGCGGTCGCCAAAAATCCGCCGCTGCTACACCCGGTGGTGCGTACCCATCCGGTGACCGGCAAACAGGCGCTGTTTGTCAATGAGGGGTTCACCACCCGCATTGTCGACGTGACGGAAAAAGAGAGCGAGGCGCTGCTCGGCTTCCTGTTCGCCCACGTCACGAAGCCGGAGTTTCAGGTACGCTGGCGCTGGCAGCCGAACGACGTGGCGATTTGGGATAACCGCGTCACCCAGCACTACGCCAACGCCGATTACCTGCCGCAGCGGCGCATTATGCATCGGGCGACGATTCTCGGGGATAAGCCCTATTATCGGGCAGGATAATCAACATTAGCTTGTAGCCCGGCTAAGACGCAGCGCGCCGCAAGCCGGGAAAGGCTTTTATGCCGATTTTTGCGCGTCCAGATGTACCCCAATATAGCGCTGATAGCGGTTGGCCTTCAGATAGGTCAAATCCACCAGCACCAGACCATCCACGCAGTTGTTGAAATCCGGGTCGCTGCCGAAATCGATAAACTGCACGCCGCCCGGCTCGCAGACTTCCGAGTACTGCTTATACAGCGGCGGGATAGCGCAGCCGAGGTTGCCGAGCAGGGATTTCAACCGCGCCAGGTCGTCGTTGTAATCTTCCCCGCCAAACTGCGCCAGCACATCCGGCAGTGAGGCAGGATACGGGCGACGGGATTCCGCTAGCGGATGCGTCGCCGGGAACCACAGACGGTAGAATGCCACCAACAGATCGCGAGCCGCGGGCGGCAGGCCACCGGAAATGGAGACCGGGCCGAACAGATAGCGATAGTGCGGGTAGCGCGCCAGCCAGGCCCCGATGCCGCACCACAGATAATCCAGCCCGCGACGCCCCCAGTAGCGCGGCTGAATAAAGCTCCGACCCAGTTCAATCCCGTGGGTGAGGATATCCTCCATCCGCGCATCGTAGTGAAACAGGCTGTAGCTATAGATCCCTTCCAGGCCGCGTTTTTCCAGCTGCATGGCGGTAGGCATAAAGCGATAGGCACCGACGATTTCCAGGTCCTCTTCGTCCCACAGAATCAGGTGCAGGTAATCGTCATCATAGCCGTCGACATCGCGGCGTTTGCCGCTGCCTTCGCCGACCGCGCGAAAGGCAATCTCGCGCAGGCGACCCAGCTCGCGCAGCAGCGGCGCATCTTCCTTGCCGCCGCGCTGCCACAGATAGATGACTTTGCCATCTGCCGTGCGCCCAAGGCACTCCGCCTGGCTGAGTTCGCGCTTAAGCAGGGCGCGATCCTCGGGACGCGCAATTGCGCTTTCCGTTTTAAACACCCCCGGCATCCCTTTGCCCAGTCGCTCAACGTGGCGATAGACGCGATCCGCCAGTTCGCGCGTAGACGTTTGCGCGCTGTACCACGAGGACCAGGCAATTTGTTGGCCGATAGCGATCGGCAGGCTGCTGTTACGCCGGCGGAACATTTGCTGCATCAGCAGCAGCAGAGGAAGATTGTCGGAGAGCAGAGTGCTGGCGTAAAACAGCGCGCTGTTGTGCGCCCGGATCCATACCGGGAGCAGCGGGGCGCGGTACCTGGTTGCCAGTTTGATAAAGCCTGAGTGCCATTTTTTATCGCGGATCCCCCGGCGCGTCAGGCGCGAGACTTCTCCTGCCGGGAAAAAGATCAGTACGCCGCCGTTCTGCAACTGGTGATCCATCTGTTGCAGCGCGGTTTTGGCGGTACGGCCGTTGATATTATCAACGGGAATAAACAGCGAGCTCAGCGGTTCAAGATGGGTTAACAGGCGGTTAGTCACCACTTTGACATCGCGGCGCACGCGGGAAACGGCATAGAGTAGCGCAAGGCCGTCAAGCGTGCCGGTGGGGTGGTTAGCGACGATCACCAGCGGACCGTGTTCAGGGATTTGTTCCAGATCGTGCGCCGGAATTGCGCAGCGGATATTGAGATGTTCAAGCACCTGTTCGACCGTATCAAGCCCTTTCAGGTGGCGATGACGAGCGGCAAATTGTTGAAACTCCTCCTCATGGAGTAATTTTTTGAGTAGTTTTTTTTGCCAGGGGGCAGGCCTCGCCTGAGGCCACAGGTCGTCGAGTACATTGTCGAGACTAAACATAGCGCTTCCTCCTCCGTCCTGCCCAGACAGTAGAAGGTGCAGATGTCGCTCAGATTACAGTTGAGTGAAGATTTGGGGCCGGCGCAAGTCCATTGCCCCGGCTGCGGCTGGCGCCTGGCCCGGGTTACCGGAGCTGGCCGTAGCCCCGGTAAGCGTAGCGCCACCGGGGGAATGACAGGGAATTAACGCAGGATTTTCTTTTCAGCCAGATCGAGGGCGAAGTAGCTGAAGATCAGATCGGCACCGGCGCGCTTAATGGCACCCAGGCTTTCCAGCACCACTTTTTCTTCGTCGATAGCGCCGGCCTGAGCGGCAAATTTGATCATCGCGTATTCGCCGCTCACCTGGTAGGCGCCGAGGGGCAGATCGCTGCGCTCGCGGATATCGCGCAGAATATCAAGATAGGCACCGGCCGGTTTGACCATCAGGCAATCTGCGCCCTGGGCTTCATCCAGCAAGGATTCGCGAATGGCTTCACGGCGGTTCATCGGGCTCATCTGATAGGTTTTACGATCGCCTTTCAGCGCGGTACCGGCCGCTTCGCGGAACGGGCCATAGAATGAAGAGGCAAACTTGGTGGAGTAGGACATGATGGCCGTCCGGGTAAAACCGGCGGCGTCCAGCGCCTGGCGAATCGCCTGCACCTGACCATCCATTGCCGCAGAGGGGGCAATAAAATCGGCGCCCGCCGCAGCGGCAACCACCGCCTGTTTGCCAAGGTTCACCAGGGTAGCGTCGTTGTCGACGCCGTGATCGCATAATACGCCGCAGTGGCCGTGTGAGGTGTATTCACAGAAGCAGGTATCGGACATGACAATCATCTCCGGTACTGCATCCTTACTGATGCGTGACATACGCGCCACCAGGCCGTTCTCATTCCAGGCATCGCTGCCGGTCGCGTCGGTGTGGTGCGAAATACCGAAGGTCATCACCGAGCGGATACCGGCGTTGGCGATACGCTCGATTTCCCGCGCCAGGTATTTTTCCGGAATGCGCATCACGCCAGGCATGGCCTCGATGGCTTTGTAATCGTCGATTTCTTCTTCAACAAAGATCGGCAACACCAGGTCGTTCAAACTCAGTGTTGTCTCTTCAAACATGGCGCGCAGCGCAGCGGATTGACGCAAACGGCGGGGGCGAGTGATTAAATCTGTCATGGTTTGCCTGATTTTGTGAAATGAAAACAACAAGTCTAACCGAAATTCCGGTGAGATGTTTCGCCAAAGGAAGCATTATGCCCACGTTACCCTGGAACCCATGCCGTGATGACGATCAGGACTCCGGGATTGACGCCGGCTGTCCGCCGCTGAGTTCGCTGACCAGATCGTTAATACCGTTGCTCATATTACTAAAGCGGGTCAGCGATGAACGGGTGACCACCACAAAAGCGCCGATATTGGCCTGTGGGTTCATGGCCATATAGGTAATGAATCCACCGCCGCCGCCGGTCTTTTGAATAATCCCCGGTTGGCCATTTTTCGGCTTCATATAGACCCAGCCAAGACCCAGGGCGTCAGCTTTGCCCGGCACATCCATACCGATAACCCGTGTTAGCTGGCTACGTTGATAAATCAACGTCTGCATACGGTCAGCCTGCTGCCCGCGGGTGTAGAAATCGGAGGAAAGGAACTGCTGCATCCAGCGCATCATATCGCCCGGCGTCGAGTAGACGCCGCCGCTGCCGATCGCTGCCAGCGTATTGTTGCACGGGCTGGCGCCTTTCTCGGCGACCATCAGACGGCGGCACTGATCCGGTGAGGGTGTAAAGGTGGTGTCTTTCATACCCAGCGGCCGGGTGATTTGCTCTTCAAATAGCTGCGGATAGGGTTTCCCGGCAGCCGTAGAGAGAGCGTCTGCCAGCAGATCAAACGCGAGGTTGGAGTAGGCGGCCTGCGACCCCGGGGCTGCTTTCAGCGATGCTGTCGACAACCACGACCAGCGATCCTGGCGCGTTGGCCAGACGAAGACCGGACGATGCGGCGCACCACCGGGCTGTTCGCGCGGCAGCGCGCTGGTGTGGGTCGCCAGGTTGACCAACGTAATCGGCGTGCCTTGATACGTCGGCACCCGGGCACCCGGCGGCGCGTATTTACTGAGCGGGTCGTTGAGCTTCACGACGCCCTGATCGAGCATTTTTACCAGCATCTCGCTGGTCATCAGTTTACTCAGCGAAGCAATGCGGATAACCGAATCCAGCTGCGGATGCTCATTGTTGCCCGGACGCGTTTCGCCAAAGCTGCGAAACACGCGCTGGTTGCCATCAATAACAACCAGCGCCATGCCGGTGGCACCGCTACCGTAATAGATATGGTTGGCGTAACGATCGACTACATTGGCGGCAAATTCCGGGTCAACGATCGGTTGAGCTGCCTGGACCGATGTCCATGACGCCGCACACAGCGCAGCAAAAATAAGCAGACTACGTTTCAACTGGGGTATCCATAATGATAAGAGGAGATATAGGGCATATTTATACTACGAAGCGCGGCTGAACGAAGTGGAATAACGACAATATTTAGCAGAAAAACGTAACCGTGCGTAAAAAGGACTTTTTTATGCTTTCGGATATCCGCTTTCCCCGGTGGGCGCGTATGATGAGCGTTTGATGTATCGGGTGACGAGAGAGAAATATGGCGGCTCAACGAGTGGTGATGGTAGTAGATATGCAAAATGGCGTCTTTGCGACGCCGCGTATTGAGCGCGAACGCTGCGTCGCGCATATTAACCGTCTGATTCGCGCCGCGGATCGCGTGATTTTTATTCAGCATGCCGAGGACGGCGGTCTGGAAGAAGGGGGCGAAGGCTTTGCGCTGCTGGCGGAGCTGGAACCCCCCGCAGACGCCCTCTATGTCACGAAAACCGCCTGCGATGCGTTCTATAAAACATGTCTTGAGCAGGTACTGAGCGAGCAGCAAATCCACCAGTTCGTGATTTGCGGCTGCGCGACCGATTACTGTGTCGATACCACCATCAAAAATGGCGCCAGCCGCGGCTATGCCATCACCGTGGCTGAGGATGCGCACACCACGGCGAACCGTCCGGCTGCGCAGGCCGTAACGCTGATTGACCACTACAACGATGTCTGGCGTACGCTAACCGTACCCGGAAATCCTGTCCGCGTGAAATCCGTAGAAACAATTCTGGCCGAATGGCAGACGAACTAAGCTGCTGATATTTGGTCTCATCATCCGACCGCCCTCCCCAGGCTGCTACAGTGATGCGGCGGGCGTCTTCGTGGTACACAGCATAGCCAGAACGATAAAGAAGTTAGCAGGAGTAGATGATGTTTAAATCTTTTTTCCCCAAACCGGGGCCGTTTTTTCTTTCTGCCTTTGTCTGGTCGCTGCTTGCAGTGATCTTTTGGCAGGCGGGCGGTGGCGACTGGCTGCTGCGTTTAACCGGGGCATCACAAAATGTTGCCATCAGCGCTGCGCGATTCTGGTCGCTGAACTATCTGGTGTTTTATGCCTACTACGTTTTCTGCGTGGGCGTTTTTGCGCTGTTTTGGTTTACCTACAGCCCGCACCGCTGGCAATACTGGTCAATTCTCGGCACCTCTTTGATCATCTTCGTCACCTGGTTTCTGGTGGAAGTTGGGGTGGCGATCAACGCCTGGTATGCGCCGTTCTACGATCTGATCCAGACCGCGCTGGCCACGCCGCACAAAGTCAGTATTAACCAGTTCTATCAGGAAATTGGCGTGTTCCTTGGCATTGCGGTGATCGCGGTGATTATTGGCGTGATGAACAACTTCTTCGTCAGCCACTACGTTTTCCGCTGGCGTACGGCGATGAACGAACACTATATGGCCCACTGGCATCACCTGCGCCACATCGAAGGTGCCGCTCAGCGTGTGCAGGAAGATACCATGCGCTTTGCCTCCACCCTTGAGGATATGGGCGTGAGTTTTATCAACGCCGTCATGACGCTGATTGCCTTCCTGCCGGTGCTGGTTACGTTGTCTGAACACGTGCCGGATCTGCCGATTGTGGGCCATCTGCCGTATGGCCTGGTGATTGCAGCGGTGGTGTGGTCCCTGATGGGGACCGGTTTGCTGGCGGTCGTGGGGATCAAACTGCCGGGGCTGGAATTTAAAAACCAGCGCGTGGAAGCGGCATATCGTAAAGAGCTGGTGTATGGCGAAGATGATGAATCCCGCGCCACGCCGCCGACGGTGCGCGAGCTGTTTAGCGCCGTTCGTCGCAACTATTTCCGCCTCTATTTCCACTACATGTATTTCAACATCGCCCGCATTCTTTATCTGCAGGTGGATAACGTTTTCGGTTTGTTCCTGCTGTTTCCGTCGATCGTTGCCGGTACGATTACGCTGGGCCTGATGACGCAGATTACCAACGTGTTCGGCCAGGTACGCGGCTCGTTCCAGTATCTGATTAGCTCGTGGACGACGCTGGTGGAACTGATGTCCATCTACAAACGTCTGCGTAGTTTTGAACGCGAACTTGATGGTAAAGAGCTGCAGCCCGTTACCCAGACGCTAAACTGATTACCGATCCCTACCCATAGCAGAGGCAGACTGAAGGATGATACAGAGACAAGGAAAGTGCAGGGCAGCCGCGGTACCACGTCGAGTTTCCTGCGCCCTGACGCTGCTGGCTGGGGGGGTTCTGAGCGCCTGTACCAGCAACACGGCGCCGGTACTCAAAGAGGGCGAAAAGCCCGTTGACGTTGCCGCCGTGGTCAGGCAAAAAATGCCCGCCAGCGTGAAGGACAGGGACGAATGGGCGCAGGCGATTGCCAAAACCTTCGAAAGTCAGAAGCTGGCGCCGACGGAAGAGAACGTCTGTTCGGTGCTGGCGGTCGCGCAGCAGGAGTCCAACTATCAATCCGATCCGGTGGTGCCGGGGCTGAGCAAAATCGCCTGGCAAGAGATAGACCGCCGGGCCGAGAAGATGCATATCCCGGTTTTCCTTGTGCATACGGCGCTGAAAATTCCGTCACCCAACGGCAAAAGCTACAGCGAGCGGCTGGACAACGTGAAAACGGAAAAGCAGCTTAGCGCCGTGTTTGACGATTTTATCGGCATGGTGCCTATGGGGCAGAAGTTATTCGGTTCACTCAACCCGGTGCATACCGGTGGCCCGATGCAGGTGAGCATTGCTTTTGCCGAACAGCATACCGATGGCTATCCGTGGAAAATCAACGGCACCGTGCGCCAGGAAGTGTTCAGCCTGCGCGGCGGCCTGTGGTTTGGTACCTGGCACCTGCTCAACTATCCGGCGAACTACAGCGTGCCGCTGTACCGTTTTGCTGACTTTAACGCTGGCTGGTACGCCAGCCGCAATGCTGCGTTTCAGAATGCCGTCAGTAAAGCGAGCGGCGTGAAGCTGGCGCTGGACGGTGATTTAATTCGTTATGATAGCGATGATGCAGGGACGACGGAGCTGGCGGTACGCCGTTTAGCCGGGAAGCTGGCGATGAGCGATGATGACATCCACCGGCAGTTGAAAAAAGGCGACAGCCTGGCGTTTGAAAAAACCGAACTGTACCAGCAGGTTTTCCGTCTGGCGGATAAGAAAGCAGGCAAAGCGTTGCCGCGAGAGATACTGCCGGGGATTCAGCTTGAGAGCCCTAAAATTACGCGCAATCTGACCACGGCCTGGTTTGCGAAACGCGTTGATGAGCGGCGGGCCAGCTGTATGGCGCGCCGCTAGCGATTATCGCTCCAGCGCAGGATAAGCCCCAGCGTTCCGATCAACAGGCCGCCGAACAGGAAGGGGATCAGACCAAACAGGGTCCCCACCGCCAGCCCAATCTTAATTCGCGGCGAGCTGTTGTCCTGGATTTGCATCAGGTGCTCGAAAACGCCGGGGGCATGTACCAGCATACTTAACATCTGCGCGCCGGCCCAGAAACAGAACAGCACAAACAGGGCATAGGCAATATTGCTGCGGGTGATGGCGCTTCTTTTTTTAGCGGCAATAAGTGATTTTGAAAAGGCGAACTCAGCCATCTTACCCTCCGAACTTGACTGACCTGCTGGTTTTGCATCGCGGCATAGCGATTATTCTGGCAGCGGGAAGGGTTTCTCAGTATCAGATTGCTGGTAATTTACGACCAGGAATATTCCTGTTTTCTGTCCGGCGCGGGGGCGGATCATTGTGCAGAACTTAGAGCGATATCCCAATGTGTGATAATTCTCCCCGGGGCTACAGACCGCGGATTCCGGCTGTGCGAAGATGCTTTTTTTGTTGTCGGAGGGGCTATGAAACTCACTGAAAAAATCCGCCGTGACTGGCATTACTACGCGTTTGCGCTGGGATTAATTTTTATTCTGAACGGCGTGGTGGGGCTGCTGGGCTTTGAAACGCAAGGCTGGCAATCCTATGCCGTCGGGCTGGTGACCTGGGTGATTAGCTTCTGGATTGCCGGAAAGATTATCCGCCGCCGTCAGACCGGGGTGGAGGAAGCCTAGGCCGCACGCGTTCTCCGTGGCGGCAAGATGGGCCGGGCTTGAGGCGCTGCGCCTCCCTCAGATAGCCCGGGTAAGGCGCCACGCGCCGTCACCCGGGGAAAGAGCATCAGTTCATGGATGTCTTCAGCGCGCGGTCTGCCGCATGGCGCTCCAGCGCCAGTTCAATCAGGCGGCTGATCAGGCTGGTGTAGTCCAGGCCGCTGGCCTGCCACAGCTTCGGATACATACTGATGTTGGTAAAGCCTGGCAGCGTATTGATTTCGTTAATGATAACCTCATTGTCTTCCGTCAGGAAAACATCAACGCGCGCCATGCCGCTGCAGCCCAGCGTCTGGTAGGCCTGAATGGCAACATCGCGGATTTTATCGTTGATATCACTGGCAATGGCCGCAGGAACCACCACTTTCGCCCCCTGATCGTCGATGTACTTGGTATCGTAGGCGTAGAATTCGCTGTTCAGGACGATTTCGCCGCAGGTACTGGCCTGAGGATGATCGTTCCCCAGCACCGCACACTCAATTTCCCGTCCTTTAATCCCTTGTTCCACCACCACTTTATGATCGAATTCAAAGGCCAGCGCGACCGCCTGCTGGTACTGCTCTTCGGTGTTGACTTTGCTGACGCCTACCGAAGACCCCTGGTTGGCCGGTTTGACAAACAGCGGCAGGCCGAGTTTGTCTTTCACCTGCGTAAAGCTGAACTGCTGGCGATTGGCGCGGGTCAGGGTGATGAACGGGGCAATCGCCAGTCCGGCATCACGCAGCAGGCGCTTGGTGACGTCTTTGTCCATGCAGGCGGCGGACCCGAGGACGTCGGAGCCGACGAAGGGCAGGTTAGCCATGCGCAGCATCCCCTGCAGCGAGCCGTCTTCCCCGAGGGTACCGTGGACAATCGGGAAAATCACATCGATGGCGGCCAGCGGTTGGCCGCTGTCGGCGTCGATCAGCTGCTGCGCGTCACGGCCGGGAATTTGCGCCAGCGTGACGTCGGAAGGACGCAGGGCAATACGGGCAGGATCCTGCGGGTTTAACAGATAGTTTCCGGCATCGTTGATATGCCAGAGTCCCTGTTTATCAATGCCGAGCAGAACGACATCAAAGCGTGTTTTATCAATTGCTTCAACGATATTTTTCGCCGATTGCAGCGACACTTCATGTTCTGCCGACTTACCGCCAAAAACGATCCCAACCCTCATCTTAGCCATTTCAACTTCCATCCTGATGACAACAAAGCACATAACATAGCATGTGCAATGCGCGCATGGCTGCCAGAATGTTGCTCCCGGAAAGCGGCAGGCTAAAAGCTGTTCGATTGCCATCCAGTGCACCCTGCAGGTCAGCAGAACGCGCTGAAGGGGCGGCGGTTGGTCCTGATAATCTTCGATAAAAAATTTAATCGAGCGATAAAACACTAAACTCGGGCTCAGCGCATCTCTGGTAATACGTCGATGAGTGGAAATTGCTAAGCTAGGTAATAATTCACAAAAAATTAATGAATACGTGTAGTTATGGAATCCTGGAAGGTCAATCTCATCTCCGTCTGGTTTGGTTGCTTTTTCACCGGCCTGGCGATCAGTCAAATTCTGCCTTTTTTGCCGCTTTATGTTTCCCAGCTCGGCGTGACGTCTCACGAGGCTTTATCGATGTGGTCGGGGCTGACGTTCAGCGTCACCTTCCTGGTGTCGGCTATTGTCTCCCCCATGTGGGGCAGTCTGGCCGATCGGAAAGGGCGCAAGCTGATGCTGCTGCGCGCCTCCCTGGGTATGGCGATTGCCATTCTGCTTCAGGCCTTCGCCACCAACGTCTGGCAGCTGTTTATCCTGCGTGCGGTGATGGGGTTGACCTCAGGCTATATTCCGAATGCGATGGCGCTGGTGGCCTCTCAGGTGCCACGGGAACGCAGCGGCTGGGCGCTCAGTACGCTATCGACGGCGCAAATCAGCGGAGTTATCGGCGGGCCGCTGCTGGGCGGCTTTCTGGCCGACCATGTTGGGCTGCGGGCGGTCTTTTTTATCACCGCGATTCTGCTGACGGTCAGTTTTCTCGTCACGCTATTTCTGATTAAAGAGGGTGTCCGGCCGCAGACCAGCAAGGCCGATCGCTTAAGCGGCAGGGAAGTGCTGGCGTCGCTACCTTATCAGGGACTGGTGATTAGCCTGTTTTTCACAACCCTGGTCATTCAACTGTGCAATGGCTCTATTGGTCCGATACTGGCGTTGTTTATCAAGTCAATGGCGCCGGACAGCAACAATATCGCCTTTCTCGCCGGGATGATTGCCGCCGTGCCCGGGGTTTCCGCGCTGATCTCCGCGCCGCGTTTAGGCAAACTTGGCGATCGCATCGGAACCTCGCGCATCTTGCTGGCCACCTTGTGCTGCGCGGTGGTAATGTTTTTCGCCATGTCGTTCGTCACCACCCCGCTGCAGCTGGGCGTCTTGCGTTTCCTGCTGGGCTTTGCCGATGGCGCAATGCTGCCGGCGGTACAGACTCTGCTGCTCAAATACAGCAGCGATAAGGTGACCGGGCGTATTTTCGGTTATAACCAGTCGTTTATGTACCTGGGAAATGTGGTCGGGCCGCTGATCGGCGCTTCGGTATCGGCAATGGCCGGTTTTCGCTGGGTCTTTATTGCCACCGCCGTTATCGTGCTGATTAACCTTTGGCAGCTGGCCGTGATGCTGCAACGCAGTCGCCGTACCGCCGCCTAGTGCCTGTCTCCCGGCATTTACGCCTGCGCGTAAATGCCGCGTTCAGATCTCTCCCTTCCGCCCATCGCCGGCAAATGTCGCACTGATCACAAATTGATCATTTCTCTTCTTTTCCCTCTTTAAAATACAACTGTTACGCGTATACAGTTACGCATAACAGCACATGAAAAAGAGTTTTTATGAAAAATTTATTTGATTTATCCGGCAAGCGCGCGCTGATCACCGGCTCCGCCAGAGGTATTGGCTATCTGCTGGCGGAAGGCCTGGCGGAGTATGGGGCCGAGATTATTATCAATGACCGCACGCAGCAGAAAGCGGACGCCGCGGCACAGGCGCTGTGCGCGCAGGGCTATCGTGCGACGGGCGTGGCTTTTGATGTCACCCGCAGCGCCGAGGTTGAGCAGGCCGTTGCGCGGATTGAGGCGCAGATCGGGGCGATTGATATTTTGATTAACAACGCCGGGATCCAGCGTCGTTATCCCTTCACCGAATTTCCTGAGGATGAGTGGGACCAGGTTATTGAGGTTAACCAGAAAGGGGTTTTCCTTGTTTCTCAGCAGGTGGCTAAATTTATGATGAGGCGCCGTTCCGGGAAAATAATTAATATTTGTTCAATGCAGAGTGAATTAGGTCGTAAGACTATTACACCGTATGCCGCATCGAAAGGGGCGGTCAAAATGCTGACGCGTGGAATGTGTGTCGAGCTGGCCGAATATAATATTCAGGTTAATGGTATTGCGCCGGGTTATTTTGCCACAGAAATGACCGCGGCATTAGTAAACGATCGGGATTTTTCTGCCTGGCTCTATCAAAGAACCCCCGCCGCGCGCTGGGGAAAACCGGAAGAATTAATTGGCGCCGCGGTCTATCTGGCCTCCCCGGCGGCTAATTTTGTGAATGGACATCTGTTGTTTGTTGATGGCGGGATGCTTGCCGCCGTGTGAGTCGTGCGTCGCCTTTTAGCGGCCGCACTCCGGCCGCCAGAAAGCTGATGAATATATAAAATAATGAACCCCGTTTGATTATGCACTTTATCTGAGGATGGCATATGCAAATGCTCGCGAAATTACCAGCGCGTCGCTGGTGGTATTTAATGCCGGTAATTTTTATTACCTATAGTCTGGCGTATCTCGATCGTGCGAATTATGGTTTCGCCGCCGCTGCCGGTATTGAAAGTGATTTAGGAATTACCAAAGGAACGGCATCGCTTATTGGTGCTCTCTTCTTCCTGGGCTATTTCTTTTTCCAGGTTCCCGGTGCCATGTACGCCGTAAAACGCAGCGTGCGAAAAATGATTTTCTTCAGCCTGGTATTATGGGGCTTTTGCGCGGCGGCCACCGGGTTTGTCAGCAATATTCCGATGTTAATGGTTATTCGCTTTACGCTCGGGATCGTCGAGGCGGCGGTGATGCCGGCGATGCTGATTTATATCAGCAACTGGTTTACCAAAACCGAGCGTTCACGCGCCAATACCTTCCTGATTCTTGGCAACCCGGTGACGGTATTGTGGATGTCGATTGTCTCCGGCTACCTGATTCAGTCCTGGGGCTGGCGGGAAATGTTTATTATCGAAGGCATTCCGGCGGTGCTATGGGCTATCTGCTGGTGGATTCTGGTGCGAGATAAACCGTCGGAGGTCTCCTGGCTGAATGCGCAGGAGAAACAGGTTCTGCAACAGGCGATGGATAGCGAACAGAGCCATATCAAACCGGTGCGCAACTATGGCGAGGCGCTGCGTTCACGCAACGTGATCATGTTGTGCGCTGTCCATGCGCTGTGGAGTATCGGGGTTTATGGTTTCATGATGTGGATGCCGTCGATTCTGAAAAATGCCGCGCAGATGGATATCGTCGCCGTCGGCTGGCTGGCGGCGGTTCCCTATCTGGCGGCGATTTGTCTGATGCTGACGGTCTCCTGGCTGTCGGATAAATTCCAGAATCGTAAACTGTTCATCTGGCCGCTGTTGCTGATTGCCGCCGTGGCGTTCTTCGGTTCCTGGATGATCGGCAATCAGTCTTTCTGGTTCTCCTACGGGCTGCTGGTTCTCGCCGCCGCCTGCATGTATGCGCCATATGGCCCCTTCTTCGCGCTGATCCCGGAGCTGCTGCCGCGCAACGTATCGGGGGTGTCGATGGGGTTAATTAATAGCTTCGGCGCGCTCGGTGCTTTCCTTGGCGCCTGGCTGGTGGGTTACCTCAATGGCATCATGGGCGGGCCTGGCGCGTCGTACACCTTTATGGCCATCGCGCTGCTGGCATCGGTGGTGCTGATGTACAACGTGCGGGCCAACGACGATCGAACTTCTGCGCTGATGACGACAAAAAAGCTTGCGGGTTAACAGAATCGAAGCGGCTGTGGTAAGGTTCTCTGCGAGCATATGAGTCGTTTGTCGCAGAGAACCCGATGAAAAACAACCGGATGACATTACAGGATATCGCGAACCTGGCCGGACTTAATAAAATGACGGTCAGCCGTTATTTACGAGACCCGGGCCAGGTATCGCAGCGTAGCCGTGAATTGATCGCTAAGGTCATGGAAGAGAACAACTATATTCCTAACCGGGCGCCGGAAATCCTGCTCAATGCTCGCAGTAAAACCATCGGCGTGCTGATTCCCTCCTTTCGCAACCAGATATTCGCCGATGTGCTCGCCGGCATTGAATCCGTCACTTCCGCCCACCAGTATCAGACCCTGATCGCCAATTACGGCTACGATCCGCAGCGTGAAGAGCGCGAAGTGCTCAATTTGCTCTCCTACAATATCGATGGGCTGATTCTCACCGGTAAGCAGCACACTGACCGCATGATCCAGTATGTCCGCGCCAGCGGCATCCCGGTAGCGGAGCTGATGGACATCGGCGGGCAGCCGCTCGATATCCAGGTGGGGTTTGATAACGAGAAAGCCGGCTGGGATATGGCTCATGCGTTTCTCGAAAGCGGCAAACGAAAAATCGCCTTTTTTGGTTCGATGGACGATCCCCGCGATCTGAGTCGTTTCCGTGGGACTGAACAGGCGGTGGCGGCCTGTGGCCTGAAGGCGTATCACATCACGCCGCGTACCATCTCCTCGGTGGCGCTGGGCCGTCAGATGTTCCTGCAAATGCAGCAATCGCACCCGGATATTGACGCGATTTTTTGTACCAATGACGATCTGGCGGTCGGCGTGCTGCTGGAGTGTCAGGCGCAGGGGATTGCGGTGCCGCAGGAGATAGCGATTGCTGGCTTCCACGGGCTGGAAATTGGTCGCGCGCGGCTGCAAAAAATCGCCAGCGTCATTACTCCTCGTTATGACATCGGTAAAACGGCGAGTGAAATCCTGATTGCCCGTCTGGCGGGGAAAGACGCGCCAGATAGCGTGAATTTGGCCTATCAGATATATTATGGCGATACGTTATAATTATTACCGGAATAGCAATATTCTTTTTTATTATTATCTATTGAATTTAGTTATGAAAAGTATTGTTCTCGCCTTGAGTTTATTCCTGGTGGCGATCGTCGAATGAGCAAAACGTTTCGCTTATTATATTGCGAGACAAACAATCATTTTTAAAAAATAATACTGGTATCCGAAGGCGAATGTATGACATAACTAGCAAATAATGGAACCCGCATAAGGATACAGTGCTGTGAAGAATCTCATTGCTGAACTACTGGTAAACCTGGCGCAAAAGGAGGAAGAAGCAAAGGAACTGACGGTGCAGGTTGAGGCGCTGGAAGTTGTCGTGACGGCGCTGCTTCGCCATATGGCGCAGGATGCGCAGCAGGCATTAATTAACGATATTGAGCACGCTATTGAGCAGGCAAGCCCCGGTCCGCTGGTGGACGATCGCGATGCTCAGCTGTTGCAGCAATATATAAAAAAGCTGTTGCGGCATCCGCGTAGTTAGTTCTTTTGACAGGACATGGATGCTGTCATTTTACTGTCATCTCGCTTTTATAAAGTCTCCCTCGTTTTGTTTTTTAAGTATTTTTACATGGAGACGACAAAAGTGAAATTAAATGCCCTCGTTATTGCCCTGTTACCTCTGCTGGGCTCCCCGGTTATTCATGCAGAAACCACGGCTGCCCCGGTTCTGGAAAATCGTGCCGCTCAGGGCGATATCACGACGCCCGGCGGCGCGCGCCGTTTAAGCGGCGATCAAACTGCCGCGCTGCAGGCCTCGTTAATCAACAAACCCGCAAAAAATATTATTTTGCTGATTGGCGACGGGATGGGCGATTCTGAAATTACGGCGGCGCGCAATTATGCCGAAGGCGCCGGCGGTTTCTTTAAGGGCATTGATGCGCTGCCGCTGACCGGTCAGTACACGCATTATTCTCTGGATAAGAAAACCGGCAAACCGGATTACGTCACCGATTCCGCCGCGTCCGCTACCGCCTGGACAACCGGCGTAAAAAGCTATAACGGCGCGCTGGGGGTCGATGTTCATGAAAAAGATCATCAGACCATCCTCGAGCTGGCGAAGGCCGCAGGGTTTGCCACTGGCAACGTCTCCACGGCAGAACTGCAGGATGCCACGCCAGCGGCGCTGGTTGCACATGTGACTTCGCGTAAATGCTACGGCCCGAGCGTCACCAGCGAAAAATGTCCCGGCAACGCGCTGGAAAAGGGCGGTAAAGGCTCAATTACCGAGCAGCTGCTGAATGCCCGCGCGGACGTGACCTTAGGCGGCGGGGCAAAAACGTTCGCCGAAACCGCGACGGCCGGAGAATGGCAGGGCAAAACGCTGCATGAACAGGCCATTTCCCGCGGCTACCAGATTGTCACCGATGCCAGCTCGCTGGCCGCGGTCAGCGAAGCTAACCAGGGCAAACCGCTGCTGGGCCTTTTCGCCGACGGCAACATGCCGGTGCGCTGGGAAGGGCCGAAAGCCTCTTACCACGGGAATATTGATAAGCCGGCGATAACCTGCACTCCGAACAGCAAACGTGACGCTTCCGTTCCGACGCTGGCGCAGATGACCGAGAAAGCGATCGGTCTTCTGAGCAGCAACGAGAAAGGATTCTTCCTGCAGGTTGAGGGCGCCTCTATCGATAAACAGGATCATGCGGCGAACCCGTGCGGTCAGATTGGCGAAACCGTCGACCTTGATGAAGCGGTACAAAAAGCGCTGGAGTTTGCCAAAAAAGAGGGTAACACGCTGGTCGTTGTTACCGCTGACCACGCGCACTCCAGCCAGATTATTCCGGCCGATTCCAAAGCTCCGGGCCTGACTCAGGCGCTGACGACCAAAGACGGCTCGGTGATGGTCATGAGCTACGGCAACTCGGAAGAGGAGTCGATGGAACATACCGGCACGCAGCTGCGCATTGCCGCCTACGGTCCGCATGCCGCAAACGTGGTGGGGTTAACCGATCAGACCGATCTGTTCTACACCATGAAAGCCGCGCTGGGTCTGAAATAAGCCGCTGCCGATGGCGAATTGTGGCCATCGGCTGGTTTTTTTCCCATCAGCGACCAGACTTACAGAGATTGACTGACAAAAGGATGGTGTGATGAAAATAACATTGTTGGTAACCCTGCTTTTTGGTCTTATCTTTGTGACGGCGGTGAATGCCGCGGAAAAAACGCCCACGCCCCAGCAGCAAAAAATGACGACCTGCAACAAAGAGGCCTCGTCGAAAACGCTGAAAGGGGACGAGCGTAAAGCGTTTATGAGTCAGTGCCTCAAGAAAGGTGCGCCGGCGCCGGAAAGTAAGGGGCTGACGCCTCAGCAGCAAAAAATGCGCGAGTGCAACGCTCAGGCGACTCAGCAGTCTCTGAAAGGGGACGATCGTAATAAGTTTATGAGCGCCTGCCTGAAGAAACAGGGATAAGCGTGCCTCTGTCGAAGCAGACGGCGTAAAAACGGGTGAGGAGACTCCTCACCCGATATCAACATGAGGCGGGGATCAGGAGCGGCTGAGCTTCTCTGATTTTTCCATGCATTTGACCATGGCCTCGATGACCGCAGAGCGGAACCCTTTCTCCTCCAGTACCCGCACGGCTTCGATGGTGGTGCCGCCTGGCGAGCAGACCATATCTTTCAGCGTCCCCGGATGTTCCCCGCTTTCCAGCACCATCTTTGCCGACCCCATCACCGCCTGAGCGGCAAATTTGTAGGCCTGAGCGCGTGGCATACCGCCGAGAACGGCAGCGTCCGCCATCGCTTCAATAAACATGAAGACGTAGGCCGGCGCGGAACCGCTCACGCCCACCACCGGGTGGATCATCGGCTCAGCGATAATTTCAGCCTGGCCGAAGCAGCGGAAAATCGTCAGCGTTTCGGCGACCTCTTCGCTGGTCACCAGCGCGTTAGGCGTCACTGAGGTCATCCCGGCGTTAACCAGCGACGGGGTGTTCGGCATCGCGCGGACGATCTTGCGATCGTGGCCCAGCGCCCGTGCCAGCTGATCGAGGGTGACGCCAGCGGCAATTGAGATAACCAGCGAGTCTTTATTCAGACTGGAGGCGACTTCGCTGAGCACTTTAATCATGATCCCCGGCTTGACCGCGCCGAAAATGATATCGGCGACCTGAGCGACTTCCTGTGCGCTCTGCGCGGCATTGATGCCGTACTGGTCGTGCAAGGCCGCCACTTTGTCCGGCGACGGGGTGTAGACCCAAATTTGCCCAGGCTGCACCTGTCCGCTGGCGATCAGACCGCCCAGAATGGCCTTACCCATATTCCCGCAGCCGATAAAGCCAATTTTCTTCTCCATCACCGTTCCCCTTTGCTTATTTTGTCGTGAGTTCTCTAGCTTATCACTCCAGCGCTTCCCCGGGGGACAAAAGCAGGTGACAATGATGGCTCCCTTTTTCGTCGACAGGAGCCGGAATGGCTATTTGGGTTGATGCGGACGCGTGTCCGAACGTCATTAAAGAGATTTTATTCCGCGCCGCCGAGCGTACGCAGACCTCGCTGACGCTGGTTGCCAACCAGCCGCTGCGGGTGCCGCCATCGCGGGTGATCCGCACGCTGCGCGTGCCGCAGGGGTTTGATGTGGCCGATAACGAAATCGTCCGCCTCTGTGAACCGGGCGACCTGGTGATTACTGCCGATATTCCGCTGGCGGCGGAAGTTCTGGCCAAGGGCGCTGCAGCCTTAAATCCGCGCGGCGAGCGCTACAGCGATGCGACCATTCGCGAACGTCTGACGATGCGTGATTTTATGGAAACGATGCGGGCCAGCGGCGTACAAACCGGCGGCCCGGATAGTTTGTCGCAGCGCGATCGGCAACAATTCGCCGCCGCGCTGGAGAAGTGGCTGTCAGAGACAAAACGCCCGCAGGGTTAAACCCAGCTGTCGTCATCGCCGCCGAAATCGTCGTCGTTACCCATACCCGCGTCGAAGTCAGAGTTCCAGGTGTTGTTATCCGCGAGGAACTGATTATCGTCCTGACGGAACGGATCGTCTGCGGCGGACAGTTCCTGCGTCTGGTTAAGGTCAGGCTGCGGTTTTTCTTCAATAATATTGACGATTTCCTGCGGATGCGAGCCGCTGAACATATTGGTCAGCATGTTGCCCAGCACCACGCCGCCTGCCACACCTGCCGCCGTTTGTAGCGCGCCAGCCATAAAGCCGCCGCCGCTGCGCGCCGCCTGCGGCGCATAGTTTTGCTGCGGCATTTGCGGCGCATACTGCGGTTGCGCGCTGGCCTGAGGGCGGCCATATTGTTCGGCCCCGGGAATGGGGTCGGAGCCGCGGCTCTGACCGCCGCCAAACAAGCCGGAGAGGAACCCGCCGCTGCTCGGTTTTGCCGCCTGTAGTTGCGTCACCTGGCTTTCCAGCGCCTGGATACGATCGTTGAGCTGCTTGATGGCGGCTTCCTGGATCAGTATCGTTTGCGCCATGTAATAGGGCGCGGCGGGCTGCTCTTTCATGTGTTGCGCAATCCGCTCCTCGGCGCTGGCATCGCGCGAAGCGCTCTGCGTCCCGGCCTCTTTCAGGCGGGAAAACAGTCCATCAATAAGGCGTTGTTCTTCAGATTGCATGGTACTTTCCTCTGTCATACTGGTCGTTTAGCGTCAGAGTGCGACTGAACGCGCCATGTTGTAAATATGTTGATGCGTAAAGCTATGCATAAATGTGTTACCGTTTACGCCAGCCAGCGGCTGAAAAATAACCTTTTTGAATAAGTAAATCTGGAATAACACTTAATGCAATGATAGGTTTACGCGATAAATCCTTTTGTCATCTGTGGTGAACAGGTTTTGTTAGAGCGATGTAACGTTTGTTTTACGATCATTGCCGGCGATTTTGCCGGTGCCATTGCTTACTCTTCGTATTCATTTTCCCGCGATATGCGGAACCAGGGGGTCTTCGGTAATGACATTGCCAATCTTTCTCATCGGGCCGCGCGGCTGCGGTAAAACGACAATCGGCCATGCGCTGGCGCGGGCGCGTCATTACCAGTTCACCGATACCGATCATGCGTTGCAGGAGCGCGAGCAGCGTACGGTCGCGACTATTGTTGAGCAGGAGGGCTGGGCGCGTTTTCGTGAGCTGGAATCAGAGGCGCTGAAAGCGGCCACGCGGCCGGAAACGGTGGTTGCGACCGGCGGCGGCATTATTCTGGCTGAAGTTAACCGCCAGTTCATGCGCGAAAACGGCGTGGTGATTTACCTGCAGGTGCCGGTTTCGGCGCTGATCGCCCGCCTTGAAGCGTATCCGAAAACCGAGCAGCGGCCGACGCTGACCGGCAAACCGGTACGCGATGAAGTCGGCGAAGTGCTGGCGCAGCGGGAAGCGCTGTATCGCGCAACCGCGCATCATATTATCGATGCCACCGCGACGCCGGATGACGTCGTCGGACAAATTCTGGCGACGTTGCAGAATGTCTCTGCGCCGCAAGAGGCTCAATGCGCCGAGACCGCAAGGGAGTAGGGGGAGCCGGCCGCGCGGCGAGTTAAGACTTTACTGACGGTAAACGACGCAGGGGCCCCTATACTTATAGCTCTGATCGCCGAAGAAGGAAGAGCTATGCCAACCCAACCTCCATATCCGAGAGAAGCGCGTATCGTTGCCGTTGCGAAAGGTCCCGCAGGTCAGGGGGAGACCTGGTATCAGCTGCGTGCCGATTTCCCGACGCCCGATTCACTGATCAGTGAACACCCCACCGAGCAGGAAGCGCTGGACGCGAAACAGCGCTACGAAGACCCGGATAAATCATAATCTCACCCGCCCGGAATTCTCTTTGCGCAGAGTAATACCGGGCCTCCATCACATTTTTAATTCATCAGCCCTGCTGATGATTCCCTAAGGTACGGATTTTTCAGGCACGCGCCTGAGGTCACATCAATCTTTACATTCAACGGCGGCGGTAAGCTGCTACGCTTCTGGACGGTTGATTTTTAGTCAACAGGGGGGCGAAGTGGTGTGCAGTAAGCCTGTGCTGAAGCAGTGGTAGTGAAAAGGTACGTGATATGAGTACAACGATGGCAATTTTAACCGTTGGCGTGGTACCGGTGGCTGAAGTTTTGCCGCTTTTAACCGAACATATCAGGGAAGAGCAGATCACTCATATTAGCCTGTTAGGCAAAATGACGCGTGAAGACGTTATGGAAGATTATGCTGTTGATTCCGGCGATGAATGCCTGCTGACGTTATTGAATGACAACCAGCCAGCCGAGGTTTCGCGCCAGAAGGTCGAGCGTGATTTAAAGCATATTATCGCGATGCTCGACAGGCAAGAATATGATGTCATTCTGTTTTTGAGTTCCGAAATGCTCAGCGGCCTCACGGCGCGCAATGCCATTTTACTGGAGCCGCAGCGGATTATTCCGCCGCTGGTGGCGTCGATTGTTGACGGTCATCAGGTCGGGGTTATCGTTCCCGTTGAGGAGGTGCTGCCCATGCAGCGGCAAAAGTGGCTTTCGTTAAATAACGCGCCTTACTATGCGTTAGCCAACCCGATAAGCGGCAGCGATAGTGATTTATTGAGCGCCGGACGGGCGCTGCTGGAGCAGGGCGCCGATGTGCTGGTGCTGGACTGCCTGGGTTACCACCAGCATCATCGCGACGTATTGCAAAAAGCGCTGGATGTGCCGGTTCTGCTGTCAAATGTGCTGGTTTCCCGGTTGGCTGCAGAACTATTAGTTTAACATGGTCCGATAGATTAATTTTGCGTGACAGGGGCAAGGAGCGCCCCCTATATTGAGGCTTCAACAAAAGATCATAAGGGCTTGTTTATGCTTCAAAGCAATGAATACTTCGACGGAAAAGTGAAATCGATTGGCTTCACCAGCAGCAGCACCGGTCGCGCGAGCGTCGGGGTGATGGCAGAAGGGGAATATACCTTTGGTACCGCACAGCCGGAAGAGATGACGGTGGTGAGCGGTGCGCTGAATGTGCTGCTGCCGGGGGAAACCGAGTGGAAAGTGTATGCCGCCGGTGAAGTGTTCAATGTCCCAGGCAACAGCGAGTTTCATCTGCAGGTGGCTGAGCCAACCTCTTACCTGTGCCGCTATCTGTGATTCATTGCCTTCCTGCTGCGGCAGGAAGGCATGTTGCCCGCTTTGTCGGGCGCACCCGGCGCTGATTAGCGCTGTGCTTCTCCGCCCAGAGCTTCCACCAGATTCTGAATCAATGCCGCCAGTTCGCCGGTCATCAGAATAAAGTCGGCGTCAAAACGCTGAGCGAAATCTTCCCGGTCAATATCTTCATTCTGGTCACGCAGTTCGTCGCAGAACTTCAGACGTTTGATTGAACCATCATCGCACATCAGGAACTGAATACGCTGCTGCCAGTCGAGCGCCAGTTTGGTGACGACTTTCCCGGCTTCAATATGCACGGCGATTTCATCGCTGACCAGATCCTGTTTCTTCGCCCGAATGACGCCGCCGTCTTCAAGCATGGCTTTCAGTTCGGCTTCATCCAGCAGCTGGAAACCTTGAGCAACGGTCCCGGAGCGGACCCATTCGGTCAACGTCAGCTCGATCGGGTTTTCCAGCGCCAGCGGAACGACCGGCAGAGAACCTAAGGTTTTACGCAGCAGCGCCAGCGTATCTTCCGCTTTCTTGGCGCTGGCGCAGTCGACCATGATCAGCCCGTTGACGGTGTCGATCCACATCATTGTCTGGCTGAAACGGCTGAAGGCGCGCGGCAGCAGCGAGTGCAGCACTTCGTCTTTCAGCGAATCTTTCTCGGTTTTTTTCAGCTTACGGCCCTGATCGGCTTCCAGCTTGAGGATCTTCGCCTCCAGCGCCTGTTTGATCACCGGTGATGGCAGGATCTTCTCTTCTTTGCGTGCGCAGATCACGATCTGGCCATTTGCGGTATGCGTCAGCGCATCGCTGTGCGAACCCATCGGCGATACCCAGCCGGTCTTCGCCATATCCTGGCTACCACAAGGGGTAAATGTCAGCCCGGCCAGCTGTTTTTCCATCTCCTCGGCACGCAATGAAATCTCGCGGCTGAGACGGTAAACCATTAAATTTTTGAACCACAGCATGATAATTTCCACGGCGTTGTCGTTAAATCCAGCGGGCATGATAGCGAATTGTCGCTATGCTTGCATTGTTAATCGGGGAGAGGAGCTTACAGTGCGTATTGGTATTGATCTGGGCGGCACAAAAACAGAAGTCATTGCTCTGAGTGACCAGGGAGAGCAGTTATTTCGCCACCGTTTGCCGACTCCACGAGAGGATTACCGGCAAACGATAGAGAATATCGCGACGCTGGTCGGGATGGCGGAGCAGGCCACCGGGCAGCGCGGCAGCGTTGGCGTCGGGATCCCGGGGTCGATTTCACCCTATACCGGGGTAGTGAAAAATGCCAATTCTACCTGGCTCAACGGTCAGCCGTTTGATAACGATCTGAGCCAGCGCTTAAATCGCGAAGTACGCCTGGCGAATGATGCCAACTGCCTGGCGGTTTCCGAAGCGGTAGACGGCGCCGCCGCCGGGGCGCAGACCGTGTTTGCGGTGATTATCGGCACCGGATGCGGCGCGGGAGTGGCGATAAATGGCCGTTCCCACATTGGCGGCAACGGTACTGCCGGGGAGTGGGGGCATAACCCGCTACCGTGGATGGATGAGGATGAACTGCGCTATCGCGCCGAAGTGCCGTGCTATTGCGGTAAGCAGGGATGTATCGAAACCTTTATCTCCGGTACCGGTTTTGCCACGGATTACCAGCGAATGAGCGGCCAGTCGCTAACGGGCAATGCGATTATGCAGCGGGTTGGCGAGCAGGATCCGTTGGCTGAACAGGCGCTGAAGCGCTACGAGATGCGTCTGGCGAAGTCGCTGGCCCACGTGGTCAATATCCTCGATCCGGATGTGATAGTCCTCGGCGGCGGCATGAGCAACGTTGAACGCCTCTACCAGACGGTGCCTGAGCTGGTGAAACCATGGGTATTCGGCGGGGAGTGCGAGACGCCGATTCGAAAAGCCGTACACGGCGACTCCAGCGGCGTGCGCGGCGCGGCCTGGCTGTGGCCGCTGTAAAGCAGCGTGACCCCGTTGCCCTGCTCAGCAGGTGCAACGGGGGGAATTACAGAACGGGGATCTCGTCGAGGCGATAATAAATCGGCAGCCCTCTTTTTTTCCCTTCCTCGACATCAAGATCGGCACCCCGGGACTCCCCCGGTATACGCAAAATCGCGTCGCAGCGGCTAATCAAACGATGCGCGACGGGATATAAAAACTCTTCGCTGATCGGATCGCCTGTTTCTTTTGAACCTGCGGCTTTGGCAATAGGTAAAGCGAGCCACTCGCCAATAACAGGAATATGCCCTTTACGATAAATACTCAGCGCAACCTGTGCCATGGCGTCCAGGTTGGCAGCAATCAGTTCCGGGTGATTATTGGTACCGCTGCGGACGGGGCCCGCAACCAGAATAAGACAACTTTTCATCTCTAAGACCTTCTTAATATATGAGCGGGAAGACGGGAAACCCGATGGATATCCGGAAAGGCGCTTTTACCTGGCGCGTACCTGTCGGGTATGTTGATCTGCGTGTTTGTGCACGAATGACGGTGTTAATCGATTTTTCCGTTTTTTGGTGCCTGAATAATCATGTTTATGCCTGTTTGTTCTCATTAAGGAAAGAGAAATGAAATTAACATGCATATTCGTGCATGATCAAGATAATTCGTGAAGTGGCGGCAGGAATAATGCGCCGGGGGAAGGGCGACCTTTCCCCTAAGGGAAAGGTCTTCAGCGGAGGAATCGCTAGGGGTTACTCGACGGAAAACATTTTATCCAGCCGGCTGTAGCCAAGGCCGTTGATTTTCTTAACTTTGATCTGCACCGGAATCCGCTCTTTCATTGCTTCAACGTGGCTTATCACGCCGATCACCTTGCCGCTGGCATTCAGGGCGTCGAGCGCATCCAGCGCAGTATCGAGCGTTTCGCTATCGAGCGTGCCGAACCCTTCATCAAGAAACAGCGAATCGATGCGCGTTTTGTGGCTCACCAGATCGGACAGCGCCAGCGCCAGCGCCAGGCTGACAAGGAAGCTTTCACCGCCGGAGAGGGTTCGGGTATCGCGTACCGCATCCGCCTGCCAGGTATCAACCACTTCCAGTTCCAGTGCTTCGCTGGCCTTGCGCTGAAGCTGGTAGCGCCCGTGCAGGCGATTGAGCTGATGGTTCGCCAGCCAGACCAGGTTATCCAGCGTTAGCCCCTGGGCGAATTTACGGAACTTATCGCCCTCTTTAGAACCGATCAGCGCATTAAGCCATGCCCAGTCCTCGAGCTGCTGCCCGGCCAACGCGATCTCCTGATGCAATGTCTGCTGGCGTTGCTGGTTCCCGGCGTTCTGTTTCAGCTGTTGGCGGATCTCTCCCTGACGGGCGCTGTTTTCCCGCAGCTGCGGCGCCAGCTGGAGCAGACGGGCCTGGACCTGCTCCAGCGGTTGGGTGAGGTCGACGTCTGCCGGCGGTTGCTGCTGATGCCGGGCAAGCGCATCGCGGGCGCGCAGCGCCAGGGCGTTATTTTGCTGTACCGCATTTTCCAGCGTCTGTTTAAGCCGCTCCAGCCGCTGGCGCGTCTCTTCGTCGAGCATGGCAGCGAGAAAGGCCTGCTGGTCGGCAAACGGGCTGCTGGAGAGTGCGGCAGCGAACCGGGTTTGCGTCTCCCGCAGCGCTTCCTGCTGCTGGCTCTCCTGCTGGCTCAGCGTCCGCCACTGGCTTTGCAATGCCAGACAGTCGTCGTGCACCTGACGCCAGCCCGTCAGCGGCGCCGGATCGGCTATCTCGTCCGCTGGCGGAAGGGACTCCGGCTCTGTCTGCGGAAGCGTATCCAGCAGCGGCGTCAGCTGTTGAAGCTGCTCCTGAAGCGCAACAAATTGGTTCTGTTTTTCCTGCCACAGGCGGCTCTCTGCTTCCCGCTGCGCCAGCCACTCCGCCGTCCGATCGGCCTGCGGAACGCTGAGCGCGAAGGGCGAGAGTTCCGCCTCCAGCTGCGCGCGCCGTTGTTCCTGCTCCTGCTGGAGCTGCCTGAGCTGTTGCTCGCCCGCCTGCTGCTGGGCCTGCCAGGCCAGTCGCTGCTGGTGCTGATACAGCTGCTGTTCGCTCTCCTGCTGGGCCGCCAGCCAGCCGGGAATATCATCCTGCGGCTGCAGTTCGCAATGGAGTCCGCTGATGGTTGTCTGCCATTGCGAGGTGAGCGCTTGCTCCTGCTGGAGGAGTGAGTCCAGCTCTTCTTTCTCTTTAACCTGTTGTTTAAGCAGTGCTTCAAGCTGACCGCGTAGCTGGGCGCCTTCTTCCGTCAGCTGTTTGACTTCACGCTCCAGACTATCCCGGCGGGCCTGATTCACGCCGGGTTCCAGCGCCCGGTATTGCGCGACCGCCGGGTGTTCGCTGGAACCGCACAGTGGACAAGGGCTCCCGGGCTGCAGGCGAGCGCGCTCTTCCTCCAGCCCGACAATGCGCGCTTCCAGCTCACAAATAGCCTTCACATCGCTGAATTGCTGATGTTTTTCTTTGTATGCCAGCCGGCGCTGGGCCAGGGTTGTTTCCAGCTTTTCCTGCTCCTCGCGGCGGGCCTGCTCCGCGGTTTGCAACTGCTGCTGACGCTGACGAAGCGGCAACAGGCGACTATGCAGCGTCGAAAGCTGCTGGCGCAGCGGGCGAGCGGCGGCGTGCTGCGCCAGGCTGGCGGTAACCTGGTCGGCATCCAGCGTCAGCGCCGCAGGCGGCAGCTCCGAAAGCTTGCGAGTGGTTTCCGCCAGGCTCTGCTGCACGGCGTTCTGCTGTTGGGCATCGCGCGCCTGCTGCTGGAAGATGGCCCGCCAGCCCGCCAGCGAGTTTCCCCACTGGCGATAGCTATCGTGTTCTTTAAGCCACAGGTTGAGGGCGTGATGGGCATCCTGTAAGCGCGTCATCTGCCGGCTGGCGGCAAGGCGAATCTCGGCGCGCAGCCGCAGCCTGTCCTGTAAGCGAGTATTCACTTCCTCCACCTGGCGGTGGGTTTGCGCCAGCTCGGCGCTTTGCTCCTGCTGCCGGGTCCACAGCGGACGCAGCTGCTCTGCCGGCTGCGCGTTGAGCAGCGCCGCGAGCTGCGGCTGGGCCTGATCCAGCGCCTGCTGCGCCTCCTGTAGCCGGATCTGCGACTGCGAGGCTTCCGCGCTGAGCTCCTGCTGGCGCAGCAGCCACTGCTGCGTCGCCTGCAGGCGGGTTTGCTCAGCGAGCTGTAGACGCTCTTCATCAGTAAGTGCTTGCAAACTTTGCTGTAACGCCTGCTGTTGCTCATCGCTCAGCAGCAGAACGCCGGACGCCTGGGCCTGAAGTTTCTCCAGTTCATTGCGGGCAAGTTTATGCTTTTCAAACACCTGTGCTGAAATTTGACCGTAGATTTCGGTGCCGGTCAGCTCTTCCAGCAGCTCAGCGCGTTCTTTCGGTTTGGCATTGAGGAACGCGGCGAACTGGCCTTGCGAAAGCAGCATTGAGCGGGTAAAGCGACCGTAATCCAGTCCGGTGAGCGAAGCGGTAAGTTCGAGCTTATCTTTGACTTTATCGGCGAGGATCTGCCCATCGTCGCAGCGCGCCAGTTCAACGCGCGGGGCCTGCAGGTTGCCCTCCGGCTGATTGCGGGCGCGGTTCTGGCTCCAGAAGGCGCGATAGGCGGTCCCTTTGACCTCAAATTCCACTTCCGCCAGACATTCGGCGGTATCGCGGGTCATCAGATCGTTTTGCGATTGCGAGACGCTGCTCAGACGCGGCGTTTCGTGATACAGCGCGAGGCAGATAGCGTCCAGCAGAGTGGTTTTCCCGGCGCCGGTGGGGCCGGTGATGGCAAACAGCCCGTTGCTGGCGAACGGTTCTGCGGTGAAGTCGATTTTCCATTCGCCTTTTAACGAGTTGATATTTTTCAGGCGCAAACTCAGAATTTTCACAGGTGCTCCTCACCATTCAGACTATGCAGCGTTTCGTTGAACAGCTGCGTCAGGCGCAGCTGCTGCGCCTCTTCCAGCGTTTCCTGCGCCAGGCGGCGTTCAAACACCTCCTCGACCTGCAGTTCGCTCAGCGTCTCCCGCCGCTCGCCCGCCAGGATGCGTTCACGTTGGGCGCGGCTGCGGCGAACCAGCAGCACTTCCACCGGCAGATCTTCGGTCTGAGCCTGAATTTTGCGCTGAATATCATGGAGATATTCGTCACTGGTAATTTCAATATCCAGCCAGACGACCGGCTCCTGAGGGGCGTCCCGCCACTGGGTGAGCTGTTCGCTGATGCTGGAGAAATCGCCTTTCAGCACCGCCAGCGGCTGCGTCACCGGCACCGTCAGAGGAAGCACCTCCGTCAGTTGCCCGTCGGTGAAGGTCACCAGATTGACGCTTTTGCTTTTTCCTGTCTCATCAAAGCTGAGGGCGATGGGGGAGCCGCTGTAGCGAATATGTTCGCTGCCGCCAATCTTTTGCGCCCGGTGAATATGGCCGAGGGCAATATAATCAACGGGGGGAAAATGGCTGGCGGGAAATGCCTCCAGCGTGCCGATGTAGATATCGCGCACCGCATCGCTTTTGCTGGCGCCGACGGTGGTCAGGTGGCCGCTGGCGACGATCGGCAGCGGACGATCGCCGCGCAGGGCGCAGGCAGCTTCGTACTGCTGCTGATAATAGTCGCTGATGGCGTTCAACAGCAGCTGCTGTTTTTCGCCGCTGGAGTGTCCGGCCTGGCTGGTGACCAGCTCGCGCGGGCGCAGGAAGGGGACCGGGCAAAATATGGCGCCGGGGGTGCCGTCGCGCTGCGGCAGAATAAAGGGGGCATGGCCGGCGCTGGCCACCACCGTGGTTTTCAGAAAGGCCAGAATATCGCGGGATTCATTCAGCGTCGCCACCGAATCGTGGTTGCCCGCCAGTACCACCAGCTGGCAGCCGGTCTGCTGAAGCTGAACCACAAAGCGGTTATACAGCTCGCGAGCGTAGCTTGGCGGCGAGCCGGTATCAAAGATGTCGCCGGCGACAATAATGGCATCGACCTCGTGCGCCTGCGCGCTGGTCAGCAGCCAGTCGAGAAAGGCCGAGTGTTCGGCGGCGCGGCTCTTGCTGTAAAAATTCTGGCCAAGGTGCCAGTCAGAGGTGTGGATGATGCGCATAAGTATTCCCTGGCGAAAAAGCATGGGCGCATTATATACCTGTCATCCGGCAGGTTGCCCCTTTAACGCCTGCAGGATCGATTGTTACTCCTTGTCATTATTCAAAATCCGCTATCATATGACGGTCATTTTCTTCATAAATCTGTCACAAAACTGACGCATAATGGCGCCGCACTCTATACTGATGGCTAAAAAATACAGGGTAAATAATGGCGAGAAGAATTCTGGTCGTTGAAGATGAAGCTCCGATCCGCGAAATGGTCTGCTTTGTTCTTGAGCAAAACGGCTTTCAGCCCGTCGAGGCGGAAGATTATGACAGTGCGGTGAATCAACTCAATGAACCCTGGCCTGATTTGATTCTCCTCGACTGGATGCTGCCGGGCGGATCGGGTCTCCAGTTTATCAAGCTGCTCAAGCGTGAGGCGATGACCCGCGATATCCCGGTCGTCATGCTCACCGCCCGCGGTGAAGAAGAGGATCGCGTACGTGGTCTGGAAACCGGCGCCGATGATTACATCACTAAGCCTTTTTCACCGAAAGAGCTGGTGGCGCGAATCAAAGCGGTGATGCGCCGTATTTCGCCGATGGCTGTGGAAGAAGTGATTGAAATGCAAGGGCTTAGCCTTGACCCTTCCTCCCATCGGGTGATGACCGGAGAAAGTCCGCTGGACATGGGGCCGACGGAGTTTAAATTGCTACACTTCTTTATGACTCACCCGGAACGCGTCTACAGCCGCGAACAGCTGCTGAATCACGTCTGGGGGACGAACGTGTATGTAGAAGACAGAACGGTGGATGTGCATATTCGCCGTCTGCGTAAAGCGCTGGAACATAGCGGCCATGACCGGATGGTACAAACGGTCCGCGGCACGGGATATCGTTTCTCCGCCCGTTTCTGAATCTCGACAGGAGTGTGAACCGTGCTGGAACGGCTGTCATGGAAAAGGCTGGCGCTTGAGCTTTTCTTATGTTGTATCCCGGCCCTGATTCTTGGGGCGGTGGTGGGTTATCTGCCGTGGTTTTTGCTGGCGGCAGTAACCGGACTTCTCATCTGGCATTTCTGGAATTTATTACGTCTTTCATGGTGGCTATGGGTCGACCGTAGCATGACGCCACCGCCGGGAAGCGGCAGCTGGGAACCGCTGCTCTACGGCCTTCACCAGATGCAGATGCGCAATAAAAAGCGCCGACGCGAACTGGGCAGTCTGATCAAACGCTTTCGTAGCGGGGCGGAGTCGTTGCCCGATGCGGTGGTGCTGACGACGGAGGAGGGGGCCATCTTCTGGTGTAATGGTCTGGCTCAGCAGATCCTCAATCTGCGCTGGCCGGACGACAGTGGACAAAATATTCTTAACCTCCTGCGCTACCCTGAATTTGCTCACTATCTCAAAAACAGGGATTTCTCAAAGCCGCTCAATCTGGTCCTCAATACTGCTCGTCATCTGGAGATCCGCGTCATGCCCTACAGCGACAAACAGTGGCTGATGGTGGCGCGCGATGTGACGCAGATGCACCAGCTGGAAGGCGCGCGGCGCAACTTTTTTGCCAACGTCAGCCATGAGCTTCGCACGCCGTTAACGGTACTGCAGGGCTATCTGGAGATGATGCAGGAGCAGGTGCTGGAAGGGATGACGCGCGAAAAAGCGCTGCATACGATGCGCGAGCAAACCCAGCGCATGGAGGGGTTAGTCAAGCAGCTGCTGACGCTGTCGCGGATTGAAGCGGCGCCGACGCTGGCCATGAATGACAAAATCGACGTGCCGATGATGCTGCGGGTGGTGGAGCGAGAAGCCCAGACGCTCAGCCAGCAGAAGCAGACGCTCCACTTCCACGTCGATGAGACGCTGCTGGTGCTGGGCAACGAAGAGCAGCTGCGTAGCGCGATGTCCAATCTGGTGTATAACGCGATTAACCATACGCCAGCGGGGACGGAGATTACCGTCAGCTGGCAACGGGCGCCGCATGGCGCGTTGTTCAGCGTCGAGGATAACGGTCCGGGGATTGCGCCCGAGCACATTCCGCGTCTGACCGAGCGCTTCTATCGCGTGGATAAGGCGCGTTCGCGGCAAACCGGCGGCAGCGGTCTTGGGCTGGCGATTGTCAAACATGCGGTAAATCATCACGACAGTCGCCTGGAAATTGAGAGTACGGTAGGCAAAGGGACGCGTTTTAGTTTCTTACTCCCGGAACGTTTAATTGCCAAAAAAAGCGCCTGAACGCGCTCTTGTCAACATGACTTGCCAATGACCAGCTTCGGCTGGTCATTTTCGTTTGCAGTCACTTTTTAGCCGCGTAATTAATGAACGCCTGCTGCTTTTTTGTTCGCATGATTAGCCGGAGGTTTTCCTTAGATATGGTCAATAATCCCGCTTATAAAAATAGACTTAGCATAATCATCTGCTTTTGCGATCCCGCCTTGCATTAAAACGTTATAAGCGTTTAAATTGCCCCCCATGCAGTCGCAGACAGACTGTTTTTGCGTGGTAATTCAAAAAACAATTCTTTCCCACGCGTGTTCGGGAGCATATCCCGCTGATTTTTCCGGCAACCACCGCTGTATCCTCCCTCAGGGGAAGACACGGTATTTTCCGTTTGTTAACAACACCACATCCACAGGCAGTAATGAATTTATGACCCATCAGTTAAAATCTCGCGACATTATCGCGTTGGGCTTTATGACCTTCGCGTTGTTCGTTGGCGCAGGCAACATTATCTTCCCTCCGATGGTGGGTTTACAGGCTGGTGAACACGTCTGGACCGCCGCTATTGGCTTTCTGATTACCGCCGTGGGTTTACCGGTGCTGACGGTTGTGGCGCTGGCGAAAGTCGGCGGCGGCGTGGAAAGCCTGAGTACGCCGATTGGCAAAGTGGCCGGCATCCTGCTGGCGGTGGTCTGTTACCTGGCCGTTGGCCCGCTGTTTGCGACGCCGCGTACCGCAACGGTCTCTTTTGAAGTCGGGATTGCCCCGCTGACCGGCGACGGCGCGATGCCGCTGATGATTTACAGCGTGATCTATTTTGCGCTGGTGATCCTGGTCTCGCTCTATCCGGGCAAACTGCTGGATACGGTGGGGAATTTCCTTGCACCGCTGAAAATTATTGCGCTGATCATTTTGTCCGTTGCGGCAATTATCTGGCCGGCTGGCTCGATCAGCAATGCGCTGGAAGCTTACCGCACCGCGCCGTTCTCTAACGGCTTCGTTAACGGCTATCTGACCATGGATACGCTGGGTGCAATGGTGTTCGGTATCGTCATTGTTAACGCCGCGCGCTCTCGCGGCGTAACGGAAGCGCGCCTGCTGACTCGCTACACCGTCTGGGCCGGACTGATGGCTGGCGTGGGGCTGACGCTGCTGTATCTGGCGCTGTTCCGCCTCGGGTCTGATAGCGCGACACTGGTGGATCAATCCGCTAACGGCGCGGCGATTCTGCATGCCTATGTCCAGCACACCTTCGGTGGCGCGGGGAGCTTTATGCTGGCGGCGCTGATTTTCATCGCTTGTCTGGTGACCGCGGTGGGCCTGACCTGCGCCTGTGCGGAGTTCTTCGCGCAGTACCTGCCATTATCCTATCGCGCGCTGGTATTTATCCTCGGCATTTTCTCGATGGCGGTCTCCAACCTGGGGCTGAGCCATCTGATTCAGATTTCGATTCCGGTGCTGACGGCTATCTATCCGCCATGTATCGCCCTGGTGGTCTTAAGCTTTACCCGCAACTGGTGGCATAATTCGTCCCGCGTCATTGCGCCGGCCATGTTTATCAGCCTGATGTTTGGTATCATTGACGGCATTAAATCGTCGGCGTTCGCGGAGATGTTACCGGCCTGGACCTCGCGTCTGCCGCTGGCTGAGCAGGGTCTTGCCTGGCTGATGCCTACCGCCGTGATGGTGGTTCTGGCGGTGATCTGGGACCGTGCGGCAGGACGTCAGGTGACCTCCAGCGCGCATTAACCGACGGTTTTAATCAGTGTTAAGCCACGGGACTTTGGGTCCCGTGGTTTTTTGTTTTTCAGGTAATCCTCTTTTGCGGCCTGCTCCGGCGAAGGTCTGAAGAGAAAAACGGCATGGAATACGATGGAAAGTAGTAACAAACTTAAGCGCGGGCTAAGTACCCGGCATATCCGCTTTATGGCGCTGGGATCCGCAATTGGTACCGGCCTGTTCTATGGTTCAGCTGACGCCATTAAAATGGCGGGCCCAAGCGTCCTGCTGGCCTATATTATCGGCGGCGCGGCCGCGTACATCATTATGCGTGCGCTGGGAGAGATGTCGGTACACAACCCTGCCGCCAGCTCATTTTCCCGCTATGCGCAGGATTATCTCGGTCCGCTGGCGGGCTATATCACCGGCTGGACCTACTGCTTTGAAATTCTGATTGTCGCGATTGCCGACGTGACGGCTTTCGGGATTTATATGGGCGTCTGGTTTCCGACGGTACCGCACTGGATATGGGTGCTCAGCGTGGTGCTGATTATCTGCGCCGTCAATCTGATGAGCGTTAAGGTCTTCGGCGAGCTGGAGTTCTGGTTCTCGTTCTTTAAAGTTGCCACCATCATCATCATGATTCTTGCCGGTTTCGGCATCATTATCTGGGGGATCGGCAACGGCGGACAGCCTACCGGCATCCATAATCTGTGGAGCAACGGCGGCTTCTTCAGCAACGGCTGGCTGGGAATGGTGATGTCGCTGCAGATGGTGATGTTCGCCTACGGCGGGATAGAGATCATCGGCATCACCGCCGGTGAAGCGAAAGACCCGGAGAAATCCATTCCGCGCGCGATTAACTCGGTCCCGATGCGCATTCTGGTGTTCTATGTCGGCACGCTGTTCGTGATTATGTCCATTTATCCGTGGAATCAGGTGGGCACTGACGGCAGCCCGTTCGTTCTGACCTTCCAGCATATGGGCATTACGTTTGCCGCCAGCATCCTTAACTTTGTGGTGCTGACCGCCTCGCTGTCGGCGATTAACAGCGACGTCTTCGGCGTCGGACGTATGCTGCACGGCATGGCCGAGCAGGGCAGCGCGCCGAAGATTTTCGCCAGGACTTCGCGTCGCGGGATCCCGTGGGTGACGGTGATGGTGATGACCGTTGCGCTGCTGTTTGCGGTCTATCTTAACTACATCATGCCGGAAAACGTCTTCCTGGTGATTGCGTCACTGGCCACCTTCGCCACCGTCTGGGTGTGGATCATGATCCTGCTGTCGCAGATTGCCTTCCGCCGTCGCCTGTCGCCGGAAGAGGCGAAAGCGCTGAAGTTTAAGGTACCGGGTGGCGTCGCCACGACTGCCGTGGGTCTGGTGTTCCTCGTCTTTATTATTGCGCTGATTGGCTACCATCCGGATACCCGTATCTCGCTGTACGTCGGTTTCGCCTGGATTGTGCTGCTGCTGGCTGGCTGGCAGTGGAAAACTCGCCGCGACCGCCAGCTGGCGCAGGCACAGTAACGCTTCCCCCGCGCCTGTCCGATTTGGCAGGCGCGCTCTCCACCCCCATTATCCTCCCCCAATAATTCCTGTGATGATGAGTCATCCGCCTGTGGGCTGTGGCAAGGTGTGCCCATTCTAAAGAGAGAGGAATGACGATGTTGAAGGCATGGCACCTGCCTGTGGCTCCGTTTATCAAGGAGCAGCAGGAACGACTCTTTATCACTTTATGGCTCAGCGGCGACGATCTGCCGCAGCGGGTGACGTTGCGTGCGGAAGAAGATAATGAAGAGCTCTCGCTGCCAATGCACCGACTGCGCCAGGAACCGCATCCGGGCGTTGTTGCGTGGCGGGGCGAAATCAATCTTGCCAGCGGCCAGCCGCGTCGGCGCTACAGTTTTAAGCTGCTGTGGGCGGATCGTCAGCGCTGGTTCACGCCGCAGGGCTTTAACCGTTTTCCGCCGGCGAGGCTGGAGCAGTTCGCCGTCGATCTGCCGGATAGCGGCCCGCAGTGGGTGGCCGATCAGGTCTTTTATCAAATTTTCCCTGACCGTTTTGCGCGCAGCGAGACGCGAGAAGCGGAACAGGATCGGGTCTATCATCATCACGCCGCCGGGCGCGACATTGTCCGGAAATCGTGGGATGAGCCGTTAACCGGCGAAGCGGGCGGTTCCACCTTCTATGGCGGCGATCTTGACGGCATCAGCGAGAAACTGCCGTATCTCAAGCAGCTTGGCGTGACTGCGCTCTATCTGAACCCGGTATTTGTCGCCCCCAGCGTGCATAAATACGATACCGAAGATTATCGCCGCGTCGATCCGCAATTCGGCGGCGACGGCGCGCTGCTGCGTCTGCGCCACAACACGCAGCGCGAAGGGATGCGCCTGATTCTTGACGGTGTGTTTAACCATACCGGCGATTCGCACGCCTGGTTCGACCGCCACCAGCGCGGCAGCAGCGGGGCGTGTCACCATGCCGATTCGCCGTGGCGCGACTGGTTTACCATCTCTCCCGAAGGGGAAGCGCATAGCTGGCTGGGCTACGCCAGCCTGCCTAAGCTGGATTATCAGTCCGCAAGCCTGGTGAATGAAATCTACGCCGGAGAAGACAGTATTGTCCGCCACTGGCTGAAAGCGCCGTGGAGCATGGACGGCTGGCGGCTGGACGTGGTGCATATGCTGGGTGAAGGCGGCGGGGCGCACAACAACCTGCGCCATATTGCCGGTATTACCGCGGCGGCGAAGCAGACGCAGCCCGAATCCTTTGTCTTCGGCGAGCATTTTGGTGACGCCCGCCAGTGGCTCCAGGCGGACGCTGAAGATGCCGCCATGAACTACCGCGGTTTTACCTTCCCGCTGTGGGGATTCCTCGCCAATACCGATATCTCTTACGATCCGCAGAAGATTGACGCGCAGACCTGCGTCGCCTGGATGGATAACTATCGCGCCGGGCTGTCGCATCAGCAGCAGCTGCGGATGTTTAACCAGCTGGACAGTCACGATACCGCGCGATTTAAGTCGCTGCTGGGCAGAGATGTCGCACGCCTGCCGCTGGCGGTCGTGTGGCTGTTTTGCTGGCCGGGCGTACCCTGCATCTACTACGGCGATGAAGTGGGCGTCGATGGCAACAACGATCCCTTCTGTCGTAAACCCTTCCCGTGGGATCCCGCCCTGCAGGATACCGTGCTGCTGGGGCTGTATAAGCGGATGGCGAAGCTGCGCAAAGCCAATAAGGCACTGCGATACGGCGGCTGCCAGGTCATTTATGCCGAAGAGAACGTGGTGGTATTTGCTCGTGTGTATAAGCAGCTGCGCGTGCTGGTGGCCATCAACCGCGGCGAAGCCTGCGAAGTGGTTGTCGAGGATTCGCCGCTGCTGGACGTTGGCGCATGGCAGGTGCAAGAGGGCGCCGGTACGTTGCATGATGGCGTGCTGAGCCTGCCCGCTATTTCCGCCAGCGTCTGGTTCAGCCGTCAGGAGTAGAGCTGGTTCAGGAACGGGTCGCGGAGAATCGCCTCCCGCCACCAGCGCTGGGCGAGGCCGTCGTTATCGCTGCGCCAGGCGATATAGGTGAGATCTTTCTCGCGGCAGGAGAGAACCGGCTTTTCTATCAGCTCCCCGTTCTCCAGCCACGGCTGTGCGATATGGCGAGGTAAAAAACCGCAGCCCAGCCCGGCGCGCAGCAGCGCCACCTTGCTGGCAAAATCGTCGACGCGAATTTGCGGCTGTTCAGCGAGGAGGTTGCTGTTGAGCGGATGGCAATAGCGGGCGCTGTCGCTAATCACCACCGCGCGATGCAGGCTCAGCTGCTTGTTGTTGAGCGGCTGCGTCGCTTCGGCGAGCGGGTGAGCGGGGGCGACAACGAAGACATTATCCAGCGCGCCGACCATTTTCCACGACCATTCGGCGGAGGTGGGCGGTTCGTTGATGGCGCCGAGAATAATATCTGCGCCGTTGCGGGTCAGCTCTTCCCAGGAGCCGGCCAGCGTATGGTGGGTAAAGTTGAGCCGGGTTTGCGGGTTTTGCGCGTAAAAAGCGTCGATCAGCGGCAGCAGACGTTCAAAAGGGAAAGAGGCATCGAGCGCGATATCCAGATCCCGCTCCCAGCCGGCTTCCAGCTGGACGGCCTGTTTTTCCAGATCTTTTGCGGCGTTGAGCAGCAAACGACCCTTTTCCAGCACCATTCGGCCGGTATCGGTAAATTTCGCCCGATGACCGCTGCGATCCAGCAGAGTGATATCCAGATCGCTTTCCAGCTTCTGGATCATATAGCTCAGGGCGGCAGGGGTCTTATACAACGACTCTGCGGCGGTGGCGAAAGACCCGTGGGTATCTAACGCGTCCAGAATCAGCAGAACATCAAGGTTTAAGCGCATCCATTACTTACCGGTTAACAAGGGTGACTCAGTTTTACCGAAGCCGGATGGTCAATGCCAGTGAATAATTTAGAACCCTTTCGCGTAAATTTTTGATAAGCATTGCTAACCAGACAGCCAGGTTTTTATATTTTTACCCCATTATCTTCCTCTCTTTCCGCCTTCATACGTCTGAAATTTATCGCCCGTAGCTTATACATTTAGCAATAGCACGGAGAATTTCTTTAATAACTCGTTAGAAATAACTGACTATACTCAGCATGCTTTATCCTTCACGATTCAGACCCACAGTAACTTGTTTTATATCTCTTTAACTTATTGATTAAGAAGGTATGTCATGTCTATTCGGGAACTGATCGATCCAACCAACTCTGCCCTAATCTTTATTGACCATCAGCCGCAGATGTCGTTTGGCGTTGCCAATATTGACCGTCAGACGCTGAAAAACAACACCGTTGCCCTGGCGAAAGCCGGCAAGATTTTTAATGTTCCGGTTATTTATACTTCCGTTGAGACCAAAAGTTTTAGCGGCTATATCTGGCCAGAATTACTGGCGGTCCATCCGCAGGTTAAACCGATTGAACGTACGTCGATGAACTCCTGGGAAGATGCCGCTTTTGTTAAGGCGGTCAAAGCCACCGGACGCAAAAAATTGATTATTTCTGCGCTGTGGACCGAAGTGTGCCTGACCTTCCCGGCGCTGATGGCTTTGGAAGAGGGGTTTGAAGTCTACGTGGTTACCGACACCTCCGGCGGCACCTCCGTTGACGCCCATGAACGGTCAATTGATCGCATGGTGCAGGCCGGCGCTGTTCCGGTCACCTGGCAGCAGGTATTGCTGGAATACCAGCGCGACTGGTCACGCAAAGAGACGTATGACGCGGTCATGGATCTGGTTCGCGAACACAGCGGCGCTTACGGGATGGGCGTGGATTATGCCTATACCATGGTACACGGCGCGCCGGAACGTAAAGCCTGAATACACTTCGTCCTTCAGGCTGTCTCTGTGTGGCCTTCGTTTGCCCGCCCCGGTCGCTGACTTATGTCAGTGACCGGGGGCGTACAAGCTTGCCGCTTCGACGCAGCATGAATGATTTTGTGTATTGTCATTGATGGAGAAGGGGGGGAAATCCCGCCCTTCTCCGCAGCAAGGAGCCCGGTCATGACGCAACAGAAATCGGTGACCCTGGTAATAAGCCATACGCTCGACCCTGAACACGGGGAACGCTATGAGCAATGGTTAGGTAAAATTATGCCTGTCGCGGCAGAGTTTCCCGGCCATCTGGGCGCTAACGTGATTCGCCCGACCGCCGGGCAGAATTTATGGAGCGTCATTATTCGTTTTGACACCATTGAACACCTCTATGCCTGGACGCAGTCAGAAACGCGTCGCGAACTGGTCGCGGAAATTGCGCCGCTGCTCAATGAAGGCGATCGCACGGAAGTGCGGACCGAGCCGGCCTTCTGGTTCACTCCACCGGCGGCGAACGTACGCCAGCCGCTGCGCTGGAAGCAGTTTCTGATTACGCTGCTGGTGATCTTTCCCAGCACTAACCTGGTGCCCTGGCTGACCGGGATGTTCCTTCCCTCATTGCGGGGAAGCCTGCTGCTGCATTTGATAAATGATGCCTGTGTGGTCGCGCTGGTGGTCTGGTTCTGGATGCCCATCGTGACCCGTCTGTTTGCTGGCTGGTTAAAGAAAAACTGAGTCAGCCTCCTGAAGGAGAGCGTTATGTCGCAAACTGCCACACTGATCCTTACCAACGGCCGAATTCATACACTCGACCGCACTAATCCGTTGACCGAGGCGATCGCCATCGCCAACGGCAAGATCCTCGCCACCGGCAGCAGCGATCGGATCATGAGTTTTGCTGCGCAAGGGACACAGATAGTTGATCTACAAGGTCATACGGTGATCCCCGGTCTGAACGATTCCCACCTGCACCTGATCCGCGGCGGGCTGAATTATAATCTCGAGCTACGCTGGGAGGGGGTTCCGTCGCTGGCCGACGCGCTGCGCATGCTGAAAGATCAGGCCGATCGCACGCCGTCTCCGCAGTGGGTGCGCGTTGTCGGCGGCTGGAGTGAATTTCAGTTCGCCGAACGGCGTATGCCCACCCTCGAGGAGTTGAACGAGGCGGCGCCGGATACGCCGGTATTTGTCCTCCATCTCTACGATCGCGCGCTGCTGAACCGTGCGGCGCTGAAGGCCGTGGGTTACACCAAAGAGACGCCGGATCCGGCCGGCGGTGAAATCGTGCGCGACAGCCACGGTAACCCCACCGGGATGCTGATCGCCAAACCTAACGCGATGATTCTCTATGCGACCCTGGCGAAAGGGCCGAAGTTGCCGCTGGAGCTGCAGGTCAATTCGACGCGTCAGTTTATGCGTGAGCTGAACCGGCTTGGCCTCACCAGCGCGATCGATGCCGGGGGCGGTTTCCAGAACTATCCGGAAGATTATGAAATTATTGAACAGCTGCATGCGCAAGAGCAGATGACCGTGCGTATTGCCTATAACCTGTTTACCCAGCGGCCAAAACAGGAGCTGGATGATTTCGAACGCTGGACCGATATGCTGAAACCGGGGCAGGGGACCGACTTTTTCCGTGCCAACGGCGCCGGCGAAATGCTGGTCTTCTCGGCGGCGGATTTTGAAGATTTCCTGCAGCCGCGTCCGGATCTGCCGCAAGGGATGGAAGACGAGCTGGAGCGGGTGGTACGCCATCTGGTGGAGCACCGCTGGCCGTTCCGCCTGCATGCGACCTATGATGAATCCATCAGCCGGATGCTGGATGTTTTTGAGAAGGTGAATCGCGATATTCCGTTTAACGGCCTGCACTGGTTCTTTGACCATGCGGAGACCATTACCGAGCGGAATATTGAACGCGTGAAGGCGCTCGGCGGCGGTATCGCGGTGCAGCACCGAATGGCTTTTCAGGGCGAATATTTTGTCGATCGCTATGGCAAAGATGCGGTCAAGCATACGCCGCCGGTGGCGAAAATGCTGGAGCTGGACGTGCCGGTGGGGCTGGGGACCGATGCGACGCGTGTCGCAAGCTACAACCCGTGGACCGCGCTCTACTGGCTGGTCTCCGGGCGTACCGTGGGCGGCATGGCGATGTATGACGAGAGTAACCGTCTGCCGCGCGAGGTGGCGCTGGAACTGTGGACCGCGGGCAGCGCCTGGTTCTCCAGTGAACAGGGCAAAAAAGGGCGTATTGAGAAAGATCAGCTGGCCGATCTGGTGGTGCTGTCCAAAGACTATTTCAGCGTGCCGGAAGAGGAGATCAAAGGCATTGAGTCGGTGCTGACGGTGGTCGATGGCAAAGTGGTTTATGCCGCAGGGCATTTCTCGCCGTTGGCGCCGCCGCCGATTCCTGTTCTGCCGGAGTGGTCTCCGGTGGTTAAGGTGCCGGGCCACTATCGTTCCGCTCCGCCTGCGGCGGCGAAAATCGGGGCGATAGTACAGATGCACCAGTGCTGCGGCAGCTGCGGCGTGCACGGTCATCAGCATGATATTGCCCGTAAGTCGTCGGTGCCGGTGTCGGACGAACAGGCGTTCTGGGGCGTGATGGGCTGTTCCTGCTTCGCGTTTTAGCCTCTTCCAGGTTTACGCGCTCCTCAGGCCAGATCGCCGGGGGAGCGCGTAGCGCAACCATCTGCTTGAGCATCAATGATAATGCCGGACTTAGCCTCGGTTCTGAGAGCCAAATAGCTGGATCCGGCGGGCAACCATCTCGCGTACGGGCAGCAAGCCTTGCTGGATAACTTTGCGCGGATCGTTAATATCGTGGCCGTTATCGGCGGCAAACAGCGCTTTCACGGCTTCACACCAGGCGTACATATTCTCGGTGTTGACGTTAATTTTTGCCGTACCGCAGGCAATCGCTTTGCGTATATCGTCGTCAGCAATGCCGGTCCCGCCGTGAAGTACCAGCGGCACCTTGACCAGCTCTGATATGGCTTTCATTTCGGCAAAGCCGAGTTTAGCCTTCCCTTTATAAAGCCCGTGCGTAGAACCGAGCGCGGCGGCGAGGCAGTCTACCTGCGTTTCGCTGACCAGGGTAAAACACTCCTGCGGATCGGCATAGATAACCTCAGAATTCACGATGCCATCTTCACTGCCGGCAATGGTTCCCAGCTCGGCTTCGACGGAGATGCCTCTGCTGTGCGCCAGGTCGACCAGATGGCGGGTGATCGCCAGGTTTTCCGCAAACGGCAAATGGGAGCCATCAAACATAATTGAGCTAAAGCCAGCTTCAATGGCCGCTTCACAGGCCTCGCGTGTGGTCCCGTGATCGAGATGCAAGGCGACCGGAATATCAATCTGTAGATAGTCCATCGCATTCACCACGATGTCGTGAATGCATTTCAGGCCCAGCATATGTTTTACCGTGCCGCCGGAGACGCCCAAAATAATGGGGGAGCGGAGCTGTTGCCCGGTGCTTAATACGGCGCCAACCCATTCCAGATTATTAATATTGAACTGCCCTACGGCATAACCGTCCCGTAGGGCATGCTGAAGCATGTCCTTCATAGAAACTAACATAATCACCTCGGAATTAATTATTCATCAAAATACTGCGTTAAGTTTCTTTCGTAGCTGTTTAATGCGTTATGAATAACGGCAAGATCCGGCATGGATTCACGAACACCTTTTTTCTCAATAGAGATTGCGGCGGTCAGGCTGGCAAAAAGAATAATATTATCGATATGCCATGAATAATGAACGCCGTAAGTGAAAGCACCATGAAAAACATCGCCGGCGCCGGTCGTATCGACGGCCTGACATTGCCAGGCGGGAACAATATGCAGCATCCCGCTCTTTAAAAAGGCACAGCCTTTTTCTCCAAGAGTAATAAAAGCCTCGCCCCGGCAGATTTTATTCAGTTCGAGAAGCGCTGTTTTTAGCTCTTTCTCTGTGCTCAGCGCACGGTAGCTCATATAGTCTCTGGCGAAATGTTCGCTGACGACGAAATAATCTGTCCAGGCCGCCAGTTTGATATTACTGGCGCGTAACGAACCGCCATCCATGACCACGCGGGCCGCGGGGAGTTTTTTAATTAAATACTCGCTGATTTCGGCTTCGTGACCATCAATTAACAGAGTAACCGGCTCTTCTGAAGCAATAAGGCGCTGTGCGAGATCGTCAAGTTTCAGTTTTTGATCGTAGGTCAGCGAAGGTGGCGTTTGCATTTTACGGGTAATAATGGTTCGCGAGCCCGTTAAACGGTTAACCAGCACCGACGCCAGCGGGGTGATCATCTCATCGGAAAAGACGATGTGGCTGGTATCGACTCCGGCCTGAGCAAATTCATCGACGATACGCTGACCGTAAATATCCGCATTTAGATGACCGATGTAATAGACATCCTCGCCCCATAATCCCAGCAGCCATGCGGCATTTGCCGCCGGACCGCCGCCGCTTTCAATAAAGTCGTGGCAGAAGTTTTTGGTGTTTTCCTGCGGCCACTCATTCAGAAAGAAGAACTGATCAAAACATGAAAAACCTATGGACAATATAGCCATAACTACTCCTGATAATGTCGTCAGCTGCGGGAAGAATGCTTCCCGCAGGGAAAAATGAAACCCTATTCATTTTTCTTATTCGCCGTGAGCGCTTCGTAGCTGAGCGTATCTCCTACCACGCGCACTGAGCGGAAGCAGAAAGGCACCAGCAGCGCGATGAGCAGGGCGAGGCAAATCAAATAGATGGTTATCTGGCCAAACTGGGTAAACGCATTACCGATAATGATGCCCCATACCGCGAAATCGAAATCGGCAAAGGTACTGTTCTCAAAGCCCAGGCTGCCTAAAGCCGGTAGCAACATCGCCGGCAGGAAGGCGAGGAAGATGCCGCCAATGAACGAGGCAATGATGCAGCCCCGCTTGCCGCCCAGTTTGTCGGCGAAAACGCCGGAGGTCCCGCCGCAGAAGAAATGCGGCACCATACCGGGAATGATCAGCGCCATGCCGAAGGCGCCCAGCAGCAGCATCCCGACCAGACCGCCGATAAAGGAGCTGATAAAACCGACGACCACCGCCGTTGGGCTAAACGTAAAGAACACCGCGCAGTCAACGGCCGGAATCGAATCGGGAATCAGCTTCTGGCTAATCCCCTGGAATGCCGGTACCAGATCGCCAAGGATCAGACGCACGCCGTTGTAGACGATGGCGACGCCGACGGCAAACTGCAGGCCGGTCAGAATAGAGAAGATCAGCATGTTCTGGTCAGTGATTGTCCGCAGGTATTCGGTGCCGGCCACGGCGCTACAGACAAAGTAGATAACGAACATCACGATCCCGGTAGTGACCGTGGTATCGCGCAGAAAGCCCCATTTCTCAGAGATTTCGGTATCGGCGAAAGAGTTCGCCGGGTTGCCGGTTTTGCTGGCGATCCATGCGGAGATGTAATACCCCAGCGAGCCAAAGTGCCCCATCGCAATGCCGCCATCTTCGGTGACCTGCTTGGTATAGCGTTGGCCAATTGCCGGAGAGATCGCCGACCAGGAGCCGAGTAAGAATCCGCCAATCAATACCAGCATCCAGCCGCGGAATTCTGCCGCCTGCAGTACCGCCGAGAACAGACAGGCGAGGAAGAAAGAGTGGTGACCGGTAAGGAAGATATATTTATACTTAGTGCAGCGGGCAATCAGCAGGTTAAAAATAAAACCTAACAGCAATATACTCATGGTTTCCACACCCAGTACCTTCTGGGCGACGGAAACAATAGCCTCGTTGTTAGGAATAACGCCGCGAATATTAAATCCGGCTTCGATAATTCCGCCGAGCGGGTTGAGGTTGGCAACGATAACCCCAGCGCCGGCGCTGAGCATTAAATAACCGAGGATGGGCTTTAAGGTACCGGTGAGAAGTTTATTTCCGGGGGAGCGCAGTGCCACTAAACCGACAAATGCGATAATCCCCATCAGAAATGCGGGTTGGCTGAATATTTCTGATAAGAATGTGAGTATAGCCTGCATGATCGTGTCCTTAATAATGATTAAGAATGAGTCGCAGCAATTTTTGTCAGAGCGTCGGTAATATCTTCAGCAATTTTTGCTTTATGTACATAGCTGCGAATGATGGCGACCTGACAATGTGCAGGGAACTGATTGGCTAATTCTTTGATGGTGATATAGAGATCGGCTTTCTCTCCTACGGCATTGGCAAAATCAACGGAGGCGACGTCAGCTTTGATCCCTAATTCATCACATATTTTTTTGACATTGCTTGCGGCCATTAATGAACTGCCAATCCCGTTACCACAAACTGTTCTGATAACTAACATAATGACGACTCCATTTTATTGTGGATGAAATTGAATACGGCATTGATGTCATGCTCTTCGCGAAGGAACGACACAATATCTGATTCAATCAGTGCGGCGATTATCTGGATCATTTTTATATGGTTATCGGCATCGGCGCCGGCGATACCGATAATGACGCTCACCGGGTCAAACTCCTCGTGACCAAAGTGAAGCGGCTGGCGGGTGGTGATTAAAGAAAAACCGGTGCGGATGGCCCCCTTTTCGGGGCGTGCGTGGGGCATCGCCAGCCCGCTATCAATAACAATGGCGGGACCAAAATCCTTATAGACGTCGAGCATCGCGGTGATGTATTCGGGGCGACAAATTTGCTGGCGGGCCAGCAGCGTCCCGGATAATTCGATAGCCTGACTGGCGCTGGTAATGTTCTGATCAAGTGCGATTAACCGGCGATCAAAAATGATTTCCATAATCCAATCCTTAACGCATTTATTTTCTGAGTTAAATCATGACGAAATAGAACACAGGAAATCATGGTTCAGGTCACATTTGAATTTTTAAACCTTGAAGTTGATCACAGTGGAATGATCTTTGCGTTATTTTTTAAGGGAAAATAACATTTATTATTATGTTAATTATCAATTGGTTATAATTGGAGTATGGAATTTTAAAAAAATATCAGGCGGGACAGAACAAAAATAAGAGAGAATTATTTTTTAGAAGTGCTTTGCGTATCACAAATATCATGGCAGTTTTTTACCAAAGCTTGAGTTTGATAACAAAAAAGCCGTCTGGAAAGCATGAGGGGGCGGCGACTGCGCGCGCGAGCGCAACATGTGCTGCGGCAGAAGATAAAAAAGGCCCGCATGCGCGAGCCTTTTTCTGAACATGGGCCGATTACAGGCTGGACACGTTCTCGGTCAGGTATTTAGCAACGCCTTCTGGAGAAGCCGCCATACCTTCTTTTCCTTTTTCCCACTGTGCCGGGCAAACTTCACCGTGCTCTTCGTGGAACTGCAGCGCGTCAACCATACGCAGCATTTCGTCGATGTTACGACCCAGCGGCAGATCGTTTACTACCTGGTGGCGAACGACGCCGTTAGCGTCGATCAGGAAGGAGCCGCGCAGCGCCACGCCTTCGTCCGGGTGTTCGATACCGTAAGCTTTCTGGATTTCACGTTTGATATCAGCAACCATCGCGTATTTAACCGGACCGATACCGCCCTGGTCTACCGGGGTGTTACGCCATGCGTTGTGAACGAATTCAGAGTCGAAGGAGACGCCAACAACTTCTACGCCGCGTTTCTGGAATTCTTCGTAACGTTTGTCAAAAGCGATCAGCTCAGACGGGCAAACGAAGGTGAAGTCCATCGGCCAGAAGAACAGGACGGTCGCTTTACCGTTGGTGTGTTGTTTGAAGTTGAATTTCTCAACGATTTCGCCGTTACCTAAAACAGCTGCTGCGGTAAAATCCGGAGCCTGACGAGTGACCAGAACCATATGATTCTCCTGTTAATAATAAGGTTAATTGGAACGCAACGCGGGCAAGTATAGGGACTGGTTCATGCGAACTCAACGTGACGTTGACAATCAATGAGATAGGTTTTACCTATCAATTTATATCGGAAAACGTTGTTCAGGATAGCCTTTCTGTGAGAAAGCGCAATCTTTATAGTTCGCGCCTGGCGGCCTGCGCCATCATTCGCGGATAAAAAGTCCAGAACTGCTGCTCGAGTTTATCGTAGTGCGTATCCAGATCCTGCCAGGAGTCGCGCAGGGCATCAAGGCGCGGACGACGGCTGGCCATGCCGTTGAGGACGCTCTGAATAAAGTCCATATCTTCATAGCGTTCAAGCCAGCGCTCCGACCACAAATAGGCATTGAGATTCACGAAACGCGGCGGCGAATCGGGTAACACCGGCGTTACCTGTGCCTGGGCATAGCGGACAAACTCATTGAGCGGCATATCGGGTGAAATGCGCGCCCAGTGATGCGACAGGAAGTGATCCCACATCACATCCAGCGTAATGGGCGCCACGCGGCGGGTCTGCGGGCGAAACCAGTCGCGCGCTGCTTTTACTTCCGGCAGATTATCGGTCATGACATCGATGCGCCGGTGCATAAAAATGCCGTCGACAATGTCGGCCGGGAAGTCCGACTGGGGATTGCCGCGAACGAAATCGGCCAGAAGATTGCCGGGCAGGGAACTGTCGGCGAGATGGGCTAAGTGCAGGTGTGCAAGAAAATTCATAGACCTTTTATCCTTCAAACTGCCTCTTTGTTGGCTTCAGCTACCCGGCTCATCTTTGAGCCTCGCCCTCGCGGGCCGCCACTCCGCGGCGTTCAAATCTGTTCCTGACAGATTTATCACTCACCCGGCCATAGACACCTGTCTGCTCCCGGGGACGCATTCAGCTGCCGCGTCGATGCATCTTGAATGGTTTTGTGTATAGATTATGTTATTCATCAGGAGGGGTAAAGGTTGCAGGGAGGACGCCCCGGCACTAGACTACCCGCCTCTTTATTTAGTCTGAGCCACCGTCATGCGCGTTACCGATTTTTCCTTTGAACTACCCGAATCCCTGATCGCCCACTACCCGCAGCCGGAGCGCAGTCGCTGTCGCCTGCTGTCGTTAGACGGTCCGACGGGAGCGCTGACGCATGGGACTTTCACTGATTTACTCGACAAACTTAACCCGGGCGATCTGCTGGTCTTTAACAATACCCGCGTGATCCCGGCGCGCCTGTTTGGCCGAAAAGCCAGCGGCGGCAAGATTGAAGTGCTGGTCGAGCGCATGCTTGATGACAAACGTATTCTGGCACATATTCGCGCATCTAAAGCGCCGAAGCCGGGAGCGGAGCTGCTGCTGGGCGATGATGAAAGCATCAACGCCACGATGGTGGCACGTCACGACGCGCTGTTTGAAGTCGAATTTAACGACGAACGTCCGGTACTGGATATCCTCAACAGCATCGGCCATATGCCGCTGCCGCCGTATATCGATCGTCCGGACGAAGACGCCGACCGCGAACTGTATCAAACCGTATACAGCACCAGGCCGGGGGCTGTGGCCGCGCCGACCGCAGGCCTGCACTTTGACGATATGATGCTGGAGAAGCTGCGCGAGAAAGGGATTGAAATGGCGTTTGTGACGCTGCACGTTGGCGCGGGGACTTTCCAGCCGGTGCGCGTGGAGACCATTGAAGATCACATCATGCACTCCGAGTACGCCGAAGTGCCGCAGGAGGTCGTTGATGCGGTGCTGGCGGCGAAAGCGCGCGGCAACCGGGTCATCGCGGTGGGCACCACCTCCGTACGTTCGCTGGAGAGCGCGGCGCAGGCGGCGAAAAACGACCTGATTGAGCCGTTTTTCGGCGACACGCAGATTTTTATCTATCAGGGGTATCAGTACAAAGCGGTTGATGCGCTGGTGACCAACTTCCATCTCCCTGAATCGACTCTGATTATGCTGGTTTCAGCCTTTGCTGGCTATCAGCACACCATGAATGCCTATAAGGCTGCGGTAGAACAAAAATATCGCTTTTTTAGCTACGGGGACGCGATGTTTATCACGTACAATCCGCAGGCTATTTTTGAGCGTGTCGGGGAATAACTCCGCGACATGAGTGTTTAACGTCAGACTGTTTTTCTGACGCAGGAGTTAAAATGAAATTTGAACTGGATACGACCGACGGACGCGCCCGCCGCGGCCGCCTGGTGTTTGATCGCGGCGTGGTTGAAACGCCAGCCTTTATGCCCGTTGGTACCTACGGCACCGTAAAAGGGATGACGCCGGAAGAAGTTGAAGCCACCGGCGCGCAAATTATCCTCGGCAACACGTTCCACCTGTGGTTACGTCCGGGCCAGGAAATCATGAAGCTGCACGGTGACCTGCATGATTTTATGCAGTGGAAAGGACCCATCCTGACCGATTCCGGCGGCTTCCAGGTGTTCAGCCTGGGCGATATCCGCAAAATTACCGAGCAGGGCGTCCACTTCCGCAACCCAATTAATGGCGACCCCATTTTCCTCGATCCGGAAAAATCGATGGAGATTCAGTACGATCTCGGTTCCGATATCGTGATGATCTTCGACGAATGTACGCCGTATCCGGCGGACTGGGATTACGCTAAGCGCTCGATGGAAATGTCTCTGCGCTGGGCGCAGCGCAGCCGCGACCGTTTTGACTCTCTTGGCAATAAAAATGCGCTGTTTGGCATTATCCAGGGCAGCGTTTACGAAGATTTACGTGATATCTCCGTTAAAGGTCTGGTAGATATCGGCTTTGATGGCTACGCTGTCGGCGGTTTGGCTGTCGGTGAGCCGAAGGAAGACATGCACCGTATCCTGGAGCACGTTTGCCCGCAGATCCCGGCCGACAAACCGCGCTATCTGATGGGCGTCGGCAAGCCAGAAGATCTGGTTGAAGGGGTGCGTCGCGGTATCGACATGTTCGACTGCGTCATGCCCACGCGCAACGCGCGCAACGGCCACCTGTTCGTCACCGATGGCGTGGTGAAGATTCGTAATGCGAAGCATAAAAGCGACACCGCGCCGCTGGATGCCGAGTGTGATTGCTATACATGTCGCAATTATTCACGCGCTTACTTGCATCATCTCGATCGTTGCAACGAAATATTGGGCGCGCGCCTCAATACCATTCATAACCTTCGCTACTATCAGCGTTTAATGGCTGGTTTACGTAAGGCTATCGAAGAGGGTAAATTAGAGAGCTTCGTGACCGATTTTTACCAACGTCAGGGGCGACCTGTTCCTCCTTTGAACGTTGATTAATTTTAATAATGAGGGAATTTGAATGAGCTTTTTTATTTCTGATGCGGTAGCAGCAACCGGTGGCGCGGCGCAGGGTAGCCCGATGTCTCTGATTCTGATGCTGGTGGTGTTCGGTCTGATTTTCTATTTCATGATCCTGCGCCCACAGCAGAAGCGCACCAAAGAACATAAAAACCTGATGAACTCTATCGCCAAGGGCGATGAAGTGCTGACGAATGGCGGCCTGGTTGGTCGCGTCACGAAAGTTGCTGAAAGCGGATACATTGCTATCGCGCTGAACGACACCACTGAAGTGGTTATCAAACGTGACTTCGTAGCTGCCGTTCTGCCGAAAGGCACCATGAAGGCACTGTAATCCACTTTTCCCTAAGGGAACTGCCGTGTTAAACCGTTATCCTTTGTGGAAGTACATCATGCTGGTCGTCGTTATTATCGTCGGCCTGATGTATGCGCTCCCCAACCTGTATGGTGAGGATCCGGCCGTTCAAATCACTGGCGCGCGCGGTGTCGCCGCCAGTGAGCAAACGCTGATCCAGGTCCAGAAAACGTTACAAGAAGAAAAAATTACCGCTAAGTCTGTGGCACTGGAAGAGGGCGCAATCCTTGCGCGCTTCGACACCACCGATGTCCAGCTGCGCGCACGTGAAGTGCTGGTGGACGTGTTAGGTGATAAATACGTCGTGGCGCTGAACTTAGCTCCGGCGACTCCTCGCTGGTTAGCGGCTATCCATGCCGAGCCGATGAAGCTGGGTCTTGACCTGCGCGGCGGCGTACACTTCCTGATGGAAGTGGATATGGACACCGCGCTGGGAAAACTGCAGGAACAAAATATCGACAGCCTGCGCAGCGAGCTGCGTGAAAAAGGCATCCCTTACTCCACCGTGCGTAAGGAAGACAATTATGGTCTGAGCATCGCTTTTCGCGATAGCGCCGCACGCGATCAGGCCATCTCCTGGCTGAGCCCGCGTCACCGCGATCTGGTTATCTCCACGCAGGGCGCTACCGGCCTGAAAGCGGTGATGACCGATGAGCGTCTGAAAGAAGCCCGCGAATACGCCGTGCAGCAGAACATCAACATTCTGCGTAACCGTGTTAACCAACTGGGTGTTGCCGAGCCGCTGGTACAGCGTCAGGGCGCCGACCGTATCGTGGTTGAACTGCCGGGTATTCAAGATACCGCTCGGGCGAAAGAAATTCTTGGCGCCACGGCGACGCTGGAGTTCCGTCTGGTTAACAGCAACGTTGACAGTGCCGCCGCCGCTTCCGGCCGTGTCCCTGGCGACTCTGAAGTGAAAGATACCCGTGAAGGCCGGCCGGTTGTGCTGTACAAGCGCGTGATTCTGACCGGTGACCATATCACCGACTCCACTTCCAGCATGGACGAGTTCAACCAGCCGCAGGTTAACATCTCGCTGGACAGCGCAGGTGGTAACATCATGTCTAACTTCACCAAGGACAACATCGGTAAACCGATGGCGACCCTGTTCGTGGAGTATAAAGACAGCGGTAAGAAAGATGCTAACGGTCGTGCCATTCTGGTGAAAGAGGAAGAGGTGATTAACATCGCCAACATCCAGTCTCGCCTGGGTAACAGCTTCCGTATTACCGGTATCAGCAATCCAAATGAAGCGCGTCAGCTCTCTCTGCTGCTGCGTGCGGGTGCGCTGATTGCGCCGATTCAGATCGTTGAAGAACGTACCATCGGCCCGACTCTGGGTATGCAGAACATCAAACAGGGTCTGGAAGCGTGTCTGGCCGGTCTGGTGGTCTCTATCCTGTTCATGATTTTCTTCTATAAGAAATTCGGTCTGATCGCGACCTCTGCGCTGGTGGCTAACCTGGTCCTGATCGTCGGTATCATGTCCCTGCTTCCTGGGGCCACGCTGAGTATGCCGGGGATTGCGGGTATTGTGTTAACCCTGGCGGTAGCGGTCGATGCTAACGTACTGATCAACGAACGTATTAAAGAAGAGTTGAGCAACGGACGTTCCGTTCAGCAGGCGATTGATGAAGGTTACCGGGGCGCATTCAGCTCGATCTTCGATGCGAACATTACGACGTTGATCAAAGTTATCATCCTGTACGCGGTCGGTACCGGTGCAATTAAAGGGTTTGCGATTACCACCGGTATCGGTGTGGCAACCTCGATGTTTACCGCTATCGTCGGCACCCGTGCCATCGTGAACCTGCTGTACGGCGGCAAGCGCGTTAAAAAGCTGTCTATCTGAGGAGTGCGTTGTGGCACAGGAATATACTGTTGAACAATTGAACCACGGCCGTAAAGTCTATGACTTTATGCGCTGGGACTACTGGGCTTTCGGCATTTCAGGTTTTCTGCTGATTGCCGCCATTGTCGTGATGGGCGTGCGCGGATTTAACTGGGGTCTGGATTTCACCGGCGGTACGGTAATCGAAATTACCCTCGAAAAACCGGCCGAACTGGATCAGATGCGCCAGGCGCTGCAGAAGGCGGGTTTTGAAGAGCCGCAGGTGCAGAACTTCGGCAGCAGCCGCGACATTATGGTACGTATGCCGCCGGTACATGATGCCAACATCAGTCAGGAGCTGGGCAGCAAGGTCGTTAGCGTGATTAACGAATCGACCAGCCAGTCGGCGACGGTTAAGCGAATCGAGTTCGTGGGGCCGAGCGTCGGGGCTGACCTGGCTCAAAGCGGCGCGTTGGCGCTGCTGGCGGCGTTAATCTGTATCCTGGTGTACGTTGGTTTCCGTTTCGAGTGGCGTCTTGCCGCCGGGGTAGTTATCGCCCTGGCGCACGACGTGGTCATTACGATGGGCATCCTCTCGCTGTTCCATATCGAGATTGACCTGACCATCGTTGCCTCGCTGATGTCGGTTATCGGCTACTCGCTGAACGACAGCATCGTGGTATCTGACCGTATCCGTGAAAACTTCCGTAAGATCCGCCGCGGTACGCCGTATGAGATCTTCAACGTGTCGTTGACCCAGACGCTGCATCGTACCTTGATCACCTCCGGAACCACATTGGTGGTGATCCTGATGCTGTATCTCTTTGGTGGCCCGGTACTGGAAGGCTTCTCGCTGACCATGCTGATCGGTGTCTCCATCGGTACGGCCTCATCTATCTACGTTGCGTCCGCACTGGCGCTGAAGCTGGGCATGAAGCGTGAGCATATGCTGCAGCAGAAGGTCGAAAAAGAAGGGGCGGATCAGCCGTCAATTCTGCCGTAAATCCGGCGCGTTCAGATAAAGCAATCCCGGTCGCAAGGCCGGGATTTTTTTATTACAGCCCGGCCAAATTTCGCTACTCTCCACTCTTAGCGCTTAATGAGATGGAGATTCCCCATGCCCGCCATAGTCCTTTCTGCCGTCGCCCAGCCCACCGTCTGGCACGATGTGCCTTCCGTGACGCTCAGTGATGAAACCCTACGCCAGCGTAAAGCCAGGGTGCTTGCGCAAATGCACCTGCATGGCTACGACACGCTGATCGTGTATGCCGATAAAGAGCACGGCGGGAACTTCGAATATCTCACCGGCTTTATCCCTCGTTTTGAAGAAGCCTTGCTGGTATTGCATCGCGAAGGGGAGGCGGTGCTGGTGCTGGGTAATGAAAACCTCAAACTGGCGGCCTTTGCCCGGCTGGAAAACCGGGTGGTCCATGCGCCGTGGTTCTCGTTGCCGAATCAGCCAATGAGCAATGAAAAGAGTCTGCCTCAGCTGCTGCAGGATGCCGGTATACGCAGCGGGAGAACGCTGGGCCTGGTAGGCTGGAAGCTGTTTACCGGCAGCGCTGACGACCGCTCACAGATGTTCGATCTGCCTGCTTTTATCGTTGACGCGATTCGGCAGGCTGCGGGGCAGCAGGCGGCTGTGGCCAATGCCACGGCAATATTTATCGCGCCAGATGGCGGAGTGAGAACGGTAAATTCTGCTAATGAGCTGGCGCACTATGAATATGGCGCCAATCTGGCGTCGACGGCGATCCTCACGGCTTTGAATGCCATCGCGCCGGGAAAAACGGAAAAACAGATCGGCGCGCTGCTGGCAGCAGAAGGCCAGCCCAACAGCGTGGTAATGATTGCCGCTACCGGCGATCGCTTCGCCGATGCCCGTCTCTATCCTGGCGATAAGGCTATCCGTCGCGGCGATAAGTTTTCGCTCACCACCGGGTTTAAAGGCGGCTTAAGCAGCCGGGCAGCCTACGTGGTCGGCGATGAAACGGAGCTGGCGCCGGAGGTGGCGGACTACCTCGATGTGGTGGCGAAGCCCTATTTCCGGGCGGTGGTCAGCTGGCTGGAGAATCTGCGTATCGGTATGCGCGGCGGTGAGATGTATGCGCTGATCGAGCGGGTGTTACCGCAAGCAGAGTATCACTGGCATTTGAACCCCGGCCATCTGGTCGCCGACGAAGAGTGGCTGTATTCTCCCATAGGGCCGGACTCCCAGGCCTGTATCCGTAGCGGCATGCTGCTGCAAATCGATATCATCCCCTCACGGGCGGGCTATGCCGGGGCCAGTATTGAAGATACCGTAGCGGTTGCGGATGTGGCGCTACGTGAGGAGCTGGCGGAGAACTGGCCGGCGCTCTGGCAGCGCATCGTCACCCGGCGGGCCTATATCCGCCAGCAGCTGGGGATTGTCCTGCCGGAGGAGGTCCTGCCGCTCTCGAATACCGTTGGCTATTTACGTCCCTGGCTGCTTGATAACGCACGGGCATTGGTTTGCACAACGCCCTCCGCGTAAAACACTCCTGACAGTATGCTGTCAGGAGCCTTGTCATACACTCCTCCTGAACCCAAACAATGGACAGGAGGATGTATGCATAATGTAATTAACTGGTTTGAAATTCCGGTCGTCGATATGGATCGTGCCATCGCGTTTTATGAGCCGGTCATGCAGGTGGCGCTTCGCCGGGAGAGCATGGATGTTGCCGAACTCGCTGTTTTCCCACATCAGGATCCGGCCACCGGCGGGGCGCTGGCAAAATTTGATGGCATCACACCGTCGCTGGATGGCGCTATCATCTATTTGCATACCCACGATCTTGCCGCCACGCTTGACCGGATAGCCTCTGCTGGCGGGCGATGCGTTTTTGGCCCGCTGGCGCTGCCGCATGATATCGGGACTATCGCCCTGTTTACCGACAGTGAAGGAAACCGCGTCGGCCTGCACCAGCCGGCTTAATCTTCAGAGCTTATGTGAAAAGAAAATGACCCGACGCGCCGACCGTTTATTTCAAATCGTGCAGATTCTGCGAGGCAGGCGGCTGACAACGGCCGCCCTGCTGGCGGAGCGGCTCGGCGTATCGGAGCGGACCATCTACCGTGATATTCGCGATTTATCGCTTTCGGGCGTTCCGGTTGAGGGCGAGGCGGGCAGCGGATACCGGCTGATGTCGGGGTTTGATCTGCCGCCGCTGATGCTGACAAATCGTGAGTCGGAGGCGCTGATGGTGGCTATCCGTTTGCTGAAAACCTGGGGCGGCGATTCGCTGTCGCGGGAGCTGGAGTCGGCGCAGGAAAAAGTGCTGGCGATTCTGCCGGAGGAGAGCCGTCGCAAGGCGGAGCAGACGCGGATTTTTGCCCCGGATTTCGGCAATCAGCACTATTCCCGACGCGATTTCGATGTCATGCATCAGGCCATATCCACGCAGCGGGTGCTGGCGCTGCACTACCGTGACGAAGCGGGGAAGTTGACGCAGCGGGAAGTGATGCCGCTGGGGCTGTTTTTCTGGGGGGAGCGCTGGATGCTGGTTGCCTGGTGCGAGCTGCGCGATGATTACCGCTGCTTCCGCCTTGACCGCTGTCTGGATATCGCCCCGACGGAGCGGCGCTTTCATGAGTGTGCCGATCGCTCATTGAGCGATTTTTTACGCAAGGTGAAATGTTAAGTGAAATGTCTCCCGTCTGGCTGGCGCTAAACCGGCTTTCGGGAGAAGAAACGAACCCGACGGCATAGCCGCCGGGTCGGGGATCAGGCTGGATTAGAAGTTGTAGCCGACAACAAAGTAACCACCCCAGCCGGTAGAGCGTACGTTGAAGTCGCCATCGCCGAAGTTCAGCTTCGCATCATCGGCCCACTGACCGCCGTTATGCCAGTAACGAGCCACAACGGAGTAGTGCCAGTGCGCGTAGTTCAGCGCCAGGATGTGGCTGGAGGCGATGGAGTTGCTGGTGCGCGCGTGCTTGCCGTTCATGTCATAGAAGTTGTCATCGCCCAGATCGGAACCCCAGTCAAAGTTGGTGAAGCCGATGTAGCTCAGCGAGCCGCCCCACAGGTCGGTCAGCGGGACAAAGTATTTCACTTTGAAACGGTAGCCATCCCATTCGTTTTCGTTGGATGCGCCATAGTTCTGCCACTGATATTTCGCATACACGTTCAGAGACAGGCTCATCGGCAGACCGGTATCGATATCGGTACCCAGACCCATATACCAGGTGCTCTGCTCCTGAGAATCGTTACGACCCATATCGTAGATATAGTTGTTGGCGAAATACCACTCTTTGAACGGGCCGAAGCTGAGATCGGTGTTGGTCAGCTTATCGATAGAGAAACGCGGTTCGATTTCCATAAACAGCGGGGAACCGTTGTTCCAGATACCTTTTGCCGTGCTGTTGCCGCCAAAGAATACCGGTGCATCGATATAGCCATAGAAATCAAACCAGTCTTTTTTAGCAAACGCTTCGTATTCCAGATAGGTATCGTTACGGATTTGCGGTCCAAAACGGGTGTGGTAGCTCCCCACCACGTTTACACTCTGGTGCCACCAATCAGACAGGTACTGCGGTTTATCGTTTTCTGCCGCGCCAGCAGTGAACGATGTGGACAGCGCCAGTACGGCGCCTGCTGCCAGTAATGTTTTTTTCATAATGATGCCACTGTTTAAATTAAGCCAAAAGGCGTTAAGAACGTTGCCGAAGCGTTGCTAAATATTTCGTATTTCTGTGGGGGTCTATTATAGAAATCATTGCTCACAAAAATACGTGTTGTTTCACATAACGTAAACATACGTAATCGATTGCGTTCACGATTCTATGCATTTCCTGACAGAATGCCACTGAAATTCATCCAAACAGTCAATTTTTACTGAACTGTTTAGAAAAATTGTAAATGGATTTTTGGCTGGGGGGGGCGGGTGTCGGCGACACCCGGTGAAGACGATTATTGCGCGGTTGCGGGCTGGATATCGTGAATGCGCAGGAAGCCGAGCTGCTCCGGCGTGATGCCGTTCAGACGTAGCGGAATATCAACGTCACTCGGCGCCAGGATGCTGGCGGGGGCGCTAATCAGCCGATCGTGTACGTTAACTTCTTGATAATTCTGCGTGGTGCCGGTGATTTGCCCCCAGGCAACGGTGGCGCTAAACGCCGGCAGCGGGTCGTTTGACTCCCCCTGGATACGCAGTGTCAGGCGGGTACCGTCGGCGTCGGCGGCGATGTCACGCAGCGACATACGCAATGTGCCGATTTGGCTTTCGAGGCGCGCCGGGGTATTGGCGCCGGGCAAAAGATAAACGCCGCTGCTGGATTTCGCATTCAGCGCGTTTTGCTGAGTAATTTTCACCGTCTGCTGATTAAGCTGAGTCATCTCTTTGCTCAACGTGCTTACGCTTTCATGCATTTGACGGACTTCACTTTGCTGCGCGCAGGCGCTGAGTGTGAACAGAGTGGTCAGCATTGCCAGCTTCAAATAACGTCTTGTCATGGTCATGGATTCCGTTTTCAGGGGATACTTCATGGTAGAACGTCTCCGTCCACGAGCCATAGATCCTTTGTCTCAAAAGCTCTTTCTTTGTTGTCGGGGCACTTCGCGGTAAACTACCTGTCAGTTTAACTTCCTGTCAGGACGCGCTATGCATTGCCCTTTCTGTTTCGCCGTAGATACCAAAGTGATCGACTCTCGTCTGGTGGGTGAGGGCTCTTCTGTGCGTCGTCGTCGGCAGTGCCTGGTTTGTAACGAACGTTTCACCACGTTCGAGGTGGCAGAGCTGGTGATGCCGCGTGTGGTCAAGAGCAACGATGTGCGGGAACCCTTCAATGAAGATAAGCTGCGCAGCGGAATGCTGAAAGCGCTGGAAAAACGGCCGGTCAGCGCTGATGATGTGGAAATGGCGCTCAATCATATCAAAACCCATTTACGCGGCACCGGCGAGCGCGAAGTCCCGAGCAAAATGATCGGCAACCTGGTGATGGAGCAGCTGAAAAAGCTCGATAAAGTTGCCTATATCCGCTTTGCTTCCGTCTATCGCAGTTTTGAAGATATCAAAGAGTTCGGCGAAGAGATCGCCCGCTTACAGGACTAAGCCATGCATGACGAAATGTACATGGCGCGAGCGCTTAAGCTGGCGCAGCGCGGGCGCTTTACGACCCATCCCAATCCGAATGTCGGCTGTGTGATCGTCAAGGACGGTGAGATTGTCGGCGAAGGTTTTCACTATCGCGCCGGCGAGCCGCATGCGGAAGTGCATGCGCTGCGCATGGCCGGCGAAAAAGCCCGGGGCGCTACTGCCTATGTGACGCTGGAACCCTGCAGTCATCACGGCCGAACGCCGCCGTGCTGCGACGCGCTGATTGCCGCGGGCGTTTCCCGCGTTGTGGCCGCCATGCAGGACCCCAACCCGCAGGTGGCGGGGCGCGGCCTGTATCGCCTGCAGCAGGAAGGGATTGACGTCAGCCACGGTCTGATGATGGGCGAAGCCGAAGCGCTGAACAAAGGCTTTCTTAAGCGGATGCGCACCGGTTTCCCTTACATACAGCTAAAAATGGGCGCTTCTCTGGATGGTCGCACCGCGATGGCCAGCGGCGAAAGCCAGTGGATTACCTCGCCGCAGGCGCGACGCGACGTGCAGCGTCTGCGTGCGCAAAGCCATGCGATCCTGACCAGCAGCGCGACCGTTCTGGCAGACGATCCGGCATTAACCGTACGCTGGGAAGAGCTCGATGCCGATATTCGCGCCCGTTACCCGCAGGAAAACCTGCGCCAGCCGCTGCGTATTGTGATCGATAGCCATAATCGCGTTACCCCTGAGCACCGCATCGTGCAGCAGGCGGGAGAGACGCTGTTTGCCCGCACTCAGGCCGATGACCGCAGCTGGCCGGAAAGCGTGCGAACGCTGATGGTGCCGGAACATAACGGCCATCTCGATCTGGTGTTACTGATGATGCAGCTTGGCAAACAGCAGGTTAACAGCATTTGGGTGGAAGCGGGGCCGACGCTCGCCGGCGCATTGTTGCAGGCCGGGCTGGTGGACGAGCTTATCGTCTATATTGCGCCTAAACTGTTAGGCAGCGACGCACGCGGGCTGTGCGTGCTACCGGGGCTTGAGAAACTGGCCGCAGCCCCCCATTTCAAATTCAACGAGATACGCCAGGTAGGCCCCGATCTTTGCCTGCATTTAGTGGGCGCATGATCTTCCCTTTTGCAAGGGAAAACAGCATCGCTACGCGAAATCATTCAAGATGCGTCGAGGCGGCCAATCCGGGAATCCCCGTCGGCTTACAGCCGTAAGTGACCGGGGGCGACGGGCTCCGCCAACGCGGAGGCAGTTTGAAGGATGAAGTGTATAAATTATTATGATAGAATCCGCCCCCCTTGCGGGGCTATATGAACCCGAAGGAAGAGTATGAACATTATTGAAGCTAACGTTGCTACCCCGGACGCTCGCGTCGCCATCACCATTGCGCGTTTCAACAACTTTATCAATGACAGCCTGCTGGAAGGTGCTATTGACGCACTCAAGCGCATCGGTCAGGTAAAAGATGAAAATATTACCGTTGTTTGGGTTCCAGGCGCGTATGAGCTGCCGCTGGCGGCTGGCGTGCTGGCTAAAACCGGTAAATATGACGCAGTGATTGCTCTGGGTACGGTGATTCGTGGGGGTACCGCGCACTTTGAATATGTGGCTGGCGGAGCAAGCAATGGCCTCGCACATGTCGCGCAGGACAGCGAAATCCCGGTAGCCTTTGGTGTTCTGACGACAGAAAGCATTGAACAAGCCATCGAACGCGCTGGTACCAAAGCCGGTAACAAAGGCGCAGAAGCTGCGCTGACCGCGCTGGAAATGATTAACGTATTGAAAGCCATCAAGGCCTGAATTTTTTTGTAAGGGGAATTCCGTGAAACCTGCTGCTCGTCGCCGCGCCCGTGAGTGTGCCGTCCAGGCGCTTTACTCCTGGCAGTTGTCCCAGAACGACATCGCTGATGTTGAATACCAGTTCCTGGCGGAACAGGATGTCAAAGATGTCGACGTTCTGTATTTCCGCGAACTGCTGTCCGGAGTGGCGACTAACAGCGCATACCTCGACGGCCTGATGAAGCCGTACCTGTCCCGCCTGCTTGAAGAGCTGGGTCAGGTGGAGAAAGCGGTACTGCGTATCGCCTTGTTCGAGCTGTCTAAACGTGACGATGTTCCGTACAAAGTTGCGATTAACGAAGCTATCGAACTGGCGAAAACCTTCGGCGCCGAAGATAGCCATAAGTTTGTTAACGGCGTGCTGGACAAAGCAGCCCCGGCAATTCGTCCCAACAAAAAGTAAACTCCAGGCCGGGTCTCGCGGGATGTCATCCACGCAAGGTCCGGCCTTATTCTTTTCTTTTGCTGAGGCATAACGTATGGCATGCGGCGAATTTTCCCTGATTGCCCGTTATTTTGATCGCGTAAAAAGCATGCGTCTCGATGTGGAAACCGGCATCGGCGACGACTGCGCTCTCCTGAACATTCCCGAGAAAAAAACGCTGGCAATCAGCACCGACACCCTGGTGGCGGGCAACCATTTTTTACCTGATATCGATCCTGCCGATCTGGCTTACAAGGCGCTGGCGGTCAATCTGAGCGATCTCGCGGCGATGGGCGCCGAACCGGCGTGGTTGACGCTGGCGTTAACGCTACCGGAAGCGGATGAAGCGTGGCTGGCAGCGTTCAGCGATAGCCTGTTCATGCAGCTCAACTATTACGATATGCAGCTGATCGGCGGTGATACTACCCGCGGTCCGCTGTCGATGACCCTGGGTATTCACGGTTTTGTCCCGCCAGGACGCGCTCTGAAGCGTTCCGGTGCGAAGCCTGGCGACTGGATATACGTCACCGGCACCCCCGGCGACAGCGCCGCAGGATTGGCCATTTTGCAGGATCGTCTGGTGGTGGAGTCAGCGGCTGACGCCGACTACCTGCTGGCGCGCCATTTGCGCCCGATGCCGCGCGTGTTACAAGGACAGGCGCTGCGCGATCTGGCCAGCTCGGCCATCGATCTGTCCGACGGTCTTATCTCCGATCTGGGGCACATTCTGAAGGCCAGCGGCTGCGGCGCGCGGATCGATCTTGACGCGATGCCGTTATCCGATGCGCTGCTGCGCCATGCGGAGAGGGAGCAGGCGTTGCGCTGGGCGCTCTCTGGCGGTGAAGACTACGAACTGTGCTTTACCGTGCCTGAACTTAACCGCGGCGCGCTTGATGTGGCTATCGGCCAGCTTGGGGCGCGCTTTACCTGCATTGGACAGATTAGCGCCGAGGCGGACGGTTTGCAGCTGATGCAATCCGGTAAACCGGTCCAGCTGGATTTACAGGGGTACGATCACTTTGGTGCGTAGTAAAGATATCGCAAAAAGCCGCCTCAATATGCTGAATCCCTGGCATTTGCTGGCGACCGGTTTTGGCAGCGGGTTAAGCCCCGTGGTGCCTGGCACAATGGGTTCGCTGGCGGCGATTCCGTTCTGGTATCTGATGACCTTTCTCCCCTGGCAGCTCTATTCGCTGGTGGTGATGATGGGCATCTGTATCGGGGTCTATATCTGCCATCGCACGGCGAAAGATATGGGCACGCACGACCACGGGAGCATCGTCTGGGACGAGTTTGTCGGGATGTGGATCACCTTGATGGCGCTGCCGACGCTTGACTGGCAATGGGTCGCCGCCGGGTTTGTTATCTTCCGTATTTTTGATATGTGGAAACCGTGGCCGATTCGCTGGTTTGACCGCAATATCCACGGCGGGATGGGGATCATGGTCGATGATATTGTCGCCGGGGTAATCTCCGCCGGCGTGCTGTATCTGATAGGCCACCACTGGCCGATTGGTCTTTTCTGAGCTCACTCCCCGGGGTGAGTTTGCCCGGGCCTGTGGCCCGGGCGGCCCGCTTATTTAAAACCCACAATCGGATGCGGCTTGTACGGCGCCTCCAGCTTTTCTACCTGTTCGGGCGTCAGCGTTAAATCTACCGCCCCCAGCAGCTCGTCGAGCTGCTCCTGTCTGGAGGCTCCGACGATTGGCGCGGCGACGCCGGGCTTGCTCAGCAGCCAGGCCAGCGCCACCTGGGCGCGGTTGGCACCGAGTTCTTCCGCCACTTCAGCAAGATTCTGTGCAATCTGCGCATCGTTTTCATCGCTGGCGCTGTAGAGCGATTGACCAAACTCATCAGAGACCAGCCGGGCCGTGGTTTCGCCCCACGGACGGGTGAGGCGACCCCGCGCCAGCGGGCTCCAGGGGATGACCGATACGCCAGCACGTTGGCACAGCGGCAGCATCTCGTTCTCTTCTTCACGATAGATCAGGTTGTAATGATCCTGCATGGTGACAAAGCGCGCCCAGCCGTTGATCTCCTGAAGCTGTAGCGCCTGCGCAAACTGGCGGGCGTGCATCGATGAGGCGCCAATATAACGTGCTTTCCCGGCCTTAACGACCTCATTCAGCGCTTCCAGGGTCTCTTCAATCGGCGTGCTGTAATCCCAGCGATGGATCTGCAGCAGATCGACATATTCCATACCTAAACGGCGCAGGCTGTCGTCGATAGAGCGCAGGATTTGCGCACGCGAGAGGCCCTCCGGCAGATCCCCGACCTGGTGATATACCTTCGTGGCCACCACCACTTCGTCGCGGCGGGCGAAATCGCGTAGCGCGCGACCGACAATCTCTTCGCTGCTGCCGTCTGAGTAGCTGTTTGCGGTATCAAAAAAGTTGATGCCGCCTTCCAGCGCACGTTGAATGAGCGGTCGGCTGCTCTCTTCAGGCAGGGTCCAGGCGTGCTTGCCCCGATCCGGCTCGCCAAAGGTCATACAGCCGAGACAAAGCCGGGAGACCCGCAGGTGGGTTGCTTCAGGTGTGATGTAGTGCATGAACGGCTCCTGCTATCAACAAAAAGGGTATCCTTTAAGCATAGCAGGCGCCGTTAGCGGAGAGGATTCAGACCAGCCAGGCGGTGATTTTGGCTTCGATACCGGCGGCATCAAGGCCGAGGTCGGCGCGCACTTCTTCCTGGGTTCCCTGGGGAATAAAGAAGTCCGGCAGGCCGATATTCAGCACCGGAACCACACGGCGATGGGCCATCAGCAGCTCATTCACGCCGCTACCCGCGCCGCCCATAATGGCATTCTCTTCCACGGTTACCAGCACATCGTGGTCGGCGGCAAGCTGCAAAATAAGCGCATCATCAAGGGGTTTGACAAAGCGCATATCGACCAGCGTGGCGTTGAGCTTGTCTGCCACCTGCGCCGCTTCCGGCAGCAGAGTGCCGAAGTTGAGTATCGCCACCTTTTCACCCGTGCGTTTCACCACGCCTTTGCCGATCGGCAGTGAAGCCAGCGGCTCCAGCGTGGCGCCGGTGCCGGTGCCGCGCGGGTAGCGAACCGCGCTCGGCCCTTCATTGTAGTGATAGCCGGTGTAGAGCATCTGACGGCACTCGTTTTCGTCGCTCGGCGTCATGATCACCATATCCGGGATACAGCGCAGGAAGGAGAGATCGAATGCACCCTGGTGCGTTTGTCCGTCGGCGCCGACGATTCCCGCGCGGTCGATGGCAAACAGAACCGGCAGCTTCTGGATAGCGACATCGTGGATCAGCTGATCGTAGGCGCGCTGCAGGAAGGTGGAGTAGATGGCCACCACCGGCTTGTAGTCGCCGATCGCCAGGCCGGCGGCGAACGTCACCGCGTGCTGTTCCGCAATCGCCACATCGAAATACTGGTCAGGGTATTTTCTGGAAAACTCGACCATGCCCGAGCCTTCGCGCATAGCCGGCGTAACGGCCATCAGCTTGCTGTCTTTCGCCGCGGTTTCGCACAGCCAGTCGCCAAAAATTTTCGAGTAGGAGGGCAGGCCGCCGCTGCTTTTCGGCAGGACTCCGCTGGTATGGTCAAATTTCGGCACCGCGTGGAAGGTAATCGGGTCTTTTTCCGCCGGCTCATAGCCGCGACCTTTTTTGGTCATAATATGCAGGAACTGCGGCCCTTTCAGGTCGCGCATATTTTTTAGCGTATTGACCAGACCGAGTACATCGTGACCGTCCACCGGGCCGATGTAGTTAAAGCCCAGCTCTTCAAACAGGGTTCCGGGAACGACCATCCCTTTGAGATGTTCTTCGGTACGTTTGAGCAGCTCTTTAATCGGCGGCACGCCAGAGAAGACCTTTTTACCGCCTTCGCGCAGCGTAGAGTACAGTTTTCCGGAGAGCAGCTGCGCCAGATGATTATTCAGCGCGCCGACATTTTCGGAGATCGACATTTCGTTGTCGTTCAGCACCACCAGCAGATCGGGTTTGATATCGCCCGCATGGTTCATCGCCTCAAACGCCATACCTGCGGTAATGGCACCGTCGCCAATGACGCAGACCGCACGCCGCTGTTTGTCTTCTTTCGCCGCGGCAATCGCCACTCCGATACCCGCAGAAATGGAGGTTGATGAGTGGCCGACGCTCAGAACGTCATATTCGCTTTCGCCGCGCCACGGGAACGGATGCAGCCCGCCTTTCTGACGAATGGTGCCGATTTTATCGCGGCGCCCGGTCAGAATTTTATGCGGGTAGGCCTGGTGGCCCACGTCCCAAATTAAACGGTCAAAAGGCGTGTTATAGACGTAGTGAAGCGCCACGGTCAGTTCGACCGTGCCGAGGCCGGAGGCAAAATGCCCGCTGGAACGGCTGACGCTGTCCAGCAGGTAGCGCCGGAGTTCGTCGCACAGTTTCGGCAGGCTGTCTTTCGGCAACAAACGCAACTCCTGGGTGGAATCCACCAGTGCCAGGGTCGGGTATTTGGCAATATCAAAACTCATCAGAGACTCTTATTGTTTATTTATCGCGCTGAATTATGTAATTCGCGAGCGCTTCCAGTGCCGTAGTATCCAGAGATTGCGCGGCCAGCTCACTCAGCGACTGACGGGCGTCTTCAATCAGGTCATGCGCTTTTTTACGCGCTTGTTCAAGTCCCAGAAGCGCAGGATAGGTACTTTTGCCTAGCTGCTGGTCAGCTCCCTGACGTTTGCCAAGGGTCGCAGTATCCCCTACCACGTCAAGAATGTCATCCTGGACCTGGAAGGCGAGACCGATATTTTGCGCAAAGCGATCGAGCGCCGGCAGGGCCGCGCGGCCGCGTTCACCTGCGCTCAGCGCGCCCATGCGCACCGCGGCGCAGATCAGCGCGCCGGTTTTGTGGCGATGAATCCGCTCCAGCGCCTGCAGGTCAACCTGATGACCTTCGGCTTCCAGATCCAGCGCCTGTCCGCCGCACATTCCGGCGACGCCGCTGGCGTGAGCCAGCGTCGAAACCATCGCCAGACGATCGCTGTCCGGCACTTCAGGCATCGGCGCATCACTCAGTATAGAAAATGCCAGCGTTTGTAGGGCATCTCCGGCAAGAATTGCGTTCGCTTCGCCAAATTTAATGTGGCAGGTCGGCAGACCGCGGCGCAGATCGTCGTCGTCCATAGCGGGCAGATCGTCATGCATCAGAGAGTAAGCATGGATGCATTCGACGGCGGCGGCCGGCGCGTCCAGCGTTGTCCGGCTGACGCCGAACATTTCGCCGGTGGCATAGACGAGGAACGGACGCAGGCGTTTTCCGCCTAATAGTGCGCCGTACTGCATGGCTTCAACCAGTGGAGTGTTCTGAAAAGGCAGCGGAGCGAGGAAACGGCGTAGCGCGTCGTTGGCCTGCTCAACGCAAGCGTGTAATTGTTGCGAGAAGTCCATTTATTCAGCATCCGGTGTCAACGGCGTCAGCGGGCTATCCTCGCTGTCGGCCAGCAGAATCTGGACGCGCTGTTCGGCCTGCTGCAATCGGGCCTGCCCCTGACGCGCCAGCTGTACGCCGCGCTCAAATTCGCTGAGCGCCTCTTCTAACGGCAGCGCGCCGCTTTCCAGACGATTAACAATCTGCTCCAGCTCGCCCAGGGCGGTTTCAAAGCTGGCCGGGGCCTCATTTTTCTTTGGCATAGTGAATATAGACTCTTGTAATGTCGCGACACCAATATGGTAACGAAGTCACGTGGTTAAGCAAATATACACCTCATCCTTTCGCGGAATCGTTGCCGAAAGCGCGCAAACGGGTGGCTGGCAAGTGGGTTATGCCCCCGTCGCGCGGGAGCATCCTGAATGATTTTATGTAAAACGCGCAATGCGAGGCGCAATGTACTCAATGGTGATATACTGCGCTCCCTGGATGCAGGCACCGCGGTGCACTGCAGTACAACTTTTGCTTAAAGCCCCGTCGGGCTTGCCAACGAACTATTGTCGCCATGAAGTTTATCATTAAATTGTTCCCGGAAATCACCATCAAAAGCCAATCCGTGAGATTGCGCTTCATTAAGATCTTAACCGGGAACATTCGTAACGTTCTCAAAAACTATGATGAGACGCTTGCTGTCGTTCGTCATTGGGATCATATCGAAGTTCGCGCGAAAGACGAAAATCAGCGTCCGATTATTCGCGATGCGCTGACCCGAATCCCGGGTATCCACCATATTCTGGAAGTCGAAGACGTCCCGTTTACCTCACTGCACGATATTTTTGAGAAAACGTTGCCGCTGTGGCGTGAAGCGCTGGAAGGCAAAACCTTCTGCGTGCGGGTAAAACGTCGCGGCAAGCATGAGTTTACCTCTATCGAAGTGGAACGCTACGTCGGCGGTGGCCTGAACCAGCATATCGAAACGGCGCGCGTGAAGCTGACTGACCCGGATATTACGGTCAATCTGGAAATTGAAAACGATCGTCTGCTGCTGGTAAAAGGGCGCTACGAAGGGATCGGTGGTTTCCCGATCGGCACTCAGGAAGATGTGTTGTCGCTGATTTCCGGCGGCTTCGACTCCGGCGTATCCAGCTACATGCTGATGCGTCGCGGTTGTCGCGTGCACTACTGCTTCTTTAATCTTGGCGGCGCGGCGCATGAAATTGGCGTTCGTCAGGTGGCGCACTACCTGTGGAACCGCTTCGGCAGCTCGCACCGCGTTCGTTTCGTGGCGATTAACTTCGAACCGGTCGTGGGGGAGATCCTCGAGAAAGTCGACGATGGCCAGATGGGCGTGGTGCTGAAGCGTATGATGATCCGTGCGGCGTCGAAAGTAGCCGAGCGCTATGGCGTGCAGGCGCTGGTGACCGGCGAAGCGCTGGGCCAGGTGTCCAGCCAGACTCTGACCAACCTGCGTCTGATTGACAATGTCTCCGACACCCTGATTCTGCGTCCGCTGATTTCGCACGATAAAGAGCACATCATCGACCTGGCCCGTGAAATCGGTACCGAAGATTTTGCCCGCACCATGCCGGAGTATTGCGGCGTGATTTCGAAGAGCCCGACCGTGAAAGCGGTGAAGGCGAAGATTGAAGCAGAAGAAGAGAACTTCGACTTTAGCATCCTCGATAAAGTGGTGGCGGAAGCGAATAACGTGGATATTCGCGATATCGCCCAGCAGACTCAGCAGGAAGTGGTGGAAGTTGAAACCGTGACCGGCTTTAGCCCGAACGACGTCATTCTGGATATTCGTTCCGTAGACGAACAGGATGAAAAGCCGCTGAAGGTTGAAGGCGTTGACGTTGTGTCATTACCGTTCTACAAGCTGAGCACCCAGTTCGGCAATCTCGACCAGAGCAAAACCTGGCTGCTGTGGTGCGAACGCGGCGTGATGAGCCGCCTGCAGGCGCTGTACCTGCGTGAGCAGGGCTTTGAGAACGTGAAGGTTTACCGCCCGTAAACCGCGAACAATCACGGTCATCCCGGATAGCGGCGCTCCTGCCTTATCCGGGCGACCGTTTCGCCAAATCAGGCTTCGTAGTAGTTATAAATTCCCGCCGCCATCACCAGCTGTGACGCAACCTCATGGGCTTTTTCACGCCCGACCAGCAGGTCGATCATTTTGAGCGCAAAATCAATGGATGTTCCTGGCCCCTGGCTGGTGAGCAGGTTGACCCGCGGGTCCCAGACCACGCGCTTGTCCTGCCACTGCTCTTCAGGGATGCGATCCTTAAGGGCCGGAAAACCGGTCATATTGCCGATGGGGAAAAGGTTATGCGGCACCAGTACGGTCGCCGCCGCCGCGCAGATGGCGGCGACAATGCGTCCGGAAAGATGAAACTGGCGGACCGTTTCCACCAGCAGCGGGCTGTCGCGGAAATACTCCGCGCCTTTTATCCCACCGGGAAGGACGATAATGTCATAATCGCCGTCGGCGACCTCTACCAGCGGCGCATCCGCCAGCAGCTTGACGCCCCGCGAGCAGACGATAGTCAGGCCGCCATCGCTGGCGACGCTGGCCGTGGTGACCTGCACGCCGCCGCGGACCAGTAAATCCATTGTGGTGACCGCTTCGGTCTCTTCGCTACCAGGGGCGAGGCAAATCAGTGCCGACGCGTTCATATTCATTCTCCTTACGCTTTACCAGTTCAAACAAACGGGCGTTTTCCGGTACGGCAAGGCCGTGAGCGCGGGCGCGCTTCAGTAGAAAACCGGTGATATAGTCGATTTCCGTACGACGCTGCGCGCGGATATCCTGCAACATCGAAGAGATATTTTCTGCCGTACTTTCAATTACCTGATGGACATAAAATAACAGGTTTTCCGGTGAAGTATGAATACCTTCGCGCTCCATGACCGCAGCGACCTCCCGGCAGATGACCTCAACTTCCTGCGGATAGTCGCGCAAATCGCCGTTGTGGCACTCTTTCAGCGCCGTCAGCGGGTTAATCACGCAGTTAACCGCCAGCTTGCTCCACGTTGCCGGGCGGATATTATTGTGCCAGGCGACGTCCGGCAGGACGCTTTGCAGGGTATCGGCAAGGTCGCTGTAATCCTGCGGATAGTCTTTCGCCGGGCCGATATGCGTCGTGCCGTTGGCGACGTGCACAATGACGTTGCCGTCGCGGCGTGCGGCCTGGGTTGTCGAGCCCAGCAGCAGCGGCTGCTGCACGCCTTTCAGTTCATCGACGGTCCCCATCCCGTTATGGATAAGCAAGATCGGCGACGAGGCGGGGAGAGTTTGCGCCAGATTTTTTACCGCGTTGGAGACCTGCCAGGCTTTTAGCGTCACCAGCAGCAGGTCGCTGCTGGCGAGAAAGTCAGGATCGTTGGCGGTTAACGACTCATTAAAAATCGTCCCGTCAGTCTCGATCAGATTGACGCTACAAAAGGGTTGTGGGACGCGTAACCAGCCCTGGACATCGTGTCCGTGTTTGCATAACGCGGTTAGCCATAGCTGCCCCAGCGCACCGCATCCGAGTACGGTTACTTTCATTCTTCCTCCTCACCTGCGACTACCCCAGGCATTTATAGCTAAAGTATATACTCGTTGCGCTGCCGGCTGCAGCCCACGCCTCGGTGGCCTGGCGTGCATTGAGCATCGGAACATCGGCTATGCTTGCGGGATAACCAGTTGAGTTATGTCGCGTTGCGGGTATTATGCAACGCAAAAGAAACAGAAGGAGAGGAAAAGATGCCATCTTTCGATATTGTCTCTGAAGTCGATCTTCAGGAAGTTCGAAACGCCGTAGAGAATGCGACCCGTGAAGTGGAGTCGCGTTTTGATTTTCGTAACGTTGAAGCGAGCTTCGAACTGAACGAAAAAAACGAGACCATCAAGGTCCTCAGCGAATCTGATTTCCAGATTAACCAGCTGCTGGATATTCTGCGTGCGAAGCTGTTAAAACGCGGCATTGAAGGCAGTTCTATCGAAGTGCCGGACGAGTTCGTACACAGCGGGAAAACCTGGTTTGTCGATGCGAAGCTGAAGCAGGGGATTGAGAGCGCGACGCAGAAAAAAATCGTCAAGCTGATCAAAGACAGCAAGCTGAAGGTGCAGGCGCAAATTCAGGGCGAAGAGATTCGCGTCACCGGTAAAGCGCGCGACGATCTGCAGGCGGTGATGGCGCTGGTGCGCGGTGGCGACCTGGGACAGCCGTTCCAGTTCAAAAACTTCCGCGACTAAGTCGGGGCTGCTGGCGTATCATCTGCAAAGGTCGGCCAATAAAAAAGCGGGGATTTCCCCGCTTTTTTTATACCCCTTTGATGGCCTGCTCAATTTCGAAGCGGTTGGTCACCTTGCTGTCGATTTTGATATACACCGACCGTTCGTCGGGCACCACCAGAACCTGTTTTACCCCATCGGTGCTCTGCAGACGCTCCTGCAGCGCGCTATCGGCCACCACATCTCCGGGAATTTCAACCCGCAGGCTGCTGACGTACGGCGGTTCGCTCATCGTCCCGGCAACCAGCAGCCACAGCATCGCCAGCAGCGCGCCAAGCAAGAATACGGTTTGCGAATCAAAGAAGCCGTCTACCCAGCCTCCCAGCGCGCCGCCAATCGCCACGCCAAGGAACTGGCTGGTCGAATAGATGCCCATCGCGGTACCTTTATAGCCCGCCGGCGACTCTTTACTGATTAAAGAGGGGAGCAGGGCTTCCAGCAGGTTAAAGGCGAGGAAGAACAGCTGAACGCCGGCGACCAGTTCCCAGAAATAACCGCCTGCGCCCCACAGGACGATTTCGGCCACCAGCAGCAGCGCGACGCAGAACAGGAACACGTGTTTCATCTTGCGCTTCACTTCGGCATAGATGATAAACGGCACCACCGAAACAAACGAAATCAGCATGGTGACCAGGTAAATTTTCCAGTGCTCGGCGGCGGGGAAACCGGCGGCTTCCAGCTGCCCAGGCAGGGCAACAAAGGTGGACATCAGCATGATATGCAGGCACATAATGCCGAAATTGAGCTTCAGTAGTTTCGGCTCAGCAAGCACTTTGCTAAAGCAGCCTTTGACCATCCCTGATTCACGGTTCAGCACGTGATTATGGCTGTTGGGCACCACCCACAGCGTCAGCAGGATGCCGATCGTCGCGAGGATGGCGATCATCCAGAACAGCGCATGCAGGCCGAGCTGGTGAGTAATAATCGGCCCCAGCACCATGGCGATGGCAAAAGTAACGCCAAAACTGACGCCGATAAAGGCCATCGCCTTCGTACGGTTCTGTTCGCGGGTTAAATCGGAGAGGAGCGCCATGACCGCTGCGGCAATGGCGCCGGAACCCTGCAGCGCGCGCCCAAGAATGATGCCCCAGATAGAGTCGCTGAGCGCGGCGATGACGCTACCGATAACGAAGATTAACAGGCCGCCGACAATCAGCGGTTTACGACCAATACGGTCGGAAAGCAGGCCGAAGGGAATCTGGAATACGGCCTGAGCCAGACCATAGATACCAATAGCCAGGCCAATCAGCGCTTCGCTGGCGCCCTGTAACGCCATGCCATAGGTGGTCAAAACCGGCAGAACCATAAACATGCCGAGCATACGCAGCGAGAATACGGTCCCCAGACCCCAGGTCGCGCGCAGTTCACCTGGCGTCATTTTATTGTCGTTCATTACCACCTCAATCTAAAAACTGCGACTAGTGTAGTGGTGGCAGGCAGAAGCGTAAATAAATGTTTGTTTAACAGATATTACCGCTGTGTTGCATGATGAGGTAAACGCGGGGAAAACAAAGAAACCAGTGGAGAAGGCCCCACTGGTTGATGGCATTTATTGTAAATTAAAGTCAACCCATTGGCTGCCGGCGTCGGCGGATTTCACGCATTGCTCCACCCAGTAGACGCCGTGCAGACCTGCTTCAACGTCCGGGTACCAGAAGCTCTCCAGAAACGCGCGATCGCCCCGATCCATCGCATCGATGGCTATCGCATAGCGCCGGTAGAGGTTTGCCCACGCTTCAAACAGTCCCTCCGGGTGGCCGCCGCCGATACGATCGTCTGCCAGGGCCGCGGCGCTGAGATAGGGCATGCCGCGCTCAAGTACCCGCGCCGGCTCACCTTGTATCTCGTAGCTGAGCTGGTTAGGATGCTCATCCCACCACTCGATGCTGGCTTTCTCGCCGACGATCCGCACCTTCTGCGAGTGCATGGCGCCGCTATTGACCGCGCTGGTCCACATTGAGCCGACGGCGCCGTTATCGTATTCCATCAGCACAAACGCGTTATCTTCCAGCGGTGCGCGCGATGCAACGAAACTCTGGCGGGAACACATCAGACGGCGAATGTTGAGGTGCGGCGCCATCGTTTCGGCCACAAAGAGCGGATGCGTTGCCAGGTCGCCCAGCACGTAGCTTGGCCCGGCATACTTCGGCGTAACGCGCCAGCGGGTTGACTCCGCCTGCAGCTCGACGGCTTCATTATGAAAACCGTGGGCAAACTGCATATTGATAATTCGAATCTGTCCGAGCAGCCCGTCGGCAATCATCTGGCGCGCCTGCTGAATCATCTGATACCCGGCATAGCCGTAGGTGACGCCGACGATTTTATTATGCTTGATGCTCAGCTCCCGCAGCTCCTGGGCTTCCGCGGCGGTAAAGCAAAGTGGTTTTTCGCAGATGACGTGCAGTCCGGCTTCCAGCGCCGCTTTGGTAATGGCGAAGTGGGTATTGTTCGGCGTGGTTACCGACACCACTTCAATACCGTCAGGGCGCAGCGCCTCTTCGCGGAACAGCGTTTGATAATCGGCATAGCAGCGCCCCGGCGCGATCCCGAGCTGTTCACCAAACTGACGTCCGCGTTCGGCATCAATATCAAAAGCGCCGGCCAGCAAGGTAAAGACATTGTCACGCAGCGCGGCTGAGCGGTGGCTGTAGCCGATCTGGCTGGTGGATCCGCCGCCGACCATTCCCCAGCGCAGGGAGCGAGACAGGGGTTTCATGCCGTTTAACATGGTGTTCTCCTTGATACAAAGTACGGATGTCTGATGAAAATCGCTCCCTGCTCCAGGAAGCGGGACAGGACCCTGGCGCCACGCCTGACGATGAAACTGTCGCCTGAGGAGTGACAAGGTAAATTTAAAAATGTTTATTTCATTATTTGTATTATATGAAATTAAATTTTTATTTATGAGAGAGGGATCGAAAAATTATCAAGATTATCCTCACCGTCGAGTGTGCCTCTGAAAAGTGACGATTTGGCTAAAAAGCGTATTAAATGAGATGATTAACCCTGCTTTTATTGGTGTTTCTGGCCAGGGATGTGTGATAGTGCGGGTGAAACCGCTGAGCTAACGAGCGATGTAATTTCATTTTGTGTTTAAATGAAACTTATTTTTCTTTTTCTTCCGCAGTAAAGACAGCAGGAAAGTCGGCGCAATGCGGTATTGCGCCGACATCTGTTTATGCGGATCCGGTCGTCTGGCCTGCCGCCCGCTGAATGGCGGCAACGATCTCCAGTGAGCGCAGCGCATCGGCAGCATCGATCAGCGGTTTCTCCTCGCCCGTGATGACCTGCAAAAAGTGGTCAAGCTGCAGCATGAAGGGATCGATAGCCTCGACGTGAAGCCTGTCACTCAGCAGCGGGTGGAGCCAGCCGCGCGCTTCGCCATAGCGCCACCGCTGCATCTGCGGGATCGCCAGCGCGCCGCCGGTACCAGAAATCAGATAGCAGTTTTCCGGCGCATGGGCGTAGATCGCATTTTCTCCTGAGTTCATCTCCCAGCTCCACGGGCCTACGCCGCAATCGGTGAGTACCGCGCTACCTAATGCCCCGCTGGCGAACCGCAGGTTTACCACCGCGCTGTCTTCATTGGCGAAGCGGCGTACGGCATGGGAGGTAAAGGCCTGCACCTGGTCGATTTCGCCAAACAGATAGCGCATCAGGTCAATATCATGGACCAGATTGACCAGCAGCGGTCCCGCGCCGGGCTCGCGTCGCCAGGCAATGTCAAAATACTCATCCGGCTTTTGCAGTACCCAGTGCGCGGAGACGGTGACGATTTGCCCGAGTTCGCCGCTGTCGATCACTGTCTTCGCCGCGGCGATCAGCGCGTTATGCCGCCGGTGGTGCCCTACCAGCACCGCAACCTGATGGCGAGCAGCGGCATCGACCAGTTCCCGGGCGCGTTGCGGCGAGTCGGCGACGGGCTTTTCGACCAGCACCGGGATCCCGCGTTCGATGCAGGCCAGAGCACAGGGCAGGTGCAGAATATTGGGCGTGGCGTTAATCACCCCCTGCGGCTGGACCGCGTCCAGCAGGGCTTCAACGCTGTCATACCCTGGGATATCCAGCGATTGCGCCAGCGCCTGCGCCTGGGGTGAAGGATCGGCCAGCGCGACCAGCTCAGCCCGTGGGTTAGCGCGAATTACCGCAATATGTTTGCGTCCGATGGCGCCCGCGCCAATGACGGCAAGACGTATTTTGCTCACGACAGACTCCTCAGCGTGGGGGAAGGGGCAGGGGAGGCCGTTTCGGCATCGCTGGCAAACAGCCCCTTCACTACCAGACCGACGACGGTTAATGCCGCCGGGATCCCAAGGATTAAAAAGACGTTTTCGAAGCTGAGATTCAGCGCCATCATTTCCGCGCCGGCAAAGGCGCTGAGGATGGCGCCCATTCGGCCGACGCCGTGCATCCAGCTGGAGCCGGTCGCGCGCGCCTGGGTCGGATAATAGCGGGCGGAGAGCGCATTCATGCCGGTATTCGCGCCGTTCAGGCAAGCGCCGCTGACGAAGGCCAGCAGGCACAACAGCGCAAAACTGGCGGCGGCATAGCCCATGGCCATCGTAAACAGGCCGCCGATGGCATAAATCAGCCCCAGCGCCCGATGGGGATTGATGCGATCCATTAGCCAGCCAGCGAACAGAGAGCCTACGGTGCCGCCGGCCTGATAAATCGCCGTCATCACCGCCGCCTGACTGACGGTCAGCCCAACCTCTTTGACCAGCGTCGGCAGCCAGCTGCCGAGGATATAAACCAGAAACAGGCCCATAAAATAGACCAGCCATAACATCAGCGAGCCGAGGCGGTAGTGGCGCGAGAGGACAAGGCGCATGGCGTTGGCGTTGACGGGCTGCGCCGGGAGCGTGAATTCAGCGTTATCCGCGATTTGCCCCGGATAGAGGCGTTGTAATATCGCCCGGATACGTGCCGCCGGCGCGCGTTTAACCACCAGAAAGCGCACCGACTCCGGCAGCAGCCAGATAAGTAACGGCGCGAACAGCAGCGGAAGAATCCCGCCGAGCGCCATCAGCGAATGCCAGCCAAAACGCGGGATTAGCCACGAGGCAGAAAAGCCGCCTGCCGCGGCGCCAAAGGTAAAGCCGCAAAAAATCACCGTAATCAGAAATGAGCGCTGGCGCTCGGGGGCATACTCCGATACCAGCGTGCCGATATTGGGCATCGCCGCACCGAGCCCCAGTCCGGTCATAAAACGGAAAAAAATCATCTGTTCGATGTTCTGCGAGAAGGCGGTGACGATGGTCCAGAAGCCAAAGAAAAAGACGCTGTTGACGATGATTTTCTTTCGCCCCAGCCAGTCGGCTAGCGGGCCTGAGAGGATCGCCCCCAGCGCCAGGCCAATCAGCGCCGCGCTGATGACGAAGCCGAGCTCGTAGTTGGTTACCCCCCATTCATGCTTCAGCGTCGGGGCGATAAACCCCATAATCGCAATATCAAAACCGTCGAGGGCAATCACGCAAAAGCCTAAGAAAACCACCAGTTTCTGGAAACGGCTAAGCGGATTACCGTTGATTAACTCTCTGACATCCAGGCGTTGGATCTGAGTCATAGGGTTTTCCTTATGCGCAGGGGCGCAGGTAAGACTGCGCGGCATTGAACAGCAACTGCGCGCGGTTGAGGGCGGGCAGAGCGCCCTGGGCGCCGCTTAACGGGACTTCCAGCGATACCGGCAGCGTTGTCGGCAGCGCTGACATCAGACCATGCAGATCCAGCCCGCCTTCGCCCGGTACTTTCCGCGCGGCGCGGGCCTGGTGGATCAGTTCCTGTTCGTTATCGGGAATCTGCGCCGGGGCGTCGCACAGCTGCATATAGTTGAGGCACGCTGGCGGCAGGTCGGCGAGGCTGGAGAGCGACTCTCCCGCGCGCCAGAAGTGGATGGCGTCGATCAGAATCCCGATGTCCGCCCGCCCGCTGGCGGACATCAGCCGCCTGGCGTCAGCGATAGTGCGTAGCTGGGTCCACGGCATCGGCTCCAGATTCAGGGTTAAGCCATACCCCCGGCCGGCTTCGGCGAGCGCGGCAAGATTTTCAGCGCTGCGGGTCAGGTGGTTATCGTTGCCGGCCACCAGCACCTGACGGGCGCCCAGGCGCGCGGCGGTTTCCAGAAAGCTTTCCAGGCGGGCATTAAGCGAAAAGTCGCTCGTCAGACGGACGATTTCGACATCTGATACGCGAATACCGGTCTCCATCAGCGCAGAGAGGGTTGCGCGAACGGTCGCGGTATCGCCGAGCATATCGTAATCAGGATCGGTCGGCGTGGCAGGGAGCAGACGCAGGCCGACATGAGTAAAGCCGGTTTGTGCCGCGATCCGCACCTGTTCCGGTGGCGGAACGTCGAGCACGGTGAGCGCGGCGAGGGACAGGGTTCGCATGTTCATAAAAGACTCCGGTACAGTTGCAGGTGATTGTTGTTATGTGTACTGCCGTCCCTGGTAAGATGTCGGTTACGATGCTGTTTTTGTTATATTGGCGGCCAGTGTTTTTCCCACCAGATAGCCAAAGGTCATGGCCGGACCGAGCGTAATACCGCCGCTGGGGTAGTACCCCTGCATCACGCTCGACATATCATTGCCAATGGCGTAGAGGCCAGCGATCGGCTGCTGGCGCGCATCCAGCACTCGCGCCTGTTCATCGGTTTTCAGTCCGCTAAAAGAGCCCAGCGACCCCGGTAAAATACGCACCGCATAAAAGGGCGCGTGGCGCAGCGGGCCCAGCGTTGGGTGATGAGGATGCCTGGCATCCCCCTGAGCCCGGTTATAGGCCGAGACGCCGCGCTGAAATTCCGGGTCCTCTCCTTGCGCGGCGTAGTCGTTAAAACGGGCCACCGTCTCCGCCAGCTGCTTGCCATCGATGGCACACTGTTCCGCCAGCGCCTCCAGCGTGGGGGCCGAGCGGAGATAGCCCGTGCGCAGCCATGCCGCGGGTGAAAACGGAAAGGGGCGGGCGTGGCCCAGGCCATAGCGGCGCAGCGTCCGGCTATCGGCCAGCAGCCACGCTGCCGGCTGCTCTCCCGCAGGCGTTGCGGCCAGCAGCGCGGCAATAAAGTCGTGGTAGGAGTCGGCTTCATTAGTAAAACGCTTTCCGTTGGGCAATACGGCGATAAACCCCGGCTTCGCGCGTTCAACCAGGTGCGGGAAGGCCAGCTGCAGGCCGCTCGCGAGGGTGACGCGGGAGACCGGCGCCCAGGCCATGGCGTGTTTGAGTGAGGCGTCGAACTGACCGCCGACCGATTCCCCGAGCCGGATCCCGTCCCCCTGATTACCCGGCGGCGCGGCGGAGAAGTGGCCATAGCCGTCCGCCGCGTGGGGAATCTGCTGCGCCAGGCGTTGGCGATCGTGCGGAAAGCCGCCGCAGGCGAGGATTACGGCGCCGGCATGAACCTCAATATCGCCATCATCGCTGCGCAGTATCGCGCCGCTGACCCCACTCGATGATGTCAGCAGGCGAGCAACAGGGGCATTCAATTGAATACTGACGCCAGCGTCGAGCGCCGAACGCAGCAGGCGGCCCATCAACGCGTTACCGTTAACCAGATACTGCCCGCGGCCTGCTCGCAGTCGTTGCCAGCCGTGGCGCAGCAGACGCCGGGCGGCATACAACGCCGATCGCGGGGAGCGGGTTGCGTTAAAAAAGTGCGCCATGTCGCTACCGCCGGCGATGCCCATGCCGGCCAGGCTGATGGTTTCCAGCGGCGGGCGCAGACGATGTAACCAGTCGCCAAGCAAGCGTCCGTCAAACGGTTGTGCCGTCACCGAACGTCCCCCCTGGGCGTAGCCCGGCGACATATGAAAATCCGGCATCTTACTGCCGGAGAGAAATTGCACCGCCGTATGGCGGCGGAAGAAGTCGATCATCTCCGGACCCTGCTGCAGGAAGGTGAGCAGGCGGGCATCGGCGGGCTGGCCGCCCATTTCGTGCTGCAGATAGGTTAGCGGCGCGTCCTCTTGCTCCTGAATGCCCTCTTCGCAGGCGAGCGGATTGCGCGGTATCCACAGCCAGCCGCCTGACCAGGCGCTGGTGCCGCCGATGACCGGCTCTTTCTCGGCCAGCAGGACGCTGGCGCCCTTGAGGGCGGCGGTCACCGCGGCGGAAAGCCCCGCCGCGCCGGAACCGACGACCAGCACATCCACCTTTTTATGCCCGCTCATCTCCGTCCCCTTATTGCAGTGGTGAAAAATCAACAGGACGCAGCAGGACTGACTCCAGCCGCTCAACGGCCGCCAGTTCGCGGTTTTTACGCGAGAAGGTCAGCCAGCGTTGGTCTTGCGCCATGCGCGCCCGACGTACCAGGCGATCGTCGAGGCTTTCGTAAGCCCAGATATGCACCACCTGATTCACCACGCCGATTTCGGTGAAGAAAAAGCCGATCAGCTTACCGAGATGCTCGGTCTGGACGGCGTAAGCATCGCTTTTGTACAGCGCCAGCCAGTCGGCCATTTTCAGCGGATTAATGGTGTAGGTGCGTTTTTCATAGATCATGGTGTTTCTCCTGTTGATGGGGTCGGTTGTTGTGCCATATGGCGGGCAGAGAGATAGCCGAAGGTCAGCGCCGGGCCGAGCGTAATGCCGGGACCGGGGTAGGTGCCCGCCATCATGGAATCCATATCGTTACCAACGGCATAAAGGCCTCTGATCGGCTGACGTTGTTGATTAAGGACCTGGGCGTTTTCGCTGGTGACCAGGCCGCGCGACGTGCCTAAATCACCGGTGTAGAGGGTGATGGCATAAAACGGCGCCTTCAGCAGCGGGGCATTGCAGGCGTTCGGTTGATGGCGCGGATCGCCCATCGCGCGGTTATAGCTGTTGCCGCCTTTGGCGAATTGCGGATCTTCTCCCTGCGCGGCGTCGCGGTTGTAGCGGGCCACCGTCCCGGCGAGCGCTTGTGCGTCAAGCCCTAGCTGTTGAGCAAGCCGGGCGAGGGAGTCCGCTTTGTGCAGGTAGCCGGCCTCGATCAGCGCATCGTTGTTAACCGGCGCGGGCCGCGCAAGACCGAGGCCGTAGCGTTTCATCGCCAGGGCATCGCAGATCAGAAAACAGGGGGCGTTTTCGGGCTGGCTTTGCATGGCGCTGGCGAAGTGGTGGTAAGAGTTTGATTCGTTGACGAAACGTTCCGCCTTTTGGTTCACGGCGATAACGCCCGGCTTGGCCCGGTCGGTGACCAGGTGCGGGAAGCGTTCTTCGCGCCCGTCGGCGTGGCGTAGTACCGAGACCGGCGCCCAGAAAAAATTGGACGACAGGTCGGCTCCTTCACAGGCGTTGAGTGCGCTGGCAAGACGGAATGCGGCGCCATCATTGCCGGCCGGCGACATGGAGTAATGCTCGCGGGTATGCGGCCGGTAGCGTGCCGCCAGCTCTCCTGCGGCAAAGCCGCCGGCGGCCAGCACGACGCCGCAGCGCGCCTGTAAGGTCTCTTGTTGGCCGTCACATTCAATATTGACGCCGGTGACCGCGCCCTGGTGCTCAACCAGAGAAAGGACGTTGACGTTCAGCCGGAGCGTCATGCCTTTGCGCAGCGCTACGGTGGCCATGCGGGCAATTAAGGCGTTGCCCATCGCCAGCCGGGTGCCGCGCGGGTGACTGATGCGGTCGCGCGCGTAGCGCAGCAGCAGCTTCGCGCAGTGCGATAACGAGCGCAGCGAGCGGCGCATCTCCAGAAAATGCTGGATATCCACGCGGTTGACCATCATGCCGCCAAATAACAGCATCCCCGGCGGGGGAGAGCGCAGGTCGCGAAAGCGGTCGCCGAGCTGGCGTCCGTCGTACTCCACGACCTCCAGCGCGCGTCCGCAATCAACGGCGCCCGGCTCATCAGGATAATAGTCCGGTGACAGGGGGCGCAGACTGTACTTCACCGCGCCCTCTTTTTCGAGGAACGCCAGCGCTTCGCGCCCGGAAGCGACAAACGCATCGACAATGTCCGGACGATAGTTCTGTTCACCGATGATCGTTTTCAGGTAGGTTTTGATCGCGTCCGCCGCACCGCTTTTTCCCTGCGTACGCGCCTGATCGGTATCGTTGATCCATACCGCTCCGCCGGAAATCGCCGAGGTGCCGCCAAACTGCGGCGCTTTTTCCAGCATCAGCACCGACAGCCCTTTGCAACAGGCCGTGACCGCGGCGGCGAACCCGCCGGCGCCGCTGCCGATGACAATCACATCCCAGCTTTTCATGCCGCGGCCCCCTGTTCCTGGGGGATGGCTCCGATGAATTGCCCCATGAGTTTCATCTGCGCCAGCGCCATTTCGGGGCCGGTTTGTATTACGCAGCCGCGCGCCTGCGCGAAAGCCAGCAGCGGCGTAAGCGCCGGGGCGGTAACGACATCGGCGACGTGGGTTGCCGCGTCGAGAGTCTCCAGTAAGTGTGGCGGTAGCGGCAGAGGATCGAAATTCGCCATTCCCGCCGGAGAACCGTTTACCAGCAAATGAATGCCACTCAGGGTGTCGGGCAGGGGAGTGAGGATAACCTCAGGGAAATGGGTAGCGAGACGGTTATGCAGCAGCTGTAACGTAGCCGGATTCTGGTCATGTAGCGCCAGCTGGCGAATGCCGGCTTCACACAGTCCCCAGGCGATGGCGCTGCCGACGCCGCCGCAGCCGGAGAGCAGCGCCGTCTTCCCTTCAGCCTGAAAACCGTGGGCCGCCGCGGCAAGAGAGAAACCGACGCCATCCAGCATATCGCCCTGCAGACGGCCATCCGCCAGTTTGCGAATGACATTCACCGCGTTGAGATGGCGGGCGCGCGGCGTTAATTCGTCAACCAGCGTGGCGGCGCGCTGTTTGTGCGGCACGGTGACCAGTACGCCGCTCATGTTCAGCCATCCGCGTAACGCCAGCAAATAATCCGCCACCGCTTCCGGGGCGATATCGACCGGGATCATCACGCTGTCCATCTGCTGCTCGGCGAAGTAGCGGTTGAAGTTCTCCGGTGATTTAACCTGCGTAATCGGATGACCGATAACGGCAACGACCTGCGTGAATCCACTGACCATTTCAAACCTCATTTGTTAAATGAATGTTGTGAAAGTATTTCAGCGGAACCTGAGAGCAACAACGCAGAATTCGGACGTATTGGTTGTTAATCGCACCACCACTGCGATAATCGCAGTGAATCGATGGCAATGTTGCAGAAATGTGAGCTGATATGCAAAACACAATACATCCGCGCGATTTGATAGTCGGTCTGCAAAAAGGACTGGCCTTGATCCAGCTTTTCTCCAAAGATTTTCCCCGACTCAGCGTGCCTCAGGCGGCGAAAATGAGCGGCCTGACGCAGAGCGCCGCGCGTCGTTTTCTGCTGACGTTGCTGCACGAGCGCTATGTACAGACCGACGGGCGCTATTACTGGCTGACGCCAAAAGCGCTGCGCCTGGGGCAGGCCTATGTTGATTCGGCACAGTTTCCGCGCATGGTCCGTCCCATCGTTGAGTACATTGCCAGCCGGACGGAAGAGCATGCGTCGGTCGGGGTGATTGATGAAGATGAACTGGTGTATATCGCGCGCAGCAAACATACGCCGTTTAACTCGACCTCGGTGAGGTTAGGGGAGCGGGTGCCAATATTCTGCACCGCCGGCGGGCGACTCTGGCTGGCTTCACTGCCGGAAGACGAGTGCGAGGTGATTCTGCGACGTATCAAGCGTGAACAGCGCACGCCGTATACGGTGACGGACGTGGCGATGCTGATGGAAAAAATTGCTCTGGTGCGGCGCCAGGGGTTTGCCACTATCGAGCAGGAGTTTGAAATTGGGATGCTGGTGCTGGCGGTACCTCTGTCTGACAGGGAAGGGATGTACTGGGGCGCGCTGAGCCTGACCTCTCACCAGTCGCGGACGTCGCTGGATGCGTTGTGTCGCGACCATCTGGATCTGCTCTATAGCGCGCAGGCGATGCTGGTGGGGTAACTCCGGGCAATAAAAAACCCCGCCGGAGCGGGGTTTGTCAGAGCGACAATCTTATCTGACGTAGGCCAGCAGATTGTGTGAATCCGGCACCATAAAGTCGACGGACATCATCACCGACAGTGCGGTAATGGCGACGATGGAAAAGACGAACAGCTTACGCGCCCAGACTTTGTCATCCGCCACTTTGTAACCGCGCAGCGCCATCCCCAGCCACCAGACGCTCACCGCGGCGGCAACGACCAGGTATTTATACCCGGCGTAGCCACCCAGTGACAGCATCAGCGTGGCGACAGCAAAGGCCACGATGTACAGCGTAATGTGGTTCTTCGCCACGGAAATGCCTTTCACCACCGGCAGAACCGGAATGTTCGCCGCCTGATAATCCTTGAAGCGGAAAATCGCGATGGCGTAGGAGTGAGGCATCTGCCACAGGCTGAAGATAGCCAGCAGAATCGCCGCGCCGCTATCGAAATTACCGGTCACCGCGCAGTAGCCAATCACCGGCGGCGCAGCGCCGGAGAGAGAACCAATCAGCGTACCGTAGACGGAGTGACGTTTCATGTACAGGCTGTAGACGCCGACATAAACCACGAACCCCATCACCCCCAGCCAGCAGGCCAGAGGGTTAGCGCCAAACCACAGGAGCATGAAGCCAGCAATACCCAGCAAGGTGGCGTATACCAGCGAAACTTGTGGCGAGATCAGCCCTTTGACCAGCACCCGGTTTTTCGTCCGTTCCATCTTACGATCGATGTCACGGTCGATGTAGTTGTTGAATACACAACCCGAGGCGACCACCAGGGACACCCCAAGGAGCGTCCATGCAAACAGCGGATAGTCGATGTGGCCCTTGGAGGCCAACAGGAAACCGCCGATCACGGAGATCAGGTTGCCAAAAATGATGCCAGGTTTCGTTACTTGCAGGTATTGCTTAAACATACTTGCCGCTCTTAGTGCATCATCATGTTGTAGTTCAGGTTCCACATAATCCAGATGGAGCCAACAACAACGATAGCAATGATGATTACGGTGAAGATAAACGCGGTCAGGTTCCAACCTTCGTCAGACTTGCTGTTCATGTGCAGGAAGTACACCAGGTGTACCAGAATCTGCACAACAGCGGTGACCAGGATAGTTCCCAGAATAGCCGCATGCGATGCGGAGCCACTCATAACCATAGCAAACGGGATAACCGTCAGAATGATCGACAGGACGAACCCTGTCATGTAGCTCTTTACGCTGCCGTGAGAAGCGCCGTTATGATCGCTAGAATGACTCATTACATTGCCCCCATCAGATAAACAACCGAGAACACGCAGATCCACACAACGTCCAGGAAGTGCCAGAACAGGCTCAGGCACATGATACGGGTGCGGTTCGTGTTGGTCAGGCCACGACGTGAAACCTGAACCATCAGCACCGCCATCCAGATCAGGCCGGAGGTGACGTGCAGACCGTGGGTTCCGACCAGCGCGAAGAACGCTGACAGGAAGCCGCTGCGATCCGGGCCCATACCTTCAACAATCAGATGATGGAATTCATAGAGTTCCATCGCGATGAACCCTGCCCCGAAGAGGAAGGTCAGCGCCAGCCAGGAAACAACCTGGCTCTTATTGTTTTTGTACATGGCGATAGCCGCCATGCCGTAGGTGATGGAGCTGAACAGCAGCAGCGCGGTTTCAACCAGAACGAACGGCAGTTCAAAAATATCTTTACCGGTCGGTCCGCCAGCCGTGCCGTTCACCAGAACGGCATAGGTAGCAAACAGGGTGGCGAAGATAATGCAGTCGCTCATCAGGTAGATCCAGAAGCCGAATACCTTCATCGGCCCTGTATCGTGGTGCCCGTGTTCATGCGCGTGGGCGTTATGCGCAAGAGTATCAGTTGCCATTTTTCAGCCCTGCTTTGTTAATCTCATCGAAATGCTGATTTTCCAGTTTTTCGACTACTGCAACCGGCACGTAGTAATCCACGTCCTCGTCAAAGCTCTTAATAATCCAGGTCACCAGGATACCGACGAAGCTTGCAATCGCCATCCACCAGATGTGCCAGATCATCGCGAAACCAAACACCGTTGCGAAAGCAGCAATAACGATGCCTGCGCCGCTGTTTTTCGGCATATGAATCTCTTCATAGCCAGCCGGTTTCTTATACGCTTCGCCTTTTTCTTTCATTTCCCAGAACGCGTCACGCTCGTGAACGACAGGAACGATAGCGAAGTTGTAGAACGGAGGCGGAGAAGAGGTTGCCCACTCCAGAGTACGGCCGCCCCACGGGTCACCGGTCAGGTCGCGGTTCTGATCGCGATCGCGAATAGACACGTAGAACTGAATCAGCTGGCAGAGGATACCGCAGGCAATCAGCGCCGCACCGCATGCCGCAACAACCAGCATCGGGTGGAACTGCGGGTCAATCTGCTGGCTCAGGCGACGCGTCATACCCATGAAGCCCAGTACGTACAGCGGCATAAATGCGACGAAGAAGCCGATGATCCAGAACCAGAAAGCGCGTTTGCCCCAGGTTTCGTTCAGCGTGAAGCCAAAGGCTTTCGGCCACCAGTAGGTCAGGCCAGCAAAGCAACCGAATACCACACCGCCGATAATAACGTTATGGAAGTGGGCAATCAGGAACAGACTGTTGTGCAGCACGAAGTCCGCGCCCGGTACCGCCAGCAGAACGCCGGTCATACCACCAACAGAGAAGGTCACGATGAAGCCGATAGTCCACAGCATGGCTGAGTTGAAGACGATACGGCCCTGGTACATGGTGAACAGCCAGTTGAAGATCTTAACCCCGGTCGGGATTGCGATAATCATGGTAGTAATACCGAAGAAGGCGTTGACGTTCGCGCCGGCACCCATGGTGAAGAAGTGGTGCAGCCAAACGATGAACGACAGAACGGTAATACACACTGTTGCCCATACCAGCGAGGTGTAGCCAAACAGACGCTTACGCGAGAAGGTTGCGGCGATTTCGGAGAAGACACCGAATACCGGCAGCACCAGGATATACACTTCCGGGTGGCCCCAGGCCCAAATCAGGTTGATGTACATCATCATGTTGCCACCCATCTCGTTGGTAAAGAAATGGGTGCCCAGGTAGCGGTCCAGGGTCAGCAGCGCGACGGTGACGGTCAGGATTGGGAAGGAGGCGATAATCAGGATGTTGGCGCACAGAGATGCCCAGCTAAATACTGGCATCTTGAACATCGTCATGCCAGGGGCACGCATCTTGATAATGGTCACGAAGAAGTTAATACCGGTTAACGTCGTACCAATACCGGATAGCTGGAGAGCCCAGATCCAGTAATCGACCCCAACGCCCGGACTGTACTCGATTCCCGACAGCGGCGGATAGGCCAGCCAACCGGTCTGTGCGAATTCACCGACGCCCAGAGACAAGTTAACCAGAATTACGCCGACAACGGTGAACCAGAAGCTCAGGTTGTTGAGGAACGGGAAGGCAACGTCGCGCGCACCGATCTGCAGCGGAACCACGAGGTTCATCAGACCGATAACAAACGGCATCGCTACGAAGAAGATCATGATAACGCCGTGGGCGGTAAAGATCTGATCGTAGTGGTGAGGCGGCAGGAACCCTGCTTCCCCGGCCGAGGCCAGCACCTGCTGGCTACGCATCATAACGGCGTCAGCGAAGCCACGCAGCAACATCACGATTGCTACGATGACATACATGATACCAAGTCTTTTGTGGTCGACCGAAGTCAGCCACTCATTCCAAAGGTAGGACCACTTACCGAAGTAAGTGATTGCCGCCAGAAGCGCCAGTCCCCCGATGATAATCGCAGCCACCGTAACCACAATAATGGGTTCGTGGTAGGGCACTGCATCCAGTGTAAGTTTTCCGAACATCGTTTTCTTCCTCGGCCCCTTAGTGAGCGGTTTCCGCGTGGCTCATGTCCATGCCTTCCATCCCTTCGTGCGCTGCGTGCTCGCCTTCAGGCTGGGACATATCCATGCTCTTGCCATGAGACATAAATTTGTTCACAACATCTTTAAACAAATCCGGTTTCACGTCAGAGAAGTATTCCACTTTGTTGTATTCGCTAGGCGCAGCCAGTTTGTCGAAAGCCGCCATGGAGTCCATGGTGTTCGACGACTGTTTCGCTTTCGCTACCCACTGATCGAAGGTTGCACGATCCGGCGTGGCGATAGCTTTGAACTTCATACCAGAGAAGCCCGGGCCGCTATAGCTTGCGGAGATACCGTCATAAGTGCCAGTTTCATTCGCGATGAGGTGCAGCTGAGTCTGCATCCCGGCCATTGCGTAAATCTGGCTGCCTAAACGTGGGATAAAGAACGAGTTCATCACGGAGTTAGAGGTCACTTTGAAGTGTACCGGTACGTTCGCCGGGAAGGCGATTTCGTTGACGGTAGCAATACCCTGTTCCGGATAGATGAAGAACCATTTCCAGTCCATCGAAACAACTTCGATGACGATCGGTTTCTCTTCGTGAGCAAGCGGTTTGCTTGGCTCAAGTGCGTGAGTGGTTTTCCAGGTCAGAACGGCCAGGAACAGGATGATCAGAATAGGAACCGTCCAGACCACAGCTTCAACTTTGTTGGAGTGTGACCAGTTCGGGCTATACTTCGCATCTTTATTACTCGCACGATACTTCCAGGCAAATCCTACTGCCATTAAGACGGCGGGAATAACGACAATCATCATCAGGCCAAAGGCCGTCAGTATCAGAGAACGTTGCTCCAGTCCAATCTGTCCTTTTGGGTCAAGGAGTGCAGAATCACAACCACTGAGTAATACAGTACCTGCGATTAATGACATCCATCCCAAACTTTTATTGTATTTCCTAAGTCTCATTGAACGACCTCAATTCCACGGAATCTGGTGGCGCTTAAAGTGTACGGGCATTTTACGGGAAGGTTGCATTACTGTAAACATGATTGGGGCTGTGTCAGTTCTGTGTTAGCGGGTTCTGCTCGCTTTGTCACATATGTAACCGAGTGTGACGCTGATGCTTGCAAAGCACGCTATATGCAGGATCTATAACGAAAGAGATAAGAATGGATGGGCTTATGGGGGAATGAGTATAAACACTCGAAAAATAACACAACTAATTAACAATTAATTATCAAATAACAGACATTGCTCGGCGGCGATATTAAATCGCTTTTGCTGAATCGGTTAAATTATTTAATGTTTTGAATAAAAGTTGTCAATAACTTCCCAAAATGTAAAGCGCACAAAACAACAAATGAAAAATGAACAATATAAAATCGTTAATAAGCCGTTATAATTACGTTCAGTGATTACAACGGCTAATAACCCCGCGATTATGCGTTAAATCAGCGCTCTCTTCCGTAACGCCAGATAATCAAGCAGACTTCCGAGCAAAACGCCGGCGATGGCGGTGATGGCCGCAATTTCCAGCAGCGCGGGCAGGAAGGAAAACGAGGTGAAGTCGAGGGCATTAAGTATCAGCAACAGCAGCCATATGCCCAGCATCAGCGAACCCACGGCCAGAATCAGCAGCGCCAGCGTATAGGTCTGTGGATAGTCCGTGCGCGGAATAAAGCTTCCGGTGCGTTGCGTGTACTCCAGGGTTTGCCGGCAGAGCAGCAGGAGCACAATCCCCGGGACGGCGGCAAAGACGGAGAACAGATAAAACGTAGGCCAACCGTGAGCTTCGACGAACCAGCCGGCAATCGGCCCGACGTACACGCGACCAACTGCCGAGAGCGCGGACAGCAAAGCAAACTGGGTGGCGGAAAACGATTTATTACACAGGGTCATTAACAGGGCGACAAATGCCGCCGTGCCCATACCGCCGCACAGGTTCTCGAAAAAGACCGCCGTCGCCATGGAGTAAAGATGTTTATCGGTAATCGACAGCAGCCAGTAGCCGGCATTGGATACGCCCTGTAGCACGCCGAAAATCAGCAGGGCGCGAAACAGGGTGAGGCGCTGCATTAATACGCCGCCGTAGAGTGCGCCAACAATCGTCGCGAAAAGTCCCAGCGTTTTATTGACCATTCCGACCTCGCCGGCATCAAAACCGACGCCACGAATCAAAAACGTGGTGGTCAGACTCATCGCAAAGGCATCGCCGAGCTTATAAAGGACGATGAGCAGCAGGATCAGCCAGGCGTTGTTGCGTCCAAAGAAATCGCGCAGCGGTTCGGCGACCGCCTGTTCGAGGCTTTTCGGTACCGGAATCACATCGCTCGGTTCTGGCGCCAGCAGGGTGGCGATAATGCAGGGAATCAGCAGCACGGCCATCAGCCAGTACATTCCCTGCCAGCCGAGCCAGCGATCGGCCAGCCACAGCGCCAGACCGCCGGAGACCAGCATCCCCAGGCGATAGCCCAGCACGCTGATGGCCGCGCCTGCGCCACGCTCCTCTGCCGGCAGCACATCGGTTTTCCAGGCGTCGAAGACGATATCCTGCGATGCGGAGCAGAAGGCGATAACTACCGCTAATGCCGCCATCCAGCGGAGCTGGGTGGAGGGCTCAAGGAACCCCATGGCGGCGATGGCGATCAGCAGCAGAAACTGGGTGGTCAGCAGCCAGCCGCGGCGCCGGCCAAGAAACGGCGGCGTGTAGCGGTCCATTAACGGCGACCAGAGAAACTTAAAGACGTAAGCCTGACCAACCAGCGAGAAGAAGCCGATCGTTTTCAGATCGATATTTTCAACGGTCATCCACGCCTGGAGCGTGCCGGAGGTCAGCGCGAGAGGCAGGCCGGAAGCAAACCCAAGGATCAGCAAAATAGCTGATTTAGGCTGCTGGAAAATGCGTAAGTAGTGGTTGGACATGGCTTATGGCGCAAACCCGGCGCGAGGCCGGGTTTGCGAACGATCAACGCGCGTTTTGCTTGATGAAATCATGAATGCTGGTGTCCTGCGCCATATCGGCGATGGTATCGGTCAGGACGCTGTTCACTGCATTGGCGATATTCTGGTTAGAAGCCTGGAAGGCGCCTTCAACAGAGTAGCTTGCGCGATAGTTTTTGGTCATTTTGGTGCCGTTCGCGGCGGTGGCGATAATCGCGATATCTGCTTTCGTGGCGATGTTGTAGCGCACGTTGCCCTGTGAAACGTCGGCATACAGTTTGTTGACGATGATCTGCAGATCGACCGCGCCGTTCGGCCCAATCATATAACCGCGCGCGGTCATTTGTTTTTCCAGCACTTCCTGCAGCAGGAAGCGCAGATCGCGAGAGGCGGTCAGCGTAACCTGTTGGTTATCGCGGGTGACCTTCGCCAGCGCCTGATCCGGACGCTGATCCGCACCGTTAATGCTGACGGTGACGCCCATCAGACTTGGGTCCTGCTGCGGCAGGCTCATTTTCGGCGATACATCAATGGTGGTCGGAGGCGTCGCGCATCCTGCCAGCATAAACATCGCGACCAGCGGGAAAAGAATTTTCTTAAACATGTTCAGGGTCTCAGCGCATGGTGTTGTTATACCCGTCATACTTCAGGCAACGGTTGCGTTAGCGGCTCTTGTTCGCCCTCGTCACTCGCTTCAGCAAGCGCCTGAGGACTCTCCCGTTTGTAGCCTTTCCGTCGCGCAAATTTATTTCGGGTCATTGAGGAAAATTACCGCCATCATAACATCGCCAACGGCGAGGGGAAGTGGCAACGCATGTAAATTCATCGCGTTGTACATTTTATCGCCGCCTCCCATTTTTATCGCGATCCAGGCGGACGTTCTGGGGGAGAGAGTAAGTAAACTTGATACTTTTGAATGAAAATATTAGAACAATGCTAATTTTTTGTTGTTTTCCCCTAATGGAAGCGGTAAAAGCGGCTAACATTTAAAAGGAATGGCGGCATCTCAGCGTTGTCGGAGGAGAAAATTCATGATGATACGTGAACAGATCGAAGCAAAACTTAGGGCAGCGTTCGACCCCGTGTATCTCGAAGTCGTGGATGAAAGTTATCGCCACAATGTCCCGGCTGGCTCTGAAAGTCATTTTAAAGTGGTGTTGGTGAGCGATCGTTTCACCGGCGAGCGTTTTCTGAACCGTCACCGTATGATCTACGGTACGCTGACTGAGGAGCTGTCGAGCACCGTGCATGCGCTGGCGCTGCATACCTATACGATTAAAGAGTGGGAAGGGCTTCAGGACACGGTATTTGCATCTCCTCCTTGTCGCGGTGCGGGAAGTATCGCCTAGAAATCGTATTTGCAACCGCGGGAACTTTTCCAGTATGTTGCGTGAAGATTTATTAAAAAACGGCCTACGGGCCGTTTTGTTTTGTCTGAAAATGTGTGCAGTGGGCGCTTTTAAAGGCAAATTTGCGCGGGAAATGTGAAAAATGCCGCAGCAGTGGGCGACAACCGTTCTCGACTCACAAAAGTGATGCCGCTATAATGCCGCGTCTTATATGAATGTCTTCGGGATGATTCTGGCGACAGGGAATGTGTTTCTGATTGAAGAGGGCATCCCGGTTCTGCGAAGCAACGTACACGCGCTTCCAGAGTTGACCGAGCACTGTGATTTTTTTGAGGTAACAAGATGCAAGTTTCAGTTGAAACCACTCAGGGCCTTGGGCGCCGTGTAACGATTACTATCGCCGCTGACAGCATCGAGAATGCTGTCAAAAGCGAGCTGGTCAACGTGGCGAAAAAAGTTCGCATTGACGGCTTCCGTAAAGGGAAAGTGCCGATGAATGTTGTTGCTCAGCGTTATGGCGCATCCGTTCGCCAGGACGTGCTGGGCGACCTGATGAGCCGTCATTTCGTTGACGCGATCATCAAAGAGAAAATCAATCCAGCCGGCGCACCGAACTACGTTCCGGGCGAATACAAGCTGGGTGAAGACTTCACCTACGCGGTAGAGTTCGAAGTTTATCCGGAAGTTGCTCTGCAGGGTCTGGAAACTATCGAAGTTGAAAAACCGGTTGTTGAAGTGACCGAAGCTGACGTCGACACCATGCTGGACACTCTGCGTAAGCAGCAGGCTAACTGGAAAGACAAAGATGGCGCTGTTGATGCAGAAGACCGTGTAACCATCGACTTCACCGGTTCTGTTGACGGCGAAGAGTTCGAAGGCGGCAAAGCGTCTGACTTCGTACTGGCGATGGGCCAGGGTCGTATGATCCCAGGCTTTGAAGACGGTATTAAAGGCCACAAAGCGGGCGAAGAGTTCACTATCGATGTGACCTTCCCGGAAGAATACCACGCAGAAAACCTGAAAGGTAAAGCGGCTAAGTTCGTTATCAACCTGAAGAAAGTTGAAGAGCGCGAGCTGCCGGAACTGACTGCTGAATTCATCAAACGTTTCGGCGTTGAAGATGGTTCTGTCGAAGGTCTGCGCGCTGAAGTGCGTAAAAACATGGATCGCGAGCTGAAAGGCGCCGTGCGTAACCGCGTGAAGTCTCAGGCTATCGAAGGTCTGGTTAAAGCGAACGACATCGACGTGCCGGCTGCCCTGATCGACAGCGAAATCGACGTTCTGCGTCGTCAGGCTGCTCAGCGTTTCGGTGGCAATGAGAAGCAGGCTCTGGAACTGCCGCGCGAACTGTTCGAAGAGCAGGCTAAACGCCGCGTAGTTGTCGGTCTGCTGCTGGGCGAAGTCATTCGCACCAACGAGCTGAAAGCTGACGAAGAGCGTGTTAAAGGCCTGATCGAAGAGATGGCTTCCGCTTACGAAGATCCGAAAGAAGTTGTTGAGTTCTACAGCAAAAACAACGAACTGATGGACAACATGCGTAACGTCGCGCTGGAAGAGCAGGCTGTTGAAGCCGTTCTGGCAAAAGCGAAAGTGTCTGAAAAAGCCACCACCTTCAATGAACTGATGAACCAGCAGGCGTAATTTCGCCCCGCGGTTTAAAGTTCAGGTAAAACCCGTTGCCGAGAGGCGGCGGGTTTTTTTTATCGCAGCAATAGCTTCACGATGAGTGCGAAAACGCGATATCAATGATAGCGTTACGACAAAAGCTTGTTATGCTTGAATTATGGTTGCATCGTCCCCACTACGAGGAGACGAAACTGCACGCGTGAAATCATGCATAATGACGAAGCGTATCTGTCGGGAGTGGTTCAGGTTGCGGGCGTAAGGCCGATATTCAGGTAATTTGAACGATGACGGACAGAAGACTCTGGCTGATAATCCGTCCATAAGGTTACAATCAGTGCGGCAGGTTTATTCAAAATTAATCCAGGAGACGGAAATGTCATACAGTGGCGAACGAGATAACTTTGCACCCCATATGGCCCTGGTGCCGATGGTCATTGAACAGACCTCGCGCGGTGAACGTTCTTTTGATATCTACTCCCGTCTGCTCAAGGAACGCGTCATCTTTCTGACCGGCCAGGTGGAAGACCACATGGCGAATCTGATCGTGGCGCAGATGCTTTTTCTGGAAGCAGAGAACCCGGAAAAAGACATTTATCTGTACATTAACTCTCCGGGCGGGGTGATCACCGCCGGGATGTCGATTTACGACACCATGCAGTTCATCAAGCCTGACGTGAGCACCATTTGTATGGGCCAGGCGGCTTCGATGGGCGCGTTCCTGCTGACCGCAGGGGCAAAAGGCAAGCGTTTCTGCCTGCCGAATTCCCGCGTGATGATCCACCAGCCGCTGGGCGGCTATCAGGGTCAGGCGACGGATATCGAAATTCACGCCCGCGAGATCCTGAAAGTGAAAGGGCGGATGAATGAACTGATGGCACACCATACGGGTCAATCCCTTGCGCAGATTGAGAACGACACCGAGCGTGACCGTTTCTTGTCAGCCTCCGAAGCGGTGGAATACGGCCTGGTCGATTCCATTTTGACCCATCGTAATTGATGCCCCTGGCGCAAGGGGGCCGCTATACTTGTCTGGAGTAGGGCGGCACAACGCTTATCAGCGACTTGCGCCTGAGAATGGCATTTGCGTCGTCGTGTGCGGCACAAAGAACTTAATAAGAGGTTTGGACTCATGACAGATAAACGCAAAGATGGTTCGGGCAAACTGTTGTATTGCTCTTTTTGCGGCAAAAGCCAGCATGAAGTGCGTAAGCTGATCGCCGGGCCATCCGTGTATATCTGCGACGAATGCGTTGATTTATGTAACGACATCATTCGCGAAGAGATTAAAGAAGTCGCGCCGCATCGTGAACGCAGTGCGCTGCCGACTCCGCACGAAATCCGCCACCACCTGGACGATTACGTTATCGGTCAGGAGCCGGCGAAAAAAGTGCTGGCCGTTGCGGTATACAACCACTACAAACGCCTGCGCAATGGTGATACCAGCAACGGTGTTGAGCTGGGTAAAAGTAACATTCTACTGATCGGGCCGACAGGTTCCGGTAAAACGCTGCTGGCGGAAACGCTGGCGCGTCTGCTGGATGTGCCGTTCACCATGGCTGACGCCACCACCCTGACCGAAGCGGGTTATGTCGGTGAAGACGTCGAAAACATCATTCAGAAGCTGTTGCAGAAATGCGACTACGACGTACAAAAAGCGCAGCGCGGTATCGTGTACATCGATGAAATCGACAAAATTTCCCGTAAATCGGATAACCCGTCGATTACCCGCGATGTCTCAGGTGAAGGCGTGCAGCAGGCGCTGCTGAAGCTTATCGAAGGGACCGTTGCCGCGGTACCACCGCAGGGCGGGCGTAAACATCCGCAGCAGGAGTTCTTGCAGGTTGATACCTCCAAGATTCTGTTTATCTGCGGCGGCGCGTTTGCCGGTCTGGATAAGGTCATTTCCCATCGTGTTGAAACCGGTTCAGGTATTGGTTTCGGCGCGACGGTAAAAGCCAAATCTGACAAAGCGAGCGAAGGCGAGCTGCTGTCTCAGGTTGAGCCGGAAGATCTGATCAAATTTGGTCTGATTCCAGAGTTCATCGGTCGTCTGCCGGTTGTCGCAACGCTGAATGAGCTGAGCGAAGAAGCGCTGATTCAGATCCTGAAAGAGCCGAAAAATGCCCTGACCAAACAGTATCAGGCATTGTTCAACCTGGAAGGCGCTGAACTGGAGTTCCGCGATGAAGCGCTGGACGCGATCGCCAAAAAAGCGATGGCGCGTAAAACCGGCGCTCGTGGTCTGCGCTCCATTGTTGAAGCCGCGCTGCTCGATACCATGTACGATCTTCCATCAATGGAAGACGTGGAAAAGGTGGTCATCGATGCTTCTGTTATCGACGGCCAAAGCAAACCGTTGCTGATCTATGGCAAACCGGAAGCGCAGCAGGCGTCTGGTGAATAATTAGCCAACTTGCTCAAGCAGTTAACAAAAAGGGGGGATTTTATCTCCCCTTTTATTTTTCCTGCATTCCCGCCGTTGAATGTGTGGAATACATCCCCATATACTGGATTACATATTAACGGCGTCGCGATGACGAGTCGTGCCGCTGGCTACCTGGCGGACTTTAAACTAAGAGAGAGCTCTATGAATCCTGAGCGTTCTGAACGCATTGAAATCCCCGTATTGCCGTTGCGCGATGTGGTGGTTTATCCGCACATGGTCATACCCCTGTTTGTAGGGCGGGAAAAATCTATCCGTTGTCTTGAAGCGGCTATGGACCATGATAAAAAAATCATGCTGGTTGCGCAGAAAGAAGCTTCGACGGATGAGCCGGGTGTAAATGATCTTTTCACCGTCGGGACCGTGGCGTCAATTTTACAGATGCTGAAGCTGCCTGATGGCACCGTCAAAGTGCTGGTTGAAGGCCTGCAGCGCGCGCGTATTTCTGCACTGTCTGATAACGGCGAGCATTTTTCAGCGAAAGCGGAGTACCTGGAATCGCCGGCGATCGACGAACGCGAGCAGGAAGTGCTGGTGCGCACCGCGATCGGTCAGTTTGAAGGCTACATCAAGCTGAACAAGAAAATCCCACCGGAAGTGCTGACGTCGCTCAACAGCATCGACGATCCTGCGCGTCTGGCTGATACCATTGCTGCGCACATGCCGCTGAAGCTGGCAGATAAGCAGTCCGTCCTCGAGATGTCCGACATTAACGAACGTCTGGAATATCTGATGGCGATGATGGAATCGGAAATCGATCTGCTGCAGGTTGAGAAGCGTATTCGCAACCGCGTGAAAAAGCAGATGGAAAAGTCTCAGCGTGAGTACTATCTGAATGAGCAGATGAAAGCCATCCAGAAAGAGCTTGGCGAGATGGATGACGCGCCGGACGAGAACGAAGCGCTGAAGCGCAAGATCGACGCGGCAAAAATGCCGAAAGAGGCGAAAGAAAAAACCGAAGCGGAACTGCAAAAGCTGAAGATGATGTCGCCGATGTCGGCAGAAGCGACCGTCGTACGCGGCTACATCGACTGGATGGTGCAGGTGCCGTGGAGCGCGCGCAGCAAGGTCAAAAAAGATCTGCGTCAGGCTCAGGAGATCCTCGATACCGACCATTACGGCCTGGAGCGCGTGAAGGATCGTATCCTTGAGTATCTCGCCGTACAGAGCCGTGTCAACAAGCTGAAAGGGCCGATTCTGTGCCTGGTTGGACCGCCGGGGGTGGGTAAAACCTCGCTGGGCCAGTCCATCGCTAAAGCGACCGGACGTAAGTACGTGCGTATGGCGCTGGGCGGCGTGCGTGATGAAGCGGAAATCCGCGGTCACCGCCGTACCTATATTGGCTCAATGCCGGGCAAACTGATCCAGAAAATGGCGAAAGTGGGCGTCAAAAACCCGCTCTTCCTGCTTGATGAGATCGACAAAATGTCCTCCGACATGCGCGGCGATCCGGCTTCAGCGCTGCTGGAAGTGCTGGATCCTGAACAGAACGTGGCGTTTAACGACCACTATCTGGAAGTGGACTACGATCTGAGCGATGTCATGTTTGTGGCGACCTCTAACTCCATGAACATTCCGGCGCCGCTGCTGGATCGTATGGAAGTGATTCGTCTGTCCGGTTATACCGAAGACGAAAAACTGAACATCGCCAAACGTCACCTGCTGTCTAAGCAGATTGAGCGTAATGCGCTGAAGAAAGGCGAGCTGACCGTAGAGGACAGCGCGATCGTCGGGATTATTCGCTATTACACCCGTGAAGCGGGCGTGCGTGGGCTGGAGCGTGAAATTTCCAAGCTGTGCCGTAAGGCGGTTAAACAGCTGCTGCTGGATAAATCACTGAAGCACATCACGATTAATGGCGATAACCTGCATGATTTCCTTGGCGTGCAGCGCTATGACTACGGTCGTGCGGATAGCGAAAACCGCGTCGGCCAGGTCACCGGTCTGGCATGGACGGAAGTGGGCGGCGATCTGCTGACCATCGAAACCGCCTGTGTGCCGGGCAAAGGCAAGCTGACCTATACCGGTTCGCTGGGCGAAGTGATGCAGGAGTCTATTCAGGCTGCGCTGACCGTGGTACGTTCGCGTGCGGATAAGCTGGGGATTAATTCGGATTTCTACGAAAAACGTGATATTCACGTTCACGTTCCGGAAGGGGCGACGCCGAAAGACGGTCCGAGCGCCGGTATCGCGATGTGTACCGCGCTGGTCTCCTGTCTGACGGGGAATCCGGTACGCGCTGACGTCGCGATGACGGGGGAAATTACCCTGCGTGGTCAGGTGCTGCCAATCGGCGGTCTGAAGGAAAAACTGCTGGCGGCACATCGCGGCGGCATTAAGACTGTTCTGATTCCTGATGAAAATAAACGTGACCTTGAAGAAATTCCAGATAACGTTATTGCCGATTTAGATATCCATCCGGTGAAACGAATCGAAGAAGTTCTGACACTTGCGTTGCAGAACGAACCATTCGGCATGCAGGTCGTCACGGCAAAATAGTGATTTCGCGCAAATAGCGCTAAGAAAAGTGGGGCTGGGAAGTAAATTCGTACTTGCCAGCCTTTTTTTGTGTAGCTAACTTAGATCGCTGGCAGGGGGTCATCTACAACTCTGTTGTAAGGGCATGACAGTCCTGATATAACTGCTGCGCGGTCGCACCACGAAGGATTCTGGTGCGATATAAATTATAAAGAGAGGAAGAGAACAGTGAATAAATCTCAACTGATTGACAAAATTGCTGCGGGTGCGGACATTTCTAAAGCTGCAGCCGGACGTGCGTTAGATGCTTTAATTGCTTCTGTTACTGAATCTCTGCAGGCTGGAGATGACGTTGCGCTGGTCGGGTTTGGTACCTTTGCTGTGAAAGAGCGCGCTGCCCGTACTGGTCGCAACCCGCAAACAGGTAAAGAAATTACCATCGCTGCTGCCAAAGTACCGGGTTTCCGTGCCGGTAAAGCGCTGAAAGACGCGGTAAACTGATCGGCTTCCCATCAGGGAATGTGACGAAGTACAAGGGCGCATCGCGAGATGTGCCTTTTTTATTTGCCCGGAACCCGACTTTATGTGTGTTTGTACGCACTTGTGGGCTGACAATCACCCCATTTTCTTGTCAAAATAGGTCCTCACGCGCGGCAGCCATCACGTGCTATGCTGCGCGAGCTAAAGTCATCTACAGCGGAGCGTTGTTACACCATGATGGACAACCTACGCACGGCCGCCAATAGCGTCGTGCTCAAGATTATTTTCGGTATCATCATTATCTCGTTCATTTTGACCGGGGTGAGTGGTTACCTGATTGGCGGCAGTAACAATTATGCCGCGAAAGTTAACGACCAGGAAATTGGTCGCTCACAGTTTGAAAATGCCGTTGCCAGCGAACGTAACCGTATGCAGCAGCAGCTTGGCGATCAGTTCTCTGAACTGGCGGCCAACGAAAACTACATGAAAACCATGCGTCAGCAGGTGCTGAACCGTCTGATTGACGAGTCGCTGCTTGACCAGTACGCCCGCGAACTTGGACTGAGCGTCAGCGATGCTCAAGTCAAACAGGCTATCTTCCAGACTCAGGCTTTCCAGACTGACGGCAAATTTGATAACGAACGTTTTAGCGGTATCGTGAATCAAATGGGCATGACCACCGATCAGTACGCGCAGGCGCTGCGCAACCAGCTGACGACTCAGCAGCTGATTAATGCGATTGCCGGTACCGACTTTATGCTGTCCGGTGAATCCGATCAGCTGGCTGCGCTGGTATCCCAGCAACGCGTAGTGCGTGAAGCCACCATCGATGTCAATGCACTGGCGGCGAAGCAGGCGGTGACCGATGAGGAAGTCAACGCTTACTACCAGCAAAACCAGGCCCGTTTCATGGCGCCGGAGCAGTTCCGCGTGAGCTACATCAAAATGGATGCAGCAGGCATGCAGGAGAACGCTTCTGACGAAGAAATCCAGTCCTGGTATGATCAGCATCAGGATCAGTTCACGCAGCCGCAGCGTAACCGCTACAGCGTGATTCAGACCAAGACCGAAGCCGATGCCCAGACCGTTCTGGATGAGCTGAAGAAAGGGACCGATTTCGCCACCCTGGCGAAAGAAAAATCTACCGACATTATCTCCGCCCGCAACGGTGGCGATATGGGCTGGATGGACGATGCCGCAACGGTACCAGAGCTGAAAAATGCCGGTCTGAAAGAAAAAGGCCAGCTTTCTGGCGTGATCAAATCTTCCGTTGGTTTCCTGGTTGTCCGTCTTGATGATGTTCAGCCGGCGAAGGTTAAACCGCTGGCCGAAGTTCGCGATGATATCGCGGCGAAAGTGAAGCAGGAAAAAGCGCTGGATGCTTACTACGCGCTGCAGCAGAAAGTGAGCGATGCAGCCAGCAATGATAACGAATCGCTGGCCAGCGCCGCACAGGCTGCGGATGTGAAAGTCAGCGAAACCGGTTGGTTTGGGCGTGACAATCTGCCAGAAGAGCTGAACTTTAAACCGGTCTCCGATGCTATCTTCAACGGCGGGCTGGTGGGCGAGAACGGTACGCCGGGCAGCAACTCCGATATCATCACCGTCGATGGCGATCGCGCATTTGTTCTGCGTATCAGCGAGCACAAAGCGGAAGCCGTGAAGCCACTGGCGGACGTGAAAGCACAGGTTATCGATATCGTAAAACATACCAAAGCTGAACAGCAGGCGAAGCTGGATGCAGACAAGCTGCTGGCCGCGCTCAAAGATGGCAAAGGTGACGAGGCGATGAAAGCCGCGGGTTTAAGCTTCGGCCCGGCGCAGACGCTGGCACGTACCGGTCAGGATCCCTTGAGCCAGGCGGCGTTTGCTCTGCCGCTGCCGCAGCAGGGTAAACCTGTCTACGGTATGGGGAGCGATATCAAAGGCAACGTGGTGCTGCTGGCGCTGGATGAAGTGAAAGCCGGCGACATGCCGGAAGCGCAGAAAAAAGCCATGGTTCAAGGCATCACGCAGAACAATGCTCAGATTGCTTTCGAAGCGCTGATGAGCAACCTGCGTAAGTCCGCGAAAATTAAACTCGGCGATGCTATCGACCAGCAGCAATAATTTCGTGACGCTTCGCAAAAATCAGTAACCTGATGTAATCCTCAAAGGCCGCTTTCGCGGCCTTTTCCATTTATGCGGTTTGTCTTTTGTACTCCTTTTCCACCCTCGCTATTGTGACCTTGCTGTCTACAAACAAGGAGATAACAGCATGAAACGTGGATTGAAAACGCTTATTGCCGCCGCCGTACTGGTTTGTGCGGCAGGACATCAGGGTGTACTTGCCGCCCCTTCCAGCGGGAAGACGTCGGCGACGGCAAAAGAGAGCGTACAGACGCCTCAGGCGAAAGCGCCTGATGTGTTAAATGCGACTGAGAATGATGGCATCAGGGTAAGTATCAATAGCGCCAGCGCAGAAGAGCTGTCAAAGGCTCTGAATGGCGTCGGTCTGAAGAAAGCGCAGGCTATCGTAAGCTATCGCGAAGAGTACGGGCCATTTAAAACCGTTGACGATCTTAAGCAGGTCCCGGGGATGGGTCACTCGCTGGTGGAGAGAAACCTGTCACATCTGAAGCTGTAAATTTTCAGTACAAGTTTGCACAGTCGTTATTATTTGCCAGAATGAAGAGGTCACTTAAGTGGTGTGACCTCTGACCTCAATACAACAATGCAAGATAAGGCATGTACGCTATGCAGACACAAATCAAAGTTCGCGGCTATCATCTCGACGTCTATCAGCACGTCAATAATGCGCGTTATCTGGAGTTTCTCGAAGAGGCGCGTTGGGACGGCCTGGAAAGCAGCCCGGCTTTTCACTGGATGACCGCACGCAACATCGCTTTCGTGGTGGTAAATATCAATATCAACTATCGACGCCCGGCGGTACTAGGCGATGTGCTTACCGTCACCAGCAAACTGGAACAGCTGAACGGAAAAAGCGGAACGTTAAGCCAGGTGGTAACCCTTAACCCTAACGGCGAGGTGGTAGCCGATGCGCTAATCACCTTTGTCTGCATCGATCTGAAAACGCAGAAGGCGCTGCCGCTGGAGGGTGAACTGCGCGAGAAACTGCTTCAGCTGGAGCCTTGCTGACGGGCCAGTCGGAGGAGTATGTCCCGGATGCGCTGCCGCGCATCTGTCTCAGCTAACGGTCATAGAGAAAATGCCGGGTGGCGGCTGACGCCTTACCCGGCCTACGGTTCGTTGCGGACTGGTTACTGGAATTGCGCTGACCGGCTAAGGGCTTGATGCTATGTGCAGATCTTGCAGGCCCGGTAAGACCTCAGCCGCTACCGGGAAGCCACCGGTTACTGTAGTCCGGTTTTGTGTTTCATCACTGCCATAATACCCGGCCGATCGGCCTCGTACTGGCTTAGCCCGTTGGCGCGCAGGTTACAGGCCGCACACTGTCCGCAGCCGTCGCCTTTAATGCCGTTATAGCAGGTCAGGGTTTCATGGCGCACCAGTGCTAACTGGCCCCAGTAATCGGCTAAAGCCCATGTCTCGGCTTTGTTAAGCCACATCAGCGGCGTCTCGAAGCGAATATCTTTTGCCATTCCGAGGCTGACGGCATGGTGCAGTGCTTTCACGAACTCGTCACGGCAGTCCGGGTAGCCGGAAAAATCGGTTTCGCACACGCCGGTAATGATCGCTTCCGCCTTAACCTGGTAGGCGTAAATCGCCGTCAGGGTTAAAAACAGGATATTACGCCCGGGAACGAAGGTATTCGGGATACCGCTGGCTTCCGGCTCATAGTCCGGCACCGGGATGTTATCGCGGGTCAGGCTGCTGACGGCAAGCTCGTTAAGCAACGTCACGTCGAGCACCTTATGGGCAACGGCGCCCAGCTTTAACGCCAGAGAGCGAGCGACGTCAATTTCCGCGCGGTGGCGTTGGCCATAATCAAAAGTGACGCAGTGCACTTCATCGTACTGTTGCAGAGCCTGCACCAGGCAGGTCGTTGAATCTTGTCCTCCGCTGAAGACAACTACGGCGCGTTTCATGGCAATTCCTGACAATCAAAGTGAAAGCGATATGGTAGCGCCTGATGGGCGCGGCGACCAGCTTCATCACGGCGGCGATGCCGGTAGCCAGGCGCTGGCGAAATCAAACCAGCCTCGGGCGTTAAGCTGCAGGCCGTTTACGCCCGGTGGGGCGCTGATGCGATAATTGTAATTAAATAGCGGCGTCATGATGGCATCGTCCATCAGGATATTGAAGACATTGCGCAACGCTTCGTTGCGGCTGCGTTCTTCAGGCTGCGCCTGGACGGCATCGAGGGTGGCCTGCAGATGAGCATACTGTGCCCCGGTCAATAAATGAGGCCACATCGTATCGCAGCGCAGCCACTGTTCCAGCGTGTATTCCGGGGCTTCGCCGATCAGCCGATCGCCCATGACCAAATCCGCCTGCGCCAGCTCCTGGCAACCGTGCCAGTTTTTGGCGTCGTGAAAAATGAGTTTCAGTTCACAGCCGAGAGCGGCAAGCCGTAGGCGAAGCTGTTCTGCCATCGTGTGCAGTTCGACCGGCAGGTGATACAGCAGCGTAAGCTGTTCAGGCAGAGGAACATCCTGATTCTCTGGCCCCAGGGGAATGGTCCAGCCGGGCAACACCTCGTTGCTGGGGGTAATCAAATCTTCGTCAAGCGGAAGTGTCTTCAGCAGTGAAGAGCGGTGAATAAGCGATACCAGACGTTGCGCCTGAGCTTTGCTGAGGCGAGGGCTTTGCCGCAGCGCCAGGTAGCAAAACCCGAGGCTGATGCTATTGCTGACCTGACGTAGATTTGCCAGCTTATCCGGATCGCCAATGGTAATCTGCACCGGGTGGCGGCAGCTGGTGCCCAGATTGTGCTCAAACAGCTGGGGGGCTATCCAGTACTCCACCGCCTGGATCAGCGGATGGTTCAGATGATAGCGCGGATGATTCTCCAGCCGCACCAGCTCCGGACTGAACAGTTTCAGACGGAACGGCCCGCTACCGACCGTTGGTTCATCGGGGTGCGCCAGTACGCTGCCGTCGCTGGCGAGGCGGAACGGTAGCCAGTAATCCGGGCGATGCAGCGTAATCGTCAGACACTGCGCATGGGTGACATCGATCCGGTTAATGTTGGCAAACAGGGTGCGCAGGGCGGGCAGCTCCAGCAACATCAGCAGCCGCCGCCGAAGCTGTGGCGTTTCTATCGGATCGCCATTATGCCAGAACAGCGTTGAGCGGATATAAAACTGCCAGCGCAGGCCGTCCGGCGATACCTGCCAGTGATGGGCTAAATCACCGACCGGAGCGCTGCTTTGCGCCCCGAAGCGCGTCAGACCGGAAAAAATTTGCCCGGCAAGATGTTGTTCGGCGCGGCCGGGTAAAAAACCCGGCTGCAGCGCCTCAAGCGGGCGATAGTAGGGAATGCGCAAAGTCGGCGTATTGTTTTGCCACTGACCGCCAAGAAAAGGCGAAAGCAGCGCCTTCAGCTCTTCCGTCGCCAGCTGAGCCAGCTCAAGTGCGTTTTTCTGCTGGCCTTGACTCAGCGCCAGCTCCATCATCTCATTACGTAAGGCTTCCGGCGCGGTGTGAAAAACCAGCGTGCCGCGTTTTCCGCGCCCGGGAGTCGCCTGCCAGCTCAACCAGCCGGCCTCCTGAGCCTGACGAAGCAGCGTTCGAATATGGCGCTCGCTGCAAAAACAGCGTTCTGCCAGCTCGCTCACGGTCACCTGCTGCGGCGCGCCGGAGGAGGGGAGCCACAGGCGCTGGTACTGGTTCAGCCTGTTCAGTAATCTCATATACACTTCATCCTTCAACCTGCCTCTGCGTTGGCTACGCTTGCTCACCCCGGTCACTTACTGGAGTAAGCTCCCGGGGATTCGCGCACTTGCCGCCTTGATGCAGGCTGAATGATTTTGTGTATATTCACCCCACCTGGCAAGGCTGCCTCTGTGCTGCTCGCGCTTGCTTACCCCGGCTACTTACTGGAGTAAGCGCCCGGGGATTCGCGCACTTGCCGCCTTGATGCAGGCTGAATGATGTTGTGTATATTCACCCCACCTGGCAAGGCTGCCTCTGTGCTGCTTGCGCTTGCTCGCCCCGGCTACTTACTGGAGTAAGCGCCCGGGGATTCGCGCACTTGCCGCCTTGATGCAGGCTGAATGATGTTGTGTATACTCACCCCACCTGACAAGGCTGTCTCTGTGCTGCTTGCGCTTGCTCACCCCGGTCACTTACTGGAGTAAGCTTCCGGGGATTCGCGCACTTGCCGCCTTGATGCAGGCCGAATGATGTTGTGTATATTCACCCCACCTGACAAGGCTGCCCCTGTGCTGCTCGCGCTTGCTCGCCCCGGCTACTTACTGGAGTAAGCGCCCGGGGATTTGCGCACTTGCCGCCTTGATGCAGGCTGAATGATTTTGTGTATATTCACCCCACCTGACAAGGCTGCCCCTGTGCCGCTTGCGCTTGCTTACCCCGGCTACTTACTGGAGTAAGCGCCCGGGGATTCGCGCACTTGCCGCCTTGATGCAGGCTGAATGATGTTGTGTATATTCACCCCACCTGACAAGGCTGCCTCTGTGCCGCTTGCGCTTGCTCACCCCAGTTATCCGAGCGGCCCTTCGGGGCCAGCGCGAGTGCGGTTTATAAACCCGGAACAATAAAATTTATCTATTCACTATTACTTCCGTATATCTCAGGCAATACTGGAACTCAAGTAAAACTCACCGTGCTTTTGGGAGCTCACATGGCAAGACTCGCTGCTTTTGATATGGACGGTACGCTGCTGCTGCCGGACCATCGTCTGGGAACCTCAACGCTCTCAGCGCTGAAGCGCCTGCGCGATCGTGACATCACCCTGACCTTTGCCACGGGACGTCATGCGCTGGAAATGCGCCACGTCATCGGTGAGTTCTCGCTGGATGCCTACTTAATTACCGGCAACGGTACGCGGATTCATGCGCTGGATGGAGAAGAGCTGCATCGCAGCGATCTCGATCCTGGCGTCGCTGAAGCGGTGCTCCACCGTCGCTGGGACACGGCGGCCAGCATGCACGTCTTTAATGATGGTGGCTGGTTTACCGGGCAGGAGATGCCCGAATTGCTGAAAGCGCATATTTTCAGCGGCTTTCGCTATCAGATTTCCGATCCCCGGCGGATGCCGACGGATAACGTCACCAAAGTCTGCTTCTGCGGCGCTCACGACGATCTCCAGCGGCTCAACGTTCAGCTGGCTGAAGCACTCGGGGATCGCGCGCATATTTGTTTTTCAGCGTTCGACTGCCTGGAAGTGCTGCCGAATGGTTGTAATAAAGGCGCTGCGCTGGCGGTACTTAGCCAGCATCTGGGCCTGTCGATGCAGGATTGTATGGCGTTTGGCGACGCCATGAACGACCGCGAAATGCTCGGTAGCGTCGGGCGCGGGGTCATTATGGGTAACGCTATGCCGCAGCTCAAAGCGGAACTGCCGCATTTGCCGGTTATTGGAGACTGCCGCCATGAAGCAGTCTCCCATTTTTTAACTCATTGGCTGGATAATCCCGATCTTCCTTATTCCCCCGAATAAACAGACCCTTCCAGCAAGCCAGGCACCACGGTGTCTGGCTTTTTTTATTGTGTGTTCACCATCGCCGCGATTTTTGCCTGCCACGGAGTGATATCGCCGATCTGACTCGCGACCCACTGCGGGTTGTAATAGCTTTCCAGATAGCGTTCGCCGCTATCGCACAGCAGTGTGACGATAGAACCGGTACGCCCCTCAGCGCGCATACGCACGGCAAGCTCAAGCACGCCCCACATATTGGTGCCGGTGGAGGCGCCGACTTTGCGACCAAGCAGCGTTTCCAGCCACAGGGCGGTGGCGACGCTGGCCGCGTCCGGCACCCGCAGCATCTCATCGACGACGTCAGGAATAAATGATGGCTCGACGCGCGGACGACCGATACCTTCTATTTTGCTTCCTACCGGGCTGCGCAGGCCGGCATCGCGGCTCTGCCAGTAGTCGAGGAACACCGAGTTTTGCGGATCGACGACCAGCAGCTGAGTATCATAGCCCTGACAGCGGATATAGCGGCCAATCGTGGCCGATGTCCCGCCGGTCCCTGCACTCATCACGATGTATGAGGGCTGCGGATGCGGTTCATGGGTCATCTGCCGGAAGATGCTGTCGGCAATATTGTTATTGCCGCGCCAGTCCGTTGCTCGTTCAGCGAAGGTAAACTGATCCATATAATGGCCGTTCAGTTCGCGAGCCAGTCTCTCGGAGGCGGCATAGATTTCACACGCGCTCTCGACGAAGTGACAGCGACCGCCATAAAACTCAATCTGCTCAATTTTACGTTTTGCCGTACAGGAAGGCATGACGGCGATAAACGGCAGACCGAGCAGACGCGCAAAGTAGGCTTCAGAAACCGCCGTCGAGCCGGAAGAGGCTTCGATAATCGTCGTCCCTTCTTTAATCCAGCCGTTACACAGGCCGTAAAGGAACAGCGAGCGCGCCAGGCGGTGTTTCAGGCTGCCGGTAGGATGGGTGCTCTCATCTTTCAGGTAGATCTGAATACCCGGGAACCCGGGCAGCGCCAGGCGAATAAGGTGCGTGTCGGCGGAACGCTGATAATCGGCGTTGATTTCACTGATTGCGTGTTTTACCCAGGCGCTGTTCATCGTCATTTCCTGTTTGTCATTTTGTGCCCAGCTTAGCGGAAGTGTGAGGAAAAATTGTTGCTATTTAGCCTTTCAATTACAATGAAGGGAGAAAATTTTTCTCCAGAGGTGCCCTGTGTTAGATAAAATTGACCGTAAGCTGCTTTCTTTGCTGCAAACTGACTGCACCCTCTCTTTGCAGGCGCTGGCTGATGCCGTTAATCTGACCACCACGCCCTGCTGGAAACGGCTGAAGCGGCTGGAAGATGAGGGGATCCTGCTCGGGCGCGTGGCGCTGCTGGATGCCGAAAAGCTTGGGCTCGGTCTGACGGCATTTGTGCTGATTAAGACCCAGCATCACAGCAGCGACTGGTACTGCCGCTTCGTCAGCGAAGTCACGCAGATGGCGGAAGTCCTCGGCTTCTGGCGTATGGCGGGAGAGTATGATTACCTGCTGCGAGTGCAGGTGGCGGATATGAAACGCTACGATGATTTTTATAAACGGTTGGTGAACAGCGTACCCGGGCTGTCTGATGTCACTTCGAGTTTCGCGATGGAACAGATAAAATACACCACTGCCTTACCTATTGATTAACGGCGTTTGCCGCGACGATTTATACACTCAGGATTTAACTGCTTGCGATTATTTGCTCAACTTAGCTGGTACTTCCGTCGGGAGTGGCGCCGTTATCTCGGTGCGATTGCCCTGCTGGCCATTATCGCCGTTTTACAGCTGATTCCGCCAAAGGTGGTGGGAATCGTGGTTGACGGCGTCACCAGACAACATTACACCGCGGAGAAGGTGTGGATGTGGATCGGCGCGTTAGTCCTGATCGCGGTGATGGTCTATCTGCTGCGCTACGTCTGGCGCGTGCTGCTTTTTGGCGCCTCTTATCAGCTGGCGGTGGAGCTACGGGAGGACTTTTATCGTCAGCTCAGCCGTCAGCATCCGGCCTTTTACCTGCGCCACCGCACCGGCGACCTGATCGCGCGCGCCACCAACGATGTTGATCGGGTGGTCTTTGCCGCGGGGGAAGGGGTGCTGACGCTGGTGGACTCTATGGTAATGGGCTGTGCGGTGTTGATCGTGATGTCAACGCAAATCAGCTGGCAGCTCACTCTGCTGGCGCTGTTGCCGATGCCGGTGATGGCCCTGGTTATCAAGCGTAACGGTGATGCGCTCCATGAACGCTTCCGCGTCGCGCAGGCGGCATTCTCCAGCCTGAACGATCGTACTCAGGAGAGCCTGACCAGCATTCGCATGATTAAGGCCTTTGGCCTGGAGGACCGGCAATCGGCGCAGTTTGCTGCCGATGCGGCGGATACCGGCAGGAAAAACATGCGTGTGGCGCGCATTGATGCGCGCTTTGATCCGACTATCTATATTGCGATTGGCACGGCTAACCTGCTGGCGATTGGCGGAGGGAGCTGGATGGTGCTGCAGGGCAGTATGACCCTTGGCCAACTGACCAGCTTTGTGATGTATCTCGGTTTGATGATTTGGCCGATGCTGGCGCTGGCATGGATGTTTAACATCGTAGAACGCGGCAGCGCGGCCTACAGTCGGATCCGCACGATGCTTGAAGAGGCGCCGACCGTCAACGATGGTCATGAGCTGGCCCCGGAAGGGCGCGGTGCGCTTAGCGTCGCCGTACGCGAATTTATCTATCCGCAGGCGAATAAGGCCTCGCTGGAGAAGGTCAACTTCGTGCTCCAGCCTGGGCAAATGCTGGGCATTTGCGGGCCAACCGGCGCAGGGAAAAGTACGATTCTGGCGCTGATTCAGCGCCACTTTGACGTCACGCAAGGGGATATTCGCTTCCATGATATTCCGCTGACGCGGCTGCAGCTCGATAGCTGGCGCGCCCGGTTGGCGGTCGTGAACCAGACGCCGTTCCTGTTTTCCGACACCGTCGCCAACAACATTGCGCTCGGCAGGCCCGATGCGACGCCGGAGCAAATTGAGCATGTTGCGCGGCTGGCCAGCGTACACGACGATATTCTGCGCCTGCCGCAGGGATATGAAACGGAAGTCGGCGAACGCGGCGTGATGCTGTCCGGCGGGCAAAAACAGCGCATTTCCATCGCCCGCGCGCTGTTGCTGGAAGCGGAGATTCTGATTCTTGACGATGCGCTGTCGGCGGTGGATGGCCGGACCGAGCATCAGATATTGCATAATCTGCGGCAGTGGGGAGAGGGGCGAACGGTTATTATCAGCGCCCATCGCCTGTCGGCACTGACTGAGGCCAGCGAGATTCTGGTGATGCAGCATGGTCATATTGTCCAGCGCGGTCGTCACGATGGACTGGTGGCGCAGCCCGGCTGGTATCGCGATATGTATCGCTATCAACAGCTGGAAGCGGCGCTGGACGATGCGCCGCAGGATCAAGAGGAGGCCGCTGATGCGTAGTTTTTCCGAGCTCTGGCCGACTTTAAAACGGCTGCTGGCCTACGGTTCCCCGTGGCGTAAACCGCTGATTATTGCGGTGGTGATGATGTGGATTGCCGCGGCCGCCGAGGTCAGTGGTCCGCTGCTGATCAGCTACTTTATCGATAATATGGTGGCGAAGAACTCCGTGCCGCTGAAGCTGGTCTGCGGTCTTGCCGCGGCCTATCTCGGCCTGCAGATCCTCGCAGCGACTCTGCACTATAACCAGTCGCTGCTGTTTAATCGCGCCGCCGTTGGCGTGGTGCAGCAGCTGCGCAGTGATGTGATGGATGCCGCGCTGCGCCAGCCGCTGAGCGAATTTGATACCCAGCCGGTCGGACAGCTCATCTCTCGCGTCACCAACGATACGGAAGTGATCCGCGATCTGTACGTCACGGTGGTGGCGACGGTACTGCGTAGCGCGGCGCTGATTGGCGCTATGCTGGTGGCGATGTTCAGCCTTGACTGGCGCATGGCGCTGGTGGCGCTGACGATTTTCCCGGCGGTGTTGATCGTGATGATGATTTATCAACGCTACAGCACGCCGATCGTACGTCGGGTGCGGGCCTGGCTGGCGGATATCAACGACGGCTTTAATGAAGTCATCAACGGCATGGGCGTTATCCAGCAGTTCCGCCAGCAGGCGCGTTTCGGCGAGCGGATGCGCGAAGCCAGCTATGCGCACTATCTGGCGCGGATGCAAACGCTGCGCCTCGATGGTTTCCTGTTGCGCCCGCTGCTGAGTCTGTTCTCAACCCTGGTGCTCTGCGGGCTGCTGATGTTGTTCGGATTTAGCTCGGCGGGCACAATTGAAGTCGGGGTGCTGTACGCCTTTATCAGCTACCTGGGGCGCCTGAATGAGCCGCTGATCGAGCTGACGACCCAGCAGTCGATGCTTCAGCAGGCGGTCGTCGCCGGCGAGCGCGTTTTCGAATTGATGGATCGCCCGCGCCAGGCGTGGGGGCAGGACAGTGCGCCGCTGCGCAGCGGCACGGTGTCGATTGAGAATCTCTCTTTTGCTTATCGCGGCGATCGTCTGGTGCTGCAGGACATTAACCTGGATATTCCGTCCCGTGGTTTTGTGGCGCTGGTCGGTCATACCGGCAGCGGTAAAAGCACCCTGGCCAGCCTGATGATGGGTTACTACCCGCTGAGCAAAGGGGAAATTCGTATCGACGGTCGTCCGCTCGCTTCACTGAGCCACAGCGCCTTGCGCCAGGGCGTCGCCATGGTGCAGCAGGATCCGGTGGTGCTGGCGGATACCTTTTATGCCAACGTCACGCTCGGTCGCGATATCAGCGAGGCGCAGGTCTGGGAGGCGCTGGAGTCGGTGCAGTTGGCAGAACTGGCGCGCGGGATGAGCGAGGGGATTTATACGCAGCTGGGCGAGCAGGGGAATAATCTCTCGGTGGGACAGAAGCAGCTGCTGGCGCTGGCGCGGGTGCTGGTGGATACCCCGCAGATTTTGATTCTCGATGAAGCGACGGCGAATATCGATTCCGGCACCGAACAGGCGATTCAGCAAGCGCTGGCCAAAGTTCGTCAGCACACCACGCTGGTGGTGATTGCGCATCGTCTGTCGACGATTGTTGAGGCCGACACCATCCTGGTGCTCCACCGTGGTCAGGCCGTCGAGCGTGGCAATCATCAGCAGTTGCTGGCAGCAAAAGGGCGCTACTGGCAAATGTATCAGCTGCAGCTGGCTGGTGAAGAGCTGGCTGCCAGCGCGCAGGAAGAGTCGCTTATTGCCTGATGCACTATAAGCAAGCAGTCGTGCTGGCGCGGTTTAGCATGGTGCAAAAATGCAACGCCTTATGCACTGAAATGGTGCGTTTTGGGCGGTGGTCGGCGCTTTTCCGCTATCTTCTGCCGCCGTTCTTCTGTTTTCTTCGTTAAAAGGGCCGCTATGCGGCCCTTTTTCATTTCTGGCATAGCCCTTGCTTTATTCCCTGTGTGTTAGCTGCTGCCATTACGAATTCAGAGCGGAGGGGACTTATGAAGCTGGTTACCGTGGTAATCAAACCATTCAAACTGGAAGATGTGCGTGAAGCGTTATCTTCCATCGGCATTCAGGGCCTGACGGTCACTGAGGTAAAAGGGTTTGGCCGTCAGAAAGGCCACGCCGAGCTGTACCGTGGTGCCGAATACAGCGTCAATTTTCTGCCAAAGGTGAAGATTGATGTCGCGATTGCCGACGATCAGCTTGATGAGGTCGTTGATGTGATTAGTAAAGCGGCCTACACCGGAAAAATTGGCGATGGCAAAATTTTTGTCGCCGAGTTGCAACGCGTTATTCGCATCCGCACCGGCGAAGCCGACGAAGCGGCACTGTAACGTCCAGACCACACAGTGATGGGGATCGAGAAAATGAAAATAGCAACAATGAAAACGGGTCTGGGTTCGCTGGCACTGCTTCCGGGGCTGGCGATGGCCGCACCGGCAGTGGCAGATAAAGCCGACAACGCCTTTATGATGATTTGCACCGCGCTGGTGCTGTTTATGACCATTCCGGGCATTGCGCTGTTCTATGGTGGCCTGATTCGCGGTAAAAACGTGCTCTCTATGCTGACCCAGGTCATCGTCACCTTTGGGCTGGTATGCGTGCTGTGGGTGGTTTATGGCTACACCCTGGCGTTTGGTACCGGCGGCAGCTTCTTCGGCAGCTTCGACTGGGTATTATTGAAAAACATTGAGCTGAAAGCGCTGATGGGAACCTTCTATCAGTACATCCACGTCGCTTTCCAGGGCTCCTTCGCCTGCATCACCGTTGGCCTGATCGTGGGCGCGCTGGCTGAACGTATTCGGTTCTCCGCGGTGCTGATTTTCGTCGTCGTCTGGATGACGCTCTCCTATGTGCCGATTGCACACATGGTATGGGGCGGTGGTCTGCTGGCGACGCACGGCGCGCTGGATTTTGCCGGCGGTACCGTGGTGCATATCAACGCCGCCGTGGCCGGTCTGGTTGGCGCCTATATGATGGGCAAACGCGTTGGCTTTGGCAAAGAAGCGTTCAAACCGCATAACCTGCCGATGGTCTTCACCGGTACGGCAATTCTGTATGTTGGCTGGTTTGGCTTTAACGCCGGTTCCGCGAGTGCGGCGAACGAAATTGCCGCGCTGGCTTTCGTCAACACCGTTGTGGCGACCGCCGCGGCTATTCTGGCCTGGACCTTCGGCGAATGGGCGACCCGCGGTAAACCTTCTCTGTTAGGTGCCTGTTCCGGGGCGATTGCCGGTCTGGTTGGCGTTACTCCGGCATGTGGTTACATCGGCGTAGGCGGCTCACTGATTGTGGGTATCGCCTCCGGTCTGGCGGGTCTGTGGGGCGTAACGGTTCTCAAACGCTGGTTGCGTGTTGATGACCCGTGCGATGTGTTCGGCGTACACGGTGTCTGCGGTATCGTGGGCTGTATCCTGACCGGTATCTTTGCCGCAACCTCTCTGGGCGGCGTTGGCTACGCGGAAGGCGTCACCATGGGCCATCAGCTGCTGGTGCAGCTGGAAAGTATCGGCATCACTATCGTCTGGTCCGGCATTGTGGCCTTCATCGGTTATAAAGTGGCGGATATGACCGTAGGTCTGCGTGTTCCGGAAGAGCAGGAGCGCGAAGGTCTGGACGTCAACAGCCACGGCGAAAACGCCTACAACGCCTGATAAATTGAGTCACTCCAGTAGCAGCAAAGCCTCCCGACGGGAGGCTTTTTTTCGTCAGGAGGGACAACATCAGATGTTACCCGTCGCGCATAACTCCTTACGCGTTACGGTTGCGCATGACCCCTTCCTGCACCGTTGACGCCACAAGCGTGCCATCCTGAGTATAAAACTCACCGCGAACGAAGCCCCGGGCGCTGGAGGCAGAAGTGCTCTCAACGCTGTACAGCAGCCAGTCATTAATGTTGAACGGGCGATGGAACCACATCGAGTGGTCGATCGTCGCCACCTGCATCCCCGGTTCCAGGAACCCGACGCCGTGTGGCTGGAGCGCCACCGGCAGGAAATTGAAATCGGAAGCGTAGCCCAGCAGGTACTGATGGATGCGAATATCCTCCGGCACGGCGCCGTTGGCGCGGATCCACACCTGACGGGTCGGTTCTGCAACGTGGCCCTTCAGCGGGTTGTGAAACTCAACCGGGCGGATTTCCAGCGGTTTGTCGCTGAGGAACTTATCTCTGGCCTGCGGCGGCAGCAGGTGCGCCAGCTTGCGCGCGATGTCGGTTTCGGAAGGCAGAGCATCCGGCGCAGGGGCGGTCGGCATCGATTTCTGGTGCTCATAGCCGGGCTCTGGCGCCTGGAAGGAGGCGGTCATATAAAAAATGGGTTTTCCGTTTTGAATGGCCGCCACCCGACGGGCGCTGAAGCTGTTGCCATCGCGCAGTACTTCGACGTCATAAATAATCGGTTTCTGGCTATCGCCAGGGCGCAGGAAATAGCTGTGGAATGAATGGATCAGACGCTCGGCAGGCACGGTTTCTTTCGCCGCGTACAGCGCCTGACCGACGACCTGGCCGCCAAAAACCTGACGTAAGCCCAGATCTTCACTCTGCCCGCGGAATAACCCTTCTTCAATTTTTTCCAGATTCAATAATGCCAGCAGATTGGTTAGTGCCTGACTCATATTTACCCTCAATCAATGATAACTGCCTTGCGCAGTGCGTATTGAGGCCAAGTATAACCTGGAATCGCAAGTGGTCTGATGGGTGTAATAATCTGAATAAAGGGTCATTTGCAGGAAGAGAACTGAGATCTGTGCCACACTTATCCACGATGCCAATGTTACTGCTCGCCAGTCGGCAGGACATACTCCTGCAAATAAAGGGATGAAAAGGAGAACATAATGAAATTTGCCTATATGTTAAGTGCTTTAGCCGTTGCAACCGCTTTGACCGCCTGCGCGAATAATCACAGCGCCACGACAGCCAATAAGGCGGCTGCCCCCGATCCATATGGCATTGCGTCACTGACTTCTTCGCAGCAGCAGCCTAATGTATCAGGGACTATCTCGATCCGGCAGAGAGTCGCCCTACCGCCGGATGCGGTACTGACAGTCACCTTATCGGATGCGTCGCTGGCCGATGCACCGGCGCATGTCCTGGCGCAGAAAACGGTTCGTACCGAAGGCCAGCAGCCGCCGTATAACTTTGTCCTGCCGTACAACCCGGCGGATATCAAACCGAATGCCCGCATTTTGCTGAGCTCGGCCATTACGGTTAACGGTCAGATGATGTTTATCACCGATACCGTGCAGACGGTGGTGAATGGGGGAGGGAACCGGGCCGACCTGATTCTGGTGCCGGTACAGCAGACGGCCGTACCGGTCGCCAGCAGCGATGCCCCTGCCGCGCAGTAACCCATCTATGCCCCTGCCGAGGGGCATTTTTTTTATCTTCAGTAAATCCAGCGATAGTGCTGCAGATCGATATGGCCGCTGCCGGACACCTGGACACCTTCAGCCAGCAGCGCCTGGCGCTGGCGCTGCAAATCCGGGCCAGTAAGGGAAATGTCGCCGTGGCGGTTGACCACCCGGTGCCAGGGAAGCGTGGAGCCTTCAGGCAGGCGCTTGAGGACCCCGCCAACCTGGCGTGCCGCACGGGGTGAACCCGCGAGCCGTGCTATATCGCCATAGGTGGCGACGTAACCTTGCGGAATTGAGGCCACAATTTGCCAGACCCGCCGGGGAAAAGTGTCGTGAGAATCCATCGTGCGTCCTGTAAACCGGAAAGGCTCAGAATAAGCGCTGACCGAGTGGCTGTACAGCGTCGGGGCTATCCAGGTTTCACGGCCGTGGAAGCGAGCGTCGCAAGCGGAGGCGACGCAGCGTTGCCGGTCTTGCCAGGGTTGTACAGGAAGCTTTTCGCCCGGCGCTGCACAATAAACCAGCATCCGGTTGGGGTTAGCTTGCAATTCGTCGGTCCAGTAGGGATAATGCGGCTGCGCGTTGGATAACGACGCTCTCAATGGGGGCTCTGTTGGTTCTCCCGCAACGCTACTCTGTTTACCAGGTCAGATCCGGAAGGAAGCAGCCAGAGCAGACGACGTGTGTGCCGGGATGTAGCTGGCAGGGCCCCCACCCAATTCTGGGGATCCCTGTTTCTTTCTTTGTTTTTCTCGTGCTCCTGCACACAGCAAAAAAACCGTTTTCGCATCCTGGATGTTGGACTGCTTATCCCTGATTATTCTGCTCCCGAATCGTGCCAGCACGAAGAATAGCGGATAGTTTAAGGATCATCGTGCCTGCCAGTATCGCCTCTAAAAATACCCCCGGTTTATGCTTTAAAAATATATGTCATAAATTTGAAATAATAGTGAAATATTAATGTCATTTTCATGTCACAAATAACTGGCAGATTATCTCTGGGCATTTATTGCCTGTTCGGCAGCTGAAAATATATGTCTGGATCAGTTTGTTAACTTCGTGTATTAATTATGATAAATTTATTGCACGGGAAGCATGACGATGACTACAGTAGTTTTGAACGTAAAAATTGATGCGGAGTTAAAAGAAAAGCTGCGTCATTATGCGGAAGTAAATAACGAGAATCTGGGTACTGCAACGGAGAAACTGCTGCTTCTGGCATTTCAAATGGCAGATTCAGTAGGTGAGGCGGGGGTTTCGGAAGAGGATATCGATAGCCAGCATACCGAAGAAGAAGCTTCTCCATTAACCCCTAAAGAAATCAAAGCATTAAGAAAAATTCTGAAGAAGAAAAAATGAAACAACAACTCTCTACAGCCAGCAACTATAGCGAAGCCTGCGACTTGTTACGTTCAGGGTATGTTAAGCATGTTCGCCTCAACTGGAATATCGGTAGTGATGAGTTCTTTCGCATTGCCTCCGACTGGTGTGATACCGGGGCGAAAATAAAAAAAGATGAAGATGGTTTTATTATCTCGTTAAAAAGTTTTCCCATCCCACGCCAGCATTAATGAAATTTATTCATTGATGTCATCGGGCTGACATATAGCAATGACATCATGAAGTGCAATTTATAAAAAACATCTCATATGCGTCATGGATGATGGTTTTTGACGGGCTGAATCCAGCCCGTCGATATTTTATTATATTATTTTACGCATTCGCGTATTTTCATTCTGCTGCGTAAGACCCGCCCAGACTGGCTGCAGGGTCGTAAATGCGTTGCGCAACTCCTCATCGTCCAGGGTGAAAGGTAAACGCAAGTAGCGGTCAAAGGCGCCAGCCAGGCCGAAGCGCGTTCCGGTACCAATATGAATCCCGATACTCTCCGCTCTTGCTGAGAAGAGCGTCGCCAGCATGCCCGGTAATTCCACCCAAAATGACAGTCCGCCTTCAGGCGATGTGAAGCGCCAGTGGGGAAAGTATTCCGTCATGAGCGCACCACACATATCACGGCGTGCGGCCAGCATTGCTCGACGCGCCGGGAGCCAGGCCCGATCATTTTCGAACAGCCAGCTGCAGGCCAGCTGTTCAAGCAGCGGAGTGCCCAGGTCGAGTGAATCCCGGGCCTGAACTAACGAGGCGATGGTGCGTGAGGAAGCGCGGATCCAGCCGATACGTAATCCCCCCCAGAAACTTTTTCCGGCCGAGCCAATTGTTATCACCGGTGCCTCGGCGTTGAAGGCCGCCAGCGGCGGCGGCGGCGGGGCGTTGTACCATAAATCCACCATTGTCTCATCGACCACCAGCGTCGTACGCGTTTGCGCTGCCATATCGGCCACTCGCTGGCGGGTCACGCTATCCATACAACGGCCGGTAGGGTTGTGGAAATCAGGCATCAGCCAGGCCAGCCGCGGTGCGGTTTGCGCAATGGTTGCCGCCAGTCCGTCGCAGTCCCAGCCGTGCTGCGGCAGGGCGACGCCGACCGGCCGACAGGAGGCGCCCTGAATGGCGCTGATCGCCATGGGATAGGACGGCGCGTCAATCACTACGCGGTCGCCTGGCCCGGTTAGCAGGCGAAGCACCAGCGAAAATGCGCTCAACGCGCCGTTCACAATCATCACTTCCTCGCTGCGGGTTGGAAGACCTCGTTCGCAGTAGCGGCGGGCTATCGCCTCCCGCAATACCGGCAGCCCGTGCTGGTCGTAACCGGTATGGGACAGATGTTGCGGCAGCATCGTCAGGGCCTGATGATAGGCCTGGTGTATCTCTGGTCCGGCGCTCAGGGCGGCGGTGGCCAGATTGACCGATGATGGACGGAAGTCCGCTGTTGTCACCGTGTCCGCTCGTTCCGGCAGCGCGATACGCGAACCGCTTCCCTGACGACTGTAAAGATAACCCTCTTCACGCAGCTGGCCGAGCGCGCTGGCGATGGTGGTGCGGCTGACGTTCAGGGCCGCGGCCAGCTCCCGTTCGCCCGGGAGCCGCGTTTCCAGCGTCAGGCGACCATCAAGAATCAGCAGACGCAGGGCGTCCGCCAGCTGGCGCCAGAGCGGCGTTCGGGTCGAAGACTCTTGCCAGTGGCCCAGCAGGCGTACCAGCGATTGCGTACCGAAGCGACGAGAAACCATAGCGATCCACTTTTAAAAAACTGGCCATTAATTATCAATCCATTTTTGCCGATGATGGCGAGGTCCGCAATCATCCAGAGGTAAAAAATGTTACGTCGATTAGTGCAGCTCTATATCGGTCTTGTTCTGTACGGCGTGTCGACCGCGTTGTTTGTTCATGCCAATCTGGGTGCCGATCCGTGGGATGTTTTTCATCTCGGCGTCGGTAAGCAGTTTGGCCTCGATTTTGGCACGGTGATTATTCTGACCGGGGCCGCGGTGCTGCTGTTGTGGATCCCGCTGCGTCAAATGCCGGGTCTGGGAACGGTCAGCAATGTGATTGTGCTGGGGCTGGCGGCAAACGCGACGCTGGCCGTCCTGCCGCCAATGGAGTCGCTGGTGCTGCGCAGCCTGATGCTGATCGGCGCCATCGTACTGAATGCTCTGGCCACGGGGATGTATATTGGCGCCGGTTTTGGCCCCGGACCGCGTGATGGACTGATGACCGGTTTGCATGCCCGTACCGGGTGGTCTTTGCGGGGGATCCGCACCGTCATTGAACTATCGGTGCTGGCGATCGGCTGGGCGCTGGGTGGTACCGTTGGCGTCGGTACCGTGCTTTATGCGCTGACGATTGGGCCGCTTATCCAGCTGTGTTTACCCTGGTTTCGCCAGCCGACGGTGCGCAAAACGGTCACCGCTACCGGTGAGGCGGTCTCCTGATTTTATCCCGTAATAAGGGATGAGGGCTAAACTTAGCCTTACAGATGCGGTCGGGTTCGCCGGTCGCGCTGTTCACTTCGGAGATCATACTCATGAAGTACGTTGATGGTTTTGTCGTTGCCGTGCCCGCGAAAAATAAGGAGGCCTATCGCGAGCTGGCAGCAAAGGCCGCACCGCTGTTTAAAGAGTTTGGTGCGCTACGGGTGGTGGAGTGCTGGGCGGACGATGTGCCGGACGGTAAGCTCACCGATTTTCGCATGGCGGTGAAAGCCGGGAGCGACGAAGAGGTCGTGTTCAGCTGGATAGAATATCCGTCAAAAGAGGTGCGCGATGCGGCGAATGCCACCATGATGGCCGACCCAAGGATGAAAGCGTTAGGCGATAGCATGCCGTTTGATGGTAAGCGAATGATTTTCGGCGGCTTCCTGCCGTTACTGGATGAATAATCTGTCCCGCCGTCCCTTTCCTGTGGAAGGGGGCGGCAGTGGCGTGGTCAGGATACTTTGGTAAACAGGTGGCGATAATCGCGCACGTCGCCGTCGGTACGAAACAGACCGCCGCCGCTATAGTGCAGTGTCTGTGGCCACCTGGGCTGCGGTTTTACGTTTGCCGCCACCACTTCAAAAATAAAGAAGTTATAGCTGTCCACCAGCGCATCGTCGAAGAGCCGGCATTCAAAACTGGCGTGGCATTCGGCAATTGACGGCGCGGACACCTGTTCACTGGCTTCCGCGGTGAGCCGGAAGGCAGCAAACTTGTCTACCGCGTCACCGTCACAGTTCCCGATTCTGGCGACCGTCTCCGCCATGGCGGCGTCAGGCAGGTTGATAACGCACTCCCCGCTGCGGCGAATCATGTCGAAACTGATGTTGCCGGCGGAAATCATGCACCCTACCAGCGAGGGGGAAAACTCCAGCACCGTATACCAGCCAAGGGTCATGATATTATTTCGATCCTGCCAGCGGCTGCTGATTAAGACGACCGCGCCGGGTTCCAGCCAGTGGCGCACATCGTGTAAAGGCCAGGGATGTTTTTGCATCAGGGAGCTCTCCCTTCATGGATTTACCTTAAGCGTAGCGCATGCGCTTTAAGGTTATTTTCCGCCCACAGAATAAACTGCTCTTTCGGCAATGCCGGGCTGTACAGCCAGCCCTGGGCGTAGAGCACATCGTGGCGACACAGCCAGTCGCGCTGTTCTGCTGTTTCGACGCCTTCGGCAATGGTAGCCAGGTGGAGCGCTTTTGCCATTTTGATGATATGCGGCGTCAGCGGCTTATATTCGAGGGTATCGACGAAGGATTTGTCAATTTTCAGGGTATCGACATCCAGTTTTTGCAGGTAGCTGAGGCTGGAATAACCGGTCCCGAAGTCATCGATCGAAATGCTGTGTCCCGCCTGACGATAGCGGGCGATCACCGGCAGAGTGGTTTCGGGATCGACGAAACCGCGCTCCGTCAGCTCAAGCGTAATTTGCGCAGGCGCGATCTCCCACTGCTGTAGCCGATCGGCCAGAAGGGCTGGCAGAGTAGGTGAGCGCAGATCGTCGACCGACAGATTAATCGAAATGTGGAGTTCCGGATGCGTGTGCAGCCACGGGCCGAGCTCGGCGAAAATTTTCCGCACAATATCTTCAGTTAAATGGGTAATGAGCCCGGTCTCTTCGGCAAGCGGAATAAAAATATCCGGCGATAAAAAGCTGCCGTCGGGCTGCTGCCAGCGCGCCAGGGCTTCGGCGCCGACGATTTTGCCCTCCTTCAACGAGACGATGGGCTGGTAATGGACCCGAATCGCGTCGGAGTGCAGCGCATCCAGCATCCCATAGCGTGGAGAGCGTAAGGTGCGCAGTAGTCGCAGTAGCAAAAATGAGGTCAGCAGACTGATAAACAGGCCGAGGGGAAGCCACAGCACCAGCTGGTGGCGGAATTTTTCCTGCAGCGGTAGCGTGGATGACCAGGTGGCGATAGCCAGCCCCAGTTCTGGAATACGATGGAGGCGATAAACCGTGTTGTCGACGGTGAGCGTCTGGCCATCCAGGTGCTTGATTTGCTCCCAGACCACCGGGTTGAGAGGCTCGCTGCTGGTAATCACCTGCTTGTCTTTGGTGCCAAACAGAATCGCATGAATATTTTCCTGGCCGGGCGAAATGATATCGATAAATGAGGCGGGATCGATCATCACGACATGATTCTTACTGCCTAGCGCCGTCATTTTGCGCTTCAGGCCGAGATCGTTGACTGAAGTGAGCCAGGCCCGATAACCGTCGGTGGTGATGTGATCGGGGTCAGGAAAGGAGACTGGGGGACTGCGATCTTCAAGAGAAGAACATTGCGGCACCGAACCTTTGAGCCAAAGCACCTCCTGCACATAGCGGTGGGTATAGGCGATTCGGCGCATCGCGAGCAGATGCTGTGGGCTGCAGGCGGCTGCGCTGTGGGCATCGGCTTCCTGCAGCGCTTCTCGTGCCTGGCTCGCCACCTGCTGGATGCGCATCAGCACGCGGGAAGAGTAGTTATCCAGCTCGGAATAAAACAGTATTTTTGCCTGGTTGGTCGCCAGCCAGATGCTTAAGGCTATCGGCACAATGACGGCGAGTATCAATACCCCGGTTACCAGACTCACCAGATTCCTGGTCGTCATGCGCATATCCTTATGTTATTGGGGATTTGATCAGTATATCCGATAGCGGAGAAAGGTCGCAGACGAGCGACAATTATTATTGGATTTAAAAAATGCCCGAATCACGACATAGCGCGGATATCGGGCTAACAGTGGATGATCCGCAGCGGTCGAGGCAATGAGCGGCGCGGATTAAAACGAGGGCTGGAGCTGGCATGCCGATAGCTTGCGTTATCAGCATCCAGGTTCAGTTTACAGCGTCATCATGACAGCCAGATGTTTTTTAATGAGCATCTGGCGCAGTAATATCGGCGCTGATCCGCAGATCGTTTTCATCAAAAACCATACAGAAGCGGTCGTCAAAGGCGACGTCGATTTTCTGCCACGGGCGGAAGTGCACATCGCCGGGCAGCAGAATTTTCACGTTGTCATGGCCATAGCACTGGCCGAACAGGTAGGTGTTGTTCCCCAGGCGTTCAACCACTTCACACTGAAACTCCACTACCGTACCGCTGCGAACGTCGGTCGACAGGTGTTCCGGGCGAATCCCCAGCGTCACCGCGTCACCGGGTTGCAGCGGCGAGGTGGTGATATTCAGCGTCAGGCTATGCTGCTGCGCCATCTGTACGGTGAGCTGACCCGGCTGCCAGGCGCTGACCGTGGCGGGCAGGAAGTTCATTTTCGGAGAGCCGATAAAACCGGCGACGAACCGGTTGACCGGGTTGTAGTACAGCGACATCGGCGATCCCATCTGCTCGACTTTCCCGTAGTTCATCACCACGATTTTATCGGCCAGGGTCATCGCTTCCACCTGATCGTGGGTGACATACACCATAGTGGTTTTCAGCTCATGGTGCAGTTTGGCGATGTGCAGACGCATCTCGACGCGCAGCTCCGCATCCAGGTTCGAGAGCGGCTCATCAAACATAAACACCCGCGGGTTACGTACGATGGCGCGGCCGATTGCCACACGCTGACGCTGGCCGCCGGAGAGCTGTTTCGGTTTTCGGTCCAGCAGATGGGTCAGCTGTAGCGTTTTGGCGACCATTTCGACCTGACGACGAATTTCGTCCTTCGGCACTTTATTGACCTTCAGGCCATAGCCCATATTTTCCGCCACCGTCATGTGCGGATAGAGCGCATAGGACTGGAAAACCATGGCCACGCCGCGATGGGCGGGCACCACATCATTCATCACCTCATCGCCGATCAGCACCTCGCCATCGCTGACCTCCTCAAGTCCGGCAATCATCCGCAGCAGGGTCGATTTCCCGCAGCCGGATGGCCCGACAAAGACCGCAAATTCACCGTCTTCGATATCAAGATTGACCTGGTGCAGCGTCACGGTAGTACCAAACCGTTTGGTGACATTCCTCAGTCGTATATTGGACATCAACATTCCCCGGGGTTAGTAATCGTTATTTGCCGTTGGGATTAGGGTTGCAGCGGTTTTTTGTATTACGTGTAACAACCAGGCTCAACAATGCTCAACAGCGCTGAAATCATGGAATGACTATAACTTCCCGTATTTTTGAGCCCTACATCGATGTTTCATTTCTGCAATCACGATCACACAACTGGTAGTCTGGTGTAGTTTTATACGCCTTCAAAGCGTAGCGTATAACAAATCAGGAAAAACTGGATTTAGCGTTGTAAGTCGCCATTTATCAGTTGATTCATACACAGTGATAAATGAAGTTATCAAATAAAAACCAATAAATTGTTATACCTTCACATGAGGTTGATAATGAAAAAGAACATCCTTGCTGCACTTATCCTCACGACTCTGGCTGCCGGGCAGCTTGTCAGCCTGCAGGTCCACGCCGCCGGTCAGCTGAACGTCTGGGAAGACATCAAAAAATCCGACGGGATTAAAGCGGCGATCGGCGATTTTGAAAAACAGTACGACGTTAAGGTCAACGTGCAGGAGATGCCCTATGCACAACAGCTGGAAAAGCTGCGCCTTGATGGCCCTGCCGGCATTGGCCCGGATGTGCTGGTGATCCCCAATGACCAGCTCGGGGGAGCGGTAGTGCAGGGGCTGCTGTCGCCGCTGACGCTGGATCAGGCGAAGCAGGAGGTATTCACCCCGGCGTCAATTAATGCCTTCCGGATGGATAACGTGCTGTATGGCGTGCCGAAAGCGGTGGAAACCCTGGTGCTGATTTACAACAAAGCGCTGATCGACAAACCGCTGGATAGCCTGCAGGCGTGGTTCGACTATTCGAAAGCGCAGCGGGCGGAGAACAAATATGGCCTGCTGGCCAAGTTCGATCAGATCTATTACAGCTGGGGCGCGATTGGTCCGATGGGCGGCTATATCTTCGGCAAAAACGAGAAGGGCGGTTTTAATCCGCAGGACGTCGGTTTGAATAAACCCGGCGCGGTCGAAGCCGTTACCTTCCTGAAAAAATTCTATAGCGACAAGGTCTTCCCGGCGGGGATCCTCGGAGATAACGGGCTGAATGCCATCGATTCGTTATTCACGGAGAAGAAAGCGGCGGCGGTGATCAACGGTCCATGGGCGTTCCAGCCGTACGAAGCGGCGGGGATTAACTACGGCGTCGCGCCGCTGCCGATGCTGCCAGACGGCAAACCGATGAGCTCGTTCCTTGGCGTAAAAGGTTACGTGGTGTCGACCTGGAGCAAAGACAAAGCGCTGGCGCAGCAGTTTATTGAGTTTATCAACCAGCCTCAGTACGTGAAGGCGCGCTATGTGGCAACCGGCGAGATCCCGGCGCTGAAAGCCATGATTGACGATCCGCTTATCAAGAATGACGAGAAAGCCAGCGCGGTGGCGGTGCAATCCGCTCGCGCCACGGCGATGCCGGGGATCCCGGAAATGGGCGAAGTGTGGGGGCCGGCGAACGCGGCGCTGGAGCTCAGCCTGACCGGCAAACAGCCGCCGCAGGCGGCGCTCGATAATGCAGAGAAACAGATCAAGATGCAGATCGAGGCTATGCAGGCCAGCAACCAGTAATCGCGATGTCCGTCATTGTAAGGTAACAGGCGCGTTGGCCGCTGACCTGTTACCCGGATTATCAGGGCATAGATGTAAAAAAGCGGGAGGAGGACCTCCCGTTTTCAGAAGGAGTGGTGTGTGATTATCAATCCCAGCGAAAATATTGCCGAGTCGCGCGGCGCAGGTCGTCATGCGTGGTGCGGCCTGCTGCTGGCTGTCGTGCCGGGTTTTGGCCAGTTTTATCATCGCCAGTGGCTGAAGGGGCTTGTCTTCCTGGTTCTGCTGAGCAGTTTCATGGGCGTTTTTTATGACTTCCTGCAAGAAGGACTGTGGGGGCTCTACACCCTGGGTGAGGAAGTCCCGCGGGATAACTCCATTTTCCTGTTGGCGGAAGGGATCATCAGCGTGCTGATCGTCGCTTTTGGCCTGCTCATTTACTCTCTTTCGCTGCGTGATGCCTGGGTTAACGGCAAAAAGCGCGATGAAGGCGTGGCGCTGAACAGCGTGCGCAAACAGTATCAGATGCTGTTGAACCAGGGGTTTCCCTATCTGATGATCAGCCCCGGCTTTATTCTGCTGGTGTTCGTCGTCATCTTCCCGATTCTCTTTGGCTTTGCCATCGCGTTCACCAACTACAACCTCTACCACACGCCGCCGGCGAAGCTGGTGGATTGGGTGGGTTTTAAAAACTTTATCAATATTTTCACGCTCTCTATCTGGCGCTCGACCTTCTTTGACGTGCTGCAGTGGACGGTGGTGTGGACGCTGCTGGCGACGACCCTGCAATGCACCGTCGGTGTGCTGCTGGCAATCCTGGTGAACCAGAAAGATCTGCGCTTTAAACCGATGATTCGCACCATTTTTATCCTGCCGTGGGCGGTTCCGGGTTTTGTCACTATCCTGGTGTTTGCGGGGATGTTTAACGACTCGTTTGGGGTGATCAATAACGCGATTCTGTCGTTCTTCGGCATTGGCCCGAAGGCGTGGCTGACCGATCCGTTCTGGACGAAAACTGCGCTGATCATGATGCAAACCTGGCTGGGCTTCCCGTTTGTCTTCGCCATGACCACCGGCGTGCTGCAGGCGATTCCTGACGACCTTTATGAAGCCGCGACTATGGACGGAGCCAGCGCGTTTACCCGCCTGCGGACCATTACGCTGCCGCTGGTGCTGTACTCGATCGCGCCGATCATTATCACCCAGTACACCTTCAACTTTAACAACTTCAACATCATTTACCTGTTCAACAACGGCGGGCCAGCGGTCGCCGGTTCGAACGCCGGCGGGACGGATATTCTGGTGTCGTGGATCTACAAACTGACGATGTCGTCTTCGCAATATGCCATTGCGGCGACCATTACTATCCTGCTGTCGATTTTTGTCGTCGGCCTGGCACTGTGGCAGTTCCGCGCCACCAAATCCTTCAAAAACGACGACATGGCGTAAGGGAAGCAACATGGCTAAATCACCCAGTATTAAACGCGAAAAGTGGATTCGCCTGTCACTCACCTGGCTGATTGTTATCCTGGTCTCGGTGGTGATTATCTATCCGCTGGTCTGGACCGTCGGCGCGTCGCTGAATGCCGGAAACAGCCTGCTCAGCACCTCGATTATTCCGGAGAACCTGTCATTCCAGCACTATGCCGACTTGTTCAACGGCAATGTGAACTACCTGACCTGGTACTGGAACTCGATGAAAATCAGCTTCATGACCATGGTGCTGACTTTAATCAGCGTCAGTTTTACCGCCTACGCCTTTTCCCGCTTTCGCTTTAAAGGGCGGCAGAACGGGCTGATGTTGTTCCTGCTGCTGCAGATGATCCCGCAGTTTTCTGCGCTGATTGCGATCTTCGTACTCTCGCAGCTGCTGGGGCTGATCAACAGCCATCTGGCGCTGGTGTTGATCTACGTTGGCGGCATGATCCCGATGAATACCTGGCTGATGAAGGGCTATCTCGACGCGATCCCGAAAGATCTGGATGAGTCGGCAAGAATGGACGGCGCCAGCAGCTTCCGTATCTTCTTCGAGATAATCATGCCGCTGTCAAAACCGATTCTCGCGGTGGTGGCGCTGTTTTCATTTACCGGTCCGCTGGGCGATTTTATTTTGTCGAGCACCATCCTGCGTACGCCGGACAAATACACGCTGCCGATCGGCCTGTACAACCTGGTCGCGCAAAAAATGGGCGCCAGCTATACCACCTACGCGGCAGGCGCGGTGCTGATTGCCGTTCCGGTCGCGATTCTCTACCTGGCATTACAAAAATACTTTGTTTCCGGCCTGACCTCTGGCAGTACAAAAGGATAACCCCATGAAAAGATTAACACCCGCGTTGCTTGCTGTTTGTCTGGCATGCAGTTTTTCCCCTTCTGCTCTGGCTGCCGAGGCGCTGCAAACGCGCGCATTTCGCGCGATGCCTGCGGATTTTATTAAAGGCGCAGATATCTCCACGCTGCTGGATGCGGAAAAGCACGGGGCAAAGTTTTATAACCACAACAACCAGCTGCAGGATCCGATCGCCATTTTGAAAGCCGATGGCGTGAACTATGTCCGCCTGCGCCTGTGGGTTGACCCGAAAGATGCGCAGGGTCAGGGCTACGGCGGCGGTGATAACGATCTGGCGGCAACGCTGGCGCTGGCGAAGCGGGCAAAAGCGCAGGGCATGAAGCTACTGCTGGATTTCCACTACAGCGATTTCTGGACTGATCCGGGTAAACAATTCAAGCCGAAGGCCTGGGAAAAAATGGATTATCCGCAGCTGAAAACGACTATCCACGACTACACCCGTGACACCATCGCCCGCTTTAAGCAGGAAGGCGTTCTGCCGGATATGGTGCAGATTGGCAATGAGATCAACGGGGGCATGCTGTGGCCGGAAGGCAAAAGCTGGGGGCAGGGCGGCGGCGAATTTGACCGTCTGGCGGGTCTGCTGAATGCGGCCATCGACGGCCTGAAAGAGAATCTGAAGAATGGCGAACAGGTGAAAATCATGCTTCATCTGGCTGAAGGTACGAAGAACGATACCTTCCGCTGGTGGTTTGATGAAATCAGCAAGCGCAACGTACCGTACGACATCATCGGCCTGTCGATGTACACCTACTGGAACGGCCCGATCGGTGCGTTGAAAGCGAATATGGATGATATCAGCCGGCGCTATAACAAAGATGTGATAGTCGTGGAGGCCGCCTATGCCTATACCCTGGAAAATTGCGATAGCGCAGAAAACAGTTTCCAGGCCAAAGAAGAAAAAGAGGGCGGTTATCCGGCCACGGTACAGGGACAATATAATTATATTCACGATTTAATGCAGGCCGTTGCCGATGTTCCCGACCAGCGCGGGAAAGGTATTTTTTATTGGGAGCCGACCTGGATTGCCGTGCCGGGAAATACCTGGGCCACGCCAGCGGGCATGAAATATATCCACGATGAATGGAAACAGGGTAATGCCCGGGAAAATCAGGCGTTGTTTGATTGCCAGGGGAAAGTATTACCTTCAGCGAAAGTCTTTAATTAATCGTTAAGTTTTACACTTCAGGATGTTTATTATGAATAAATTTGCGCCTTTGAGTCCGAAGGTCAATGCATTATTGCATGGCGCTGACTATAACCCGGAGCAGTGGGAGAATTATCCCGGTATTATCGATCAAGATATTGCCATGATGCAGCAGGCTAAATGCAATGTCATGTCGGTGGGGATTTTCAGCTGGGCCAAACTTGAACCTCAGGAAGGCGTATTTGAATTTGGCTGGCTGGACAGCATTCTGGATAAGCTGTTTGCCGCCGGTATTCACGTGTTTCTGGCTACGCCAAGCGGCGCGCGCCCGGCCTGGCTGTCGCAGGCCTATCCGCAGGTGCTGCGGGTGGGACGCGACCGGGTACCGGCGCTGCACGGCGGACGGCATAACCACTGTATGACGTCACCGGTTTATCGGGAGAAGGTTTTTAAAATCAACAGCCTGCTTGCGGAACGCTACGCACAGCATCCGGCGGTGCTCGGCTGGCATATTTCCAATGAATATGGCGGAGATTGCCATTGTGAACGCTGTCAGGCGCGGTTTCGCGACTGGCTGAGAGCGCGCTACCAGACGCTGGAAAACCTCAATCACGCCTGGTGGAGCACCTTCTGGAGCCACACCTACAGCGACTGGTCGCAGATTGAATCACCGGCACCGCAGGGGGAAGTGTCCATTCACGGGCTGAACCTCGACTGGCGTCGCTTTAACACGGCGCAGGTCACCGACTTCTGCCGCCATGAGATTGCCCCGCTGAAGGCGGCGAATGCTGACCTGCCGGTGACAACCAACTTCATGGAGTATTTCTACGATTACGACTACTGGCAGCTGGCGCAGGCGCTGGATTTCATCTCCTGGGATAGCTATCCGATGTGGCATCGCGACAAAGATGAAACCACGCTGGCCTGCTATACCGCGATGTACCATGACATGATGCGCAGCCTGAAAGGCGGCAAGCCGTTTGTGTTGATGGAATCAACGCCGAGCGCCACCAACTGGCAGCCGACCAGTAAATTGAAAAAGCCGGGGATGCATATTCTCTCCTCAATGCAGGCTGTCGCCCACGGCGCAGACTCAGTTCAGTATTTCCAGTGGCGTAAGAGCCGTGGCTCGGTGGAGAAATTCCACGGTGCGGTCATTGACCACGTCGGTCATCTGGATACCCGCGTCGGCCGCGAAGTGAGCCGGCTGGGTGAGATGCTCAGTCGCCTGCCTGGCGTGGTTGGCTGTCGTACCGATGCCAAAGTGGCAATTATCTTTGACCAGCAAAACCGCTGGGCGCTGGATGATGCGCAGGGCCCGCGCAATCTCGGTATGGAGTATGAAAATACCGTTAATGAACACTACCGGCCATTCTGGGAGCAGGGTATTGCGGTCGATATCATCGATGCCGATGGTGACCTGAGCGCCTACCAGCTGGTTATCGCCCCGATGCTGTATATGGTTCGCGACGGCTTTGCCGGGCGTGCCGAAGCGTTTGTCGCCGGCGGAGGCCATCTGGTGACTACCTACTGGACGGGAATCGTTAATGAGTCCGATCTTTGTCATCTTGGCGGTTTCCCGGGGCCTCTGCGCAACCTGCTGGGCATTTGGGCGGAGGAGATTGATTGTCTGAATGACGGCGAGCGCAATCTGGTTCAGGGGCTGGCAGGCAATGAAGGCGGGTTACAGGGGCCGTATCAGGTACGCCATCTGTGCGAGCTGATTCATGCCGAAAGCGCCCGACCGCTGGCAACCTATCGTGATGATTTCTACGCCGGCCGCCCGGCGGTTACGGTGAATCATTTTGGCAAGGGGAAGGCCTGGCATGTCGCCTCACGCAACGACCTGGCTTTCCAGCGCGATCTCTTCGCGGTCATCAGCCGGGAGCTGGCCTTACCGCGGGCGATAGAGAGTGAGCTTCCCCCGGGCGTGGTCGCCACGGCACGCACCGACGGCGAAACGACCTATGTTTTCTTGCAGAACTACAGCGCGCAGCAGCACAGCGTAAACCTGCCGCAGGGTTATCAGGACAGTCTATCCGGCGCGGCCATTAGCGCGCCGTTGACCTTAACGGCGTGGGACTGCCGTATTCTCAGTCGTAAAGCCTAATCACTGCGTTATCTGAGCCTGCTCCTGCGAGCAGGCTTTTTTTTACCTTGATATTATCAGGAGTGCATGATGGTCAGTTTAAAATCCTTTCTGCATTATTTCGCCCAGCCTCGCCAACCGGTGCCGTTAAGTGATGTTGAAAAGCAACAGCTACAGGATCTCATTCAGGCGTTTGGTGGGGAGGGGAATATTGTTAATGTCGACGCCTGTATTACGCGTTTGCGGGTCACGGTTAATAATCTGGCGATTGTCGATTCTCAGGCGCTACAGCAGCAAGGGGCGCTGGGCGTAATTATTCTCGGGCAACAGGTTCACGCTATTTTCGGCAAGCAGTCTGACACCCTGCGTCAACTATTAGATGAGCATTTTACTAGCCGGAAATAAAAGTAATAAATAAAAAGGGATAACTCCATATAGAGTTATCCCGAAAACAAGACAAAGACAACAATGGCAATAATCATTACCGGAGGGTAATTACGACCTTACAGCTGGAGATAAAACACGTTCAGATAACAAAAATACTTTTACCACCAGGCTTCGACCTGAACACCGAAGTTCCACGTATTGCTGGCGGTTTGATCTTCAAACGGTTTGCCATTCTCGGAATCATTGAGATAGGAGGCAAAAATACGTAATTCCGGGCGTGACATAAAGTCCGGGCCATCGGCCAGACCCAGCGCAATGGTGTATTTCTCGCCGGCCTGTTTGTAGTCGGTATTGTTCTTATAGCTGTCTTTCTGGTAGAAACCGCCGACTTCGCCAATCAAACGGACATACTCGGTGAACTGATACTGTCCGCGTGCGACCAGAGAGAGTAAGCGCGTTTTGTTGGTATAGTCGGTGATGTCGTCGGCGGAGCCCCAGGTCAGCACATGGTTAATCGAGAATTTGTCGGTAATCGGAATCAGACCGGTGTTGATCACGCGATAGCCGGTGGCATCGTTGACATAGTTCCACATGTCGTACCAACCGCCGCCCTGGGAGACCATGTTCTGCGCCAGCCCTTTATTTGCATACTGCAAAACCAGCTTGTTGTAGCCGCCCAGCATATCCTGGCTGATTTCACCGGTCAGCATCACGCCGTTATCGGCATCGTACAGCCCACCGTAGCTATCCTGTTTTTTGGTGGTGTTAGGCATTGCGTAGTCGATACCAAATTCGGTCCAGGCGCCGGACCACGGTTTCCAGCCCGCATAGCGCAGATCGACATAGTTGATATTGACGTTGCTGTCGCCATCGACGCGGTAATCGACGTCGTTTGCGTCACCGCGGATCCAGGCAAGTGAAACGGCGCCTGGGCCTAAGCTATAGTTTTCGATCCCGGCGCCGGAACCGGAGATGTTCCAGTATTTGGTATCAATGATGTGCAGATCGTGGCGCTGGTAGTAGCGCTTGCCGCCCCAAATTACCGCGTTAGGATCGCCGGGGATCAGGCCTTTAATTTGCAGGTTCAGCTGACGCAGGCCAAACTGCGCGTCGTCATTGAGGGTGGTTTCGTTATCGTTAGAACCGTCAGAGACCATGCTGACCATGCTATCGAGATAGAAGCTGACGTCATCCTTCTTATACACCTCAGAACCCAACTCCAGCTCGCCATAGGTATCGGATTCGTTACCCAGACGACCAATTTTGTTTTTTTGCCATTCGGCCAGACTGCCATCCCCGGAGACCCCAACCCCGGCACGCATATAACCATGAAAATCAATTCCAGGAACAGAGGCGGAAGCCGCGAGCACGGATGGTGAAATCAGCGCGGCGGCCAACGCAACAGAGACTGTGCGCAGCGTAGTGTTCATGTCTATCCTCTTATTGTTTTGTATTACGTTCACATTAACGATGTCATGAAATGCCTAAACGTAATTTCAGGCAATTTAATGATCGTGATAGTGTGATTAACTGCAAATAAAATGGCGCAATTTGTTACGGTTAGTGAGTCCATTCACAATTTGATGTATTGTGAGCGTAATACTTTTATTGTCATTTTTTAGCATGGTAACGTTGCAGGGCGCGTTTTTTTAAATGGCCCCTGTTACAATCCAGGGATAACAACATAAGGAACCGGACCATGAAGTCGAAAAGCGCAACCTTAGAAGATGTCGCGCGTCATGCAGGCGTCTCCTATCAGACCGTGTCCAGGGTGCTCAATAAATCTGCTAATGTATCCGAGGCCACGCGTCGTAAGGTGGAGAAATCCATTGAGCTGTTGCGGTATGTCCCTAACCGCCTGGCTCAACAGCTGGTGGGCAAGCAAAGTCGGACCGTCGGTCTGGTGACGATTTCACTGTCGTTGCACGCGCCTTCTCAGGTCGCCGCAGCGGTAAAACGCTATGCGAATGTGGAAGGTTATCAGGTGTTAATTTCTATGATTGATGAGAGCGTCAATCAAAGTATTCAGGAATCCATCAATGAGCTGAAGTCCCAGCTGGTTGATAAGGTGATCATCAACGTGCCTCTGGAGACCGAACAGGCCCAGAAAATCGCGGCTGACAACGATGATATCGTTTGTCTCTTTCTCGATGTCGATCCCTACAGCTCCGTGTTTAACGTTTCGTTTAATCCGGCTGACGGCACCCGCGCGAGCGTCAAATATCTGTATGAAATGGGCCATCGGGAGATTGCGCTGCTGGCCGGGCCGGAAAGCTCCGTCTCGGCAAAATTGCGCCTGAAGAGCTGGATAGAGACGCTGGCAGGGTACGGGCTACAGCCGGTGACGGTGATTCGCGGTAACTGGGACGCGCAGAGCGGCTATGCGGGCGCGCTGCAGATGCTGCGTGAGACGCCGAAATTTACGGCGGTGCTGGTGGGGAATGACCAGATGGCGCTGGGGGTCCTGAGCGCGTTTCACCAGCATCAGGTGCCGATTCCCGGTGAGAAGTCGGTAATTGGCTACGATGATACGTATGAAAGCTCATTCTTCTACCCGGCGCTGACGACCGTGTCGCTGGATCTGGATTTACAGGGGAAAGAGGCCGTACGCCGTATTCTTGATAGCGGCGATAGCGAAACCTCGCATACCTCTTCAATCCTGCCAGCCCGGCTGGTAGTGCGTCATTCCACCGGACCAAAAACGGAGCAGGGGAAAGACCTACAGGCCATTGCAGAACAGCTGCGTGCGCTTGCTCATCAACTGAATCCTTAATCTCTTACGGGCGGTTTGCGCCGCTCGATTTTTCATCCCCGAGCTTCTCATGGTTGATCTTTGTCTTTTTGCGGCGTAACCTTATTGTTATGTTATAACATATCTATTGAGGTTATCATGAAAGACAATATCCATCCGCATTATCGTACCGTTGTGTTCCATGACACCAGCGTGAATGAATATTTTAAAGTGGGCTCGACAATCAAGACCGAGCGCGTGATTGAACTGGATGGGGTGACCTATCCTTATGTCACCCTTGATGTGTCGTCCAAATCGCACCCGTATTACACCGGTAAGCAGAAAGCCCTCAACAGCGAAGGCAGCACTGCACGTTTCCGCCAGCGCTTCGGCGGCTTTATTGATGCTAAAAGGAACTAAGAATGCAGGTACTCAACTCGTTGCGCAGTGCGAAACAGCGCCACCCTGACTGTCAGATTGTGAAACGCAAAGGGCGGCTGTACGTTATCTGCAAAAGCAATCCTCGCTTTAAAGCCGTACAGGGACGCAAGAAGAGACGCTAAACTGCCGATGCGCGGAAGCTCTCCAGCGTGGCACGCTGCTGACCATCGGGGCTAAAGTTCCCGGTGGCCAGCCATCGCTGCAGCGCCTTATCAATCAGCGGCCACTCGCTGTCGATTATCGAAAACCAGTCGGTATCGCGGTTGTGGCCCTTTATTACTAACGCCTGACGAAACCGCCCCTCAAAGTGAAATCCCAATCGTTGCGCCGCCCGGCGCGAAGGTTCGTTCAGGCTATTACATTTCCACTCATAGCGGCGATAGCCGAGCGTGTCGAAGACATAGCGCATGAGAAGCCACTGGGCTTCCGTCGCCATTGCGGTCCGACTGAGCAGCGGCGAGAAGTGCACGTGTCCGACTTCGATCACTCCATTTTGGGCATCGATACGCATCAGTGCCAGGGAGCCGACGGGCTGTTGGGTCCGTTCATCCACTACGGCGAAATGGAGAGGATCGCTGAGCTTTTCCACGCTGGCTATCCAGGCGCTGAACGTCTCCACGCAGCTGTCCGGTTCGCGCAATAACCACGTCCAGCTCCGGGTATCCGGGGCCAGCTGATGTGCGGCAAAGAGCGCGCAGGCGTGGGCGGAAGTCAGTGGCTCCAGGCGGCAGTCACGTCCCTGTAGGATTTGACGTTGCGGAAAGGGGCGCGGCTGCCAGTCGGGCAGCGCCTGGCCAACGGGTTGTCCGAACGAATTATGTTGATGCATGGAGGCTCCTTATCTGGGGGGAATGCAGTGAGACTAAAGTTTTACTGGTTCCATAAAAAGATCCATCGGAGTATGTTTTGATGGTGCCACGAGGAGCCGCGATGAATATTCCTGATGATGCCTTCTTCACACTACTGGACCACACCTTGTCCCGGCGAGGTCATGAAACCCTTCAGCGCACACTGTATCGCGCGCTGCGCGAGGCGATTTTGCAAGGGGCGCTGGCAGGCGGTAGCCGGCTGCCGGGTTCACGGGCTATCGCCACGCGGCTCAATCTGTCGCGTAATACGATCAACGGGGCGCTGGAGCAGCTGGCCATGGAAGGCTACCTGCAGCGCAGTCGTCAGGGAACGCATGTGGCGACGCTGATCGCCTCCGGTGAGCGAGAGGGGCTACCGCTGACCATTGCGCTGCCGGAGCGGCTGCTCGCACTACCTCCCGGCACCCGTCGCGATTCGCCGACGCTGGCATTCACTCCCGGCACGCCGGCGATTAACTATTTTCCTTTACCGCTCTGGCGGCGGCTGCTCGACAAGGTGCTGCGTGATGAGGGCAACGCGCTGCTGGGTTACGGAGAGGCGGCGGGAGAACTCGCGCTGCGGGAAGCGATTGTCCGCCATCTGGCGTTATCTCGCGGGATCCGCTGCGACGCCCGGCAAATCGTGATCACCGAAGGCGCGCTCGAAGGGGTCAACCTGTGTACCCATCTGCTGAGCGTGGCGGGTGACACCGCATGGGTTGAAGAGCCAGGATATCCCGGCGCGAAGAGCGTATTTATGAAAGCCGGGTTACAGATAAAAGGGATGCCGGTTGACGGTGAAGGGATGCGTCCGGACTTGGACAATAACTCGCCGCCACGGCTGATTTTTACCTCTCCTTCGCATCAGTATCCCTGTGGCGCGGTGATGAGCGCAGGCAGGCGTCTGGCGCTGCTGGAATATGCCCGCCAGCATGATGCATGGATCGTTGAAGATGATTACGACAGCGAGTTTCGCTACAGCGGTGAACCTGTTCCGGCCATGTCAGGGATGATGAAGCAGGCGCCGGTGGTCTATATCGGCACCTTCAGCAAGACGCTGTTTCCGGCGCTGCGCATTGGTTTCGTGGTGATGCCTCCCGCCCTGGCGCAAGCCGCTCAGGGATTCGTGGGATCGCTGCTGCGCGGGGGGCACCGGACTGAGCAGCGAGCGCTGGCGTTGTTTATCGAAGAGGGGCATTACGCGCGTCATCTGGCGGCGATGCGGCGCTTGTATTGCCGGCGGCAGCAACAGCTCCACGAGGTGCTGGCGGCGGAGCTGACGCAACCTTTTGCTATTCTCGGTGGCGAGGGCGGACTGCACCTGACGGTGGTCATTGACGGGATAGACGATGGGGCGGTGGTGGAGCAGGCGCGGCAGTATCAACAAGCACCGGCGGCATTAAGCCGCTTTTACCTTGATACTCGACGCGCGCGAAGCGGGCTGGTGCTGGGATATGGCAATACGTCCGCTTCGCATTTTGGCCCTGCGGTGCGGACGTTGAATCGTCTTATTGAGCGGTATCGACGCGGGTGAGGCTGAAGATATCGTAGAACGAGAGTTCACCTTTGGTCGCCACCATTTTTTGTAGCTGGGTTTTCTGCTCGCCGGCCACGCGGGGGGACTGCATAATGCGCTCGATCAGCTGCTGAGGGACGTATCGCGTGTTGTACCACTCCCCGTTGTAGCAAACGCGAAAATCCAGGACATCGATATCTTCGTAGCGGTAGCGCGGGTAGACGTCAAAAAAGAAGAAGCCGTTTAACAGGGCGAACAGAACCACCAGTAGCCAAACCGAATCGGCCAGCGTTTCCGATGTCAGCATGACCACGAACGTCGCCAGGAACGCGGCGTACATTGCTACGAACAGCCACGGATGATTGCGAATAAAACTGATACTAAAGCGCGGACGGTTGTCGCGCTTCTCTTTCACATTGAGCTCATCAATCGTGTTGGTCAGCAGTTGCTGTATTTCTGTCATCTTGGTCCCCGAATTCTGCTAAGGCTCAGCCTGAAGGCTATTTTATGTTGCGGGAATCTCTCGGGAAAGTAACAGATCAGTTGCAGAAAAGCATAACAGTTACGCTTTTTCCGCTGTCAGCATCTTAATGATTTGTGCCGGGTTGCCACCGACCACAGCATTGGCCGGAACATCTTTCACGACTACGGCACCGGATGCAATGACGGCATTATCGCCGATCGTTAGCCCGGGATTAATGACCGCCCGACCGCCAATCCACACATTGTGGCCGATAGTAACGGGTTTACCGTATTCTTTGCCGCTGTTGCGTTCGGCGGCATCTAATGGATGTGTGGCGGTATAGATATGGACGCCGGGCGCCAGCATGCAATTATCACCGATGTGAATCGGACAGACATCAAGCATCACGCAATCAAAGTTTGCGTAGAAATTGGTGCCGAGGAAAATATTGTAACCATAATCACAGCGGAAAGTGGGTTCAATATAAGCATCGCTTGCCCGGCCAAACAGTTCCGTCAGACATATTTTCCGCCATTCGCGCTCGTCCGGAGCCGAATGGTTATAGCGATGCAGCAATTGCCTGGCGCGCAGGCGGTCTGCCCGTAGCGTGGCATCACCGGCCTGATACAGTTCACCGGCGATCATTTTACGTTTCTCTTCACTCATGATGCTTTCCTGATTAAGGTAGGTAGGCGTCACAGTATAAAAAAGAAACCGGTTTCACGAGCGCACTTTGGTGACTTATGCGAGTAATATCACAATTATACCCAAGGCAGGGGAGGACCCGGTTAACCGTCTGACTGACAGGTGAAATGAATTAGCGAATGAACTTCCACACCGATGTCGGGATTTTGTCGTAGAGTTTATTCATGGTCAATTCAGCAAGACGGTGATCGGCCGCTGAGTAAAATACAGCCAGTTCGTTATCTGAAAGTTCATATTTGTTTTTTTCAATTACGCGTTCCAGCGTATCAATTGTCTGACAGCGACGTAAGCGCATCAAATAGTCTGTTTTGGTTAATGGTTCACCAGACATAACTTCACCTTTTGATTGTAATAATACTAACAAGAAAGACTTGCCGGATTTTCCCGGCTGGCGTTGACAAAACATCGGAATAACCGATTTCCCGATTTGCGCCATTTCTGTAGATCGGCCGTGTTAATGCCATAACTGCTGAACAACATAAAAGTGTCATCCAGGTATTCGTCCAGCTGAGCGATCAGTTTATTATCCTCAGCATACTTAATTTTATAATTAAGCGCGAACGTGGCTATGTGTTCGATCAATTCATTAAGTTGAAGATTGATAGCCGACGTCGGGTCATTCACCCACCCGTGGTTACTCTCTTCCAGGTTTGCAAGGCAGTCATGATACAGGGTTTCGCAAAGAAATCGAAGCTGCGCGATATCATGTCTTTTTGGCGAGTATTCGTCCATAACGCATCCCCTTTTTAGTGGTTTAAACGACGACTAACAAGCACCGTTGTGGGATGAACACGACTAACAGACCTGACACATACATTGTAATCCTGTTGTTTTAACTATAATCCACTCTCAAAAAGATTTCACCGTGCTATTACGAAAAATTACAATTATCGCCGTTAATTTATCTTAAAAATATCTGAACTTATTATGCCAGGGCAATCAATGTTGTGACTCTACGAAAGCAAAGCTTATGGATCATTGATTTAGCATGCTCTTTTCTATGGCACCAGATCTCAAACCCGGATAACACCAGGGGTAAGAATATTCTTAGTTAAGATAAGGGTAAACCGGGAAAAGAATAATCTGATAAAAACAAAGTAAAAGCTTATCGCCAGAAATTGTATATCAGGATGCAAAGTAAACCGTAGCAATGCGTGCGTTTCAATATACGCTATCCGGAAAATTTCCTCAACGAATCCTGAAGCGGGCAGGGCGCAGACGAAAAAAAGGGCCGCTAACGCGGCCCTCGGTGGAGAGATTAATGATGCTCAGTCGGATGGCTGTGCTCAATGTCTTCCGATTTTTTGCCGAAGCGGCGGCGAACCACCACAAAGAAGACCGGAACAAAGAAGATAGCCAGAACCGTTGCCGTCACCATCCCGCCCATGACGCCGGTACCTACGGCGTTCTGCGCGCCGGAACCTGCGCCGGAGCTAATGACCAGCGGCATAACCCCGAGGATAAACGCCAGTGAGGTCATCAGGATTGGACGCAGACGCATACGTACCGCTTCCAGGGTCGCTTCAATCAGACCCTTGCCCTCTTTATCCATCAGGTCTTTGGCGAATTCTACGATAAGTATCGCGTTCTTCGCCGACAGGCCGATGGTGGTCAGCAGGCCGACCTGGAAGTAAACGTCGTTCGTCAGACCACGGAACGTTGCCGCCAGCAGTGCGCCGATAACCCCCAGTGGGACAACCAGCATAACGGAGAACGGTATCGACCAACTTTCATACAGCGCCGCCAGACACAGGAATACCACGATCAGCGAGATGGCATACAGCGCTGGCGCCTGGTTACCGGACAGACGTTCCTGATAGGACATACCGGTCCAGTCATAGCCAATCCCCGTAGGCAGTTTTTTGGCCAGCTCTTCCATCATCGTCATCGCTTCACCGGTACTTCTGCCCGGAGCCGCCTGACCGAGGATCTCCATCGACGGCAGACCGTTATAGCGTTCCAGACGCGGCGAACCATACTCCCAGTGTGAGGTGGAGAAGGCTGAGAACGGCACCATCTGTCCATCGCTACCGCGAACATACCAGTTGCCAATATCTTCCGGCAGCATACGGTATTTCGCTTCGGACATGACGTAGACTTTCTTCACGCGACCGCGGTCGATGAAGTCATTGACGTAGCTACCGCCCCAGGCTGCGCCCAGCGTGGTATTGATGTCGCTGATAGAAACGCCTAACGCCTGCGCTTTCTCCTGGTCGATATCCACCTTGAACTGCGGCGTATCTTCCAGGCCGTTCGGACGAACGCCGACCAGCAGGTCAGGGTGCTTCGCCACTTCACCAAACAGCTGGTTACGTGCCTGCGTCAGTTTTTCATGACCCAGACCGCCCTGGTCGATCAGCTGGAAGTCAAAGCCGGTTGCGGTACCCAGTTCGACGATAGCCGGCAGGTTAAAGGCGAAGACCATCGCATCTTTAATCTGCGAGAAACGGGCCATCGCACGACCGGTAATCGCTTCAACCTTGTTCTCGCTGCCCGGACGTTCGCTCCAGTCTTTCAGAGAAACGAATGCAATACCGGTGTTCTGACCACGACCCGCAAAGCCAAAGCCGTTAACGGCGAACACGGATTCGACGTTGGCTTTCTCTTTGGTGAGGTAGTAGTCCGTCATCTCATCCAGCACTTTCTGCGTACGTTCCTGGGTAGCACCGGCAGGAAGCTGCGCCATGCTCAGGAATACGCCCTGATCTTCATCGGGCAGGAACGAGCTCGGCAGACGGACAAACAGCCAGGCCATTCCGACGACGATGATCAGATACAGCACCAGGTAACGACCGGTACTACGCAGAATGTTACCTACGCTATCGGTGTAATGGTGCGTGCTCTTATCGAACATGCGGTTAAACCAGCCAAAGAAGCCTTTGTGCTCGCCATGACCGCCTTTAGCGATAGGTTTCAGCATCGTGGCGCACAGCGCCGGGGTCAGGATTAATGCAACCAGCACCGACAGCGCCATCGCCGAAACGATGGTGATGGAGAACTGACGATAAATCGCACCCGTTGAACCCCCGAAGAAGGCCATCGGGATAAATACCGCAGAAAGCACCATCGCGATACCGACCAGTGCGCCCTGAATCTGGCCCATGGATTTACGCGTCGCTTCCTTCGGCGGCAGACCTTCTTCCGCCATGACACGCTCGACGTTTTCCACCACCACGATGGCGTCATCGACGAGCAGGCCTATCGCCAGCACCATACCAAACATGGTCAGGGTGTTTATCGAGAAGCCAAAAATGGCAAGGATGGCGAATGTACCCAGCAAGACTACCGGTACCGCGATGGTTGGAATCAACGTGGCGCGGAAGTTCTGCAGGAACAGATACATCACCAGGAAGACCAGGATGATCGCTTCGACCAGCGTTTTAACCACTTCATGAATCGAGATTTTCACGAACGGCGTGGTGTCATACGGGTAAACAATCTTCAGGCCTGACGGGAAGTATGGCTCCATTTTCGCCAGCTCGGCGCGAATGGCGTTAGCCGTATCCAGGGCGTTGGCGCCGGTTGCCAGTTTGATACCCAGACCGGAAGCCGGCTGGTTATTAAACTTCGCGACGATGTCATAGTTTTCACCGCCAAGCTCAACTTTCGCCACGTCACGCAGACGAACCTGCGAACCGTCCTGGTTCACTTTCAGCAGAATATTGCTGAATTCGTCAGCGGATTTCAGACGGGTCTGCGCGATGATAGAGGCGTTCAGCTGCTGGCCTTTCACCGGCGGCGTACCGCCTAACTGACCGGCTGCTACCTGGGCGTTCTGGGCTTTAATCGCGCTGATCACATCGACCGGCGTCAGCTGGTAGTTGTTCAGTTTGTTCGGATCCATCCAGATACGCATCGCGTACTGGGAACCAAACAGCTGAACGTCACCCACACCGGACGTACGGCTGATCGCATCTTTCATGTTGGCGCCAACGTAGTCGGAGATATCCTCCTGCGTCATGGTGCCGTTGGTGTTGATAACGCCGACAACCATCAGGAAGCTGCTGGAGGATTTCTCCACGCTTACGCCCTGTTGCTGTACTTCCTGCGGCAGCAGCGGCATGGCGAGCTGCAGTTTGTTCTGCACCTGTACCTGCGCGATGTCCGCATCCGTACCAGACTGGAAGGTCAGGGTAATCTGTACCGTACCGGTTGAGTCACTGTTGGAGGACATGTACATCAGGTTATCGATACCGTTCATGTTCTGTTCGATAACCTGCGTCACGGTATCCTGCACCGTTTTTGCATCAGCGCCAGGGTAGGTTGCGGTGATCGAGACCGCCGGCGGCGCAATCGTTGGATATTGCGCGACAGGCAGCTTCAGGATCGACAATCCCCCGGCAAGCATGATGATTATGGCGATCACCCATGCGAATATGGGGCGATCGATAAAGAAATTAGGCATGTCTTAACGGCTCCTGTTTAAGTTAAGACTTGGTTTGTTCTGACTGAGCGTTGCTGGCAACTTGCTGTTGATCGTCAGAGGCTACTTCCTGCGCTTTAACCTGCACGCCTGGTTTGACTTTTTGTAGTCCGGAGACAATTACGCGATCGCCGGATTTCACTCCGCTGGTGACCAGCCACTTATCACCAATCGCCTGCGTTGCCGTGACCTGACGAACTTCGACCTTATCGCCTTCACCGACAACCATCACGCTGGCATCACCACGCGGCGTGCGGGTTACGCCCTGCTGTGGAACCAGCAGTGCATCCGGGTTAGTCCCTTCCTGCAGACGCGCGCGGACGAACATCCCAGGTAACAGGGTGTGATCCGGGTTCGGGAAGATGGCGCGTAAAGTGATAGAGCCGGTGGTCTGGTCAACGGTGACATCAGAGAATTCCAGCGTACCGCCCTGCGGATACTTCAGCCCATCGTTGGTAACCAGTTCGACTTTGGCTTTGCCGTTTTCTTGTTTCAGCGTTCCGTTTGCCAGCTCTTGTTTCAGACGCAGGAAATCGTTACTCGACTGGGTCACATCAACATAGATAGGGTCCAGCTGCTGAACGGTTGCCAGCGCAGTAGCCTGACCATTCTGCACCAGTGCACCTTCGGTCACGGCGGATTTACCAATTCGCCCGCTGATAGGTGAAGTCACTTTGGTATAAGCCAGGTTAATACGCGCCGTTTCCACAGCGGCTTTCGCGGCCACAACCGCAGCGTTGCTCTGCTGCGCGTCGGCGACGGCAGTATCATAATCCTGTTGACTGATGTATTTGGTGCCGAGCAGTTTCTGATAACGTTTAACCGTCAGCTGCGCGATATTAGCCGCCGCCTGTGCTTTGGCTAAGTCGCCTTTTGCGCTTTCATAGCTGGCCTGGTAAGTTGCCGGATCGATCTGATAAAGGGACACGCCAGCCTGGATGTCACTACCTTCCGTAAAGTTACGTTTCAGAATAATGCCACTTACCTGAGGACGGACTTCTGCAACACGGTAGGCGCTGGTGCGGCCCGGTAGCTCAGTGGTGATTTGCAGAGGTGCGGATTTGAGCGTCACAATACCGACTTCCGGCATATGCTGGGCTCCTTGCTGAGCCGGTTTGTCGTCACATCCTGTTAGCGCTAAGCTGCCTGAGAGCATCAGAACGACCGCCAGAGGCGTTAACCCTCTGTTTTTGTTCATATGTAAACCTCGAGTGTCCAATTTCAAATTGTTCAGTGGCTCAAACGACCACAAACCCACTACTGTGTTTCTATTATGGTCATGCTATGGTACATACATTCATAAATGTATGTAAACGCAACCTCTATAAACTCATCGACCTATGGCACGAAAAACCAAACAACAGGCACTTGAAACCCGGCAACACATTCTGGATGTTGCTCTGCGTTTGTTTTCGCAGCAAGGCGTATCATCTACCTCGTTGGCAGCAATTGCAAAAGCTGCCGGGGTAACGAGGGGGGCTATCTACTGGCATTTCAAGAATAAATCAGATTTATTTAATGAAATATGGGTGTTGTCGGACGCAAGTATTAGCGATCTTGAAGTTGAGTATCGGGCAAAATTCCCCAACGATCCACTGTCAGTTGTCAGGGAGATCTTAGTTCATATTCTTGAAGCCACGGTGACAGAAGAGCGGCGGCGGCTAATGATGGAAATTATCTTCCATAAATGTGAGTTTGTCGGTGAGATGGCGGTGGTTCAGAAAGCGCAGCGCAGCTTATGTCTTGAGAGCTACGAACGTATTGAACACACGCTAAAGGAGTGCATTGCGGCCAACATGCTGCCGGCCAATTTGTTAACCCGCCGGGCGGCGGTTTTAATGCGCAGCTATCTCTCCGGTCTGATGGAAAACTGGCTCTTTGCGCCGGATTCATTCGATCTTGAAAAAGAAGCGCGCGACTATGTTGCCATTCTTCTCGAAATGTATCAGTTTTGCCCTACGCTCCGGGCGCCCTCAGAGGTCAGGAATTAACGCTCCCGGCAAAATAAAAAAGGTGAGTGTTTGCTGATAGTCGCCGCTATTCGTGCGATGGCAGAAGTGCTATTCTGCGGTCTGCGACGACCCCCGGTATTCTCCGGCTATTGCAACCACTCATGTTAACACTATGCTGCATACTATCCGTTGGCGAAATGCCACTTCCGCTTTTGTAATTGTACTGTTGTTATTTATCGGCTGTCTCAGCGTGAATCAAGCTCTGGCTGCCGATGTCCCTGACCGATCTGATATTCAGAATCAACTTAATACGCTAAATAAGCAAAAGGAACTGACGCCACAGGACAAGCTGGTTCAGCAAGACCTGGTGCAGACCCTTGAAGCACTCGATAAAATCGAGCGGATTAAGTCGGAAACGACTCAGCTGCGGCAACAGGTTGAGCAGGCGCCAGCCAAGATGCGTCAGGCGGTCGATAGCCTGAACGCGTTAAGCGAGGTGTCTGATGATGAGGCGACGCGGAAAACGCTCAGCACGCTCTCTTTGCGGCAGCTGGAATCTCGTCTCTCCCAGACGCTGGACGATCTGCAAACCGCGCAAAACGATCTGGCGACCTACAACAGCCAACTGGTCTCCCTGCAAACCCAGCCGGAACGCGTGCAAAATGCGATGTATGCGGCTTCCCAGCAGCTACAGCAGATACGCAACCGCCTGAACGGCACCACCACCACGGGTGACGAAGCCCTGCGTCCGAGCCAGCAGAGCCTGCTGCTGGCGCAGCAGGCTCTGCTTAACGCGCAAATTGAACAGCAGCGCAAGAGCCTCGAAGGCAACACCGTGTTGCAGGATACGCTGCAAAAGCAACGTGATTACGTCAGCGCCAACAGCAATCGTCTCGAACATCAGCTGCAGCTGCTGCAGGAAGCGGTTAACAGCAAGCGCCTGACGCTAACCGAAAAAACCGCTCAGGAAGCGGTCACGCCGGATGAGACGGCGCGTATCCAGTCCAACCCGCTGGTCAAACAAGAGCTGGATATTAACCATCAGCTGAGTCAGAAGCTCATTGCGGCGACCGAGAACGGCAATCAGCTGGTGCAGCGCAATATCAAAGTGAAAAACTGGCTCGATCGGGCGCTGCAATCTGAACGTGATATCAAAGAGCAGATTTCAGTCCTCAAAGGGAGCCTGTTACTGTCACGCATCCTTTACCAGCAGCAGCAGACGCTACCGTCGGCGGACGAGCTGGAGGATATGACCAACCGTATTGCCGATCTGCGTCTTGAACAGTTTGAGGTCAACCAGCAACGTGATGCGCTGTTCCAGAGCGATGCGTTTGTCGCCAAACTGGAAGAAGGTCACAGTAATGAAGTGACCCCTGACGTCCATAATGCCCTGCTGGACGTCGTGGATATGCGCCGCGAACTGCTCGACCAGTTTAACAAGCAGCTCGGCAATCAGCTGATGATGGCGATTAACCTGCAGATCAACCAGCAGCAGTTAATGAGCGTCTCAAGCAACCTGAAAGCCATCCTGACCCAGCAGATTTTCTGGGTGAATAGCAACAAACCGATGGACTGGGACTGGATTAAATCCTTCCCGGAAGCGTTGAAAGGGCAGTTTAAGGCGATGAAAATCACCGTAAACTGGGAGAAAGCGTGGCCGGCGGTGTTTGTTGCCTTCCTTGCCGGTCTGCCGCTGCTGCTGATTGCGGGCCTGATTCGCTGGCGCCTGCAGTGGTTACGCAATTACCAGGCCCGGCTGGCTTCGCAGGTCGGCCAGTTGCGTAACGACACGCAGCTCCATACGCCCAAAGCGATTCTGATTGACCTGATCCGCGCACTGCCCGTCGTGCTGCTGATTCTGGCGGTAGGGCTGATTCTGCTGACGATGCAGCTGAACATCAGCGAACTGCTGTGGGCATACAGTAAAAAACTGGCGCTGTTCTGGCTGGTGTTTGGTCTGTGCTGGAAGGTGCTGGAAAAAGACGGTGTGGCGGTAAGCCACTTTAATATGCCACCGCAGCTGACCAGCCACTGGCGTCGGCAAATTGTGCGCGTCAGCCTGGCGCTGCTGCCGCTGAATTTCTGGTCGGTGGTCTCTGAACTGTCGCCGCTGAATCTGATGGATGACGTGCTGGGGCAGTTCGTTATCTTCCTCAATCTGCTGCTGATCGCGGTACTGGTGTGGCCGATGTGTCGTGAGAGCTGGCGTGATAAAGAGTCGCACAGCCTGCGTCTTCTCACCGTCACCGTTCTCTCGATTGTGCCTGTCGCGCTGATGGTACTGACGGCCACCGGCTACTTCTATACCACCCTGCGTCTGGCCGGTCGCTGGATTGAAACCGTCTACCTGGTGATGCTGTGGAATCTGCTGTACCAGACCGTTTTGCGCGGCCTGAGCGTTGCCGCACGACGTATCGCCTGGCGGCGTGCGCTGGCCCGTCGCCAGCATATGGTCAAAGAGGGGGCTGAAGGGGCTGAACCGCAGGAAGAGCCGACAATTGCGCTGGAGCAGGTCAACCAACAAACGTTGCGTATTACCATGCTGGTGATGGTCGCCTTGTTTGGCGTTGTGTTCTGGGCGATTTGGTCCGATCTCATCACCGTATTCGCCTATCTCGACAGTATTACCTTGTGGCACTACAACGGCACCGAAGCAGGAGCCAGCGTGGTGAGAAGCGTGACGATGGGAAGCCTGCTGTTTGCGATCGTCGCGTCCATGGTCGCCTGGGCGTTGATCCGCAACCTACCGGGTCTGCTGGAAGTGCTGATCCTCTCTCGGCTCAACATGCGCCAGGGGACCTCCTACGCCATTACCTCGATCCTCAACTACGCGATTATCGCCATCGGCGCGATGACGGTATTTGGCGCGCTGGGCGTCTCGTGGGACAAGCTGCAGTGGCTGGCGGCCGCGTTGTCGGTTGGTCTGGGCTTTGGTTTACAGGAGATTTTCGGTAACTTCGTTTCCGGCCTGATTATCCTCTTCGAACGCCCGGTGCGCATCGGCGATACGGTGACGATCGGCACCTTCTCCGGTACCGTCAGCAAGATCCGCATTCGCGCCACGACCATTACCGACTTTGACCGTAAAGAGGTGATCATCCCGAACAAAGCGTTTGTGACCGAGCGTTTGATCAACTGGTCGCTGTCCGATACTGTAACCCGTGTGGTGATCCGCATCGGCGTGGCGTACGGCTCCGATCTGGATAAGGTCAAGGAAGTTCTGCTGCAGGCGGCACATGAGCATCCGAAAGTGATGCAGGAGCCTGCGCCATCGGTCTTCTTTACCACCTTCGGCGCCAGCACGTTGGATCATGAGCTGCGTTTATATGTGCGCGAACTGCGCGATCGCAGCTATACCGTCGATGAACTGAACCGCGCGATCGACCGCCTGTGCCGTGAAAACGACATCAACATCGCCTTCAACCAGTTGGAAGTCCATCTGCGTAACGAAAAAGGGGATGAAGTGACGGAGCTCAAGCGTGAGGTCAAAGGAGACGATCCGTCTCCGGCTATCGGGTAAGACTCAGCGGGGGCGGCCAGTGCGCCGCCCCGTTTCTGACGCGCCGTCGGTTAGCGTTTATCCGCTTCACCTGATGTCTGCCCGGTGCGATTGAGTTTGTTTTCATAGTCACGTTTAATGATCTCCAGCGCCCCCAGCACGGTTTGCGCTGACACCTGGTTCTCTTCCAGCAGCATAATCAAATCAACGGCCAGCTTGACCTCATCCGGGGCGTTTTCCAGCGACATAGTGACTCCTTCTTAGCGTGTTAAGCGTGCCAGCACGCCTTCTATTTTTTCCAGCGCATCGCGACAGCGTGCTAAACGCGCGGCGCAGGCATCGACCTCTTTCGCCAACCGCTGCTGCTCCTCAAGCGTCGTCGCCTGCGCCAGCTGACGCTGGCGATTGTTGCGCATCGCCAGCAGTCGTCGTTCGTACTCCTGATGCTGAAGCCGCCGCCGCTGCCAGCGGTTTATTCCGGGCGAGGCGCTGTCCCAGCTACGCAGTGGCCAGGTTGCCGCCTCCCGGCTGAGGGCGGCAACTTGCGCCACCAGCCGCTCCGCCAGCCAGGCGACCTGCGGAAGCTGCTGCTGCTCAACGGCCTGCCGCAGTTCAGTAAAGTGCTGCTGCGCCTCCTCGAGACAGTCCTGCATCAGCGTGCTGCGAGTACGGAACAGCTGGCGATCGAAGCGGGCGCTGAGCGTAGCATGATGCGCCAGCGGCGCAACCTGCGCGGCCAGTTGGGCCAACTGATTTTCCAGCGTGTGTAAAAGCCGGGCTGTTTTCAAATAACTCCTCCCTACGCTGATAGACAACTGTGCTACAGTAGCCATATCTGCTTGATAACGATTCGCATTATGCCACGTATCATTTTAATCATCATAGGCTGGCTGGCGGTAGCGCTGGGGACGCTGGGCGTCTTTTTGCCTTTATTGCCGACCACCCCGTTTATTTTGCTGGCGGCCTGGTGTTTTGCCCGCTCTTCACCGCGTTTTCACCACTGGCTGCTGTATCGTTCCTGGTTCGGCGGTTATCTTCGTCACTGGCAGCAATATCGTGCGATGCCGCCTGGTGCCAAGCCGCGGGCGATTGTGATGATTGTGTTGACCTTCGCCGTGTCGCTGTGGCTGGTTAAGCTTACGTGGGTTCGCATCATGCTGCTGGTGATTCTGGCCTGCCTGTTGATATTTATGTGGCGTATTCCGGTTGTTGACGCGACGCAACAAAAGCACTGATGCACCATAATGAGTGTTGCAATTGTCGCTTACAGACAGTAAATTCGAGCGTTTTCGAGCGCGGGCACGCCTGGTCAAAGGTTAATCAAATGTTTCTTTGACCCGTTTGGCCTGCCCGTGAGTAACACCGTTTTTATCAGGCATAAACTTATGACCGCAACTGCACAGCAGCTTGAATATCTAAAGAACAGCATCCAAAGCATTCAGGACTATCCGAAACCGGGTATTCTTTTCCGCGATGTCACCAGCATGCTCGAAGACCCGAAAGCCTATGCGTTGTGCATTGAGCTACTGGCCGAGCGTTATAAAAACGCCGGCATAACTAAAGTGGTGGGCACCGAGGCGCGTGGTTTCCTGTTTGGCGCTCCGGTGGCGCTGGCGCTGGGCGTGGGTTTTGTGCCGGTACGTAAACCGCGCAAGCTGCCGCGTGAAACCATTGCGGAGAGCTACGAGCTGGAATACGGTACCGATCAGCTGGAAATTCACGTCGATGCGATCACCGCAGGCGATAAAGTTCTCGTCGTTGACGATCTGCTGGCGACCGGCGGCACCATCGATGCAACCGTGAAGCTGATTCGCCGTCTGGGCGGCGAAGTGCACGACGCCGCCTTTGTGATCAATCTGTTTGATCTGGGCGGCGAGCAGCGCCTGGAAAAACTGGGAATCAACTGCTATAGCCTGGTCCCGTTCCCGGGTCACTAAGCAAATCCCGCCACATAGCCTCGCTGATTGAGCGGGGCTGTGATAGCATGACCCCCTCGTGATTTCACCTTCCAGCGTTTCAGAGCCAGCCCATGAGTTATCAGGTCTTAGCCCGTAAATGGCGCCCACAAACCTTTGCTGACGTCGTCGGCCAGGAACATGTGCTGACCGCACTGGCGAACGGCTTATCGTTAGGGCGCATTCATCACGCTTATCTCTTTTCCGGCACCCGCGGCGTGGGGAAAACCTCCATCGCGCGTTTGCTCGCAAAAGGGTTGAACTGTGAAACCGGTATTACCGCCACGCCGTGCGGCGTGTGTGATAACTGCCGCGAAATAGAGCAGGGGCGCTTTGTCGATCTGATTGAGATTGACGCCGCTTCCCGTACCAAAGTCGAAGACACCCGCGACCTGCTGGATAACGTCCAGTATGCGCCGGCCCGTGGCCGCTTTAAGGTCTATCTGATCGATGAAGTCCACATGCTGTCGCGCCACAGCTTCAACGCGTTGTTAAAAACGCTGGAGGAGCCGCCTGCGCACGTCAAATTCCTGCTGGCGACCACCGATCCGCAGAAGCTGCCGGTGACGATCCTCTCGCGCTGTCTGCAGTTCCATCTTAAGGCGCTGGATGTCGAACAGATCCGCCATCAGCTTGAGCATATTCTCGGCGAAGAGCAGATTACCTTTGAGTCCCGCGCGCTGCAGCTGCTGTCGCGCGCGGCGGACGGCAGCCTGCGCGATGCCTTAAGCCTGACCGATCAGGCGATTGCCAGCGGCGATGGTCGTCTGACGGCGGAGTCGGTCAGTACCATGCTCGGCACGCTCGACGACGATCAGGCGCTGTCATTGATTGAGGCGCTGGTGGCGGCCGATGGCGAACGCGTCATGGCGGGCGTTAACGAAGCGGCCTCCCGCGGCGTTGAGTGGGAAGCGCTGCTGGTTGAAATGCAGAGTCTGCTGCACCGGATTGCGATGGTCCAGCTCTCTCCTTCGGCGCTGGGCGCCGATATGGCCGCGGTGGAGCTGCGTATGCGTGAACTCGCGCGCACCGTGCCGCCCACCGATATACAATTGTACTATCAGACGCTCCTGATTGGCCGCAAAGAGCTGCCGTATGCGCCGGATCGGCGCATGGGTGTGGAAATGACGCTGTTGCGTGCGCTGGCATTCCATCCGCAAGCGCCGCTGCCGGAACCGGAGGTGAAGCCGCTACCGGCAACGCTGGCCGCGCCTGTGCAGGCGGCGCCGGTATCTGCTCCGCCGGTACAGCCGCCGCCGCAGAATCTACCGCAAACCACCAGTCAGGTTCTGGCAGCACGCAGCCAGCTGCAGCGTAGCCAGGGAGCACCCACCCCAAAAAAGAGTGAACCGGCAGCCGCATCCCGCGCGCGGCCGGTGAATAACGCTGCGCTGGAGCGACTGAGTTCAATAACCGAGCGCGTGCAGGCTCGTCCGGCCGTTGCTGCGGTGCAGGAAAAGGCTCCGGCCAAAAAAGAAGCCTATCGCTGGAAAGCGACGACAATTGTCGAAACGGTGAAAGAAGAGGTCGCGACGCCGAAGGCGCTGAAGAAAGCGCTGGAGCATGAAAAAACGCCGGAGCTGGCGGCAAAACTGGCGCTGGAAGCGGTCGAACGCGACGGCTGGGCGGCAGAGGTTAATCAGCTGGCGGTGCCGAAGCTGGTCGAGCAGGTGGCGCTGAATGCGTGGAAAGAGCAGGACGGTAATCGTATCTGTCTGCATCTGCGTCCGAGCCAGCGGCATCTCAATTCCGCCGGCGCGCAGCAAAAGTTGGCCGAAGCGCTCGGCGTGTTGTACGGTTCACCGGTTGAATTGACCATCGTGGAAGACGATAATCCTGCGATGCGCACGCCGCTGGAGTGGCGGCAGGCAATTTATGAAGAGAAGCTCGCGCAAGCGCGCGAAGCGATTATTGCGGATAACAACATTCAGACGCTGCGCCGGTTCTTCGATGCGGATCTGGATGAAGAGAGTATTCGCCCCATTTGATTGCAAGTTTGACTTGCGGTCAGCATCCTTAACGATGACTTACTGAGAGAGAAGCCTATGTTTGGTGGAAAAGGCGGCCTGGGTAACCTGATGAAGCAGGCCCAGCAGATGCAAGACAAAATGCAGAAAATGCAGGAAGAGATCGCGCAGCTGGAAGTGACCGGTGAATCCGGCGCAGGTCTGGTGAAAGTGACCATCAACGGTGCGCATAACTGCCGTCGCGTGGAGATTGATCCGAGCCTTCTGGAAGACGACAAAGATATGCTGGAAGATCTCGTCGCTGCGGCGTTCAACGATGCGGCGCGCCGTATTGAAGAGACCCAGAAAGAGAAGATGGCTTCCGTCTCCTCCGGCATGCAGCTGCCGCCTGGCTTTAAGATGCCATTCTGATGCAAACCAGCCCGCTGTTAACTCAGCTTATGGAAGCATTGCGCTGTCTGCCGGGCGTTGGCCCGAAGTCAGCGCAGCGCATGGCGTTTACGCTACTTCAGCGCGATCGTAGCGGCGGGATGCGTCTGGCGCAGTCATTGACGCGCGCGATGTCGGAAATCGGCCACTGTGCCGACTGCCGCACCTTCACCGAGCAGGAGGTGTGCAATATTTGCAGCAATCCGCGCCGTCGTGAAAATGGCCAGATCTGCGTGGTGGAAAGCCCCGCGGACATCTATGCCATTGAGCAGACCGGGCAGTTTTCCGGGCGCTACTTTGTCCTGATGGGCCATCTGTCGCCGCTTGATGGCATCGGACCGGATGATATCGGGCTCGATCGTCTGGAGCAGCGTCTGCGCGACGAATCAATGCAGGAAGTGATCCTCGCCACCAACCCGACGGTGGAAGGAGAGGCGACCGCTAACTACATAGCCGAACTCTGCGCGCAGTATGGCGTAGAAGCCAGCCGTATCGCCCACGGCGTACCGGTAGGCGGCGAGCTGGAGATGGTTGATGGCACCACGCTGTCGCACTCCCTTGCCGGTCGGCACAAGATTCGTTTTTAACCAAACGGAGGCGCTTTTTGGGGCCTCCGCTTGAAAATTTCCCCTTCAGTCCCCATCTCCCCTTCAACGGTTTTTTTACCATTAACAATGGCATTGTTGAGGTTGATTTAGATGAAAGGACAAGAAACTCGTGGTTTTCAGTCAGAGGTTAAACAGCTTCTGCACCTGATGATCCATTCTCTTTATTCCAATAAAGAAATTTTCCTGCGTGAACTGATTTCCAACGCCTCCGATGCGGCCGACAAGCTGCGTTTCCGCGCGCTGTCCCAGCCGGACCTGTATGAAGGCGATGGCGAGCTGCGCGTGCGCGTCTCTTTTGACAAAGACAACCGCACGCTGACCATCGCCGATAATGGTATCGGGATGAACCGTGAGGAAGTGATCGACCATCTCGGAACGATTGCCAAATCCGGGACAAAATCTTTCCTCGAATCAATGGGTTCCGATCAGGCAAAAGACAGCCAGCTGATTGGTCAGTTTGGTGTCGGCTTCTACTCTGCGTTTATCGTGGCTGATAAAGTCACCGTGCGTACCCGCGCGGCGGGTGATAGCGCGGAAAACGGCGTGTTCTGGGAATCTGCCGGCGAAGGCGACTACACCGTTGCTGATATCACCAAAGCCGACCGCGGCACTGAAATTACCCTGCACCTGCGCGAAGGTGAAGATGATTTCCTCAACGACTGGCGCGTGCGTTCGATCATCAGCAAATATTCCGATCATATCGCGCTGCCGGTAGAGATTGAAAAGCGCGAAGAGGTTGACGGCGAAACGGTGATCTCCTGGGAGAAAATCAACAAGGCCCAGGCGCTGTGGACCCGTAATAAGTCGGAAATCAAAGACGACGAATATAACGAATTCTATAAACACATTGCCCACGACTACAGCGACCCGCTGACCTGGAGCCACAACCGCGTGGAAGGCAAGCAGGAGTACACCAGCCTGCTGTACATCCCGTCGCAGGCGCCGTGGGATATGTGGAACCGCGATCACAAGCATGGCCTGAAGCTGTACGTGCAGCGCGTCTTCATCATGGATGAAGCCGAGCAGTTCATGCCGAACTACCTGCGCTTTGTCCGCGGCCTCGTCGACTCCAACGATCTACCGCTGAACGTGTCGCGTGAAATTCTGCAGGACAGCAGCGTGACCCGCAACCTGCGCACCGCGCTGAGCAAACGCGCGCTGCAGATGCTGGAAAAACTGGCCAAAGACGACGCGGAAAAATATCAGACCTTCTGGCAACAGTTTGGCCTGGTGCTGAAAGAAGGCCCGGCGGAGGACAGCGCGAATCAGCAGACGATTGCTAAGCTGCTGCGTTTCGCTTCTACCCATACCGATTCCGCCGCGCAGACCGTGTCGCTGGAAGAGTATGTCTCCCGCATGAAAGAAGGGCAGGAGAAGATCTACTACATCACCGCGGACAGCTACGCCGCGGCGAAGAGCAGCCCGCACCTCGAGCTGCTGCGTAAGAAAGGCATCGAAGTTCTGCTGCTCTCTGACCGCATCGACGAGTGGATGATGAGCTACCTGACCGAGTTCGACGGCAAGGCGTTCCAGTCGGTGGCGAAAGCCGACGAATCGCTGGATAAGCTGGCGGATGACGTCGATGAAAGCACCAAAGAGGCCGAAAAGGCGCTGGAACCGTTCGTTGAGCGCGTGAAAACGCTGCTGGGCGAGCGGGTGAAAGAGGTTCGTCTGACGCACCGTCTGACCGATACGCCGGCTATCGTCACCACCGACGCGGACGAAATGAGTACCCAGATGGCGAAGCTGTTTGCCGCTGCGGGCCAGTCTGCACCGGAAGTGAAGTACATTTTCGAACTGAACCCGGCTCACCCGCTGGTGAAACGCACGGCGGATACGCAGGATGAGGCCCGGTTTGGCGAATGGGTTGAGCTGCTGCTCGATCAGGCCCTGCTGGCCGAACGCGGTACCCTGGAAGATCCTAACCAGTTTATTCGCCGCATGAACCAGCTGCTGGCTTCCTGATCGCTTCGTTGTTTGTCCACCCCGGCCCGCGCTTACGGTGCGCGGGCCGGGGTGGACGCCTCCTCTGATGGCGTAAAATCCGCCTTTCAAGCAAAATAAACCCTCCATTAACCGTTTCAGCCGCTCCGCCTTCCTTGAGCCATCTGCGTTCTGGTGGTATGGTTTAGCGTTTTTGAAAAATTGAATCGACTTTTGAGGGGATTTTCGTAATGCGTATTATTCTGCTTGGCGCTCCGGGCGCGGGTAAAGGAACTCAGGCTCAGTTCATCATGGAGAAATACGGAATTCCGCAAATCTCTACCGGTGACATGCTGCGCGCTGCGGTGAAATCTGGCTCCGAGCTGGGCAAACAGGCAAAAGACATTATGGACGCCGGCAAGCTGGTGACCGACGAACTGGTGATTGCGCTGGTTAAAGAGCGTATCACCCAGGAAGATTGCCGTAACGGTTTCCTGCTCGACGGCTTCCCGCGCACCATTCCGCAAGCTGACGCCATGAAAGAAGCGGGCATCGCCGTTGATTACGTTCTGGAATTTGATGTACCGGACGAACTGATCGTTGACCGTATCATTGGCCGTCGCGTACACGCGGCTTCCGGTCGCGTTTACCACATCAAATTCAACCCGCCGAAGGTTGAAGGCAAAGACGACGTGACCGGTGAAGAGCTGACCACCCGTAAAGATGACCAGGAAGAGACCGTACGTAAGCGTCTGGTGGAATACCATCAGATGACGGCGCCGCTGATCGGTTACTATCAGAAAGAAGCTGAAGCGGGCAACACCCGGTACGCGAAGGTTGACGGTACGAAAGCCGTTTCCGACGTGCGCGTTGAGCTGGAAAAAATCCTCGGTTAATCCCGTTGGTTCTCATCCTGCCGCGGCGGGATGAGAACATCTCTCATTCTACCTTTTTCTCTGATTGGTTCCGTTTAGCGCCATTTCAGCTACAATTGTCAGCGATTCAAATGGTTAAGAGGCGGTAATGCATCAGACGAAAACAGGTATCTTGTTAGCCAACTTAGGCACTCCCGATGCGCCCACGCCCGATGCGGTGAAGCGCTATCTGCGACAATTTCTCAGCGACAAGCGGGTGGTTGATACGCCCCGTCTGCTGTGGTGGCCGCTTCTGCGCGGCGTGATACTGCCCCTGCGCGCGCCGCGGGTCGCGAAACTTTATCAGTCCGTGTGGATGGACGAGGGCTCGCCGCTGATGGTTTACAGCCGTCGACAGCAGCAGGCTCTGGCCGCGCGCCTCCCCGATACGCCGGTTGCCTTAGGCATGAGCTACGGCTCGCCTGCGCTGGAAAGCGCGGTGGATGAACTGCTGGCCCAGGATGTTGGCCACATCGTCGTATTGCCGCTGTATCCGCAATACTCCTGCTCCACCGTGGCGGCAGTATGGGATGAGCTGGCGAGAATTCTGGCGAAAAAGCGGGCCATCCCCGGTATCTCCTTTATTCGTGATTATGCCGATGATGCCAGCTATATCGATGCGCTGGCTGCCAGCGTTCGCGCATCGTTTGCCGTGCACGGCGAACCGGATGTGCTGCTGCTTTCTTATCACGGTATACCGCAGCGCTTTGCCCAGGAAGGCGATGATTACCCGCAGCGCTGCCGCGATACCACCCGCGAGCTGGTCTCCGCGCTGGGACTTTCGCCGGATCGTGCGATGATGACCTTCCAGTCGCGCTTTGGCCGTGAGCCGTGGCTGACTCCCTACACCGACGAGACATTGAAAATGTTGGGCGAGAAGGGGGTGAAGCATATTCAGGTGATCTGCCCGGGCTTTGCTGCGGATTGTCTGGAAACGCTGGAGGAGATTGCGGTGCAGAACCGGGAAGTCTTCCTCGAGGCCGGCGGGCAGAAATATGAATATATCCCGGCGCTAAATGCGGACAGTGCGCATATCGAAATGATGGTGAACCTGACGGCGCCGTATCGCTAATCGCGTGCGGCAGGGGGAATATGCTATTATTCCCCGCTTGTTCACTGCCATTAAATCGCCACTATGAAATTTCCCGGTAAACGCAAATCCAAACACTACTTTCCCGTTAATGCCCGCGATCCGCTGTTGCAACAAACGCAGCCGGAAAATGAATCCAACGTCGCGTGGGTGGTCGGCATCGATCAAACGTTGGTTGATATCGAAGCCAAAGTAGATGAAGCGTTTATCGTGCGCTACGGCCTCAGCGCCGGCCATTCGCTGGTCATCGAAGATGATGTCGCTGAAACGCTCTACCAGGAGCTGGTACGGAATAATTTAATTACCCACCAGTTTGCCGGCGGAACGATTGGCAATACCATGCACAATTATTCGGTGTTGGCCGATGACCGCTCGGTATTGCTGGGGGTCATGTGCAGCAATATCGAAATCGGCGGCTACGCCTATCGCTATCTGTGCAACACCTCCAGCCGTACTGACCTGAACTATCTGCAAGGGGTGGACGGGGCCATTGGCCGCTGTTTTACCCTGATTAGCGACGCGGGCGAACGAACCTTTGCCATCAGTCCGGGCCACATGAATAAGCTGCGTCCGGAAAGCATTCCGGAAGAGGTGATTGCCGGTGCCTCTGCGCTGGTGCTGACTTCGTATCTGGTGCGCTGCAAGCCTGGCGAGCCGATGCCGGATGCGACGATGAAAGCCATCGAGTATGCCAAAAAGCATGATGTACCGGTGGTGCTGACGCTGGGAACGAAGTACGTCATTGCCGATAACCCGGAATGGTGGCAGCAGTTCCTCAAGGAGAACGTCTCTATTCTGGCGATGAATGAAGAAGAAGCCGAAGCGCTGACCGGACTGTCCGATCCGCTGCTGGCTTCGGATAAGGCGCTGGAGTGGGTGGACCTGGTACTGTGTACCGCCGGGCCAGCGGGGCTGTATATGGCCAGCTTTACGGAAGAGGAAGCCAAACGTAAAACTCAGCATCCGCTGCTGCCGGGGGCGATTGCCGAATTCAACCAGTATGAGTTCAGCCGGGCGATGCGTCACCAGGATTGCGTTAACCCGCTACGGATTTACTCGCATATCGCGCCGTACATGGGTGGGCCTGAGAAAATCATGAATACCAACGGCGCCGGTGACGGGGCGCTGGCGGCGTTGCTGCACGATATCACCGCCAATAACTATCACCGGAATAACGTGCCGAACTCCAGTAAACACAAGTGCAAGTGGCTGACCTACTCGTCGCTGGCGCAGGTGTGCAAATATGCGAACCGCGTCAGCTATCAGGTGCTGAACCAGCATTCGCCGCGTTTAACCCGCGGCCTGCCGGAACGAGAAGATAGTCTGGAAGAGGCATACTGGGAGCGTTAAGCCCGTTTCCCCTCTTGCGCCGCGTGAGGGGGGAGAGCACAACAGTTGCAAGGCCTGGCTGAGCGCCTCTCGCTATCCGAGAGGCGCCATGGTAGGGGATTATCCGGTAACCACTTCACCCGCCGGCGGCGTCTCCAGTAGCAGCAACATCGCGCGGGCGATTTCTCGCTCGCCCATCACCACCTGGTTTGCGCCGCGTTCGGTAATGTAATCCACTTCATCATCATAATGCGCCCGGGCGATAATCTCGATATTCGGGCATTTCTCGCGGGCGGCAGCGACGATTTCCCCGGCCTCATAGCCGTTAGGAATGGTCAGCAGCAGCCAGCGGGCGCAGTCCAGATGCGCCAGATTCATGATCTCTTCATTCGCCGCATTGCCCAGCACCGCACGAATACCGCGCGCGCGCAGCTCATCGACGCGGGTGCGCGACGTTTCGATAACCACCAGCGGAATACCCTGGGCCATCAGTTTTTCGCCCAGCAGGCTTCCGACGCGGCCAAAGCCTACCAGCAGCGCGTGGTTGCAAATATCGACCGGAATTTGCTTCTCTTCTTCGAGCACTTCTTCGAAGGTCTGCTCATCCAGCGTTTCGGTTTTATCGAGGTATTTTTCCAGCAGCGCGAAGAGCACCGGGTTAAGCATGATAGAGATAATCGCCCCGGCCAGTACCAGATTTTGTCCGGCCTGCGGCAGCAGGTTCAGCGCCATGCCAAGCCCGGCGAGAATAAAGGCGAACTCACCGATTTGCGCGAGGCTGGCGGCGATGGTCAGCGCGGTGCGCGGCGAGTGGCCGAACATCCGTACGAGGAAAAAGGCGACCACCGACTTGCCGAAGATAATGATCGCCAGCGTCGCCAGCACCGCCAGCGGTTGCTCCAGCAGGATCATCGGATCAAACAGCATTCCCACGGAGACAAAGAACAGCACGGCGAACGCATCGCGCAGCGGCAGCGTGTCGTGCGCGGCGCGGTGGCTGAGTTCGGATTCGTTCAGGACCATTCCGGCGAAAAATGCGCCAAGCGCAAAGGAGACGTCGAACAGCTCAACCGCACCGAAGGCGATCCCGAGAGCGAGGGCCAGAACCGACAGGGTAAACAGTTCGCGGGAGCCGGTGGCGGCGCTGCGGGACATAATCCACGGTACCAGACGACGACCTACCAGCATCATAATGGCGATAAAGGCAATCACTTTCCCGATGGTGATCCCCATATCGACGGCCAGCGACGCCAGGCCAACATCGCCTTTCTCCGCCATACCGGCGACGGCCGGCAGCAGAACCAGCGTCAGAACCATTACTAAATCTTCGACGATGAGCCAGCCGATGGCGATCTGCCCTCGTTGGCTATCAATAAGCTGCCGTTCTTCCAACGCGCGCAGCAGCACCACGGTACTGGCGGTAGAGAGACACAGGCCAAATACGATGCCGGTCATCAGCGACCAGCCCAACACGGCAGAAAGCGCCATACCCAGCAGCGTTGCCACGGCTATCTGGGCAATCGCGCCGGGAATGGCGATCGACTTTACCGCCATCAAATCCTTCAGGGAGAAGTGCAGCCCGACGCCAAACATCAGCAATATGACGCCGAGTTCAGCCAGCTCCGGCGCCAGTTTGGTATCGGCAACGAAGCCTGGTGTAAAGGGGCCGGATAACACGCCTGCTAACAGGTAGCCCACCAGTGGCGAAATGCGCAGCTTATTGGCAATCATGCCGAAGATAAAAGCGAGTACGAGCCCACCGACAATGGTGGTGATAAGCGGTGTTGCGTGGTGCATTCCGTCTCCTTGTATGTGGTGAGCCAATCCATTTTCAGTATTAAACACGCGATCCTTCAGGCTGCCTCTGCGTTAGCTTCGCGCATTCACCGAATCATCCCTGCGCCAGAGATTCACGCGCGCTACCTTGCGGCAACCCGGAGGTAGGTGTCTAAACCTAAAAAACCGAGTAATAGTTTATGACAGTTTTAGCCGTTTTGTTTATGAATAATTGTTGAATTATGCAGAAAAATGGAATTAACCCGCAAAAAGGCACAGATCGGAAAACTACGGCAGCTAATCAGCGGGAGTGCTGACAGGATAAGGGATTACGGCGGCCAAAGTTTCACTTTAGCCGCCGTATAATCAGGATTTTTGGCGGTTGTCAGGAAGGAATATCGTCAATATGCCGAGAAGTGGCAGGAAAGCACAGATTTTATAAACCAGCTCGATACTGGTGTGGTCCGCTAACAGCCCCAGAACGGCGGCTCCGAGGCCACCCATACCAAATGCGAAACCGAAAAACAGACCAGAAACCATGCCGATACGTCCCGGTAACAGCTCCTGGGCGTAGACCAGGATTGCCGAAAATGCCGATGCGAGGATAAATCCAATGATCATGGTCAAAATCCCCGTCCACTCCAGCGTCGCGTAGGGTAAAACAAGGGTAAAGGGAGCTACGCCGAGGATCGAGCCCCAAATTACATATTTACGCCCAATTTTATCGCCTACTGGCCCGCCAATCACCGTTCCTGCGGCAACGGCAAACAGGAAAATAAACAGATGAACCTGCGCATTCTGGATCGATAATCCGAATTTATGCATCAAATAAAAGGTGTAATAGCTGCTGATGCTCGCCATATAGAAATATTTCGAGAAAATCAGCATCAGCAGGATGCTGACGGCAAGAATCACTTTGTTTTTCGGCAGCGGACTGGCGACGACGGTCTTCGGTTTACCTTTATTCATCCGATGCTGTGCGGCATACCAACGGCTGATTTGCGACAGCACGACGATGGCCAACAGCGCGGCCAGGACGAACCACGCGACGTTACCTTTGCCGTAAGGGGCGATAATCACCGCCGCCAGCAGCGGACCCAGAGAACTGCCAAAGTTACCGCCAACCTGGAATAGCGACTGAGCCAGTCCATGACGGCCGCCGGAGGCCATCCGCGCCACGCGCGACGATTCCGGATGGAATACCGAAGAACCGGTACCCACCAGCGCGGCGGCAAGCAGCACCATGCCAAAACTTCCGGCCAGCGCCAGCAGCACCAGGCCGCTGAGGGTGAAGCACATGCCGATCGGCAGCGACCATGGCATCGGGTATTTGTCGGTCCAGTAGCCGACCACCGGCTGAAGCAGCGAAGAGGCCAGCTGGAAGGTCAGGGTAATCATCCCGATTTGCACGAAGGTCAGGGAGAACTCCGACTGAAGCAGCGGGTAAATCGCCAGAATCAGCGACTGGATCATATCGTTCAGTAAATGGGAAAGGCTGATGGCGCCCAGAATACCAAACGAGGTGCGTGCTTTTTGCGGCGCAGCAGCGGGGCCGGATAAGGGTTGAACGGTCTGATTCGTCGCCATAGGTTCACTTTGAGAGCGTTATTGTGGATGCAGGTAGAATTATTATCTGACTAACATACCTGCCCCTAAGGTTTGAAGGAAGTCTCAATTCGGAAAACATATTTGTCTGTCGACGTAACTCGCTATACTTTCGGCACTTGTTTATTAAGTCAGGGAGAGAAATATGCATTTTTTAAAACGGGCGCTAGCGCTGGGGCTATTTACCGCGCTGTCTTTGGGAAGCTTATCCGCACAGGCTTATGAGCAGGATAAAACCTATAAAATCACTATCCTGCATACCAACGATCACCACGGGCATTTCTGGCGTAATGATTACGGTGAATATGGTCTGGCGGCGCAAAAGACGCTGGTCGACGGGATCCGCAAAGAGGTCGCCGCTGAGGGCGGAAGCGTTCTGCTGTTGTCCGGCGGCGATATAAATACCGGTGTGCCGGAGTCGGATTTGCAGGACGCAGAGCCAGATTTTCGCGGCATGAACCTGATTGGTTATGATGCGATGGCAGTGGGCAACCATGAGTTTGATAATCCGCTCAGCGTACTGCGCCAGCAGGAGAAGTGGTCTAAGTTTCCGTTCCTCTCCGCCAATATCTACCAAAAAAGCACCGGCGAGCGCCTGTTTAAACCCTGGGCGCTGTTTAAACGCGGGGGGTTAAAAATCGCGGTTATTGGCCTGACCACCGATGACACGGCTAGGATAGGTAACCCGGAATATTTCACCGACATTGAATTTCGCAAACCGGCGGACGAGGCCAAACTGGTTATCCAGGAGCTGCAGCTGAATGAAAAACCGGATGTGATTCTGGCGACCACCCATATGGGCCATTACGACAACGGAAATCATGGTTCTAACGCCCCGGGTGATGTCGAAATGGCGCGCAGTCTGCCGGCAGGATCGCTGGCGATGATCGTCGGCGGTCATTCGCAGGATCCGGTCTGTATGGCCTCGGAGAATAAAAAACAGATCGATTATGTACCGGGCACGCCGTGCGCGCCGGACAGACAGAATGGGATCTGGATCGTTCAGGCGCACGAGTGGGGGAAATATGTCGGTCGTGCGGATTTTGAGTTCCGCAACGGCGAGATGAAGCTGGTGCACTATCAGCTGATCCCGGTCAATCTGAAGAAGAAGGTGACCTATGATAACGGCCAGAGCGAACGCGTGCTCTATACGCCGCAAATCCCGGAAAACCCGCAGATGCTGTCGCTGCTGACGCCATTCCAGAATAAAGGCAAAGCGCAGCTTCAGGTCAAAATTGGCAGCGTGAATGGGCATCTTGAAGGCGATCGCAGCAAGGTACGTTTCGTGCAGACCAATATGGGACGTCTGCTGCTGGCGGCGCAAATGGCGCGTAGCAATGCCGATTTTGCCGTGATGAGCGGCGGCGGTATTCGTGACTCCATCGAAGCCGGGGATATTACCTATAAAGATGTCATGAAGGTGCAGCCGTTCGGTAACGTGCTGGTGTATGTCGATATGAGCGGCAAGGAAGTGACGGAATATCTGACCGCCGTGGCGCAGATGAAACCTGACTCCGGCGCCTATCCGCAGTTCGCCAACGTCAGCTTCGTGGCGAAAGACGGCAAGCTGAATGATCTGAAAATCAAAGGCGAACCGGTCGATCCGACGAAGACCTACCGGATGGCAACGTTGAGCTTTAACGGGACCGGCGGTGACGGCTATCCGCATATCGACACCAAACCGGGTTATGTGAATACCGGTTTTATCGATGCCGAAGTGCTGAAAGAGTATATCCAGAAAAACTCACCGCTGGATGCGGCCGCCTATGAGCCGAAAGGCGAGGTGAGCTGGCAGTAACGCGTGAGGATAACCCCGGTGGCGCTGCGCTGACCGGGCTACGGATTCGCCACGATCTGGGGGATGAGTAGCCTGGTCAGGCGCGACGCGCCGCCCTCGGGATAGCCCCGTTTTACAGGTCCCTGTACGCTGAGGCGCGATTAATCGCGGCGGGCGATATCGGCGAATTTGGCGTCGAGAATCTTCGCTAAATCGCTGGCCGCCAGCTCAATGTCCAGCCCGCGCTTGCCGCCAGAAATATAAATGGCGTTAAACGCCTGGGCCGGGGCATCAATCAGCGTCGGTAGCCGTTTCTTCTGTCCGAGCGGGCTGATGCCGCCGACCAGATAGCCGGTCGTACGCTGGGCGACCATGGGATCCGCCATGTCCACCTTCTTCGCGCCCAGCGCTTTGGCCACTTTTTTCAAATCCAGCTGCCCGGCCACCGGCGTCACCGCCACGGCCAGATGTTTCATATCCCCGTTGACCGCGACCAGCAGCGTCTTATAAACCTGGTCTGCGTTCAGCCCCAGCTTGCGTACCACTTCATCGCCGAAGTTGGTTTCATTGGGGTCGTGATCGTAGCTGTGGATCTTAAAAGCAATTTTGTTTTTTTCGAGTAACTTAACGGCGGGAGTCATACTTATCCTTCTTACCAACCGATCTCAGGTGCTGTCAGCATACGCCCGTTGAATGTGTAAAAAATAGTACCATCTTGCGCAATAGTATTGGCAGTGATGGTCACTTTGAGCGACAATCGAACGATCCGGAATGCAAATTCCGGGATAATAATAATGATGAAATTCCTCTTTGACGGGCCAATAGAAATATTGGCCATTTTTTTACGTCAGCATATCAGGCAGATTCCCTTCACCGTATAAATGCAGCGCCCCGACGGCGACAACATAGCGCCCCGGCGGCAGCGCCAGCAGCGTCTCGCGCCACGCCTGATTGCGCTGATGCATGAGCACATCGTACAGCGACTGGCTGAAGGTTGTCGGCAACGTGGTGACGCCTTTGGCGGGCGGCTGCTCCAGCCACCAGCCGATCATCACCTGCAAAAGACGGGCGTTGGTGCGCCAGTGGGTCAACGTATCCTCCAGCAGCGCCAGTCCGCCGTCCGGAAGGTCGCGCAGCAGCGCTATCTGGCTGTCGGTGCCTTCAAGCTCCATCACCCGCACCTTGCTCTCACGCGCGGCCATCAGCAGCTGGTAGTCAATGCCGTAATCCGCACGCAGCCCCAGCTTCTGAGCCTGCGTTGCCTGTAACACCATCGCCACCTGCCAGAGCGGCTGGCTGTCAAACGGCGCCGTCGACAGCCCGAGTTCCGCGGCCCGACTCTCCAGCTCGACGAACTGCTGCGGGGTTAAACGCTCGGCCAGCGGCGGGCAGGCGGGGAGGTCAGCAAAGGGCGTTTCGTTGCCGGTGATATCCGCCTCCACGATGAGGGCGTCGGCCTGACGAATTTTTTTCAGTAGCCTGGCGGGAGGAGGGGACATGTCGCGTGTGCCCATATGAATACTGCCGACCAGATGCAAATAGCGCTCTCCGGGAAGGGTAATATCCAGTGCGGGCCAGGAATAAGACGCGCCGACGGCGGCACGCCACAGCATTTTTATTCGGTTTAACAGGCCCATACGCGCTCCGTAGTGTGAAGTCTTCATGCTAGCGCGTATGGGTCATAACATCTAGTCTTTCGGTTTAAAGCGCAGCAGCCGGTTGGCGTTGCTGACCACGGTAATGGAAGAGAGCGCCATAGCGGCACCGGCTACCACCGGGTTAAGCAGAGTTCCGGTCAGCGGCCATAAGATTCCGGCGGCGATGGGGATCCCCAGCGAGTTGTACACAAAGGCGCCCAGCAGGTTCTGCTTCATGTTGCGCAGCGTGGCTTTGGAAATCGCCAGCGCATCCGCGACGCCGTTCAGACTATGGCGCATCAGGGTGATGGCCGCCGTCTCAATGGCAACATCGCTCCCGCCGCCCATCGCAATCCCGACGTCGGCCTGGGCCAGCGCCGGCGCGTCGTTGATGCCGTCACCGACCATCGCCACCTGATGCCCCTGGCTTTGCAGACGCTTGATAGCGTCAGCTTTGCCGTCCGGCAGCACGCCGGCGATCACTTCGTCGATGCCTGCCTCTTTGGCAATCGCGTTAGCGGTCGTGGGGTTATCCCCGGTCAGCATCACCAGACGATAACCCTGGCGGTGCAGGCGAGCCAGCGCAGCGACGCTATCGCTACGCAGCGGGTCGCGAATAGCGAACAGTGCGGCGACCTGGCCATCGATCGCCAGCAGCACCGGCGTTGTCCCTTGTGATGCCTGGGCGGCAATCTCGCTTTCTACGGCGGCGGTGGCAATCTTTTGCTCATTAAGCAGCGCCTGGTTACCGAGCAGCAGGGTACGGCCTTCTGCCTCGCCGCTGACGCCGAGTCCGCGCAGGGTGCGGAAGTTGTTGACGACCGGCAGCTGACTATCGGCGGCTTTCTCGATGATCGCCCGCGCCAGCGGGTGGCTGGAGCCTTGCTCCAGTGCCGCCGCAAGACGTAGCGCGGTGGGCTCATCAACCTCGGCAAAGGTTTTTACCGCCACCACCTGCGGTTTACCTTCGGTCAGGGTGCCCGTTTTATCAAAAACGATGGTATCGAGCTGGCTGGCGCGCTGCAGCGCATCGGCATCGCGAACCAGCACGCCATATTCCGCCGCGCGACCCACGCCGGAGATAATCGACATCGGCGTCGCCAGGCCCAGCGCACAAGGGCAGGCGATAATCAGCACCGTAGTGGCGATCACCAGGGTATAGACAATTTGCGGTGCCGGCCCGAAGAAGTACCAGATTGCCGCACTGAACAGAGCGATAACCACCACGGCCGGCACGAATACGGCGGAGATTTTATCCGCCAGCTGGCCGATTTCCGGTTTGCTGCTTTGCGCCTGGCGCACCATGCGGATGATACGGGCAAGCGTTGTCTGGCTGCCGACGGCGCTGGCGGTAAACAGAACGCTGCCGTCCTGGACCACGGTACCGGCATGCAGCGTGTCGCCATCCGTTTTTTGTTGTGGAATCGGTTCGCCGGTCAGCATTGCCTCATCCAGCCAGGCTTCGCCCTGGCTTATCACGCCGTCAACCGGAACCCGGTCGCCGGTGGTCAGACGCAGGGTCATCCCCGGCTGAACGTCGGCCAGCGGCACGCTTTTTTCACCCTCTTCGCTGACAACCCGCGCCGACGGTGGCGTCAGGTCGAGCAGTTTTTCCAGCGCTTTTGAGGAGCGCTGACGGGCGCGGGCTTCCAGCATATGACCGAGGTTAATTAAGCCGATAATCATTGCGCTGGCTTCATAGTAGAGATGGCGAGCCTCCATCGGGAACCACTGCGGCCACAGGTTGACGCTCATGGAATAGAGCCAAGCTACGCCGGTTCCCAGCGCCACCAGCGTATCCATGGTGGCCGTCGCGTTTTTCAGGCTTTTCCATGCGCTGCGATAGAAATGGCCGCCGGCGAAGACCATCACCGCCAGGGTGACAAGCCCGATAACCAGCCACAGGGAACGGTTATCATCGCTGACCATCATATTGTCACCGATCATTCCCCAGACCATGACTGGCACCCCCACCAGCAGGGCAACAATCGCCTGCCAACGGAAGCGTTTCATGGTGGCGATAGCGGTTTCCTGCTGGCGTTCGCGGCGTTGCTGGTCATCTTCGATCGCTTCGGCGCCGTAGCCTGCCTTCTCCACCGCCTGGACTAATTCTGCGGCGGACGCGCTGCCCATAACCAGCGCAGTGCGTTCCGCGAGGTTTACCCGTGCCTGCGTGACGCCCGGTACGCTTTGCAGCGCGTTTTGTACCCGGGAAACACAGCTGGCGCAGCTCATGCCGCTTAACAGCAGCTGTTGGCTTTCATCATCAGCCGTCGCTGCCGGAAGCTCAGAAGAGACCGCTGTCAGCGCTTCCGACGGGATTGATGACTCCGCCAGCGGTTTAGCCTTTGGGTGGCTTAACTCTGCGCCGTAACCGGCTTGCTTGATGGTTTCGATAAGCGCTTCTGCACTGGCGCTACCGGTCACGTGCGCTTCGGTGACGGTGACTTCCGCCAGCTCAACGTCCGGGCGCTGTTCGAGACTTTCTTTTACGCGTTTGACGCAGTGACCGCAGGACAAACCGTCCAGGGCCAGGTCGATGGTTTGAGACATAACACACTCCTTTATGACAGGGATGACTGACTGTGATAAAGGTTAAACCTTCCAGCAAGGGGAAGGTCAAGGTGTTTATTTACCGCGGCGTTTTTAGTGTTCCAGCGCAATCGCGCAGACATGTTCCAGAGAAGAAAGGCTGCTGTACAGTTCGGGTAAGGTCATTTTTTTCCTCACCACCATCTTGAGGTTGACCTCTATTTTTCCCTTTTTTAAATCACGGATCGTGATGGTTTCGATAATATTTTTTTGCTGCGTAATACCTGTTATTAGCGTTTCTAAGCCGGATTTTTCATCAAGGATAATGCGGATTTTTACTTTGCCGGGTGACTGATTTTTAGTTTGTAAAAAAATGACGAAATAACTGAGCTTGATCGCCAGCAGGAATAATCCGGTGGCGAGAAGAGCATGCAGATAAAAACCGGCGCCGCTGGTAATGCCTACCCCTGCGGAAGCCCATACTATTGCCGCTGTCGTCAGCCCGGAAATCGCATCATCATGGCGGTGGAGGATCACCCCCGCGCCGAGAAATCCGACGCCGCTGATGATCTGCGCCGCCAGGCGCATCGGATCGCTGCGGATGTTGGCGGAGATCTCAGCGTAATACTCCGCCGACTGGATCGAGACAATCGTCAGGACGCAGCTGGCTACGGAAATAATCACGCAGGTTTTAAAGCCAACCGGCTTACCTTTTGATTCTCTCTCCAGGCCGATGATTCCGCCGAGAATAAAAGCCACGCCAATTTTGCATAGCGTAATGAAAGCAGATTCTCCCTCGCCAGATAAGATGAGCGCCAACGTATTCATTTTTCCTCCGCAAAACCCTGCCCGCGCAGCGCGTGCTGTTCCTCTTGCCTGTGCAGGAATGCTAGGCGCGGTAACGGTGAATATAGTGTTCGAGCAGCGCCAGAAGATGGTTATTATCGATACTTTCGAGGATGCGTACTGTCGCGCCTTGCGGCTCGGGAATCCCCACCTCCAGGCGCAGGCCGTCACGCCCGTAGCGGCAGGTCATACCGCGAGTGATGCCTTCCAGGGAGACGTCGAGGTAATCTTCTGTGGTCGTCGCCATTGTCGGATCAAGTAACCAGGCAACGGTTAACACATCATGGATCCAACATCCGGGCAGGTTGCGGGTCTGCATTGAGTAGGCGATCCACGGGCGAACAGTCTGGGCCAGATAACGACTAAGCCCGTTATTTACCGAAGTCAGACGATCCAGATCGCGATGAAGCATTTGCGTTTTCGTGGTGACATCCATCGGCACCAGCGTGACAGGCGCGCCGCTGGTGAGTACGGCGTGTGCCGCTTCAGGATCCAAACCAAAATTGGTGTCCTTTATATAGCCCGCAACGTTGAACACCCCGCCCATGATCACGATGTTTTTAACCGTACCAACGATATCGGGATAGAGCTGTAGCGCTATCGCCACATTGGTGAGTGGTCCGGTGGCAATCAGCGTTATCTCGCCGGGATGGTTGCAGATCAGCTCGCCGATGGCCTGTGGTGCCAGAGGCTGCACGGCCTGGCAGGTTGGCGGGGCAGGGACGTCCGACCATAGCTGGCGTAAGCCAGCGCGATCGACGCCATGATCAAGTTTTTCGCGCCACGGCAGCGGGTCTTCTCTGAGGGCGCGGGCGGCGCCGCGGTAGACCGAAACAGGGATATCTAGCTGTCGGACGAGCTCTTTGGCGACGGCATAGCCGGTTTCTACCGGCGTATTGCCTGCCACGGTGGTGATCATTTCCAGGGTGATTTGCGGTGCGGCAATCGCCAGCGCCAACGCCAGGCCATCATCGATATTGGCACCCGGAATGCCGTTCCCCGGGTCGCAGTCGATAATCACGCGCATGGATTCATTTTCATCTTGTCTCAGGTTGTACTTCATGTCCCTGGCAGCCACACGACTCTCCCACTCGTAAATAAAACTCAAATTCAACGCGGCGAACCTTACCGTCCCAGTTTTTCAGCATGTCGATCGCCGCTCGGGCCATTTTGTCGACGGGCTGGCGGACGGCCGTTAAGGAAGGGACGTTGTAAGCCGATTCTTGTGTGGCGTTAAAGCAGACCAGCGCCACATCCTGGGGCACACGCAGCCCGTGCTCTGCCAGCGCGCGTAAGCAGCCGATCGCCTGCTGTTCATTGGTGGCGAACAGCGCGCGCGGAGGCTTTCCCTGCAGCATACGTTTTGTCGCCTCATAGCCTCCTGCCCGCGTATAGTTGGTCGAAAAAATCCAGCCAGGAGTGACCGCCAGCGACGCTTCTTCCAGCGCTAACTGCCATCCCCGAATACGATCCTGGGTGTTGAGCATTTCACGCGGGCCACAGATAATGCCGATATCGCGGTAGCCGTGATCGATAAGATGTTTCGTCACCTGCCAGGCCGCCAGCTGTTCATCCACCTGAATAACGCTGACGTTTAATCCGGCATCGACGCGATCCAACATCACGCAGGGCGTGCCGCTCTCTTCAATCAACTCAATATACGGGTGCCGGTCAACGCTGGTATAAATCAGGCCGTCAACCTGGCGATTGAGCATGTTGTTGATCAGTTCACGCTCCCGTCCGCTGTTATCACCCGCATCCCCCAGCAGGAGGACCTTGCCGTCAGCAAACGCTTCGCGCTGCAGGGCGTGCGCCATGGAGGCAATAAACGGGTTTGAGATATCCGGGGCCACAAGCCCGTAAGTTTGCGTACTCCCCGAGGCCAGAGCGCGGGCGATACCATTGGGCCGGTAACCGGTTTTCTTGATCGCCTGCAACACGCGCTGCCGGGTCGCCTCGGCAACGGGACGTGGACCGTTATTAATAACGTAACTCACGACAGCGACAGATGTTCCCGCCTCCTTTGCGACATCGGAACGTGTTACGCGTTGTGAATGTGATTGGGTCACGAGGCACCTACCTGGTTGAGTTCAGAGCATTCTCTTTTCCGCACAGCATAAGGTGTTGTCCCCCAAAAATCTTGGGTAAAGAACGCGCATCCACCGTTCTCCGTGCTCAAATTGCGTCCTCAGGTAAATTGAGATCGCGTCCGCGCGTCTCCGGAGCGAAAAAGGTGGTCACCAGACCGATGGCGGCCATCAGCGAGAAATAGACAGCGATAGGCCACCAGTGCCCGTAAAACGAGAGCAGCGCCGAGGCCACCAGCGGCGCGGTACCGCCCGACATAATCGAGCCCAGCTCTTTGGCGAAGGCCATTTTGGTATAGCGATTAGTCACGCCAAAAAGCTCAACGCCCCAGGCCGCCTGGACACCGAAAATACCCAGCGAAGCGAGCCCCATACCGGTAATGATGGTGGGGATAACAATCCACGGCTCACGGGAGTCGAGCAGCATAAAGGCCGGGAAGGCGTAGAGGATCAGTAACAGACAGAACCAACGATAGATGATGCGCCGACCGAAGCGATCGGAAAGCCAGCCCGCCAGCGGAATAATGGCGAATCCCAGAATCGACGCGATAAACACGGCCACCGTCGGGACCGATTTATCGACCATCAGAACCCTGGCGACATAGCCAATGATAAAACCCTGGGCGAGGTAGGATGGGCCATTTTCGCCGATGCGTAAGCCGACCATTGTCCAGAACGCACGGGTGCGTCGCCAGAAGCCACGGGTGTCCTGCTGTTTCATGGCCTGGCCGCGGCGCAGCGATTTTTCACGTTCGGCCTTGAGCAGCGCTTTTTGTCGTTCAAAGACCGGAGTTTCACGGATATGGCGACGAATGAACAGCGCCGTCGCGGCGATGAGAATGCTGCTGAGGAAAGGGATGCGCCATCCCCAACTGAGCAACGCATCTTTGTCCATTTGTAAGACAACGAGCCAGACCAGAGAGGCGAGTAAAGTGCCGCTGTTGGAGCCGAGAGCGATAATGGAAGAGACCAGCCCGCGGCGCTTCACGGGGGCGTATTCACCGAGCATCACGGTGCCGCCTGAGAGTTCTGCTCCGGCCCCCAGCCCTTGAGTAAATCGCAGAATAACCAGGCACACCGGCGCCCATACGCCAATCTGGGCGTAGCCGGGAATTAAGCCGATTAGCATGGTTGAGAATCCCATCAGGCCGATGGTGATCACCATGACAATTTTGCGTCCGTGCCGGTCGCCTATCCAGCCAAACAGCAGCGCGCCGATGGGCCGGGCAATAAAACCAACGGAATAGGCGGCAAAGCTGGAGAGAAGCGCCATGACTGGGGTGGCCTGTGGAAAAAAGACATCGCCAAAGATAATACCGGCGGCGAGTCCGTAGAGCGCAAAATCGGCATATTCCATCGTGGTGCCTAACCAGCAGGAAAACGTCGCTCGCCAGAATTCGCGGCGCCCTTCGGGGGTTTCCATGCGCTCCTGGGCAGCCTGCTGGCCGTCAGTCAGGGGAACAGAGGATGAATGCGTGTTCATAAGAACTCCTTGAAGTGAGCTGTCGACAAAAGCCGCAGGTTTTAACTCTTCATGTTCTACTCGCGTAGATATTATATTTCTTCGGCAGATTAATAGATCTACCCGCGTAGAATTGAAAGATGAAAGAGTCAGGATTGCGAAAGCGATCACTTATAACAGGCAATTGTTACAGAAAATGATGCCCCGGACGCGCTACTCTGAAAGGAAGAAGGCTTCCTGAGGCGTCGCCCGGTAGGCGATGGCGGGAAGTGAGTTATAATGATGCTCTGTAGGCGCCAATCGACGGAGGACACGTGAATATCAGCGATGTGGCAAAAAAAACCGGCTTAACCAGTAAAGCGATTCGCTTTTATGAAGAGAAGGGACTGGTCACGCCGCCGCTGCGCAGTGAAAACGGCTATCGCAGCTACAGTCAACGGCACCTGGATGAACTGACCTTACTGCGCCAGGCGCGGCAGGTCGGGTTTAATCTTGAGGAGTGCCGCGAACTGATCTTTCTGTTTAACGATCCGTCGCGGCACAGTGCGGACGTTAAGCGCAGAACGCTGGATAAAGTTGCGGATATTGAGCGCCATATCAGCGAGTTGCAAAATATGCGCAGGCATCTGCTGGCGCTGGCGGAAGCCTGTCCCGGCGATGACGGCGCCGATTGTCCAATTATCGACAACCTTTCCGGCTGCTGCCACCGCAAGGCGCAGGCTTAGCGGCGTGGCGCGGTGGCCCGCACGCGCAGCGTAATACCTTCGACGGCCAGTACCTCTACGTGGCTGCCTGCGGCAAGGTCCTCATCGGCCACCACCGGCCACGAGCTGTCGCCAACCCGTACGTGACCATGGCCGTTGATCAGCGGGCTTTCCAGCATGAAGACGCGGCCGACCAGCTGCTTGCCGCGCTGGTTGAGCTGCGCGTCGGCCGGTTTCTGGCGCGCGACCTGCCTGCGCAGCCAGTGTGACCACAGCCAGGCGGCCAGCAAGGTCATCGCGGCGAACAGCGTGCCCTGCCACTCCCAGCCGAAGGGCAGCCCCCAGGAGAGGAGTCCGGTGACTACGCCGGCGATGCCGCTCCACAGCAGATAGCCGTTGCCGCCCAGCATTTCAGCGGCCAGCAGGAGTCCGCCGAGGCTCAGCCAGAAAATATGCGGATGGGCGAGAATGAGCGCGATCATGATTTTTTCCGTTCGCCAGAACCTTCTTTGATAAGCTCGCTGATACCGGCGATAGAGCCCATCAGGCTGCTGGCATCGAGCGGCATCATCACCACTTTGCTGTTATTGGCGGAACCAATTTTCTGCAGCGCATCGGTGTATTTCTGGGCCACAAAGTAGTTAATCGCCTGAATATCGCCGGAGGCGATAGCGGACGAGACCATCTGCGTCGCGCGGGCTTCCGCTTCCGCAGAACGTTCGCGGGCCTCGGCCTGCAAGAATGCCGACTGGCGTTCCCCTTCCGCTTTCAGGATCTGCGACTGCTTTTCCCCTTCGGCTTTGAGAATTTCGGCCTGGCGTATCCCTTCGGCTTCAAGAATATAGGCGCGTTTGGTTCGTTCGGCTTTCATCTGGGCGTTCATCGAGGCAATCAGTTCAGCCGGCGGGCGCACGTCGCGAATTTCGACGCGGGTAATTTTGACGCCCCACGGGTTCGTCGCTTCGTCGACAATATGCAGCAGGCGGGTGTTAATGCTGTCGCGCTGGGAGAGCATTTCGTCAAGTTCCATCGAGCCAAGAACGGTACGAATGTTGGTCATCGTCAGGTTGACGATCGCCTGCTGTAAATTGCTGACCTCATAAGCCGCTTTTGGCGCATCAATGACCTGAATAAAGCACACGGCATCAATAGTAACGTTGGCGTTATCGCGTGAAATAACCTCCTGGGAGGGAATATCAAGCACCTGTTCCATCATATTAATCTTACGGCCAATCCGATCCATAAATGGCACCACCAGGCTTAAACCCGGTTGCAGCGTCATGGTGTAGCGGCCGAAACGCTCAACGGTCCACTGGAAGCCCTGGGGGACAATTTTAACGCCCGCCATGACGATAACCAGCGCGACGAAAATGAGTACGGGGATAAAGATCAGCATCAAAAAACCTCCTGTTTTATTGCCTGATGAGGCGCCAGAAAAAATGACGCAGGTTTAAATTGAGTATATCTTTCTCCTCACCCAGGCGAAAGGAAACTGGAGTAAACTAGCAGGGTTGTGAGAAAAAAGTGGAACAATAATGAAGGAAAATAACGCTATTTTGCGTCTTGCGAATGTTGGCTTTCAGGTCGACGAGACGGTCATTCTTAATAATATAAATCTCCAGCTGCGGGCCGGAGAATTTAAGCTGATTACCGGGCCTTCCGGCTGTGGAAAAAGCACCTTGCTGAAAATTATCGCCTCGCTGCTGAGCCCTACCTCCGGGCAGATTTTTTTTGCCGATCGGGATATTACGGCGCTCTCGCCGGAAACCTACCGCCAGCAGGTCTCCTACTGCGCGCAGACCCCGGCGCTGTTTGGTGACTCGGTTTATGACAATCTGATTTTTCCCTGGCAGATTCGCCATCAGCAGCCGGATCCAGCGGCGCTGGTCGCTGATTTACAACGCTTTGGTCTTGCGGAAAATACGCTGGAAAAATCAATCAATGAGCTTTCTGGGGGAGAAAAGCAGCGGGTTTCGCTGATCCGTAATTTGCAATTTTTGCCCCAGGTATTGTTGCTTGATGAAATTACCAGCGCGCTGGACGAAAGTAATAAACACAACGTCAACGATATTATTCATCGTTATGTGACGGAAAAAAATATTGCGGTGCTGTGGGTCACCCACGATCGCAATGAAATTGCCCATGCTGATGAGGTGATCACGCTGCAGCCCGCCGGCGGCAGCGCTCAGGAGGTGTCTCATGAACGGGCATAATATTACCAACGAATCGCTGGCGCTTTCGATGGTGCTGGTGCTGGTGGCGATTATTGTGAGCTACCGGGAAAAACTGGCGCTGGAAAAAGATATCGTCTGGAGTATCTGTCGGGCGGTGGTGCAGCTGATTATTGTCGGCTACGTCCTGAAATATATCTTCAACGTCAATCACGCGCTGCTGACGCTGCTGATGGTGCTGTTTATTTGCTTTAACGCGGCATGGAACGCGCAAAAGCGCAGCAAATATATTGATAAGGCCTTCCTGTCGTCATTTATTGCCATTACGACCGGCGCCGGACTGACGCTGGCGGTGCTGGTCTTCTCCGGCTCCATTGCTTTTGTGCCGATGCAGGTGATTCCGATCGCCGGGATGGTGGCCGGGAACGCGATGGTGGCGGTCGGGCTGTGCTACAACAATATGGGACAGCGCTTCAACAGCGAACAGCAGCAAATTCAGGAGAAGCTCAGCCTGGGCGCTACGCCGAAAATGGCGGCTGCCGGGTTAATTCGCGACAGTATTCGCGCATCGCTGATCCCGACTATCGATTCGGCTAAAACGGTGGGGCTGGTGAGTTTGCCCGGCATGATGTCAGGGCTGATTTTTGCCGGCATTGATCCGGTGAAGGCCATTAAATACCAGATTATGGTGACGTTTATGCTGCTCTCTACCGCCAGTCTGTCGACGATCATCGCCGGCTATCTGACCTACCGCAAGTTCTTTAACGCCCGCCATCAGCTGGTGGTGACGCAGTTGAAAAAGCACTCATAAACGTAACGACTCCCCGGATGGCGGCACGACAGTGCCGCCCATAGCTCCGGTAAGCGCAGTGCGACCGGGGGGCGTTTTGGAGAACAGGTGCGGCGTTTCCGCCCCGTAGCCCCGGTAAGCGCAGCGCGACCGGGGGCGTTTTGGAGAACAGGTGCGGCGTTTCCGCCCCGTAGCCCCGGTAAGCGTAGCGCGACCGGGGGGATTGACGTGGATAAGGGGATTAGTACAGCAGCGAATAGAGCTGACGGCGGTACTTCGCCGCCAGGGCATCGCCGGTACCCAGTGCGGCAAGGATCTCCTGCAACATCTTGCGTACCTGGCCGTCTCCGGCGCCTAAATCCTTCTGCAAATGGCTGAACAGCAGCGCCAGCGCTTCTTCATTGCGGCCAACCTGATGCAGCTGCAGCGCGAGCTGAGCGGCCAGCGCGGCATCTTCAGGATGCTGTTCAACCTGCTGCTGCAGCTGTTGAATTTCCGGCGTATCGGCCGCCTGTTTCAGCAGCTCAATCTGCGCGACCAGCCCCTGATAGCGGGTATCCTGATCCTGCATAGGAACGGTTTTCAGCACCGCTTCGGCTTCGTCGGAACGCTGCAGCGCGATCAGCGTCTCCGCCAGCAGCAGGCCAATCTGGCTGTCCTGGTTCGACATCTGCCACGCGTCTTTCAGCAGCGGCAGAGCCTCAAGATATTTTTCTTCCTGCATCAGCGCCAGCGCCTGCTGAGCTTTGAGCTCCTCTTCGCGGGGCAGCACTTTATCCAGCAGCGCACGGATGGCTGATTCCGGCTGCGGGCCTTCGAAGCCGTCTACCGGCTGGCCGTTCTGGAACAGATAAACCGTCGGGATTGAGCGCAGGCCAAACTGTGAGGCAAGCATCTGCTCAGCATCGCAGTCCACTTTCGCCAGCGTAAACTGCCCGTTGTATTGCGCAGCCAGTCCTTCCAGAACCGGCGTCAGCTGCTCGCAGTGCTGGCTGCGCGCTGACCAGAAATAAAACAGCACCGGCGCAGTAACGGATTGCTCCAGCGTCTGGTGCAGGTTAGCTTCGGTAATATTGATAACATTCTGTACTGACATGAGCGCATCTCTTTAGTCGATTTTGGGTATACATGGGGGCGACAGCCGGAGCTTCAACTCAGCCCTGGATAATTTTGTCCATCAGTCGCGTCGGCAGCAGGCGTTTGAGCAGCGCCACGGCGTGGGTGACAAGCGTCACCGGATAGCGTAATTGCGGTTTGTCGCTGGTAAAAGCATGGCGCACTTTTTCCACCACCGCTTCCGGGCCGAGGGTAAAGCGTGCGGCGATACCCGGATTCTCCACCGGCTTATCGCGCTGGGTTTGGTTGACGTTGGTGGTAAAACGGGTGTTGATGGGACCGGGCTCAATCAGGCTGACCTTAATGCCGCTATAGCGCAGCTCCATACGCAGCGCATCGGACCAGGCTTCCAGCGCATATTTGCTGGCCGCGTAGGCGCCGCGACCGGGGCTGGAGATGATCCCCATGACCGAGGAGGTCATGACGATACGCCCTTCGCCGTGCGGCTCCATTGCCGGCAGAAGTAACATCGTCAGCTGGTGTGCGCCAAAAAAGTTGGCGGAAAACTGCGCCTCCATCTGTTGACGGCTAATGGTGGCGAGCGGGCCATAGACGCCGTATCCGGCGTTATTAAACAGCCCGTACAGGCGATTATTGGTCAGGGCGATGACCTCCGCAGCGGCGCGTTCAACGCTTTGCGGATCGTCGAGGTCCAGCAAAATACCGGTCAGCCCGAGCTCCTGCATCCGCGCCACGTCGTCCGCTTTACGGCAGGCGGCCAGGACGTTAAAGCCCTGGCGTTTTAAATCGAGGGCGCTTTCAAGACCAATACCGCTGGAACAGCCTGTAACTAAAACCGATTTTTGCATAACTTTACCTGCAAGCGACGCCTGAAGATCAGGAGTCATGATTAACTAAGGGTGCCAGCCGGGTTGCCATCCAGTCGGCAATAAAAGGCTGGGCATCGCGATTGGGGTGGATGCCATCATCCTGCATCCACTGGGGTTTCAGATAGACCTCTTCCATAAAAAAGGGCAGCAGAGGAATATCAAACTCTTTGGCCAGGGCCGGATACAGGGCGCTAAAGGCTTCATTATAACGACGGCCATAGTTGGCGGGCAGGCGAATTTGCATCAGCAACGGCTGAGCGTTGGCGGCTTTGATATCCTGAATCACCGTCCGCAGAGTTTGTTCGGTTTGCTGGGGCGGGAAGCCGCGTAGCCCGTCGTTGCCACCCAGTTCGACCAGCACCCAGCGCGGCTGATGCTGCTTGAGCAGCGCCGGGAGTCTTGCCAGCCCTTGCTGCGAGGTGTCGCCGCTGATGCTGGCGTTGATGACCGGCGTGGTGGTCTGCCACTTATCGTTGAGTAGCGCAGGCCAGGCGGCGCTGGCGGCCATGCGATAACCGGCGCTCAGGCTATCGCCAAGAACTAATAGCTTGTCTGCGGCCATGGCGCGGCAGGCAAAAAAAATCAGAAACAGGAAAGGCAAATGCCAGCGGAAAACATACTTGAAGTTCATCATCTTAAGAAGTCCGTCGGTCAGGGAGAGCATCAGCTTTCCATCCTTACCGGAGTTGAGCTGGTTGTCAAACCGGCGCAGACCATCGCCCTGATTGGCGAGTCGGGGTCGGGGAAATCGACCCTGCTGGCGATACTTGCCGGGCTGGATGACGGCAGCAGCGGTGAGGTCTCCTTACTCGGCCAGCCGCTGCATACGATGGATGAAGAGGCAAGGGCGCGGCTGCGGGCCAAACATGTCGGCTTTGTCTTTCAGTCATTTATGCTGATTCCAACGCTTAATGCTCTGGAAAACGTCGAGCTTCCGGCGCTGCTTCGCGGTGAGACCGATAACCAAAGCCGTGGCAGCGCCCGGGCATTGCTGGAGCAACTGGGTCTGGGTAAACGTCTTCATCATCTGCCGGCGCAGCTTTCCGGCGGTGAGCAGCAGCGGGTGGCGCTCGCCCGCGCGTTTAACGGTCGGCCTGAGCTGCTGTTTGCCGATGAGCCTACCGGCAATCTTGACCGCCATACCGGCGACAAAATTGCCGATCTGCTGTTTTCCCTTAATCGAGAGCATGGTACTACCCTGATCCTGGTGACCCACGATCCGCTGCTGGCGGCGCGCTGCGATCGGCGGCTGCGCCTGGTGGACGGCCTGCTGCGGGAGGAAGCATGATTGCCCGCTGGTTCTGGCGCGAATGGCGCTCGCCCTCGCTGTTGATAGTCTGGCTGGCGCTGAGCCTGGCGGTGGCCTGCGTGCTGGCGCTGGGGTCGATCGGCGATCGGATGGAAAAGGGGCTCAGCCAACAGAGTCGCGAATTTATGGCCGGGGACCGGACGCTGCGCAGCTCGCGTGAGGTGCCTGCCGAGTGGATTGACGAGGCGCGCAGGCTCGGACTCACCGTCGGAGAGCAGCTGAGCTTCGCCACCATGACCTTTGCCGGCGATACGCCGCAGCTGGCGGATGTGAAGGCGGTGGATGATACCTATCCGCTTTACGGTAAGCTGGAGACGCAGCCGCCGGGCCTGAAACCGCAGGCCGGAAGCGTGCTGCTGGCCCCGCGCCTGATGGCGCTGCTGAACTTAAAAATCGGCGATACTCTTGATGTCGGCGATGCCACGCTGCGCATTGCTGGCGAGGTGCTACAAGAGCCGGATGCCGGCTTCAACCCTTTCCAGATGGCGCCGCGGCTGATGATGAACACCGCCGATGTGGCGAAAACCGGCGCGGTACAGCCCGGCAGCCGTGTCTCCTGGCGCTATAAGTACGCCGGAACCCCGCAGCAGCTGGCGGACTATGAAAAGTGGCTCCTGCCGAAGCTGGGGCCTGAACATCGCTGGATCGGCCTGGAGCAGGACGACAGCGCCTTAGGCAAATCACTGGAACGCTCGCAGCAGTTTTTACTGCTGTCTGCACTGTTGACTCTGTTGCTGGCGGTGGCCGCGGTGGCGGTGGCGATGAGCCATTACTGCCGCAGCCGCTACGATCTGGTGGCGATCCTGAAAACTCTTGGCGCCGGACGCGCGCAGCTGCGTAAGCTTATTGTCGGCCAGTGGCTGATGCTGCTGGCGCTGGCGGCGGTGACCGGCGGCGCGATGGGGGCGGGGCTCGAGCAGATTCTGCTGCTGATGCTAAAACCGGTGCTACCGGTGGCTTTACCGCCGGCCAGCGGCTGGCCGTGGCTGTGGGCGATCGGCGCGATGGTGGTGATTTCGCTGCTGGTGGGGTTACGACCTTATCGCCTGCTGCTGGCAACGCTGCCGCTGCGGGTACTGCGTCAGGATGTCGTTGCCAACGTCTGGCCGCTGAAATTGTATATTCCGCTGGTGTGTGCGGTGGTGGTGATTCTGCTGGCCTGGCTGATGGGCGGAAGCCCGCTGCTATGGGCGGTACTGGCCGGTGCCGTGGTACTGGCGCTGCTGTGCGGCGTGTTGGGCTGGGGGCTGCTGTGGATGTTGAAACGGTTGACCTTGAAAGCGCTGCCGTTGCGTCTGGCGGTGAACCGTCTGCTGCGCCAGCCGTGGTCAACCCTGAGTCAGCTGGCGGCATTTTCGCTGTCGTTTATGTTGCTGGCGCTGCTGCTGGTGCTGCGCGGCGATCTGCTGGATCGCTGGCAGCAGCAGCTGCCGCCGGAAAGCCCCAATTACTTCTTAATCAACATTGCCCCGGAGCAGGTCGCTGCGGTGAAAACGTTCCTCGCCGGGCATCATGTTACGGCGACCGAGTTTTACCCGATTGTGCGCGCCCGCCTGACGCAGATTAACGGTCAGGCGGCGGAGAACAATAAAGACGAAGCGTTGAACCGTGAGCTGAATCTGACCTGGCGCAGCGAGCGGCCGGATCATAATCCGCTGGTGGCCGGAAGCTGGCCGCCGAAAGCCGGGGAGGTCTCGATTGAAGAGGGGCTGGCGCAGCGGCTGGGCGTCAAGCCTGGCGATAGCGTGACGTTTACCGGGGATACTCAGGACTTTAGCGCGAAAGTGTCCAGCGTGCGTAAAGTTGACTGGGAGAGCCTGCGGCCAAACTTCTTCTTTATCTTCCCGCCGGGGGCGCTCGACGGGCAGCCGCAAAGCTGGCTGACCAGTTTCCGCTGGGATAACGGCAATACGCTGTTGACGCAGCTTAATCGCGAATTCCCCACCGTCAGCCTGCTGGATATTGGTGCGATTCTGCGTCAGGTGGGCCAGGTATTGACACAGGTCAGTCGGGCGCTGGAGGTGATGGTGGTGCTGGTGACCGCGTGCGGCATTTTACTGCTGCTGGCGCAGGTTCAGGTCGGTATGCGCCAGCGCTATCAGGAGCTGGTGGTCTGGCGCACGCTGGGGGCCGGAAAGTCGCTGTTGCGTACCACGCTGTGGGCGGAGTTTGCGTTGCTGGGCGTGGTTTCCGGCGTAGTGGCGGCCATCGGCGCGGAGGTGGCGCTGGCGATGCTGCAAACCAAAGTCTTTGATTTTCCGTGGACGCCGGACTGGCGACTGTGGGTGATGTTGCCGCTGTGTGGTGCGCTCCTGCTGTCGTTATGCGGTGGCTGGCTAGGGTTGCGTTTGTTAAAAGGCAAAGCCTTGTTTCGCCAGTTCAGTCAGTGACTGGATGGAGACGTCATCGGACAAGCGTCTGGTGACGCTGCGCTTGCCCGGACCTACGGGAAAACGCAGCCTGTTGATATACAGAAACGCAGGCCGGGTAAGGCGTCAGGCCGACACCCGGCAAAAATACGAGCTCCGTCGCGAAATGAACGCTACTGCAGATGACCGTGGTTCAGTGCGGTGAGCGGTTCATTGACGTCGAAAACTTTGCCGATAACCTCATCAACGCCGAGCGATTTCAGGCGCGCGGTATGCTTATTGAGGTAAGCGAGGGCGGTCTCTTCATCCTCGAAAAGATAGATCCCGCCCGCCTCGTGGTTCTTTTCGCTTTCCGTCCAGACCTTCCAGATAAACCCCGGCTCCTGATTGATCGACTCGGCCAGCTCCACGAGTTGGCGGGACATCTCGCTGCCGAAGGGGCCGTTAAAGGCAAAGTGCAGCTGCAGTAGTTTTTTCGACATACTTCCTCCATGGATAATGTTTGAGCGCCAGTACTTCATTTTAATGACAGAACGATGAAATGATAATCGCTGATTTTTTAAGCGCACAAAATGATAACTCACTGATTTTTAAGAGCACTAAATATTAAAAACCCAACAACACGTCATGCCAAATCACGGTTAATATTCAGCTGGAAACTATAAGGTTGCTTATTACTCAAGGAAAAAGCATGGCACATAAAATAAAAACGCTGGCGATAACGATCGGCGCAGCACTGGCGTTAACCTCTTTCGCATCCCAGGCTGAGATTACGTTACTGAAACAGGACCCGCAGGCCGGAGATCCGCTGAGCCGCCTGAACTTTACCGTCGGCGGGAGTATTCGTCCGCAGTTCAACATGATGTCCGGCGACGGCGATAAAGGGTCTTATAAACGTAATGGTTTTGATGGCGGGACCCGTTTCCGCTTCGCCGCTGATTATTATCTGTTTGATGATATCAGCTGGATCAGCTATTACGAGCTGGGGGTCAATATTCCGGCATTGTTTGACTGGGATAACCACTATGCGGAAGGCGCCAATAATACGACCCGCCGTATGTTGTACACCGGGCTGAAGAGCGACACCTGGGGGACATTAACCTACGGTCAGCAAAACAGTATTTACTACGATGTGGTTGGGGCGAAAACCGATATCTGGGATTACGACATGATCGCCCAGGCGCCGGGTAACGGCATCAACGGCGACTACGATGGTTCGTACCGTTCCCGTAATATGCTGAAATATAAGAAAACGGCGGGTGACGTTGACCTCTATGCCTCTTATTTGTTTGAAGATAATGAATATCTGCCGGGCAATGGCCTGCGCTATAAGCGTAAAGGCGGCGGTTCCGTGGGCGTGGATTATCACATCACCAGGGATCTGACCTGGGGGACCGCGTGGAACTACACCCGTGCCGAGATGCGCGACCCGTCAACAGCAGACAACAAAACCTATGATCAGAATATCCTCGGTACGGCGCTGAGCTGGAAGCCGGATAACTGGACCTTCTCCTTCGGTGGCGGTTGGTATCAGAACTTTATGACCACCAAAAAAACCGATGTTTACGACTATTTCGCCGGGGATGCCTGGGGGATTGAGTACTTCGCCGGTTATACCTTCCCGATTGGTCAGTACGCGGTGAAAACGATTCAGCCATACTTTATGGGCGACCGCCTGGAGTACGTCAACGGCCGTAACTATCAGCGAATTGATAACGGACTGGGGATCAGCTTCCAGCTGGATTACGGTTTCCGCGTTGATTATGAGCACGTCTTTACGTCCAGCACCGACAACCTGGGAGATATGAACCTGGTGCGTCTGCGCTACGACTTCTAAGCGGCTGCGGCTCCCCGGTGGCGCTGCGCTTACCGGGGCTACAGGCATACTCCCCGGTGGCGCTGCGCTTACCGGGGCTACAGACATACTCCCTGGTGGCGCTGCGCTTACCGGGCCACCGTCTTACTCCCCGGTGGCGCTGCGCTTACCGGGGCTACAGTCTTACTCCCCGGTGGCGCTGCGCTTACCGAGGCTACAGGCATATTCCCCGGTGGTGCTGCGCTTACCGGGGCTACAGGCTTACCGCCATCGGCGGACCTTTAGCCCGGCTAAGGCGTTTGATTACTTCGCCAGCCAGGAGGCGACGTCATTCCAGCTGCCGCGAAAGATAATTTTTTCCGCTTTTTTACTCAGCTGATAGCGATACATCGGGTCGTAGTACTCTTTCAGCAGCGGCACCAGCCAGGCAAAATGGGCATCGGTTGTGGCGCCTCGCTGCTGCGAAGCCAGCGCCTCATCAAGCAGGGTCGTGAGCTGGGCAAAACGCTGTAGCCCCAGGCGACGGCGAATGGCAAACAGACCGTGATGCAGATACTCGCTGTACTCCTGCCAGCCTTTCTCTTCACCGAAAGCATCAATAAAATCACGGTGCATACGGTCAAAATACTCTTCCCGCAGGCGCTCCAGGCGGATCTCAAACGGGTCTTCCACTACCGCCAGCGGCGACTGCGCCATGCGCTCACGCATGCATTCCGGCAGGTGGTTTGCGCCGATCATATGTCCTTCATCTTCCAGCACCCAGCGGCGATGCTGCCCGGCTGTTTTCAACATCGCCACCGCCAGATGGTTTTCAAATGTTGCCTGGGCGTGCTGTTCACGCAGCGTGCGGCCGAACGATGAGCCGCGATGGTGGGCGAGCCCCTCCAGATCGATACCGTCGGGTCGGGAGCAGACCAGCTGGGTCTTGCCGTTGCCGGTACAGCCGCCGATCAGCACGATAGGGCGCTGCACCAGCTCTTCGGTGAGCCGGATGGCGGCCTGGCGCAGCGCCTTATAGCCGCCGACGATCAGGGGGTAATCCACGCCCGCTTCCTTCAGCCACTGCTGGACGATATGCGAACGCTGACCGCCGCGAGCGCAGCACAGATAGCCCTGCGGATAACGTAAGCAGGCGTCGCGCCATGCGGCGAGACGCTTTTCCCGCACCTCGCCGCTGACTAACTGATGGCCCAGCGCTAAGGCCGCGTCTGCGCCGTGGCGTTTATAGCAGGTGCCGACGGCGGCGCGCTCGGCGTCGTCCATCAGCGGCAGGTTCAGTGCCGCGGGAAGTGCGCTTTGGCGGAATTCGATCGGGGCGCGGACGTCAATCAGCGGCGTATTGCTGGCGAGAATCTGCCGAATATTCTGTGGTACTAATTCCATCATTTAAACCGTTAAGCCATTCAGACGCGTCGCTCGACGCGATAATCCTCCTATTGTACGCGGTGAGCGGCAGGCTGGATTGATTTTTCACGGTGTATCGCTGAATAGCGTCAGGAATCCCTGGATTTCCGGGGCGGAGTGACCGAATAGCGAGACGATATCCTGCACCGCTTTACCATGATGATCTTTACGCCAGGCGAGGCTCAGAGGAGAGGGGGGACGCATGGTCGGTATCTGCCGGGACACCAGTTCGCCGCGAGCGATAAGCGGCTGGCACAGCGGTTCGGGTAAAAAGCCGATGCCGACGCCGGCGATATGGGCGGCGACTTTGGTTTCGATATCGGGAACCACGATCTCTTTTTGTCCCGGCAGGCGCCAGGCGACGCGCTTTGTCAATCGCCGCGCGCTGTCTTCAATATTGACCGCAGGATAGCGGCGCAGCTGGGCCTCTGACAGCGGGTCGGTTTGCTGGCTTAGTGGATGATGCGGCGACATCATGAATAGCCAGGTCACTTCGCCCAGCGAGTTGACGGCAATATTTTCCGCTAACGGTTCGGTGCCAGTGACACCGATGGCCAGCGAAAAGTCATCGTGCAGGAGCGTATCCCAGACGCCCATATAAATTTGTCGTGAAAAATGAAATTGCGTAAAAGGGTAACGCTGGGTGAGCCAGGCCAACAGCCGCGCAATGGCCTGAGGGTCATACATCAGGTTATTCACCACAACATTGACCTGGCGCTCCACGCCGTCGTTAATCTGCTGTAGCTCGCCGGGCATGCTGTCAATCCAGCCCAGCCACTCTCTGGCCTGCGCCAGAAGATGCATTCCTGCAGGGGTCAGCAGGACGCTGCGCGTGGTGCGCGAAAAGAGCGCGACGCCAATGTTATCTTCCAGCAGTTTGATGCGATAGCTAATTGTGGCGGTGGTTTTATAGAGTTTTTCGGCTGCTCTGGAGAAGCTACCGGTCTCCGCGACGCTGACAAAGGTGCGTAGTGTTTCGGGGTCTAGCATCGCCTTATTCCTCGTAATTTAATAATTCACCCATGATTTTTAAGTATCTTTTCACAATAACCTTTTCAATTATGTGGCTTAAATCAGGTTTTGGAAAATTATTCCAACTTATAGTTAATACCACTTTGAGATGGCCATGAATTGACCGGTACATCTATCACCCTCAAGGTATGAGGAGGGCAACGGTTTTTAATGACTAAGGAATATTGCAATGAAGCTAGAAGTATTGCCGCTGACGCGCGAAGCATTCCGCCCCTATGGGGACGTTATCGAAACGGAAGGGCAGGATTTTTTTCATATTAATGATGGCAAAGTGCAGCGTTTTCACGATCTGGCCATGGTGGAGACCCTGCAGCAGGATCGCACGCTAATCAGTATTAATCGGGCCCAGCCGGCGGTATTGCCGATTGTCGTCACCGAGCTGGAACGTCATCCGCTGGGCACCCAGGCGTTTGTGCCGATGAACGGCGAAGCCTTTGTCGTGGTGGTCGCGGCAGGAGGCGATGAGCCGGACATGACCACGCTGCGTGCGTTTATCTCCAATGGCCGTCAGGGAGTAAATTATCATCGTAATGTCTGGCATCACCCGCTGTTTGCCTGGCAGAGCGAAACCGATTTTTTAACCGTCGATCGCGGCGGAAAAGATAACTGCGATGTCGTGGAGATCCCGGCTGTGGAGTTGAGCTTTGCGTGATGTTGCACGTGACGCTGTCGATTATCTTGCATAACATGTGGGTGCTTACACACTATTTATGCTCAGGTTTTGAGCCGGAGATAATCGAGGTATGACAGAAGTGAGAAGGCGGGGAAGGCCGGGCCAACAGGAGCCTTCCGCGCAAAAAGGCGCACAGGCGCTGGAGAGAGGGATTGCGATACTGCAATACCTTGAAAAGAGCGGCGGCAGCTCATCGGTCAGCGATATTTCCCTGAATCTGGACTTACCGTTATCAACCACTTTTCGCCTGCTAAAAGTGCTGGAGGGCGCCGATTTTGTCTATCAGGACGCGCAGTTAGGCTGGTGGCACATCGGGCTTGGCGCATTCAATATCGGCTCGGCTTACATCCACAACCGGGATGTTTTATCCGTTGGCGGACCCTTTATGCGGCGACTGATGTTGATGTCGGGGGAAACGGTAAACGTGGCGATTCGCAACGGCAACGAAGCGGTGTTGATTGGCCAGCAGGAGTGCAAATCGATGGTAAGGATGTGCGCGCCGCTCGGCAGCCGGCTACCGCTGCATGCTTCAGGGGCCGGAAAGGCGCTGCTGTATCCGCTGTCCCCGGATGAGTTGGTTGATGTGATTGTAAAGACCGGACTGCAGCGCTTTACGCCGACGACGATCGTGGATTTACCGGTCCTGCAGCGAAATCTGGATGAGGCGCGCGCTCGCGGCTACAGCATTGACCAGGAAGAGCACGTGACAGGATTAAACTGTATTGCTTCAGCGGTTTATGATGATGTGGGATCCGTGGTGGCGGCGATTTCGATTTCCGGACCGGCGTCCCGTTTAACCCCGGACCGTTTTGTCAGCCAGGGAGAGCTGGTAAGGGAGACGGCAAGGAATATCAGCACCGCGCTGGGACTAAAACCTCAGGCAGAGTGATCGCCGAACCGACCCGCTCTGAGGAGCGGGAATTTTTTGGCTTTATTCAAGTTTGGAAAAACTTTCCAATATAGTGAGGTAGTAAAAAATGGCAAAAATGAGAGCCGTCGACGCGGCAATGTATGTACTCGAAAAAGAAGGGATTACCACCGCATTCGGCGTACCTGGCGCGGCGATTAACCCCTTCTACTCTGCGATGCGTAAGCACGGCGGGATCCGCCATATCCTGGCTCGCCACGTGGAAGGCGCGTCCCATATGGCAGAAGGCTATACGCGTGCCACTGCCGGTAATATCGGCGTATGTCTGGGAACATCGGGCCCGGCGGGAACGGATATGATCACCGCGCTGTACTCTGCCTCTGCGGACTCCATTCCTATTTTGTGCATTACCGGCCAGGCGCCGCGCGCGCGTCTACATAAAGAAGATTTCCAGGCGGTCGATATTGAATCCATCGCTAAGCCCGTGACCAAAATGGCGGTTACCGTACGCGAAGCGGCGCTGGTACCGGGCGTGCTGCAGCAGGCTTTCCATCTGATGCGTTCCGGCAGACCGGGACCGGTGTTGATCGACTTGCCTTATGATGTTCAGGTGGCGGAAATCGAGTTTGACCCCGAGCTGTATGCACCGCTCCCGGCTTATAAACCCGTGGCAACTCGTCCGCAGATCGAACGCGCGCTGGCGATGCTGCTGATGGCGGAACGTCCGGTGATTGTCGCCGGCGGCGGGGTGATTAATGCCGATGCCGCAGCGTTGCTACAGCAATTTGCTGAAATTACGCATGTTCCGGTGATCCCGACGCTGATGGGCTGGGGCTGTATCCCGGATGACCACGAATTGATGGCCGGGATGGTCGGCTTACAAACCGCGCATCGCTACGGCAACGCCACGCTGCTGGCCTCCGACCTGGTGTTCGGTATCGGTAACCGCTTTGCCAACCGTCATACCGGTTCGGTTGAGAAGTACACCGAAGGTCGCAAAATCATCCATATCGATATCGAACCGACGCAGATTGGCCGCGTGCTGTGCCCGGATTTAGGCATCGTGTCCGATGCGAAAGCGGCGTTGGCTCAGCTGGTGGATATCGCGCAGCAGATGCAAAAAGAGGGCCGCCTGCCGCGCCGCGAGCGCTGGGTTGCCGAGTGTCAGGAGCGCAAGCGTACGCTGCTGCGTAAAACCCACTTCGATAACGTGCCGGTCAAACCGCAGCGCGTCTATGAAGAGATGAACAAAGCCTTTGGTCGCGACGTGTGCTACGTCACCACCATCGGCCTGTCGCAAATCGCCGCCGCACAGATGCTGCACGTATTTAAAGATCGCCACTGGATCAACTGCGGCCAGGCCGGGCCACTGGGCTGGACACTTCCTGCCGCGCTGGGTGTTTGCGCCGCCGACCCGGAGCGTAACGTGGTGGCCATCTCCGGCGACTTCGACTTCCAGTTCCTGATTGAAGAGCTGGCGGTGGGCGCGCAGTTCAATATTCCTTACGTCCACGTGCTGGTGAACAACGCCTATCTGGGCCTGATTCGTCAGTCGCAGCGCGCGTTCGATATGGATTACTGCGTCCAGCTGGCGTTCGAAAATATCAACTCCAGCGAAGTGAACGGCTACGGCGTCGATCACGTCAAGGTTGCTGAAGGTCTCGGCTGCAAAGCGATTCGCGTCTTCAAGCCGGAGGATATTGCGCCCGCCTTTGCGCAGGCGAAAGCCTGGATGAAAGAGTATCGCGTGCCGGTTGTCGTGGAAGTGATCCTTGAACGCGTCACCAATATCTCGATGGGTAGCGAGCTGGATAACGTGATGGAGTTTGAAGATGTTGCCGATAGCGCCATCGATGCGCCAACCGAAACCTGCTTTATGAAATATGAATAAATGAGGTGAACCTATGTTGCGCTTTTCTGCCAACCTTTCGATGTTATTTCTGGAATATGATTTTCTGGATCGCTTTGAGAAAGCGGCGGCCTGCGGTTTTCGCGCCGTTGAGTTTATGTTCCCGTATGACTATGCGCCCGAGGTATTAAAGCAAAAGCTGAGCGACAACCGGCTGGAGCATACCTTGCATAACTTACCCGCCGGTGACTGGGCGGCGGGGGAGCGCGGCATAGCCTGTATTCCCGGGCGCGAAGCGGAGTTCCGCGAAGGCGTTGACGCCGCAGTTCGCTATGCCAAAGCGCTGGGCAATCGCAAAATCAACTGCCTGGTCGGTAAAACCCCGCCTGGCTATCGCGAGGATCATATCCGTTCCACACTGGTGGCGAATTTACGTTTTGCCGCCGCCGCGCTGGCGCAGGAAGGTATTCTGCTGCTGATCGAACCAATTAATTACTTCGATATGCCGGGCTTTTATCTGAATACCACTCATCAGGCATTGGCGCTTATTGATGAGGTCGGCAGCGATAATCTGAAAATCCAGTACGATATTTACCATATGCAGCGGATGGAGGGGGAATTAACCCATACGATGCAAACTTATGCTAATCGTATTGGGCATTTACAGATTGCTGATAATCCGAATCGCGGTGAGCCGGGAACCGGTGAAATTAATTACGATTATCTTTTTAAATTTATTGATAGATCAAGCTATGACGGCTGGGTGGGCTGCGAATATAAACCGCTGACCACCACCGAGGCGGGCCTGGCATGGTTTAATCACTACCGCTAATTATTAATTTATCTTTGGGTAGTATTTATTATTCCAGACTCAGGGGTTTTATTTCCTGACAACAGGAAGGGATAGCTATTGCCCTGGTAAATCGAAACAGAAATTCTGAGAGGATAATTATGAAACTGGGATTTATTGGTCTGGGCATTATGGGTACCCCGATGGCGCTCCGTCTTGCCAGGGCAGGCCACGCTCTGCACGTTACCACCATCGGCCCGGTTGCTGATGACCTGCTCAAGCAAGGCGCACAGCATCTGGCTACCGCCGAGCAGGTTGCGGCGCAGTCGGAGATTATTTTTATCATGGTTCCGGATACCCCTCAGGTTGCCGACGTTCTGTTTGGCGAGCACGGCTGTGCCACAGCGGCGCTTAAGGGGAAAACCATCGTGGATATGAGCTCTATTTCGCCGATTGAAACCAAACGGTTTGCGCAGCAGGTGCGTGAACTGGGGGCGGATTATCTGGATGCTCCGGTATCCGGCGGCGAAATCGGCGCGCGTGAAGGCACGCTCTCGATTATGGTCGGCGGCGATGAAAACGTCTTTGCCCGCGTGAAACCGCTGTTTGATATTCTGGGTAAGAACATCACCCACGTAGGCGGTAACGGCGACGGTCAGACCTGCAAAGTTGCTAATCAGATTATCGTCGCGCTGAATATTGAAGCGGTGTCCGAAGCGCTGGTTTTCGCGTCTAAAGCCGGAGCCGATCCTGCTCGCGTGCGTCAGGCACTGATGGGCGGCTTCGCCTCCTCGCGTATTCTGGAAGTGCATGGCGAAAGAATGTTGAACCGGACGTTTAATCCCGGCTTTAAAATTTCTCTGCACCAGAAGGATCTTAATCTGGCATTGCAGAGCGCGAAAGCGCTGGCGCTTAATTTACCGAATACGGCAACCTGTCAGGAGCTATTTAATACCTGCGCTGCCAATGGCGGTAGCGAATTAGACCACTCGTCTTTAGTGCAGGCGCTGGAATTAATGGCAAATCATAAAATATCGTAATGAGAAAATGCTGCCGGTTCCGGCAGCGTTTTTTTAAACCTCACGGGTGAATTTATGGATACTATCAATAAAACGGGTATCGATTATTGGAAGAAAATAGTCGTCGTAATGAGTCTGGGCTGGGTGGCAATATGGATTTATCGTACCGTATTAACACCTATTTATCCGGAAATTCAGGCGTCCTTAGGCAACGTCAGTAATGCTGAAATCGGCGCGATTGCCAGCTTCTATTTTCTGGCCTATTGCGGAATGCAGATTCCCTGCGGAATTCTGGTCGATAAGCTGGGTCAGAAAATTATGTTGATGTGCGGTTTCTCGCTGTTCATTATTGGTACATTGAGTATTGCTAATGCGGGAAATCTGACGCTGATTTATATCGGCTCGCTGTTGGCCGGTGCCGGCTGTGCTTCCTTTTTTAGTTCTGCCTATTCGCTTTCCTCGGCCAACGTGCCGCAGGAGCGCCGGGCGCTGGCGAACGCCATCATTAACAGCGGCTCCGCCATCGGCATGGGGATTGGCCTGATTGGCTCAAGCATTCTGGTCAAAAGTATGCATATGGCGTGGCAAAACGTATTGTTTATCGTCGCCGCGATCCTGGTAGTGATGCTCTGCGTGTTTACCCTGGTGATTCGCCGCAAGCTAAAAGAGCCTGCCGTAGCGGAGAATAAGGATAGCGCAGCGGCTGCCGCTCCGGTCGCTGAAAAGAAATCGGCGCCGCTGTTTTCGCCGCTGCTGTGTAGCGTCTACTTTCTCTATTTTTGCACCTGCTACGGCTACTACCTGATCGTCACCTGGCTGCCTTCTTATCTCCAGACCGAACGCGGCTTTGACGGCGGCGCCATTGGTTTTGCTTCCGCGCTGGTGGCAGTGGTCGGGGTGCCGGGGGCGCTGTTCTTTAGCCATCTCTCGGATAAGTTCCGTGACAGTAAAGTCAAAGTTATTCTCGGGCTTGAGATTGTCGCCGCGGCCATGCTGATGTTTACCGTTCTGTCGCCGAATACCACCATGCTGATGATTAGCCTGGTGCTGTACGGACTGCTGGGCAAAATGGCCGTTGACCCGATTCTTATCTCTTTCGTTTCCGAGCAGGCGTCAGCGAAAACATTAGGCCGCGCCTTTAGCTTGTTTAATTTCTTTGGCATGAGTTCAGCGGTGGTCGCACCGACGCTCACCGGTTTTATTTCCGACCTGACCGGGTCAAAAGAAATGAGTTTTGTGATGTCTGCCGGGTTAGTTATTACCGGAACGATACTGTTTGCGCTAATTGCCTTGCGTAAGAACAAAATACAGTCAAAGACAATCCCAGTATAATAAAAATAAATAATTAAAATTTGTTGTTCCACATAGCTAAACCTACAAACGTAATCCGATGCGTATTAAGAGGGAATTATGGAACAAACTCAAGACCTGTACAAAGCCAGGGGTTATAGCGACGATCTACTGCCAAAAGTAGCCTCGCAGCGTAACTGGAAAACATTTAACTATTTTACTTTATGGATGGGATCCGTACACAACGTACCTAATTATGTGATGGTTGGTGGCTTTTTTATTCTCGGACTATCAACATTTAGCATAATGATGGCAATAATATTGAGTGCTTTTATTATTGCCCTGGTTATGGTGTGTAATGGTGCTGCCGGAAGTAAATACGGCGTACCCTTCGCAATGATATTAAGAGCCTCCTATGGTGTACGTGGGGCATTATTGCCCGGCCTGCTCAGAGGCGGCATCGCGGCAATTATGTGGTTTGGTTTGCAATGCTATGCCGGCTCGCTGGCATTCCTGATCTTATTAGGTAAACTGTGGCCCGAATTTCTGACGCTCGGCGGCGATTTTAAGCTGTTGGGACTGTCGTTGCCGGGGCTGATCGCCTTTCTGGTTTTCTGGCTGATTAACGTAGGTATTGGTTTCGGCGGCGGAAAAGTGCTCAATAAATTTACCGCAATCCTGAACCCCTGTATCTACATTGTCTTCGGCGGCATGGCTATATGGGCTATCTCGCTGGTCGGGATCGGCCCAATCCTCGACTATCTGCCGACCGGGGTGGCGAAAGCGGAACATACCGGCTTCTTGTTCCTGGTCGTTATCAATGCGGTGGTTGCCGTCTGGGCTGCGCCGGCGGTGAGCGCCTCGGACTTTACCCAGAACGCGCGTTCGTTTCGCGAGCAGGCCGTTGGGCAAACCCTTGGCTTAGTGGTGGCCTATATTCTGTTCGCGGTGGCCGGAGTGTGCATTATCGCCGGCGCCAGTATCCATTACGGTATGGATACCTGGAACGTACTGGATATTGTGCAGAAATGGGATAGCCTGTTTGCCTCGTTCTTTGCGGTGCTGGTGATATTAATGACCACGATCTCCACCAACGCGACCGGTAATATTATTCCGGCGGGCTATCAAATCGCGGCAATTGCCCCCACGAAACTGACGTATAAAAACGGCGTGCTGATCGCCAGTATTATTAGCCTGCTGATCTGCCCATGGAAATTAATGGAGAATCAGGACAGTATTTATCTTTTCCTCGATGTTATCGGTGGCATGCTGGGCCCGGTTATTGGCGTAATGATGGCGCACTACTTTATCGTCATGCGTGGGCAAATTAATCTTGATGAACTTTATACTGCACCGGGGGATTATAAATATTTCGATAATGGATTTAACGTTACCGCATTCCTGGTAACCATTGTGGCGGTTATTTTATCGCTCGGCGGAAAATTTATTCCACTACTTGAACCGTTCTCCCGCGTGTCGTGGTTTGTTGGCGTGATTGTCGCTTTTGTCGCATACGCCTTGCTGAAAAAGCGGGCCCAGCCGAATAACCTGGCGCGTCCCAATGCTGTGAATTGATTTTATTACAACCAGGAAAGTTTATTTCATGGATGAAGCTTCAAGAGCCAAAGCCATTGGTATTGCGGTGTACGTGGCTGCAAACAGAAGTATGGCGGCTTAATCGTCTGTACACATACAAGGAGTTTTATATGTCTTTTGATTTAATCATTAAAAACGGCACCGTCATTCTGGAAAACGAATCCCGGGTGGTCGATATCGCGGTTGCTGACGGCAAAATCGCCGCTATCGGTGAAAACCTGGGTGAGGCGAAGCAGATCATGGATGCCACGGGTCTGATCGTTTCGCCAGGGATGGTCGATGCGCATACGCATATTTCTGAGCCGGGCCGTACCCACTGGGAAGGATACGAAACGGGCACCCGCGCGGCGGCAAAAGGTGGCATTACTACGATGATCGAAATGCCGCTGAACCAGCTGCCGGCCACCGTCGATCGAGAGACCATTGAGCTGAAATTCGACGCCGCGAAAGGCAAGTTGACCATTGATGCCGCACAGCTTGGCGGCCTGGTCTCCTATAACCTGGACCGGCTGCACGAGCTGGATGAAGTGGGCGTGGTGGGCTTCAAATGCTTCGTCGCGACCTGCGGCGATCGCGGGATTGACAATGACTTCCGCGACGTTAACGACTGGCAGTTCTTCAAAGGCGTACAAAAGCTGGCCGAGATGAAGCAGACGGTACTGGTGCACTGCGAAAACGCGCTGATCTGCGATGAGCTTGGCGAAGAGGCGAAAAGAGAAGGGCGCGTGACCGCCCATGATTATGTCGCCTCCCGTCCGGTATTCACCGAAGTTGAGGCGATCCGCCGCGTTCTGTATCTGGCGAAGGTCGCCGGTTGCCGTCTGCACGTGTGCCACGTCAGCAGCCCGGAAGGGGTCGCCGAAGTGACGCGCGCCCGTCAGGAAGGCCAGGATGTCACCTGCGAATCCTGCCCGCACTACTTTGTGCTGGACACCGAACAGTTTGAAAAGATTGGCACCCTGGCGAAGTGCTCTCCGCCGATCCGCGACGCGGAAAATCAGAAAGGGCTGTGGGAAAAGCTATTCAACGGTGAGATCGACTGTCTGGTATCCGACCACTCTCCGTGCCCGCCGGAAATGAAGGCTGGCAATATCATGCAGGCCTGGGGCGGGATTGCCGGTCTGCAAAACTGTATGGACGTCATGTTCGATGAAGCGGTGCAGAAGCGTGGTATGCCTTTGCCGCAGTTTGCTCGTCTGATGGCGACCAACGCCGCGGATATTTTCGGCCTGAAGCATAAGGGCCGCATCGCGCCGGGCAAAGACGCCGACCTGGTGTTTATTCAGCCGAACAGCAGCTACGTCCTGCAGACGGAAGACCTCGAATATCGTCATAAAGTCAGCCCTTACGTCGGCCGTACGATTGGCGCGCGGATCGCCAGAACCCTCCTGCGCGGCGATGTGATCTATGACATCGAGCAGGGCTTCCCGCACGCGCCGAAGGGGAAATTTATCCTTAAGCATCAGCAATAACGGGGAACCGTTGAATTCCCGGACTACGGCGTAAATGCCTTATCCGCGCTACGGGCCTGATGCCGCACGCGGGTTTTGTAGGCCGGACAGGCGCATCGCGCCGCGCCGCCTCCGGGAAATCCCTCGGTCAATTCCATGCTTAGCGCCTGTTTAACGGCAGGCGCTTTTTCAGGATTTCATCATGGTGGTATTTCCGCTAAATAAACGAAACACCCTGGCGGGATTTCAATGGTTCTTCTTTATTTTCTGCAACACCGTCGTGGTACCGCCGACACTACAGTCTGCTTTTCAGTTGCCTGCCAGCGCGCTGATTACGCTGACTCAGTACGGTTTTATCACCACCGGGCTGGCCTGCCTGGCGCAGGCGCTGCTGGGCCATCGTCGGGCGATTATGGAAGGGCCTACGGGACTATGGTGGAGCACTATCCTGACCGTCACCGTCGGTGAAGCCGCGCGCGGCACCCCGTTTGCCAGCATTGCGTCAAGCCTGGCGGTTGGCATCTTTCTGTCGGCGATATTCACCATCATCATCGGCGTGAGCGGCATCGGTCATCGCCTGGCGAAGCTCTTCAGCCCGACGGTCATGGTCTTTTTTATGCTGCTGCTCGGCGCACAGCTCACCACTATCTTTTTTAAAGGTATGCTCGGGCTGCCTTTTAGTTCGACTCAGGCCAACGTGGGCATTCAGCTGGCGCCGTTTAGCCTGGCGCTGGCGGTGATGATGCTGGTGCTGGGGATGATTATTTTTCTTCCGGACGGCATCGCTCGCTATGCCCTGCTGTTTGGCACCCTCGTAGGCTGGGCTGGCTGGTACCTGCTGTTTCGCACTCCGCCCGCCACGATGGCATCCGGCCCGATTCACTGGCAGTGGTTTCCACTTGGCTACGGCGGGGAACTACGTCCCGGCATTATTTTGACGGCGCTGCTGGCGGGGCTGGTGAATATTACGAATACCTACGGCGCTATTCGCGGTACCGACGTTTTTTATCCCGAACAGGGCGCCAGCAATACTCGCTACCGACGAAGTTTTATTATCTCAGGCCTGATGACCCTAATAACGGTTCCGCTCAGCGTGGTGCCGTTTTCGCCTTTTGTTTCATCGATAGGTTTATTAACTCAAACCGGAGAGACCTCGCGCCAGCCGTTTATTATCGGCTGCCTGTGCTGTCTGCTGGTGGGGCTATTTACGCCGCTGACCCACTTTTTTACCACGTTGCCCTTGCCGATTAGCAGCGCGGTCATGCTGGTCTCCTATCTTCCGTTGTTATATTCCAGCTTATCTTTCAGTAAACAAATTACCTTCACCGCGCGAAATATCTACCGGCTGGCGCTGCCGTTATTTATCGGCATCTTTTTAATCGGCCTGCCGCCGGTCTATCTCCAGACGCTGCCCCTGACAATTCGACCACTATTAGGTAACGGCTTATTAATCGGCGTACTGCTGGCGGTGGTGATGGAAAATCTCATTCCCTGGGATCGTATTAAGTAATGACATTAAAAAGGATGAACCATGAAAATTATTATTGCACCAGACTCTTTCAAAGAAAGCGTAAGCGCCAGCCGCTGCGCCCAGGCGATTAAGGCGGGCTTTATCTCTATTTTCCCGCAGGCGGAGTGCATCTGTCTGCCGATCGCCGACGGCGGTGAAGGGACGGTGGAGGCAATGGTTGAGGCCACCGAGGGTAAAATGGTGATGCTGCCGGTCATGGGGCCGATGGGCGATTTTGTCGGCGCCTTCTATGGCCTGAGCGGCGATGGACAAACCGCGTTTATTGAGATGGCGGCGGCCAGCGGGCTGATGCTGGTTCCTCCCGGGGAACGCAACCCCCTGCTGGCTACCAGTTACGGTACCGGCGAGCTGATTCGCCACGCGCTGGACACCGGCGTTCGTCACATTATTCTCGGCATTGGCGGCAGCGCCACGGTGGATGGAGGTATGGGAATGGCTCAGGCGCTGGGAGCACGCTTTGTTGATGAGCGCGGCGAGAGCGTTGGCCTCGGCGGCGGAGCGTTAGAACGGCTGGTCAACGTTGATTTACGCGATCTCGACCCGCGACTTCGCGAGTGCCGGATTGACGTAGCCTGCGATGTGGATAATCCGCTGCTCGGCGAACGCGGCGCGGCGGCGGTCTTTGGCCCGCAAAAAGGGGCCTGCGCAGGAATGGTCGCCGCCCTGGATCGCGGTTTAGAAAACTACGCTCAGGTGCTGCTGGCGGCAACCGGTCAGGATGTGACGGCGATGGTCGGCGGCGGCGCGGCAGGCGGGATGGGCGCGGCGGCTCGCGTATTCCTTAACGCCACGCTGAAATCGGGCATCGATATTGTGCTGGAAGCGGTTCATCTGGAGGAGGCGCTGCGCGATGCGGACCTGGTGATCACCGGCGAAGGGCGAATGGATTCGCAAACCGTCGGCGGTAAAGCGCCGGTTGGCGTGGCGCGGCTCGCCAAAAAGCACGGCATCCCGGTTATCGCCATCGCCGGCGTGCTGGGTGACGGCGTTGAAGCGGTGCATCAGCATGGTATTGATGCAGTCTTTAGCATTCTTCCCGCGCTGGCGCCGCTGGCCGAGGTGTTGGATCGCGGCGAGCAGAATCTTTACGCCTGCGCGCGCAATATCGCCTGCGCTATCAAGCTTGGCCAGACGCTGCCTGCCTGAATAAAAAATGCCACGGTTTTCACCGTGGCAAAATCCAACATAGCTAAACAAAAATGTGAATTCTATGAGGTTGATAACCAACCTGTTTTGAACACTGTGTCCGCGTTTTGACGGCTGGCGCCTTACCCGGCCTACGAAATTGACGATAACAAAAGGTTGTACTTAATCCGTAGGCCCGCGCCAGCGGGCGATACCAACGTTTGCAGCTTGTCAGCCATCAGATCTCAACGTCGCGGTTGCAGTCTTTCGAATAGATGTAGCTGAACGCTTCCCGTCCGACGCCGTATCCCGCCTGCAGGGAGTAAGCGCCCATAAAGATATAGTCTCCTTGCTTGACCGGAACCCAGCTGTTGTCGAGGTTATACACTCCCTGGCCGGAGAGAATATAGGCGCCGTGCTCCTGGACGTGGGTTTCAATGTAGCCGTGGCTGGCCCCCGGTTCGAAAGAGAGAATATGCATGTTCATATCGAAGCCCAGCTCTTTCGGCAGAAAATCGATCAGGATAACGTCTTCCATCCCTTCATAATGAATACGCTCCAGCTGGCTGACGTTGCCGGTGACCAGATAAGGCGCATGGCCCTCTGTCGGAATATAGCGACGCTTATAGAGAAATAGCTGGCTATCGGCTGAATGGCTATTACTGAAAGTCATCCGCTCACCCGGCGGGCAGTAAAGATAACCGCCTTCGGTCAGCGCGAAGGTTTTTCCCTGCGCCCCGGCGGTGATTTCCCCCTTAATCACATACAGGAAGGTCTCGATGCCTTCGCCGCCAAAACCGCTTTGATTGCCGCCGTTTTCATGCAGCGTGACCAGATAATCAACAAAGGTGGCGCCTAATTTCGGCGTTGACAAAATAGTCACATCGCAATGTTCAAAACCCGGAATAACGTTCTTGACCAGACCGTCCGGCGTCAGCAGCGCATAATTACCGTGGCGCACGATGGAACGGCTGGCCAGTAAATCATCGCGATAGCCAACAACATTATTTAAATAACCCATGATCGTTTCCTTATTCAGTCCAGGCCAGTTGATGCAACATTAAGGCGAGCGTTTTTACGCCTTCCGCCAGATCCTCGATATGCGTGCTTTCCGCCGGGTTATGGCTGATGCCTTTGATGCTTGGCATAAAGATCATGCAGGTCGGGAAGCAGGGAGCGAAAATCTGCGCGTCGTGTCCCGCTCCGCTGTGCATCACGCGGAAATTCACCTTCTCTTTTTCACAAAGTGCGGTGAGCTGGGCTACCAGCTTCGTATCCATGGGAACCGGAGCCTCATCCATCCACAGGTCGATCTCAATGCCGATATCCATCTCCTGACAGATCCGCCGCATATCGGCCTCAATGACCTCAGTAAATGCCGTTAACTCAAGCGCATCGGTGTGGCGGCAGTCCATCGTGAAGACGGTTTTGCCCGGCACCACGTTGACGGTATTCGGCTGTGGGGCGACTTTACCGAAGGTGAGCACCAGCGGGTCGCCGTGGGCTTTTGCTTTGGCGATAGATTCGCAGCAGATACGGCTAAAGGCGTGGACGGTGTCGCGACGGTAGCCCATTGGCGTCGTGCCGGCATGGTTAGACTCGCCGTTAAGGGTGATGGTGTAGCGACGCTGTCCGACAATGGCGTTGACCACGCCGATAGACTGCTTGTTGGTTTCCAGCACGCGACCCTGCTCAATATGCAGTTCTACGAAGGCTTTAATATCCCGGCGCGGCTTCAGCGGGGCGGCGGGCAGGCTGAAACCGCACTGCTTCATGGAATCGACAAACGCCACGCCTTTGGCGTCTTTAATCTCACGCACGTCCGCTGGATTAGCGATGCCGACGATATTTTTGCTGCCCCAGAAGACGTAAGGGAAGCGGCTACCTTCTTCTTCCGCTAACGCCAGCACTTCCACGGTACGCAGCGGCGCCCCGTAGGTCTCTTTTAACCAGCGAACCGCCAGCCAGGCCGCCAGCGCGCCGAACTGGCCGTCAAGATTGCCGCCGTTAACGACGCTATCAATATGCGAACCGCTGAGGATAACCTCATCGGGAAAGCGCGTGCCGGGCAGGCGACCATAGAGGTTGCCCACTTCATCAAAGCGTGTTTCCAGCCCGCTTTCGCTCATTCTTTGTTTGAACGCCTGCTGCGCCTGCAGCCATTCTGGCGAATAGAGCAGGCGGGTTATGCCCCCGGTCGGGTCGGCGCCGAAAGAGGAAAGCCAGGGCAATGTCTCTTCTATTGCCTGTCGAAAATAATGAGCCATACGCAACTCCTGTATTTTAATTTATTGAGCAAACGGGGAATTGGTTTCATAAGAGCGGTTATATAAAGCGTCCGAAACCAGATAGTCATAAATCTCATCCACGATCTCGATACCGTTGACGGCGCTGTTTTTTTCATTGATATCCAGGTTCTGCCCCGGGTAATAAACCTGGTTAAATCCGGGCGCTGGCGTAATGGCGTTTAATTCACGCATGGTGTCGCTGATATGCTGGCGGAATAGCGCGCTGGAGGAGAAAAACGCCGGGTTGATGACGATATGCAACTGGCCCAGCTCGCGCCCCTGGCTCAGGTTGTCGTACATAGAGCTGACCTGGCGGCCGAAGGGGAGGTTAAGCAAAATACCGGAGAGGACGTCGATCATCATCATCAGGCCGTAGCCTTTCGGACCGGCTGCCGGAAGCAGGGCGTGAACGGCAAAAGGATCGCTGGTTGGCGCGCCGTTTTTATCCACCGCCCAGCTGTCGGGAATGGTTTCATGGCGCGAGCGGGCATCGAGAATTTTCCCCCAGGCCTGCACCGTGGTGGCCATGTCGAAGGTGATAATATCGTCGCCCTCGCCGGGCGCGGCAAAGGCCAGCGGGTTGGTTCCGTAATAGATTTCCGCCCCGCCAAAAGGCACGACCATCGGGTCCGACTGGCACAGAGAAAGCCCGATAAGCCCGGCGCGAGCGGCCTGCCGGGCGAAGTAAGAGATGGCCCCGCTGTGGCCCATGCGCCGGATGCCGACCACGGCCACGCCGTTTTCCTGGGCTAATTCTATCGCGTGCTCCATGCCCATTTTGGCGGCCACCTGACCGGCGGCGTTATCGGCATGCAAAATACCGCTGCAGGGGCCGTTCTTTTCAAAGGTGAAGGTGGGATGCCGATTGGTTCCGCCTTTTGAAATACGCTCCGCATAATATTCAACGCGAACCGCGCCGTGCGAATGAATTCCCCTGGCATCGGCATAAACCAGCACATCGGCAATGATATCCGCGTGATTGCGAGTAAGCCCTGCTGTGTTCAGCTTATTGGCAATAAGCTGATGAAGTGTTTCCCGACTGACTTTCATCTGTCTTCCTTTTAACGACGGTGTAGAGCCTGACTGCCAAATAAAATACGGGGAAAATAAACTTAAATTGTGATCTGGATTGGTAAAAATAGTTAGTTAGATTTTATTTAATAATCACCGAGGGTTTATCAGAAGAGACCCCGTTAATCTATTCATTAAAAAACTCTGGTTAATGTTCAGGGCTTTATTTGAAAGCGTTGTGTAATAGTTTCCATGTGACTTGAGTCACGTCGACGATAATTTTATATCGCTAGCCTGATTGCAGATTAACCATGCTCATTCAATTGCAATGGGTGCAATTATTGGGGAGTTATTATGATTCATGCCTTTATTAAAAAGGGCTGTTTTCAGGATTCGGTCAGCTTAATGATTATTTCACGCAAGCTAAGCGAGTCGGAAAATGTCGATGATGTTTCAGTCATGATGGGCACACCGGCAAATAAATCGCTGTTGGAAACGACCGGCTTCTGGCACGACGATTTTGCCAGCGCGACGCCAAATGACATTTGTGTGGCGATCCGCACCGATTGCGCAGATGCGTCGGTAACGGAAATGATTGTCGCCCGTCTTGATGAGGCCCTCACCGCCCTGGCGCAGGGGAGCGGGCAAAGTCAGAGCCTGAGCGTGGTTCGCCGCTGGCAAAGCGCGACGCAGAAACTATCGCAGGCCAATATGGCCTTAATTTCCGTTGCCGGGGAGTACGCTGCGGAGCTTGCCCATCAGGCGCTCAGCAGCGAGAAAAACGTCATGATCTTCTCCGACAACGTCACGCTGGAAGATGAAATCGCGCTCAAAACCCGCGCCCGCGACAAAGGGCTGCTGGTGATGGGGCCGGACTGCGGAACCGCCATGATTGCCGGCACGCCGCTGGCTTTCGCCAACGTTACGCCGGAAGGCAATATCGGCGTCATTGGCGCGTCCGGCACCGGTATTCAGGAGCTGGTCTCGCAGATTGTCCTCGGCGGTGAAGGGATCAGCCATGCGATTGGTCTTGGCGGCCGCGATCTGAGCGCCGAAGTGGGCGGCATCAGCGCACAAACGGCGCTGGAAATGCTGACCCAGGACGAGCAGAGCCAGGTGCTGGCCTTTGTTTCTAAGCCTCCCGCCGAGGCGGTGCGTCTGAAGATCATCGGCGCCATGAAGCGCAGTGCGAAACCGGTGGTGGCGCTATTCCTCGGCTATATGCCGCCGACCGCACGCGATGAAAACGTCTGGTTCGCCCGTACGCTTGACGAGGCCGGGCGTCTGGCCTGTCTGCTGGCGCGAGTGGTGCGGCGTCAGGAAAGCCTTCCCGCGGTGGCAGGCAAGCAGATTCGCGGTTTATACACCGGCGGTACGCTGGCTGCTGAATCGGCAGGACTGCTGGCAGAACGGCTGCAGATTACCCCCGATGCGCATCACCCTCAGGGCATGATGCTCAACGCGCAGGGTCATCGGGTCGTCGATCTTGGCGATGATTTTTACACCGTCGGCCGTCCGCATCCGATGATCGATCCCTCCCTGCGCAACCAGCTGATTGCTGAACTGGGCGCGGACACTCAGGTTGGCGTACTGCTGCTGGACGTGGTGATTGGCTACGGTGCCACCGCCGATCCGGCCGGCTCGCTGGTCGAAGCATGCCAGCGGGCGTGGGCGACCAGGGCTGACGATAGTCCGCTGCACGTTATCGCGACGGTGACCGGGACCGAAAGCGATCCGCAGTGCCGCTCCCGTCAGATTTCAGCCCTTGAAGATGTGGGGATTGCCGTGATCGATAGCCTGCCTGAAGCCACCCTACTTGCCGCCGCGCTGATTAGCCCGCCGCGGAAAGCAGCTCCGGCCCCGCGCGCCGGTCTGCTGGAGGGTGTGTCGGTGATTAATGCTGGCCTGCGCAGCTTTGCGCTCGATTTACAGACCGCCGGAACGCCGGTTGTTCACTATCAATGGGCGCCGATTGCCGGTGGGAATAAGAAACTGGCTCGTTTATTAGAACGTTTGCAATAAGAGGTCTCTATGTTTACATCAGTGGCGCAGGCCAATGACGCAGTAATAGAACGAATTCGTAATGCACGTCCGCACTGGCTGGATGTGAAGCCGGCGGGTTCTTTAATCGGGGCGCTGAATCAAAACAAAACGCTGCTCCACGCCGGGCCGCCGATGCGCTGGCAGGAGATGACCGGTCCGATGAAAGGGGCCTGCATTGGCGCCTGCCTGTTCGAAGGCTGGGCGCAGGATGAGAAAACGGCCCACGCGATGCTGGAAAACGGCGAGATTACCTTTATTCCCTGCCACCACGTTAATGCCGTAGGGCCGATGGGCGGTATTACTTCGCCGAATATGCCGATGCTGGTCGTGGAGAACATCGCCGAAGGTAACCGCGCGTATTGCAACCTGAACGAAGGCATTGGCAAGGTGATGCGTTTCGGCGCCTACGGCGAAGACGTGCAGCAGCGCCTGCGCTGGATGCGCGATGTGCTGATGCCCGTCCTCAGTGCGGCGCTGAAACAGATGGTGGGCGGCATTGACCTCACCGCGATGATGGCGCAGGGCATCACCATGGGCGATGAGTTCCACCAGCGCAATATTGCCACCTCCGCGCTGCTGATGCGCACGCTGGCACCGCATCTGGCGCGCCTCAACCACGACAAACGACAGGTTGCCGAAGTGATGGATTTTCTCGCCATCACCGATCAGTTCTTCCTCAACCTGGCGATGGCCTACTGTAAATCGGCGATGGATGCCGGGGCGCAGATCCGCGCCGGCAGTATTGTCACCGCGATGACTCGCAACGGCGATATGTTCGGTATTCGCGTTAGCGGACTGGGCGACCGCTGGTTTACCGCGCCGGTGAATACGCCGCAGGGGCTGTTCTTTACCGGTTTCTCTCAGGAACAGGCCAACCCGGATATGGGCGACAGCGCCATTACCGAAACCTTCGGCATCGGCGGCGCGGCGATGATCGCGGCCCCGGGGGTGACCCGTTTTGTCGGCGCCGGCGGAATGGAGGCGGCGAAATCCGTTTCTGAGGAGATGGCGGAAATCTTCCTTGAGCGCAATATGCAGCTGCAGATTCCAGGCTGGGATTTCCAGGGCGCCTGTCTGGGACTGGATATTCGCCGGGTAGTTGAAACCGGCATTACTCCGCTCATTAACACCGGGATCGCCCATAAAGAAGCGGGGATCGGCCAGATTGGCGCCGGGACCGTCAGAGCGCCGCTGGCCTGTTTCGAGCAGGCGCTGGAAGCGCTGGCGGAAGAGCTGGGCGTAAGCTGAGGAAGCGCGATGGAGAGGATTCGTCCGCTGATAGGCAGCGTTGATGCGCCGGACCATCGCCAGCCGTGGCGAACCGGCGGCCTCTGGCGGCGCACGATTAACCTCTATGTTGAAGGCGGCGCGCTGCTGACGCTGCATCATCGGGGGCAGGGAGTGAGCCCCGGCGGATGGGTCGTTCGCCATCGCGATTTTATCCGGCTACACACGGCGCTGCGGACGGGGGCGTCGCCGATAGCGCGGGATGACGGTATTCAGGTCGGCGATTTTTTGCTGTTGCCGCCGCGCAGGCGCTGCTCCCTGCGGCTCCGCTGTCAGTCCGCTGGCGCTTACCTGCCGGCAGCGCTGATGAGTCGACCGGAGGAGACCGGGCTGTTCGGGCCGCTGTCGCAGGCTATCGATCCGCCGCAGCATCCTGAGCTGCGGCAGCTTCGCCACTGTTTTGCCTCCGCGCTGGCCGGTAACGCCGTCGACTGGCGGCTGTGGCTGGGCAAGGGGCCGGGCCTGACGCCGAGCCTGGACGACATGCTGATCGGCATGATGCTGGCGGCGTGGCGCTCGGGGCGAATGTCACCCTGCGGCGGAAGGGCATTTTTTCGCGCCTCCGGCGATCTGCACACGGCCACCACCCAGGTGAGCGTCAACTATTTACGCTACGCCAGCGAGGGGCGCTTCGCTTCGCCGCTGATGCATTTTGCCTACGCCCTGCAACGTGGACGACGTCTCGAGCCCGCCGTCGAAGCTCTGCTGGCGATGGGGCATACCTCCGGCGCCGACACGCTTCTGGGATTCTGGCTGGCGCAACATCTTATCTAAGGACTTTGTATGAAAACGCTGGTTATTGCCCTTGGCGGCAACGCTTTATTACAGCGCGGGGAAGCGCTGACCGTAGAAAATCAGTACCGCAATATCGATAGCGCGGTTCCCGCGCTGGCGCGTCTGGCGCAGAAGTATCGGCTGGCCATTGTGCACGGCAACGGGCCGCAGGTGGGGCTGCTGGCGCTGCAAAATCTGGCCTACGGCGACGTTGAACCCTATCCGCTGGACGTACTGGTCGCGGAGAGCCAGGGTATGATTGGCTATATGCTGGCCCAGCGCCTGGCGCAGGAATCACAAATGCCGCCGGTGTCGACGGTGATGACCCGCATTGCGGTGGCGTCAAGCGATCCGGCCTTTTCGGCGCCGGAGAAGTTCATTGGTCCGGTTTACGATCCGGAGCTGCAAAAACAGCTGGAAGGCGAGTATGGCTGGAGGATGAAGCGCGACGGTAAATATGTGCGTCGGGTGGTTCCTTCGCCGACGCCGGTGAGGATTGAGGAGTGCGAGTCGATTGAGCGTCTGCTGGACGAGGGGCACACGGTGATATGCTGCGGCGGCGGCGGGATTCCAGTGCTTGAGAATGGGCAGGGCGCAGAAGCGGTTATTGATAAAGACCTCGCCGCCGCGCTGCTGGCGGAGCAGATTGATGCCGATGGCCTGGTGATCCTGACCGACGCGGATGCGGTATATGAACATTGGGGCACCCCCATGCAGCGACCGATCCGCGAAGCGACGCCGGAAGAGCTGGCGCCTTTTGCCCGCGACGACGGCGCGATGGGGCCAAAAATTGCGGCGGTAAGCGGCTACGTGCGCCGCCGGGGCAAGCGGGCATGGATTGGCGCGCTGTCGCGCATCGATGACACCCTCGCCGGACTGGCGGGAACCTGCATTAAGCCCTGATGCGTTGGCGAAAATCCCCTGGTGGCTATCGTGCGCGCTTTCCCCGGGAGGCGCTGTCGCGCCTTACCCGGCTACGGGTCCATGCGATTTGCTGATTTGGTTAAATGGTGACGGGGCCTAATGATTGTTGGTTTTGTTGTGGTCGTGGATTGGCGCGCGGCTACGGGGTCATGCCAGAGGGTAGCCCGGACAGGTGTACAGTACCGCCTCCGGGAGATGCCGCGAAGAGTCAGAGCAACAGGAAAAGTTAGTAGCCCGGCTAAGGCGCAGCGCGCCGCAAGCCGGGATAAAGGAGTGCGGGATTACGCCAGCTGGGATTGCGCCCAGAAGATACCGCTGGCGTACTCCGGCGGCAGGATAGGTTTTAACGCTTCCAGCGTGGCGCTCAGGCGGTCGGTATCGCTGTCGGTCAGGTTAAGGTGACCCACTTTGCGCCCCGGACGCACCTCTTTGTCGTACCAGTGCAGATGCACCAGCGGCAGCTTCAGCCAGTCGTAGTTCAGATCGGTACCGATCAGGTTGATCATCACCGAAGGGCTGTTCACGACCGGCGGCGGCAGCGGCAGGCCGGTAATCGCCCGCAGATGCAGTTCGAACTGGCTGATCGAGGCACCGTTCTGGGTCCAGTGACCGCTGTTGTGCACGCGTGGCGCCAGCTCGTTAATCAGCAGGCCGTCCGCGGTGACAAAACACTCCATCGCCATCACGCCCACGTAGTTCAGCGCGTTCATAATGGCGGTAAGCATGCTTTCCGCCTGGTCCTGTTGGCGGGCATTGGCCTGCGGGAAGGCGACGCTGGTACGCAGAATGCCCTCCTGATGCAGGTTGCGGGTCAGCGGGTAGAACACCGTGCTGCCATCCTGCGCGCGGGCGCCAACCAGCGACACTTCGGCGGAAAAGTTGATGCCTTGCTCAACAATGCATTGGCCATAGTTTTCATCCGGCAGCTGCGCAATGTCGTTTTCGCGCAGTCGCCATTGGCCGCGACCGTCGTAACCGCCCACGCGACGCTTAACGATAGCCAGTTCGCCCAGACGTGCGAATACCGCCGGCCACTCGCTTTTATCTGCCAGCAGCTGCCACGGCGCGGTGGCGAGCTCCAGCTTATCAAACAGCTGTTTTTGCGTCAGACGGTCGGCAATGATCGGGAACACATCGCGGTTAACAAACGCCGGGTGGCGCGCCAGTTCACGCGTGAGCGCCGTTTCCGGCCAACGTTCGATTTCGGCAGTGATCACGCTTTGCTGAAACGGCACCGCTTCAGGATCGGCTTCCAGACCGACTGGCCAGACGGCGATACCCAGCGGTTCACCGGCCTGGCGCAACATCCGGCCTAGCTGGCCGTTGCCAAGGATGCAAACCTGCTTCATGCCGCACCCCGCGGATCCGGATTCTCCAGCACCTCATCGGTCTGGGCCTGACGCCAGGCGCTCAGGCGCTGATGCAGTTCAGCGTCGTGCAGCGCCAGAATCTGCGCCGCCAGCAGAGCCGCGTTGGCGGCACCGGCTTTGCCGATGGCCAGCGTACCGACCGGAATTCCGCGCGGCATCTGAACAATAGAGTAGAGACTGTCTACGCCGCTTAACGCCGCGCTTTGGACCGGCACACCGAGCACCGGCACCAGGGTTTTCGCCGCAATCATGCCCGGCAGATGCGCCGCGCCGCCCGCACCGGCAATAATCACCTGATAACCGTTGCTTTCCGCGCCTTCGGCAAAGCTAAACAGCTTATCGGGCGTCCGGTGTGCGGAGACCACTTCAACATGGTACGGAACGTTCAGGGCATCAAGGATTTCTGCGGTAAACTGCATGGTAGCCCAGTCGCTTTTGGACCCCATCACGATGGCGATACGCGCCGTATTATTGCGGGAAGACATGCGTCTTAAAACTCCTGTGGGTGTGCTTCACACTGCTTTAGAGGCCACAGAGAATAACATGATCTTTCGGTAAGGAAAACGGTTGCGTCACCGGTGATGGGGTGAAAATGGGCTGGAAATTAAAACGGGAATGAGATCAGTTCAACGTCGTCTTTGCTGACTTTGACCATCGACCCTTCGCTGTGCCAGGCGCCGAGGACCACGCGAAACGCCGGTTTGCCGTTGGCCTCTAGCGGGTGGACGGCAGGACGATGCGTGTGACCGTGAATCAGCCACTGTACCTGATGCCTCTCCAGCGCTTCGACCACCGCCTGCGGATTGACATCCATTATTTCCAGCGACTTGCTGCTGTTGGCCGCTTTACTGTCGGCGCGCATTCTGGCGGCGATGCGGCGGCGAATAAACAGCGGCAGGGCAAGGAACAGACGCTGAATCCACGGCGTATGGACTTTGGCACGAAAAGCCAGATAGCCCGGATCGTCGGTGCAGAGCGTATCGCCGTGCATAATCAGGACCCGACGGCCGTACAGGTCGAGCACTTTTTCTTCCGCCAGCAGCGTCATCCCGCAGGCGCGTGCGAAGCGCTGGCCAACGAGAAAGTCGCGGTTGCCGTGAACAAAATAGCAGGGCACGCCTGATTGAGTTAATGCGTTGATTGCCGAGGCGATTTGCTGATGCAGCGGGTTCGGATCGTCATCGCCAATCCAGGCTTCAAACAGATCGCCAAGGATATACAGCGCGTCCGCCTCACGGGCTTCGCCGGCTAAAAAGCGTAGAAAACCGGCGGTGATCGCCGGTTCTTCTGTTTGCAGATGCAAATCCGCAATAAAAAGTGTCGCCACGAATTACTCGCTGACGGTGACGCTTTTGATCACAACATCTTCTTTCGGCACATCCTGATGCATGCCGCTGCGGCCGGTAGCGACCGCTTTGATTTTGTCGACCACGTCCATGCCTTCAACCACTTCGGCAAATACGCAGTAGCCCCAACCCTGCAGGTTTTCACCAGAGAAGTTCAGGAAGTCGTTATCGACAACGTTAATGAAGAACTGCGCGGTGGCGGAGTGAGGTGCCTGAGTACGGGCCATGGCCAGAGTACCGCGGGTGTTTTTCAGGCCGTTGTTGGCTTCGTTCTGGATTGGGGATTTGGTGGTTTTCTGCTCCATGCCTGGCTCAAAGCCGCCGCCCTGGATCATGAAACCGTTGATAACACGGTGGAAAATGGTGTTGTTGTAGAAACCTTCGCGGCAGTAATCCAGGAAGTTTTTAACTGTTTCCGGCGCTTTGTCGTCAAAGGTTTTGATGACGATATCGCCATGATTAGTGTGGAAAGTAACCATTTTTGCATCCTGTTCCGATGATTGTGGTGCTTAAACCCAAAGTTGGGCGTGACATAGGGGGCTGTTATAGCATAACCGCCGGGTTCGATCACCTTGCATTGTGTGCTGCTTCGGGGTTGAATTAAGGTTAGAATACGCGACTTATATCCACACACGTCTACACGGAATCTTCGATGTTAAAAATTTTTAATACACTGACGCGCCAAAAAGAAGAGTTTAAACCTATCCATGCCGGGGAAGTGGGCATGTACGTGTGTGGAATTACCGTTTACGATCTCTGTCATATCGGCCATGGCCGTACTTTCGTCTCTTTTGACGTGGTTGCCCGCTACCTGCGTTTTCTCGGTTATAAGCTGAAGTACGTGCGCAACATTACCGATATCGACGATAAAATCATTAAGCGTGCTAATGAGAATGGCGAAAGCTTTGTCGCGCTGGTCGATCGCATGATTGCCGAAATGCACAATGATTTCGATGCGCTGAATATTCTGCGTCCGGATATGGAGCCTCGCGCCACCCATCATATTCCCGAGATCATTGAAATCACCGAACAACTGATCGCACGTGGCCATGCGTACGTAGCGGACAACGGTGATGTGATGTTCTCGGTACCGACCGATCCGAATTACGGGCAGCTGTCGCGCCAGGATCTGGATCAGCTGCAGGCTGGCGCGCGCGTTGATGTCGTTGACGTCAAGCGTAACCCGATGGACTTCGTGCTGTGGAAAATGTCGAAAGAGGGCGAGCCGAGCTGGCCGTCGCCGTGGGGCAACGGTCGTCCTGGCTGGCACATTGAATGTTCGGCGATGAACTGCAAACAGCTGGGCAACCATTTTGATATTCACGGCGGCGGTTCGGATCTGATGTTCCCGCATCATGAAAACGAAATTGCCCAGTCCACCTGTGCCCATGACGGGGAATACGTTAACTACTGGATGCACTCCGGGATGGTGATGGTTGACCGCGAGAAAATGTCAAAATCGCTGGGCAATTTCTTTACCGTGCGCGACGTGCTGAAGTACTACGATGCGGAGACCATTCGCTACTTCCTGATGTCCGGCCACTATCGTAGCCAGCTGAACTACAGCGAAGAAAACCTCAAGCAGGCGCGTTCTGCGCTGGAGCGTCTGTATACCGCGCTGCGCGGAACCGACAAATCGGCAGAGCCGGCCGGCGGCGACGCCTTCGAAGCGCGCTTTATTGAAGCGATGGATGACGATTTCAACACCCCGGAAGCCTATTCCGTGCTGTTCGATATGGCGCGTGAAGTGAACCGCCTGAAGACGGAAGATGTCGCCGCGGCTAACGCCATGGCCGCCCATATGCGCAAGCTCTCCGGAGTGCTGGGGCTGCTGGAGCAGGAGCCGGATGTCTTCCTGCAAAGCGGCGCGCAGGCTGACGACGGTGAAGTTGCGGAAATCGAGCAGCTGATTCAGCAGCGTCTGGATGCGCGTAAAGCGAAAGACTGGGCCGCTGCGGATGCGGCGCGTGATCGTCTCAATGAGATGGGGATCGTGCTGGAGGACGGCCCGCAGGGCACTACCTGGCGCCGGAAGTAAGCGATAATAAAACGCCCGGCTTGCCGGGCGTTTTATTATCAGTCTTAACCCACCTCCTGTTGGAGGTGGCGATCATTCATTTAGCAGGATCAGGCAGTAACGGTGACGCTCTGGCCTTCAAAACTCACCGTCTGACCGGCGACGATTTTGCAGCGTTTGCGGGTTTCTACCGCGCCGTCAACCTTCACCAGACCATCAGCAATCGCGATTTTTGCCTGCGCGCCGCTCTCACTCCAGCCTTCCAGCTTCAGTAGATCGCACAGTTCAACGTGTGGGTGTTTGCCCAGAGAAAAATTCGCCATCTCAGGCCTCCTGAATGTCGTGATATTCTTCGCACGCCTGTAGCGTGTTTTGAATCAGTGTAGCAACGGTCATCGGGCCAACGCCGCCCGGGACTGGCGTAATGTATGACGCGCGTTCCGCGGCATCTTCGAAGACCACGTCTCCGACCACTTTGCCGCTTTCCAGACGGTTAATACCGACATCCACAACGATGGCGCCTTCTTTGATCCACTCGCCCGGGATAAAGCCCGGTTTACCGACCGCAACAATCAGCAGGTCGGCATTTTCGACATGCTGACGCAGATTCCGCGTAAAGCGGTGGGTTACGGTAGTGGTGCAGCCCGCCAGCAGCAGCTCCATGCTCATCGGACGGCCCACGATGTTCGATGCACCGATAACCACGGCATTCAGGCCGTAGGTGTCGATATTGTAACGCTCGAGCAGAGTGACGATTCCGCGCGGCGTACACGGGCGCAGTCGCGGGGCGCGCTGGCACAGACGGCCGACGTTGTAAGGGTGGAAACCGTCAACATCTTTGTCCGGGGCGATACGCTCCAGCACTTTCACGTTATCAATTCCGGCAGGCAGCGGCAGCTGTACCAGAATACCGTCGATAGTGGTATCGGCATTCAGCGTATCAATAAGCTCCAGTAATTCCGCTTCGCTGGTGGTTTCCGGGAGATCGTATGAGCGGGAGACAAATCCCACCTCTTCACACGCTTTGCGCTTGCTGCCGACATAAATCTGCGACGCCGGGTTGCTGCCGACCAGTACGACGGCTAGCCCTGGGGCGCGTTTTCCGGCCGCAGTGCGGGCCTTCACTTTTTCCGCAACCTCAGAGCGTACCTGCTGCGCAATCGTTTTACCGTCAATAATTTTTGCTGCCATCAGAGAGAGGATTCCATCTGTATCGTAACGAAAGGGGGATGCGGATATTTTGTCAGAAGCCAGCCTCGCTGTCAGTCCTCGTTTGAGTTTTTATCCCTCTTTGACAAAACTTGTGGCTAAAGACACTGCGGTTTAAAGGGATATTGGGGGCATTTATGGGGAATTGGGACGCGTTATTGTCGTCGATGATGGATAAGTGCTGAAAACAGGTGTCGGGCGATCTTTGCGCAACCTTTGTCGCATATGTAGGCAAGTTAGTTATGCCGCAGCAGTTTCATGGCAAAATGCATTGACTCACTGAGCGTTGACCGTATAATTCCAGGCGGTTTCACCCCATGAAGCATCCGCATTTCAGTGCGCCCTTAGCTCAGCTGGATAGAGCAACGGCCTTCTAAGCCGTAGGTCACAGGTTCGAACCCTGTAGGGCGTACCATTCAAAATCAGTTAGTTACACTAATTTTAATCCAGCCTGATTTTCTCCATGTGTCGTATTTGTGTCGTTATTGCCAAAAATCGAGCCAATTTGTCGCGCATACTCAGTTAAATGGTTAGCTGCAAAGTGGGCATATCTGCGTACCATCTTTATGCACTCCCATTTCCCGCACAACAGAAAGCGGAACGCCGGACTGAATTAACCAACAGGCGGCCACCCGCTCGACCCGACAATCTGGTTAGAGGAAAGTGAATTGATAAAGGACTACCTGATTGTGGCCTACCTGACGGCAATTGCTGGCTGGCCAGTCACGCTGACATTAACTGGACTCTCTGCAGGAGTGGCACTCTATACGAGACGCAGGGTGCTGGGCGTTGTTCTCATCGTTTTGTGCATGCTGGTGGCCATCGCAGCGTGGCAGTTTGAACGTTACATGTAGAATCATCCCCCACTGATAAAATGCCCATATCTTATTTACAGGCAGAAACGGCGTGTTCTGGCTATGTATGTCAGGAGTGGCGTGTTATCGTTTTTAGTCCTGAGTGAAACTGGCAAAGAGACGACGATAGCCCGAGGTGAGGCATTAGGCCTGGCACAGGCTTTTAATGCGCGGGCAGGTCAATAACGCCTGTTGTGAGTGTTGAGGTAAAGCTCGTAGTTGACCTACCATTTTTAATGGAACATTACAGGCAATTGCGAAAGATCAATATTGACTAACATTTCAGTGAATATCCTGGAGGTTCCTCTAACGCTCGAGAGAGCTAAATGAATATAAAATCAGTCACGACTGTCGTACTCGCTGCCGTCTTCGTTTTTGTATCAGAGATGGCCATCGCCAAATCTAACCAGCTAACTGATGACCAGGTTAAGCAAAGAATTATCGACGACTCTATCGCATCCTATCCCGGCACCTGCGCCTGTCCATTTAATACGGCACGCAACGGAAGCTCATGCGGCCGCCGCAGCGCCTGGAGCAAAGCCGGTGGGGCTTCACCCATCTGCTACAAGAAAGAGATCTCGAAGGCGATGATCAAAGAATGGCATCAGCAGAATCTGTAAGCCTCGACAGCCTAACGGTGAGATTTTGCTTTTGAAACATCGCGTATGTTGGTTCAACATCAGGCGGTGTTGGTTCGATTTTTTGCTAACTATTTAAATAAAATAACGGATTTTACGTTTTGAGGAAACTGAATCAACATATTTTGTCTGTATATAGAAAATTCTCCCGTACGTAAATTTGAGTGCAATTTGGGGCCAATGAAAGTTACCGGTATATGAGACCCCTCCAGAATAAAAATTGCATGATAAAGAGTCAGGGTCAGGCCATAGAAAAATATATGGGGAGGCATTGGGGGAGAGGTATAATTTTATTAATTTATGAGTCGATTTCAGTAAGCGAACGCAGAATGGTCGTTATTAAAAATGGCGACCGCGGTCGCCATGATGATTAATAACAGGTACCGCCAGCATGATGTGAACCTGTTCCGCCATGCGGATGGGTACCTTTCGGACAGGCGATTGCAGAAACCGACATGACGCCAAACGCGGCAACCAGAATTATTACTATGATTTTTTTCATTTTTTAAACCTTGCCTGAAACGGTAATGCGATGGTTATTGCAGGTTCGCTCTGCGGCGATTAAATATTATATCCGGCCTGAATCCGTTCTGATGCGGGGATTAATATTAACTTTTTAATGCGTCTATTGCATTCATCAAATAGGTATAAAAACCGCTCACGTTATCCATTTTTGCTCACCATCAGGGGCTGCGTTTCGCCACGCAGATGACAAAATTGTCATCTGCGTGGCGCCTTTTTGTCGCGCGGCGGTGAGTAGACTGGTATGACTGTTTTTCTGACGGCATAGAGCCATGAACGTATTATGCATCAGACCCTTTCCGGTCATCCTTCTGCTGGCAGGCCCCCTTGCGCTGTATCTGTTTTTTTTCCGCCAGAATGCCGTATCAGCCTCCCCGAAAAACGCGCCGCCGCCGTTAGTGAGTTTGTCTTCGTCGCAGCTCACCTCGCTGCCGCTGAGTCTGACGACGCAAGGGCATGTGGTCTCGCTTAATCAGGTTGATATCCAATCGCAAATTACCGGAACGGTTAAGCGCGTGGCGTTTCAGGGAGGGGCATTTGTCCGGCAGGGACAGCTGCTGTTTACTCTCGAGGATTCCACGCAACAGGCAACTCTGCATCGGGACCAGGCGTCCCGGGAGCAGGCGCAATCGCAGCTGGATAAAGCGCAGCGGGATCTGGCGCGTGGCCGTGCGTTGAAGGCGCAGAACGACATTTCAGCCTCCGACTGGGACACTTTGCTCAGTACCCGGCAACAATATGTGGCCCAGGCGCAGGCGGCGCAGGAAGATATTCTTAGTGCCGAAGCGCAGCTGGGCTATACGCGGATTTATGCTCCGGTGAGCGGCAAAACAGGCGCGCTCAATGTACATCCCGGTAGTCTGGTGCAGCCGGGCAGCAGTCTACCGCTGGTTACCGTTCATCAATTTGACCCGGTGGGGATCTCGTTTACGCTTGCGGAAAACGATCTCAATGCCGTGGTGGGCGGGCTGGTGTTTTCGCAATTTATTACCCTGTTTATTACCCCGGTGCTGTATCTTCTCTTTGAGAAAACTGGGCGGAAAAGTGCGGCCCTGGCGCCGCAGACGGAGGCACAATGAGACTACTGCTGGTCGAAGATCAAACTATGGCGGCGGACTATATCGCCAGGGGGCTGCGGGAGAACGACTTTGTGGTCGATGTCGCGCACGATGGCGTGGACGGTTTACACTTTTTGCTGACTAACGACTACGATCTGGCGATTCTCGACGTGATGCTGCCGGGGATGAATGGCTGGAAAATCCTGGAGCTGGCCCGACAGGCAGGAAAGCTGACGCCGGTGATGTTTCTCACCGCCCGTGATGACGTTGAAGACCGGGTATGTGGCCTGGAGCTGGGGGCGGAAGATTACCTGATTAAGCCTTTCTCTTTCAGCGAACTGCTGGCGAGAGTACGGGTAATTATGCGCCGTGGCGCACCTCATGCCGCCAGCAGCGAGGAGGCTGTGCTGCAGATAAGCGATCTGCAACTCGATTTTCTCAAGCACCGGGCGTCGCGTAATGGTAAACGTATTGAGTTGACGCAAAAGGAGTTTCTGCTGCTGAGTCTGCTGATGCGCCGCCGTGGCGAAGTGCTGTCGCGTACCGTGCTGGCCGAACAGGTCTGGGATATGAATTTTGACCCGGAGACCAACGTGATTGATGTTGCAGTCCGCCGCCTGCGTAGCAAAATCGACGACGGGTATGAGGTGAAGCTGCTGCATACCATCCGTGGCGCGGGATACGTACTGGAAGAGAGGAATGATGCTGATTCCGCGTAATTTTCCGATAACGCTGCGACTGACGCTCTACTTCTCCCTTGCCATGGGGCTGGTATTGTACAGCGTGACCGGCCTGCTGTACTCGACGATGCGTAACCAGCTCGGGCAGAAGGATATCGACGAGCTACGCAGTACGCTGCGTTTTCAACAGGAGATAGCAACCACCATCAGCGAGCGCCAGGGGCCGAAGGATCTCTGGCAGCAGGAGCTATTCGAGTTTATCGCTCGTCAGGAACGGCTGTCGCTACGTATTATCAGCCCGGACGGTAAGGTCTGGGCGCAGTCGAAAAATATGCACGTACCGCAGCAGGATTTTCCGGCCCCGTCCAGTGAGTTCCACTACAGCGAGTGGAAATATTCCCGCCACGACGTCAGTGAAAAATATCTGATCGTCTCAACGGAATTTATCCTCAAAGATAATCAACCGTGGCGAGTCCAGGCGGCGCTGAATGTATCAAAAAACAATGAGATCATTGAAGACTACTGGCAACGAATGCAGATTGTCGCGGCGCTGGCGGTGGTTCTCTTTTCTGCTCTTGGCTACTGGCTGGCGCGAAGGGGGTTACTGCCGCTGCGCACCATGAGCCGGGAGATTGAGCATATCCACGCCGGGGAGTTACACACTCGCCTGTCGACCCAGCGCTGGCCGTCGGAACTGAATGTGCTGTCGGCATCCTTCGACGGCATGATGACCCGTCTTGAAGCCTCTTTTACGCAGTTGACCCGTTTTTCATCGGATATAGCCCATGAGCTGCGTGGTCCCATCAACAATCTGATTTCCGCCGCCAGCGTAACGCAAAGCAAAGCTCGCAGCGCGGAAGAGTACCGGGACACGCTGGCGGCCATTGTAGAAGAGGGCGAGCGCCTGTCGCGAATGATTTCATCGATGCTGTTCCTCGCCCGGGCCGATAACAGCCGTGAGCCGCTGCATCTTGAACGCCTCACCAGTGCGACGGAGTTTGCGCGTCAGATAAACCTCTATGATGTGCTGGCGGAGGAGAAGAACATCACCCTGATCAGCGAAGGGGAAGTGGATTTTTACGCTGACCCGATTCATCTGCAGCGTGCGCTGTCGAACCTGTTGTCCAATGCGCTACGCCACACGCCTTCCGGCGGTAAAATTGTGCTGCGCGCCGGGCGGGAAAATGGTCAGATTGTGCTCAGCGTCGAAGATAATGGCGAAGGCATCAGCCCCGAACATTTGCCGCATATTTTCGACCGTTTTTACCGACTGGATGACGCCCGTAGCAACGCTGAGAACACCGGTCTGGGGTTGGCGCTGGTCAAAACCATTGCGGAGCTGCACGGCGGCAGGATAGTCGTGACGAGCACACCGCACAGGGGCAGCTGTTTTTCATTGCTCCTGCCTGAGCGCAACGAAAGCCCCCTCAAGCGAACAAAATTGTAATCCGGGCGTTGAGCCAGAGTCATCCACGGTAGCGGATAATCCATTATCCGCTACCGTCAGGTGATAATCATGCATAACAATCCATTTTCTCATTCTGCCGGAGCCGCGTTGACGCGCGGTTCTTCTTACCTGCGCCAGTTTATTGCCGACCCGAGGACGACCGGGGCGCTGCTGCCTTCATCGGCCGCGCTCTGTCGCGCGATGATGAACCAGGTTGACTGGGGCGTCAGCCTGTCGATTGCCGAGCTGGGCGCGGCTAACGGTGTGTTAACAAAAGGGATCCTGTCGCGGATGCGCCGCGATGCGATGCTAGATGCCTACGAAATTAATCCGGGATTCGTCGGCCAGCTACAGGCCATTGACGATCGCCGTCTTAACGTGGTGGCCGCATCGGCGGAAAGGCTGATCAATCCCTACGATATCGTCTTTTCCTGCCTGCCGCTGCTCTCGCTTCCGCTGCGTATCAGCATGCGCATTCTGAATCAGATCCGCCAACAGATGTCGGCGCACGGACTGTTTATCCAGTTTCAGTACAGCCCATTGTCTGAAACGTTGCTTTCCCGCTATTTCCGCTGGCAGCGCATTGTGGTGATGCGCAATCTGCCGCCCGCATTGGTGTATGTCTGCACGCTACGTTAACGCTGGTCTGTGCCAGTAGAAGATAGGTAATAAGAGGGAATATATGAATACGTCGACAATATCGCCGCCGTGGCTGAATAAAGTGCCTGAGGTCACGCTGGTCTTCTGGTTAATTAAAATGATGTCGACCACGGTCGGGGAAACCGCTGCCGATTATCTCAATATGGATTTGGGATTTGGTCTGCTGAATACTTCGTGGGTGGTCGGCGGGCTGTTGCTCGTCACTCTGGTTTTTCAACTGCGGGAAACTCGCTATCAGCCGGTGATCTATTGGCTGACGGTGGTGTTTATCAGCATTTTCGGGACCCTGGTGACCGACAATTTAAGCGATACTTTACATGTACCGCTAGCCTATAGCTCGCTCTTTTTCGCCCTGGCGCTGCTGGTGACTTTTGTTCTGTGGTACGCGCGCGAAAAGACCCTGTCCATTCACCATATCGATAACCGGGTCAGAGAGCGGTTCTACTGGTTGGCTATTTTGTTTACTTTTGCGCTGGGGACAGCCGTAGGGGATGGTCTGGCTGAAGGGCTGAACATGGGCTATTACAGCGCAGCGGCCTTCTTTGGCGGCTGGATTTTAATCATTGCGACGGCACGCTTTGTTTTCCGTGCCAATGCGGTGTTCTGCTTCTGGGCGGCATATATCCTGACCCGTCCCTTCGGTGCCGCCTGCGGTGATCTGTTGTCACAGCCGGTAGAAAACGGCGGTTTTGGCTTTGGCGCCAACGTCGTCAGCCTGATCTTCGGGGCCGTTATTGTTGTACTGGTAGGCTGCCTGTCGATTATTGAACGACACAAGCCGGCGCCAGATTCCGTGCGCAGCGATGAGGAGTCGCCGAGATGAAGAGAAAAGGAGTCTATCTGTTGTGGCTTATGGCTTCGCTGCTGAGTATCGGGCCAGCGATGTCCGATGCGCGGGTCCATAAAGTGGCCAGCATATGGGTGCTTTCGCCAATGGCCTGGGAGGCATCCCGGCACTTACCGCCCGGAGAGTGACTCACGTCCCGCCGTCAAAGTCGACGGCGGTCTTCTCCGACGCCTGCATTAGCTGACGTACAGCGCTATCAGCGCCACCGTTGCCGGAAGTGCCTGCACATACAGTATTTTTCGGCTGGCGGTTGCGGCGCCGAACAGCCCGGCGATCACCACGCAGATCAGAAAGAACGCTTTAAACTCAAATCCGCTCTCTGGACTCCAGAGTCCCCACAGCAAACCCGCGGCCAAAAAACCGTTATACAGGCCCTGATTGGCTGCCATCACCCGGGTCTCGCGGGCAAAACTGGCGCTAAGGCCGAATGCCTTGCGCCCGGTCGGGCTCTCCCACAAAAACATCTCCAGGATCAGAATGTAGATATGGATGGCGGCGACGACAAAAATAAGCGTATTGGCTAACACGGTAGTCCTTATTCAGGTTAGAGCACAGGAAGCCCGGGTAAAACCCGCTTTTATCGCGTGTTTAACCGTTTATATCAAAGAATAGCCGCATCACCCTGGCTATGTTGGAAATTCGGCCTGAAGAATGTCTTCAGGGTGATCATGCGTTGGCTGTTGAGGGGAATTTACAGGATGGGAACGAAACCGTTAATACTTTCTTTGGATGGACAAGAGGCCATCCCTCTGAATACGGTGTCCGGGACGCTGGGTCACCTCGGTATTGATCTCCGCGCGCTCGCGAATTCAGGAATATGCAGTTTTGACCCTGGCTTCAGCAATACCGCCGGCTGTGAGTCGGCCATTTCCTATATCGATACTGAAAATAGCGTCCTGCTGCACCGTGGCTACCCGGTAGACCAGCTGGCCAGGCAGTGTGAATTCCTGGAGGTGGCGTACATTATGCTGCACGGCGAGGCGCCCGATGAGGAGAGTTATCAGGTCTTCCGGGAAAAAATTACCCGTCACACCCTGGTGCACGAACAGATGGCGAAAATGTGCAGCGGATTTCGTCGCGACTCCCATCCGATGGCGCTGATGTGTGCCATGGTGGGCGCACTGGCCGCGTTCTATCACGATGTGCTGGATGTCGAAAACCCCGAGCATCGTGCGCTGGCCGCCACCCGCTTGCTTTCCAAAATGCCCACCCTCGCGGCGATGAGCTATAAGTTTTCTATCGAGCAACCTGCGGTCTACCCAAGAAACGATCTCTCTTATGCCGGGAATTTCCTGCATATGCTGTTTGCGATTCCAGCGGAAAAGTACCAGGTGAATCCGGTTATTGAGCAAGCCTTGAACCAGATTATGGTGCTCCATGCCGATCACGGGCAGTGTGCATCAACCACGACGGTTCGTGCGGCCGGCTCCTCCGGGGCTAATCTCTTCGCCTGCGTGGCGGCCGGTCTGGCGTCGATGTGGGGGCCGATGCACGGCGGCGCCAACGAGGCCAGCATGCAAATGCTGGGGGATATTGAGAGCGTCGAACAGGTCCCGGCGTTTATCAGTAAGGTGAAAAGGGATCCTCTGGCTTTCCGCCGACTGGGCTTTGGCAACTCGCGCTACAAATATCTCGATCCCCGGGCGGCCATTCTGCGCGAAACCTGCCATAAGGTGCTGGCGGAGCTGGGAATGTCGGACCGACTGCTTCAGGTGGCAATGGCTCTGGAAGAGGTGGCGCTCAACGATTCCTACTTTGTTGAGAATGGACTTTCGCCGAGCGTCGATTTTTATACCGCCGTGATCCTGAAAGCGATGGGGCTACCTTCGTCGATGTTTGTCGTCATGACCGCGGTGGGGCGTACGCTGGGTTGGGTCGCACACTGGAACGAAATGCATGAGTCGCCGCTGAATATTTACCGTCCACGCCAGATTTACACCGGAGAAGCCGCGCGGGATTACGTTTCGCGTCGCGGGATAAAATAAACGCATGCCCGGTCCGGTGATGAAAGGCATTGCCGGACTTTCCACATGCGGGGCAGGACAGGGAGCGGTTGGCCAGAGATGCGTCGTTATGCTCTCTGCAATGCAGCCGATAGCGATGCAACAGGATGTCTGAGGAAGAGATAGCGTCGAGGTGCTGGCCTTTAGCGGAAGATTAAATTGCGATGAAGTTTATATATCCGTGTTATCCGGGTTATTTGAAACGGCAATCCATAACAGCGACAGGGAAAATAAAGCCAGCGCGGCGACGGAACCGATAATTCCGAGATAAATAAATAGTGTCATAAACATAGTGTGACCTTCGGTGTAGTTAATCAGTGTTGGTTATATTTTTTTAAAATCAATCGATAAGCTCTCTTCCAGAGCATCAATCGCAATCTGCAAGAGGGGGCCTTCATCGGACCAGTTCTTCCTGGCTCCCGGGCTTTTCAGCAGCGCCAGCAGTCCGGCTGCACCCACAGGCGCACCGCTGCTGATAATTTCAAGCACAGCGTCCCCGATAATCGCTCTGACCGTCGGTAGCTGGGATGGATGGCAAAAAAAAGTGTTTGCCGCTTTCATGTTGAAACCTCGAAGGACGCGTTCGGCGCGAGTTGCTAACTCTGTTGTTGGCTCAGGCAAATGACTCTGCATATCATTGTGGGCCAACTACGACGATGCACCTTTTTACAGGTGAAAGATACTAATTAATTCTCTTCAGAGAACATTTAAAAAAAACTTAAGTTATTGAAAGGGATAGCGAGCCCGATAGCGGTGCAGCCGCCGTGGCCATTATAATTTTCCGTTTACGCGTTGATTATCCGACAAAACGTCGATTGCGGTTTGCAGGGCAATTTTATCATCGCGGCTCTTTTGCGTGCGCTGAAGCACCTGCAGATACTCACGTAGCGTTCTGGCGTTGATCGGGCGGCCAAGCTTTCCGACTTCAAGCACGGCATTGCCCAGAATGATTTTAACGGGCGGGAGCTGGGCTGGGTACCAGTCAAGGGTGTCTTCCGATCTCATAGCAAAAATCTCCGGGAGAGACAGAATACCACAAAATAAGTGTAACATGGGGCGCCAGCAGGAATAAGCTACTGATAAAGTTGTCAGTTATAGTCAGTATTTGCATAGTTTTACGGGCAAAAAAATACTGTTAAAAAGCTGTAAAAAATAATGCTTGCCAATTGCTGATTTACATGCGTTAATGGTTTCAACGGTTTGAGTCTTAAAAATTATCTGCAACAGTTCCTGGAATTTTCTCATCGCATTTATCATCTGATATCTCCTTTTGGGTATTTTTCTCTTCGATAAGTTTTTTTGCAGACCAGATATGCCCAAGGGCAAATTAAAAAAACGAACAACATATCTTAGACAATCACTAAAATAAGTCATGATTAAGCTGGTGAAAAACCTCAGATTAATCATACAGAGAACGGTCGCAAAGAAAGCGTATTCTTGGCCTGCTGTTCAGCACGGTGATTTCTGCACTATCCTTGAAAACCACAGATGAGTTTTCACCAGAGTATAACCTCTAGTCCCTGCGGTAGTGAATGTTGTCACACATCAAGGTTAACATTATGATTGAATACATTCATTTCAGATGCCCATGTTGTCATGGGTCACAATACAGAACATCGAATTACGATGTGACGGAAAAAAATCCCTTTGGCGCAAAATGTATCTTTTGTAAAACATCAATGATTACATTTGATAATATCGCTCCTTACATTTCCAGCGGCACGGCGACAATGGCGTGTCGGAAATAACGAAAGGGCCCCGGACGGGGCCTTTTCTTTTTCATCACACAATGCATGGCATAGTCATCATTATGCTTTCAGCCAGGTGGTAGACTCATGAAGAAAGTTATTGTTTTTTTCAATGCATTACCGGCAGTTGTCGCGAAAATAGTGCCGGGGGTAACAACAATATTACGTGAGTATCCTAACGGTGAACAAAAACAGCTGCAGATCATGTCTGCTGAATTTCCTTCCTTGACCGGCGATCATCGCATTGTGCATGTTGCCTCCGATCGCGATTTAACATCGGCCGAGATTCAAAACGCGGCGGTAAAACTGTTGTCATAGCGCAGCGATGAGCGGTCGGCTGCGGCAGGATGAGTCAACCTCTATGCCGCGCCGACAGGGGCGACAGCATCATTTAATGGGTGAATGTCCGGTGAGCACCTATAATTTAAAGGCGTGTGTTGCTATTTGAGGTAAAGATGTATGATTACGCACCCGGAAGTTCGGCGCTGGGCATCGGTGATGCTGACCTCCGCTTTACGCGGAGAGATGTCCCAGGAAGAAATATTGAAACAGGTTCATATGATTTGTGAGAATCATGGTTCAGCGTGCCTGGAAGATGTTATTGATGAAATTTTAATTGAAGCGGGCCGTATTGGCTCAGGGCATAGCGACGGCACGTTTTATCGACATTGAACCTGAACACTAAAAGGCTATCGTGAAAGATCCTTTTTCATCGGAGATGGTCAGCTCTTTTCTTTCCGCCGCCCATACCATCTCCTGATTCTTAGAGCTAAAATAAGACCCGCGCATAATTTTTTCTTCGCCAAAATCAAATGTGATCTCAACAGGATGAACGGTGATGTCAATCATATAAAGATGGCCATCGACGTAACCTTTTACGCTGGCCGTGACCTGTTTCCCAATCCCGATATCGGTACGACAATTTTGAGCGTGAATTGTTGAGTTTTCAGTCATTTCTTATCTCTTGTTTATCTGTAATCATTCGATATGAATGAACATTACCATATCTCATTCATCATATAAGAGGTAATTTAAGACTTATACTATTTATCTTATTTTTATCGGGATTTCTGCATTTAATAGGGCGATCGTGCTGTTTTTAGTGAAAACACCTGAAGCTGCGCATCATGATACCTCATACCGAGTCTGCCGCAAGCGGGACGCCTTCCGGAAAATAAGTAAAACCTCCTTTATATTGATGCAGTTAATAATATCTGACGATCGAGTAACACCATCGCGAGGGATGAACAGAAAATCGGCAATGAGGCATCCTGATTTAAGCATGACGCGATGTCATCACGTAAATAGCGGATTAAACCGCGATAAATTCCTCACCCTGGTCATTTCCCCGCGCGCCCTGATGTTGTGTGTTTTTTAATCAGTTAGTGGTATGATAGACCACATTCATTCAGCGGGTAAAGGTCTATGTCATTCTTCGACAACGCAGTGAAGCGCTTGAGTTCCACCTCTGATACCACGGTAACCTGCCCGCAATGCGGGCATAAATCACGGCAGCCGGTGAACAAAATTAAAAAAGGGGTAACATTATTGTGTCCGCGCTGCAAGTCTCTGTTTATCGTCACTAAATAATGTTTTCACCTCTTCCGCCACACCCCGGTGGGGTCATCGCGGGAGAGGTGGTTGCCGCCTGGGCTTCAACCTCGGTACGGGCTTGCGCCAGTCGCAATATGGCCGGGGGACTCAGGCATGCGAGAGCGTCGGGAACATCAGCTTACGCTCCTTAAAGATATTTTCTTTTGCCGTATAGATGAAAAGAAAATCATCAATTTCAATTTTTTCATATTCACCTGCCCGGTCTTCCCTGGGAGTAAAGCCTAAAATAACCTGCCGGGTATGTTGCGCCGCAAGTTCATTCACGATGCTGGTCATCGAACTCGCGCTGTCACAGAAAATATCAAAACAGAGCAATGCATGATCGTTTTGCATGGCGATCGCCACGGCATTATTTTTCTCCGAGTAATAGACGAAGTGCTTCATAAACGCCGAGCAGTAGAACATCAACAGGCCGAAGTTATTGTGTGCCGAAAGGCGGGAGAACGGGTTGGCTTTCTGATAATAGTATTTGAGGATATTCACATCGCTCTCTTTATCCATATCCAGCTTGCGAAAATCCCCGGCAACGGGCGTAACCGGCAGGGCGTACTGGTATTCGTCGGTTTGTTCAAAGCCGAATTTAGGATAGAAATCAACGGTTGTGGAGTTAGCGAAGAGAAAAATACCGTCGGCCTGCTCCTGCCAGTCAGTCAGAATATGGTTAATCAGCTGGCTGGCCAGGCCCTTTTCACGATGATCGGTGGCGGTCATCACGGTCCCAATCTGGATATAGCGCCTGGGTTCTCCCTGCCACATGAGATCGATAATGTTAGCCGACGCATTGGCAATCACTTTATTATGATCAACAAACGCATAAGGAATATAGGACTCGGTCCAGTAGCCTTTCTTGTACCACTCTTTAAAAGAGAGATCGAAGGTCTTAATTGCCAAATTAATGAAGCTGTTTCTTAACACATCATCATGGACAACCTGCTTGACTAATTTGTATTTCATTGGTCTGTATTCCTTTTTATAAGTTCTGAGACCTGACACGGCGACGACCAGTTTAATATCAAAAATATTGGCTCACTTATAGCGTTGAGTATGAACTTTTCCCGATGTTTGTACAGTTTGTCCCTTCAGTGGTTTCTCAGGACGTTGGCTCGGTCACAGTACGCTGGGCAGGAAGGGGGAAGAAGCCGACGAATGCGTGGACAGGTGAGCGCCGATCCTTGACCGTCATCATTTTCGCAGGCGCATTTCCCGATAAAAGTTTCACTGGTAAAACTTATTAGCCCTGAGATTTAATTTCTATTAACTCTCACGCATTCCACTTTGTGCAAGCTTGACAACATATTTTCTCATTGCTAATAGTTAAGCCACATCTTAAATAATAAACACAGTTTAATATATGAAACTCAGCGTCGGGAGTTATGATAACAGCACAACCGTAGATAATGAGGCGGAAATACTGGCTGACTTTCAGCGACGAAGTCAGCAAGCGTACCAGTGCGGCGAAAATATGATGACTTTTTCTTATGGTGAACATCCACGGGAAGGTATTGACTGGTTTATTTCTGCCGCCAGAAAAATGGGCACGATAATATTTATTCATGGCGGGTACTGGCAATCCTGTAATAAAGAGGATTTTGCCTTTATTACTGCCGGGCCGCTGGCCCGTGGGTTTGATGTGATGTTGCTGGAATATACGTTAGCGCCGCAGGCGACGTTAACGACGATCCACCGCCAGATTGGGGCGGCGCTGGACGCCATTGGTCGCCAGCCGGGTCTGTGTAGCCCGGTTTATCTGTGTGGGCACTCTGCAGGCGGCCATCTGGCGGCCTGCTGGCAGGCGCATCCGCGTGTCGATGCGGTACTGGCAATCAGCGGGATTTATGAGCTTGAGCCTTTGCTGAATACAGCGGTCAACCGGTCACTGCAGCTGACGCCCCAGGAGGTGCATGACCTCAGTCCGCTGCGTCATTTACCGACGAAGCTCCCCCCTCTGACGCTGTTTTACGGCACCGCCGAGCGAGCCGAGCTCATCGCGCAAAGTGAAAACTACGCTCAGCGGTTGCGCCAGCGGGGGAGGCCGGTTGACGCAATAGCCCTGCCGGGGGCTAACCACTACACCATTCTTGACGCGCTGTTTGCCACCGATGGCGCACTTTTCAGCCAGCTTTATCACTACGAGAATCCTTTATGCGAGACGTAATTCATACCGGCCTTCCGGATATCGGTCAGCCGTTCTCCTGGGCTACACGCGGCGGCGGGATGCTCTTTACCGCACATGGACCGGTTCGGGCCGATGGCACTATTGAAACCGGCCCGGCGGAACAGCAGATCGCCCTGACTTTCGATAATCTCACCCAGGCGCTACAGGCGGCAGGGAGCCACAGCGATAATGTTCTCCAGGTTATTATTTATCTGACTGACGTCAACGATGTTGCACGCCTTGATGATATTTACCGGCGCTACTTCAATGCCCCTTATCCAAATCGTTCGACAGTGATCGTTGATAAATTAGTTGTGCCGGGAATGAAAATAGAAATTACCGTCAGCGCTACGGCCTGAAAATAAAAAATAAATGTTCACCTGCCAGTCATATTTATTATGGCTAAGGATACCTATGTTCGCAGAAATTAAACCGTCGACTCCCGACCCTATTATGTCATTAATGGAAGCCTATTTGCAGGACCGCAATCCGCGGAAGGTGAATTTAGGCATCGGCTTATATTATGACGAGCGAGGAAAAGTTCCGCTGATGCGGGCCGTCGAGCAGGCAGAGCGGCGCCTGCTGGCGCAGCAGCAGCCGCACGGCTATCCGCCGATTGAAGGCAGCGCAAGCTTTGCCAGCCAGATACAGACCTTGCTGCTGGGGCCTGCCGCCCCGGAATCTGTGCTGGCGACGGTACAAACCGTTGGCGGTTCAGGGGCGTTGAAGCTGGCGGCAGATTTTCTCGTTCACTTTTTACAGCGTAAAGAGATTTGGGTCTCTGATCCAACCTGGGCCAACCATCAGGCGATTTTTTCCGGCGCAGGACTGCAGGTGAACAGCTATCCCTATTTTGACAATCTCCGCGGCGAATTGCGCTTTGCCGACATGCTGACGGTCCTGCAGACGCTACCCGCCGGCACGGCGGTGCTGCTGCATCCATGCTGCCATAACCCGACCGGCACCGATCTGAGCCAGAGCCAGTGGCAGACGCTTCTGGGCGTGGTTCAGGCGCAGGGTCTGCTGCCATTTTTCGATATCGCCTATCAGGGGTTTGGCGCCGGGCTGGAGGAGGACTGCTATGCGCTGAGGCTGGCGCTGGCAAGCGATCTGGATTTTATCGTCGCCAACTCTTTTTCGAAAAATATCGCCTTGTACGGCCAGCGGGTAGGGGGATTAACCGTGCGCTGCGCCAACGCGCAGACCGCCGCTAACGTTCAGGGGGCCTTAAAGACATTAATACGCCGTAGCTATTCCTGTCCGCCGACCCACGGCAGCCGGATAGTCGACATGGTGCTAGCCGATGCGCAGCTCCGTCAGCTCTGGCAGGAAGAGCTGGCGGCCATGCGCCAGAGGATCCAGCAGATGCGCCAGCGTCTGTCCGCCGGCCTGGAGCAGGGCGGCTCTCAGCTGGATTACCGGCGCATCCGCGATCAGCGCGGGATGTTCAGCTATACCGGCCTGGACGAACGGCAGGTGAGCGAGCTGCGCCAGCGCTATGCCATTTATCTGGTGGCGCCGGGACGGATGTGTCTGCCCGGTCTCAATGGTGACAACATTGATTATGTCACCGCCGCTATTCTCGATGTGACCACCGCCGGTCGCTAAGGCAGGAACTAATGAAAGATCGCAAGCGTTTTGATGAGATTGCACAGCGCCAGGGCGGGTTGAAGAAACAGCTTACCGCCGGGCAAATGTCGATGTTGGCGATCGGCGGCGCGATTGGTACCGGACTGTTTCTGGGGAGCGCCTACGCCATTCAGATGGCGGGACCGTCGGTGCTGCTGAGCTATCTGACCGGAGGCGTGATTGCGCTGCTGCTAATGGGCTGCCTTGCGGAGATGACCTCAGAGCATCCGACTCCCGGCTCATTCGGCGACTATGCCGAGTTTTATCTCAGTCCGCTGTGCGGCTTCCTGGTGCGCTACTCCTACTGGTCCTGCGTGGTGCTGGCGGTGGGTACCGAGGTGACCGCCATTGGAATGTATATGCAGTTCTGGTTCCCGCATACGCCGGTGTGGCCCTGGGTGCTGCTGTTCTCCGCCGTGGTGATGGTGATTAACGTTATTGGCGTGAAATGGTTCGGGCAGGTGGAGTATGCGCTATCGACGATCAAGGTTCTGGCAATCGTGGCTTTTATCGTCATCGGTCTGGGGATCCTGGCCTTCTCCGCCAACCCAACCTACGGCCTGCATAATTTTATCGATGGCGGTGGGTTTATGCCGTTTGGGGTCCGCGGCATGTGGTTTGCGACAATTGTTTCTATCTTCAGCTATCTGAGCATTGAAATGATCGCCGTGGCGGCAGGAGAGGCGAAAAACCCGGTGGTGGCGGTGAAGTCGGCGTTTAAAGGGACCATCCTGCGCCTGTTTATTTTCTATATGCTGTCGATTGCGCTGATGCTGGCGATTGTGCCGTGGCGTCAGTCCGGCACCAGCGAAAGCCCCTTCCTGGTGGCGATGAACGTGATTCACTTGCCGTATGCCGGCGGTATTTTTAACTTTATCGTCCTGATCGCGGCACTCTCGGCCATGAACAGTCAGCTGTATATTACCACGCGGATGATGTTCTCGCTGTCGCGTGCCGGGCAGGCGCCGGCCGCGTTCGGTCGGATCAGCGCTCGCGGGATCCCGGTGAATGCGTTGGCAATCTCCTGCGTCGGCATTATGGTCTCTATTGTCCTGAGCGTGCTCTACCCGCAGCAGGCGTTTGCCGCGATGATGTCTATTTCGGTCTACGGAGCCTGTTTCACCTGGCTGATGATCTTTATCACGCACCTGTTTTTCCGCCGCCAGCATAGGCAAACGGTGCTGAAATTTCGCTTGTGGGGTTATCCCTGGAGTACGCTGCTGGGGGCTGCTCTGATGCTGGCGCTGCTGATTTCCACCGCGTTTACCGATTTCTTCCGCATGACGCTATGGTTTGGCATTCCGTTTACGCTGCTGCTGATCGGACTCTATTTTTATAGCCGCCGTTCCCGGCCGATCTTATCGACGATTCCTACGCCGGAAGCCGATCGGGCGCCATAAGCTAACCGCTCGCCTCTGCCCACAGGCGAGCGGTTATTCGTTACGCTTTCCCCCAGTCGCAGATAATAACGTGGTGACGACTACGACAGTCAGGGAGCGAACTCGACTGGCCGGCGTCGTCACCTTTCGTCTCTTTTGGCGGCGGCGAAAAATATCCCGCGCAGGAGGTCAGCAGTAACACGACAGTAAGAATAAGAAGTCTGGACACAGAAAAACCTGGCAGAGTGGGGAAAGTGCCCGTTTTTATCATTAAGAATATGATCGGGGTGGAGCTATTTTGTTTAATTATGGATAATGGCGTAGCGAGAAAATAAACATAATTCCTGTCAGTTTATTCTCAACAAAATATTCCCTGAGTCAGCCATAATGATGCCAGCAACGCTTGCAGTGGTTGTTCCGGTATTGAGTTTTTCCGGTTTATGATAACGGGTCAGCAAGCGGATATATTAACGCAAGAAGGAATGCCTCGATGGCCGATAAACACTGGTCAATCACCGAACGCCTGCACCAGACGGTAACCAACCCGAATGTGATCATTCGCGGCAGCCACAGCTACTATAGCGACTGTTGGGATCGCGGGTTTGAACGTTGCGTGGTGCGCTACCTGCACGGCGATCCCGTCAGCGAAGGGTGGGAGCCCTTAGGTCATGTCGATAAGCTCTTTATTGGCAATTTTGTCTGTATCGCGCCAGAAGCGGTGATCCTGATGGGCGGCAACAGTACCCACCGGATGGACTGGATCAGCCTCTATCCGTTTGTGTCATGCGTGAACGAGGCCTACCAGCATCGTGGCGATACCGTGCTCGGAGATGGCTGCTGGATTGGTATGCGGGCGATGATCATGCCGGGCGTCACAATTGGCGAAGGCGCCGTGGTGGCGGCGGGGGCGGTGGTCACCAAAGACGTTCCGCCGTATAGCGTCGTCGGTGGAAATCCGGCTACCTTTATTAAGTATCGTTTTCCCGAACCCGATGTGGAGCGACTGCTGAAGCTGAATCTCTATGAATTAGAGGAAGAGACGCTGTTGAGCCTGCAGCCGCTGCTCTCCAGCCCGGACATTAGCGCACTGGAGCAGGCGGTGGCGCAGCATCGACAGGGGCGCGCTTAATCCACCAGAACGCAGGCGCTCGTCCCAGCCGGGGCCGCGGAGCTACTGCGCGGCGACGGCGGGATAGTGCGGATAACCGGCTTTACCGCCGCCGAAGAATGCCTCTGACTGCGCCCGCGCAAGCGGATGTTTCCCGGAATAGTTCGGCGTCCTGCGGAAAATCAGTCGCTGCGCGGGCCGTAATACTGCTCTGTCGGTGCGGCAATGTGGCTTGTGCCGGCGCATTAGCGGGTCATTGGGGCGTCATCATCCGCTTGTTCCTGGGCCATGTCGGTAGAGAACAGGGGGGAATAGCATCCTGAATCGTCTGGCCGTGCGGGCGCTTATCGAGGCGATAGAGCAGAACAGGTATTCACTTTTTCTGCAGAAATGATTCAGATGTTAATAAACTATGACCGGTTTTGTTTAGAAATAAAAACTGGCTAAGTGAAATAAGTGCAGAATGATATAACGCGATCAAGGTAATGACCCCTATCATAAATAGGGAAGGGAAATGTGTTATCATCGCGCCTTTCCCTTTTCGTTTTGGGCTCTTTTTTATGCAACAACCTGTTGTTCGCGTGGGAGAATGGCTGGTTACACCTTCTGTTAACCAAATCAGCCGGAAGGGGCGTCAGCTTACTCTGGAACCGCGCTTAATCGATCTATTGGTCTTCTTTGCCCGTCACCCTGGTGAAGTGCTCAGCAGGGACGAGCTTATTGATAATGTCTGGACACGTAACGTGGTCACCAGCCACGTCGTCACGCAGAGTATTTCCGAGCTACGTAAGTCGTTGAAAGATGGCAACGATAATAGCCTCGAATATATTGCGACGGTACCCAAGCGCGGTTATAAGCTTACGGTGCCGGTCATCTGGTGTACGGAAGAAGGGGAAGAGCCCGCGATGGCGATCCCCCCAGCGGTCTCCGCTGCGACGCCTGAACTGACGCCCGACCCGACGCGCTCTGACGGCGAGGTTGAGCCAGACCAGACGCCGGCCGTGAAACCAGAGAAGCGCCGACGTATTACTACCTTCTGGGTATGGATCCTGTTCCTGCTGGCGCTGGGTTCCTGCGTGGCGCTGGTTGCGCTGTCGTCGATCGAGTCGCGGCCACCGGTGAATAAAGCGCGCTTGCTGCTGAACCCGCGCGATATCGATATCCATCTGCTGAAAGGTAATTCCTGCACCAACTGGGCATCGCAGCACTCGTATGCGGTGGGCCTGGGCAGCCTGGTGACGACGTCGCTCAACACCTTCTCGACCTTTATGGTGCATGACAAAACCAACTACAACATTAATGAGCCAAGCAGTTCAGGTAAAACGCTGACGATTGAGTTCGTCAACCAGCGCCACTATCGCGCGCAGCAGTGCTTTATGTCCGTGCAGATGGTGGATAACGCCGACGGTTCAACGATGATGGACAAACGTTATTTCATCACCAGCGACAACCAGCTGGCGATTCAAAACGATCTGCTGAGCAGCTTATCGGAGGCCTTAAAGCAGCCGTGGTCGGAACGCATGCAGACGATGCTGAAACAGTATCAGCCGTCGCACAGCACGGCGCTGACGCATTTCTACGAGTCGCATCAGTTATTAATGAACGGTGATGTCGACTCCTTAGGTAAGGCCAGCGCGCTGCTCGATGAAGTGATTAAAGACTCGCCTGAGTTTTCTTACGCCTATGCGGAAAAAACGCTGGTGGATGTATTACGTCATTCGCAGCAGCCGTTAAATAAAGAGCAGCTCAACGCGCTGTACGCTGAAATCACCCGGGTCGGTGATATGCCGGGAATCAAAGATACGGCGGTATTTTACCAAATTAAAACAGTGGATTTGTTGGGCCAGGGTAAAGTCGATGAGGCGTATAACGCGATTAATACCGGGATCGACCTCGAGATGTCGTGGATGAATTACGTGCTGCTGGGTAAAGTCTACGAGATGAAAGGGCAGAACCGGGAAGCTGCGGATGCTTATCTGACGGCATTTAATTTGCGCCCGGGCGAGAACACCTTTTACTGGATTGAAAATGCAGTATTCCAGACCTCGGTCACCCGGGTGGTCCCTTACCTCGATAATTTCCTCTCTTCAGAATAAGTAAACCCTCACCATACTCAGGATATTGAGTATGGTGAGGTTAAATTTATGTTTCTCATGAGCACCCTGATTGTTATATGTATTTAACGCCGGAATAGCGAAATACAACACAAATTCAACACATCATCTTTCTTGCAAGTGACTGTAACTAAACGATGTTTATCTTTTTATGATATCAACATGTCATCCTGATATGTTAATTGAAAAAGGTCAAAATATCATTTGTCTGATGTTTGTTGTTATTTCACTTTATCTTTAGGACTTATCTTCTTTGAATCAGTAATCTTGTTGGCAGTTGGTCGGGTCAATTAAAGGTTCTATATCATGATCTGTACCTCCCAAATAAACTTAGGAGAAAAGCAAACATGAGTTCTGCCAAGAAGATAGGGCTATTTGCCTGTACCGGCGTCGTCGCTGGTAATATGATGGGGAGCGGTATTGCATTATTACCTGCGAACCTCGCCAGCATCGGTGGTATTGCTATCTGGGGATGGGTTATTTCTATTATTGGTGCGATGTCTCTGGCTTATGTTTATGCCCGACTGGCAACCAAGAACCCACAGCAGGGTGGCCCAATTGCGTATGCCGGGGAAATATCTCCCGCATTCGGTTTCCAGACCGGCGTCCTTTATTATCATGCCAACTGGATTGGTAACCTGGCCATCGGTATTACCGCCGTTTCTTATTTGTCTACTTTCTTCCCGATTCTGAATAACCCGATTCCAGCCGGTATCGCGTGTATTGCGATCGTCTGGATATTCACCTTCGTGAATATGCTCGGCGGTACCTGGGTAAGCCGTCTGACCACCATTGGCCTGGTGCTGGTATTAATTCCGGTGGTGATGACCGCGGTTATCGGCTGGCACTGGTTTGATGCGGCGACCTATCAGGCAAACTGGAACACGTCCAGCACGCCAGACAGCCATGCGGTAATCAAAAGTATTCTGCTCTGCCTGTGGGCATTCGTCGGCGTTGAGTCTGCCGCCGTCAGTACCGGGATGGTGAAAAACCCGAAACGTACCGTTCCGCTGGCAACCATGCTGGGAACCGCGATGGCCGGCGTGGTTTATATCGCCGCGACTCAGGTTATCGCCGGTATGTATCCTGCGGCTCAGATGGCTGCCTCCGGCGCGCCGTTCGCTATCAGCGCCTCAACCATTCTTGGCGGCTGGGCTGCGCCGGTAGTCTCTGCTTTCACCGCATTTGCCTGCCTGACTTCTCTGGGTTCCTGGATGATGCTGGTTGGTCAGGCCGGGGTTCGCGCCGCCAACGATGGCAACTTCCCGAAAGTGTATGGTGAAGTGGATAACAACGGTATTCCGAAAAAAGGCCTGCTGCTGGCGGCGGTGAAAATGACCGCGCTGATGGTGCTGATTACCCTGATGAACTCCAGCGGCGGTAAAGCGTCTGACCTGTTCGGTGAACTGACCGGTATCGCCGTCCTGCTGACCATGCTGCCTTACTTCTACTCCTGCGTTGACCTGATTCGCTTCGAAGGCATTAACATTCGCAACCTTGTCAGCCTGATTTGTTCTGTCCTGGGCTGTGCGTTCTGCTTCATCGCCCTGATGGGGGCAAGCTCCTTCGAACTGGCCGGTACCTTTATCGTCAGCCTGATTATCCTGATGTTCTACGGTCGCAAAATGCATCAGCGTCAGCACGAAAACGACACCACTGACAGCTCTGCCGCCAGCGCGCATTAATCCGTAACCCCTTTTCCTGGAGCTCCTTCCTGCACCTGTCACCACGTGACGGGAGGGGCTCTCCATATCTGGAGATTCGACTATGAACGTTATCGCAATCATGAATCACATGGGCGTCTACTTTAAAGAAGAGCCTATCCGTGAACTGCATCGCGCCCTTGAACGCCTGGACTTCCGTATTGTCTATCCGAACGACCGCGAAGATTTACTGAAACTGATCGAAAACAATGCCCGTCTGTGCGGCGTGATCTTCGACTGGGATAAATACAATCTTGAACTGTGCGAAGAGATCAGCAAGCTGAACGAATATATGCCGCTGTACGCTTTCGCTAACACCTACTCCACGCTGGACGTCAGCCTGAACGATCTGCGCATGCAGGTGCGTTTCTTCGAATATGCGCTGGGTGCGGCCGACGACATCGCCGATAAAATCAAACAGAACACCGATGAATACATCGATACCATTCTGCCGCCGCTGACCAAAGCGCTGTTCAAATATGTGCGTGAAGGTAAATACACCTTCTGTACTCCAGGCCATATGGGCGGTACCGCCTTCCAGAAAAGCCCGGTCGGCAGCATCTTCTATGATTTCTTTGGTTCAAACACCATGAAATCCGATATCTCGATTTCGGTTTCTGAACTGGGTTCCCTGCTGGATCACAGCGGCCCGCATAAAGAAGCGGAAGAGTATATTGCGCGCGTCTTTAACGCCGAACGCAGCTACATGGTGACCAACGGCACCTCAACGGCGAACAAAATCGTCGGTATGTACTCTGCGCCTGCCGGCAGCACCGTGCTGATTGACCGTAACTGCCACAAATCGCTGACTCACCTGATGATGATGAGCGACATTACGCCGATTTACTTCCGTCCGACCCGTAACGCCTACGGCATCCTCGGCGGTATTCCACAGAGCGAATTCCAGCACGCCACTATCGCCAAACGCGTCAAAGAGACGCCGAACGCAACCTGGCCGGTGCACGCGGTTATCACCAACTCCACTTACGATGGTCTGCTGTATAACACCGACTTCATCAAGAAAACGCTGGATGTGAAATCTATCCACTTTGACTCCGCGTGGGTGCCTTACACCAACTTCTCGCCAATCTATGCCGGTAAATGCGGGATGAGCGGTGGCCGTGTGGAAGGGAAAGTGATTTATGAAACCCAGTCCACGCACAAACTGCTGGCGGCGTTCTCTCAGGCTTCGATGATTCACGTTAAAGGCGATGTTAACGAAGAGACCTTTAACGAAGCCTACATGATGCACACCACCACCTCTCCGCACTACGGCGTGGTTGCTTCGACGGAAACTGCCGCGGCGATGATGAAAGGTAATGCCGGTAAGCGTCTGATCGATGGCTCTATCGAACGTTCTATTAAGTTCCGTAAAGAGATCAAACGTCTGAAAGGCGAATCCGAAGGCTGGTTCTTCGACGTCTGGCAGCCGGAACATATCGATGGCCCGGAATGCTGGCCGCTGCGTTCCGATAGCGCATGGCACGGTTTCAAAAACATCGATAACGAACACATGTACCTCGACCCGATCAAAGTCACCCTGCTGACTCCGGGGATGAAGAAAGACGGTACCATGGATGAGTTCGGTATTCCGGCCAGCATCGTGGCGAAATACCTCGACGAACACGGCATCGTGGTGGAGAAAACCGGTCCGTACAACCTGCTGTTCCTGTTCAGCATCGGTATCGACAAAACCAAAGCGCTGAGCCTGCTGCGCGCGCTGACCGACTTTAAACGTGCTTTCGACCTGAACCTGCGCGTGAAAAACATGCTGCCGTCTCTGTATCGTGAAGATCCGGAGTTCTATGAAAACATGCGTGTTCAGGAACTGGCGCAGAACATTCACAAACTGATTGCGCATCACAACCTGCCGGATCTGATGTTCCGCGCTTTCGAAGTGCTGCCGACCATGATGATCACGCCGTACGCCGCGTTCCAGAAAGAGCTGCACGGTCAGACTGAAGAGGTCTATCTCGAAGAGATGGTGGGCCGCGTCAACGCCAACATGATCCTGCCGTATCCTCCGGGAGTTCCGCTGGTCATGCCGGGTGAAATGATCACCGAAGAGAGCCGGCCGGTGCTGGAGTTCCTGCAGATGCTGTGCGAAATCGGCGCCCACTACCCGGGCTTCGAAACCGATATCCACGGCGCATATCGTCAGGCGGATGGTCGCTACACCGTTAAAGTGCTGAAAGAAGAAAACAACAAGTAATTGAAGCTCCAGGGGAAGTGGCGTGCCACTTCCCTTTTTCACGCTGCAGGAGACCTCATGAAAACACCCTCACAACCGCGCGCGATCTATTACATCGTAGCGATCCAAATCTGGGAATATTTCAGCTTTTACGGCATGCGTGCCTTACTCATCCTCTACCTCACCCATCAGCTTGGCTTTGATGACAGCCACGCCATCAGTCTGTTCAGCGCTTACGCTTCCCTGGTGTACGTTACCCCCATTCTCGGCGGCTGGCTTGCCGACCGCCTGCTCGGCAATCGCACGGCGGTCATTGCCGGCGCGCTGTTGATGACGCTCGGCCACGTCGTGCTGGGCGTTGAATCTGATGCAACCTGGAGTCTGTACCTCGCGCTGGCGATCATTATCTGCGGCTACGGCCTGTTCAAATCCAACATCAGCTGCCTGCTGGGCGAGCTCTACGCCGTTGACGACCATCGCCGCGACGGCGGTTTCTCGCTGCTGTATGCCGCCGGGAACGTCGGCTCGATCGCGGCGCCCATCGCCTGCGGGCTGGCGGCGCAGTGGTATGGCTGGCATATCGGTTTTGCGCTGGCGGGGATCGGCATGTTTATCGGGCTGCTGATTTTCCTCAGCGGCCATCGCCACTTCAGCCACACCCGCGGCGTCGACAAACAGGCGCTGTGCGCGGTGAAATTTGTGCTGCCGACCTGGGGCTGGCTGGTGGTTATGCTCTGCGTGGCGCCGGTGTTCTTCACGCTGCTGCTGGAAAACAACTGGTCGGGCTATCTGCTGGCTATTGTCTGCGTCTTCGCCGCCCAAATGGTGGCGCGCATTATGGTGAACTCCCCGCAGCACCGTCGCGCGCTGTGGCAAATCGTACTGCTGATGCTGACCGGCACGCTGTTCTGGGTTCTGGCGCAGCAGGGCGGCAGCTCTATCAGCCTGTTTATCGATCGCTTTGTTAACCGCCGGCTGTTCACCATTGAGGTGCCGACGGCTCTCTTCCAGTCGGTGAATGCCGTCGCCGTGATGGCGGCAGGCGTGGCGCTGGCCTGGCTGATGCGTCCGGAAGGCAGCACGCGATCGGTGCTTCGCGTCTGGCTGAAATTTGCTTTTGGCCTGGTGCTGATGGGCTGCGGCTTCATTGTGCTGGCCCTGAACGCACGTCATGGCGCCGTCGATGGACAGGCCTCGATGGGGCTGATGGTCGGCGGACTGGCGCTGATGGGCTTTGCCGAGCTGTTTATCGACCCGGTGGCGATGGCGCAGATCACTCGCCTGAATATGCCGGGCGTGACCGGGGTGCTGACCGGGATTTATATGCTGGCGACCGGAGCGGTGGCCAACTGGCTGGCGGGTATCGTCGCGCAGCAGACCACCGAGTCGCAGATCAGCGAAACGGCAATCGCCGCGTATCAGCATTTCTTCTCCCAGATGGGGGAGTGGACGCTGGGCTGCGTAACGGTGATTGTCATCCTGGCCTTCGCTGCCGCCTGCAGCGTCGGCAAGCGCCGCGCCGCAACCGGTGAACTCCCCGGAGGGGGCGCGTAGCGCCCGTCCGGCTCGGTACGAATCCATCGTCCCGGTCAGCGCAGCGCGACCGGGGAGTTTCCCGGAGCTGGCGTCAGTCTGCTCCTTGCATCGTTTAGCTGTCAGGAGGAGGATATTCTGGATAGATGGCAAGCCATCAATGAAAAAAACTTTAGTTTGGCTATCACTGAGTGAGATCAGCCTTAAGTAAGGTCAGGTTCGTTAAGATTCTATCGTTCGGTCTTTGGCGATAACGTCAACGATCGGCCGCGCACTGGTGTAGAGACCCGCACTGACCAGGCTGCGCTGGATAGTGGCCTGGCGCAATTTACCGAAGCAAGTTTGAAAGCAGGGTTATGAGGAACCAACATGTCTGAACAACAAGCACAAAGTGCCGATGAGGCAATTGACCTTAATAATGAACTGAAAGCCCGTCGTGAAAAGCTGGCTCAGCTTCGTGAGCAGGGGATCCCGTTCCCGAATGATTTTCGTCGTGACCATACCTCTGACCAATTGCACACTGAATTCGATGACAAGGATAATGAAGCACTCAGCTCCTTGAACGTTGAAGTCTCTGTTGCTGGTCGTATGATGACCCGTCGCATCATGGGGAAAGCCTCTTTCGTCACTCTGCAGGACGTCGGCGGCCGTATTCAGCTGTACGTCGCGCGCGACGATCTGCCGGAAGGCGTCTACAACGAACAGTTTAAAAAGTGGGACCTTGGCGACATTATTGCCGCCCGCGGTAAGCTGTTTAAAACCCAAACCGGCGAGCTTTCTATCCACTGCACTGAGCTGCGTCTGCTGACCAAAGCGCTGCGCCCGCTGCCGGACAAATTCCACGGTCTGCAGGATCAGGAAGTCCGTTACCGTCAGCGCTACCTGGATCTGATCGCCAATGACGAATCCCGACGCACGTTTAAAGTCCGTTCGCAGATCCTCGCGACGATGCGCCAGTTCATGGTGGGCCGCGGCTTTATGGAAGTCGAAACCCCGATGATGCAGGTGATCCCCGGCGGCGCGTCTGCCCGTCCGTTCATCACCCATCACAATGCGCTGGATATGGATATGTACCTGCGTATCGCGCCGGAGCTGTATCTGAAGCGTCTGGTTGTGGGCGGCTTCGAACGTGTGTTCGAAATCAACCGTAACTTCCGTAACGAAGGCATCTCCGTACGTCATAACCCAGAGTTCACCATGATGGAACTCTATATGGCGTATGCGGATTACAAGGATCTGATCGAACTGACCGAATCCCTGTTCCGCACCCTGGCGCAGACCGTGTTGGGTAAAACGGAAGTCCCATATGGCGACCAGATCTTCGACTTCGGCAAACCGTTTGAAAAGCTGACCATGCGTGAGGCTATCAAGAAATACCGTCCGCAGACTGAGATGGCGGATCTCGATAACTTCGACGCAGCGAAAGCCCTTGCGGAGTCCATCGGCATTCACGTTGAGAAGAGCTGGGGCCTGGGTCGTATCGTCACGGAAATCTTTGATGAAGTGGCGGAAGCGCACCTGATTCAGCCGACCTTTATCACCGAATATCCGGCGGAAGTCTCTCCGCTGGCGCGCCGTAATGACGTGAATCCGGAAATTACCGACCGCTTTGAGTTCTTTATCGGCGGCCGTGAAATCGGTAACGGCTTCAGCGAGCTGAACGACGCGGAAGACCAGGCGCAGCGCTTCCAGGACCAGGTGAATGCGAAAGCCGCCGGGGATGACGAAGCGATGTTCTACGACGAAGACTACGTCACCGCGCTGGAATATGGTCTGCCGCCGACCGCCGGTCTGGGTATTGGGATTGACCGGATGGTGATGCTGTTTACCAACAGCCACACCATTCGCGACGTGATCTTGTTCCCGGCGATGCGTCCGCAGAAATAACCGCGCTTTGTCAAATGCAAAACTCCGGCTTGTCGGGGTTTTGCATTTATTTGCCGGGTGGCGGCTGCGCCTTACCCGGCCTACTGACCGTATTCGTCCTGCCGACCGTATTCGGCTTACCGAGCGCATTTGGCCTACTGACCACATTCGGCCTGTAGGCCCGTGCAAGCGTAGCGCCGCCGGGCGAAAGCACTGCGCCTTACCCGGCCGACTGACCGTATTCGTCCTGCCGCCCACATTCGGCCTATTGCCTGCATTCAGCCTACCGACCGTATTCGGCTCACCGATCGCATTTGGCCTACCGACCACATTTGGTCTGTAGGCCCGTGCAAGCGTAGCGCCGCCGGGCGAAAGCACTGCGCCTTACCCGGCCGACTGACCGTATTCGTCCTGCCGCCCACATTCGGCCTGTAGGCCCGTGCAAGCGTAGCGCCGCCGGGCGAAAGCACTGCGCCTTACCCGGCCTACCGACCGTATTCGTCCTACCGCCCACATTTGGCCTGTAGGCCCGTGCAAGCGTAGCGCCGCCGGGCGAAAGCGCCGCTTTGCCGGGGGGGATTATCTCATGCTCAGGCGCCGACGCTGCCCCACACCATCTTGCCTTTGTGGAAGGTCGCGCTACGCGGTGAAATGCGTGCCACCGCTTCGGCGGAGCAGGAGGCATCGACCAGCACAAAGCTGGCCTCATCCTGCTCTTTCGGCCAGACGCGCTGGCCTTTATCGTTGAGCGGCAGTACGTTGCCGGTGGCAATTGCCAGCGAACGCGAAAGGGTCTGTTCGTTGGGGCGGATATAGAGCTGGGCGTAGAGATTGGCTTTTTCCAGCATGTCGCCCAGGCCGTATGGCGACCAATGGTCAATCACACTGTCGGTGCCGGTCATTACAAATACCCCTTGATCCCGCAGCTGCTGCAGCGGCATGTGCAAGGTACCGATCGGCACGGTGGAGGCGATGGTGATTTGCTGGGCCGCCATGCGGCTGGCAATGGCATCAACCTGCTGTTCGTTCAATGTCGCCAGCGCAAAAGCATGACTGATAGTCAGCTTGCCTTTTAGCGCCGGGGTTTTCTCTACGGTTTCCACCATATAGTTTATCGCCGCGACGCCCGCTGGGCTGGTTTCGTGCAGGTGAATATCGACCCTTTTGTTATAATCCAGCGCTATCTGAAACAGGGTATCGAGGGATTTCTCCATCGCTCCATCAACGTTAGTCGGGTCGAGACCACCGACGTAGTGCGCGCCGGCCTGCATCGCTTCACGTACCAGCGGTTCTGATTTTGAGAGCAGGAGTCCGTGCTGCGGAAAAGCGACAATCTCGCACGCGAAACCCGGCTGGCGGTGCGCCAGGACCGCCTGCAGATTTTCGAGGTTTTTCAACCCGGAGGTGGGTTCGATATTGCAGTGACTGCGGGCTATCGTTGACCCTTTTGACTGGAGCAGGTCGATCAGTTTTTCGGCATGCTGGCGGGTATACGGCTGGAGCTCAGGCAGCAGCTTCTGCTCAAGCTTAATCATGTCCTGAATCGTGGTGCCCGCCGGACGGTTGAGTGAACGCCACGGGCCGCCGTAAAAGGTTTTATCCAGATGGATATGCATATCGCGCATCGCCGGGAGCATCAGCTTACCGCCGGCATCATAGCGGGGCAGGGAGGCATCAGGGTGGCTCTGATTGTTGTGTAGCGCGATGATTTTACCGTCGGCAATCTCGAGGGTTTGCCGCTCGGTGCGAGTGTGTACCACGACGCCATTTTCATACTCAAAGCCGCTTTCCAGCAGGACATTATCGAGATAGTAGTGCGTGTCGTCGGGGCTGATGACCTTGTGGTTGTCGCAGGAGGTCGTGGATATCGAGCGCTCGCCGGCGTAAACGACGGGAGCGGCGGCGGCAAACAGGGCGGCGGCGGTGACCATTTTTCCGCTCTGGCTGAGAAATTCGCGACGGCTATTGTCTTGATTCATGGATCTTCCTTTTTCTTTGTTCTTTATTTGCTCAGTCGTGCACAAGATGGGTGCCGGTCTCCCCGCGTAGCGCTGCGGGTAAGCACTCTGGGGTGGTGATAATCACCCGCTTGCCGCCGTGCTTTAAAAACGCGAGGCTGGCGACAATTTTGGGCAACATGCTGCCGGCCGGAAAGTGGCCTTCCTGCATATAGCGGGTCATGTCGCTGATATTGACCGTCCCCAGCGCCTGCTGCTGAGGCTGTCCAAAGTGAATGCACACTTTTTCAACGCCGGTGGTGATGGCCAGAATATCGGCGTGAATCTCCCGTGCCAGCAGCGCGGTTGAGAGATCCTTATCAATCACCGCATCAACGCTCTGATAATCCCCCTGCGCGCTGCGGACTACCGGGATGCCGCCGCCGCCAGCGCCGATCACCACAAACCCTTGCCGGGTCAGCGCTTTAATAGCTTCGGCTTCCACGATGCGCTTTGGCTCCGGCGAGGCGACCACCCGCCGATAGCCACGCCCGGCATCTTCGACAAAGTGCCAGTCCGGATGCCTCTGCCGGAGATCATCGCGCTGGGCTTCGCTAAAAAATGCGCCAATCGGTTTCGTCGGGTGGGTAAAGCCGGGGTCATTTTTATCTACTTCGACCTGAGTAACGACGGTCACCGCTTTTTGTTCGCCGCGGTGGGCCAGACGGTTATTTAACGCCTGCTGAATCAGATAGCCGATTCCACCCTGGGTATCGGCAACGCAGTTGGCCAGCGGCGTCAACGGCAGACCTTCGCACTCATGAGCGATTTCAGCGCGGCGTAAATCCAGCCCGACCTGCGGTCCGTTGCCGTGGGTCAGGACAAGATTGTAGTCCGACGCCAGCATGGCCAGCACCGTATCCGCCACGGCCTTCACCGCTTCAGCCTGATGTTCAATTGACTGGCTGGCGTTATCTTTGATGATACTGTTGCCGCCAATGGCAACGACCACAAGTTCTTTCATCGTGTAGGTTCCCGGTACAGAAGGTAATGGAGTTATTGTTATCCGATTTATTGCACGGGCAGCCCGGCCAGGGCGCTTTCGCCGCCGGCCGGGGATTTTGTTAAGCGCCGTAACGTTCGACCCAGCGCAAAATCGCCTTTTCAAAGCAGGCAAACGGCGGGTGGACGATACCGGCGCCGATCATACCGATGCCTGCATCTTTGTGGGCGATGGCGGTATTGATCACCGGCAGGATACCGCTGCTGCCGACGCGGGTAATATCGATAGCGGTCGGTACCCCCATAAACCCGAGCAGCGGGATAGTGACGTTCGGGTTTTCACCGAGGGTGATTTCACGCATCTGGCGGGAGAAATCGATGGCCTCGTCCACCGTTCCGCCAACCAGTGCGACGATGGCCGGCGCCGTTGCCATAGCGAACCCGCCAATGCCGTAAGTTTCGGTAATCGCGCTATCGCCGATATCGAGACCGGAATCCTCCGGCTTATAACCGGCAAACATCGGGCCAATAACCTGTTGTGCCGGGCCGGTGAACCACTCTCCCGGCAAGCCGCTGACTCGCAGGCCAAACTCGACGCCATTACGCGCCATGGTGGTAACAACGGTGCTGTACTCAATGCCATGGGCGGCATCCATCGCGGCTTTACACATTGCCATCCACGTCGGGCCGGAGAAATAGTCGCTGCTGGCGACGAACTCAAAGACTTCACGCTGTTGTTCGACCGGATAGCCGGCCTGAATAATGCCCGGCGTCAGCGCCTGGATCAGTAGCGTGGTACCGGCATTGTTGCGGTTGTGGCACTCATCGCCCATATGCAGGGCCTGCGCCAGCATCAGGCGCAGATCGATTTCGCCAATCACCTTCATGGCGTCGCGCAGCATCGGTCCCTGGACGTCACGCATCCAGTTCAGACGGTCGATAACGCTCTGGTCGTTCGCCCCCATGCGCAGGATCTTCGCCATCTGCTCGCTCATGTTGGTATAAGCGATGTTGCCGTAGGTTTTGTTCTCGACAATATGCATAAACATGGAGGCGGAGGTGACGCCGGCCATGGACCCGACGCAGTCATGCTCGTGGCATGGTGAGAAGGTGATTTCACCAGAAGCGGCCAGTTCGGCGGCATCAGCAAGATCTTTTGCCAGCCCTTCAAATACCAGCGCGCCGGTGACCGCACCTTTCATCGCCCCGCACATCTTTTCCCACGTGACCGGCGGCCCGGCGTGGAGAATGGTTTTTGCCGTCATCCCAGGCACCACGTTGATGGCCTGGTCGAAGCCCGTCAGCACCGGATGTGACTGGATAATGCGTTCCAGCGCCTGCTGGTTGGCGGCGGCGATTTTTTCCGCCAGCGCTGAATCGGCAAGCGCGTCGAGGGCATTGACCACCCGCATATTGCCCTGGCCTGGCGGCGTCCAGTCGAGCTGAGTCACCGCCGTATGCTGTTTTTTCAGATCATCGCTGAACATCGCGATCCCGACGTTAATAACGTTCAGCGGCTGGCTGAATAGTGACTGATTCATCAGGCGTTCTCCCCTTTGCAGATAAGTTCACGTGCCAGCAGGCCGGTCTCGGTACTGCTGTTGGCCAGAATGACGCCTGCCTCGCTAAGCATCAGGCGCTGTTGCTCCCGTGATGGCGTATCGATATCGGTGCCTAAAACGTAAGCGAGGATCGTCAGCCGACGGCCATCGGCGGCGGCAATGGCTTTTGCCTCTTTGATCGCCTCGATCGTCGAACCGACCGGATCGTCGTGCGAGTCAAAGCCCAGCACGAAGTCCATCACGATCACCGCAACTTCAGGATCGCGCGCTTCCTGCAGCAGGCGGCTGATGCGGTTGGTGGGGTCGATCATCGGGTGTGGCTTACCATTGGTGAATTCGTCATCGCCGAAATCGAGGAAGGTGTGCTTGATGCTGTGGTTGATATCGCTCAGGCGATAAGCCGGATCCGGCTGAATGTTGCTGTAAACTTCGGCGTGTTTTTCCAGGACGGCGAACATGGTTTCGTCGCACAGAGTACCGCCGCAGAACAGGCCGCGAATGTATTTCTGCTGCGGTGCGAGCTGCGCACGCACGTCAGCAATCAATGCCGGGTTCAGCGGGGGTAAATCGAGGTTTTCTTGCTTAACGCCGCTCAGCAGTACCGCCTTCAGCGCCGCTTCTCTGGTGCCGCGGGCAAACTGCAGACCTTGCTCGTCGGCCGCTGGTTCGGCGCGGCCCAGGAAGCACACGACCACCGGTTTACGGCAGGTGCGGGCGCGCTCCAGCACTTTTTTCGCCACTGTCGGGGCAGGCGGCTTGGAGACGAGGGCGATAATTTCCGTTTGCGGATCCGCTTCCAGCATCTGAAGGGCATCGAGCATCATCATGCCGCCGATTTTTTCACTCAGGTCGCGACCGCCGGTACCGATAAGCTGCGATACGCCGCCGCCGAACTCGTGAATACGCACGCTCAGCTCCTGGCTACCGGTGCCAGAGGCGCCGATAATACCAATGTTGCCGCGACGTACCGCATTCGCGAAGCACAGACCGGTGCCGTTAATGATGGCGGTCCCGCAGTCTGGCCCCATCAGCAGCAGACCTTTCTCGTGGGCCAGCTGTTTCAGCGCCAGTTCGTCCTCGAGAGAGACGTTATCGGAAAACAGCATCACGTTGAGGCCGCTTTGTAACGCCTGTCGTGCTTCGCGGGCGGCGAACAGACCGTTGACTGAGATAACCGCCATATTGCTGTCCGGAAGATGCTTTTTAGCACTGGCGAGGGTGGCATAGCGCGCTTCGTGCTGGCCGCTTTCCGCTTTTTTGCTAAATAGCGCTTCGATCTCGGCCAGAATTTGCTCGTTATCGGCGCCGTCTTTGCCATTTATGACGATCATCAGGTCGCCGTTTTTCGCCGCTTCCAGCTCCGGCGTCAGCAGTCCCAGGTTATGCAGAACCCCTTTGTTCATTTCGGTCGCCATCGCTACAAATGCCTGCTCTACGCCGTCGATCTTATTGGCGCGGGTGGATATCGACATTAATGAGACGGAATCAAAATAGGTATTCTTCTTCACGACTATTTTAACTGACATAATTCCCTCCATACGTTTGGCTCAGCGCGCAGGCATCCGCCATGCCCAATAGCATGTCGCTGCCGGAACTTGAGCCAATATTTTTAATATCGGCAATTGCCTCAATAGAAAAGATTGTGGGTTGATTAATTATGATATTTATCAACCCGGCGATACTTTCGCGATAGCGCTGATTAATCGCTGCCTCCAGCGTAATCGCGCTGAGCGGCGTGGTGTTATGCCTGGCACATTGCAGCGCCGCTAAAAATTCATTCCGGTATTGATTGGCCGGGTGTCCATGAATAAATAAAATAACGCTAAGTCCTACCAGGTAATCATCCGCCGAGGGCGTCAGGCCAATACCCAGGCCGAGCATATTAGCAATGGCGGCACTGATGTTTTTATTTTGCCGAAGCGCATTAAATAATATTTCCCGTCGATGCTGTAATTCTCGCCCCATCGCTTTATAAAACGGATTGTCACCGCGATAAAGAAATAACGTGTCGTCCTCATGCAGTTGCTCAATGATAATGTTTTGCCATCGTCGCCAGGCTATCCGGGTAAATGCTGCCGCGCTTAATACGGCCCCTGGCATTTGCCAGCGCTCACAGCGGTGGATGTCTATCCATTTATCATGGCCAATGTAAATCCCTGAATCGGTGAACCGGACGCTTTCCCCTGGCCGGAACAGGTTGTCAAAGTAGGTGAGTGCTAACCTACAGCTGTTGGGCGCGTTGTCGTATGCGGCGCACAGCAGCGTCAGGAGCCCTGGCTTATCGGGGACTAGCAGGTTGACCGCACGCGAGAAGACCTGCTCGACCCGTCCGCCGCCGCGTTGAGTGAGAAAGCTCTCATCCGCAGTTAGCGCTTGCACACACCGCCGTGAGGTGGTGTCGATGGCAATTCTCCTTCTTCAGGCACCGGCGGCGACCAGCAGGTGGGCAATTTCAGCAAAGCCCTTATCCCATGCCAGTTCCAGCGGCGATTTGCCATATTTATCGGTCATATGTGGATTGGCGCCGTGGTTCAGCAGCAGCTTAACGATCGCCTGCTGCGTTGCGCCGCCGTCGTTTAAGACAATCGCTTCCAGCAGCGGTGTCCAGCCGACAAAGTTGGTGTGGTTGACGTTAATATCGGTTTCGGTCAGCAGAATTTTAACGATCTCAAGATGGCCTTTTTCGCAGGCCGGCGTCAGACCGACGCCGCCGAAACGGCTTAAACGCGCAAGGTCAGGTTTAGCTGGCAAAATTAAGCGCAGCAGCTCGACGTCATTATTCAGGCAGCTCAGTAAGAACGGGTTAAAACAGGTCTGGTCCTGTTTATCAATATCGACACCAGCGGCAATGAGTACAGAAACGCAGGCATAATGTTTATTCAGGCTGGCCAGAGTAATAGCGGTTCGCCCCTGGCGATTGCTGACATTAATATCGACGCCGCGCGCTAAACAGGCTTTTAATTGTTCGACGTCACCTTGCTCCGCGGCCAAAAGATATTCAGCACTAATATTTTCCGTGGTCATCATCTTGCTCCTGTTGTTGCGGCTGAAACTATTTGATGGCTTGAGCATAGCAACCAAAAATAGATAAAAGAACCCGCTTAAATTTTATTCGCGATAACCCCACTGATTGTTGAATATTTTTTAATAATGGATGCAGACTGTGCGGCAGTGCAATGTTTGTTTCTTGCAGGCGATTTCCCGTAATTCAAGAAGGGATTATTTCTATATAGTTCCCGAACGAAACCCATTTCCACGACCAATATCACGAGGGGGAAGAGATGAACGGACTCACCGCAACGGGGATTACTGTCGGCCTTTGTGCCGGGATCTGGCAGCTGATCTCCTCGCAGGTTGGGCTTGATCCGAGCTGGGGATTGCTGGGCACGATCGGCTTTGTCGCCTTTTGCAGTTTTTATGCGGCAGGCGGCGGTAAAGAGGGGTTTGTGAAGAGTCTTTTTGTTAACTACACCGGCGTCGTCTGGGCATTTCTGGCGGCAATGGCTGCGGGTGGACTTACTGCGGCCACCGGAATGTCATCCTTCTGGGCCAGCGTTATCACCACGGTGCCGTTCTCCGCGGTGATTGTCTGGCAAGGGCGCTTTTCCCTCACCGCGTTTATTCCCGGCGGTTTTCTTGGCATGACGCTGTTTTTCGCCTCCGGGATGAACTGGCCGGTGACGCTGCTGGGTTTTTTGGCCGGCAACGGCGTAGGGCTGATTTCCGAATATACCGGTCGAAAACTGAGCGAGGCAACCTCAAAAAGCCCGCGTTGAACCATGGCGCCGCGGAGAATTTCGCGGCCCGCGCGGGGGGACCCTGCGCATGGTGTTAAAAGATATTCAAAAATGATTGCCCGATGACAGGGACAGGAAATAGAGTCGATTGCAGGGTAGGGCTAATGGGCGGTTGACGAAAGCAGGAGCGGGCGAATGAACTCAATTTTTACTGAAGAAAATCTGCTGGCGTTTACCACGGCGGCGCGCTTTGGTAGTTTCAGCAAAGCCGCAGACGAGCTGGGGCTAACGACATCAGCCATCAGCTACACCATCAAGCGCATGGAAACGGGGCTGGACGTGGTGCTGTTTACCCGCAATACCCGTAGCATCGAGCTGACGGAGTCCGGCTACTATCTTTTCCGTAAGGCCACGGATTTACTCAATGATTTCCACGCCATCAAGCGCAGCATCGATACCATCGCCCAGGGCATTGAGGCCCGGGTCCGTATCTGCATCAACCAGTTGCTTTATACGCCGCGACATACGGCGCGTCTGTTGCAGGTGCTCAAAAAACAGTTTCCAACCTGCCAAATTACCGTTACCACGGAGGTGTATAACGGCGTCTGGGATTCGATGATTAATCAGCAGGCTAATATCGCGATTGGCGCACCGGATACGCTGCTCGACGGTGGCGGCATTGACTACACTGAAATTGGCGCCATTCGTTGGGTCTTCGCCATTGCTCCGGATCATCCGCTGGCGTTTATGCCGGAACCGATAGCAGAAAGCCAGCTACGGCTTTACCCCAATATTATGGTGGAGGACACCGCCAGCACGATTAATAAGAAAGTGGGTTGGTTACTGCACGGGCAGGAGGCGATTCTGGTGCCGGACTTTAATACCAAATGCCAGTGCCAGATCCTCGGTGAAGGCATTGGTTTTCTGCCGGATTATATGGTTCGTGAGGCCATGGCGGAAAACCGGCTGATTACCCGCCAGATTCATAACCCTCGCCAGGATTCAGGAATGCTGCTGGCGACCCAGCACGCGGCCAGTGGACAGGTGACGCAGTGGATAAAGAAAGAGTTTCGCCCCGGTGGGATATTAACCGCTATCTATAGTGATTTACTGCACCGCGAGATGACGGTGAAATCGTTTCAATCTATTTCCTGAAATTTTTCTGGAATACCTTATGTGCTATAACACCAGATATAAAAACATAAGGTGTTAATTAAATGAAAAATTTAAAGTTAATTGTTGGTAGCTTGATCTGTGCAGGTTGTTTACTGGCACCATTATCTGTCATGGCGGGTTATAAGATAAACACGATCCCGGTTCATTTCGATAAAGGCACCAGCGGAACCACCATTACAAATGCCCTGAGCGGCGCCGATGTGAAAGATTACACGCTGGTGGCAAAAGCGGGTCAGCTAATGCACGTCACCCTGAAGAGCAAATGGCCTCATCCTTATTTCAACGTGATCAACCCCGCGAACGAAACCATTTTTAATGGCTCGATGACAGAAGGTGCTTTTGAGCAGCGCCTGGCAACCAACGGAAAATATACCGTCCGCGTGTATCAGATGGGCGGCGCGCGCGATGAAGGAAAAACCAGTGCCTATGAGCTGGCTTTGAAAGTCACGGACTAGCTTTTGCCTGTATAGAGCCGCCGTTCTCACGTTATGCTGCGGCCACGTGAGGGGCGGCCTTTGTCACTATTTTGCGTTTTGGTGGCCGGGGCCGAGTGCAATGACCCGGTTTCAACCATCTCCCCATCAACACCCCTCATCCGATCGTGCTGGATGTGATTTTGGTCATCCACCCGCCATGCTGCCCCGTGCCCGCAATATATTTCATCCTCTGCGGGCGGGCCTTTAGCGCCTCTTTTATCGCCCCCGTCATGCCGCGACCATGGGCAATAACAAGCGCTCGCGCGATCTCAGACGTCGGAAAATGCCGCTGACGTTTCAAATCCCCCTCTTTTTAAGGCGGAAAATCTTCTCTGGCGGATTGCCAGCGTCAGGCCGGTGACTTGTCTGCAAACTGCTGAGCGCCTCTCATTTTTTGCGCGTTTATGCCGCAATGTTAGAGATCTGTCAAAGTTCTGTTACCAGGTGGTTTTAAAATTTTCATTTCAGTTATTTAATTATAAAAGTTTCATATGAGTTGTTAATGAAACAAAACGTCTGAAATTGACCGGGTGATAAATCGTATGATTTATGAACTGCTGTTTTAATAATTCACTAAAAAACCACTGGATTAGGTGGTTTTGCTAAACATGTGCAAAAACAGCGCGGCCAGAAGCGAGACTTTTGGCCGGCGATCCGGCAGCTAGCAGCAAGACGCATTTACGAAATGAATTTTTCATTTCATCTCAATGAACTGGCATATCACTGAACCCCAAGGAACAACTATGAACATCAAGAAAACGATTGTTGCCTCTTTGTTAGTCTGTATGTTGCCCGCTGCGGTGATGGCAAAAGATCTCTCCGTCGGCGTTTCCATGGCGCTTTTCGACGACAACTTCCTGACTATCCTGCGTACCGCCATGCAAAAAGAGATGCAAAAAGAGGGGGTGAAATCGCAGGTTGAGGATGCCAAGGGTGATGTCGCGCAGCAGCTGCAGCAGGTGCAAAACTTTATTGGTCAGGGCGTCGATGCCATCATCGTCAACCCGGTCGATACCAATGCCGTGAAGCCGATTATCGATCAGGCGACCAAAGCCGGCATTCCGCTGGTCTTCGTTAACCGCCGCCCGCAGATTACGCTGACCGACAAAATGGCCTACGTTGGTTCGGATTCGGTACTGGCCGGCCGTCTGCAGATGGAAGCGCTGGCGAAGGCGATGAACGGCAAAGGCAACGTGGCGATTCTGCTGGGCGACCTGGCGAACGAGTCAACCCGCGATCGCACCAAAGGCGTGGAAGAAGTCGTCGCGAAATACCCGGATATCAAGATCGTCCAGAAGCAGACGGCGAAATTCATGCGTAACGATGCCGTGGATGTGGTGAGTAACTGGATGACCAGCGGGGAAGATATTCAGGCGATCGCCTCCAATAACGATGAAATGGCGATTGGCGCGCTGCAGGCGCTGGGAAGCAACCCGAAGCACATTCTGATTGCCGGTGTCGATGGGACCCCTGACGCTCTGCAGATGCTGAAAAACGGCAAGATGATCGCCACCATTTTCCAGGATGCTAAAGGGCAGGGGGAAGGGGCGGTGGATGCGGCCGTCAAACTGGCTAACGGGGAAAAAGTCGAAAAAGTCATCGATGTCCCTTACCAGCTGATTACCAAAGAGAATATGTCTGAATTTGTCAGCCGTAATCAAAAATAATCATTTCTGGCTCAGCGGTACGGAGGGGGATGTATGAACGCTTTTGCACTTGAAGCCGAAGGTATCAGTAAGTTCTTTCCTGGCGTGAAGGCGCTCGATAATGTCTCATTACGCGTGCGCCCGGGGACGGTGCACGCCCTGATGGGGGAAAATGGCGCGGGAAAGTCGACGTTAATGAAGTGCCTTATCGGGATTTACCGTCCCGATAAGGGCGCGATCCGGGTGAAGGGCGAACCGGTGCAGTTCCAGGATACGATGGATGCGCTGCGCGCGGGGATCTCCATGATCCATCAGGAGCTGAACCTGGTGCCGCATATGACGGTGGCAGAAAATATCTGGCTGGGGCGCGAGCCGATGAAATACGGCTTTGTCGACCATCGACAGTTGGCCCGCCAGACTCAGACACTGCTCAATAAACTGAATATCCGTTTATCCGCCGACCGCCTGGTGGGCGATCTTAGCATTGCCGCCCAGCAAATGGTGGAAATAGCCAAAGCGGTATCGTGGAACGCGGATATTGTCATTATGGATGAACCCACCTCGGCGCTGACGGAAAGTGAAGTGGCTCACCTGTTCACCATCATTCGCGATTTACGCGAGCAGGGTAAAGCCATTATTTATATCAGCCACAAGATGGATGAGATTTTCGCGATTACCGATGAAATTAGCGTCTTTCGCGACGGGACCTGGGTGGGCAGTCGGCAGACGGGCGAATTTACTCGTCAGTCGCTTATTACCCAGATGGTGGGCCGCGAATTAACTCAGCTGTTCCCGAAATTCAATAATACGATTGGCGAAGAGGTGTTGACGGTCCGCAATCTGTCGCGCAAAGGCTATTTCGAGGAGGTGAATTTCAGCGTCCGTCGCGGTGAAATTCTCGGCGTTGCGGGCCTGGTCGGCGCCGGGCGCAGCGAAGTGATGGAGAGCCTGTTCGGGATGGAGCGCTTTGACAGTGGCGAAGTCCTGATTGACGGCCAGCCGGTGACGATCGACTCGCCTTCCGTGGCCATCGAAAAAGGGATGGCGCTGCTGACCGAAGACCGCAAAAAGTCCGGACTGTTCCTCGTGCTTTCGGTGATGGAAAACATGAGCATCGTCAATATGCCGGAATATATCGGCAAGAGCGGGTTTGTCAAACATATGAAGATGGCGGAAGACTGTATGGAACAGATCCGGCGTCTGAATATTAAAACCCCGACCATGGATCAGATTATTAATAACCTGAGCGGCGGTAATCAGCAAAAGGTCTTAATTGCCCGCTGGCTTTTAGCGCAGCCCAAAATATTAATTCTTGATGAACCAACTCGCGGGATTGACGTGGGGGCGAAGGCTGAAATTTATCATCTGATTAGCGAACTGGCGAACCGTGGCGTCGCAGTGATTATGGTCTCTTCTGAACTGCCGGAAATTCTGGGCATGAGCGATCGCGTTATGGTCATGCACGAAGGACGTATTACCGGCATCCTCGACAAAGACGAGGCCGATCAGGAAACCATTTTGTCGTTGGCATCCCACTGAGGTGTAGAGAATGAGCAATATGAAACTGACCGCAACAGCTGCAAATGAGCGATCCTCTTTCTTCGGTAATTTACGGCATAAATTACCGAAAGATACCGGTATCTTTATTGTTATGGTGGTCATCGCCCTGACATTTGAAATTGCCGGCTGGTTTGTCCGCGACCAGTCTTTCCTGATGAACACTAACCGCCTGGTGTTGATTGTCCTGCAGGTCGCCATTATCGGGATTATCGCCGTCGGCGTCACGCAGGTCATTATCACCACCGGGATTGACCTCTCCTCCGGATCGGTCATTGCCCTTGCCGCGGTGGTAGCGGCAAGCCTGGCGCAAACCTCGGATAGCCTGTCGCCGATGTTCCCGTCGCTGGTTAACCTGCCGGCGGTCATTCCCATTTGCGCCGGAATTGGCGTCGGGCTGATCTGCGGATTAACCAACGGCTTTTTGGTCACCCGTACCGGGATCCCGCCGTTTATCGCCACCCTCGGGATGATGGTCTCCGCCCGCGGCCTGGCGCAATATTACACCCAGGGAAATCCCATCAGCTTCTTGTCCGACAGCTTTACGTCGATTGGTCAGGGGGCGATGCCGGTGATTATTTTCTTCGTGATTGCCGCTCTGTTTCACATTGCGCTGAAACACACCCGCTACGGGAAATATGTTTACGCCATCGGCGGCAACATGACCTCGGCAAAAGTGTCCGGCATCAATGTGAATAAGTATCTGGTTATCGTCTACACCATCGCCGGCGCGCTGTCGGGGCTGGCCGGGGTTGTGCTGGCGGCGCGCGTCAGCAGCGGGCAGTCCAGTATGGGGATGTCCTACGAACTGGACGCTATCGCAGCGGCCGTTATCGGCGGCAGCAGCCTGATGGGCGGCGTCGGCCGCATCACCGGCACCCTGATTGGTGCGATGATCCTCGGCTTAATCAAAAGCGGCTTCACCTTCGTCGGCGTCGATGCTTACGTTCAGGATATTATCAAAGGGATTATTATTGTTGCGGCGGTGACGATAGACATGCGCCGTAACCGTAAGAAGCACTAAGCGAATGAAGAGATAACCCTGAAGCGATATCAGGGTTATCTCTTCGCGCTGTTAAACGACAGCATGATGAAAATGGCAAGGTACGCTGGCGCCGGTGAACTCAGGAGAGACCGCAAATCCGGTCACGCCCGCTGTTCTTGGCGTGATACAGCTCGCTATCGGCCCGCGACATCAGCTCCGGCAGCGGGCACTGCCAGCCTTTGGATACCCCGAAACTGGCGGTGATCTTAAAGGTGATATCGCCAGTCGTATGGAAGGTCAGCTTGCGGATTTCCTGCTGAATCCGTGCGGTATAGCTGGCGACTTCGTCTGACGAAGCGGCCAGAAACAGGACCGCGAACTCTTCTCCGCCGAGGCGGCCTACCACATCTTCCGGACGGCTCAACCTGTTCAGGGTTTTGGCAAGGGCAACCAGCACCTCGTCACCCATTGGGTGTCCCCAGTTATCATTTATCGACTTAAAGCGGTCAACGTCGAGCATCACTAACCAGGCCGGAAGCGCCTCGCTGGACTGACTTAATAGCGCATCAGCCCGGGTGCTAAATGCCCGGCGATTAAACAGATGGGTCAACGGATCCTCTTCCGACTGGCGCTGGTACTGGCGGCTGATGCGGGCATCTTCACGGAGCTTTTTCCCGAGGGTACCCAGGGATGAAAACAGGCCCTGCACCTCTTCTGCCGTATCGTCATCGATTTGGACATGGAGCTGTTTTCCGGCAATTAGCGCCGCGGCGAGCTCATTTAAGCGCACAATGGGGCGTAAAACGCGAGAGCGAATATAGAAAATCAGCGCAATGGTCAGGGCATACACCAGCCCAAGCACGACCAGCCGTAACAGGAAATTCTTTAAGGCCCGATGTTCAACGGCAGTGTAGTGCTCCTTAACTCCGGTCATATAGGTGTTCAGGAGATTGTCAAACGAACCGAGGCTGGCGTGATAGGCGACGGCAAACTGTTCGGCGCTCACGCTGTAGGGCTTACCGCTATCGCTCTCCGCGCTTAACCGATTGATTAGCGCAATCCCCTGGTGTTCAAAGTCCCGGCGCGTGTTTTCCAGCGTTCTCTGGAAGTGGGGAAGCCAGGCGACCTCATCTCCCTGCGTTTGCAGCAGCCACCACGCGGTATTAATCCGTTCGATACCGCGAATCAATCCTTCCCGGTTGGCTTGCGGTATCGGCGTGTGTGTGGCCAGCGGAATCAGCACCTGCGGACCGAGTCGGCCCGCAGCATCGCGCAACTCGCCCAACGCCAGCGCGCGCAGAATGGGCCCCAGCGCACTGGGCTGCAGCAGCAGAAACTCATTGGTGCGCTTGAACAGCGCCTTATGATAGAAATCCGTTGCCACTACCATATCGTGAATCGCCTGGTCGGCGAGCTTCGGGTCGCTCAGCACCTCGGTACGAAAGCCGTTGGCAACGCGCCGGGAATGATCCAGCTGCTGCATCATTTCGCTCATCAGCGCCGGAGAGAGTAGGTTTTTCGGGATCTTCTGCATGTCACGATCGGTGATGTCGCGATGAGCGACCAGCACCTGCCAGCGCGACTCTTTATCCTCAGGTGAACTTAATATCAGCTCGTTAACGAAGGCGCGCTCACCGGCCAGGTCATTAGAGACCTGTAGTACCCGGTAGAAAATATCGAACTGGATAACATTGTTATACGCGCTTTTCCACGTTTCCCATGAGCCGGAAAGCAGCCAGAAGGAGAGAATGGTGGTTAAAAAAATCGTCGCCAGCGCGGATCCCCAGATATAGCGGAGAATATTAGACGATGCTGAGGATCTCTTTTTCGTTTTCACACGTCCCCTGGCGTCAGCAGTAAAAAGAAGCGATTCGAAAATCATTGAGTGGAATTGAACTGAAATATAACGGAATTCGATGCCGTTATGTCCGCATATTTGCCTGCTGTATGCGATCTGTTGGCTGATTTTAGCAGATAATCCAGAAGAAAATGGCTTTTTGTCCGCGCGGTTAAATAATGTAAGATATTGTTTTAATTTGTTTATTCATGTTGTTCCCTCTTTTCCGGGAGGGGGCAGGCGGACCGTTACGGCGGTGAGCGGTCGTACTGGCGCGCGCGGCGCCAGAACGACCGACAGAAGGGCGCTTACTTTTCTCCGGCGGCGAGCAGTACGCTATGCAGCAGCACGTTCGCCCCTTTTTCTGCCCAGGTGGGCAGAATATTCTCCGCCTCGTTATGGCTAATTCCCTTCTCGCAGGGGATGAAAATCATGCTGGCGGGCGCGACCTTGCTGATATAGCAGGTATCATGCCCGGCGCCGGAGACCATGCGTCTGGCGCTGTAGCCGAGCGTCTGAACCGCCCGCTCGCTGCGCGCCAGACACTGCGCGTCGAAAGCGATCGGGGCGTAGTCAAAAATCCGTTCAACTTCGGCCGGGACGCCGCGCCCGGCCAGTTCGGCTGCGGCGCGATGCAATGCCTGCTCCATCGCCTCCAGCGCGCTGCTCTGCGGATGGCGGAATTCCACGCTGCATTCGACGCGACCCGGCACCACGTTGCGCGATCCCGGTATCACCTGCACCATGCCGATGGTCGCCCGTCCGTCGGGATGATGAGCGATGCCGATTTGCTCCACCGCCAGCGCCAGTTCGGCGAAAGCGGTCAACGCATCGCGACGGCTGCCCATCGGCGTGGTGCCGGCGTGGGCGGAAAAACCCTCCAGCGCGACGTTGAACCAGCGCTGGCCCATTGCCGCGTGGACGAGGCCGATATCAACCCCTTCTTCTTCCAGAATCGGCCCCTGTTCGATATGGACCTCATAACAGGCATGAACCGGGAATGCGGCCGTCGGACGATCGCCGCGGTAGCCGATGGCCTCCAGCGCCGCGCCGACGCTGATGCCGTCGCGATCTTCGCGGGTCAGCGCGAAAGCTTCGCTGAACTGCCCGGCCCACACGCCGGATGCCAGCATCGCCGGGGCGAAGCGCGCCCCCTCTTCATTGGTCCAGTTGACCAGCACGATATCGCGCTCGGTCTCAATGCCGCGTTCATTCAGCGTGCGTAGCGCCTCCAGCCCGGCGAGCACGCCGTAAATCCCGTCATAGCGGCCGCCGAGCGGCTGAGAATCGACGTGCGAACCGGTCAATACCGGGGCCAGCTGCGGATTTTTTCCGGCGCGGCGGATAAACATATTGCCCATGCTATCGACTTCGCAGGGAAAACCGGCTTCCTGCGCCCACTGGCGCAGCAGGTCGCGCGCCTGGCGGTCCTCGTCGCTCAGCGTCAGCCGGGTGACACCGCCGGCCGGCGTTGCCCCTATCCTCGCCATCTCGTTAAGAGTTGACCACAGACGTTCAGCGTTGATGGCTATCATGACTTGTCCTTCTTCACGCGATAGCGGAAGTCGCAGCACTTTCCGCCCTCCATAATAGTGGTGGTGCGGGTCAGCTCTACCTCCGGCGCGTAGCCGACGATAAACTTGTCGTCGCGGGCGCAGGAGAGCAGGTGGCCAATTTCGCCGAGGCCCATCTCGTGGTACATCTCGGCGTAGCGGCAGCGGTTGACGTTGTAGTTATACTGCTGGTCATCGGCGTCCAGCACCTTGACCTCGAGGGCGTTATCTTTTTCCCACAGATATTGCAGGGCGACGAAGCTCTGGATGTTCGCGCCGTCCGGCTCTTTGCTGGCAAAGGCTTTTCCCGCCTCAATCGCAGCGTTTTCAATGGCTTCGCCGATGACCGCCTGGGCGCGAGCTTTACCTATTTCGCGCACCAGGATGTCATAAATCGGCTTAATAATTTCGGCTTCAATTTTGCGGCGGGCGAGAATGCCCAGCTCATTATTATCACTCATCACATTGCCTCACTGCGTTACTTCGTTGTTGCGCCGCCGAGTACGGTTTGCGGCTGCCATTTGCCGTCGACGACTTTGTAAACGGTAAAGGTTGGCGATTTCAGGTTGCCCTCTTTATCAAAGGCGATTTGTCCGGTGACGCCGGCGTAGTTAATGGCGCGCAGGGCGGGCAGATAGTCGGCCGGATCGACGGAGTCAGCTTTTTCCATCGCCGCCACCAGCACGCGGGTAGCGTCATAGGCGAACGGGGCATGCAGCTCGATATGGGTGTGATAGCGCGCCTGGTAGGCCTGCTCAAAGGCTTTACCGCCCGGCATCTGTTCGACCGGCAGTCCCGGCTCCAGCGCCACCACGCCGTTACCCTCTTTCTGCGCCAGCTGCAGGAAGGTCTGGCTGACAAAACCGCCGGCGCCCATCAGGGTGGCGTTCATGCCCAGCTGTTTGATACGGCGCGCCAGCGGGGCGGCCTGGCTATCGACGCCGCCGAAGAAAATCAGATCGGCGTTTTTACTGCGGATCGCGGTCAGCACGGCGCTGAAGTCGACGGTTTTATCATCGACGTACTGGCGGTCGACGATTTTGATCCCCTGTGCGTCCAGCGACTTAATAAACTCGTCCGCCAGCCCCTGACCAAAGGCGGTACGGTCATCGATAACCGCGATGCGTTTCGCTTTCAGGGTTTGTATCGCATACTGTCCGGCAAACTGGCCGCCGTCATCGTCGTGGCCCATCACGCGGAAGCTGGTGTCGAAGCCCTGTCTGGTATAGGCGTGCCCGGTGGCGACCGGCGCGACTTGGGCGATGCCTGCATCGTGGTAAACCCGTGCTGCGGGAATGCTGGTGCCGGTGTTCCAGTGGCCGACGACGCCGGCGACGCCGCTATCCACCAGACGCTGAGCGACGGCAACGGCGGTACGCGGGTCGGACTGGTCGTCTTCCGATTGCAGCTTAAAGGTTACCGCCTTGCCGCCGATGGTCGGGTGCTGCTTGTTGATATCGTCAATCGCCAGCTGCGCGCCGTTTTCGAGGTCCTTGCCGATACGCGCCGAAGGGCCGGTCAGCGGACCCGCCAGGCCGATAATCACGCTTTCGCTGGCCGCAGACCATGCGGCGGATGAGGCAAAGCCGCTGAGCACAATAGCGGCGCTGAGGGCACTGATTTTGACTGTTTTCATTGTTTTTCCCTGATGCTGGTTAGTGTTAAGCGGGCACTTCGCCCAAATAAATCTGTGCGATACGGTCGTCGGCCAGCAGCGCCTGCGAGGCGCCACGTTCCACAATACTGCCGCTGTCCATCACCCACGCGCTGTCGGTGGCCTCCAGCGCCAGGCGCGCGTTCTGCTCAATCAGCAGCAGCGCCACGCCGCGCTGACGGAGCGTGGCGATCACGCGAAAAACGTTCTCGACCATTAGCGGCGCCAGGCCCATCGAGGGCTCGTCGAGGATCAGCAGGCGCGGCTGGCTGAGGAGGGCGCGGTTCAGCGCCAGCAGCTGCTGTTCGCCGCCGGAGAGCAGCCCGGCCAACTGATGCTGCCGTTCCGCCAGGCGCGGGAAGTTGGCGAAGATTTCCGCCATCTCCTGCCGGACCGCCGCGCTATCGCGACGCAGCCAGGCGCCCATCTGCAGGTTTTCCAGCACCGTCATGCGGGTAAAGATGCCGCGGCCTTCCGGTACCATCACCAGCCCTTCGCGCAGCAGCGACTCCGCTTTGCGTCGACGTACCGCTTTACCGTTGAAAAGAATCTCGCCGCTAAAGGGTTCCAGCCCGGTAATGGCGCGGACGGTGGAGCTTTTGCCTGCGCCGTTGGCGCCGATCAAAGTCGCCTGCTCACCCGCTTTCACGCTGAATGAGACGTCGCGTACCGCCTGGATGCCGCCGTAGTGCACGCTGAGGCCGGTCACGGTTAACAGATCAGACATGGGTGTTTCCTCCCAGCCAGGCGGCGATCACCGCCGGATCGCGGCGTACGGTTTCCGGCGTGCCGCTGGTTAATGTTTTGCCGTAATCCAGCACCATCAGGCGATCGCAAATCCCCATCACCAGCTTGACGTCGTGCTCAATCATCAGCAGCGTCTTGCCATCATCGCGAATGCGCAGCAGCAGTTCGCCAAGGGCCATCTTCTCGGCGGCGTTCATCCCGGCCGCCGGTTCATCCAGCGCCAGCAGGCGCGGATCGGTAGCCAGCGCGCGGGCAATCTCCAGCCGCCGCTGGTGGCCGTACGCGAGGTCGCAGGCGCGGTAGTGGGCGAACTGCGCAATGCCGGTATAGTCCAGCCAGTGCCACGCCAGCTCGCGGGTCTGCGCCTCTTCGGCGCGGGCGCGTTTATGCCGGGTAAGCGCGGCCCACAGACCGTTGCGGGTGCGTACGTGGCGGCCGACCATCACGTTCTCCAGCACCGACATGTCATTAAACAGCCGCACGTTCTGGAAGGTACGGGCGATGCCGGCGGCGGTGACCTTCTCGATATTTTTCGGGAAATAGGGCTGGCCGGCGATAGCGAACTCGCCGCTGTCCGCCGGGTAAAGCCCGGTAATCAGGTTAAAGCAGGTGGTTTTCCCCGCGCCGTTAGGGCCGATCAGGCCATAGATTTCACCTTCGTTAATGGTCAGCGAGACGTTATCGACCGCCGTCAGGCCGCCAAAGCGCTTTGACATGTGGCGTACGCTTAACAGGCTCATGCTTTGACTCCCTGATGACGTGCGGGCCAGATACCCTGAGGGCGCAGCAGCATGACCAGCACCAGCGCCAGGCCGTAGAACAGCTGGCGCAGCACTTCCGGGTCAATCAGCACTTCGCCAAACAGCGCCTGCTGCAGCGGCGCCGCCTGGCTGCGCAGCAGCTCCGGCAGCGCGGTCAGCAGCACCGCGCCGAGGATCACCCCGGGGATATGGCCCATGCCGCCGAGCACCACCATCGCCAGTACCGCAATTGACTCCTGTAGCGTGAAGGATTCCGGCGAAACGAAGCCCTGAAATGCGCCGAACAGCGCCCCCGCCACGCCGCCGAATGAAGCGCCGATAGCGAAAGCCAGCAGTTTGTAGTTACGCAGGTTGATGCCCATCGCGCGGGCGACGTCTTCGTCCTCGCGGATGGCGTGCCAGGCCCGACCAATGCGTGAATGTTGTAGCCGCAGGCAGACGAAAATAATCGCCACAATCACCAGCATCAGCAGGTAGTACCACAGCCACAGCGCCGGGACTTTAAAACCAAACCAGTGATAGACGCCGCTAAATTTCAGCCCGAACAGATTCAGCGAATCGACCCCGGAAATGCCTTTTGCGCCGTTGGTGATGTTGACCGGACGGTCGAGGTTACGCATCAGGATGCGGATAATTTCGCCGAACCCGAGAGTGACAATCGCCAGATAGTCGCCGCGCAGCTTCAGCGTTGGCGCGCCCAGTACGATACCGCAGCCCGCCGCCACCAGCGCGGCGAGCGGAATAATCACCAGCCATGAGGTGTGCAGGCCGTCCGGGAACCAGCTATTTAAAATCGGGAATACCTCCAGCAGATGCGGTGAGGCCAAAAGCGCCGCCAGATACGCGCCGACGGCGTAAAAAGCGATAAAGCCCATATCCAGCAGACCGGTGTAGCCGACCACGATATTCAGCCCCAGCGCCAGCATGATATAGAGCAGGGCGAAGTCGATGACCCGCACCCAGTAGTTGCCGCCGAGCTGGCTGGCGACCATCGGCGCTACCAGCAGTGCGCAGACGAACAGCGTCATCCCGGACCAGAAGCGGCGGGAGACGACGGGCGTATCGAGTTGTGCTGTTGTCATCATGTTTCTCCTAGGCCCGGTGCGCGACGCGTTCGCCGAGCAAACCGGCCGGGCGGAAGACCAGCACCAGAATCAGTACCATAAAGGCGAAGATATCCTGGTAGTTGCTGCCAAAGACGCCGTGGGTCAGGTCGCCGAGATAGCCGGCCCCCAGGGATTCGATCAGGCCCAGTAGCAGGCCGCCGACCATCGCGCCGCGAATATTACCGATGCCGCCGAGCACCGCGGCGGTAAAAGCCTTAATGCCGGGCAGAAAGCCCATAGAGAAGCCGGCGCTGCCGTAGTTGCTGGCCATCATCACGCCAGCCAGCGCGGCGAATACGCCGCCGATGGCGAAAGTCAGGATGATAATCGCGTTGGGGTTAACCCCCATCAGCGTGGCGATGCGTGGATTTTCCGCTACCGCGCGCATACCGCGACCTAAGCGGGTGTACTCCACCAGCAGCCACAGGCCGAGCATCACCGCGAGGGCCAGCGCGACGGTGACGATACCGGTGACGGTCACGAGAGCCGGAGGATGCGCTGCGCTGCCGTGGGTCACGGCGATCGGATCCATGGGCAGGATCTGCGGGAACATCAGCGGATTACGCGACCAGACGATCATCGCCACGGTTTGCAGCAGTACCGAGACGCCGATCCCGGAGATCAGCGGCGCCAGGCGCGGGGCGTTGCGCAGGCGGCGGTAGGCAAAGCGCTCGATCGCCATCGCCAGCAGGGCGCACACCGCCATGGCCAGCAGCAGCGCCAGCCCCAGCTGCGCCAGCGGCGGCAGATTGGGGAAATGGGCATTCAGCGCGTTCATCCCGGAAAGGGTGGTTAACGCGCCGACCATCAGAATATCGCCGTGGGCAAAGTTAATAATGCGCAGAATGCCATACACCATGGTGTAGCCGAGCGCGATCAGGGCGTAGATGCTGCCGAGCATGACCCCGTTGATTATTTGTTGTATGAGTGTGTCCAACTGGTTCTTCCGACAAGATGCTCAAATAATAGCTACCATCCAACAAATGAATTAAATTGTAAAATACGCATATATTCTTTCTTATGATAAATGCGTTTTTAACTATCTTTATGATTTTTAATATAATTAAATAAAGCATCGAGTCGTGAAATACGCTAAGAAAATCAACATATGAAAAAAACAGAACAGTCAGAGGGGCCGGTTAGCTGGTCGGAGAGTACGTTAGCCAACGATCCGCCGCTGCGGGCGGTGCGCGCCTTCGAGGCGATCGCACGCCTCGGCAGCGTGACCCTGGCGGCGCAGGAGCTGGCGATTTCACCCTCGGCGGTCAGCCACCAGCTGAAGGTGCTGGAAGGCTATTTGCAGATCCCGCTTACCGAACGCCAGGGGCGGCGGCTGACTCTCAGCCAGCAGGGGCGGGAGTATTATCGCTCGATCCGCGCGGCGTTTAACGTGTTGCGCCAGGCCACCGAACATCTGGTCGATCAGGTGCAAACCCAGCAGGTGACGATCAGCCTGATCCCGCTGTTTGGTATGGGCTGGTTTATTCCCCGTCTGCCGTCGTTCATGCACGCCAATCCGCATACCGAAATCAACGTGGTTTACGCCAACCACCGCAACTACCTTAGCGATGCTTCCGATATGTCGATCCGCTTTGGCAACGGTCACTGGGTGGGCTATCAAAGCGAAAAGCTGATTTCCGGCAAAATGGTGCCGGTATGCAGCCAGGCCTTTTTGCGCCTGCACGGGCATATTGATACCCCGGAGCAGCTGTTGCAGATGCCGCTGCTGCACGACGAGGAGCGCACGACATGGAACCAGTGGTTTGTGCAGCAGGGGGTTAAACGCCCGCCGCGCTCGACGGGGCCGCTGTTTGAAGATGGCCTGCTGACCCTGGCGGGGGTACAGGCCGGGCTGGGCTGTGCGCTGATGCGCGAGCCGCTGATCGCTCCCTATCTGAAGAGCGGCGAGCTGGTGAAAATCTTCGCTGCGGCAATAGATGATGGCCGGGATTACTATCTCTGCGTGCGTCAGGATAGCGAGATGACCCCCAACGGCAAGCTCTTACAGAGCTGGCTGCGTCAGCAGGCCCTCGGGTGATCTTCACTTAAGAATTTACTTAATCCAGCTCACACTTTTGCCCGGTCGCCGTTGTCATTGAGCAGGGACGCTTAGATAATCCGCCGAAATAACCCATTTTTATGATGGCGTGCTACTGCGAAAGCAGGCAAGACCAAAATAGAAATGCTCTCCCGCCAAGGGGAGCGTCTCTGTTTTGGTCTTTTTTTTTGCCCCAACACCAGGGAACACTATGAACTATAACCAAACAGCAGACAAAATCCTCCACGCGGTGGGCGGTGCGGAGAATATCCGCATGCTCACCCATTGCGCGACCCGGCTACGCATGGAGTTCAACGACCGCGCCAGGGTTAACGATGAGCAGATTGGCACCATCCCCGGCGTGATCAGCGTGGTGGAGAAGGGCGGCCAGTTCCAGATTGTTATCGGCAATGAGGTGCAGCAGGTTTATCGCCTGCTCCATAAGGCCCTGCCGGAGAAGAAAAGCCCGACCAGCGGCGACAAAAACGCCAGGACGACCGGCATCGTCGCGCGGGTTATCAGCGTCATTTCGACCACCTTCACCCCGGTGATCCCGGCGATTACCGGCGCGGGGATGATTAAAGCGCTGTTGGCCATTCTCAAGCTCACGGGGGTGATTAGCGAAACCAGCTCGACGTATCAGCTGCTGAATATTATTGCCGATGCCGCCTTCTTCTTCCTGCCGGTACTGCTGGCCTACGGCGCGTCGCTGAAGTTTGAATGCAATCCGATTCTGGCGATGACCCTCGCCGGCGTGCTGCTGCATCCGGGCATCGGCCAGATGCTGGCGGCCGGTAAAGCGGTCGATTTTGTCGGTATCAACGTCCTGCTTTCCGATTATGCCGGTTCGGTGCTGCCGATCATTCTGACCGTGTGGCTGATGTCGTGGGTGGAGCGTTTTGCCGAAAAAGTGTCGCCCTCGATTATCAAATTCTTCGTTAAGCCGATGCTGATTCTGCTGATCACCGCGCCGCTGGCGCTGGTGGTGGTCGGCCCGGCGGGCATTTTGCTTAACGACCTGGTCGCCGCCGGGGCGGGCGCTATCGACCGCCACGCCAGCTGGTTGATCCCGATGCTGATGGGCACCCTGCAGCCCTTCCTGATTATTACCGGTACCGCGTGGGCGATGACGCCGATCGCCACCGGTCAGCTGAGTAAAAGCGGTTACGAGATGATTAACGGCCCGGGGATGCTGGCCTCAAACGTGGCGATGGGCGCGGCGACGCTGTGCGTGGCGCTGAAAACCAAAAATAGCAACCTGCGCCAGCTGGCCTCTTCATCGGGCTTTACCGCGCTGCTGGGGATCACCGAACCGGCGCTGTACGGGGTGCTGCTCAAGTTCCGCCGGGTGCTGATTGCCGCGATGATCGGCGGCGGCTGCGCTGGGGTCTATGCCGGGGTGAGCGGGCTGGTGCGCTACGCCTTTGTCTCGCCAGGTCTTGCGGCGCTGCCGGCGTTTATCGGCGAAAACCCGATGAACATCGTCCATGCGCTGGTGACCTGCGCGATTTCCATCGTGGTGACCTTTACCCTGACCTGGTTTATCGCCTTCAAAGATGTTCCTGAGGAACAAGAAGAGGTGGGCGAGGCGCCGCAGCCTGCGGTCAGCGCCAAAAGCGAGGGGGAAACTGAAGTATTAAGCCCGCTGCGCGGTCAGGTGGTGGCGCTCAGTGAAGTGAACGATGACGTTTTCTCCGGCGGTCTGCTGGGCGAGGGGCTGGCGATTCGTCCCGAGGAAGGAGTCCTGCGCGCGCCGTTTAGCGGCACGGTGATGATGTTTCTGCCTTCCTGCCACGCCGTTGGTCTGCAGAGCGACGGCGGTCTTGAGCTGCTGATCCATATCGGTATTGATACCGTAAATCTTAACGGCCAGCACTTTAGCTCGACGCTGAAGGTCGGCGATAGAGTAGAGTCGGGGCAGGCGCTGATCCGCTTTGATATTCCCGCCATCGAACAGGCCGGGTATGACCTGATTACGCCGGTGATTGTGGTCAACGGCGATGAACAGCACGCTCTGCGCCTCACCGCCGCCGCGCAGGTGGATTACGGCGAACCGCTGATGGTGCAATCCGCTAAGGAGGCGCAGGCATGATCTATCAACAGCAGGCCCGGTTCCCGGACGGTTTTCTGTGGGGCGCGTCCACCTCGGCCTATCAGGTTGAGGGCGCGTGGAATGAAGACGGTAAAGGACCGTCGGTGGTCGACATGCTCAGCCATCCGCCGGGAACGGCGGACTTCCGCATCGCCAGCGACCATTATCATCGCGTGGAAGAGGACGTCGCGCTGATGGCGCAAATGGGGCTGAAGGCCTACCGCTTTTCGCTGGCCTGGTCGCGGGTGATACCTGACGGCGACGGCCCGGTGAATCCGGGCGGGCTGGCCTTTTATCACCGCCTGATCGACGCCCTGACCCGCCACGGGATCACCCCCATCGTGACGCTCTACCACTTCGACCTGCCGTGGGCGCTGGAGCTCAAAGGCGGCTGGCTGAATCGCAAAACCGGGGAGGCGTTCGTGCGCTATGCCCGGCTGCTGTTCAGCGAGTTTGCTGCCAAAGTCCCGCTCTGGCTGACCATTAACGAACAGAACACCATGATCCTCCATCCCGGGGCGATTGGCGTGCCCGCCGATCGTGAACTGCCGGATAAGAAGGCGCTGTACCAGCAGAATCATCATATGATGCTGGCCCAGGCGCAGATCTTCGCCCTGTGCCACCGCGAGTTCCCCGGGCTGCGCATCGGCCCGGCGATAAACACCACGTCGATGTACGCCGAAAGCTGTAAACCGGAGGATGCCATCGCCGCGCATAACTGGGAGACGCTGCGCTGCTGGAGCTTTCTGGATGTGGCGGTGCATGGCCGCTACAACGCCCTGGCGTGGGCCTACATGCAGGACCGCGGCCTCGCGCCGGAACTGCAGCCAGAAGATGCGCTGATTTTGCAGCAGGGGCGGCCGGACTTTATCGCCATTAACTACTACTCCACCGCTACCATTGCCGCCAGTCGGGGCGATGGCGCAGACGTTGCGCCCCGCGCGGGTGACCAGCAAATTATGCTGGGCGAAGAGGGGGTTTATCGCCCGGCGGAAAACCCGTGGGTTGGCAAAACCCCCTACGGCTGGGTCGTCGACCCGGTGGGGCTGCGCCTGACGCTGCGCAAAGTGTGCGAGCGCTACGGCCTGCCAATTCTGATTAGCGAAAACGGCATGGGCGCGCCGGATAAGCTCGAGCATGACGGGACGGTGAATGACGATTACCGCATCGCCTTCTTACAGGCGCATATTGAGCAAATGCGGCTGGCGATTGCCGACGGCGTATCCCTGATGGGCTACTGCCCGTGGGCGGCAATTGACGTGGTCAGCACCCATCAGGGATACGCCAAGCGCTACGGTTTTATTTATGTCGATCGCGGTGAGGATGACCTGAAGAGCCTGCAAAGGATCCGCAAACGCAGCTTCTGGTGGTATAAGGATGTCATCGCGCAAAACGGCAACCACGATGAGTCGCAGAGATGATTGTTCAGAAGGTGCTCAATAATAGCCTGGTGCTCTCTATGGATGACGATAGCAGGGAGGTTATCGTCATGGGGAAAGGCATTGGCTTCAACAGCCGACCCGGGGATGAGATTGCCGCGGAGAAGATTGAGAAGCTATTCGTGACCCAGGCGCTCGGCGCGCGCAGCGGCTATCTCGAGGCGCTCTCCACCATCCCGGACGAGGTCATCGAAATGGCGGCGATGATTATTTCCCGCGCCAATATGCAGCTTGCCAGCAAGGTTCGCGAGCAGATTTTCTTGACCCTCGCCGACCACCTGACCTTCGCCATTGAGCGCAGCCGCAAAGGGATCGCCATTCAAAACCGTCTGCTGCCGGAAGTGAGGCGTTTCTATCCGCAGCAGTTCCGCGTCGCCAGCGAAGCGGTGACGATTATTCGCCAGCGGTACGGGATTGAACTGCCGGAAGAGGAGGCGGGGAATATCGCGTTTCATCTGGTTAACGGCCAGAGCGAGGGCGACGACGTGGCGCAGACCATGCAGTCGGTGAAGATGCTGAAGGATATTTTTAATCTCGTGCAGTACCACTTTAAGCAGCAGATAGACACCGGGTCGATTAACTACTCGCGCTTTCTGATCCATATGCAGTTTTTCCTCCAGCGTTTACAGGAGGGGGAGCTGGACGGCGCGCGGGATAGTTTTCTGCTGGTGCAGGTGATTAAGGAGTATCCGGACGCTTACCGCTGCGCGCTGCGGATTCGCGATTACGTTAAGGCCCAGCTCGATATCACCCTCGGCGGCAACGAGCTGCTGTGGCTCACCGTGCATCTGGTGCGGATTAGCGGCCTCGATGCGTAAGTGTGTTCTATGCATAGGGCGCATTACCTTTTTTGTCCTTACGACGAAAGTCGTCGCCGATGGCTGACAAAATGCGCTTTTCCGGAATCGCCCGGCGGCGCGTGGCTTGCGTGGGCCTACGGAAAACGCATAGCCTGCGGATATTAGGGGTTTTGTAGGCCGGGTAAGGCGCTAGCCGCCACCCGGCAAAAATGCGAGCACGATGTTTAAAACGGGTTGGTCATCAGTCTCAGACGGCGAAAGTCGTCACCGATGGCTGACAAAATGCGCTTTTCCGGAACAGCCCGGCGGCGCGTGGCTTGCGTGGGCCTACGGAAAACGCATAGCCTGCGGATATTAGGGGTTTTGTAGGCCGGGTAAGGCGCTAGCCGCCAACCGGCAAAAATGCGAGCACGGTGCCTAAAACGGGTTGGTCATCAGTCTCAGACGACGAAAGTCGTCGCCGATGGCTGATAAAATGCGCTTTTCCGGAATCGCCCGGCGGCGCGTGGCTTGCGCGGGCCTACGGAAAACGCATAGCCTGCGGATATTAGGGGTTTTGTAGGCCGGGTAAGGCGTTAGCCGCCACCCGGCAAAAATGCGAGCACGATGTTTAAAACGGGTTGGTCATCAGTCTCAGACGACGAAAGTCGTCGCTTCGACACATCCGATGCCGCGTCATTTCAACGATGCCGAATCTGCAGCGTCGCGGGCAGGTAGCGCCGTAGCGGCTCAGGCGTGTTGCCGTCGATCAGCTGGCTTATCAGATCGTAGCAGTGCCAGGCCAGCTGACGGTTATCCTGCTGGACGGTGTCGATACGCAGCGACAGCGAATCGTAGAGATAGTGATCGTCAAAGCTCGCCAGATGAATATCGCAATCCAGTAAATGGTGCTGACTCATATAGCGCAGCACCCCTTCCAGCAGACCGCAGGCGGCGGTGAACAGCGCCTTTGGCGGCCGCCCGAGACGCGCGCAGAGGGCGGCGAACATCTCGTAGCCGGAGCTCGGATGATAGTTGCCGTTAATCACCCACTCGGGACGCAGTTCGACACCGGCGTTCGCCAGCCCCTGAGTAAACCCGGCCAGACGATCGCGGGAGGGTGACAGACGCGGCTGCCCGCCGAGAAACCAGAACTCGTCGCGATGCTGAGGCGCGATGCGGGAAATCAGATCCGCCGTCGGGCTGATGGAGTCGGTCATCACCAGCGGCAGCGTGCTGTCGCTGGGACAGCGGTCAAACAGCACCACCGGCAGCTGTTCGCTGAGCTTGAGGTAATCGGCGTCGTTGTGCATACAGGAGGCGACGATCAGCCCGTCAACCTGGCGGGCAATCATATTATTGACCACCATGGTTTCCTGGCCGGGGTTTTCGTCGGTACAGGAGATCAGCAGTTGAACGCCCGCCTCGCGGCAGAGCATTTCCAGCTCATGAGAGAAGACGGCAAATCCGTAGTTGGTGATTTCAGGCACCACCAGACCGATGGTGTGGCTGCGGTTATCGCGCAGCGAGCGGGCGTGAATACTGGGCTGATAATGTTGTTCGCGCGCAATCGCCAGCACGCGCTCGCGGGTATCCTGCGCCACGCGTAGCTCTTTGCCACGACCGTTCAGCACCAGGCTGGCGGTGGCTTTCGAGACACCCGCCAGCTCGGCGATATCTTTAATGGTAACGCGTTTGGTTTTCATCACGACAACATGCGCCTGAATTTAAAACGCTTATTCTACCATGCATGGCTCCAGCGACCAGTAGCAGAATGTTACCGGCGTCGCGCCGCTGAAAATCAGCTGTGCCGGATAGTCCGGGAAGAGGCGGCTGCTCATTACCCCTTCGCCGTCGTTAATGAAAATCTCCACGCTCGACCGATCGACGAAGATCCGCAGCGAGCGAACCTCGCCGCGCCAGTAGCGATAGAGCATGTCGTCGCTGGCGAGGCTGCGCCGCGCCAGACGAAGGCCGCGGGTATCGCGCTCGAGAGTCAACGCGCCGCCGAAATCGAGGCTAAACGCGTCGTCACCGGCGGTATCGAGGGCTATCTCCAGCGGCGCCAGCGGCAGAACGTTGCCCTGCCAGCCGCGGACTTCGCCGCGCAGGGCGCTCAGTTCGCGCAGCGGGCGCTGATAGAGTTTGCCGTCCACCCACTCCAGTTCGCGCAGGCAGGTCATCTGGTGGATCCAGCCGTTGGCCCGCGTCGGCTGGCGCATCTCCTCGCCGTCCGGGACGCCCATCCAGCCAACCAGCAGCCGGCGGCCGTCGGTTGTCTGCATGGTTTGCGGGGCGTAGAACTCAAACCCGGCATCCAGCTCGTGCAACTCGCCGTGCGTGAAGGCGGCGCTGGCGTAGTCGAAGCCGCCGGCCATCCACACCGCCGGATAAGTGTTGAGGTAGCGCTCTTTCTCGCGGGTAATCCCCTGCGGGCAGCAAATCAGAATATGCTGGTCGCCAAGCGGGAACAGGTCCGGACACTCCCACATGTAACCGGCATCGTGCAGTCCGTTGATACCGGCGCCGGCGATTTCGCCTTCGTTGGTCCATTGAGAGAGGTCCGTAGAGCTGAACAGCAGCACCTTGCCGCATTTTTGCCGATCCTGTGCGCCTAAAACCATGTACCAGCGGTCTTCATGCCGCCACACTTTCGGGTCGCGCACGTGGCCGGTATAGCCCTCCGGCAGCGGCAGGACCGGGCCGGTTTTGCTGAAGGTGCCGTCGGCATTTTCCGTCGCCAGGCACTGCCAGGCGGTCCGGCTGCCGTCTGCAAACTTGACGTTGCCGGTGTAGCACAGAGTCAGCGTCCCGTTGTTATCCACCGCGCTGCCGGAGTAGCAGCCGTTGCGGTCATACTCTTCGTCCGGCATCAGCGCAATCGGTTCATGCCGCCAGTGCAGCAGATCGGCCGAGCTCCAGTGCGCCCAGCACTTGAAGGTATGATCGCAGGCGAGCGGATTCCACTGATAGAACAGGTGGTAGCGCCCGGCAAATTCGATAAAGCCGTTGGGGTCGTTCATCAGCCCGGTGACCGGCGCATGGTGCCAGCGGGGATAGTGGCTATCGGCCAGCGCACGCGGCTGGCCCTGCATTACGGCCTGCAAAATCGCAGGCAGGCGTGATGGAAGTGACATTATTCCGCGTCCGTTTTGTATTTCAGCAGCAGGGAGACGACAAAGGCAACGCCGAAGGCGATGACCATCCCGATAATGTAGTTCAGCAGTGAACTGGCCTGCACGATTGCCATCCCTGGAATGGCCGTCAGGCCGACCGCAGTCATGTAGACATGCATGGAGACCACCCACGCGCCGCCCGCCGCGCCGCCGATCAGCGCTGCAATAAACGGTTTCACAAAGCGTAAGTTGATACCAAAAATCGCCGCTTCGGTGATGCCCAGCATGGCGGAAAACGCCGATGGCAGGGTAATGGCTTTGATTTTGGCATCTTTGGTTTTAAACCACACCGCCAGACAGGCTCCGCCCTGAGCGACGTTGGCCATCGCCCAAATCGGCAGCAGGAAGTTGACGCCGATGGACGGGTTACCCAGCAGTCCGGCTTCGATAGCGTGGAAGCTGTGGTGAATACCGGTAATCACGATAACCGAATAGAGACCACCAAACAGCAGTCCGGCCAGCCAGCCGGCGTGGGTAATCAGCGTGCTGAGCACGAATGAAATGCCGTCGCCCAGCGCGCGGCCCGCTGGACCGATAATCAGCAGGGCGATAAAACCGGAAATAATCACCGTCAGGAACGGGGTCAGGATCAGGTCCAGCGCGTCGGGGATCACGCGGCGCAGCTGCTTCTCAACAATGCTCATAAACCACACCGCCAGCAGCACCGGGAACACCGTACCCTGATAGCCGATCATCGCAATCTCAAGGCCGAAGAAGTTCATGGTATGGAAACCGGCGGCCACGCCCCAGGCGTTGGTGAGCGCCGGGTGGGTCAGAATGCCGCCGAGCGTCGCGCCGAGGTAAGGGTTGCCGCCAAATTCGCGGGCGGCGGTAAAGCCAATCAGGATCGGCAGAATAATAAACGCCGCGGAGCTGCACATATCCAGGATAATGTAGATAGCGTTACTCGGATCGACCCAGCCGTAGGTTTTTACCATGCCGAGCAGGCCCATCAGCAGACCGGAGGCAACGATAGCCGGAATAATCGGTACGAAGATATTCGACAGCAGGCGGGCAATACGTTGGAACGGATTAAGCTTTTTCGCCGCGATATTGGCGGCTTCCGACTTGCTGGATTCGCCGACGCCAGCGGCCTGAATAAAAGCGGCGTACACTTTGTTCACCACCCCGGTGCCAAAAATAATCTGCATCTGTCCGGCGTTGCGAAAACATCCTTTTACGCCTTCAATTTTGCCGATAGCCTGCTGGTCGGCGAGCGCATCATCGACCAGCACCAGACGCAGGCGCGTGGCGCAGTGCGCGGCGCTGGCGATGTTTTCCTTGCCTCCCAGAAGCGGAAGCAGCGAGCGGGAAATCTGTTCAAAATCCATAGTACCCTCTGAATGCGTAATAATTTTCGTGTTGTGGTCCCGGGTTTACGGGGGCGCAGTCTCTGCGTCGTTATTGTGTCCGGGACGAGGGCCGGCATGCCGCCGCCCCGGTTTTTCTGGCATCAGGCGTTAACCGTCAGAACCAGGTTTCCATTTGCATACCGAACGACCATTCGCCGCCGGATTTAAAACCGCTGCTGCCTAACGCATCATCGCTGGCGTAATTATCCAGTTTTTTGCTCCAGTCCATCCACGAGGTGTAGAGACGGATCTCCGGGCGGCTGAAGAAATCGCCGATGCTACCGACCTTAAAGGTGGGGGCGAAGGTGAGTTTATAGAAGCTACCGTTCACCGCATGGCGGTCGTTGTAGCCTTCGGGTTTGAGATCCATGTACTGGTAGGTACCTTCGTAAGCCAGGGCGAAGTTCTGAGTGATCTCCTGAATCAGACGCAGGTTGAGCGTCGCCCACTGGTAGCTGTCGCCATCGACATAGCGATCTTTACTGCTCTGCGCCAGTACCGCCGGGGCGATAAACCAGTTCTCGCTGAGCGGCGTGGTGCCGTAGCTGGCGAAGCGCCAGGTATTTGCTCCCGGGCGCAACCCGCCGTCGGAACCGACGCCTTTCACTTCGGCACCTAGCCCGTGGCCATAGAGCAGGGCGGTTTTGCTGAGCCCTTCACGCAGGCCGTAAAAGCTGTCGTTGTGCAAACCGAGCAGCGTATGCACCCCGGTATTCGCCGCATCGCCTTTGACCAGATTACCGTTGGTATCTTTACGTTCGTCATTATCTTTCGCCCGCATCCCGCTGACCATCACCTGCACCGGGCCGATGAAGTTGTTCATGCTGAGGATGTAGTTCTGCACGTTATTGCTCGAATCATCAATATCGCCGAAGTTGCGTCCGTATAATGAGAAGTTACTCCGCAGGCTGTCGTTCCACTTCACGTCATAGATACCGCCGCCGGTCCCGGCGAGGAATACCACGTCGGAGTCGACCCAGTGAATATCAAAGTTGTCGCGGTCGAAACGTTTCCCGGCCCACAGGGTTGAACCTTTGAAGGGACCCTCGAAGGTGGGCAGATTGCCCAGCTCAACGAAGGCCTGGCGCACGTTCAAATCGCTGCTGCTTGCCGTCCAGTCGTTGTAGGTGGTTTGACCGTCGGCCACCATCACCTTGAAGCGCGTTGTTGCCCCGTTATCCAGGGTCTGCTTATGTTCGAGATTCATTTCGACATAGGTGTCGGCCTGGTTCCCCAGACGGCCGATGGCTCCGCCGGTTTCCCCCGCCGGTGTCATATAGGCGCCGGATTTGGTACTGGCGGCGGAGTCATTCATTATGACGCCGGAACGGGCGTAGCCGTGGAACTCAAACCCGCTTTTTTCGTCGGCTTTTTTCTCCAGGTTAGCGGTGCGTTGAACGACCTGCTGGGTCGTGTCCTGCGTTTTTTGCTGCTGCGTGGTGAGCTGCTGGACTTTTTTCTCCGCCGACTCGGCGCGGTTTTCCGCGGTTTGAGCCCTGTTTTCCGCATCCTGCAGGCGTTTTTCCAGGGCGATCAAACGGGCTTCGATACTGCTGAGGTCCGTTTGCGCATGAGCTGAGGCCGCGCCGGTTAGCAAAGTAATAACAACCGCGAGTGTGCTTTTTTTATACATGTAGGTCGCATCCCAAACGTAAAATTGACATTATTGTGTTTTTTGCTAAACCGGTTTAGGCGCTATGTTAAACATGACCTTTAACATCTGGGAATATAAATTGCTAAACCGATTTAATAAATGTGATGGATGCAACAAAGTGGGCTGCGAGGGCAGCCCGAAAGGATCAAAATGAGGGGTTAAGATCGTGCAGGTAGGGCAGGGCGGTCATCGCCCCTTTGGCGGTAGTGGCCAGCGCCCCGCAGGTTTGCGCCTGCATGATGGCCGGTTCCAGCGCCGCGGGATCCGTTGGCATTCCCTTAGCGGCAAGGCTGGCAAGCAGTCCGGCGACAAACGCATCGCCTGCGCCGGTGGTATCGACGCTGACCACCGGCTGTGCGGAGAAGTGGGTGCACTGCTGCTGAAAAGCGGCGAGCACCCCGGCTTTACCCTGAGTGACCAGCAGTAGCTCAGGCTGATAGCGCTGGGTCAGGGCGGTTACCCCTTCGGCTAAATCCTCTTTTCCGGCGATCAACGCCAGCTCTTCTTCGGACAGTTTTACCACGTTCGCCAGACGCAGGGCGCGATCGAGGCAGGCGTGCAGCAGCTCCGGGTCCTGCCAGAGATCCGCGCGGATATTGGGGTCAAAGCTGACCCGACCGCCGGCTAATTTTATTCTCTCCATCGCCGCGAAGGTGGTGCTGCGGCTGGGTTCGGCGCTGAGCGCAATGGAGCAGACGTGCAGCCATTCGTTGGCGGCGAAGGGCGGAAGGTCTTCCGGCTGTAAAAACAGGTCCGCGCTGGGGCGAACCATAAAGGTAAAGGTTCTTTCTCCCTCGCCGTCGAGATCGACCACCACGGTAGAGGTCCGGTGCTGCGGATCGCTGCGCATGTAGCGGGTATCCACCTGTTCCTCGCGCAGAGTGTGCTGCATAAAGCGGCCAAAAGGATCGTCGCCGACGCGGCCGATAAACCCGCTGTTGCCACCCAGGCGGGCGATACCTACCGCCACATTGGCCGGCGCGCCGCCGGGACACTGCAACAGGCGACCGCCGCTTTCCGGCAGCAGATCCACTACCGCATCCCCAAGCACCCATACTTTTGCATTCATACTGTTTCCACCTCAATGCTAAACTTAATTAAACCGGTTTAGCTTATTTAAGCATAGCCCGCTGATGAACGAAACGCTGCAATAGATAAAGTGAGAAGCAGGGCAAAAAAACGGCGCGGCCGGCGCGCTGTTTTTGTCCGTCGGTAAGCGGGACCGGGTTCCTTCACCCCCGATGCCTGGCTGGCGCCGCAGGCAGATGGCCTCCGTCTCGCTCTCTGGCGGTAGCAGGCGTCTGAGGAACGGTTGGTCTGAAAATGGGGATAAACGCCCGGATCTGGTTTTAAGAACTATCCCTAAAGTCATGAGCGGAATGTTATGCCATGCTGTTGATGACTCATAACATTAAGCACGTTAGAGAGGAAATGATGAAAAAAGCAATGATTGCGTTATCTGCGATTCTGGTAGCAGCCCCTGTTTTTGCTGCGACAACACACGCAACTGATGATACCGTCGCGGCGGCCCATGAAGGGGCGAACACGGCGAAAGAAAAACTGCACCAGGCCCAGAACGAGGGCGAAGAGCAGAAGCTGAAATCCGAACACGCGGCGCAAGGTAAAAGCGACAGCGTAGGCAGTCAGGTGAGCGAAGGCGCTCAAAAAACCTGGAATAAGACCAAAGAAGGAACGGAGAAGGGTTGGGATAAGACCAAAGAAGGGACGGAAAAAGGCTGGAATAAGACTAAAGCCGCCACCGAAAAAGGCTGGGATAAAACCAAGCAGGGTGCGGAAGAGCTGAAAAATAAAGTCACCGAATAATCCCGGTAGCGTTGCATAAAATAAGGTCGCGAAAGCGGCCTTTTTTTTGCGCCCCATCTGCGGCGATGGATATGACGCTACGGTGATGCCCCTCGCGGTTATGACGCGAAACGAGAATGCCAGGAATTGTCCTGGATATCCTGATACTCACTTTTTCTCCACATTCCGACGGTAAAAAGGAGGCATATCAGGAGGTGTACGATGAAAAAAATGATTTCTCTGGCCGTTATGTTGTCCTGCGCATTAAGCTCGTTAGCCTGGGCCGACGGCCCGAACGGCAACGGTAACCCAGGCCAACAGCAGGTGTGGCAAAACGGTTCTGGTCACGGTAGTCCGGACGGTAATCGCCAGCAGGGACCGGGTAATAATGGTCCTCAGGGCAACGGCGACAGCCATCGCCAGGGCGCGGATAATCGCGGCCCGGAACGTAACAACCCCGGCGACAATCGCGGCAATAATCATGCGCAAGGAAAGTCGCATCAGGAACGCCATGAACAAGACCACTTTGCGTGGAACGGGCATGACTTCCGTAAGGGGCAGCCTGCGCCGGAGCGTTACCGCGGTAATGATTATCGGGTCAGCAACTGGAACGATCGCGGCCTGCCGCCGCCTCCGCAGGGGCAGCACTGGTCGTATATTAACGGCAACTATGTCCTGATTGCGGCGGCCACCGGCATCATTACGTCTATTCTGGTGAACGGCGTCCTTTCACATTAATGTCGCACCGATGCTGCGGGGGCGAATCGGCCCACGGCAAACCCTCTCCCGCTCAGGGAGAGGGGATTACCGCCGGGTGACCTGTTTATTCCGTGAGGTCTATCTTTTATTCAGCTCCTCATCCGGCCAGTACTTATAGCCATTGAGCATCGCCTGAGCGGCGAGCCCTTTCTCGGTAATTTCATAAACGTTCACTTTCGACGGCAGCGAAGAGGTATCTTTGGCAACGCCGCTTGCTGAGGCAGCGACCGGCGCGACACCTTTATCATCATATTTCGCCGCGGCATTAGCGTCTGCGCCGACCATATAGCCCTGGGTAATAAAGGTATGAAGTGCCGCTTTATCGTGGAACACCAGTACGGTACGCTGCTGCTTCACGCCCATCCCCAGCCCCGCGCCGCCCTGGGCCATTTTCATATAGGTATCTTTGCCGGTGCGCAGGTCTCTAACCACGCCGTAGCCGCTGCCAAATCCTAATACCAGAATTTTGCTGCTGTTGCTGGCAAATACGGCATAGCCATCGGCGTGCTGGATATCGCTACGGGCTTCCGGGTAGAGCGAATAGAGTTTGCTCAGCGTTTCGCTGCGTATTTTTTGGATACTGGCGCGCTGCTGGCTGGCGGTATCACCCTGGGCGCTACAGCCTGCCAGCGCCAGCGCTGACGCCAGGAAAAGAGCCTGATATTTCATGTTTGAGTTCTACGCTATTCTGCGTCCATCTTATGGCGCGCGTTTATTTTCCGTTGGTTCCAGAGGAGACGTCGCGAATCATCTTCAGGGATGCCCGGGTGATTGCGCTGCGTGCGCTACCGGCGAGCTCGCTGCCCACAACATGGCGCCGCCTGAGGAAATCTGCAGGTATTTAATAAGCTGATTTAAGCGTGGCGATCGTAGAATAAAAACGCGGTAATAATCCAATAGTTAAAAGTTTATATTTAAATTTTGCCTTATTTATGGTCTTAATCACTATTATAATAAGGTTTATTAGCAGAGTGGTGCTGGCCTTTTTTACATTCTGTTGAACGTCCCACTTTTTTCACATTACCGGTAACCTTCTGAATAATCATTAGTAAACGAGATGAAGCGCACGCCGGAAATCAGAAATCTTGCTTGCATTAAACGCTTATCCAGATAAGTTATTGAGTCTGAGTTTATTCTTCATACTTCACGTTTTGGGGTTCTGGCCCCCCACTTTTCGACAACCGTTTACCTGAAGCCTGAATGCAGCAGAATATCTATTTTTTATTTCCCGGAGACCGGCATGAGCAATTTTGTGATTCCAGAAATTAAAGCAGCTGAAGAAGAAATGATTGCGATCCGGCATTATTTACATGCCCATCCGGAATTAAGTCTGGAAGAGTTTAATACCAGCGAACTGGTAGCGGAAAAACTGGCGGAGTGGGGTTATGCGGTGACCCGCGAGCTGGGGAAAACCGGGCTGGTGGGATCGCTAACGAAAGGGCATTCAGCGCGCACGATTGGGCTGCGCGCCGATATGGACGCCCTGCCTATTTTTGAAACCACGGAATTACCCTGGGCCAGCACCGTTGCGGGGAAAATGCACGCCTGCGGCCACGACGGTCACACCACTATTCTGCTGGCGGCGGCAAAATATATTGCCTCGCCGGCCTGCCAGTTTAACGGCACGGTACATGTGATTTTCCAGCCAGCGGAAGAGGCGATTGGCGGCGCAGACCTGATGATAAAAGACGGGCTGTTTGAGCGCTTCCCCTGCGATTGCGTGTTTGCGCTGCACAATATGCCGGGGCTGCCGGTCGGCAAGCTGGGCTTCTACGCCGGCAACTTTATGGCGTCGGCGGATACCGTCAAGATAACCATTCACGGCTACGGCGGCCACGGCGCCCACCCGGAGCGCGCGGTCGATCCCATTCTCGCCGGCTCGGCGCTGGTGATGGCCCTGCAAAGTATTGTCGCTCGCAACGTGCCGCCGGGGGAAACCGCCGTTGTCACCGTCGGCACCTTCCAGTCGGGCATCGCCTCCAACGTGATCCCGGAAAGCGCGGTGATGGAACTGACCGTGCGGGCGATGAAGCAGGAAGTACGCGACCTGCTGATTAAACGGATTCACGACATCACCGAATTTACCGCCAAAAGCTACGGCGCTACCAGCGAGATTGAGGTCTACGACTCCTACCCGGTGCTGACCAATAGCGTGGAGGAGACCGCATTCGCCAAAGCATTAGCGACGGAAGTCTTTGGCAACGAACAGGTGCTGGAATCCATTTCACCGATGAACGCCAGCGAGGATTTTGCCTTTATGCTGCAGGCGCGTCCGGGCTGCTATTTCCTGCTGGGTAACGGCGAGAAGGGCGATAAAGGCGGCTGCATGGTGCATAACCCTGGCTATGACTTTAACGATGACATTATTACCACCGGGGCGTCGTTTTTCGCCCGGTTAGTTGAAACACACTGCCGTTGATCTCTGGAGCTCGTAAATAATGAAAAAATCACTACTGCTGTGGGTCGCGCTGATGGCGTCCGCATCGACGCTGGCCGCAGAACAAAAAGAAATTCGTTTTGGCGTCGATCCCACTTTTGCGCCGTTTGAATGGAAAGACCCGCAGGGCAAGCTGGCGGGGTTCGATATTGATTTAGGCAACGCCATCTGCCAGCAGCTGCAGGCGAAATGCGTGTGGGTGGAAAGCAATTTCGACGGTATTATTCCGGCGCTGAAAGCGCGTAAATTCGATGCGATTCTCTCCGGCATGTATATGACCGAGAAACGCAAAGAGCAGATTGGCTTTAGCGACAAGCTGTATAACGGCCCGGTGTTCCTCGTGGCGCGCAAAAATACGCTGACCGGCAATACGCCGGAGCAGCTCAAAGGCAAAACGATCGGCGTGGAGCAGGGCTCGGCGCAGGAGACGTACGTCAATCAGCACTGGCGTCCGGCGGGAATTAATATCGTGGCCTATCAGGGCGCTGACAGCGTGGTTCGGGATCTGGAATCCGGGCGTATTGATGGCGCGGTGCTCTCCGGAATGATGGCGGACTACAGCTTCCTGCAGCAGCCGCAGGGTAAAGATTTCGCCTTTGTCGGCGGAAGTTTGCAGGATAATAAGCTGTTCGGCGCCGGCGCGGCGATTGGCCTGCGTAAAGAGGATGACGCGCTGCGTCAGGAAATTAACCGCGCGATCGCGCAGATTCTCGCCGACGGAACCTATAAAAAACTGTCGGGTAAATATTTTAGCTTTGACGTCTATTCCGGGACATAATGTTGTGATGCGTCCGGCGGGCACGGATGGGCCCGCCGCAAGATTCCTTTTCTGACTCTCCACTCATGGTTCTTTCCCGCCCCTTGCGGCCTGGCGAAGGATGCAGAATATAAGCGATAAGGAGTGAACGGCATGAATACACGTCCATTGGGTAAAACCGGATTTTCCATCGCGCCGCTGGTCTTCGGCGGCAACGTGTTTGGCTGGACCTGCGATGAAAAAACCAGTTTTGCCATTCTTGATGCTTTTGTCGACCACGGCTTTGACGCCATTGATACCGCCGATGTCTACTCCCGCTGGGCGGATGGCAATCAGGGCGGTGAGTCGGAAACCCTGATTGGCCGCTGGCTACAGGCGCGTCCGGGGATGCGTGATAAGGTAAAAATCTTCACCAAAGTGGGCTCTGATTTAGGGTTACCCGGGCAAAAAGGGTTGAAGAAAGCCTGGATCCAGCAGGCCGTGGAAAACTCGCTGCGCCGTCTGAACACCGATTATATCGATCTCTATTTCGCCCACTGGCCGGACCCGGAAACCCCCATTGCCGAGACGCTGAGCGCTTTTCACGCGCTTCAGCAGGCGGGGAAAATCCGCGCGACGGGGGCTTCTAACCTGGATGCCCAGCAGCTTTCCTCGGCGCTGGAAGTGGCGCGGAAAGAGGGGCTGCCGGCCTGGCAGGTGCTGCAACCGGAATACAACCTCTATCACCGCTCCGCTTTTGAGGGGGCGCTGTGCGACCTGTGCATCAGCCGGGAAATAGGCGTCGTCACCTACTACAGCCTCGCCTCCGGTTTCCTGACCGGTAAATACCGTCAACCGTCCGATCTGGCGCAAAGCCAGCGCGGCAGCGGCATCGGGAAATACCTTAATCCGCGCGGAATGCGCATAATCGATACCCTGGAAGAGGTTGCCGCTCAGCACCATGCGAAACCTGGCGAAGTGGCGCTGGCCTGGCTGATGGGCCGGGAAGGGGTGACCGCGCCGATTGCCAGCGCCACCAGCGTGGCCCAGGTCGAGAGCTTTGCTCGTGCCGCTCAGCTGACGCTGAATGCCGCCCAGCTGGCGCGACTGGAGATTGCCAGCGCCTGACGGCGGCGTGTGCCGGAGCCGTCGGGCTCCGGCGTTACGCTCAGGACGAAGGGTTCGTCACATTCAGAATCTGCGCGCTGGCCCCGACCGGGAAATTGCTCAGCGCGGCAAAATCACTTCCCTGATAGCCGAGAATCTTGCCGTCGGTGCGCATCTGCTGCAGATCGATAAGGATCACGCCCAGCGTCGGAATGATTTTCTCGCGCCAGACGAACAGCGTCAGATCGTCGGCCACCTGCACATAGTGACAGCGATCGACATCCGCCAGACCTTTCTCGACACCGTCCAGACACTGCCAGGCATAGAAGTTATCGTTGAGATAAATATGCTCGTAGCGTTCGGTCGGGCTGTAGGTGTACTGGTTACGCATCCCCACCAGCGCGCGGGTGAAGGTCGGCAGCGGCCCCGGCTCGCGGTTCAGACGGGCAAAATGGAAGTGGACTTCGACTGCCGTCAGCGGCAGACCCTGCTCGACGCGGCTGAACGCATCGAGGCGTGCGGCCTGCTCCGTCGGCAGCTGACCGTAGACCAGGGTGGCGTTATTTTGCGCCAGGTTGCACACCGCGCTGATGCTGGCGTTCTCCTCGCCGGGATCGAGAAAATCGATAAACAGCACATCGGGGCGAATGGCGGTCACGCGTCCGGAAACGGGCTGGCCGTCCCACAGCAGGGTGTGGGTATCGGCCATCGTCAACTGATGACGGGCGCCATCGGCCAAATAAAAGGTCAGGGGCTTTCCGTCAGGCAAAGAGGTCACCGGCAGGACGTTGCCGTGAGGCGCAAAGCCGTCCGCGAGCGCGCCGACCTGGATAAATACGGCTTCTGAAGTCATGTGAGATCCTTGTTGTGTAAGAACGTTAAGCAAACGCCAGCGTCGGGACATCAACCGCACTGGCGCCGCCGTCGGCAACCAGCGTCGCACCGCTGATAATCGACGCCTGCGGGGAACAGAGGAACTGGCAGGCGAGCGCAATCTCCTGCGCGCTGGCCGGGCGGCGCAGCGGGACGTCGCGACACACCTGCTGATAGGCCTGCTCAAGGCTGATACCCTGCGCGTCCATCAGCGGCTGCATCTCCTCATCGGCCATCGGTGTGGTCACCCAGCCGGGGCAAATGGCGTTGGCGCGTACCCCTTGTGGGCCATAGTCCCGCGCGACCGAACGCATCAGGCCAATCACTGCATGCTTGGCGGTGACGTAACCGCAGGCCTGCGGCCCGGCGGCGAGGGAGGCGATCGAGGCGACAAACAGCACGTTGCCGCGCCGGGCAATCAGCGATGGCAGGCAGGCGCGGACGCTGGCAAACGCGCTGTTGAGATTGCTTTCCAGCGCCGCACGCCACTGCCGGTCGCTGGTCTCCACTACGGCGCTGTTGCCCATGCCGCCCGCGCTACAGATTAAAACGTCGATATGGCCCGCGCGTTCGAGAATCGTCGGCAGCAGATGAGCCTGCCACTCATCGCCGCTGGCGGCATCGCCAGCCAGCGCCACGGCGCCGGTCTCTTCCGCCAGCGCTTGCAAAGGAGCGAGACGGCGACCGGTAATGAACACCGTCTCGCCCGCCGCCGCCATCAGTCGTGCACAGGCGGCGCCAATCCCGGTGCCGCCGCCGGTAATCACTACCACTCTACTCATTGTTTCTCTCCCAGAACGCCTGCTTTGTACCTTAGAAAGGGGATGCGCTCCCGGCTATCGCCCGAAAGAACGAGCGCCGGAGGAATCAATCGTGCTGCGGCGCCGGTATCGCCTGCGGCGCGGCAACGGGTTTCATGGTCTGCGGATCCACCGCGAGGTAGCGGCCGGTTTTCGCGTCGATGCCGACATAGTCGATGGCTTTGCCATCGGCGTGAACCACCATGGTGCGTCCGGCAAACGCCGCGTAATCCTGACTCATGGTCTGCACCCGCTGTGGATATTGCGTGGCGAGATCATGGGTTTCCAGCGGGTCCTGCTTAAGATTGAACAGCCCCCACGGCGCGTCCCCCGCCTGCGGGAAGGTTTTTACCAGCCGCCGCAGCTTCCAGTCGCCGTCAATCCAGGCCGCCTGGTTATGCAGCTCGACGCCGTAGCGGGAGCGCGGCGGCTGTAAGGTTTCGCCGGTCAGATAGCGTTTAAAGCTGACGCCGACCATCGGCAGGACCTGTTTTTTCGCCAGCGCTTTGGTGGCATCGATACCGGCGAACTCATAGAGGGTGGGCGCGACGTCATACACCGCCATGGTGGTGGCGTCGATTTTGCCGCTATGGACAATTCCGGGCCCGGCAATCATAAAGTCGGTATTGATGCCGCCCTGGCCGCTGGTGGTTTTATGGTAGCGCGCGTACGGGGCGTTGCTGACGTTCGCCCAGTGCGGGCCGTAGGAGACGAACGAACCTTTGCGGCCAATATTCTCGTAGCGATTGTCGAACTGCTGCCAGAACGTGGGTTCGGATTCGTAGTAAAAGCCTTCTGCCGGGTTGGCGCCGTTATCGGTTAAAAAGATCAGCAGGGTATTTTTATCACGCCCGGTTTGCTTCAACGTTTCCATCACCGTACCGATCTGCGCATCCATGTTGGCGATCATCGCGGCGTATACCTGCATCACTTTCGCGGTGTATTTTTGCTGCTCCGGCGTCAACGCCGCCCACTCTTTATCGAGATCCAACCCAGGGAGCGGCGTGTCGTCATGGAGGATCCCTGACGCCTTCAGGCGGGCAATTCGCTGGCGATAAACCTCGCCATAACCTTGCTCGTACTGACCTTTAAAACGGGCAATCCATTCATCCGGCGCCTGCAGCGGGTCGTGGGGGGCGGTAAAGGCCAGCCAGGCAAAAACCGGCTGTTGCGGCGGTGTCTCTTTGATCCACTGGTTCATCTGGGCGGCGTAGGCCTCGCTGGAGTAAAAGTCGGCGGGGAGCGAAACCCGCTGGCCGTCGCGGGTGTAGTAGGTGTGGAAGGCTTCGACGGTACCCAGCGGTATCGCATCGTCAAAATGGCTGGTGCCGCCGCCCATAAAGGCGAACGAGTGGCGAAAGCCGCGATCCTTTGGCGTGGCGCCGGGCACAAAGCCGAGGTGCCATTTCCCGGTCATCAGCGTGTTATAGCCGGCATCTTTAAATCGTTCGGCCATAGTGGTGACGCGATCGGTGAGGCGCAGTTCATACCCCTCTTTGCCAAGGGTACTGTCATACCACCACATTCCGCCCATGCCGGCCTGCTGGTTAGTATTCCCGGTCAACAGCATCGAACGGGCAGGGGCTGACATCGGCGACGTGTAGTACTGGCTCATGCGCACGCCCTGTTCGGCCATCGCCTGCAGGTTAGGCGTCGGGATTTCGCCGCCGAAGGGGCTGATATCGGAATACCCCATATCGTCGGCGATAATCACGATGATGTTGGGGCGCTCGGTTTGCGCGCTGTGCGCTGCGCCGGAGAGGATCATGCTCAGCGCGGCGGCCACTGTTTTTTTATTCACTACCGGGTCTCCTGTTCAGGCTCGGGGATGCATCGCGCCCGAAGATGAAGGCGGCGCGACCATGGAAAAATATCGGTTAGCGCGTCGCCCGGCTGTCGATAAAGCGGGCGCGCCAGGCGCGCAGCCCCTTCAGATCGCGGGAGTAGGGGCGCAGCGGAGCAAGAATTTCGCTAAAAAAATGGAAGTAGCCAGCGCACAGCCGGTTGTAGCCCGCGTCGTTAAGATGGGCCGGACAGCCGCCCTGGCAGACGATTTTTACCGCGCACTGCTGGCACTCCCGGCGTCGGCTTTTTTCGCGGCCGAAGGGCAGACGGGTCGCGCTATCCACCGCCTGAGCCAGCGGGCGGTCGTCGAGCTGGCCGAGATGATGCCGGTCGTTAATCAGGTGATCGCAGGCGTAGAGACGGCCGTCGGGCTCCATCACCAGGTTGCTGCCGCAGCGGGCGGCATGGACGCAGGTGGCGCTGGTGTGGGTAAAATATTGCCCCCACGCCTGCTCAATATTCATCACAAAAACCCGCCCGATATCGCCGCGTTTACGCCACTGGCGCCAGATAGCGACCATAAAGCGCCCCCAGTTATCGGCGCTGAGCCGATAGCCCTGCGCCAGGGCATCGCCCTCGCTCATCAGCGGCTGAAACTGCAGGTAGCGGGCGCCAAGGCTCACGACGTGGTCGTAAACAGAAGCGGCGTGCCGGGTCATCTCGTCGTGGACCACCACCAGTAAATTAAATTCCACCTGATGCCGGTGCAGCAGGGCGATGCCGCGCAGCGCCGCCGGGTAGCTGGCCTGGCCGCGTTTATCCGGACGGTGGTGGTTTTGCAGCGTTTCACTGCCTTCCAGACTGACGCCGACCGTGAAATGATGTTCACGGAACAGGCGGCACCACGCATCGTTGATGAGCGTGGCGTTGGTTTGCAGGCTGTTGCTGATGGTGACGCCCGCGGGGGCATAGCGCTGCTGCAGCGCCAGCGCCTTCTGATAAAAGCGCAGTCCGGCCAGCAGCGGTTCGCCGCCTTGCCAGACGAAATTAATCTCCCGGGCGCCGGCGGGCTGGGCGGCAATATAGCGGCGGATAAACGACTCCAGCGTCGCATCGTCCATTTTCCGCACCGGGGTCTCGCCCTGCGGGTAATAACAGTAGCGGCAGGCGAGGTTGCAGGCCGGGCCAATGGGTTTGATCAAAAGATGAAAGGGCACCGTTGCCCGGGGCTCCATAGCCAGCGGAATTTGCTGCTGGCGTAATGCGGCGATATTCAGCATCGTTTTGATCCTGTCCGGTGAGGTTATTTTATTGGCCATTCTGGCGCGAGGCCGTACTCGGTCCCCGGTTAATTCTTTCTGCCGGCGGCCCTGTTTGGGCAGCAGAAAAACCTGCGCTTCCCTGCAAAGTTAAGAGCCTGATGAAAATGACCTGAGTGATATTTATCAGGTATAGAGGAGTCGTTTAAAAAGACACTCGTTCTAAAGGACGAGATTGGCGCTGAAAAGCGTGAGAATGTGAACCGTGCGACGCCCGCGAATAAAGTTAATAACTTTTGTTTATGTTTTAATGTTATGTCGATAACTCAACGATATGTGGAATAGTAATTTCTTAAATAACAATGCATTAAATAAAATTTTGCAACCAATATCACATTGTTAATATGTTAATGATTGTGTTACTTAAATGTGAAATGTATGCTTCCTGTATCGTTGGTCATCCGCGTTTCACGCACTTTCACCTCGACGGGAGGGGATCATGTCTGCTTTATTAAAAGCCAGTCGTAATGATGCGATAATTGCCCGTTGTTTACAGACTATTTCACAGTTAATTCCACTGTCGTCGGCGGTGTTTTATCGGGTTAATCATCGTTTAAAACCAGAACACTATATTTTGCATAATATTTCTGCGAATACGCACCAGCAATATCTGGAGTGTTTTCAGCCGTTAGATCCGCTGCTGCCGTCCCGCTTTAGCCATCAGGCGATTACCATGGCGGCGATGACGCCAGGCGTCTGTGACCGTAACCGTCATTACTATCATGAGTTTATGTTGCCGAATAATGTTCGCGACATGACGGAGGTCTTTATTCGCCGCGACCGACGGATTATTGCCGGCATCTCCTTAATGCGCGACGTCGCTTTCTCCAGCGAAGAGCGTCTGCGCGCCCAGGCGGTGCTGCCGCTGGTGGAGCTGGCAATCCACGATTGTCTCCGGGAAGAGGATGACCTGCCGGCGATGCTGACGGCGAAAGAGCGTGAAATTGTGGGCATGGTCCGTGAAGGGGCCAGTAATAAGCTAATTGCCCGTCAGCTGGATATTTCTCTCTCCACGGTGAAAACCCACTTACGCAATATTTTTGCCAAGACCGAAGTGGTCAATCGTACCGAGCTCGTTTCCCGAACCTGGATGCCATCCGCTCAGCGCACGCTGCATCTGTAATCTGACTCATCGCATCCCGCGCGCGCCGCCGACCGCGGCGTTTTCCTGATGCCTGACGGTATCACTCCCTGGACTGCTGCCCGGGGGGAGACTTTTTTGACTGGAGCACGCACCACGATGTCGAGTATGCCTGTTGCTGAAAAGCCTTTATCCCAGCCGTCAGGGCTGGTTTTTACCGCCCGCCTGCTGGCGGCCATCGTCATTTTCGCTGCCGTTGCTCCGGGGATTCTGATGACCGCGCCAGCGGTCGCGGCGCAGCTGGCCAGCGAATGGCAGCTGACGCCGGCGGAGATTGGCTATCTTTTCTCCGCCGAACTCGGCGCCATGAGCCTGGCGACGCTGCCGGCATGGTGGTGGATGAGTCGTCTGAACTGGCGCCGCGTGGCCCTGTGCGCCTGCGCGGTATTTCTCGTCGCCAATCTTGTTTCGGCGGCGGTCAGTCAGTACGAAACGCTGCTGATCGCCCGCTTCATCGCCTCGCTGGCGGGGGGCACCCTGATGATTCTGTGTATCAGCTGTGCGGCCGGGACGGCCAATCCTTCCCGGGTGTATGCCTTCTGGGTGCTGGGACAGCTGCTGCTGGGAATGGTGGGACTGCTGGTGTTACCCGCGCTGTTTGCCAGCTTTGGCCTGAAGGTGGTGTACCTGATCCTCGCCGCTATCATGCTCTGCTGTCTGCCGCTGGTCCCGGCTTTTCCCCAACGTTTTCAGCCGATGTCCGCCTCCCGCCTGCGGCCGTCGGTCGCCCCGCTGCGTAAGCTATTAGCCGTGCTGGCGGTGCTGACGTTTTATATCAGCCTCAGCGCGGTGTGGACCTTTATCGGCACCATCGGCAGCGCGGCGGGATTGACCGCCGCGCAAATTGGTATGGTGCTGGCGGCCGCGACGGTATTCGGCATTATCGGCGCGGGCGGGGCGGCTTTGCGCGGCACGCGGCGTCCGGACCGGATAGCGGTCTGGCTGGGCTACGGTCTGCTGATCCTCAGCATAGTGCTGCTGGTCAGCCATCCGCTGCTGGTGCGCTTCGCGCTGGCGGCGCTGCTGTTCAAATTCACCTGGACCTTTGTTCTGCCTTTTATTCTCGCGCGCGTTGCCGGGCTGGATAACAACGGTCGCCTGATGAACAGCATCAATCTGGTGATTGGCGGCGGAATGGCGGCCGGTCCGGCGCTGGCCGGGGCGCTGCTACAACGTTTTTCCAGCGCCGATGCGCTGCTTGCGGCGGCAGGCGGCTGCGCGCTGATCTCAGCAGGATTAATTCTGGCGGCATCGTCCGCCGGAAAGAGTGAGCCAACGGGAGGATAGAGTGAAAAGAAAAACCGGTTTCTTCTTTGATGAACGTTGTTTCTGGCACAGTACCGGCCTGCATGCGGTGACGCTACCGGTCGGTGGCTGGGTACAGCCTCCGGCAGGGGGGGGCCATGCGGAATCGCCGGAAACCAAACGTCGGATGAAAAACCTGATGGATGTCGCGGGGCTGACTTCGCAGCTTCAGCTACGCGGCGGCGCGGCCGCCAGCGAGGAGGATCTGCGCCGCATTCACCCGGCCCATTATCTGGAGCGCTTTAAGGCGATCAGCGATAGCGGCGGCGGTCTGCTGGGCAAAGAGGCGCCGCTGGGACCGGGCAGCTATGAAATCGCCTGCCTTTCTGCCGGACTGGCCTGTGCCGCGGTAGAGGCGGTGCTGAGCGGCGAGCTGGATAATGCCTACTCTCTGTCGCGGCCGCCGGGTCACCACTGCCTGCCGGATCAATCGATGGGCTTCTGTTTTCTTGCCAACATTCCCATTGCCGTGGAGCGGGCGAAGGCGCGGTTCGGGCTGGGTAAAGTGGCGATCCTCGACTGGGATGTGCACCACGGTAACGGTACGCAACATATCTATCTGCATCGTGACGATGTGCTGACTATCTCGCTGCACCAGGACGGCTGTTTTCCGCCAGGCTATGCCGGAGAGGAAGATCGCGGCACCGGCGCCGGCGAAGGTTACAACATCAATGTTCCGCTGATGGCCGGCGCGGGGGACGACGGCTGGCGCTATGCGCTGGAAACGATCGTTCTGCCGGCGCTGGCGCGCTTTGAACCGGAGCTGATTATCGTCGCCTGCGGTTACGATGCCAACGCGATGGATCCGCTGGCGCGAATGCTGCTCCACAGCGATAGTTTCCGCGCCATGACCGAACGGGTGCAGGAGGCCGCCGATCGCCTGTGCGGCGGTAAGCTGGTGCTGGTTCATGAAGGGGGCTATGCCGAATCCTATGTACCGTTCTGCGGGCTGGCGGTGATGGAGGCGTTGAGCGGTGTGAAAACCGAGGTTGAGGATCCGCTGCTGGCGTTTATTCAGCAACAGCAACCGCGTGAAGCCTTTACCCGCTTTCAGCGTCAGGCGATTGATGAACTGGCGCACCGGTTTGGGCTGAAGTAATGTCCGTTCGCTTCTCCGCTATGAAGGCGGAGAAGCGCTCTCCTGTGCGGTGCTCTTTTTCACTGTCTCTTTGATGTCACTTCTCTGTCGCCGTCTGCGCCATCCACTGACCGATCGCCTGATGCAGCATATTCATAACGCTCAACAGTAGCATCCGCTGGTGTTTTTCGAGGCGCAGATAGCGGCGCAGCGGCGGCATTTTGCAGACCACTTCGCTGGCGGCCCACGGCTCAATGCAGCAGCGCCAGCGCTGGTTATCGATGGTTAAGGAGAAGCGGCGGTAGTCCAGTTCGCTCAATGTCTGCTGTAAACGCGGAAAACGGTTGAGGTAATGAGCGAGGTCGGCGGCCGGTTTTGCCGCCCGAAAGGTCACCGGCTGGCGTTTAAGCCAGCCGGATTGATGGGCGCGAATTCTCCCCTGAGCGGGCCGGGTGACCGGCCCCTCGACGACAAATTCGCAGCTGTGAATGCTGGCCATAAACAGCCGTTTCTGGCGAACGCTGAAGGTGACATCGGTGGTGGCGTTCAGGTGCAGCACCGCGCTGCGCTCGCTGAGCTTTTCGCTATCCCAGCCGGCCAGATCGCGCTGCACCGCATTCATCAGCGGCGTACTAAATGAGGGGACGGAGGGCATCTGGCGTCATCTCCCCTTGGTTTTGTTTCTCATAGTTGCCAATCGCGCGTTCCACCACCTCTTCAACCGGCACCGGACGGAACGGGTTGACCCGCTGGACGCACACCGTCCAGAAAAGGGCATAGGCGGCGGTCAGGCCGAGCATGATGCCGAATGGCACCAGCACTTCGCGGCTGTCCATCCCCGGCGGGGTGATATTGATGATGGCGATAATAATCCCGACGCTGGAGATAATCTGCGGCAGCGGGAACCAAGGCGAGCGGTAGGCGCGGGGCAGATCCGGACGACGAATACGCAGCAGTACCACCGAGAGGGTCACCAGCAGATAGGCGACGCCCCAGGCGCAGACGGCGGCGAGGATCAGCGGCACGATACGATCGATATTGCCGTTCAGATACCAGGCGTGCAGGCAGGGAATCGCCACGCCAATGGCAATGGCGATAACCGGCGTCTTGAAGCGAGGGTGCAGCCAGGTCAGGAAGCGCGGGAGCGCGCCATCCAGCGCCATGCCGTAGATAATCCGCGGTACGGCGGCCATCAGAGTATTAATGGTTGCGCAGCCCGCCAGCAGCAGGCCGACGCCCAGCCAGTACTGTCCCGCGTGACCCATCACCCGTTCAGCGAAGGCCGGAATAGCCATCGGCGTATCCAGCAGATGGACGTTGTTGGCCGCGTCCAGCATCACGTTCTCGACCTGACGGTTAATGGCCGCGCCATAGATAAACATGCAGCTTGCGACGCCCAGCAGGCCGAGCGCCATCGCGCGAGGAATGGTCCGGTGCGCTTGTTTAATTTCCGGGGCCATAGGGGTCACCAGTTCACAGCCGACGAACATAAACATCGCCATGCCGATATAGCCGAACAGACCTGAAAGATCGCTGACATTCAGCGGCGTGCCGAACCAGCCGGAGAGATGGGTCACCGGCGCCATAAAAATCCCGCACAGGCCGAAGATGGTCAGCGTGCTCCACATCCCGAAGGTCAGTACGACTTCGACCTTTCCGAAGATCTCGACGCCAATGGCGTTCAGCAGGCCGAACACCACCACCATCCCGACGCCGACCATCCAGGTATTCTGGTGGACGGCCATCTGGCTGCTGATGGACTCAAAGTTCACCAGCGCCATCACCCCGGCCAGGATGGTTTCCGCGGTGCCGGCAAAAATATGCACGATCAGATAGGCGCACAGCGCGCCGGTAATGGCGAAAAAGCGCCCCATCCCACAGGCGATATAGTCATATACCGAGCCGGTAGTGGGGATCAGCGTCGCCGCTTCGGCAAAGGTGGTGACCTGTGCCTGCATCATGATAAACGCCAGCAGTACCGCCAGCGCGAAGGTATCGCCGCCCATGCCAAAACCGCTGGTCACGGTCAGGATCACCGGGCTGGCCATAATCAGTCCGACGGAGCTGGCGAGGGTAGTTGGAAAGCCGACGACGCCGCGTTCGAGATGGCCGGCGAGTCTTTTACTGAACATAGTCAACCTCTGCACAAGATAGGTAAGGGCAGGGAGTGGCTGGAAGTGAATAGCCATTCCGGATAGTCATAATTTAGGTTGGCATCCGGCTCAATGAATATCGTCCTGAAGGTGGAGAACGGCGGTTGAATCTGTGACCAGGTGCATGAATACAATCCCCGCCGCCGGGCACCGGGGATTGTCTGCGTGGGTTAGCGGCTTTCGACGTTCGCCAGGTAGTGTTTGACGAAGCGTGGGGTGAGGATTTTCCACTCCACTTCGGTGCCCTGCTTGACGAACCAACTGTCGCCCGGCGCGAAGCGCTGCGGCTCGCCGCCCGACACGGTCAGCTCAACTTCGCCTTCCAGCACGGTGGCGTGTTCGGTAAACGGGTAGGTCATGGTGAAACTCCCCTGCGTGGACGAAAACAGACCGCAGGTAAAGGCGTCCTGCGGTTCGCCGTAAACCATAGCGCCCGCCACCTGCGGATCGCCTTCGGTCGGCGTTGCCCCCAGCAGGCTGACGCTGCCGATAGGCTGCAGTTCAGGAACCGGTTGATCGAGTTTAAATGCTTGCATGATGTTCTCCTGGTTAACTCCGGCCTTTCCAGTAACCGGCGGTTTGATGCATGAGTTTCCCGGCGCTGACCAGCAGCAGACGCAGGCTGTCACGACCGTGGATTGTTGCGTGAGGAATACTGCTCATCAGGCGGTAACGATCTGAGCCGCCGTTAATTCCTTCGGCGAGAATTTTGCACACGATATGCGAGGGGGTGACGCCAAACCCGGAATAACCCTGAACGTAGAAAACGTTATTGTGGTCGCGCAGAGTGCCGATTTGCGGGAACAGGTTCGCGCTACAGGCCATCGGGCCGCCCCAGGCGAAGTCGATTTTGACATCCTTAAGATAGGGGAACACTTCCGCCAGCAGCGTACGATTCCAGGCGGCAAAATCGTTCGGCGTATATTCAAGGTAGCGCGTGGCGCTGCCGAACAGCAGGCGGTTTTCCCGCGTAATACGGTAGTAGTTGATGACCGGGCGAATATCGCTGAAGGCGCCGCGCAGCGGGCTGATGCGTTCGATCAGCTCATCGGAAAGGGGTTCCGTTGAGACCTGATAAGAGTAGGTGACCAGCGTCTTGTTATAGATCTCCGGCTCCAGATTATTGAGGAAGCTGTCGCAGGCCCACAGCAGTTTAGCCGCCTTCACGCTGCCCATCGCCGTACGAACCCGCACCTCTTTGCCGTAATTCACCTCAACGACCGGAGAGGATTCGAAAATTTTCACCCCTAATGAATGCGCCGCTTTTGCCGAGCCCAGCAGCATATTCAGGGAGTGGATCTGCCCGCCGCCCATATGCTTGAGCGCGCCGCAGTAGACGTCGGAGCCGACAATTTGCTGCACATCGCTGCCGGTATAGAGCGCGATATCCTCATCCGGAGTGGCGGCCTTAAACTCTTTTTCCCACTGGCGCAGGGTCTTCAACTGACGCTGGTTATAGGCCAGATAACCGTAGCCCGGAACAAAGTCGGCATCGATATTGTATTTCTTAATCCGTTCGCGAATGATGCCTGCGCCAAGGTTCGAGATTTTAAACAGCGTCTCCAGCCCCTCTTTGCCCACGTGTTTTTTCACCGCTTCGATATCGTGACCAATGCCGGCCATGACCTGGCCGCCGTTGCGACCGGTGCCGCCGTAGCCTAAATGACGGGCTTCGAGTACGACCACGTTGGTGATGCCCTGTTCGGCCAGTTCCAGCGCAGTGTTGATACCGGAAAAGCCGCCGCCGATGATCACCACGTCGGCGGCAATATCATCCTGCAGCGCCGGAAAATGCAGCTGATATTTTTTGGTGGCGCCGTAGTAGTTCAGCGCATCGATTTTGATATTCATAGCGTTACCCTGTCTGTCTCGCCTGGCTAAGACCCCCATCACAGCACGGCGGCGGGGCGCTGAATATCGTCCGAAAGAATGACGTTCTTTAGAACGATAGGCAGCCTGTTTCCGGCGTGATGTGATGAGGAACATTTCCTGAAAAAACGGATGCCACCGATGAGCGACGTGACCTTACTTGCTGAAGTAGCAGCTTTTTTACGCCAACCGCACGGGCAGTTTATTGCCGGAGAGGCTGTGCCCGGCAACGGACCGACGCTGGCGGTGATAAACCCCGCCACTGGCAAAGCGATTGCCGAAGTGACGGCGGCGGATGTCGGGCAGGCGGATTTGGCGATGGCCAGCGCCAGCCAGGCGTTTGACTCCTGGCGCGCGATGCCGACACTGCAGCGCGGCACGCTGCTGCTCAGGCTGGCCGATCTTCTGGCCAGCCACCGTGAGGAGCTGGCGCAGCTGGAGAGCCTGTGCTCCGGGAAAACCATCGGCCTGGCGCGAATGCTTGAGCTGGATCAGTCGGTAGCGTTCCTGCGCTACTTTGCCGGCTGGGCGGGCAAGGTCACCGGCGAAACGCTGGACGTCTCGCTCCCGTCGATGGCGGGAGAGAAGTACACGGCCTTTACCCGTCGTCAGCCGGTTGGCGTGGTGGTTGGGATCGTGCCGTGGAACTTTTCGATAATGATCGCCATCTGGAAGCTGGCGGCGGCGCTGGTGTGCGGCTGTACCATCGTGATTAAGCCGAGCGAGTATACGCCGCTGACGCTGCTGCGGGTTGCTGAGCTGGCGAAAGAGGCGGGGATCCCGGACGGGGTGATTAACGTGGTGAACGGCGCGGGCGGTGAAATCGCTCAGCGCTTGATTGCCCACCCGGCCTGCGCGAAGGTCAGCTTCACCGGTTCGGTGGCGACCGGCGAGAAAGTCCAGCAGGCGGCGACCGGCGCCGGAAAACGCGTCACCCTCGAACTGGGGGGCAAAAACGCCGCGCTGTTTCTCGACGACCTCACCCCCGAGGCGATGACGGACGGCATTATTGAAGCGGGCTACCTGAATCAGGGGCAAATTTGCGCCGCCGCCGAGCGTTTTTATCTGCCGCAGGGCAAGCTGGATGCGGTGCTGGAAATACTGAAGCAGCGCCTGTCTGCGCTGCGCCCCGGCTCACCGCTGGATGAGCAGACGCTGATGGGGCCGCTGGCCAATCGGGCGCAGTTTGAGAAGGTGCTGCAGCTGATTGAGAAAGCGCGGGAAGAGGGCGACACCATTGTCTGCGGCGGCGAAGCGCTGCCCGGCGACGGCTATTTTGTCTTACCGACGGCGGTGAAGGTCCGGAGCGAAAACAGCACGCTGATGCAGGAAGAGACCTTCGGTCCGGTATGCAGTTTTATTGGCTACCAAAGCGAAGAGGAGGCGCTGTCCCGCATTAACGCTTCGCCGTTTGGCCTGGCCGCCAGCGTCTGGTCGGAGAATATCCGCAAGGCGCTGCGCTATTCCGACGCGATTAACGCCGGAATTGTCTGGGTGAATATGCACACATTCCTCGACCCGGCGGTGCCGTTTGGCGGCATGAAAGGGTCGGGGATTGGCCGCGAGTTCGGCAGCGCCTTTATCGATGATTACACCGAACTAAAATCGGTGATGGTGCGCTATTAATCTGCCGTCACCGGCCGCTATTGTTCTGCGATGAGCGTATATCGGGCCGTGCGATTGGCAGGCGGCGGTCCGCTTCTTCCCCTTACCCCGCACGGTCAGCGCGCGGGGTCTGTTGTTCTCTCCCCCCGCTCGTGAGAGCCGCTCCCCCACATAAGAATGCCTTGTTTTCAGCCGATTATCGCTTTTGCGCGGGTCGGTCGTGATTAGACTTGCACGCTATAAGATAATGAGTATAGTTCTCATTCTTCTTTTTGTTTGCAGGCTAAGAATGGACTAACCTGCGCCAGTGAGTCGCTCACAAGGAAACAGCGAAGGCGTAGGGTGGGGTTCAGACTTGCTATGCCGGAACAACATAATATCGGCGCAGAGCTACCACCGGTTTATTGATTTTGTTAAGGATTTCAATGATGAAATACACCATTCCGGTATTAGCTCTGGTCATTTCTGCCGTCTTAAGCGGCTGCGCCCCCCCCCCTTCCACGAGGGTAACCCCGCCGGTCGCCGAGAAAAACGCCGTTACCGTCATACAGCCGCTCAAACGTGAACTGGCTGAGGGGCTGTACGAAATGGCGCTCAGCCCGCAGGGCGATGCGTTGTACGTGGCCAGCGCCGAAGGGTTTAAAGATGTGCAGGGCGGCGCTGTCTACAGGCTTGACCCGAAAACGCTGAAAACCATCGGCCTGAGCCATACCGACCTGAAAAACTTTGCCGTACAGATGACGCCGGACGGCAAAACGCTGTTCGTTACTCATTCGCTGGACGGCGGCATCAGCGCCATCGACACCGCGACCGGGAAGGTCAAAAAACGCCTGCTGTTTAGCGAGCGTAATGAGAAAGGGATGCCCTACGGCGCGCGCCAGATCCTGCTGCTGGACAATACCCTGTACGTCGGCGCCGTCGCCGACCCGGCGCAAATCTGGGTCGTTGACGCCACCACGCTGAAGCTGAAAACGCGGATTAAAAATACCGGCAAGTGGATGACTGGCCTGCACTATTCCACGCAAACCGGCCGCCTGTACGCCGCCAACGGCAGCGGCGAGATCCTGGTGATTAATCCGCGCAGCAACCGGATTGAACAGCGCTGGAAACCGCTGGGCGACAAACCGGCTCTGCTGCTGAACATCGCCGAAGACAGCGAGACCGGGCGCCTGTTTGTGACCGATAACTCGAAGGCGAAAACCACCCTGGTGCTGGATATTCACAGCGGCAAAGTGATTAAGCAGCTGGAGGTGGGTGACTCTTTGGCGGTGCTGTTCAACCCGAAACGCAATGAAATTTATATCTCCCAGCGTGAATCCGGCAAGGTTATCAGCCTCGATGGCTCCACTTATGCGCTGAAAAAACAGTGGGATATCCCTGCGAATCCAAACAGCCTGCTGCTCGATGCCGAGGGGCAGACGCTGTTTGTGACCGTTAAACAACCGTTCAACAAAGATCACTCCACCAAAGGTCCGGACAGCGTTGTCCGCATCGACCTGAACGCGCAATAAAAAATTCTGGCCCGGCAGCGGGCCATTTGTTTCATTTATCTTCATCACGGACTCATTATGCACATCACGTCTTCCCCATTCCCGCTGCGCAAAACGCTGCTGGCGTTAACCATTGGCGCCATTACCCATAGCGCTGCGGCAGCAGACAACACCGCGGATAGCCCCAAAAACGAAGAGGTTATGCTCGTTCAGGCGACCGAAGGCAGCGATTTTAAAGCCGGCGGCGACCTGGTGGTACCGGCCTTCCTTGACGGACAAATTGCCCACGGCGGCCGTATTGGTATGCTTGGCGAACAAAAAGCGATGGACGTGCCGTTTAACGTTATCGGCTATACCTCGAAACTGATTCAGGATCAGCAGGCGCAAACTATCGCCGACGTGGTCAGTAATGACGCCGGCGTTCAGGCGGTGCAGGGCTACGGTAACTTTGCCGAAACCTATCGCATTCGCGGGTTTAAGCTGGATGGCGATGATATGACCATGGGCGGTCTGGCGGGCGTGGTGCCGCGTCAGGTGATGGATACCCAGATGCTGGAGCGCGTTGAAGTCTTCAAAGGGGCTAACGGTCTGCTCAATGGCGTCGCCAGCAGCGGCGTCGGCGGGATGATCAACCTCGAACCGAAACGTGCGGATGATATACCGACCACCCGCGTTGGCGTGGACTATACCGCCGATTCTCAGGTCGGCGGCAGCCTCGACCTTGGTCGTCGCTTTGGCGAGGATAATCAGTTTGGCGCCCGGGTGAACCTGGTTCACCGCGAAGGTGAGGGTGCGGTTGATAATGACAAGCGCCGCACGACGCTGGCGTCGCTGGGGCTGGATTATCGCGGCGACCGTTTCCGCTCCTCTCTTGATTTCGGCTATCAGAAAAAGACGTTCCATGGCGGAACGATGGGAATCAATATCAGCGGCATCGATTTTGTTCCTGCGCTGCCGGATAACAGCAAAAACTACAGCCAGAAGTGGGGCTATAGCGATATCGAAAGCGAATTCGGTATGGCCAAAGCCGAGTATGACCTGACCAACAGCTGGACGCTGTACAGCGCCCTCGGCGGCCAGCACTCGCATGAAACCGGCACCTACAGCGCGCCGAAGCTGGTTGACGAGAACGGCGATGCGACCGTCGGGCGTCTGGATACCAACCGCATCATCGACTCGATCAGCGGAATGGGCGGTGTGCGGGGTAATTTCAACACCGGTGTTATCTCTCATCAGGTCAACGTCGGCTATGCCGCCCAGGTCAGAACCGATGCCACCGCGTGGCGTATGTCGGCGAAAAACCCGACCACCAATATCTATGACAACCATGATGTGGCGATGCCGAATAACGCTTATTTTGGCGGCAACTACTTCGACCCGCTCACCACCTCACGCAGCCGTACCCAGGGTTGGCTGCTGAGCGACACGCTAGGTTTCTTTGATAACAGCCTTCTGCTTACCGCCGCCGCGCGTCATCAGAAAGTGGTGGTGCGTAACTACAGTAATCAAACCGGTCTGGAAGATACCTCTTCCCGCTATACCCAGAGCCGCTGGACGCCGACGGTCGGCCTGGTCTACAAGCCGTGGGAGACGCTGTCGCTGTATGCCAACCACACCGAGGCGCTGCAGCCGGGGAGCGTGGCGCCGAATACCGCGACAAATGCCGGGCAGAGTACCGGGATCGCTCATTCAAAACAGGATGAGGTGGGGGTGAAAATTGATTATGGCACCCTGGGGGGGTCGCTGGCGCTGTTTGAAATTAAAAAGCCTAACGCCATCTCCGATGCTAACGGCTACTACGGTCTGGATGGCGAGCAGCGTAACCGCGGTGCCGAACTGAACGTCTTCGGCGAGCCGACGCTGGGCCTGCGCCTGAACGGCAGCGTGCAGTGGCTGGATCCGAAGCAAACCAAAACGGCGCAGGGTATCAACGAGGGTAAAGATGCCATCGGCGTTTCTCGCTTCTACGCGGTGTTAGGTGCGGAGTATGACATCAAGCCGGTTGACGGGCTGACGGCCACCGCGCGGGTGAACCACACCGGTTCACAGTATGCCGACGCGGCGAACAGCAAAAAGCTCGACAGCTATACGACCCTCGATTTGGGCGTACGCTACCGTCTGGCGCTGAATCAGAATCAAAACCAGATGGTCCTGCGTGCCGGGGTGGATAACGTGACCAATGAGAACTACTGGTCAGGTATTGATGATACCGGCACCTATCTGTTCCAGGGGCAGCCTCGTACCGTTAAGGTATCGATGAGCTACGATTTCTGATGGTAAAATCCGGGGTGGGCCAACGCCGCTCGCCCCTTCTGTTTATCCCTTTTTCGCCGCCCGTCACCATCCATTGCCGCGCAATCAACGCATCTGCAGCTTGAAGTCGGGCGAGCAGAAGTGTTAAAAGGTGCCCCTTCATAAAAACTCACAGGGGAAAGACGTGAAAGACGCGTCAACGCAGTCAGATGCCACAGCGGAGAGCGGCCCGACGCTTCATCGCGGTTTACAGAACCGACATATTCAGCTCATTGCCCTCGGCGGCGCTATCGGTACCGGCCTGTTTCTCGGTATCGGACCGGCGATTCAGATGGCCGGCCCGGCGGTCCTGATCGGCTATGCCGTCGCCGGGATCGTCGCTTTTCTGATCATGCGCCAGCTTGGCGAAATGGTGGTCGAAGAGCCCGTCTCCGGCTCCTTTGCCCACTTCGCATATAAATACTGGGGTCCGTTTGCCGGTTTTCTCTCCGGCTGGAACTACTGGGTGATGTTTGTGCTGGTGGGGATGGCTGAGCTCACCGCCGCCGGTATCTATATGCAGTACTGGCTTCCGGATGTGCCGACCTGGGTCTGGGCGGCGGCCTTCTTTGTCATCATCAATGCCGTTAACCTCGTTAACGTTCGCCTGTATGGCGAGGCGGAGTTCTGGTTTGCCTTAATTAAAGTGCTGGCGATTATCGGCATGATTGGCTTTGGCCTGTGGATGCTGTTTGGCGGCCACGGCGGCAGCAAAGCCGGATTTGATAACCTGTGGCGCCACGGTGGTTTCTTCGCCACCGGCTGGCATGGCCTGGTGATGTCCCTGGCGGTGATTATGTTCTCTTTTGGCGGTCTGGAGCTGATTGGTATTACCGCCGCCGAAGCGCAAAATCCGCAAAAGAGCATTCCGAAAGCGGTCAACCAGGTGGTGTACCGTATTCTGCTGTTTTATATCGGTTCGCTGGTGGTGCTGCTGGCGCTCTATCCGTGGGTGGAAATTAAGTCCGACAGCAGTCCGTTTGTGATGATTTTTCATAATCTTGACAGTAACGTCGTAGCTTCTGCGCTGAATTTCGTCATTCTGGTGGCATCGCTGTCGGTCTACAACAGCGGCGTTTACTCCAACAGCCGCATGCTGTTCGGTCTGTCGGTCCAGGGCAATGCGCCGAAGTTTCTGGCTCGCGTCAGCAAACGCGGCGTGCCGGTCAATTCGCTGATCCTCTCCGGGGTGATTACCTCGCTGGTGGTGCTGCTGAACTATCTGCTGCCGCAGAAAGCGCTGGGTCTGCTGATGGCGCTGGTGGTGGCAACGCTGCTGCTGAACTGGATAATGATCTGCATGGCGCACCTCAAGTTCCGCGCGGCCCAGCGCCGAAAAGGGCGGGAGCCGAAGTTCAAAGCGCTGCTGGCGCCGGGCGGCAACTACCTCTGTATTGCCTTCCTCGCGCTGATTCTGGTGCTGATGTGCACCATCGACGGCATGCGCCTGTCGGCCATTCTGCTGCCGGTATGGATCCTGTTCCTGTTTATGGTCTTTAAGCTGCTGCGCCGTCCGGCGTAATGCCTCCTTGCCCCGGCGTTCGCCGGGGCGATCTGCCTATTATTGTGATCGTCTTCGCGCTTAGCGTATTTTGCGCAGGATCTTCTTTTTGTAATCGATTACTTTCCATCTGGTGACGTTTTGTAATCGATTACTTTTTGAGGGCGGACAAAATGGTATCAACGACGGAAGGGCGTGAAAGCGTTGGCGTACAGCACCGGTTTCTGGTGCCGCGCCTGGCGCTAATGATGTTTATGCAGTTCTTTATCTGGGGAAGCTGGTCGGTGACCCTGGGGCTGGTGATGACGCGCTACGATATGGCGCTGCTGATTGGCGATGCGTTCTCTGCCGGGCCTATCGCCTCGATTTTATCGCCGTTTGTGCTGGGAATGCTGGTCGATCGCTTCTTTGCTTCGCAGAAAGTGATGGCGGTGATGCATCTGGCGGGGGCCGCAATCCTGTGGTTCGTTCCCCAGGCGCTGGTCGCGCACAATGGCGCGCTGCTTATCGGCCTGCTGTTTGGCTATACGCTGTGCTATATGCCGACGCTGGCGCTGACCAACAATATCGCTTTCCACAGCCTGAATAATGTCGATAAAACCTTCCCGGTGGTCCGCGTCTTTGGCACCATCGGCTGGATTATTGCCGGGATTTGTATTGGCGTGAGCGGAATTTCCGATACCACGGCTATCTTTAATCTGGCGGCGCTGTGTTCGGTCTTACTGGCCCTCTACAGCCTGACTTTGCCACATACGCCGGCAGCGGCGAAAGGCATTCCGCTGAAGTTTCGCGACCTGCTCTGCGCCGATGCGTTTGCGCTGCTCAAGACGCGCCATTTCTTTATTTTCTCTCTCTGCGCCACGCTGATCTCGATTCCGCTGGGTACCTACTATGCCTACACCGCCTCCTATCTGGCGGATGCCGGCGTGGCGGATGTCAGCACCGCGATGTCATTTGGGCAGATGTCGGAAATCGCGTTTATGCTGGTGATCCCGCTGCTGTTTCGCCGCCTCGGGGTCAAGTACATGCTGCTGGTCGGGATGGCGGCGTGGTTTGTGCGCTATGCCTTCTTTGCCCTTGGGGTGAGTGAAGAGGGGCGCTTCCTGCTCTATCTCGGCATCCTGCTGCACGGCGTGTGCTACGACTTCTTTTTTGTTGTCGGCTTTATCTATACCGACCGCGTGGCGGGGGAGAAGGTCAAAGGTCAGGCGCAAAGCATGATCGTCATGTTCACCTACGGCATCGGGATGCTGCTGGGATCGCAAATTTCCGGCGCGCTGTATAACCAGCTGGTGGCCGGGCAGAGCGTGCCGCAGGCGTGGGTCACCTTCTGGTGGATCCCGGCGGTGGCCGCGGCGGTTATTGCGCTGATTTTCCTTTTCTCTTTCCAGTACCGTGAGAAAGAACAGCATTAACTATCAGGAGGGGGTATGAAAACGATGAAGGGACCGGGGATTTTTCTGGCACAGTTTATCGGCGCCCAGGCGCCGTTTAACACCCTGGACGGGATCGCCGCCTGGGCCGCCGGACTGGGCTATCAGGCGCTACAGATCCCGTGTAATCATCCGGCTATTTTTGATGTTGAACGGGCGGCGACGAGCCAGACCTACTGCGATGACATTCGCGGGCGGCTGGAGGAACATGGCCTGACCATCAGCGAGCTCTCAACCCATCTGGAAGGGCAACTGGTGGCGGTTCATCCGGCCTATGACCAAGCGTTCGACGCCTTTGCTCCCGCCGCGCTGCGCGGAAATCCGCAGGCGCGCCAGCAGTGGGCGGTGGAAAAAGTGCGCCAGGCGGCGGTGGCATCGGCGCGCTTAGGCCTGCAGGCCCATGCGACATTTTCCGGATCGCTGGCGTGGCCGCTGTTTTACCCCTGGCCGCCGCATAATCCGTCACGGATTGATGAGGCGTTTGATGAACTGGCGCGGCGCTGGCGTCCGCTCCTCGATCTCTACGATGAGCAGGGGATCGACCTTTGCTATGAAATTCATCCGGGTGAGGACCTGCACGATGGCGTGACCTTTGAACGCTTCCTGCAGCGGGTAGATAACCATCCGCGCTGCAATATGCTCTACGATCCCAGCCATTTGCACCTCCAGCAGATGGACTACCTGGCGTATATCGATATCTACCATTCGCGGATCAAAGCCTTTCATGTCAAAGATGCCGAGTTTCGTCGCGACGGCCGCAGCGGCGTGTACGGCGGCTATCAGAACTGGCTGCAGCGGGCGGGGCGCTTTCGCTCGCCCGGGGATGGGCAAATTGATTTCAAGAGCATTTTCAGCAAGCTGACCGAGTACGACTTTGACGGCTGGGCGGTGCTGGAGTGGGAGTGCTGCCTGAAGGAGGCGGAGGCCGGCGCGCGCGAGGGCAGCGAATTTATCCGCCGCCATATTATTCCCGTCTCCGAACGGGCGTTTGATGATTTTGCCAGCGGTTGCGAGGGGCAAGCATGATTCAGGTCGGCATTATTGGGACAGGATTTATTGGTCCGGCGCATATTGAAGCGCTGCGCCGGGTCGGCGACATCGAGGTGGTGGCGCTGTGCGACAGCAATCTGGCGCAGGCGCAGCAAAAAGCGCGGCAGCTCAATGTAGCGCAGGCTTATGGTCAGGTTGAGGCGCTGCTGGCACATCCCGGCTTACAGGTGGTACATAACTGCACGCCGAACCACCTGCATGCGGAGATTAACCGCCAGGCGCTGCGCGCCGGGCTGCATCTGTTCTCGGAAAAACCGCTGTGCATGCTTCCGGATGAGGCGCGCGAACTGGTCGCGCTGGCGGAGAAGGCGGGGGTGGTGCACGGCGTAAGCTTTGTTTATCGCCAGTTCGCGATGGTCCAGCAGGCCGCCAGCATGATGCGTGCCGGACAGGTCGGGCGGCTGTTTTCGGCGCACGGCAGCTATCTGCAGGACTGGATGGTGCAGCAAAGTGACTACAACTGGCGGGTGGAATCGGTGCTGGGCGGCGCCTCGCGGGCGGTGGCGGATATCGGCTCCCATTGGTGCGACACGGTGCAGTTTATGACCGGCAGGCGCATCACCGAGGTCATGGCGGATCTTTCTATCGTCTGGCCGACGCGCCACGCGGCCGTTTCCGGCGAGTCCACCTTCAGCCAGACGGGTGAATCTCAGCGTTTTGAGGTGCGCGAGGTGGATACGGAAGATCTGGGGTCCGTGCTGTTTCGCTTTGATGACGGCAGCAAAGGCTGCTTTACCGTTTCGCAGGTCAGCGCCGGGAGAAAGAACCGCCTGGCGGTTGAAATTAACGGCAGCCGCTGTTCGCTGGCGTGGGATCAGGAACTTCCGCAGCGGCTGTGGATTGGCCAGCGCGCGCAGCCAAATCAGCTGCTCAGCGATGATCCGAGCCTGATGCAGCCGGACGTCTCCGCCAGCGCCCACTTCCCCGGCGGGCATAATGAGGGGTGGCCGGACGCTTTCAAGAATATGATGTTGAGCTTCTATCAGGCGGTACGCGCCGGGAAGATGCCGGCCGCCGACGAGCGGCGTTTCGCCTCATTTTATGAAGGGGCGGATGTGATGTATATCGTTGAGGCGATTTTGCAAAGCCATCGGCAGCAGCGCTGGGTCAGCGTCAGGCGATAGCCGGCAGGTTGTGCGCCACGTCGGTGGCGCGCAATGGCTTATTTCACGCCAAGATACCCGTCCAGATAGGCGGCGGAAAGCTCGTTGCCGAACAGCACCGCGTCTTTATTCTCCATGTCATTATTCCAGCTATCGCTGGCATTACCGGTAAAGGTGTGTTGTGACCGGGTACCCTTCGCGACCTGTTGCTTAATGGCATCGGCGTTGCGTCGGGCATCGCTTTCGCTGACGCCGGCGGTCCGGTCCTGTTTTCCGCGGTTATACATCCCGGTGAAGGTCGGCAGATTTAAGCGGTAATTTTCCTGACGATTTACGGCAAAATTACCGCCGACAAAATCAGAACGATGGGCGACAAAATAGTACGCGTGGCGCTCCGGCGATGATTTTGAGGCGGTGCAGCCGGTGAGGGCGGCGAGAGATCCGCCGAGGACAAGCAGTGCGACTTGAATCTTCATTGATGACATCATCCCTAACGTATTGATAATAAGCTTTTATAATTTTCGGCGCCCGAGCGCGGTGTTTATTTTACCCGCAAAATCATCGCGCTTAACGCCCGGGGAAAATAGCCCTGATAATTAATAGTTTTCCATGGCGATATGCAGGGGCATCAGCGGGCTTGCGCGCGCTCCCGCTGCACACCGACGGCCCGTTTATGGTAGCCTGCGCATTATCCCCCTTATCCCAGGAAGTGCCGCCTTTATGTCAATTCAGAAAATCGCCCGTCTGGCGGGTGTCTCAGTGGCAACCGTATCGCGGGTGCTGAATAACAGCGATACCGTCAAACCGAAGAACCGCGAACGCGTGCTGCAGGCGATTAAAGAGAGCAACTATCAGCCTAACCTGCTGGCCCGCCAGCTGCGGACGGCACGGAGCTACATGATTCTGGTGATGGTGTCGAATATTGCGAACCCGTTTTGTGCGGAAGTGGTGAAGGGCATCGAAGAGGAGGCGGAACAGCACGGCTACCGTATATTACTGTGTAATTCCGGGTCCGATCTGGCGCGCTCGACTTCCGGGCTGCGGCTGCTGTCGGGGAAAGTGGTCGACGGGATTATTACGATGAACGCGCTCTCCAGCCTACCGGAACTGACGATGATGATCGGCGATGCGCCGTGGGTGCAGTGCGCCGAGTATGCCGATGCCGGCAGTATCTCCTGCGTCGGCATAAACGACATCGATGCGGCGCAGGGGGCGGTGTCGCGGCTGGCGGAGAGCGGTTATCGGCGCATTGCCCTGATTAACCACGATCTGAGCTATCGCTATGCCCGCCTGCGCGAGCGCGGCTATAAAAACGTGCTCCATGTGCGTGAGCTCGCCTGGCAGCAGGTGGCCTATGCCAGCGACCTCAGCGCTGCCGCCGGTAAAGCGGCAATGGAAACGCTGCTGGCCTCCAAAGAGCGGCCGGATGCGGTATTTGCCGTCGCCGATTCGCTGGCGGCAGGCGCCCTGCGCGCGATTGCGCAGGCCGGACTGCGGGTTCCGGACGATATTGCGGTCATGGGGTTTGATGGCACGGAGCTGGCGGAGATGGTCTCGCCGCAGCTGACCACCGTGGAACAGCCGTCGCGCGACATTGGCCGCACGGCGGTGACCCTGCTGCTGAAGAAAATCGACAACCCGGATGCCACCGCCGAACGGGTGATGATGGACTGGCGCATCATTGCCCGCGCCAGTGCCTGAGTATTACCCGTGATGTGCTGCCGCCAGCGAACGAATATCGTTGCCGGTCGGTGACTGGTGAATACGCAGCCCGAATTCGTCAACCACGGCGAAAATATGGTCGAAAATATCAGCCTGGATGCTTTCATATTCTGCCCATACTACGGTGCTGGTGAAGCAGTAGATCTCAATCGGCAGGCCGTTGGCGTCCGGCGCCAGCTGGCGCACCATCATCGTCATGTCTTTGCGCAGTCGCGGGTGGTTGCGCAGATACTCCTGTAAATAGGCGCGAAAGGTGCCGATATTGGTCATCTTGCGCAGGTTCAGCACCGAATGGTCGGCGGCATTTTGTTGGTTCCACTCGCTAATTTCCTGATAACGCGAGTCCATATAGGGTTTAAGCAGCCGGGCCTGAATTAAGCGCTGCTGCTCCTGCTCATCGAGAAAATGGATACTGGTGGTATCAATATTCAGGCTGCGTTTAATGCGGCGCCCGCCGGAGGCGGACATCCCGCTCCAGTTTTTAAAGGAGTCGGATACCAGCGACCAGGTGGGGATCGTGGTGATGGTATTGTCCCAGTTGCGCACTTTCACCGTGGTAAGGCCAATATCAATGACCGCGCCGTCGGCGCCGTATTTCGGCATTTCCAGCCAGTCACCGAGCTTCAGCATGTCGTTGGCGGAAAGCTGAATGCCGGCAACCAGGCCAAGGATCGGGTCTTTAAATACCAGCATCAGTACCGCGGCCATGGCGCCGAGGCCGCTGATCAATATCGCCGGCGACTGGCCAATCAGTAATGAGATAACCAGGATGCCAATAATAATCGCGCTGACCAGCTTAATGCCCTGGAATATCCCCTTCAGCGGCAGCTGGGATGCGGTGGCGAATTTCTGCGATAAATTGAAGACCACATCGAGCAGCGAAAAGAAAGACAGCAGGGCATAGATCATGACCCACAGCTGGGCGCAGGTGGTTAATATATTGGCGGCTTCACTGCCTTTTTGCAGCCACAAAACCGCCTGCACATTGACGATAATCCCTTGCAGGGTAAAGGCCAACCGGTGAAACAGTTTGTTCTGGGTGATGATTTGCAGCCACAAATGGCTGCTGGCCTGCGCGCGTTTTTCGAAGGCGCGCAGCACGCCTTTATGCAAAATAAAATGAACGACAATGGCCGTCAGTAAAATAATGCCGAAGATAATAATGAGCGAAGTGGTGGGGGTAATTTCGATGCCTAATGCGGCAATGTGTGAGATTAATTCCTGCATAACGTCTCCTGTACATCCAGCGGTAATGATGACCGCTGGATGTATATTATGCAAATCAGGCGTCATGCCATTTTGAATTATGAGGCGGTCGCCACCGGACGAATATTGAGATGATGGCGCAGCCACAGGGCAATCGCGCCTAAGAGCAGCATCATTGCCACCTCCACGGCCAGGAAATCGATCAGCGCCTGCGGATAAGTGCCGCCGCCTCGGGCGAGGGTTAAAAACAGCGAGCCGAGAATTGCCGGACCTAATCCCAGCGTCGCCTGTTGCAGGGTGCTGAGAATGGCGCTCCCGGCACCGGCATCGCTGGCGCTGATATCGCGCATGCCAATGCGATAAAAACTGTTAACGATCAGCGCCTGGCCGTAGCCGATAAGCGCGGTAGAGGGCACCATCGCCAGCGACGAGGTTTGCGCGCCAAAGTGACCGAAGGTGGCCATCAGCAGCAGCAGGCCGGCTATCTGCACCGCCAGCCCAATCAGCAGAATGCGTCCCATGCTGAAGCGGGCAATTAGCCTCGGCGCGTACAGCGCGGAGACAAAATAGGCCACGCCGAGGGCAATAAAGCTGTTGCCTGACTGCCATGGCGCCATGCCGAGACCGGCCTGCATGGTCAGCGCCATGCAGAACATGAAGCCGGACCAGGCGCTGAAGAACAGCAGGGCGATAGCCATGCCAAAGCGAATACTGGTGAGCTTCAGCAGCCGGGGCGGCAGCAGAGGCTGTTCGCCGCGCTGCTGCTTACGCAACGCGCTGGTCCGCATCCAGGCCAGCAGCGGCAGTATGGCCACCAGCAAAAGCTGGAGCGTCCACGGCCAGTGAAGTTCCGGACCCAGCGCCATCGGAAACAGCAGGCAGCAGAGGATCAGCGCCAGGCTGAAGGTACCCTGCCAGTCGATAGCCGAATGGGCTTCGCGGCGGGTTTCCGGGACATAACGGCGGCTAAACGCCAGCACCAGCAGGCAGATCGGGACATTGATAAAGAACGCGTTGCGCCAGCCCAGGCCTGCGATATCCGCCGAGACCAGCCAGCCGCCGCCCATCTGCCCGACGATAAAAGCAATCCCGCCAATCCCGCCATACAGACTGATCGCGCGCGCATGGGCGCTGCCTTTCAACGTCACATGCAGGGTGGTGAGGATTTGCGGCACGATCAGCGCCGCGCCTGCGCCTTGCAGCGTGCGGGCCGCCAGCAGTCCGCCGATGGAGTTGGCCATGCCGCACAGCAAAGAGGCGAGGCCAAAAAGCGCGACCCCCCACATAAACAGACGGCGGCGGCCGTAGTTATCGCCCAGCTTGCTGCCCATCGCCAGGCACACCGCAAAAGAGACGCCGTAGAGGGCGACGATCAGCTCCAGCTGGGTGGCGCTGGCATCCAGTGAATGAGTAATGGAGTCCAGCGCCACGTTGGTAATTGAGGTGTCGATCAGCGGCAGCATCTGGCCGGTCAACAGAAGCAGTAAACCGGCGCGGCCGGGTGAAACAGCAGACGAATTCATCGGATCTCTCCATTGCGTCATTCAGCGGATAGCCGTAGCATTACCGATAAATTAAACGGGTACCAGTTCCTGTCTATACTGGTATTGGTACTACCATGCTGGAGTCAATATGACGGGAATGCCGCAACGTGAAACGGTGCCGATAGCGCCCGACGATAGCCGTAAGCAGCTGGGCGCCTTTCTGCGCTCCCGGCGTGAAAGCCTTGACCCGCAGCGTCTCGGCCTGCCGCGAGTGGGCCGGCGGCGCACGCCGGGGCTGCGTCGGGAAGAGGTCGCGATGCTGGCCGATGTCGGCGTGACCTGGTACACCTGGCTGGAGCAGGGACGGGAGGTCAATCCGTCGGAATCGGTGCTGATGGGCGTCGCGAACGCGCTGCAGTGCAGCCCGCTGGAGACGCGCCATCTGTTCGTGCTCGCCGGGCTAACGCCGCCGGAAACGACGCAGGTGAGCATATGCGAGGGGATTGCTCCGGGGACCCGGCGAATGCTCGATAGCCTGATGCCGCAGCCGGCCAGTATCCAGAAACCCAATTTCGATATCGTGGCGTGGAACGACAGTTTTTGTCGGCTGATGGGCGTCGATTTTGCCGCGCTCCCCGAAGAAAACCGTAACTGTATTTATCTCTATCTCACCCACGACACCTGGCGTAGCCGCATCGAGAACCGCGATGTGCTGCCGACGTTTGTCTCCTATTTCCGCGCGGCCATGGCCGAACACCGGGGCGACCCGCTGTGGGAAAATAAGCTGGCGCGCTTTTTTGCCGCCTCCGCCGAGTTTGAAACGCTGTGGCATCAGCGCTATGACGTTCGCGGCGTGGAAAATCAGGTGAAGAATTTCAACCATCCTCAGCTCGGGCGCTTTAGTCTGCAGCAGATGTACTGGTATTCCGCCCCGCGTAATGGCTCACGGCTGCTGGTGTACCTGCCGATGGACGAAGCCGGCGAGCAGGCGCTGGCGTGGCTGGATAAACAGGATTCTCTCTACTCATAACGACAGGGAACGCAGATGAACGTGACCAGGAAACAACAGCGGGTGATTCAGCGCGCGCTGGACGAATGGCAGGCCGCGGGGGCGTTGAGTCACGCGGAAAACCAGCGGCTGGCGGCCACCTTGCGCGTGAGCGCCTTTGACTGGCAGCGCCTGAGCCGCTACGCCTTCTGGACGGCGCTGGGCTGCCTGCTGATCGCGCTGGGCAGCGTGCTTGCCGATAGCGAACTGATCGCCTGGCTGGTGAGCCTGTTCAGCGACTCGGCGCTGGCGCGGATTGCGCTGCCTGCGGCGGTGGCGCTGGTTTGCTACCTGTGGGGATTCCGCCGTCAGCGGCGGGCCGCCTACTGGCACTACAGTACCGAGGCGATTCTGTTTGTCGGCGTGGTGTTTACCGCGCTGGCGCTGTGGCAGCTCGGCGAGCGGCTGGATGACGGCAGCGGCCATATTGCGCCACTGTTTCTGGTCGGCTGCGCTATCTATGGCGCTATCGGCCTGGCGGCCCGTTCCGGGCTGGTGTGGCTGTTCTTCCTGCTGGCGCTGGGCAACTGGTTCGGCGCGGAAACCGGCTACGTGTCGGGGTGGGGGGCCTATTGGCTGGGCATGAACTATCCGATTCGTTTTGTGCTGTTTGGCGGCGTGCTGCTGGCGCTCTGTTTTATGCTGCAAAAGTGGCTGCTTCAGCGCCGGCTGTTTACCGTCAGTAAGGCCATGGGCCTGACGTATCTGTTTATTGCGCTGTGGATTCTGTCGATTTTTGGCTATCGGGATCTCGACGCCTGGTACAGTATTTCACCGCTGCAGCAGCTGCCGTGGGCGCTGCTATTCGGCGTCGCGGCGGGCATCTGTATTTATATCAGTCTGAAAACGGATGACGGAATGCTGCGTGGTTTTGGCCTGACCTTCCTGGCTATCAATCTCTATACGCGTTTCTTCGAGTTTTTCTGGGACGGGATGCACAAGGTGGTGTTCTTCCTGATTCTGGCCGTTTCGCTGGCGGTGATTGGTCGCTATGCCGAACGAATCTGGCACGCCGGCGAGCGGCGTGCGCGGGAAGATTAAATCTCGGTGATGGTCGTTGCCTGCGGCAGGCGCGATTTCGGCAGCCCGGCGTTGAAATCTTCTACGCTGTGGTGGCCGACCGGAACAACCACCAGGCTGGTATAGCCCTGCGCTTTCAGGTCGAACTCCGCATCGAGGATCGTGAAATCGACGCCTTCGATCGGCACCGCATCCAGCCCCATCGCTGCGACACCGAGCAGGAAGTTGCCGACGTTGAGGTAAACCTGCTTCGCCATCCAGTGGTTATCGTCATGCAGATCTTTGCGGTGCATATCGGCAAAGAAAAGGCGGCCTTTGTGGTTAGCGGCTTTGGCTTCCGGGGTGGCGAAGCGTCCGTCGGCCTCTTCCTGGTCCACCACGCGCTCCAGCCAGGCGTCGTCCATGGCCGTTTTGGCACAGAAAACCACGACATGAGAAGCATCAAGAATTTTACGTTCGTTGAAAACATAGGTGCCGCTGGCGGCTTTCGCCACGCGGGCTTTCCCTTCATCCGTGCTGGCAACGATAAAGTGCCACGGCTGAGAGTTGGTGCTCGACGGGCTGTATTGCAGCAACGTTTTCAGCTTTTCGGCTTCTTCAGCAGTCAGTTTTTTTGTGGCATCGAAGGCTTTCGTGGAGTGGCGCTTTAAGGCAACGGAGACGATATCCATAACTCTTCCTCACGGTTTATGCTCAAGATAATTCGAGTTTACAGCCCCTTACGGGGCGTTTAGTGGGAGAAGAGTACAGCGAAGGCGGGGAAATGATAAGAGACAAAAATGCGATAACACTTATCGCGCTAGCCTGAAAATCCCGCCGGACGTAGCCGCAGCCGATCTTTTTTTGCCAGTTTATTCACCACCTGATTCCAGGAATCATCGATAAGTTCGGCCAGCAGACTCTCGCTGATATCCTCGCCAGGAACCACGGTAATCCAGTGTTTTTTGTTCATGTGATATCCCGGCTCAATACTGCGGTAAATCTCCCGATTGAGCAGGGATTTTTGCGGATCGGCTTTCAGATTCACCAGCGCCCGACCGCGAATGGTCATGGTGAGCATAAAAATGCGCCCGCCAACTTTGAACACATCATACTCGGGGCCGAACGGCCAGCAGTGTTCGGTAAACGGATAGGCAAGCGCAATCCGGTGGGCGCTGGCGTGCAGCGAAGCGCGGTCCATCAGGCGTCGTTCTCGTGAAGCGCCTGCCACATGGTCTCAAAACCAAGGGCGATCAGCTCGGGGGCGCGCTGCGGATCGTGGCTGGCAAATTCGATAGTGGTTTCCGCCAGCGACAGAAACAGGGCGTCGCCAAAGGCGCTGTAGGCATCGCTCAGAAAGACCGGCTTGACCGACAGCTGGCACATTTCGTTGAGCTCGGGGAACATCTCTCTTACGCGGGTTCGGGTTTCATCGGTGATGCGTTCGCTGAGTGCCATCCGGCGAATCGCCTTGTGCTCCATCGGGTGGCGAATACTCCAGTCGATATAGCCGTCCCAGATATTGCGGGCGTTCTCTTTCGGCCGTTTTTCGTTTGGCGTCAGTCCGGAAACCATCGCTTTAACTAAACCTGATTTGATAGAGAGGTACAGTTCGTTGAGTAACTCATCCTTGGTGGCGAAATAGCGGAACAGCGTCCCCTCGGCAACTCCGGCGCTACGGGCAATGGCCGACGTTGAGGCGGCGACACCCGACTGGGCAAAGGCGGCCGTTGCGGCCTCCAGCAACGCTTGTTTTTTATCTTCACTCTTAGGACGAGCCACTACATTTTACCTCACGCGAAATCAAACCCCGATCTAAACATGCCATGTCAGGGCACTGCAACGGTGGATGTTAAAAAATTGAAAATCGTCTTGACGACTTTCATATTCATCTTAATAATGAGTGCTTACTCACTCATAATCAAGTTATATCACTAAACTCTCATAATAGGGAGTTTCATCTGGTCAGGTTATGAACCGTGTCACTTTCAGCGTGGTCGCCATTATGTTATTAGCCTCAGCAACCGCTTTGCCGTTTGTCTTAAATGCCGGGTTTGGCCGGGCGCCGCAGGGTGCGCAGCTCAGTCTGGTGGAACAGTCGCCGCACTATCGCGATGGCCAGTTTCATAATCAGCTCCCCACGCCGGGCTTCACCGGGCAGAAAAATATGCTGGCCGCCTGGTGGGAGTTTCTGGTGACTAAACGCGAAAATGCCCGTCCCGCGCAGCCGCTGCCGCTGGTCAATACCGATCTCGCCAGCCTGCCTCTCGGGCAGGATACGATGGTGTGGCTCGGCCACTCCTCCTGGTATTTGCAACTGGCGGGGAAACGCATCCTGATCGACCCGGTCTTCAGCGACTATGCCGCGCCGTTCTCATTTATTAATAAAGCTTTCCCGGGTGACTATCCGTGGCGTGCAGAGCGTATGCCGGAGATAGACCTGCTGATTATTTCGCACGATCACTACGACCATCTGGATTACGCCACCATCAAAGCGCTGATGCCAAAAATCAAGCGCGTGGTGACGCCGCTCGGCGTGGGATCGCATCTGCGCTACTGGGGCATGGAGAGCGCCATCATCAGCGAAGCGGACTGGAATCAGGCGGTGCAGATCAGCGACGAACTGACCGTACATGTCCTGCCGGCCCGTCATTTCTCCGGTCGGGGGCTGAAGCGTAATCAGACGCTGTGGGCCAGCTTTATGTTCGTCACGCCGCAGCAGAAGATTTACTACAGCGGCGATAGCGGTTACGGCCCGCACTTCAAAGCCATCGGCGAACAGTTTGGCGCCGTGGATCTGGCGATTATGGAGAACGGTCAGTACGACCAGGACTGGAAATACATTCACATGATGCCTGACGAGACCGCCCAGGCCGCCGACGATCTCCGTACGCGCGCGGTGTTGCCGGGACATGCGGGGCGCTTCGTGCTGGCGAAACACAGCTGGGACGATCCCTATAAGCGGCTGGCTGCGGCCAGCGAGCAACGACCGTGGCGGTTGTTAACGCCGATGCTTGGCGAGCCGGTTTGGGTTGCCGATAAGACGCAATCATTTAATCGCTGGTGGCGATAAATACGGGTTTGATTCAAGAGGAGAGGACTTATGACTATTTCCGCTCAGGTGATTGAGACTATCGTTGGGTGGATTGATGACAATTTGCATCAGCCGCTGCGTATTGATGATATTGCTCGCCACTCTGGTTATTCGAAATGGCATCTGCAACGACTCTTTTTGCAGTACAAAGGGGAGAGTCTGGGGCGCTATATCCGCGAACGTAAACTGCGGCTGGCGGCGCGCGATCTGCGCGATACCGATCAGCGGGTTTATGATATTTGCCTGAAATACGGCTTTGATTCTCAGCAGACGTTTACCCGCATTTTCACCCGCACCTTTCATCAGCCGCCGGGTGCCTACCGTAAAGAGAATCACAATCGCGCCCATTGAGGCGCGTCCGTCGGGGAAACCGGCGGACGCGTTTTTGGCTTTCTACCAGGCGTAGTTTACCGTCATCGTAACCGTACGACCCACGCCATAGAAACAGGCGCTATCGCCGGCGCACGAGGCAACATATTTGGTGTCGGCAATATTGTTGATGTTGAACTGCGCTTTCGCCCCTTTCAGGCTCGAGCTCAATTCGCCTAACTCATAGCTGACCATCGCGTCATACAGATCCACCGCCGGTACCTTGAAGGTGTTTTTCGCATCGCCGTAGCTGGTGCCGATATAACGCACGCCAACCCCAGCGGTCAGGCTTTTTAGCGCGCCATTGGGCAGGGTGTAGCTGGTGAACGCCGAGGCCATATGGGTCGGAATACGCGCCGGGGTTTTCCCTTCGGTGCCGGCGACGGTGGTATTCACGGTTTCCGCATCGGTCCAGGTGTACGAAGCAATCAGGTTGAGGTTATCAAAGAAGGTAGCGTGCGCTTCGGCTTCCACTCCCTTCGAGCGGACCTTGCCGCTGTTCTCATACCATCCCGCCGCGCTGTTCCAGGTCGCGACGTTGCTTTGGGTCAGGTTATACATCGCCAGAGTCATCAACGCCGTCGGCGTAGGCTGATATTTCACGCCCACTTCCAGCTGTTTCCCTTCGCTGGGATCGAACGGAGCGACGCCCGGCGCCCGGTTGGTTTGCAGGTTGGGCTCGAAGGAGGTGCTGTAGCTGATATAGGGCGACAGGCCAAAGTCAAAGGCGTACAGCAGACCGGTACGCCAGGTAAACTTGCTGTCGTTTTTCTGGCTGCGACTGCTGTCGGTAAAGTCGGTGGTACGCACTTCCGCCCAGTCGTAGCGGCCGGAAAGCAGCAGCTCCCAGTTTTCCAGGCTCAGCTGATCCTGCAGGTAGAGGCCAACCTGATCGAGATTCTGCTGTTCATCGCTGGCGGTACGGAAGGTGCTTTCATCGACCTTTACACCATAGACCGGGGCACGCCAGTCGAGATCGTACTGCGAACCGCCGGCGCGACCGAGGTACTGCTTATCCTTGCTGGTTTTGTAGTCCAGGCCGCTGAGAACGGTGTGCGCCAGTTGACCGGTCGCGAACTGCGCCTCAAGCTGGTTATCAATACCGAACTCATCGGTTTGCCGCTCCTCATGCTGGGCGCGGCGCGAGAGCACGGAGCTATTGGCTTCACTGCTGGAATAGACCAGATAGCGATATTTCTGCTTTATCGTCCCATAGCGCGCGTTCTGCCGTAGGGTCAGCATATCGTTGAGCTGATGCTCAAATTCATAACCGATTAGCGTCTGTTCGCGCCAGGATTGATTGTAGCTGGGGTCGCTGACGTTAAAGTCGCGCGGAATATAGCTGCCATCGACGTTGTTGACGGTGCCGTAGCGCGGCAGAAAGTTGCGATAACCGGCGTCGGGATCTTTTTGATAGCTGGTCAGCAACGTGAAGCGAGTGGCATCGTTGGGATACCACGTCAGCGCCGGCGCAATGGCGACGCGCGTCTCTTTATAATCCTCGACCTGGCTGTTCTGGCTGCGGGCGATACCGTTGAGGCGATAGAGCAGGTGGCCGTCGTCGCTTAACGGCCCGCCGAGATCAAACGCGCCTTCCGCCAGATTGTCGTTGCCGGTACGGAACTGGATTTCATGCACCGGCTGGCTGGTGGGACGCTTGCTGGTCATGCTGATAAGCCCGCCGGGGTTGACCTGGCCAAACAGCACCGAGGCCGGGCCGCGTACCAGCTCGACGCGCTCCAGCAGCCACGGATCCATCGTGCCGGTTTGCGACGAAGCGGTGGCGCCATAGCTCAGGCCGTCGAGATACTTCGGTACATAGCTGAAGCCGCGCACGAAGACTTCGTCATTGCGGTTGGACGACCCGCGATACTCGGTGAACACCCCGGCGCTATAGCGCAGAGCCTGTGACACCGACGTCACGTCCAGCGCCGCCATCTGATCGCGGGTGATGACCGAGACCGACTGCGGGGTTTTCACCAGCCCGGCGGCGGTTTTCGTGGCGGAAAGGGTTTTCGTCGCCACGATACCTTTGACCGGAGCCGTGGGATCTTCGCTACTGCTGGCGGTGACCACCAGCGTCTCCTCCGCCAGCGCCTGTCCGGCGAGTGTTGCCACGGCAAGACCCGTGACCCAGAGTTTAGTTATCTTATTATATTTAAACATTTTTTTTCGCTATGTCCTTGGTTGAAATTGCCATAATCATCCCTTTCCCCCATCAGAAAAATCTAATGGCCTGAACGAGCGGAATTGATGTTATTGCAAATCATTACCATTTGCATTAGCGTTAGTAACAAATTTTTACAGGGATAAATCGGGCGATGAAAATGGCATGGGGTGGTCTGCTGATCGGTATGAGTGCGCTACCGGCGGTGGCAATGAACTGCGAATCTTCTTCGCGGCAGGGAGAGCTGCAGGGAAAATTCGATGCCAGCGGCGAAGTCTGTTTTGATCTGCCGACGCTAGGGGAAAACTACGTCTCGGCAACGATTTCCGGGGTAACGGATGCCCGCCTGCTGGATGAAAATAACCGTCGGCTGCGCACGCTGCTGGCGGGAGGGCCGCCGGATGGCGAGCAAACGCTGCTGTTCTCCCTGCCGGTGAACCGCGCTTCTGCGCTGGTGCTCCACGGCGAAGAAGGCGCCCGCTGGCGTTTCCGCTGGCGGATGAAGGAGACCACCGCGCTGGCGAAAACCCAGGCACTGGATCCCGTCAGTCCTCGTTTGCAGCAGCTGATGCAGGAACTGGCGGCGGGCGGTTCTACGGCGCGTTTCTGGCAGGAGCGCGAACAGGAAGGGACGCCGATGGTCGAACCGGTGGATGCCGGACACCAGCGCGTCACCTTCCTGTGGCGCGGGGCGAGAAAAAACGTCTTCCTGCTGGGATCCCCGGCGGGCGATCACGATCCGCTGTTTCGGCTTGGCCATTCCGATGTCTGGTTTCGCAGCTACGTGGTACCGGCAGATACGCTGATGCAATATAAGCTGGCGCCGGATGTCCCGCAGGTCGACGGCGTCGGACACGAGCAGCGGCGTGCGATTCTGGTCAGCGCTCAGGCCGATCCGCTGAACCCGCACAGCGTCAACCGCGCCAGCGATCGCTGGAACCGCTATTCGCTGCTGGCGCTCAATCCGGCGCGCTACTGCACGCCGCAGCGGATGGCGCAGCCGCTGCGCTATGGCACCTTGACCCGCCATCAGCTGCGCAGCGATTTTTTGCATAATACCCGGGAAGTGATGATCTACCGCCCGCGCCTGCCGCAGCCCGCGCGCTGGACGCTGATGTTGTTTGATGGCAAAACCTACCAGGATGAATACCGCTTTGCCAACGTGCTGGACAGCCTGATCGCCAGCCATGCGTTGCCGCCGATCAACGTGGTATTTATTGATAGTCTCGATCATTCGCGGCGGGCGAAAGAGCTGCCGCCCAATCCCTTCTTTGCCGATTTTATGGCCCATGAGCTGCTGCCCTGGCTGCGACAACAGGGGCTGGATGCCATCCGCCAAAAAACCGTTGTCGCCGGCTCCAGCTACGGTGGCCTGGCCGCATCGTGGGTCGCGCTGCGCTATCCGCGGCTGTTTGCCAATGTTCTCAGCCTGTCGGGCTCTTACTGGTGGGCGCCCAAAGGCGAGGAAGCCGGCTGGCTGACGCGCCAGTATCAGCAGTCGCCGCGCTATCCGCTACGTTTCTGGCTCCAGGCGGGCCGGTTTGAAACCTCGGGAGCTGATGGCGGAATCTACAGCAATACCCTCGCATTTGAACAGGCGCTACGCGATAAAGGCTATCGCGTTAGCTTCCATCCCTCATCAAGCGGCCATGATTATGCCGCCTGGTGCGAGGCGCTGGTGGTGGGAATGCGTGACTTTACCGGGTTAGCGCTCAAGGGAAAACCAGCGGCGCCAGACCCAGCGCAACACCACATATTCTACCGTGCCCAGCGCTAAGAACCACAGGCAAAAGAGCAGGGTATAAAACTGGTTGAGATCCATCAGATGGAAGGTATCGACCAGTTTTTGCGCCAGCGTTAACCCAAGGGATGGCGCTGGCAGCAGTAAACAAGAGATCAGGGCCAACAATAAAATGCCTGCGGCGGCGATCAGCGTTTCGAGCGGATGTTTCATTACTTGTTAATCATCAGTTAAAAAACATATTGTCAGGTAAAATGACATTTTACGCAATATACTTTCCTGAGTGATTGTTTTACGCCATTATGCGTAGCACTAATATTATGCTTTTTATTCCTCCTGTTAATATTGTTGGTATTATTTGTAATTAAATTAATGGCATTTTAATGTCAATTAATGTCACTGCTAAAGCGTGTACTTTACAAAACTATAGGTGCTATATCCCACCAGCGTGGCAATAATGATAGCCAGCAGAATGTACAGCGCCAGGCGGCGTCCGCGGTAGATTCCAAACATAATTGACCTCGTTTAATATATGTTTATTAATATTCTGTAATAGTTGTTTGAAGAATTAACTTATCACGGATTTTAAATTTTGCGAGGGGTTGTAAATTGTCCTGGATCAACTTTTATCGCGCTATATAAAATCATATTTATTCATTGGCCAGAAATGATTTCAGGCTTTCCGAATAACGGAATTTATAAGGAAAATTTAATTTGACCAAAATCTATCACCCCCATAATTCGCCTCCTGCGGGAGACACTGCACCGCAGCCAGCCTACCGGCAGACCGTTGAACAGGTACTGGCGCAGAAAAACAGTCGCGCCGAGGGGTTGCGCTCCGCCGAGGCTGCGGAGCGCCTGGCCTCCTTTGGCCCTAACGCGCTGCCGGAAAAGAAAAGCAAGCCGGCCTGGCTGCGTTTCCTGGCCCACTTTAACGACGTGCTGATTTTCGTCCTGCTGGCCGCGGCCGCGCTGACGGCGGTGATGGGGCACTGGGTCGATACCCTGGTTATCCTCGGCGTCACGGTCATTAACGCCCTGATCGGCCACGTGCAGGAGAGCAACGCCGAGAAATCCCTGCAGGGGATCCGCAATATGCTCTCCAGCAACGCCCGGGTGCAGCGCAATGGTAAACACGAAACCCTGCCCACTCGCGACCTGGTGCCGGGAGATATCGTTATTCTGCGGGCGGGTGACCGCGTTCCGGCGGATATGCGCCTTATCGAAACCCATAACCTGCGCGTAGAAGAGGCGATCCTGACCGGCGAATCAACGGTGGTGGATAAAATCACCGATGCGCTACAAGGCGAGCTGCCGCTGGGCGACCGGACCAACATGGTGTTTTCCGGTACCACCATCAGCGCCGGCGGTGGCGTCGGCGTCGTGACGGCGACCGGGCAGGATACGGAGCTTGGGCACATCAACCAGATGATGGCCGGTATCGAGAAGCATCGCACGCCGCTGCTGGTGCAGATGGATAAGCTGGGTAAAGCCATTTTCGTCATTATCCTCGCCATGATGGCGGCGCTGTTCGTCTTCAGCCTGGCCCTGCGTGATATCCCTATGGGGGAGCTGCTGCTCTCCCTGATTAGCCTGGCCGTCGCGGCGGTCCCGGAAGGTCTGCCGGCGATTATCTCGATCATTCTCTCCCTCGGGGTGCAGGCGATGGCGCGCAAACACGCCATTATTCGCAAGCTCCCGACGGTAGAAACGCTGGGCGCGATGACCGTGGTCTGTTCGGATAAAACCGGAACGCTGACCATGAATGAAATGACGGTCAAAGCGATTATCACGGCCGACTGCTGCTACCGGGTTGAGGGGGACAGCTATGAGCCACAGGGCAATATCTATCTGGAAGGCAGCGATGAGCCGGTACAGGTTCATGCCGGAAGCGTGCTGGAAACGTATCTGCGCACCATTGACCTGTGCAACGATAGCCAACTGGTGCAGGATGCGCGCGGCCTGTGGGGCATCACCGGCGGACCGACCGAAGGGGCGTTAAAAGTGCTGGCGGCGAAGGCAAAGCTGCCGTCGGTTGCGACGCAGCTGATTGCCAAAATTCCGTTTGATTCACAGTATAAGTACATGGCGACGCAGCAGAGAATCGACACCGCTGAGCGCGTGCTGATCACCGGCGCCCCGGATGTGATTTTCGCGATGTGCCGCGAGCAGATGACCAGGCAGGGCACGGCGCCGTTCGATCGCCAGTACTGGGAGGATGAGATCTCTCGCTTCGCCAGCCAGGGGCTGCGCATGGTTGCCGCCGCCTGTAAACCGGCGCGGGCCGGCAGCACGACGCTGACCCACGACGATCTGCGCGAGGGCCTGGTGTTCCTCGGCATCGCCGGGATGATGGATCCGCCACGTCCGGAGGCCATTGATGCGATTCACGCCTGCCAGACCGCAGGGATCCGCGTGAAAATGATCACCGGCGATCACCCGCAGACGGCAATGAGCATCGGCCAGATGCTGGGGATCACCAACAGCCATCAGGCGATGACCGGCTATCAGCTGGAGCACATGGATGATGGCGAACTGGCGAAAGCCGCCGTGGAGTACGACATTTTTGCCCGTACCAGTCCGGAGCATAAGCTGCGGCTGGTCAAAGCGCTGCAGGATACCGGTGAAGTCGTCGGCATGACCGGTGACGGCGTAAACGATGCCCCGGCGCTGCGTCAGGCCGACGTCGGTATTGCGATGGGGATCAAAGGCACTGAAGTCACCAAAGAGGCGGCCGACATGGTGCTGACGGACGACAACTTCGCCACCATTGCCAGCTCGGTGAAAGAGGGACGTCGCGTCTACGACAACCTGAAGAAAACGATTCTGTTTATTATGCCCACTAACCTGGCGCAGGGGCTGCTGATTATCATTGCTCTGCTGGCGGGGAACATTATTCCGCTGACGCCGGTGTTGATTCTGTGGATGAACATGGCGACCTCCGCCACGCTCTCTTTCGGTCTCGCTTTCGAAGCCGCGGAGCGCAACGTCATGAACCGTCCGCCGCGGAAAACCGGCCAGCACGTCATGGATGGCTTTGCCATCTGGCGCGTCGCCTTCGTCGGAACCATGATTGCCGTCGCCGCCTTTATTCTTGAAGCCTGGCTGGCGCCGCGCGGCCATAGCGCCGAGTTTATCCGCACCGTGCTGTTACAGATGCTGGTGACCGCGCAGTGGGTGTACATGATTAACTGCCGCCGTAGCGAGGGCTTCTCATTAAATACCGGCCTGCTGCGCAACAAAGGCATCTGGCTGGTCAGCGGCGTGCTGCTGCTCCTGCAGCTGGCGATTATCTACCTGCCGTTTATGCAGACGATGTTTGGCACCGAGTCGCTGCCGCTGCGCTACTGGTTTATCACCCTGGCGATTGCCATCGTGATGTTCCTGGTGGTGGAAGTCGAGAAGCGTCTGACCCGCCCGTTACGTAAAACCGCCTGATCCGCCCGGCGTCCCTCTCCGTTCAGGGGAGGGACGCCGCACCGCCAGCAAGGAATCCTGATGAGAAACATTTTGCGCCTGGTCTTCCTGACCTTTGGCCTGGCAGGCTGCGCCCTGACGGCCACCGCCGCGCCCGCCATCCCGGTACGCGCGACCGTCGTTCAGCTGCTGCCGCATGTGGCTGAACGTCCGCTTCCCGGCCGTATTGAAGCGATTCATGACGTGGAGATCCGCGCGCGCACGGAGGGAACCATTGTGCAGCGCCACTTTCAGGACGGGCAGTACGTCAGGAAAGGCGATCGGCTGTTCACCCTCGATGATGCCCAACCCCGGGCTGCGCTGGCGCTGGCCGAGGCCGAGCTGAAAAGCGCGCAGGCTTCGCTGCGTCAGGCCCAGCAGCTGCTGACCCGCTATCAACAGCTGAAAAACAATCACTCCATCAGCCGCAACGATGTCGATAACGCCCGGATGCAGCGCGATGTGGCCGCCGCCGCCGTGGAGCAGGCGAAGGCGCGCGTCACCACGCAGCAAATTACGCTGGAGTATACGCGCATCGACTCCCCGGTCAGCGGACGCATTGGCCACAGCCGCTTTCACGTTGGCAGCCTGGTGGGGCCGACCAGCGGCATGCTGGTGGATATCGTCCAGCTCGACCCGATTCGCGTCTCTTTCGCCTTAGATGAAGCCGCCTTTTACAGTAAAGCCGGGCAGCATGCCGATATCGGCGCGCTGAAGCAGGCGTGGCTGGCGCAGATTGAACCCGACGGCAGGCGGGAAGACGGGGTGTTGACCTCGGTCGATAACCGGATTGATACCCGCACCGCCAGCGTAGTGCTGCGCGCCGAATTCGCCAATCCGCAGCATCGCCTGCTGCCGGGCGGCAACGTGCCGGTCATTCTTCGCCCGCGACAGGCGCAGGAGAGTCTGATGATCCCGGTTGCCGCCGTCCAGCAGGATGCGCAGGGGTTTTATAGCTGGGTGGTGACGGAACGTAACACCGTTGCGCTGCGCCGTTTGACATCGGGCGGCCAGCAGGGACAGCAGTTTGTTGTGGCGAACGGTCTGCAAGCGGGCGAGCGCGTGGTGACCGACGGCGCGCAGCGTCTGCATGACGGCGCAGCCGTTCAGTTGCTGAAATAAGGAAGGAGAAGGGATGCTGACGTTTTTTATTCGTCGCCCGCGTTTTGCGATGGTGATTGCGCTGCTGCTGACCTTTATCGGCGCGGTATCGCTGAAGCTGATTCCGGTGGAGCAATATCCGCAGATTACGCCGCCGGTGGTCAACGTCAGCGCCAGCTGGCCGGGGGCCAGCGCGGCGGACGTCGCCGAGGCTATCGCTGCGCCGCTGGAGACCCAGCTCAACGGCGTTGACCATATGTTGTATATGGAGTCCACCAGTTCCGATGACGGTAGCTACAGCCTGAGCCTGACCTTTGCGGCAGGCACCGATGCCGATTTGGCGGCGATTGACGTGCAAAACCGGGTATCGCAGGCGGTGGCGCAACTCCCCGTCGATGCACAGCAGAACGGCGTACAGGTGCGCAAGCGGGCGAGCAACCTGCTGATGGGCGTCAGCCTGTACTCGCCGCTGGAGACGCTCTCTCCGCTGTTCGTCAGCAACTACGCCAGCACCCAGGTGCGCGAGGCGCTGGCCCGTCTGCCGGGCGTCGGCGAAGTGCAGATGTTCGGCGCCCGTGATTACAGCATGCGCGTCTGGCTGCGCCCCGATCGCATGAACGCGCTGAATGTGACGACCGACGATATCGCTCAGGCGCTGCGGGAGCAGAACGTGCAGGGGGCGGCGGGGCAGGTAGGCACGCCGCCGGTGTTCAACGGTCAGCAGCAGACGCTGACCATCAACGGCATCGGCCGCTTGAGCGATGCGGAAAGCTTCAGCCAGATAGCGATCCGCAGCGGGGAACACGGTCAGCTGGTTCGCCTCGCCGAAGTGGCCACTATTGAACTGGGGGCGCGCAGCTACAGTTCCGGCGCGCAGCTGAACGGCAAAGACTCCGCCTATCTCGGTATCTATCCGACGCCAACCGCCAACGCCCTGCAGGTCGCCAATGCGGTGCGCGCCGAACTGACCCGCCTGCACAGCCGCTTTCCGGCGGATCTGACCTGGGAGGTGAAGTTCGATACGACGCGCTTTGTGGCGGCGACGATTAAAGAGATTGGCGTTTCGCTGGCGCTGACCCTGCTGGCGGTGGTGGCGGTGGTATCGCTGTTTCTGCAAAGCTGGCGGGCCACGCTGATTGTCACTCTGGCGATCCCGGTGTCGCTGATTGGCAGCTTTGCCGTGCTTTATCTGCTGGGCTATAGCGCCAATACGCTGAGTTTATTCGCCATTATTCTCGCCCTGACCATGGTGGTCGATGATGCCATCGTGGTGGTCGAGAGCGTGGAAACCCATCTCGCCGAAGGCGTGGGGCGCACGGAGGCGACCGCGCTGGCGCTACGGCAAATCGCCGGGCCGGTGATCGCCACAACGCTGGTGCTGCTGGCGGTGTTTGTTCCGGTGGCGCTCCTGCCCGGGATTGTCGGTGAGCTGTATCGCCAGTTTGCCGTCACGCTGTCGACGGCGGTGACGGTGTCGAGCATCGTCGCGCTCACCCTGACGCCTGCGCTGTGCGCGCTGCTGCTGCGCCCGCGCCCCGCGCAGCCTGCCGCCATCTGGCGGGCTTTTAACCGCGCCCTGGCGACGCTGCGTGACGGCTACGGTGCGTTGGTCGAATGGATGAACCGTCGTCTGTGGCTGGCGCTGGTGGCGACGCTCGCCGCCGCCGGTCTGGTGGCCTTCAGCTTTAGCCAGATGCCGAAAGGCTTTCTGCCGCAGGAGGATCAGGGCTATTTCTTTGCCAGCGTACAGCTGCCGGAGGCGGCGTCGCTGGAGCGTACCGAAGCGGTGATGGCCCAGGCGCGCGAACTGCTGCTGGCCAATTCTGCGGTTGAGGATGTGATTCAGGTGTCCGGCTTTAATATTCTCAACGGTACCAGCGCCTCCAACGGCGGCTTTATCTCGGTGATGCTGAAAGAGTGGCATCAGCGGCCGCCGCTGAATGAGGTGATGGGCAAATTGCAGGGGCAGCTGATGGGCCTGCCGGAGGCGACCATTATGGCCTTTGCGCCGCCCACCTTGCCGGGACTGGGCAATGCGTCCGGGTTCAATTTACGCATCCTGGCACAGGCCGGGCAATCCTCAGCCGAGCTGGAGCAGGTAACGCGGCAGGTGCTGCGGATGGCGAACCAGCATCCGCAGCTGAGCCAGGTGTTTACCACCTGGAGTAGCAACGTGCCGCAGCTGACGCTCAAGGTCGACCGTGACCAGGCGTCGCGGCTGGATGTGCCGGTATCGCGGATCTTCAATAGTCTGCAAACGGCGTTTGGCGGGACGCGCGCCGGAGATTTCAGCATCAACAATCGCGTCTACCCGGTGGTGGTGCAAAACGAGATGCAGTGGCGCGAGCGGGCGGAACAGATCGGCGAGCTGTACGTGCGAAGTCATCACGGCGAGCGGATTCGACTGAGTAATCTGGTGACCGTGACCCCCACCGTCGGCGCGCCGTTTATTCAGCAGTACAACCAGTTCCCGTCGGTGTCGGTGAGCGGCTCCGCGGCGCAGGGCGTCAGCAGCCGCACGGCGATGGCGGTGATGGAGCACATTCTGCTGACGAATTTGCCGCAGGGGTATGATTACGCGTGGAGCGGCATCTCCTGGCAGGAGCAGCAGACCGGCAACCAGGCCATCTGGATAGTCCTGGCGGCGGTGGCGATGGCGTGGTTGTTCCTCGTCGCCCAGTATGAAAGCTGGACGTTGCCGGCCAGCGTGATGCTGTCGGTGCTGTTTGCTATCGCCGGGGCGCTGCTGTGGCTATGGATAGCCGGCTATGCCAACGATGTGTATGTGCAGATAGGGCTGGTGTTGTTAATCGCGCTGGCGGCGAAAAACGCGATATTAATCGTCGAGTTTGCCCGGGCCAGACGGGAAGAGGGGATGTCGGTTGTGGATGCTGCCCGCGAGGGGGCCACCCGGCGTTTTCGGGCGGTGTTGATGACCGCCGTCTCCTTTATTATCGGTATTATGCCGATGATGCTGGCCACCGGCGCCGGGGCGCAGAGTCGCCGGATTATCGGCACCACGGTGTTCAGCGGCATGCTGGTGGCGACGGCGATCGGGATTGTGTTTATTCCGTCGCTGTTCGTGCTGTTCCAGCGTTTACGCGAGTGGGGCCATCGCCGGATGTAGGCGCTCCGTGGCTGGCGTTGTGCGGTCCGGAGTCAGACATTGACGCCGCGGCCCGGGGCTCTGACCGGGCCGGGTTCATTTACTGTTTCGTCTCCACCGCAATCATGGTGACGAACGGGTGATACTGCCACGGTATGCTGCCGCCTTGTCGGTACATCTTTGAAATGGTGCCGTCGAGATAGAGCATCTGCCGCACGTTGAGCTTTGACTGCGCGTAGCAGGCGAAATCGTAGAAGTTGGTTTCGCGATCGCTGAGCATAAAAATCACCTGGCCCTGCCGGGTGATACCGACGCCATTGCGCAGCTTGCGTGAGCCGGCAGACGGTTTCAGGCGCCAGTTTATTGTGCCGTTTTCAATCAGCATTGGGCCGGACTGTACGGCGTAATCAATACCCGGCGTCGGCTTAAATTTGTCGATACTGACGATTCTCGCCCGCTCGCCTTGCAGATAAAACACCCCGCCGGGGCGGATAAAAAAGTTGCCGCCGCCGGAAGCGCGATTAAGCGGAACCTTCTGCACCCCCTTTTCGATATACAGCCCCAGCGGCGCGTAGCTCCTGGCGTAAATACCGCCGTTCATCGCCATCTGCACGCGCCCATCCTGATTGATATCCGCCAGCAGCGCCCGCAGCGATCCGAAGGCCTCGCCATCCGTTTTTTTCCAGTACATCGCGATGCGCTCGCGTTGCGGATTGACGCTATAGCTTTGTAGCGTCAGCGACGGGTCGGTGAGGGTGCATTTTCCGCTGGCCAACGCGGAGAGGGGAAGCAGCAGCGCTGGCAGCAGCGGCAGGAGGCGAAAAGTCATGAGAACGTTCCAGGTATGCCGCAGGAAGAGGCGGGGCGGCGAAATCAATATTGGCCGCAGTATACCTTTTTGCCGGACTATGCCGCCCAGATTTCGCAGTGCTTTTGCACCAGACCGATCAGCGAGCCGCCGCCGGCGACAAACTCACGCATCTGCCGGGCTTCGCTCTTCTCCTGCTGCAGCTGGCGCCCGATCGCCTCAAGGGCGCTGGCGGCATTGAGGCGATCGGCGTAGGGCATGAGGCGGGGGATCAGCTGTAAAATCTCCTCGCGAAGCTGGCGCTGCTCGCCGCTGTGCACATCGGTATTAATGCCCTCCAGCCCGTAGCGACAGGCCTGGTAGCGGTTAAAAGGGTACAGCAGATAGTCATCGGGGTGCGGTTTAAACGGCCTCTCCGTCAGCAGCCAGCAGGCGAGAGTCTGGATGAATCCGGCGGCATTGATGGCCTGCGCGAGAGTGAGCGGGGTATCCATCACCCGTACTTCGACGGTGCCAAAACGGGGGCTGGGGCGAATATCCCAGTGCAGATCCTTCATACTGTCGATCATGCTGGTATAGCTGAGACGCCGGAACAGGCGGGTAAACTCCTGCCAGCTGTTGACCCACGGCATCGGTCCGTTGTCAGGATACGCGGCGAACAGATTCAGACGCGAACAGGCAAAACCGCTGTCGGCACCGTCGAGCCACGGCGAGGCCGCATTCAGCGCAATACAATGCGGAACGAAGCGCGACAGCCCATGCAAAAGATAAATCGCATCATCGCCGTTCTGGCAGCCAACATGGACGTGCTGGCCGAATATCGTGGCCTGCTGCGCCAGATAGCCGAAGTGCTCCACGGTTTTCAGATAGCGCGGATTATCGCTGATTTGCTGGCGCTGCCAGGTCTGGAAAGGGTGGGTGCCGCCGCCGCAGATTTGCAGATGGTGCCGGGCGGCCGCGCGTAAAACCGCTTGCTGGATGGCGCCCAGCTGCGTCGAGGCCTGGTGGATATCGCGACAAACTCCGGTGGCGATTTCCAGCATGCTTTCGGTGATGTCATGTTTAGCCTCACCGACGCTCAGCCCGCTCTTCACGTCGTCGATAAGCAGCGAGGAGTCCTGGCTCAGGTCGTAGCCAGGCGGATTGACCACCTGAAGCTCCAGTTCAATCCCGAGGGTGAAGGGGGCGGAGCGGTGAAAGTCGGGTAGCGGCATGGTGACTCCCTGATTAGCGCGATAAACGAAGTATAGATGGCTTCGCTGCGGGCTGATAACCGCGCGGAAATGATGAATTTATTTTATAAAACGTGAGGCTAAGTGATTATCCGGCTTCGCCCGTGCGGCAATAAACAGGCTGGTGCAATTGTGCAACCTCTTTCACTCTGGTGGTGCGTAAAGATAAGAGTTGTTTATTTTTTCAATTAAAATCATTTGGATATAATAGGTTGCTCTTATTTTATAAGCGCTTTCATACTTATTTTTCGCACTGATAAACTGGTATGCATCTTGCCTGTTAAATAACGACTTTTATTTAACAGGGACAATGTGATGCTAAATAACACCGTACTTTTGCGCAAACGTCATCTTGCCGTTGCTGTAAGCGGCGCGCTGGCGCTCTTTGCCTCCCTGCAGTCCAGTGCCTCTACTCTGCGGATCGCCATGACCGCCGCCGATATCCCCCTGACGCTTGGGCAGCCCGATCAAGGATATGAAGGCAACCGCTTCACCGGTATCCCGCTGTACGATGCCCTGGTCGAGTGGGATCTTTCGCAGGGCGAAAAGCCCAGTGGCCTGGTTCCGGGTCTGGCGACGGAGTGGCACGTTGACCCGCAGAATCAAAGTCGCTGGATTTTTACCCTGCGACCCGGCGTGAAGTTTCATGATGGCAGCGAGGTGAACGCCGACGCTATCGTCTGGAACGTCGATAAGGTGCTGAACAAAGCTGCGCCGCAATATGCGCCGGGGCAGATTGGCAACACGCTGTCCCGTATGCCGACGCTGATCGGCGCGGAAAAAATCGATCAATATACGGTCGCGCTGACCACCTCCGAGCCGGATGCGCTGCTGCCGTACAACATCACCAACCTGTTTATTGTCTCGCCGACGGCCTGGCAAAAACAGTATGACGCGGTGCCGGCCAGCATCGGCGATGCGGCGGCCCGCAGCAAGCAGGCGTGGACGGCGTTCGCTGCTCAGGCGGTGGGCAGTGGTCCCTTTAAAATGGAAAAACTGGTTCCGCGCCAGCAGCTGATTCTCGATAAAAACCCGGATTACTGGAATAAAGCGCGCATTCCGCGGGTCGATAAAGTGGTGCTGATCCCGCTGCCGGAGGCCAATGCTCGTACCGCCGCGCTGCTGTCAAAACAGGTGGACTGGATTGAAGCCCCGGCGCCGGATTCGGTCGATCAGATTAAAGCCCAGGGGTTTAAAATCTACGCCAACACCCAGCCGCACCTGTGGCCGTGGCAGTTCTCCTTTGCAGAAGGCTCGCCGTGGAAAGATATTCGCGTGCGCAAAGCCGCCAACCTGTGCCTTAACCGCGCCGAACTCAAAAGCTATCTCGGCGGCTACATGACCGAAGCGACCGGTGTCTATGAAGCCGACAGTCCGTGGCACGGCAAACCCACTTTCCAGATCAAATACGACCCGGACAGCGCCCGCAAACTGATGACCGAGGCCGGATTTAGCGCCGCAAAACCGCTGCACGTCACGGTGGCGACTTCCGCTTCCGGCTCCGGGCAGATGCAGCCGCTGCCGATGAATGAATATATCCAGCAGAGCCTGAAAAGCTGCTTCTTCAATGTCGATATCAAAGTGACGGAATGGAACACCCTGTTTACCAACTGGCGTCTGGGGGCAAAAGATCCCTCGGCGAAGGGGATCGATGCGATCAACGTCAGCGCCGCGGTCAACGATCCTTACTTCGGCCTGATTCGCTTCTCGACCGCCAAAGCTTTCCCGCCGGTCGCCACCAACTGGGGCTACTTCTCGACGCCGGAGACGGAAAAACTGGCGACGGCGGTGAAGCATGCCTTTACCCCGGCGGAGATGGATAAAGCCGCCGGAGAGCTGCACGCGGCGCTGGTGGATCAGGTGCCGTTCCTGTTTGTCGCCCATGACGTCGGGCCGCGCGCCATATCGCCTGCGGTGACCGGGGTGGTCCAGCCACAAAGCTGGTTTATCGATCTCAGCCTGGTGAGTAAGAAAGAGTAACCGCACAGGGGGAACAGATGATCAATACGCTGCTATACCGCATTCTGCTGGCCATCCCGACGATGCTCGGCGTGGCGCTGATCTGTTTTATGCTGGTGCAGATCGCCCCGGGCGACCCGCTGGTCTCGGTGATGCCGCCGGATGCCTCCGAGGCGCTGCGCCAGACATTAATGCAGGCCTATGGCTTTGATAAACCGCTGCCGCTGCAGTTCGTGCACTGGCTATGGCGGGCGCTGCATGGGGATTTAGGCATGTCGGTGGCGACGGGCCGGCCGGTGCTTGGCGAAGTGCTGACGGCGGTCAGCTATTCGCTGCGTCTGGCGCTGCTGGCAACCATTATCGGCTTTGTGCTGGGCAGCCTGTTTGGTTTTGTCGCCGGCTATTTTCGTAACAGCATCGTTGACCGCCTGGCGTCACTGCTGTCGGTTTTCGGCGTCAGCGTGCCGCATTACTGGCTGGGAATGCTGCTGGTCATCGTCTTCAGCGTCAAATTCTCCCTGCTGCCGGCCACCGGCGGCGGACCGATTGGCGAGATTGGCTGGCAGTGGGACCGGGAGCATCTGCAGTTCATGCTGCTGCCGGCGATTACGCTGTCGGTGATCCCGACCGGGATTATCGCCCGCACCGTGCGTTCGCAGGTGGCGGACATTCTTAGTCAGGAGTTTATCGTCGGCCTGCGCGCCCGCGGGCTGAACGAATCGCGCATCTTCCTCCACGTGGTGAAAAACGCCGCGCCGACCGCGCTGGCGGTGATGGGGCTGCAGGTGGGGTATTTGATGGGCGGCTCGATTCTCGTTGAAACGGTCTTCTCCTGGCCGGGGACCGGTCTGCTGCTGAATACGGCGATTTTCCAGCGCGACCTGCCGTTGCTACAGGGAACTATCTGGGTGCTGGCGCTGTTTTTTGTGCTGCTCAATCTGCTGGTGGATATTCTGCAAACCACCCTCGATCCGCGAATTAAGAGGAGCTGACTATGGTGGATACCGCGACGACGAAAATGGCGCCGGTTTCTCCGGTTCTGGCTGCCCGGCAGGGCTACTGGCGCGGCGTGTTTCGCCGCCTGCTGCGCGATCCTGGCGGCCTGATCGTCGGCGCCATCATTTTGCTGCTGCTGGCGCTGGCGCTGTTTGGCCCGTGGCTGATAGTCAAAGACCCTTATCAGACCTCGATGTTTTTACGCCTTAAACCTATCGGCAGCGACGGCTTTGTACTGGGTTCTGATGAACTCGGCCGCGATATGCTGTCGCGCCTGATTCTCGGCGCCCGGCTGTCGCTGTTTATGGGCATTGTTCCGGTGGTGTTCGCCTTTTTCATCGGCGGCGCCATCGGCATTATCGCCGGCTATACGGGGGGGAAAACCAATACCCTGATTATGCGCACCGTCGACGTGTTTTACGCTTTCCCTTCAGTGCTGCTGGCGATTGCGCTCTCCGGCGCGCTGGGGGCGGGGATTGGCAATGCGCTGCTGTCGCTGACGCTGGTGTTCGTGCCGCAGGTGGCGCGGATTGCGGAAAGCGTCACCGCCCAGGTCCGCCATATGGACTATATCGAGGCCGCCCGCGCTACCGGGGCCAGCGCCTTTACCATTATTCGCGTCCAGGTCCTCGGCAACGTGCTGGGGCCGATTTTTGTCTTCTCCACCGGCCTGATTTCGGTGTGCATGATCCTCGCCTCCGGCCTCTCTTTTCTTGGCCTGGGCGTGCGGCCGCCGGAGCCAGAATGGGGATTGATGCTCAACACCTTACGCACGGCCATCTACACCCAGCCGTGGGTGGCGGCCCTGCCGGGACTGATGATTTTTATCACCTCCATTTCGTTCAACATCCTCGCTGACCGCCTGCGCACGGCGATGGCGATTAAGGAGTAACGATGCAACCTTTTATCAATATCGACCTTGGCGGCCCGGCTCAGCCGCTGCTGAAGGTCAATCAGCTGTTGAAGTATTTTCGTGCCGGTGGCGCAAAAAGCCGTGAAGTGGTGCAGGCGGTGGATAACGTCAGCTTTACGGTGATGAAAGGTGAAACGCTGGGCGTGGTAGGGGAGTCCGGCTGCGGCAAATCGACGACGGCGCGCCTGCTGATGCAGCTGCTTAATCAGGACAGCGGCGAGCTTATCTTTGATGGCCTGACGGTGGGCTCCTCGCGCCTGCCGATGAAAGAGTATCGTCGTCAGGTACAGATGGTGTTTCAGGATAGCTATGCTTCGCTCAACCCGCGTATGACGATGGAGGAGAGTATCGCTTTCGGCCAGCGCGTACACGGAGTGAGCGCCAAAGATGCCAGCGAATATGCGCGCTATCTGCTGGCCCACGTTGGCCTCGAACCCGAACGTTTTGCTCACCGCTATCCACATGCGCTCTCCGGCGGCCAGCGTCAGCGCGTCAACATCGCCCGCGCTCTGGCAATGAAGCCGCGGCTGGTGATTCTCGACGAGGCGGTGTCGGCGCTGGATAAATCGGTAGAAGCGCAGGTTCTGCAGCTGTTGCAGGAGCTCAAGCGCACCCTTGAGCTGACCTATGTGTTTATCAGCCACGATCTGCACGTGGTGCGCTGGTTGTCGGATCGCATTCTGGTGATGTATCTCGGCGAGGTGGTGGAAATTGGGCCGGCGGAACAGTTGTTTACCCGCTCCGCTCATCCTTATACCCGCGCATTGCTCAGCTCGATGCCATCGATGGACCCGCAAAACCGCACCCTGACCTCGCCACTGAACGGCGATCCGCCGAGCCCGATATCACCGCCTGCGGGCTGTCGGTTTCATACCCGCTGTCCGCACGCCAGAGCGGTGTGCTCCGAGGTGAAACCGAAGCTCGAAAGCGTCGGCGAGGGGCATCAAAGCGCCTGCCTGATGGCCCAACCGTCGTCGCCCTGGCATCAGAACATCGCCATTCAGGAGGTGAGTCATGTCGCATGAGGCTTTTGTCCATATTCGCGATCTGCGGGTGGAATTTCGCCGCGATGGCCAGACGGTGAATGCGGTTAACGGCGTCTCTTTTGATGTCCATAAAGGCGAAGTGATGGCGCTGATCGGTGAGTCGGGGTCCGGTAAAAGCGTCACGTTGAGGGCGCTGATGCGCCTGCATCCGCCAACAAGCAGCGTGCTCTCGGGGACGCTACGCGTCGGCGATGAGGAGGTGCTGAAGATGAGCGCTTCCCGGCTGCGGGCCTATCGCGGCGCCCGCTGCGCGATGATTTTCCAGGAGCCGCTGTTGGCGTTTGACCCGGTGTATACCGTCGGTCAGCAGATCGTCGAAGGGTTGCGTCGCCATGAAGGGCTATCGCGTCAGGCGGCAAAAGAACGGGCGCTGGAAGCGCTGCGCCAGGTGCGGATCCCCAGCCCGGAACGGCGGCTGGACGCCTATCCGCATGAGATGTCCGGCGGGATGCGTCAGCGGGCGATGATTGCCCTGGCGCTGTCGTGTAATCCCCAGCTGCTGCTGGCGGATGAACCGACGACCGCGCTGGACGCCACGGTGCAGATCCAGATTCTGATCCTGCTGCGCGAACAGCAAAAGCAGCGCGACCTGGCGATTATCTTTGTGACTCATGATATTGGCGCCGCGGTGGAGATAGCCGACCGGGTGGCGGTGATGTACGCCGGGCGGATCGTCGAAGAGGCCTCGATGACGGATATTTTGTCCCGTCCTCGCCATCCCTATACCCAGGTGCTGCTGGGCAGTCGTCCCAAAGACGGCTTGAAAAAAGGCGACGCGCTGCATTGCATTCCCGGTTCGCCGCCGGATCTTTCCCGCTTGCCGCCGGGCTGCGCGTTCGCCGACCGTTGCCCGCATGCGAGAGCCGTTTGTACGCAAACTCAACCCGTGACCGAACAGGTTGGCCAGCGTCATGTGGTGAGTTGTCATCGCTGGCGAGAACTGACGACGGCCGTCGAAAAGCCGGCGCTGTATGCCTGAACGATCGGTCGAATAAAAGAGGTGATACGCATGCAGGATGATAATCACGCATTTATGCCTTACCCGCCGCAGCCGGTACCTCACGCGCTGAGCGGGCCGCTCAGCGGGATGACCTTTGCCGTCAAAGATCTGTTTGATGTTGCGGGCTATCCCACCGGCGGCGGTAACCCGCATTTACTGGCGCTCTCCGGCATTAAACGCCGCACTGCTCCGGTGGTGCAGCGCCTGCTGGATAACGGCGCACGTTTTATCGGTAAAACCCACACCAGCGAGCTGGCCTACTCGATGAGCGGCCACAATGTGCATTACGGGACGCCGCGCAACGGCGCCGCGCCGAACCATATTCCCGGCGGCTCGTCATCCGGGTCGGCGTCGGCGGTGTCGAACGGCGTGTGCGATTTTGCGCTGGGTACCGATACCGGCGGTTCGGTGCGTACCCCGGCAAGCTACTGCGGCTTGTTTGGTCTGCGCCCCACGCACGGGCGCATTTCGCTCGACGGCTGCCAGCCGCTGTGCGCCACGATGGACACCTGCGGTTTCTTCGCTCAAACGCCGGAGGTCTTTCGGGCGGTCGCTGATTGCCTGCTGGACGCGAAGCCTCCGGCAATTGCCGGCGTGGCGCTGGCGTGCCATGACACCCTCTTTTCCCGCCTGCCGTTGCGCAGCCAGCAGGCATTGTTGCCCGTTCGGCAGCGGCTTGAGCGCGCGTTTGGCGCCATCACGCCGCTGAATGCGCCGCTGCCGGACATCGATGAGATCTATCTCGCCTTCCGGCAGATTCAGGGATTCGAGGCCTGGCAGGCGCAGGGGGAGACGATAGAACGCTATGGCCTGCAGTTGGGACCGGATGTGCGTGAACGCTTCTTATGGGGAAAAGCGGTGACGCCGGCGCAGTATGAGGCCGCCTGCCAGCGGCGGGAGCACGTTACCCACTGGTGGGATGCGCTGTTGGGCGACGCGATACTGGTTATGCCCACCGTGCCCGACGGCGCGCCGCTGTTGACGGCGCAGGCTGAGGAGATTGAGACCACCCGGCGTCTTTCCCACGATTTATTGTTGATTTCGGTGATGACCCGGCGCCCGCAGGTGACGCTGCCGGTCGCCCAGGCCGGCGGTCTGCCGCTGGGCATCTCTTTTTTAGGGCCGCGCGGCAGCGATCGTCTGCTGGTGGAGCTGGCCGTTGCCTTCGCGCAAGGAGACAAAAATGAGCAGTGAGATTCTTTTCACCCCGGTTGCCGAGGCGACGGGTTGGCGTATTAACGGTGAGCGGTTATGGGATTCATTGATGGCGCTGGCGGAAATCGGCGCGACGCCGAAAGGCGGCTGCTGTCGCCTGACGCTCACCGATCTCGACCGACAGGGACGAGATTTAGTCATCGGCTGGGCGCAAGCGGCGGGGATGAGCGTTACCGTTGATAAAATCGGTAACGTGTTTATGCGCCGGGAAGGGCGCAATCCGCTGCTGCCGCCGATTGTCTCCGGCAGCCATATCGATACTCAGCCTACCGGCGGGAAATTTGACGGCAACTACGGGGTGCTGGCGGCGCTGGAGGTCGTGCGTACGCTGAACGACCTCGATATTGAAACCGAAGCGCCGATTGAAGTGGTGTTCTGGACCAATGAAGAAGGTTCGCGTTTTGTGCCGGTGATGATGGGGTCCGGCGTTTTTGCCGGCGTATTCCCGCTGGAAACCATCTATGCCGCGCAGGATGCGCAGGGAAAAACGGTGGGCGAGGAGCTGGCGCGTATCGGCTATATCGGCAGCCAGACTCCCGGCGATCATCCGATCGGCGCCTACTTTGAAGCCCATATCGAGCAGGGACCGATCCTTGAAGATGAAGAGAAAATCATCGGCGTGGTGCAGGGCGTGCTGGGGATCCGCTGGTACGATTGCGTGGTGACGGGGCAGGAGTCACATGCCGGGCCGACGCCGATGCGTCTGCGTCAGGATGCCTTGCAGGTGGCGACGCGGATTATGCAGGAGGTGGTGGCGATTGCCGGGCGGAGCGAAGAGGGGCGCGGCACCGTCGGGATGGTGCAGGTCTATCCCAATAGTCGCAACGTGGTGCCGGGCGAGGTGACGTTCTCTATTGATATGCGCAATCTCAGCGACGCGGCAGTGGATGATATGGACCGCCAGCTGCGCGCCTTTATCGCGCGCGTGCAGCAGGAGAGCGGGCTGACGGTACAGTTGAAAGAGGTCAGCCACTATCCGGCGGCGCCGTTTCATCCCGATTGCCGGCAGGCCATTGCCGAGGCGGCGGCACAGCTTGGCTATCCAGCGCGGGAGATTGTCTCCGGTGCCGGGCATGATGCGGTGTATATGAGCTATCTGGCGCCGACGGGAATGATCTTTATTCCCTGCAAAGACGGGATTAGCCATAACGAAATCGAATATGCCTCGCCGGAACACGTTGCTGCCGGCGCAAACGTGCTGCTGCAGGTCATGCTGCAATACGCGCAGGTGGCGTAACCCGGAGTCGGAATTTCCCGGCTGGCGCTACGCTTAGCCGGGCTACGGACTGCAATATACGTAGGTGGGGTAACCGCTGAGACGGCGGTTACCCGAATAAACACAGGCGCCGTCATACGCACGACGACAACGACAGTAACCCGGAGTCGGGATTCCCCGGCTGGCGCTACGCTTAGCCGGGCTACGGCGTTGTGCTGCCCCAGACCACGGACCGGTGGGGATGGTAGCCCGGATAAGGCGCAAGCGGCGCTACCCGGGGGAGGGCAGGCCATGGAGCCTGCCTATTCCAGCTGCGCCAGCTGGTGGCACAGCACTTCGACGCCGGGCGCAATCGCATCGGGATTGATGGCGTGAAAGCCCATGCGGAAAAAGTTTTCCGGCGGCGTGGCGTTGAGGAAATGGCGCGCGCCGGGTTCAATCAGCACCCCGGCATGGGCGGCACGCCAGGTCAGCTGCTGCGTATTGATCTGTTTCGGTGTCGACAGCCAGAAAGCATTGGCATGTTCGCTCCCGGGAATAATTCGGCACTCCGGCAGGTAGCGGTGCAGCGCATTATTCAGCCGCTCCCAGCGCTGGGCGGAGTCATAGTGGTAGCGGCGCAGGTGGGTTTCATAGTGCCCCTGGGCGAGAAAATGGGCCATCTGATACTGAATATTGGTAGGCGGGTGGCGGTAAATCAGCCGCCGCAGCGCGCGGGCTTCATCAATCAGGTCCGGGTCGGCCACCATAAATCCCAGCCGCAGGCCGGGAGAGAGCGCTTTCGACAGGCTGCTGACGTAAATCACCCGCCCGCTACGGTCGCTGGCTTTCAGTGCCGGTAGCGGGTTGAGGGTAAAGTTACTTTCCGAGTCGTAATCATCTTCAACGATCACCGCATCGTAGCGGGCCGCATGTTCCAGCAGCTGGCTGCGCCGCGCCTGGCTCATCGCCACCCCCGTCGGCACCTGGTGGCCGGGGGTGACGTAGTAGTAATCGCAGGGAGCATCGTCGAGCACGATCCCTTCTTCGTCCACCGGGTGCGGCACGATGTCGGCGTCCGCCAGCAGGAAGGTATTAATCGCTTCGCGGAAGCAGGGATTCTCCACGCCGACCCGGGTTCTGGACGACATCAGCAGGCGGGTGAGCAGGTAGAGCGCGTTCTGCGAGCCGAGCGTAATCAGGATCTCATCCGCTGCGGCGACGATGCCGCGCTTGGGCAGCACCCGGGTGCGGATCTGCTCAATCAGCATCGGGACGTCCTGGTCGATATGATCGACGACCCAGGCCGGATCGCGCACGCCGCCGTGCAGCCAGTTGGCCGCCGAACGCCAGGTGGTCAGCGGGAACTGGCGGGTATCCGGCTGGCCATAGATAAACGGATAGCGATAGTTCATCCAGCCGGCGGGTTTCAGAATCGACTCCTGCTGGCTGGGGGTGATTTGCAGTCGTGCGCCCCAGCGTGGTGCAGTACGCTCGTCATCCGGTGCACCCTGCACGGCAACCGTCGCGGCGGAATGCTGATAGTCGGGATGCAGATAGTATCCGCTGCGCGGGCGGCTGATGAGATACCCTTCGCTGACCAGACTCTCAAAAACCAGCGCCGTGGTATTGCGCGACACCCGCAGCTGGCTGGCCAGCTGACGACAGGATGGCAGCGGCGTGTCGGCGGAAAAGATACCGCTCAAAATGGCGTTAACCAACGTCTCCCGCACCTGTTCCTGTAAACCGCGACGTTGGTCGAACTCGACGTGCAAAAGGTGACGGATCATGCGGGGCTCCTTAGGTGAATACTCTGACTACCCTGCAGCAAATTCCATACCACCCTGAAAAAGTCTGACACACGGACGCAACGAAACTGGCTCTATCCGGAAAACAAAAACGCTCCCTACAGTAAAAACGCATTCATCAGTCGCGGAACGGAACTTCCGTCGGCACAAGTTTTGCAAAACCTTTTCATGTTCGGGAATGAACACGTCTGGCGAATTAATTAGGGGTGGATTGATGAACAAATCGTTGGCTTCAATGTGTCTGGGCGCCGTTATGGCACTGGCTTTCTCTTATCACGCAGCGGCAGCAGATCTCCCGGAAATTGAAAAATCCGGCACCCTGAAAGTCGCGACCGAAGATGATTACGCGCCGTTTAACTTTATGAGTAACGGCCAGGCCGATGGTTTTAACAAAGATATGCTGGAGGAGCTACGCAAGTATGCGAAATTCCACGTCGACCAGAGCATCCTGCCGTGGACCGGCCTGTTAGCGGCGGTCTCCACCGGCCAGTACGATATGGCGTTAACCGGCGCGGTGATCACCGATGACCGTCTGAAGGTCTTTGACTTCACGCCGCCATGGGCTTCGGCGCAACACTACTTCGTAAAACGCGCCGGGGATAATTCACTCGATACCATCGCCGACCTGAGCGGCAAAAAAGTGGGCGTCCAGGCGGGCAGCGCGCTGCTGGCGCGACTGCCTGAGCTGAAAGCGATGCTGGAAAAAACCGGCGGCAAGCTCGGGCCGGTGGTGGAGTATCCCTCTTACCCGGAAGCCTACGCCGACCTTGCCAATAAGCGCCTCGATTACGTGATTAACGTGGTGATTTCAGTCAACGACCTGGCGAAAGCCAAACCGAAGGTCTTTGCCAAAGGGCTGGCGGTGTCCGGTCCGGGCTATATGGCGTGGCCGATTCCGAAAAACTCCCCGCAGCTTTTGGCCTACATGACCAAGTTTATCAACCATATGCGTGAAACCGGCAAGCTTGCGGAGCTGCAGAAAAAATGGTTTGGCGAAACCTACGATAACCTCCCGACGGAAGCGATTACCAGCCCGGAACAGTTCCATAAACTGGCTGGTTTGTAACAGTTTGCGGCGGGTCACCGCCGCGTTTTTAATCCACAGGAGGGCCATATGGATGCAATTTCCTGGCAGTTATTGATTGAAGGCGCATGGACGACCCTCTGGATTTCGGCTATCGCTATCGCCTTTGGGGTGGTGATTGGCCTGCTGATCGCGCTGGTGAGGATGCTGCGTCTCCCGATTGTCGACCAGCTGCTGGTGGTCTATATCAGCCTGGCGCGCGCCACGCCGCTGGTGACGCTGGTGCTGTTTCTGTTTCTCTCGCTGCCCACGGTGGGGATTAATCTTGATAAAAACGTGGCGGCAATCGTGGCGCTGACCCTCAACACCTCGGCTTTTAACGCCGAAATCTGGCGCAATGCGTTTCGCACCTTCCCGCGCGAGCAGCGCGAGGCGGCAGAATCCGTGGGGATGCGCCGCTGGACCTATTTTCGCTACATCATGCTGCCGCAAATGTGGATCGAAAGCCTGCCGGCGCTGGTGAACGAAATGTCTTTCCTGATTAAAGGCAGCCCGGCGATTGCGGTGATCGGCGTGGTCGATTTGACCCGCGTGACCAACCGTATCTCATCCGTCACCTATGAGCCCCTGTCGCCGATTCTCGCGGCGGGTCTGCTTTATGTCGTGATCATCGGCATGCTGCTGAAGCTGCAGGGACTGGCGGAACGTAAAGCAAAACGCCTGGCACGATAACAACAGGAGGATCTATGAATCAGTGGGCCATTATCTGGTCAGCGCGCGACAGCTTTATTGCCGGCCTGATTGCCACTCTTGAGCTATTCATTGTGGCCGCCGTTGTGGGGTTAGCCATTGGCATTGTGCTGTGCTATTTGACCGAATATCAAAAGCGCTGGCTTAACCGCGTGATTATCGGTTTTGTCAGCCTGATGCGTGCAATTCCGTTCTTAATCCTCGCCTATCTGCTCTATTACGGCCTGCCGGAAGTGGGGATCAGTATGGACGCCTGGAGCGCAGGTCTGGTAGCGCTGATGATCTACCACGGCGCCTATTTCTTTGAAATCCTGCGCAGCCAGCGCCGGGTCTTCTCCGCCGGATATATCGAGGCCGCGGTGGCGCAGGGTTTTTCTCGCTACCAGATATACCGGCGGATTATTTTGCCGAATATCGTCTCATCGGCGCTGCCGCTGCTCGGCAACCAGCTGATTATTTGCCTGAAGGATACCGCTTTTCTCAGCATTATCACCGTTCAGGAAATTACCGCCGCGGCCAACAGCGTGCAGGCGACCTGGTTCATCCCGTTTAACGCTTTTATCGTCGCGATTGCACTCTACTGGGCGATCAGCATTTTGCTGGAGTTGCTGATTAAGCGACTGAGCGCCCTCGGAGCTAAAAGAGGAATGAGTCATGCCTGATACCACCGCAGTAAGCATTAAAAACGTCTCTAAACAGTTTGATAATATTGAAGTTCTGCGCGACATCAATCTGACCGTCGAAAAGGGGTCGGTGGTCAGTATCCTGGGGTCATCAGGTTCCGGTAAATCGACGCTGCTGCGCTGCATGAACTGGCTGGAACAGCCGGACCGCGGGGAGATTCATATCGGCGGCCAGCGGCTGGGGATTGATGAACAGAACGGCAAAGCCATGTCCCACCGCCAGCTGTCGAAGATTCGTGAGCGGGTGGGGATGGTGTTCCAGAGTTTTAACCTGTGGCCGCACCTGACCGTGCAGCAGAATGTCAGCGAAGCGCTGCTCCACGTCAAAGGGATGAAGCGCGATGCAGCCTCTGCAATAGCCATACAGCAGCTGGAAAAGGTCGGGATGGCGCACAAAGCCGACGCCTGGCCGATTACCCTCTCCGGCGGGCAGAAGCAGCGGGTGGCGATAGCCCGTTCGCTGGCGATGTCGCCGGAGGTGATTCTGTTTGATGAGCCGACGTCGGCGCTGGATCCTGAGCTGGTCAACGAAGTGTTGGGGGTGATGAAGGCGCTGGCGGCGGAGGGCTACACCATGGTGGTGGTGACTCATGAGATGGACTTTGCCCGCCAGGTATCGGATGAAGTGGTGTTTCTCGAAAAAGGGTTGTTGATTGAGAAAGCGCCGCCGGAGAAATTTTTCACCAACCCCGACTCTGAACGCGTACGCCAGTTTCTGCAGAGCCGCCGCTAATAAGAGGGGGCCCGCTCGCCTGCGGCCGCTCTCCCCGGTGGCGCTGCGCTTACCGGGGCTACGGGGTCGTGCGATCGGATAGACCGCATAAGGCGCTGGTGCCGCTAGCCGGGAAAATCCCCGGTGGCGCTGCACTTACCGGGGCTACGGGGTCGTGCGGTCAGGTAGCCCGCATAAGGCGCTGGTGCCGCTAGCCGGGAAAATCCCCGCTGGCGCTGCGCTTACCGGGGCTACGGGGGCATGCGGTCAGGTAGCCCGCATAAGGCGCTGGCGCTGCTAGCCGGGAAAATCCCCGGTGGCGCTGCGCTTACCGGGGCTACCGGGTCGTGCGGTCGGGTAGCCCGCATAACGCGCTGGCGCCGCTAGCCGGGAAAATCCTCGCTGGCGCTGCGCTTACCGGGGCTACGGGGGCATGCGATCGGGTAGCCCGCATAAGGCGCTGGCGCCGCTAGCCGGGAAAATCCCCGCTGGCGCTGCGCTTACCGGGGCTACGGGGGGCGTGCGATCGGGGAGCCCGCATAAGGCGCTGGTGCCGCTAGCCGGGAAAATCCCCCGCTGGTGCTGCGACCCGGGGAGATGTTCCGGCAGCAAGGTACATGGTTCCGTTCGTCATCAATCGGCAAAACAGGTTTGTGGCACATCAACGGAAACAGGGGGAGTCCTCTTTACAATCCCCGCTTGCGCGCAAAGAAATCGGCCGCCCGGCGCTCAGCCTGCGGTTGGCATCAACTCGATGCTACTGGTCCCGTCCCTGGCGTCCAGCCCCTGCTTTCCGACCTCCGTTTCGCCGATTTCAGCGGATACCAGGGCATCGCGGTAAGTCTTGTTGTTGCCGAATGACTACAGCTGCCGTCAGCGCTTTTCCCTGGCCGCAGACGGCTGGAAACAGGTAGCCCCGGTAAGCGCAGCGCCACCGGGGAGGGGGAGATAAATCGCGTTGGTCTACAATCAATCCCGGTCAATCGCGAACGGCTGCCAGGCCTGGCGCACCGGCATCACTTCTACGCGGTTGATATTCATATGATCCGGCAGGGTGGCGATGTAGAACATCTGCCCGGCGATATCCTGCGCGCTCAGAGGGGTGGTGCCGCGATACAGATTATCGGATGCCGCCTGGTCGCCTTTAGTGCGCACGAGAGTGAATTCGGTCTCGGCAATGCCCGGCGCCAGATCGGTCACCCGCACCCCGGTACCGAGTAGATCGCAGCGCAGGTTGTAGCTGAACTGCTTCACAAACGCTTTGCTGGCACCGTAGACGTGGCTGCCCGGATAGGGCCACTGACCGGCAATGGAACCGACATTGATGATACTGGCGCCGGCGCCGTGCTGAATGAGCGTCGACAGCAGCGCGTGGGTGACGTTAACCAGACCGGTAACGTTGGTGTCGATCATCGTTTTCCAGTCCTGCAGGTCCACCTTCTGCGCCGGCTGCGGCGCCAGCGCCAGCCCGGCGTTGTTAATCAGCGTTTTGATATCGGCAAAGGCGGCAGGCAGCTCTGCCACCGCGGCGGCAACGGCCTCGCTGTCACGCACGTCCAGCTCGATAATATGTACCGGCACCAGCAGGCTCAGTCGGTCATACAATTTTTGCAGGCGCGCCAGGCGACGCCCGCTCAGCACCAGCGACCAGCCCGCCTCGGCAAACACCTGTGCCGCTGCCTCCCCAAAACCGGAGGTGGCCCCGGTAATAAATACTACGTTGTTGGTGGTCATTTCACTCTCCTGTGCGCATTGTTGTCCTCACTATAAAAACGCCGTGCACGACCACACAGGGCCAGTTGTCAGGTGGCGTTGTGACACGGTGTCACAACTTTTTCGACCGACTGGCTCTATCCCTTTTTCCGCCGGGCGACCAATGATGGGGGGAACAACAATGACATCAGAGGGCAGGGTATGAAGCTGGCAATACAGAACGATGTAACGGTAAGCAACGATGACGTTCGCCAACTGGATCGCGCTTATGTTTTCCATTCGTGGTCGGTACAGGGCAACATCAACCCGCTGGTGATTGCCGGGGCCAGGGGCTGTGAACTGTGGGATTATGAAGGCAAAACCTACCTTGATTTCAGCAGTCAGCTGGTTAACGTCAATATCGGCTATCAGCACCCGCGCGTGCTGGCGGCGATGAAAGCGCAGCTGGAGGAGCTGGTGACGATTGCGCCGGCGACCGCCAACCTCGCCCGCGGCGAAGCGGCGAAACGCATCGTCGAGCTGGCGCCGGAAGGCTTCAGCAAAGTGTTCTTTACCAATGCCGGAGCCGACGCCAACGAGAATGCCATTCGCATGGCGCGGCTGTACACCGGACGCGATAAGGTGCTGTCGGCCTATCGTTCATACCACGGCAATACCGGCAGCGCGATTGCCGCCACCGGCGACTGGCGCCGCGTGCCGAATGAGTACTCGCGCGGCCACGTGCACTTTTTCAACCCCTACCTCTATCGCAGCGAATTTAATGCGGTGACGGAAGAGGAGGAGTGTCTGCGCGCGCTGGCGCATCTACGCAGAATCATTGAGTGTGAAGGCCCTGGCGCGATTGCCGCCATTCTGCTGGAGTCGATTCCCGGTACCGCGGGTATTCTGGTGCCGCCTGACGGCTATATGCAGGGCGTACGGGCGCTGGCCGATGAGTTTGGTATTGTGCTGATCCTCGATGAGGTGATGGCCGGGTTTGGCCGTACCGGCAGCTGGTTTGCCTTCGAGCAAGATGGCGTGGTGCCGGATCTGGTGACCTTTGCCAAAGGGGTTAACGCCGGGTATGTGCCTGCGGGCGGGGTGCTGATTAGCGATCCGATTGCCCGTTATTTTGACGACCATTTCTTTGCCGGTGGCCTGACCTACTCCGGCCATCCGCTGGCGATGGCGGCGATTGTGGCGACGATCGATGCCATGAAAGAGGAAAACATCGTCGAAAACGCGGCGCAGATGGGGAATCACGTCCTGCGTCCGGGGCTGGAGGCGCTGGCGGAAAAACATGCGATTATCGGTCATGTCCGCGGCCGTGGCCTGTTCCAGGCGCTGGAACTGGTCAGCGACCGCGAAGCTAAAACGCCGTTAACCGCGGCGGATATGGCGGCGATTAAGGGGGCGTTAACCGAAGCGGGTCTGCTGGCCTTTGTGGTGGAAAACCGCATTCACGTGGTGCCGCCATGCACCATCAGCGCTGAGCAGATTGCGAAAGGGCTGGCGATTTTTGACAGCGTATTCGCCCGCTTTGCCACTCTGGCGAAATAAACCAACCTTATTCCCGGATAGCGGCGCCAGCGCCTTATGCGGGCTACCTGACCGCACGACCCCGTAGCCCCGGTAAGCGCAGCGCCAGCGGGGATTTTCCCGGCTGGCGGCGCCAGCGTCTTATGCGGGCTATCTGACCGCACGACCCCGTAGCCCCGGTAAGCGCAGCGCCAGCGGGGATTTTCCCGGCTGGCGGCGCCAGCGCCTTATGCGGGCTACCTGACCGCACGACCCCGTAGCCCCGGTAAGCGCAGCGCCACCGGGGATTTTCCCGGTTGGCTGGCTATCACGCCATCCGGTGTTCGCCCTGTATCAGCGCTTCACGGTCGAAGAAGCGCTGAATTACCCCCTCGGCCATAAACGCCGCCCGATCCGACATATGCGCAATCACATCGGCATCATGGCTGACCAGCAGATAGGTCATACCGTGCTCCTGTTTCAATCGGTTCAACAGATTGAGAATTTCCGCCTGCACCGACATATCCAGCGCCGAGGTGGGCTCATCTAACAGCAGGAGCTGCGGGCGCAGCAGCAGCGCGCGCGCGATTGCCACCCGCTGACGCTGGCCGCCGGAAAGCTGATGCGGATAACGACGCGCGGCGTCGGCGGGGAGCCCCACCTGTTCCAGCGCGGTGTCGACCCGCTGCCGGATGGCGTCGAGACCGTGGATTTTCAGCGGTTCGGCCAGGGTACGCCACAGCGTATGGTTGGGGTGCAGAGAGGCATAGGGATCCTGAAACACCATCTGCACGTTGCGGCGCAGCTCGCCCTGAAAACGAACTCCGGGAGCTATCGCTGTGCCAAACAGCTGAACGCCGCCGCGCCACTCGCGCTGTAGCCCGGCGAGAACCCGCAAAATCGTCGATTTTCCGCAGCCGGAGGCGCCGATCAGACTGAAAGTTTCCCCGGCCTCAACGCTGAAGCTGGCGGCGGAAACCGCCGTTTTTTCCGCAAAAATGACCTGTAATGCATCGAGATTAACGACTGCCATGCGCCGCCTCCGTAAAGTCCTGGGTTCTGTCGAGAGTGGGCAGCATCTGGCCGTAGGTGCTCGCATCGGGACGACAGGTCCACAGCGTACGGGTGTAGGGATGCGTGGCCTGAGGCAGCTCGCGGGCGGGCATCTCATCGACCTGCGCGCCCTGATACATCACCAGCACCCGGTGGCAATGCTCCGCCACCAGCGGCAGATCGTGGCTAATCAGCAGCATCGCCATTTGCCGCTGCTCGCACTGTTCCACCAGCAGTTCGAGGATCTGATTGCGCAGGCGGGAATCGAGCGCCGAGGTCGGCTCGTCGGCAATCAGCACCTTCGGGTTGTTCAACAGCGCAATGGCGATCATCACCCGTTGCCCCATCCCGCCGGAGAGTTCGCCGGGGTAGCGGCTGAGTACGGGTAAATCGAGACCGACGGCAGCAACGGCGGCTTTCACCGCCTCCAGTCGCGCGCGGCGGCTCAGGCGCTGATGCAGCGTTAATGCCTCTTCCAGCTGTGCCTGAATGTTCTGTACCGGATTCAGCGCATAGCGCGGATCCTGCAACACCATGGCGATATCGTTGCCGCGCAGCGCGCGCCAGCGGCGTTCGTTGAGGGTCAGAAGATCGTGGCCCAGCACGTTCAGCGTTTCTGCGCTGACCACGCCCGGACGACGCACCAGCCCCATCAGCGCGCGGGCGGTCATCGATTTGCCGGAACCGGATTCGCCCACCAGCGCCAGCCGCTCGTTGCCGAGCGTAAAGTTGACGTTATTCACCACCCGGGCAGAGGGGTAGTCGATGCACAGCCCTTGAACGGTGAGTCGGGTATCAGTCATGTTGCGGCTCCAGAACATCGCGCAGGCCGTCGCCCAGCAGGTTAAAGGCAAGGCTGGCTATCAGGATCACCGCTCCGGGCGCGGCGGCAATCCACCACTGATCGAAAATGACCTGCATTCCGTCGGCGATCATCGCGCCCCATTCCGCCATCGGCGGACGTGCGCCGAGGCCAAGGAAGCCCAGTCCGGCGGCGGCGAGAATAATACCGGCCAAATCCAGCGCCAGACGCACGATGGCGGAAGGCAGGCACAGCGGCAAAATATGGCCTATCAGCAGCCGCCAGCCGCGAATGCCCATCATCTCCGCCGCGGCCAGATAATCGCTATGACGCAGACGCTGAATTTCGCTCCGCGCCTGGCGAGCGTAGGCGGGCCAGGTGGTGAGCGCCAGCGCCAGCGCACCGTTGACCAGCCCAGGCCCCAGCATGGCGACAAAGGCAAAGGCGAGGATCAGGCGCGGCATTGACATCACCACGTCGGTAAACCGCATCAGAATACGCTCCAGCCAGCCGCCGTAATAGCCGGAAAGAATCCCCACCAGCAGGCCGGCGGGGAGCGTAATCAGAGTGACTAACGCCACCAGCCCCAGCGCCGGGCGCGCGCCGTAAATCAGGCGGGAGAGCAGGTCACGGCCATAGCTGTCGGTGCCGAGCCAGTGCCGGGCATCGGGGCTTTGCAGGCGAGCCGCCGCATCCTGCCAGTTGGGATCGAGCGGCGCCAGCCACGGCGCGAACAGCGCCACCAGCAGGAGCAGCGCGATAACGATCAGCCCGCAAAAGGCGGCGGGGGAGCGACGCAGACGACGCAAAAACAGATAAGCCGGCATCAGCGCACCCTCGGGTCGGTCAACCGCACCAGCAGGTCGGTGAGGTTATTAATGAAAACAAAGCTGGCGCCAATCAGCAGCGTACCGCCCATGATCGCCGTGGTATCCCCGGCAAACAGCGCGGTAGTCAGATAGCGGCCAATTCCCGGCCACGAGAAGACGGTTTCCGTCAACACCGCGCCTTCCAGCATCGAGGTCCAGGCCAGGGCGATGACCGTCAGCAGAGTGCCGCGAATGTTGGGGAGCACATGACGCAGCAGAATCGTCATTTCGCTGGCGCCTTTGGCGCGCGCCAGCAGGATGTACTCTTTGTTCATCTCGCTGAGGCAGGCGGAGCGGGTCAGGCGGGTGATGCTGGCCAGCGAATAGTATCCCAGCAGCAGCACCGGCAGCAGCAGATGGCCGATGGCGTTTTTGAAGGCCTCTTTATCGCCGGAGAGCCAGGTATCAATCAGCACGAAGCCGGTTCGCGGTTCGACGGTATATTGATAGATATCGTCCAGTCGCCCGGGGCCCGGCGTCCACTGCAATTTGGCATAGAACAGCGCCAGCATCAGCAGCCCGAGCCAGAAGATGGGAACCGAGTTGCCGATCAAGGTCAAGGTGCGTACCGCCAGATCCCACGGGGAACCGGCGTAGCGGGCGCACAGCACGCCGGCAATCACCCCGAACAGCGCCCCGACGATCAGCGCCAGGGTGGCCAGTTCGAGGGTGGCGGGAAAGGTAGCGAGCAGGTCGTGCAGCACCGGCTGGCCGGTGGAGCTGGCCGTGCCGAGGTCGCCGTGGGCAAGGTTAACCAGATAGTGCCAGAACTGCACCGGCAGCGGGCGATCGAGTCCGAGCTGGTGGCGAACCTGATCGTAGGTCGACTGGCTGGCATGATCGCCGACGATTTGCAGCACCCGATCGACAGGTGAAAACGCGGAGAGCGCGAACGTGACGAGCAAGAGCCCGAAGAGCGTGAGTAGCAGGGTAAGCAGCCCCTGAAGCACGCGCGTGGAAAGATGTGGCATGGGAAGTCTCTTCATGCCGGGGGGCGGCTTCGCCTGACCCGGCCTACAAAAAACGAGAACCCGTGCCGGGTAAGCGTAACGCCACCCGGCAACAAGGGAAATTACTTGGTGACGTTATCGTACCAGACCATATCGGCGTTGAGGCCCTGCTGATAGCCTTTGACGTTATCGCGGACCACGATCTGCGTTTTCCCCTGATCAACAAACACATACGGCGAACTGCGCTGCAGCTCTTCCTGCATTTTTTTGTACAGATCGAGGCGTTTTGCCGGATCCGCTTCGGCGACCGCCGCCTGGGTTTCTTTATTCAGCTGCGGGATCTGCCAGCCGTTCAGACCGGCGACGGTGCTGGATTTGCCATCATTCCACGCGAAGGCGCTGGCGTTGGAGTGGGCGTCAAAATAGTCCGGGATCCACAGGCGAATAGCTGCCTGGTGCTGCCTGGCACGCACGCGGGCATACACCTGGCTGCCCGCTGCCGGCAGCAGGTCAATCTTCACGCCGCCCTGGGCAAAGCTGGCCTGCATCGACTGGGCGATAGTAATGAACGGCGGTTTGTTCTCGACATCAAGAGTGAAGTGCGCGTCCTTAATCCCCGCTTTGGCGAGAATCGCTTTGGCCTTCGCCGGGTCAAATTTGAACGGATTATTATCCAGCGCGCCCGGCAGACCAACCGGCAGGAAGCTCTGATGCACAAAATACTGGCCTTTAAGCAGATCTTTGGTGATCCCGTCGTAGTCCACCAGCCAGCGCGCGGCTTCCCACAGGGCCGGGTTTTTCAGCAGCGGGTTCGCGCTGTTGCCGGTGTTGAAGGCCAGGTAATTCTGCTCGGCGGAGGGAATGCTCAGCACGTTAACGCCGGGTTTCCCCTGCAGGGCGGCTATCTGATCGGCGCCGAGATCGCGGGCGATATCGGCATCACCCTGTTGAATCAGCAGGCGGCGAGAGGCCGGATCGGGGACGTTTTTAATAATGATGCTTTTCAGCTTCGGCGCACCGGTAGGCGAGCTGTCGTTGGCCTCCAGCACGATGGCCTGATGCGGTTGATAGACGCGCATTTTGAACGCGCCGCTGCCCGCGGAGTGCATTTTCAGCCAGCTGTTACCGAAATCGTTGCCTTTGACGTTCGGCGCCACCAGCTTTTCATCCACGATGGAGGCGATCGGCGTGGAGAGGATATTCAGCGCCACCGCCGGACTGACGTCAGCGGTCCAGTGCAGCTGCAGCGTATGGTCATCGACCTTTTTCAGCTGGCTGGCGATGTTGTCCGGCTGCCAGCCGAGGACGTTGAGGATAAAAGCGGGGGACTTATTCAGCGTCACCGCGCGGGTATAGGAGAAAATAATATCTTCCGGACGCAGCGGATTGCCCGAGGCGAATTTGGCATCAGGCTTTAGCTTGATGGTCAAGGTTTTCGCCGCCGGGTCGGCCTGCCAGCTTTCAGCCAGAATCGGGGTGATTTTTTCAGGGTTGTCGCGATCTGGCTGAACCAGGCGCTGGTAGAGGCTTGGTACCGTCTGAATACTGGAAAGCTCATTGGCTTCTGCCGGGTCGAGGCTGACGATGTCGTCAAGGCCCTGGGCAACGACCAGGGTGGAGGGCGGCGTCGCGGCATGGACGGCGGCGGAGAGTGCGGTCAGCACCAGTAAAGACAGCAGTTTTTTGGTCATGTGCAATCCCTGAAAAAATGTTGTTTTGATTATTTATGCTTCGCTACGTTAGGCCGCTTCCCCGCAGTCGTAAAGTCAAAATACGGATAAGCTTATGCATAAAAAGAATAATTCATAGCGCTGGGTTATTAATGAAAAAAAGCGGCGGCGCGCTTTCTGTCCGCTGCGCTTCTTGATATAACAATTTCATTACAATTCAACGGGGTGCGGGCATGCCGGAAATCAATCAATATGGTCAGGTGGTGAATGATGTTGTCGCAGACTGGCAGGGGGCCAGGATCCTGAAACGCACGCCGTTAAGCGGGCGCTTTTGTCGGCTTGAGCCGCTGGAGGTGCAGCGCCATGCCGCCGATCTGTTCGCCGCCTACGCGTTGGGAGATGAGAGCGACTGGACATGGCTGGCCAGCACCTGCCCGGCAAGCGTGGAAGCGACGACCCACTGGGTGGCCGGTAAAGTCAACGATGATGCGCTGGTGCCGTTTGCGGTTATCGATCTGCGGACCGAGCGGGCGGTTGGGTTGGTCAGCTATATGGCCATCGATCGGGCAATGGGGACCGTTGAAATCGGCCATGTTACCTGGTCGCGGAAGATGAAGAATACGCCGCTGGGTACGGAAGCGGTGTGGCTGTTGCTGAAAAACGCTTTCGAGCAGGGCTATCGCCGGCTGGAGTGGAAATGTGATTCGATGAATATCGCCTCACGGCGGGCGGCGGAGCGTCTGGGTTTTACCTGGGAAGGGTGTCTGCGGCAAAAAATGGTGCGCAAAGGACGCACCCGCGATAGCGACCAGCTGTCGATCATTGATAGCGAATGGCCGCAGCGTGATGCGGCGCTGCGCGCATGGCTGGCGGCGGAGAATTTTGATGGTGACGGGAGACAGGTGAAGCGGCTGGAGGATTTTCGCTAATTGCAGCCTGCTGACAAAGTGCGTGCATCCGGAATTATCTGCGTTGCTCGGTGATTTGCCCGGCGGCGCTTCGCTTGCGCGGGCCTACGGGACTGATGTCGGTTTGCAGGGCGGGCCTACGGGACTGATGTCGGTTTGCAAACCGGGTTCTACGGGATTGCTTCCGGTTTGCAGAGCGGGTTTACGAGACTGACTCGCTGTCGTAGGCCGGGCAAGGCGTCAGCCGCCGCCCGGCAGAGATGTCAGGACACTAACCAGAGCAGGCTTGCTATCGGACCTTATATTTGTGGTGCTCCGGGATTTGCCCGGCGGCGCTTCGCTTGCGCGGGCCTACGGGACTGATGTCGGTTTGCAGAGCGGGTTCTATGGGGCAGACTCGCTGTCGTAGGCCGGGCAAGGCGTCAGCCGCCGCCCGGCAGAGATGTCAGAACGCGAGCCAGAGCAGGCTTGCTATCCAGCAGCCTGACGACGCACCGGCGCGCCGTTGGCCACATAATAGCGCGCCGTGCTGCGCGGCAGCGGCTGGCGGCCGCGAATGGCATCGGCTATTTTCTCGCCAATCATGATGGTGGTGGCGTTGAGGTTGCCGGTGATGATCTGCGGCATAATTGACGCATCCACCACCCGCAGGCCTTCCAGACCGTGCACCCGGCCTTCGCCATCCACTACAGCCATCTCGTCGTCGCCCATTTTACAGGTGCCGCACGGGTGGAAAGCGGTCTCGGCGTGATTACGCACGAACTCATCCAGCTCGGCATCGCTCTGGCAGTCGAGGCCGGGGCTGATTTCGCGTCCGCGATATTTATCCAGCGCCGGCTGGTTCATGATGTCGCGAGTGATGCGTATCGCATCGCGAAACTCCTGCCAGTCCTGCTCGCTGGACATATAGTTGAACAGAATCGCCGGATGCTCGTGCGGGTCGCGTGATTTCAGGCGCACGTGGCCGCGGCTGGGCGAACGCATGGAGCCGACGTGGCACTGGAAGCCGTGCTCTTTCACCGCATTCGAACCGTTGTAGTTAATCGCCACCGGCAGGAAGTGGTACTGAATATTTGGCCAGGCGAACTCTTCCCGGCTGCGGATAAACCCGCCGGCTTCAAACTGATTGCTGGCGCCAATACCGGTGCCGCCGAACAGCCATTCGGCACCGATTTTCGGCTGATTCCACCACTGCAGCGCCGGATAGAGCGACACCGGCTCTTTGCATTCATACTGCAGATACATCTCGAGATGGTCCTGCAGGTTTTCGCCGACGCCGGGCAGGGCGTGAACCAGCGGAATATCAAACTGGCGTAGCAGATCCGGGTTGCCGACACCGGAACGTTGCAGGATCTGCGGCGAAGCGATGGCTCCCGCGCACAGCAGTACTTCTTTACTGGCCGTCGCTTTTGACGGCGCGGTGCTGTCGCCCTCCAGCCATTCGACCCCAACCGCGCGCTTACCGGCAAAAATAATATGGTCGGTCAGCGCATGGGTGCGAATCGTCAGATTTGGGCGCCCGCGGGCCTGGTCAAGATAGCCGCGGGCGGTGCTGGCCCGGCGCCCCTGGGGAGTGACGGTACGATCCATCGGCCCGAACCCTTCCTGCTGATAGCCATTCAGGTCCTCGGTGCGCGGATAGCCGGCCTGCACACCTGCTTCCACCATCGCATGGAACAGCGGATTATTATTCTGCTTCGGCGTGGCGACGCTCACCGGGCCATCGCCGCCGTGATAGTCATTCGCGCCAATGTCGCGGGTTTCCGCTTTACGGTAGTAGGGCAGGCAGTCGAGATAGCTCCAGCTCTCCAGGCCTGGCGCGGTGGCCCAGTTGTCGAGGTCCATTGCATTACCGCGGATGTAGCACATGCCGTTAATCAGCGACGAGCCGCCGAGACCTTTGCCGCGGCCGCACTCCATGCGGCGGTTATTCATATACGGCTCAGGTTCGGTCTCGTAGGCCCAGTTATAGCGTCGGCCCTGTAATGGAAAAGCCAGCGCGGCGGGCATCTGGGTGCGGAAATCAAAACGATAATCCGGGCCGCCGGCTTCCAGCAGCAGGACGGTGGTGTGCGGATCTTCCGTCAGTCGTGTCGCCAGTACGTTGCCGGCAGAGCCGGCGCCAATAATGATGTAGTCAAATTGCAAACATGACCTCCTGGTTAAAATATGGAGTGAAACTGAGCCATCTCAACCTGGATGGATTTTACCTGGGTGTAGCTCTGGAGCGTCATCACGCCGTTTTCGCGGCCGATACCGGAGTGCTTATAGCCGCCGACCGGCATCTCAGCCGGGGATTCGCCCCAGCTGTTGATCCAGCAGATCCCGGCTTCAAGCTGATGAATCACGCGGTGGGCGCGATTTAAGTCTGGGGTGACCACGCCTGCCGCCAGACCGTATTCGGTGGCGTTGGCGCGGCGAATCACTTCCGCCTCGTCTTCATAGGTCAGAATCGACATCACCGGGCCAAAGATCTCTTCGCGCACGATGGTCATCTCGTCATGGCAGTCGCTAAAGACGGTCGGGGCCACCCACGCGCCGCTGGCGAAGGCGTCACCTTGCAGCACCCCGCCGCCGCACAGCAGGCGCGCGCCTTCCTGCTTACCGCTCTCGATATAGCGCAGGACGTTGTCGCGGTGCGGGAAGCTCACCAGCGGGCCGAAGTTGGTCGTTTCATCAAACAGGTCGCCGGGACGAATTCGCGCCACGCGGGCGAGGATTTTCTCTTCGAACGCCGCTTTCGCGCGCGCCGGGATAAACACCCGGGTGCCGTTGGTGCAGACCTGGCCGGAGCTGTAGAAGTTGGCCATCATCGCGATATCGGCGGCGAGGTCGAGGTCGGCATCGTCGCAGACGATCAGCGGCGACTTGCCGCCCAGCTCCATGGTGACTTCCTTCAGCGACGAAGCGGCGGAGTTAGCCATCACTTTTTTGCCGCTGGCGACGCCGCCGGTGAACGAGACTTTGGCGATATCCGGGTGTTCAGTCAGATACCGTCCGGTTTCGGCGCCGATCCCCGGCAGGACGTTAAAGACGCCGTCCGGCAGGCCGGCTTCGCGGTAGATCTCCGCCAGTTTGAGGGCGGTCAGCGGGGTCACTTCGCTTGGCTTAAAAATCATCGCGTTTCCGGCGGCCAGCGCCGGCGCTGATTTCCACAGCGCGATCTGGATCGGGTAGTTCCACGCGCCGATCCCGGCAACCACGCCGAGTGGTTCGCGGCGGGTATAGATGAATGAACTGTCGCGCAGCGGGATCTGGCTGCCTTCCAGCGCCGGGATCAGGCCGGCGTAATACTCCAGCACGTCGGCGCCGGTAACGATATCGACAGCGGCGGTTTCGCTCAGCGGTTTACCGGTATCCAGCGTCTCCAGACGCGCCAGCTCGTCGTTACGCTGGCGCAGAATATCCACCGCTTTACGCAGGATCCGCGAACGCGCCATGGCGCTCATCGCCGCCCACACCTTTTGCCCCTGTTGGGCGCTTTTTACCGCCCGGTCGACGTCTTCGCGACCCGCGGCCTGGACTGTCGCCAGCACTTCCCCGGTGGCAGGGTTGAGGGTCTCGAAGGTTTTCCCGCTGGTGGCAGGGACGTAACCACCGTGGATATAAAGCTGCTGTTCGGCCATTCGGGACATGGTTTCCTCCATTATTGAGAAGTCGGTGGCAGATACTGGCTGATGAAATGGTCGGCGAGCGTTTTGGCGCGGGCTTTGTCGAGCGGTTTACCGCTCAGCGCCGCGCGTAGCCACAGTCCGTCGATTAAGGCGGCGAGGCCATAACCGGCCTCCTGCGCCTGCTGGCGCGGCAGCTCGCGCTGAAATTCATAGACGATGTTCGACAGCAGACGCCGGCTGCTGACCTGCTGCAGGCGATAGAGCATCGGTTGATGCATGCTGCTGGCCCAGAAGGCAAGCCAGGCTTTCATCGCCGCGCTGCTTATCTGGCTGTCATCGAAATTACCCGCCACGATGGCCCGCAACCGCCGTTCGGCGCTGGCGCCCGGCAGCGCGTGCAAACGGCTCAGTACCGCCAGCCGCAGCTGGCCGGTGATATCGCGCATCGTCGCTTCCAGCAGACCGTTCTTATCCTTGAAATAGTGACTAATGATGCCGGTCGATACGCCCGCCCGTCGGGCAATTTGCGCGATGGTGGCATCGTGCATTCCCACTGCGTTTATCGCCTCGAGGGTCGCGTCAATGAGCTGCCGCTGGCGTATCGGTTGCATCCCCAGTTTGGGCATTTCGTTGGTTCCATTCATCAGATTTGTTTATCTATTAAAGCGGTTTTTGATTGGACGTTCAATATAAAATGTGTCTTAATTGTTGCGGTTTTGGATTTTAATAGTTACAAAAACAGTGGGGATACTGGATGACAGACCTTTCGCCGAGCAGAGAAAAGGACAAAATCAATCCGGTGGTTTTTTATACTTCCGCCGGACTGATTTTGTTGTTTTCCCTGATGACTATCTTCTTCAGCGATTTTTCAGCGGCCTGGATTGGCCGTACCCTGAACTGGGTTTCGACGACTTTTGGCTGGTATTATTTGCTGGCGGCCACGCTGTATATCGTGTTTGTGGTCTGCATTGCCTGCTCGCGCTTCGGTTCGGTGAAGCTCGGGCCTGAGCACTCCAAACCGGAGTTCAGCATGCTGAGCTGGGCGGCGATGCTGTTTGCCGCCGGTATCGGTATCGACCTGATGTTCTTCTCGGTCGCCGAACCGGTCACCCAGTATATGCAGCCGCCGGAAGGGGCCGGGCAGACCATGGAGGCCGCGCGCCAGTCGATGGTCTGGACCTTGTTCCACTACGGGCTGACCGGCTGGTCGATGTATGCTCTGATGGGCATGGCGCTGGGATACTTTAGCTATCGTTATAATTTGCCGCTCACCATACGTTCCGCCCTCTATCCCATCTTCGGTAAAAAAATCGATGGCCCAATTGGCCATAGCGTCGATATCGCGGCGGTGGTCGGGACAATTTTTGGGATTGCCACCACGCTGGGGATCGGGGTCGTGCAGCTTAATTATGGCCTGAACGTGCTGTTTGATATTCCGGATTCGCTGGGGGCGAAAGCGGCGCTGATTGTCCTGTCGGTGATTATCGCCACGATTTCGGTGACCTCCGGGGTCGATAAAGGGATTCGTATTCTCTCCGAGCTGAACGTGGTGCTGGCGCTGGGGCTGATTCTGTTCATCTTGTTTATGGGCGATACCGAGTTTCTGATGAACGCGCTGGTGCTGAACGTTGGCGACTACGTGAACCGCTTTATGGGCATGACCCTCAACAGCTTCGCTTTCGATCGCCCGGTCGAGTGGATGAACAACTGGACGCTGTTTTTCTGGGCCTGGTGGGTGGCCTGGTCACCGTTTGTGGGGCTGTTCCTGGCGCGTATCTCGCGCGGGCGCACCATTCGTCAGTTTGTGCTGGGGACGCTGATTATTCCGTTTACCTTCACCTTACTCTGGCTGTCGGTGTTCGGTAACAGTGCGCTGTACGAGATTATTCATGGCAATGTCGCCTTTGCCGAAGAGGCGATGGCCCATCCGGAGCGCGGCTTCTATAATCTGCTGGCGCAGTACCCGGCCTTTACCTTCAGCGCCTCGGTCGCCACCATCACCGGGTTACTGTTCTATGTGACCTCCGCTGACTCAGGGGCGCTGGTGCTGGGGAACTTCACCTCGAAACTCAAAGATATCAACAGCGATGCGCCGAACTGGCTACGGATCTTCTGGTCGGTCGCTATCGGTCTGCTGACCATCGGAATGCTGATGACCAACGGGATTTCGGCGCTGCAGAATACCACGGTGATCATGGGGCTGCCGTTTAGCTTCGTGATCTTTTTTGTGATGGCGGGGTTGTATAAATCATTGAAGGTCGAAGACTATCGCCGCGAGAGCGCCAGTCGCGATACCGCCCCGCGCCCGCTCGGCGTGCAGGATCGGTTGAGCTGGAAGAAGCGTCTGTCGCGGTTGATGAACTATCCGGGAACCCGCTATACGCGCCAGATGATGGAGACGGTGTGCTACCCGGCGATGGAGGAGGTGGCGCAGGAGCTTAAATTGCGCGGCGCCTATGTGGATCTGAAAAGTTTACCGCCGGAAGAGGGGGATAATCTGGGTCATCTCGAACTGCTGGTGCATATGGGCGATGAACAGAATTTTGTCTATCAGATCTGGCCGCAGCAGTATTCGATTCCGGGCTTCACCTACCGGGCGCGCAGCGGTAAATCAACCTACTATCGTCTGGAGACCTTCCTGCTGGAGGGCAGCCAGGGCAATGACCTGATGGACTACAGCAAGGAGCAGGTGATCACCGATATTCTCGATCAGTACGAGCGTCACCTGAACTTTATCCACCTGCACCGGGAAGCGCCGGGGAACAGCGTGATGTTTCCGGGGATGTAGGGAGCAGAAGGCTGCATGAGTAAAAGGCGCCCCGTGGGCGCCTTTTTTCGAGCGAATGTCGCCATGCGCTCCGCTTACCAGCAGATAAATCCGCCATCAACGACCAAATCAACGCCGGTACAAAATGAGGCGGCGTCGCTGGCGAGAAACAGAGCCGGTCCCGCCATCTCTTCAACTTTTGCCATGCGCTGAATGGGCGTCTGGTTTTCAAACTCGCGGGTCTGATGGACCATTTCAGGACGGGTATTCATCGGCGTTGCGGTGTAACCCGGGCTAATTGAGTTGACGCGAATCCCTTTGCCGACCCACTCCATGGCAAGGCTTTTAGAGAGATGAATCACGCCGGCTTTGGCGCTGTTGTAATGCGCCTGTTCCAGCCCGCGGTTAACGATAATTCCGGACATCGAGGCAATATTAATAATCGAGCCGCCGCCGGATTCCAGCATCAGTTCCGCTTCCGCTTTACAGGAATTCCACACGCCGGTGAGGTTGATATCAATAACCCGCTGCCACTGTTCCGTCTCCATCGCCAGCGCCGGGTTGGCGTTGGCGATACCGGCGGCATTGACGGCGATATCGAGACGACCGAAGCGGCTTTTGGCCAGCGCGACGCCGGCGCGAAGATCGCTTAGCTGGCGCACATCCCCGGTGTAAAAGCAGGCTTCGCCGCCTATCGCTTCAATATGACTCACGGTTTCGGCCAGTCCCCCGTCTTCGCGCAAATCAAAACCGACGACGCGCGCGCCCGCGCTGGCGAGCCCGTAGGCGATCATCTGGCCAATACCACTGCCCGCGCCGGTGACAAAGGCAACGCGGCCCTGCAGGTTAAACAACTGTTGAGCAAAATCTTTTGCGATCATAGTGATTACTCTTGTGGTCAAAACCCTCGCGGGTATTAAGACATAATTAAGCCGCCGTCGATGTTAATCGTCTGCCCGGTGAGATAGCGCGCATCGTCAGAGGCGAGAAAGGCCACCAGCCCGGCAACATCTTCCGGTTTTCCTGCCCGTTTCATCGGTATCCCTTCTACCCATTCCGCCATCAGCTCGCCTTTGCCATAGCGCTTTTGTTCACTGCTGAGGATTTCGCCCCACACCCGGTCGTTGTAGTCCCACATTTCACTTTCGATAATCCCGGGGCAGAAGGCGTTGACGGTGATGTTCCACGGCGCCAGCTCATGAGCCAGGCTTTGCGTAATGCCGATAACGCCCATTTTGCTGGCGGCGTAATGCGGGGTGTAGATAAAGCCCTGGCGCCCCTGGCCCGACGAGGTATTGATCAAACTTCCGTAGTTCTGTTTGACCATATATTTGGCCGCTTCGCGACAGCACAGCCAGACGCCGGTTGTATTCACGGCCAGCACTTTTTCGAAATCGGCTTTTGGCATGCGATCGAAATAATCGATGGTGATCACGCCGGCGTTTTGAATTGAAACATCAATGGTGCCGAAACGGGCTGCGGCCTGTTGGTACAGGGACTGGACCTGGGCTTCATCGGTGACATCAATCTCCAGCGACAGAATATCGGCCTGATAACGCTGGCGTAAGGTTTCTGCGGTTTCATGGACGCGCGGTGCGTTTGAGACCATCACCAGCCTGGCGCCATCGCGGGCAAAACGTTCGGCGATGCCGGCGCCAATACCCCGGCAGGCTCCGGTAATGACGATGGTTTTATTGTCAAAATTTCTGTGCATACTTTTTTCCCTTTAGCGAAGCCGGGCGGTGACGCCCGGCGGAAGAATCGGTGCTATGCGTGAATTAACGGGATGCCGCGCCGCTGGGATGAACCGTCGCCAGCTTTTCTTCATGGCGGCGCATGAGAATGACCTTGTTCTGTAGTTTCTGCTGGAACTGATCGACGACGACGGCGGTGACAATGACCACGCCTTTAATCACCATCTGCCAGAAATCGCTGACCCCCATCATCACCATGCCGTCGGCGAGGAAGACGATCACGAAGGCGCCAATAATCGAACCGGTCACCCGGCCCCGGCCGCCCGCCAGCGCGGTCCCGCCGAGAACGGTGGCGCCGATCGCATCCATTTCGAACATGTTGCCGGTCATCGGGTGCGCGGTTTGCAGCTGTGAGGCGACTATCAGCCCGACGAACGCGGCGCAGAGGCCGGAGAAGGCATAAACAAAGATTTTGGCCTTAACAATCGGGACGCCGGCCAGACGGGCCGCGGATTCGTTGCCTCCGATGGCGTAGATATAGCGGCCCAGCGGGGTTTTCGTGGTCAGCCAGTATCCCAGTAGCAGAAAAGCGATCATCAACCAGATCGGCAGATAAATTCCCAGGACGGTACCGGAGCCGAGGGTGGAGAAACCGGTGTTGCCCAGCGCTTTCATGCCGTTGAGATTGGGGTAAGTGCTGCCGTCGTTAAACAGCAGGGCAGAACCGCGGGCGACGTACATCATTCCGAGGGTACAAATAAAGGGCGCCACGCCAAAACGGGTAATCACGGCGCCATTAACCAGACCCACCAACACGCCAAAGACAGCCACGCACAAGATAACTTCCGGTACGTTGAAGAAGATGACGCTACCGTTCCATAAGGGCAGGCCATTGGTTAGCAGGGCACCGGCCACCATGCCGCAAATCCCGGCCACGGCACCGACTGAAAGGTCAATTCCCCCGGTCAGAATGACCAGCGTCATCCCGATGGCCAGCAGGCCGGTAATGGCCACATGCTGGGTCATGATCAGCAGATTTGAGGTAGTCAGGAAATTCGGTACCATCACGCTGAAAAACGCAACAACCAGCAGCAGAGCGATAAACGTTCTGGCCTTCAGCAGGTACATATAGATCATATATTTCTGGTTCATGATGGATTCCAGCCTGATTAATCTTGAGGTGTTGAAGCCGCGATTAATTTTTCGCGGGTGACCGCATGACGCGGTAGGTCGGCGGTAATACGGCCATCGGCCATCACCAAAATACGATCTGCCAGAGCCATCACTTCATCCAGCTCTGAGGAGGAGAACATCACGGCCAGCCCCTGTTGCGCCATTTTGCCAATCAGGTGATACACGTCCGTTTTGGCACCCACGTCGATGCCGCGCGTGGGTTCATCGAGGAAAACGACCTGCGGCTGCGTCATTAACGCCTTCCCCAGTACCACTTTTTGTTGGTTGCCGCCGCTCAGAGAGGTGATGGGAAGCTCGGGATCGCTCACTTTGATGGCAAGCTGCTGAATCATCTCTTTAACGCTGGCATGCTCTTTATGCGGATTCAGCCATTGCCAGGCGCGGCGAAACCCCTGAAGACTGAAATCGGAGAGCGTCATATTGGATTGAATGGACATCATCTGCACCACGCCTTCGCCCTGTCGGTCTTCCGGTACCAGCGCCAGCCCTTTTTTGAGTCTGGCCTGAAAAGGGGCCCTGCCGATATTTTCACCGTTGAGATGGATACTGCCATTCTGGCACGGCATCAGGCCGACCAGCCCTTTAAATAGCTCGGTACGCCCGGCGCCCAGCAGGCCGTAAATGCCGATGACTTCCCCTTTACATAAGGTAAAGGTCACATCATTAAGCTTGTAACCGCCGCTATGGTGCAGCGCGGTCAGACCGTCCACCGCCAGCACCGCTTCGCCTTTGGGGGCCGGTTGATAGTCGAAATGCTTTTTCTTATCGCCGACCATCTGTTCAATGATCCAGGGGATACTGGCATCGCTGACGGTCCGTTCGCTGATAAAACGGCCATCGCGGAAAATGGTAATGTGGTCGCCAATTTCCATCAGTTCTTCCAGACGATGAGAGATATAAATGATGGTGACGCCGCGCCGTTTAAGCTGTCCGATAACATTGAACAGGACTTTGACTTCAGACTGGCTGAGGGCGGAGGTGGGCTCATCCATAATCAATACGCGAGTATCTTTGGACAGGGCGCGCGCAATTTCGACCAGCTGCTGATGGCCAATACCCAGTTCGCCAAGCGGAGTGTAGGGATCAACATCGAGCTCCAGCCGTTCCAGCAGTGATTTAGCCAGTTCGTATTGGTATTTTTCGTTGATCCTTCCTTTCTGGAAAAACTCATTAGCCATGAAAATATTATCCATGACATTCATATTCGGGAATAAATTCAGCTCCTGGAAAATAATGCTGATACCCTGTTTTTCAGCCTGGTGAGTCGAGTTTAATGAAACGGGAGAACCCTCGAGAATAATTTGTCCGGAGGAAGGGGTTTCGACACCGGCAAGCATTTTCATCATGGTGGATTTGCCCGCACCATTTTCTCCGATCAGAACGTTGACTTTATTTCGATAAACCCGATAGTCGACGTTATCTAAGGCGATAACGCCTGGGTAAACGCGAGATAATCCGCGGGTTTCGATAATAACTTCAGCTTCGACTGGTTGGGGAGTGACGATTTCTTGCGCTGACATCTTATTGTCCTCCGGGGTGAATAATTTTCGCTGGTGTAATATCAGGGAAGGTTTGCGGTATATCCCAGGCGGAAAATACGCCATAGACCTCAACCATTTCGCCGGATTTTAGCTGTGCGCTGTGGATCATTTTTACGGCCTGTTCATTAATGGCCCGACCGTATTCACCAAACAGCACCTGGTCGTTAAAGTCTGCATAACTGGCACCGCTATAGCCATCGCGTAGCTGGGTCCCGCGTAGCGTCGGGCCAATTTGCACCACGATAGCGCTGCCGTTTTGCTCCTGAACGGTCATTTTTCCGCTGCGCGAGGTGGCGTCAAGCTTGATGACCTTGCCTTCAACCTTGACGAAGAAAATGCACGGATTTTCTTCCTGAGCGCGATAACCCAATGTTTTACAAGCGCTGTCGAAATCTTTGGCCGCATGCAGCGCGGTCATTAACGCTTCCGTGGAGCGAGCCTGCGCCACTACCTGCGGCACAATTTTCTCCTGCCACGTCCGATCGATATTCGCCATGTGCGGATTGGGCGGGGATTTAAGATCGGCCAGCTCTTGCTGAGAGACAATGCGGCAGCCTCCCAGTGCGACGATGGCCAATGCCAGCCAGGTTTTTTTATACATGAGACTCTCCTGTGCGCCCCGCAAGGGGCGCAACAACCCGAACTCAGGACTTGATATTGAAGTCCTGAACTTTGTCTGCGTTATCTTTAGTGATCAGGATGCCGCGGAACATGACGCGCTGTTTCGCCGGTTTCACCCCTTTTTGCAGGAAGTTATCGAGGTCGGTCACCCCTTGCGCGGCGATGGACTGGGCCTGCAGCATCACGGTGGCCTGTAGGGTTCCCGCTTTAACCGCATCACGCTCGTCATTGCTGCCGTCGATGCCGACCACCACCACGTCCGTACGGTTCGCTGCTTTTAGCGCGGCGATAGCGCCCAGAGCGACGGGGCCATTACCGCAAATCACCCCTTTAACGTCCGGATGAGCCTGCAGGATGCTGTCCATAATGCGTTTGCCGTCGATTAACGTTCCTTTGGCATCCTGTCTGGCGACGCTGACCATGTCTGGATACTGGTCGATAACCTGATGGAAAGATTTAGAGCGGGTCACGCAGTTATTATCGGCAAGATTGCAGGTGAGCTCTGCGTATTTTCCTTTCTCCGCCATTTTCTCAACAAATACGTTGGCGACTTCCGAACCCGCCTGGAAGTTATTGTGCGTAATTTGCTCAAGTGCCACATCATCGACAGGAATTTCCCTGTTGATTAATACCACGGGAATGCCTGCTGTTTTGGCTTTTTCAATGGCGGCGACGCTGGCGGTTGAGTCGGCGTTATCGAGAATAATACCCTGAACTTTTTTACCAATGGCGGTATCAATAAGTTCGTTCTGTTTTTTGACATCTTCGCCATGTGACAGAACCGTCGTTTTATATCCCAGCTGTTTGGCTTTTTCACTGGCGCCTTTGGCTTCAGAGGCGTAATACGGATTATCCAGCGAGTTGACCATAATCATAATGGTGCCTTTTTCTACCGCCTGAGCGGAAAATGAAAAAGCGGTCAGGGTTGCAGCAGTTAACAACGTTAAACGTAATTTCATGACAATGTTCTCTCTATGTTGTTATTGTCGGGTACGGTGAAACAACGCAAGGCCTGAAAATCAGTTGTATGGTCCGGAGCTCTCCTTATGTTGATGATTCAGGTTCGTCGCGCAGCAGGATCCCTGGTGGGGCGTCAGGCGGACGGGGCCGGTTTCCATAATGTTCTGTCTACCGTATGGCGCCATTCCTGCCATCTTTTCTGTAAACGCAGATGGCGCGCCATATCGGGGCGAAATTCGCTGTGTTCGGTTAAGAACGCGCTTAAATCAGTCAGCGTACCGGGATGAATCGCTTTGCGGGCCAGCAGGGCCGCGCCAATTGCCGACAGCTCGGGGACATCGCTGCGCATCACCGGGCAACCCAGCAGATCGGCCTGGTATTGCATCAGCCAATCATTTTTTGTCGGCCCGCCATCGACCATCAGTGCTGTCAGGTGGAAGTCGTCATGCTGGCGCATGGCAACCACCACATCAGCAATCTGATAAGTGATGGATTCCAGCGCGGCGCGAATCAGGTGGGCGCGCTTGACGCCGCGGCTGAGTCCGCAGATAACCCCGCGCGCGCTGTCGTCCCACCAGGGGGCGCCAAGACCGGTCAGCGCGGGGACAAAATAGACGCCCAGCGTGGAATCGACGGAAGCCGGCAGGGTATTGAGCTCGTGGGCCAGTTCGCGCTCGGAGAGCTCGCTTAATCCCGTACTATCAGCCATCCAGGCCACCGCATCGCCGGTATGGGGGATGTTGCCTTCCAGGCCATAGATGATGCTGTCGCCATCGTGCCAGGCGATGGTGGTGGCCAGTGCGGCAATATCGCATTGGGCTGACTTCACCGGCGCCATGACCGACGATCCCGTGCCATAAGTGGCCTTAACGCAGCCCAGTTCACCGAGCGCGTGACCAAACAGCGCGGCATGTGAATCGCCGACCATCGCCATCACCGGGATGCCGTCAGGAATGGCGGCCAGACCGCGGGTATAACCGAATAACCCACTGGAGGGTTTAATCTCAGGCAGCGCGGCGCGAGGGATCTGGAACAGCGCCAGCATTTCGTCATCCCATTGACCGGTATGTAAATTAAGTAACTGCGTCCGCGCGGCGTTGGAGTAGTCGCAGCTGAATGCTGCGCCTTGCGTCAGGTTCCACAGCAGCCAGCTATCGATGGTACCGAGGCAAATCTCGCCGCGCTCTGCCATCGCCCGGCCTTCCGGCAGCGACTCCAGCAGCCAGCGCATTTTTGAGGCGGAAAACAGCGGGGCAATCGGTAGCCCGGTGGTGGATTTAATTTGGGATTCTTTACGATCGCGGCGCAGCGCCTCACAGAAACCCGCGCTACGGGTACATTGCCAGGTGATGGCAGCGTTAATCGGTTTGCCGCTCTGACGATACCAGCCGATGGCGGTTTCACGTTGGTTGCTGATGGCTAATGCCGCCACGTTTTCTGCGCCAACGTGGTCGATAGCGTTGGCTATCACCTCCAGTGAGGCCTCGACTAACGCCTCTCCGGATTGCTCTACCCAGCCATCGCGCGGTGTCTGGATAGCTAACGGTTGAGAAAACTTCACAATAACGTTGCCATGGCCGTCAAGCACCACCGCTTTGGCGTTCGTGGTACCTTCATCGAGCGCAATGATGAACTCTTTCTGTGTTGCCAGCATTAGATAGTCTCCTGAGTCACACGTCGTCCTGGCGCGAAGGGAAGGGCGAGCATTCCTCGTTATCGCATTGCTGCTTAGCAGGCCATGATGTGACATTTCGTTATCACTTTTTTAATCACTGAATATATATTCGATAGTGATTATTTATTTAATACCTTAGCCAGAAAGTTTCTCTGGGGCCAGAGGGAAAGTTATCAATTGTGCTGGCAATCACACTTATCTGGATCGTGAAATGTGCAGGGGATGCTGAGGGGGTACGGCGCTTTAACTATTTATTAAATTGAAATATAAGCATTTATTTGATGTGCCTTTGCGTCTTCCTGAAGGGCGCAAAGGCATGAGAAAAGATGTTTTAGCGGCTGATTACGCGGTGACGAGCAGCCGGGCGGTAGGATAATCGGTGATTAAAATGTCAATATAACCGCCGGAGAGGGCGCCCTTGATGGCGGCGACTTTATCACTACCGCCGGCCAGCGCGACGACATTGGGGCATTTTTTGACTTTCTCCAGCGCCATGCCGATAACAGGATCTTCATCATCACGTAACACCGCCTGCCCGTTTTTATCGTAGTAGTGCAGGCAAATATCCCCGACTGCTCCGCGCTCCGCCAGCACCTGCAGCATATCTTCGTGGTAATAGTTGCCTGATGTTTTGAGCAACTGCGAAGGTTCGAGAATACCAATCCCGACGATAGCGATATCGACTTCATCAAAACGTGAAATCACATCGGCCACATCCTGGCTGGCAATCAGCCGGTTTTTCTCTTCCACCGAGCCTTCAATGCTTTGCGAAGGTAGCAGCCAGGCTTCACAGTTCAGCCGTTGCGCCAGCGTCTGAGTGAGGATCGTTGCCTGCACATTGCCATTAGGACCCACACCGCCCAGCAGTTGAATCACGCCGCTGGCTTTCAGGTTCTGCGCGTGGACCTCATCAACCATGGCCCGAATGGTCGAGCTCCAGGAGGAGACGCCAATCAGATCTTTTGGCCGTAGCCGCGTTTCAAGATAGTGGGCCGCCGCTGAACCGATGGCGCGTTTAATGGTGTGGTCGCTGGCATCCTCTTCGGTGTCCACCACGATGGCCTGCTTGATGCCGTAGCGATCCTCAATGCCTTTTTCGAGATTCAGGAAAATATTTGAGGGCTGTACGACGCTAATTTTGACTACCCCTTCTTTTTGGCAGCGGGTGATAGCGCGGGAGACAAATGACTGAGAAAGCGAGAGAAGTTGAGCAATGTCGGACTGCTTGCGTCCTTCAAGGTAGTAAAGAGTGGCAATCTTAACTAATAGCCGTTGTTCATCCTGCTTAGCCATATATATCCCCGAAAATCATTAACGTGCAGCCATTATGTTAGAGCCTGTAATCATACGCGAAAAAAAAAGACATTTAAGTGTGATGAGACTCTAACTTTTATCAATCCTCTAAAACAGCTATGGACAAAAACAGAACAGTGGTTGCATAATTGAATAAAGAATCATGTATGAATATATATTCATTGTGGTTTCGGATCAACTGAAAAATTATCCAGGCGCAGGTATGCCTGATGGTGAGGAGGCAGAATGTTCCTGAGTCTGGTGCAGCGGCGAAAGCGCTGCGATGCGCTGCCAGGGGATATCTGGTTTTTTTTAGTCCCTTACGGAATAAATATTCCAAGTTGAAATTAAATTCAGAGGTATTAAATGAATCCCTATAACTACGATGTTCAGGCACTTGAGCGTCAGGCTCGCGCGGTACGCCGCCACATTATCAGATTGAACGCCAACAGCCCTGCCGGCGGTCATACCGGCGCTGACCTGTCGCAGGTGGAGCTCTTAACCGCGCTGTACTTCCGCATTTTGAACGTTGCGCCGGACCGCATTGCCGATGAAGGGCGTGACATCTATATCCAGTCGAAAGGTCATGCGGTGGGCTGCTACTACTGTGTGCTGGCCGAGGCGGGATTCTTCCCGGTCGACTGGCTGAGCACCTATCAGCATGCCAACTCCCACCTGCCTGGCCATCCGGTTCGCCAGAAGACGCCGGGCATCGAGCTGAATACCGGGGCTTTAGGACACGGTTTGCCCGTGGCGGTGGGACTGGCGTTGGCCGCGAAAAAGAACCACAGCGCCCGCCGCGTCTTCCTGATCACCGGCGATGGTGAACTGGCTGAGGGGAGTAACTGGGAGGCCGCACTGGCTGCAGCACATTACGGTCTTGATAATCTGATCATTATTAATGACAAAAACAACCTGCAGCTGGCCGGGCCAACCCGCGAAATCATGAATACCGATCCGCTTGCCGAAAAATGGAAGGCCTTTGGTATGACCGTCACCGAATGTCAGGGAAATAATATGGCCTCGGTTGTCGCGACGCTTGAAGGATTAAAGCAGGAAGGAAAACCCAACGTCATTATTGCGAATACCACGAAAGGCGCCGGCATCTCCTTTATCCAGGGGCGTCCGGAATGGCACCACCGGGTGCCGAAAGGTGAGGAGATTGCGCTGGCGCTGGAGGAACTGAAAGATGAGTAATGCAGAACACCTGGCAAACGTGATGGTTCAGGCGTTTATCGATGCCGTAGAAAATGGAGTTGATCTGGTGCCTGTTGTCGCCGACTCAACATCAACCGCAAAAATAGCGCCGTTTATTAAACAGTTCCCTGACCGGCTGGTTAACGTCGGCATTGCCGAGCAAAGCATGGTCGGGATGGCAGCCGGGCTGGCGCTGGGGGGGAAAGTGGCGGTGACCTGCAATGCCGCGCCATTTTTGATTTCCCGCGCCAATGAACAAATCAAAGTCGATGTCTGTTACAACAACACCAACGTCAAATTATTTGGTCTGAACGCGGGAGCCAGCTATGGCCCGTTGGCGAGCACGCACCACGCGATTGATGACCTTGCGGTGATGCGGGGATTCGGCAACATTGAGATTTACGCGCCGTCATCGCCACGGGAATGTCGACAGATAATCGACTACGCCCTGCAACATCAGGGGCCGGTTTACATCCGTCTCGACGGCAAAGCGTTGCCGGAGCTGTATGCTGAAAACTATCGCTTTGTCCCCGGAGCCGTAAACACGCTGCGTGAAGGCCACGATCTGGCGCTGGTCGCTACCGGTTCGACGGTGCATGAAATAGTCGAGGCTGCCCAAGCGCTGGCAGAATCAGGTATTCAGGCGCAGGTGGTCAGCGTACCTTCGATTCGCCCTTGCGACACGCCAGCGTTACTGGCCGCGCTGAAGGGATGCAACGCGGTGATTACGGTTGAAGAGCATAATGTGAACGGTGGTCTGGGAAGCCTGGTCGCAGAGGTTATGGCGGAGGCTGGTATCGGTATTCCGCTGAAACGGCTGGGTATTCCTGATGGCGAATATGCGGCGGCGGCGGATCGTGGCTGGATGCGCCAGCACCACGGTTTTGATGCCCAGGCTATTATCGCCCTCGCGAAAACGATGTGTTGAGCCAGCATGGCGTTTCCCCCGTGCGGCTCTGACCGCGCGGGTTCTTCCTTTATTACCGGTATTGCGTTTGGCAAAGCGTGATGACGCAGGGCTCAACCGCCATCCAATGCACCTGGTACATCTGCTGCTCAGTCCACAAAGTGACGACCTCGCCCTGAATGTCGGTTATCCGAAAGTGCATAAACCCTGTTCCTGACTGTTGCGTGATAGGCAGGGCCTTAAACCCGCTCTCTTTCGCCGAAAAAGCCAGCGTCAGAGCCAATTCGAAGGGCAGTCCGCTCGCCTTCAGCACCGCGCGTTCGGTCGGGCTGATAATACTGCTCTCCAGCTCCGTCGCCAGCGCGGGGGTGAGCACGTTTTCGATGTCGATACCGACCGGTCGGGCGGCGACGACGGCCAGCGCGCGGGTGTCGCAGTGGCTGATGCTGCCAGACCAGGGGACAGGCCACAGCGGCTGCCGCTGGTCACCTGTTCCGGGAACGCCTTTTACGCCAACAGCTTTCAGGGCGCAGGCCGCCGCGATACGCCCGGCAAGATGTTCCATCTGCCGTTTCCGGCCGCAATTTTCGAGCTGCTGATGGTGGGGGAGCCACAGGATATCGTGAGGCGCAAAGGTGGCCGGGTCGAAATCAATCTGATGCAGCCGATGGCCGGCAAAAAGAAAAGTCGAGTGTGTCGTTTGCATAGGGTCATCCTACGTCAGGATGCAGGCGAGGGGATAGCTTTGTCGTGGTCCTGTCAGGAGGCCAGATAGCCAGGCCGTCCTCCGGGGGAGAGAACGGCCTGGTCTTCAGGCGCGTAATCAGAACTGCGTGTTGACGCTCATATACCAGGTCCGGCCCGATTCGTTATAGGTCTCGGCGCCCGCGCCGTACATATAACCGGTATCGCCGCCGGTGGTCTGGGCATTACCCGCGCGCCAGTGGCGCTTGTCGAAGACGTTATCCACGCCGCCGGTCAGGCTGACGTATTTGGTGACGTCCCAGGTCGCGCTCAGGCCGAGGATGCTGTACGGACTCACCTCGTTCTTCTCGCTGCCGGTTACCGGCTGACCTTTGTAGTTATACTTCTTCGGTTCCTGCTTGCCGTACCAGGTGAAGGTCGACTGCACGGAAACATCCTGGTATATCTGCCAGCTCAGCGTTGAGTTCAGCGTATACTCCGGAATAATCGACAGACGATCGCCGGTCTCTTTGTTCTTACTCTGCAGCATATAGGTGATGTTGTTGGTCCAGTTAACGGTTTCGCTAACCGGGACGTTCAATGTCCCTTCCAGGCCTTCTACCACCGCTTTCGGTACGTTTTCCCACTGGTAAATATCGGTTTTCACTTTACCGGTACCGGTCTGGGAGATCGGCGCATAGCCGGCTTCAATCTTGTTGCGGTAGTCGTTACGGAACCAGGTCACCCCGGCCAGCCAGCCGTCGCGTTTAAACTCAAGGCCGATCTCTTTGTTGATGCTGGTTTCCGCCTTCAGGTCTTCGTTACCCATCATATAGCAACCGGTGCCGGTTGCACTGGCGTAACAGCCCTGGCCTTTACTGTACAGAATGTAGTTCGGGTTGGTCTGGTACAGGCTTGGCGCTTTATAGGCGCGGCCGATGCCCATTTTCAGGGTGAAGTCATCCCCGAGCCCCTGGGACAGGTTAAGCGACGGGCTCCAGTTGTTCCCCACAATGCTGTGGTGGTCAAAGCGCAGCGCCGGGGTCAGCATGGTGGAGTCGGTCAGCTCGATGTTGTCTTCGGCAAACAGCGAGAAGATCTCCGCCTGAGAATACGGGCTGCGGCCAGTGCTGGTTGAACCCGGAATGTCGCCGCCCATAAAGGTCTGGGTGTTGGAGGCCAGATCCTTCATCCGCTGCTGGTTCCATTCGGTACCCAGCGTCAGGTTCTGATTGACCCACAGGTCGAACGGAACGCTGACTTCACTGTGCAGCATCACGTCGGACAGGTCGATATCAGAGAATTGATCGCTGCTGAAAATCCCTTCCGTACCCCCGGCCAGGCCTTCGCCTTTACGCGAGTTGCGGGTGTGCTCGTACTGCGCCCAGTTGCTGGTGGTGATGCCGTTATCCCAGCCGCCGTTCCAGGTCACCGAGTAGGTCTGGCGATAGAGACGGTTGGTCTCTTTGCCGTAGTTCTTTTTCACCAGATCGTTAGTATTGGTGTTCTGCGTATCCCCGGCGTACAGGTTGCCCTGGCGGCTGTAGCCCGCCTCAAACTCCAGCGAGTTCATCGGCGCAAAATCCCAGCGCACGACGCCGTTGATATTTTTGTTCTCTACCCCTTCACGGCCGGCCGGTAGCGTATCGGCGTAAATACCGGTACGTTCTGACTGATGGCCCTGGTTGATATCCCAGGCATCGGCCTGGGTTTTATCGAGGTTGCCCAACAGGCGGAAGCTGAAATCGCCGCCCAGCGGGCCGTTCAGACTGAAGTTGGTGCGTTTCGTGGAGCCTTCATCTTTGTGCTCCGGGGCGTTCATGTAGGTGTTCCACGAACCGTGCCACTCGTTATCACCTTTTTTGGTGATGATATTGACCACGCCGCCCGCGGCGCCGTTGCCGTAGCGGACCGCCGCCGGTCCACGAATGACTTCAATGCGCTCAATCAGCTCCGGTGGGACCCAGTTGGTATCGCCGCGGGTATCGCGCTCGCCGCGCCAGCCCAGGCGGATGGAGTTACGGCTGGTGACCGGTTTGCCATCAATCAGGATCAGGGTATTTTCCGGGCCCATGCCGCGGATATCAATCTGGCGGTTATTCCCGCGCTGGCCGCTGGTGGAGTTGCCGGTCAGGTTAACGCCCGGCATGGTGCGGATAATTTCGGAGACATCGCGAGCGGGGGGACGTTTACGAATTTCCTCGGCGGTGATCGTCGATACGCCCGGCGCCTGCAGGTTTTGTTCGGCGGCAGTGACCACCATCGTCTCTTCGGTGGCCGCTTTTTTACTGTCGAGGGTCTCTTCCGCACACAGCGGGAAGGCAACCCCATAAATTCCCAGATTGACCAGCAAGGTCAAGGATTTGATCTTGTTATTCATTTTACGTCCTGCTTTCCGTTGCCGCATGCCCCTGGAACCCCTTCCCACCGGGAGGGGAGGCGGCAGAAATGTGGTCAGTAGAGGGCGAAGGCATTCCATCGCTGACCAAATGGCCCTTTCTGACATGTGTAATTAGAAGTGACTCTTCCCAAAGTGCGGTAATACGCTATTGCAAATGCAAATAGTTATCAATAATATTATCAATAAAAATTACGTTTATTGAGAAAAATCACGGTAAACATAGGGTTAATGACGGAATGTTAATGACAGGAAGTGATGATTGGTGGCAGGGGATCTTCGGTCCGCAGGCCGAGGCCGTTGGCGATAGCTACCGGGTGACCTTCTGGTGGCGGGATCCGGCGGGCAGCGAAGAGACCTCGTTGACGAAGCGGGTGTGGATTTACATCACCGGCGTCACCGACCATCATCAAAATGCCGTACCGCAAACCCTCAAGCGCGTGCCCGGCACCGATGCCTGGCAATGGCAAACCACGCTGTCTCCCGCCTGGCGCGGCAGCTACTGCTTTATTCCCTCCGATCGCGATGACGATTTTGCCCCTGAGATTTTCAACGGCGGCAGCCCGGACCGCACTCTGCTGCGGGAAGGCTGGCGCAGACTGCTGCCGCGAGCGATAGCCGATCCGTTAAACCCACAAAGCTGGAAAGGCGGGCGCGGCCACGCCGTTTCGGCGCTGGAGCTGCCGCTGGCACCGGAACAACCGGGCTGGTCGCTGCGTAATGCGCCTTATCAACCGCCGGTGTGCATTGAATGGCACAGCGCCCGACTGGGTAATACGCGGCGGATATGGGTTTACACCACCGGAGAGGCCGTTGCCGCAGAGCGTCCGCTGGCGGTGCTGCTTGATGGCCAGTTCTGGGCCGAGAGTATGCCGGTTTGGTCCGCACTGGCCGGGCTGACGCGCGAGGCAAAGCTGCCGCCAGCGGTCTACCTGCTGATTGATGTCATCGATAACGAACACCGGAGTCGGGAGCTGCCCTGTAACGCCGATTTCTGGCTGGCGGTGCAGGAAGAACTATTGCCTCGGGTACAGCAAATTGCGCCTTTTAGCGACCGCGCCGATCGTACCGTGGTCGCCGGTCAGAGTTTTGGCGGCCTGGCGGCGATGTTTGCCGCGCTCTACTGGCCGCAGCGCTTTGGCTGCGTGCTGAGCCAGTCTGGCTCCTACTGGTGGCCGCATCGCGGCGGCGCGCAAACCGGCCTGCTGATCGAACGCCTGAGCCAGGGAGTGCTCCGCCCCCACGGGCTGCGAATCTGGCTGGAAGCCGGAGAGCGTGAGCCGCTTATTTTTCGCGCCAATCAGGCGCTTTTAACACAACTACAGCAGACACAGCAGACGATTTTCTGGCGTCAGGTTGACGGCGGGCACGATGCGCTTTGCTGGCGCGGTGGGCTGACGGCTGGGCTCATCCAGCTCTGGCAGCCGTTGAGCCGCGCGCAATAACAAAGTGCGCTTCAGACTCAACATCCTTCCGCATACCCCGAGGCGCTAGCCAGGGCGAAAGCCGACAGGAGGATGGCGAGTAAAGACAGGAGTTTGGTATGCAATTCAGCAACCCCTTCGATAATCCGCAAGGGCAGTTTTACATTTTGCGCAACGAACAACAGCAGTACAGCCTGTGGCCGCACCACTGCGCGCTGCCGCAAGGCTGGGTAGTGGAATGCCCGCCGCAGTCCTTAGAGGCGTGCAACAGCTGGCTGGCGGCGAACTGGTCAACCCTTACCCCTGCCCACTATGCAACCTCAAGGAGCCGGACATGAGCACTCGTTTACCGCTGGTCGCGGCGCAGCCTGGGATCTGGATGGCGGAGCGCCTCTCTACGCTGCCCGGCGCATGGAGTGTCGCCCACTATGTCGAGCTGCGCGGCAACCTGGACCCGGCGCTGTTGGGACGGGCGATCGTCACCGGTCTGACGCAGGCCGACACCCTCAGCATGCGCTTTTGCGAAGATAACGGCGAAGCCTGGCAATGGGTCGATGAGCAGCGCGCTTTTGCCGAACCTGACTATTGCGATCTGCGCGAGGCGCGCGATCCGCACGACGCCGCGCTGGCGATAATGCAGGCCGACCTCGGACAGAATTTACGCGTGGATGGCGGCAATCCGCTGGTTTGTCACCAGCTGCTGCGCGTGGCGGATGACTGTTGGTACTGGTATCAGCGTTATCATCATTTGCTGGTAGATGGCTTCAGTTTCCCCGCTATTACCCGCCAGATTGCGGCAATTTATCGCGCCTGGCAACGCGGGGAGGCGACGCCGGCGTCGCCATTTACCCCTTTCGCTGAGGTTGTTGAAGAGTATCAGCGCTACTACGGCAGTGAGGCGTGGCAGCGCGATAAAGCATTCTGGATGGAACAGCGCAAAGCCCTGCCGTCACCGGCGTCGCTCTCTGCTGCGCCGCTGGCGGGGCGGGCGACCAGTAGCGATATCTGGCGTCTGAAGCTGGATCTGGATGCCAGCCTGTTCAGCCGCCTGGCCGCCGGCGCACCGCAGTGCCAGCGAGCCGATCTGGCGTTGGCGCTGACCACCCTGTGGCTCGGCCGTTTATGCAGCCGCATGGACTATGCGGCGGGCTTTATCTTTATGCGGCGGATGGGATCGGCGGCATTGACCGCAACCGGTCCGGTACTGAACGTCCTGCCGCTGGCGATACATATCGATGGGCAAGAAACCCTGGCGGAGCTGGCGCTGCGTCTCAGCGCCCAGCTGAAAAAGATGCGCCGCCACCAGCGCTACGATGCTGAACAAATCGTGCGCGATAGCGGCAAAGCGGCGGGCGATGAACCGCTGTTTGGCCCGGTGCTCAATGTGAAAGTTTTTGATTATGTTCTCGATATTGACGGTATCGACGCGGTGACCCACACCCTGGCGACCGGTCCGGTCAACGATCTGGAACTGGCGCTATTTCCGGATGAGTCCGGCGGACTGTCGCTGGAGGTGCTGGCGAACAAAGCGCGCTATGACGAAGCAACGTTGCGCGCTCACGTGGCGCGGTTATCCGCGCTGCTGACCCAGTTTGCCGCCGATCCGGCGCTACGCTGCGCAGAGGCCAATCTGCTTTCGGCCGACGAGACGGCGCAGCTGGCGCAGGTCAATGATACCGGCGTGGCGCTGCCGACGACGACGCTCAGCGCCCTGGTGGCTGAACAGGCGGCGAAAACGCCGGATGCCCCGGCGCTGGCGGATGCCACCCGGCAGTTCAGCTATCGGGAGATGCGTCAGCAGGTGGTGGCGCTGGCGCGGCTACTGCGTGAGCGCGGCGTTAAGCCCGGCGACAGCGTGGCGGTGGCGTTGCCGCGTTCGGTGTTCCTCACCCTCGCGCTGCACGGCATCGTCGAGGCCGGCGCGGCCTGGCTGCCGCTGGATACCGGGTATCCGGACGACCGCCTGCGGATGATGCTGGAGGACGCGCGTCCTACGTTGCTGATTACTGCAGAAGATCAGCTGGCCCGCTTCAGCGATATTCCGGGTCTTGAAACCCTGTGTTATCAGCAGCCGCTTGCGGCGGATGATGACACGCCGCTGGCGCTCTCACAGCCGGAGCATACGGCGTACATCATCTTTACCTCCGGCTCCACCGGGCGCCCGAAAGGGGTGATGGTCGGGCAAACCGCGATCGTTAACCGTCTGCTGTGGATGCAAAATCACTATCCGCTTACCGCCGGGGATGTGGTGGCGCAGAAAACGCCGTGCAGCTTTGATGTGTCGGTATGGGAGTTCTGGTGGCCGTTTATCACCGGCGCACAGCTGGTGATGGCCGAACCGGAAGCCCATCGCGATCCGCAGGCGATGCAGCAGTTCTTTGCCCGCTACGGAGTGACCACCACCCACTTTGTGCCATCAATGCTGGCGGCGTTCGTGGCTTCGCTGGATGCTGAAAACGTAACGACCTGCCGGACGCTGAAGCGCGTCTTCTGCAGCGGGGAAGCACTGCCAACCGACCTGTGCCGCGAGTGGGAAGCGTTGACCGGCGCGCCGCTGCATAACCTCTATGGCCCGACCGAAGCGGCGGTGGATGTGAGCTGGTATCCGGCCTGCGGGGCGGAGCTGGCGGCGGTCACCGGCAACAGCGTGCCTATCGGCTGGCCGGTATGGAATACCGGGCTGCGTATTCTCGATGCCACTCTGCGGCCGGTTCCGCCGGGCGTCGCCGGGGATTTATATCTGACCGGCATACAGTTGGCTCAGGGGTATCTGGGGCGCCCGGATCTGACCGCTTCGCGCTTTATCGCCGACCCGTTTGCCGCCGGTGAGCGGATGTATCGCACCGGCGACGTGGCGCGCTGGCTGGATAACGGCGCGGTGGAGTACCTCGGGCGCAGCGATGACCAGCTGAAAATTCGCGGACAGCGTATTGAGCTGGGCGAAATCGACCGCGTCATGTCCGCGCTAGCGGACGTTTCCCTGGCGGTAACCCACGCCTGCGTTTTCAATCAGGCGGCGGCGACCGGTGGCGATGCCCGCCAGTTGGTCGGCTACCTGGTGTCAGAGTCCGGCCTGCCGCTGGATACGGCAGCGCTGAAAACGCGCCTGGCCGAACAGCTGCCGCCGCATATGGTGCCGGTGGTGTTGATTCAGCTAGCGGAACTGCCGCTGAGCGCCAACGGCAAACTGGATCGCAAAGCGCTGCCGCTGCCGACGTTGGGCACCGCGCGCGGCGGTCGTCCGCCGGAGCCGGGTATTGAAGCCACGGTCGCGGAGGCCTTCAGCCGGCTGCTGGGCTGCGAAGTGAACGACATTGAAGCCGATTTCTTCGCCCTCGGCGGTCATTCTCTGCTGGCGATGCGCCTGGCGGCGCAGCTTAGCCGCGAGCTGGGACGTCAGGTGACGCCCGGGCAGGTGATGGTGGCCTCGACGGTGGGGAAACTGAGCGCGCTGCTGGCGTCCGATCTCAGCGATGAGCAAGCGCAGCGCCTGGGCTTTGATGCGATTCTGCCGCTGCGCGTCAGCGACGGACCAACGCTGTTCTGTTTCCATCCGGCATCGGGTTTTGCCTGGCAGTTCAGCGTGCTGGCCCGCTATCTCAGCCCGCGCTGGTCGATTACCGGCATTCAGTCGCCACGACCGGAAGGGCCGATGATGAGCGCGGCAAACCTCGATGAAGTGTGCGATCAGCATCTGCAGACCTTGCTGGCGCAGCAGCCGCACGGGCCCTATTACCTGTTTGGCTATTCCCTCGGTGGGACGCTGGCGCAGGGCATTGCTGCCCGTTTGCGTCAGCGCGGCGAAGCGGTGGCGTTCCTCGGCTTGCTGGACACCTGGCCGCCGGAGACGCAGAACTGGGCGGAGAAAGAGGCTAACGGTCTGGACCCGGAAGTACTGGCCGAGATTGAACGTGAACGAGAGGCCTTCCTTGCCGCCCAGCAGGGGCAGGCTTCCGGCGAACTGTTCCGTGTCATCGAGGGCAACTATGCCGATGCGGTACGTCTGCTGACCACCGCGCATAGCGCGAAGTTTGATGGCAAAGCGACGCTGTTTGTGGCTGAGAAAACGCGCCAGGCGGGGATGGATCCGCAGGCGGCGTGGGGACCGTGGGTGGGTGAGCTGGAGGTCTTTAGCCAGAACTGCGCCCACGTGGATATTATCTCCCCGCAGGCCTTCGAATCGATTGGTCCGGTAGTGCGGGAGATTTTGGGGTAGCCCGGAGAAGATTGCCGGGTGGCGGCTGCCGCCTTACCCGGCCTACGGGACGATGCCGAGCCCGCGGAAGGAGACAGAACGGCAGGCCCGGTAAGCGTAGCGCCCCCGGGCGAATCCCCGATGGTTTGGTAGTGCGGGAGATTTTGGGGTAGCAGCGGGGAAGATTGCCGGGTGGCGGGTGGCGCCTTACCCGGCCTACGGGACGATGCCGAGCCCGCGGAAGGGGACAGAACGGTAGGCCCGGTAAGCGTAGCGCCACCGGGCGAATCCCCGATGGTTCGGTAGTGCGGGAGATTTTGGGGGAGCCCGGAGAAGATTGCCGGGTGGCGGCTGCCGCCTTACCCGGCCTACGGGACGATGCCGAGCCCGCGGAAGGAGACAGAACGGTAGGCCCGGTAAGCGTAGCGCCACCGGGCGAAGTCCGCAGTGAGGGGATTTACCGGCGCCCCAGCGGCACGACCAGCGGCGTATGGGCGACCGGATCGTCAATGATCATGCAGCGCAGGCCGTAAATCTGCTCGATCAATTCGGCGGTGACAATCTCTTTCGGCGCCCCCTCGGCAATGATTTTACCCTCGCGCAAGGCAATCAAATGCGTTGCGTAGCGGCAGGCCTGGTTGAGGTCGTGCAGTACCGCCGCCAGGGTATACCCCTTTTCGCGGTTGAGCTCGCTCAGCAGCTCCAGCAGATCGATTTGATGGCTGATATCCAGCCAGGTAGTGGGCTCATCGAGCAGCATAATGGCCGTTTCCTGCGCCAGCACCATGGCAATCCAGGCCCGCTGCCGTTGGCCGCCGGAGAGCGTATCGACGCTTTGTCGTGCCAGATCGGTTATTCCGGTCGCCCTCATGGCGCTGTTGACCGCGTCATCATCCTCTTTACGCCAGCGGGTAAACAGCGGCTGATGCGGATAGCGGCCGCGCGCCACCAGCTCCTGAACGGTAATATCCCCCGGGGTGGTGGCATTTTGCGCCAGCAGACCGATGCGTTTCGCCACCTCTTTGCTGGCATAGCGCTGGATCTGCTCACCGTCGAGATAAACATGGCCGCTGGCCGGCGTCATCAGGCGACTCAGGGTTCGCAGCAGCGTCGATTTTCCGCAGCCGTTAGGGCCAATGATTGCGGTGAAATGGCCGTCAGGAATGGTCACATTCAGCGATTCGGCGATGGTCTTTTTGCCGTACGCCAGGGTTAGCTGGTCGCCGCGCAAACGGGTCGTTTCGGCGGTCATTTTTTGCGGGACTCCTGAATTAATAGCGCGATAAGATAGATGCCGCCGAGGCTGACGGTCACCACTCCCACCGGCAATTGATAGGGCATAAACAGGCGCTGGGCGCTGTAGTCAGCCAGCGCCAGCAGCAGCGCGCCGCAGAGCGCCGATTGGGTTAATCCCCAGCGCGCGGTGCCGCTCAGGCGGCGGGCGATATGCGGCGCGACCAGGGCGATAAACGAGATCGGTCCGGCTAACGCGGTGGCGGCGGCGGTCAGTACCACGCCCACCAGCATCATCAGCAGGCGCGAACGTTCTACCCGCACGCCGAGCGCGCAGGCGGTATCGTCGCCCATCTCCAGCAGGCGCATGCGCCGGGCAAGCAGTGCCGCCGCTATCAGCATCAGCACAATCAGCGGCGCGGAGGGCCAGGTTTTTCCCCAGGTCAGGCCATTGAGCGAGCCGGCATTCCACAACCCGGCGGAGAGAGCGGTCTCCAGCGAGGCGCGCAGCAGCAGCCAGGTATTGAAGGCCACCAGCATGGCGCGAACGCCGATGCCGATAATAATCAGGCGAAACGTTTCAATGCCGTTGCGCCAGGCCAGCAGCCAGACCACCAGCGCGGTCAACACGCCGCCGGTCATCGCCGCCAGCGCAATCGCCGTCAGGTTCTGGCCGAACATCACCATCGCCACCAGCACGCCACTCCAGGCGCCGGTGTTGAAGCCCATCACGTCCGGGCTGCCCAGCGGGTTGCGCATCAGCGACTGAAAAATGGCGCCGCTGACGCCAAGTCCCGCACCGATCAGCAGGGCCATCAGCACCCGCGGCAGTCGCCATTCGGTGACCACCATGGTGATATTACGCGGCGCATCGCCCAGCAGAGCGGAAAGCACCTGCTCGACGCTTAACGGCACCAGACCGCTGCCGAGGCCCCAGAGGGAGACCAGCAGGCTGGTAGCCAGCAGAATCAGACAGCTGAGCAACAGTCGGCGAGAAGGGGCTATCATATTGCACCTCCGCGCGGCTGACGGCGCACCAGCCAAATCAGCACCGGCGCGCCGATAAAGGCGCTGACCACCGATACTCGCAGTTCACCGGGGACCAGCAGGCGACCCAATACATCGGCAAACAGCAGCAGAGCAGGGGTTGCCAGTAAGGTGACCGGCAACGACCAGCGATGGTCAGCGCCCACCAGCCAGCGCGACATATGCGGCATCATCAGGCCAATAAAGGCGATGGGGCCAACTACCGCCGTGGCACTACCGCAGAGCACGGTAATCGCCAGCAGGCCGATAACCTGAGTGCGGGCGACCCGGCTGCCGAGCGCGGTGGCGGTATCGTTGCCGAGACTCAGACTGTTCAACGCCCGGCTTAACAACAGCGTCACGGCGGCGGCAATCACCACCGGCAGGAGGACGATTTTCAGCGTCTGCAGCGTGCGAATATCCAGCGAACCGGCCTGCCAGAAGCGCAGCTGGTCGTAAACATCGGGGTTGAGCAGCGCAATGCCGTTGGAGAGCCCTTCCAGCACGGCCGCCAGCGCCACGCCGGCTAGCGTCAGACGTACCGGACTGAGCTGACCGCCGCCCTGACTGCCGGTAAAGGCCACCAGCAGCGAGGCGCCAAACGCGCCGCAAAACGACATCAGCAGCTGTTCCTGCGGGGAGTGGATGCCAAACAGCGCGGCACCCAGCACAATCGCGAAGCTGGCGCCGGAGTTCACGCCGAGAATGCCGGGGTCGGCAAGGGGATTACGCGTCAGAGTCTGCATCAGCGATCCTGCCAGGCCCAGCGCGGCGCCGGCCAGTAGTCCCGCCAGGGTTCGCGGCAGCCGGGCGTCCAGCACGATAGTACAGTCGGCGCTCTGACAGGTACCGGAAAAAGCCTCCACGACGACGCTCACTGGAAGAGGTTTGGCGCCAATCAGCAGGCTGAGAGCGATAGCAAAGGCTAAAACGAGTAACAGACCAGGTACGGCAACGGCGCGCACCGCGGTCGTAGAAAACGACATAATTCACATCCCTGACATGATAATGATAGTAATTATCGTTATCGATTCTATTCAGTTATGTTAGCATGGCGGCCCACAAGAATGGTATACGCAAAATCATTCAGAATGCATCGCGGCGGCAAACGCACGCTTGCCTGGAAGTATCGCTAACCGTATGACCGGGTTAAGGAAGTGCAGCCAAATAAGTACGCTGCCTGAACGATCGCGCGTTGATGGAAAATAATAACAAGGCGCTGTAATGAACCGACAATCCCGGCTGCTGAACCTCAGTCTGCTGCAAACCCATCCGGCGTTTCGCGCCGTCTTTATCGCCCGTTTTATCTCGATCCTGTCGCTTGGCCTGCTGGGCGTGGCGATTCCGGTACAAATACAGATGATGACCCACTCCACCTGGCAGGTCGGGCTCTCGGTCACGTTGACCGGCTGCTCAATGTTTGTTGGCCTGATGGTCGGCGGCGTGCTGGCGGATCGCTATGAGCGGAAACGTTTGATTCTGCTGGCGCGGGGAACCTGCGGCGTGGGGTTTGTCGGTCTGTGCCTCAACGCGCTGCTGCCTGAGCCGTCGCTCATCGCTATCTATCTGCTGGGTATCTGGGACGGTTTTTTTGCTTCGCTGGGCGTGACGGCGCTGCTGGCGGCGACGCCGGCGCTGGTCGGGCGTGAAAACCTGATGCAGGCCGGGGCGATCACCATGCTGACGGTGCGCCTGGGATCGGTGATTTCGCCGATGATCGGCGGTCTGCTGCTGGCCACCGGCGGCGTAGCCTGGAACTATGGCCTGGCGGCGGCGGGCACCTTTATCACCACCCTGACCCTGCTGCGCTTGCCGCTGCTACCGCCGCCACCGCAGCCGCGGGAACACCCGCTGAAGTCGCTGCTGGCGGGGCTGAAGTTCCTCTTCAACAGCCCGCTGATTGGCGGGATTGCTCTGCTGGGCGGTCTGCTGACGATGGCGAGCGCGGTACGGGTGCTTTATCCGGCGCTGGCCGACGGCTGGCGGATGTCGGCCTCGCAGATTGGCTTGCTATATGCCGCTATTCCGCTGGGGGCAGCGCTTGGGGCGTTGACCAGCGGTCAGCTGGCGCAAACGGCAAAACCGGGCGCTCTGATGCTGATGACGACGGTCGGCTCATTTGTGGCCATCGCGCTATTTAGCCTGATGCCGTTCTGGGCATTGGGCGCGCTGTGTCTGGCGCTGTTTGGCTGGCTGAGCGCGATCAGCTCGCTGTTGCAGTACACCCTGATTCAGACCCAGACGCCGGAAGCGATGCTCGGGCGGATTAACGGTCTGTGGACCGCGCAGAACGTTACTGGCGATGCCATTGGCGCCGCGTTGCTGGGTGGGCTGGGGGCGATAATGACGCCGGTCGCGTCGGCGAGCGCCAGCGGTTGGGTGCTGGTGATTGTCGGCGTAATTCTGATTGGGCTGCTGGGGGAGCTGCGTCGTTTCCAGCGTCCTGAAACGGTCAGCGAGGTCTGAAACCGCTAGCCCGGATAGCGGCGTCAACGCCTTATCCGGGCCACAGAGCGATGATTGGCGGCAGGGCGTAGCGCCTGCCGGGCATGAAGGTTAGCCGAAGAGGGTGGCGAGACGCTGCAGTACCAGCATGGCGCTGTAGTAATCGAGACGGAATGTTTCTGTACCGAGCGGATAGACGCGCTTGTTCTCTACCGCCGGGAGGTGCGCCAGCAGTGGGTTGGCGTAAATCGCATCGGCATCTTTTCCGTCACCGGCGAACAGGAACAGGCTGTTGCCATTGAGGCCTGCGGCTAAATTTTCGCCGCCCAGCTGGATAATGTCATGGCGTTTCCCCTGGCTCTGGCTGGCATGCAGACCGGCGGGTAAGGTCGCCAGTTTAAAGCCCAGTTGCTCAAGCATCTGACCTTGAGCGGATTCCGGCGTCCACAGGTTGGCGCTGTGGGCGGCGGCGGTATAGACCAGCGCGCTGACCGGCTGCGGCGGGAGTTTCATCTGTTGCTTCAGGGTGGCGAGCTGCTTATCAAATTCAGCAATACGCGCGGTCGCCTGTTTTTCCTGGCCGGTGATGTGCCCCAGTTCGGTCAACAGCGCCTGCCAGCTTTTGTCATCGTAATTAATGATAAGCGTTGGAGCGATGGTGGAGAGCTGGTCATACAGCGCGAGGGCGGAATCCCCGCCGGTAGCGCTAATCAGAATCAGATCCGGCATTTGTGCGGCTACGGCCTCGGCGCTGGGTTCGCCGATGTACAGGCGCGCGAGCTTACGTTCTTTCGCGACGGCGCTCCACTGACGCAGAAATCCCCGATCGTCGGCCACGCGGTTGTTCGGCGTGGTTGCGCCGCTGGCGACCACCGGCGCATCAATCGCCAGTAAGGATCCGGTGAGGGTGACACTGGTGGAGACGATGCGCAGGGGTTTGCTTTCCAGCGTATGTGCGCCGCGGCTATCGGTGACCTGACGAGGCCAGTCGGCTGCCAGAGCTGAGGTAATTCCTAAAAGCACCAGCCCGCAGGCCAGCAGGGTACGGCGACATAATGTGGACAAATTCACGAATTCGCATCCTGATTCAGTTGGGATAAATGCGTCTCATTTTCAACTTTGTCGTGCGCGGATGCAAGCCTAAGTCGCACAACATGCCGTTTGTACGGTTGACATGGCAGGCAATACCTTTTAGGTTAGCCAACCAAAATATAAATGATAATTATTCGTAATATCTTTATCGTTTTTGGAGGATGATATGGAAACGTCACTGGCCGAGGATGTACAGGAACAAAAAATGACCCTGTTGCCGGAAAGCTTCTTCTTTATGTCGCCGTACCGCAGTTTTCGTACCGCGGGCTGTTTTAGCCGTTTTTCCCACTCTGCCGCCGATGGCGCGCTGCTCGATGGGGAGTTTCAGCGGAATATGGCGGCCGCGTTCACTGACGCGAAGGCTGCCGGGATCCGTAAGCCGGTGATGGTCGGCGCTATCCCGTTTGATACCAACCAGCCTTCCGAACTGTTTATTCCAGAGAGCTGGGAGAATTTCTCCCGCACCGGTAAACAGCAGTCGGCGCGCTACTTCACCGCCCAGACGCCAATGGATGTCGTGGAGCGTCAGGAGATTCCTCAACAGGATGCGTTTATGGCGATGGTAGAGCGGGCCGCCGGGCTGACCGCGACGCCGGAAGTGGACAAGGTTGTCCTGTCACGCCTGATCGATATTACCACCCGCGAGCGCGTGGACAGCGGCGCGCTGCTCGAGCGCCTGATCGCGCAGAACCCTGCCAGCTTTAACTTCCACGTGCCGCTCTCCGACGGCGGCGTGCTGCTGGGCGCCAGCCCGGAGCTGCTGCTGCGCAAAGAGGGCGATCATTTCAGCTCCCTGCCGCTGGCCGGCTCGGCCCGCCGCCAGCCGGATGACGTACTGGATCGCGAAGCGGGTAACAAGCTACTGGCTTCCGGAAAAGATCGCCACGAGCACGAACTGGTGACCCAGGCGATGAAGGCGGTGCTGACGCCGCGCTGCCGTGAACTGTCGCTGCCGGATTCCCCACAGCTGGTCACCACGCCAACGCTATGGCACCTGGCGACGCCGATTGAAGGTACCGCGCTGGCGCAGGAGAACGCGATGTCGCTGGCCTGCCTGCTGCATCCGACCCCGGCTCTGAGCGGTTTCCCACATCAGGTGGCGAAACGACTGATTGCCGAGCTTGAACCGTTCGACCGCCAGCTGTTTGGCGGCATTGTTGGCTGGTGCGATGACGAAGGTAACGGCGAATGGGTGGTGACGATTCGCTGCGCTCGCCTGCATCAGCGTACGCTGCGTCTGTTTGCCGGCGCGGGGATTGTTCCGGCCTCCTCTCCGCTGGGAGAGTGGCGTGAAACCGGCGTCAAACTGACGACCATGCTGAATGTGTTTGGCTTGAATTAAGAGGCAATGATGATTGCATTTAACCGCTGGCCGGAAAGTTTTGCCGCCCGCTACCGCGAAAAGGGCTACTGGCAGGATTTGCCGCTAACCAACCTGATTACCCGTCACGCCGACAGCGACGCCATCGCCATTATCGACGGTGATAAGCAGCACAGCTATCGTCAGTTCAATCAGCAGGTGGATAACCTGGCCTCGTCGCTCCAGCGTCTGGGGCTGAAGCGCGGTGAAACCGCGCTGGTGCAGCTGGGCAACGTCGCCGAATTCTACATCACCCTGTTTGCGCTGCTGCGTATCGGGGTGGCGCCGGTGAATGCGTTGTTCAGCCATCAGCGCAGCGAGCTGAATGCCTACGCGACGCAAATTGAGCCCGCGCTGCTGATTGCCGATCGCGAGCATGCGCTGTTTGCCGATGATCATTTCCTGAATGGCTTTGTTGAGCAGCATGCGTCAGTACGGGTTGTGCTGCTGCGCAACGATTGCGGTGAATACGATCTGGCGGCGGCGATCGCGCGGCCGGCGGAGAACTTTATCGCGAATCCGACACCTGCCGATGAAGTGGCCTTTTTCCAGCTCTCCGGCGGCAGTACCGGGACGCCGAAGCTGATACCTCGCACCCATAACGACTACGACTACAGCATCCGTCGCAGTAACGAAATTTGCGGCATCAGCGCGGAAACTCGCTACCTCAACGCGCTGCCCGCCGCCCACAACTACGCGATGAGCTCGCCGGGTTCCCTCGGCGTGTTCCTCGCCGGTGGTCGGGTGATTCTGGCCGCCGATCCGAGCGCGACGCTCTGCTTCCCGCTGATTGAACAACATCAGATTAACGTCGCTTCACTGGTACCGCCGGCGGTCAGCCTGTGGCTACAGGCGATCCGCGAAGGGGCCGGGAATGCGCAGCTGCGTTCGCTGACGCTGCTGCAGGTTGGCGGCGCGCGCCTGTCGGCAACGCTGGCGGCGCGGATTCCGGCGGAGATTGGCTGCCAGCTTCAGCAGGTCTTCGGCATGGCGGAAGGGCTGGTGAACTACACCCGCCTCAACGACAGCCCGGAGCGCATCATCAATACCCAGGGTTGCCCGATGTGCCCGGACGATGAGGTCTGGGTGGCAGATGCCGACGGCAACCCGCTACCACGTGGCGAGGTGGGACGTCTGATGACCCGGGGTCCATACACCTTCCGCGGCTACTACAAAAGTCCACAGCATAACGCCGAAGCGTTTGATGCCGACGGTTTTTACTGTTCCGGCGATCTGATCTCGATCGACGAAGACGGGTACATCACCGTGCAGGGGCGTGAAAAAGATCAGATCAACCGCGGCGGCGAGAAGATCGCGGCGGAGGAAGTTGAAAACCTGCTGCTGAGCCATCCGGCGGTGATCCATGCCGCGCTGGTCAGCATGGAAGATAGCCTGCTGGGCGAGAAAAGCTGCGCGTATCTGGTGGTGAAAGAGCCGCTGCGTGCGGTAGCGGTACGCCGTTTCCTGCGCGAACAGGGCGTCGCGGAATTTAAACTGCCGGACCGTGTGGAGTGCCTGGATGCGCTGCCGCTGACGCCGGTGGGCAAAGTCGATAAAAAACAATTACGCCAGTGGCTGGCTTCACGCGAGCCGGGCTGAAGGAGAAGAGAGAATGGCCATCCCGAAATTACAGGCTTACACGCTGCCGGAAGCCAGCGACATCCCGGCGAACAAAGTGAACTGGGCTTTTGAGCCATCCCGCGCTGCGCTGCTGATCCACGATATGCAGGAATATTTCCTCAACTTCTGGGGCGAAGACAGCGCTATGATGGCGAAAGTCGTTGCCAATATTGCCGCGCTGCGTGATTTCTGCAAACAGAATAACATTCCGGTGTTTTACACCGCGCAACCGAAAGAGCAAAGCGATGAAGATCGCGCCCTGCTTAATGATATGTGGGGGCCGGGCCTGACCCGTTCGCCGGAGCAGCAGCGCGTGATTGCCGCGCTGGCGCCGGATGAACACGACACCGTACTGGTGAAGTGGCGCTACAGTGCGTTTCACCGCTCGCCGCTGGAAGAGATGCTCAAAGAGAGCGGCCGCGATCAGCTGATTATCACCGGCGTCTATGCCCATATCGGCTGTATGACTACCGCTACCGACGCCTTTATGCGCGATATTAAGCCGTTCTTCGTCGCCGATGCGCTGGCTGACTTTAGCCGTGAAGAACATCTGATGTCGCTGAAATATGTTGCCGGTCGTAGTGGTCGGGTAGTGATGACCGAAGAGCTGCTGCCGCTGCCGGCATCAAAAACGGCGCTGCGTGCGCTGGTGCTGCCGCTGCTCGATGAATCCGACGAGCCTATGGATGACGAAAATCTGATCGACTACGGTCTGGACTCGGTACGTATGATGGCGCTGGCCGCCCGCTGGCGCAAAGTGCACGGCGATATTGACTTCGTGATGCTGGCGAAAAACCCGACCATTGACGCCTGGTGGGCGCTGCTCTCCCGTGAGGTGAAATAATGGCCGCGCTGGATTTTCAGGGGCAAACCGTTTGGGTCACCGGCGCCGGCAAAGGGATTGGTTATGCAACGGCGCTGGCGTTTGTTGAAGCCGGCGCCCGGGTGAGCGGTTTCGATCTCGCTTTTGAGGGCGATGACTATCCGTTTGCCACCCACACCCTGGATGTTGCCAATGCGCAGCAGGTGGCCGAGGTGTGCGGGCATCTGCTGAAAGGCATCGATCGGCTGGATGTGCTGGTTAACGCCGCGGGGATTCTGCGCATGGGCGCGACCGATGAGCTGAGTCTGGAGGCATGGCAGCAGACTTTCGCCGTCAACGTCGGCGGCGCGTTTAACTTGTTCCAGCAGACGATGGGCCAGTTCCGTCGCCAGCAGGGCGGGGCCATTGTCACCGTTGCCTCCGATGCCGCGCATACGCCGCGCATCGGCATGAGCGCCTACGGCGCCTCAAAGGCAGCGCTGAAAAGTCTGGCGCTGACCGTGGGCCTCGAGCTGGCGGGCAGCGGCGTACGCTGCAACCTGGTTTCGCCGGGCTCCACCGACACCGATATGCAGCGCACGCTGTGGGTGAGTGAGGATGCCGAGCAGCGCCGTATCCGCGGTTTCGGCGAGCAGTTTAAGCTCGGGATCCCGCTGGGTAAAATTGCGCGTCCGCAGGAGATTGCCAGCACGATTCTGTTCCTCGCTTCCGATCACGCCAGTCATATCACGCTGCAGGATATCGTGGTGGACGGCGGCTCGACGCTGGGGGCGTAAATGGCCTGGAAACGTCAGCTGACGCTGGAGGCGCTTAATGCCACCAGCGAGAATACGATGGTCGCTCACCTGGGGATTGTCTACACCCGGCTGGAAGAAGGGCTGCTGGAGGCGAGTATGCCGGTTGATGCCCGTACGCATCAACCGTTTGGTCTGCTGCACGGCGGCGCCTCCGCGGCGCTGGCGGAGACGCTGGGGTCGATGGCCGGCTGGCTGATGACCGAAGAGGGGCAGTGCGTGGTGGGGACCGAGCTGAATGCAACCCACCATCGGGCGGTCTCGAGCGGTCGCGTGCGCGGCGAGTGTCGCCCTCTGCACCTCGGGCGTCAGAACCAGAGCTGGGAGATTGCGGTGTTTGACGAGCGGGGCCGCCGCTGCTGTACCTGCCGCCTGGGGACCGCGGTCCTCGGCTGAGGCGCTCTGCTCCCGGCTGGCGGCGTGAACGCCTTAGCCGGGCTACGGATTAACAACCGTCTGTGATTTTGTCGCCCGGGAGGCGCAATATTTCATCTCCGGGAGCGGCCTCCGTGTGGCAATACTCTGCGGCCGACTCCCCGGTGGCGCTGTGCTTACCGGGGCTACGGGACCCGGGCTAAGCTCCCTGCTTTCCCGGCTGGCGGCGTGAACGCCTTAGCCGGGCTACGGATTAACAACCGTCTGTGGTTTTGTCGCCTGGGGAAGGCACAATATTTCATCTCCGGGAGCGTCCTCCGTGTGGCAATACTCTGCGGCCGACTCCCCGGTGGCGCTGCGCTTACCGGGGCTACGGGACCCGGGCTATGCTCTCTGCTTTCCCGGCTGGCGGCGTGAACGCCTTAGCCGGGCTACGGATTAACAACCGTCTGTGGTTTTGTCGCCTGGGGAAGGCACAATATTTCATCTCCGGGTGCGGCCTCCGTGTGGCAATACTCTGCGGCCGACTCCCCGGTGGCGCTGCGCTTACCGGGGCTACGGGACCCGGGCTAAGCTCCCTGTTTTCCCGGCTGGCGCTATGCTTAGCCGGGCGACGGGTCGGTGCACTAAGGTTGCCTGGAGCAGGCGTTTACGCCGCGATCCGGGGGTTGTCTGACCACGTATCATGTAGCGCTTTCTTGCTGACGATACATTCCATTTTCCCCCCAGAAGTGATCTCGCTAGCAATGTGAGATAAATCCCTGTCTTTGTACGACATCTGTACGGTTTCAATGTTGTTAAACCCGGCGTTGTGTTCTAGAAACAAAATGTAACATCCTGATTACCTTACCGGTGGAACGCAACGATGAATCATTCAGGGAAATACCTCATCTGGACATTGCTCTCGGTTGTCGGAGCCTTTGCCCTCGGCTACATCGCCTTAAACCGAGGTGAACAGATTAATGCGTTATGGATTGTCGTCGCGGCAGTCTGCATTTATCTGATCGCCTATCGTTTCTACGGTCTCTACATCGCCAAAAATGTGCTGGCGGTTGACCCGACGCGCATGACCCCCGCCGTACGGCATAACGACGGCCTTGATTATGTCCCGACCGATAAAAAAGTGCTGTTCGGTCATCATTTTGCGGCGATTGCCGGTGCGGGGCCGCTGGTAGGACCGGTGCTGGCGGCGCAGATGGGCTATCTGCCGGGGATGATCTGGATCCTCGCCGGGGTGGTGCTGGCCGGCGCGGTGCAGGACTTTATGGTGCTGTTCGTCTCTACGCGCCGCGACGGGCGTTCTCTCGGTGAGCTGGTGAAAGAAGAGATGGGGCCAACCGCCGGAGTGCTGGCGCTGGTGGCCTGCTTTATGATTATGGTGATTATCCTCGCCGTACTGGCGATGATTGTGGTGAAAGCGTTGACCCACAGCCCGTGGGGCACCTATACCGTGGCCTTCACTATTCCGCTGGCGATCTTTATGGGGATCTACATTCGCTACCTGCGTCCGGGACGCATCGGCGAAGTGTCGGTGATTGGCCTGGTGATGCTGGTGTTCGCGATTGTTTCCGGCGGATGGGTGGCGGAAAGCCCGACCTGGGCGCCGTGGTTTGATTATACCGGCGTACAGCTGACCTGGATTCTGGTGGGCTATGGTTTTATTGCCGCCGTTCTTCCGGTGTGGCTGCTGCTGGCGCCGCGTGATTACCTGTCGACCTTCCTGAAAATCGGCACCATCGTCGGGCTGGCGATTGGTATTCTGATTATGCGCCCGACGCTGACCATGCCGGCGCTGACCAAATTTATTGACGGCAGCGGCCCGGTGTGGTCCGGCAGCATGTTCCCGTTCCTGTTTATTACCATCGCCTGCGGTGCGGTCTCCGGCTTCCATGCGCTGATTTCATCCGGAACCACGCCTAAGATGCTGGCGAATGAGGGCCAGGCCTGCTTTATCGGCTATGGCGGTATGCTGATGGAGTCCTTTGTCGCCATCATGGCGCTGGTGGCGGCCTGCGTTATCGATCCGGGCGTCTACTTTGCGATGAACAGCCCGATGGCGGTGCTGGCGCCGGCTGGCACCACCGATGTGGTTGCCTCTGCCGCGCAGGTGGTCAGCAGCTGGGGCTTTAGCATTACGCCGGACACGCTGCGCCAGATAGCCAGCGAAGTGGGTGAGCAGTCGATCATCTCGCGAGCCGGCGGCGCACCGACGCTGGCGGTGGGGATGGCCTACATCCTGCACGGCTCGTTGGGCGGTCTGATGGATGTCGCCTTCTGGTACCACTTCGCCATTCTGTTTGAAGCTCTGTTCATCCTGACGGCGGTTGATGCGGGCACCCGTGCGGCGCGCTTTATGCTGCAGGATTTACTGGGCGTGCTCAGCCCGGGCCTGAAGAAAACCAACTCGCTGCCGGCCAACCTGCTGGCAACCGGGCTTTGCGTGCTGGCATGGGGGTACTTCCTGCATCAAGGGGTTGTTGACCCGCTCGGCGGCATTAACACGCTGTGGCCGCTGTTTGGTATCGCTAACCAGATGCTGGCGGGGATGGCATTGATGCTGTGTGCGGTGGTACTGTTTAAAATGAAGCGCGAACGCTATGCCTGGGTCGCGTTGCTGCCGACGGCCTGGCTGTTGATTTGTACCCTGACCGCCGGCTGGCAAAAGTCGTTCAGTCCGGATACCAAAGTCGGCTTCCTGGCGATTGCCAATAAGTTCCAGGCGATGATCGATAGCGGCAATATTCCTGCCCAGTACACCGAATCACAACTGGCGCAGCTGGTCTTTAACAACCGGCTGGATGCGGGATTAACCATCTTCTTTATGGTGGTCGTGGTGGTGCTGGCGTTCTTCTCCATCAAAACCGCGCTGGCGGCGTTGAAAGAGGACAAACCGACGGCGAAAGAGACGCCTTATGAGGCGTTACCTACCGCTGCACAGCCGATGGCGGCTCAGGCGAAGCGCGCACATTAAACCCCACCCCCTTTCCGCATGCCGGAAAGGGGGACCATGAGAGAGCACTATGTTTGATACCCTTTCGAAAGCCGGGAAGTATCTGGGTCAGGCGGCAAAAATGATGATTGGCGTGCCCGATTACGATAATTATGTCGAGCATATTCGCCAGACGCATCCTGAGCAAACGCCGATGACCTATGAAGAGTTCTTCCGCGAGCGACAGGATGCACGCTACGGCGGAAAAGGCGGCGCGAAATGTTGTTAAGCCCTTCCTTCAGGCATTAAGTCCCCCATCAACATCCAGACCGGTGCCGGAGATTTGTCCGGCCGCCGGGCTGGCCAGAAAGGTCACTGCGGCGGCAACGTCATCCGGCTGACCGTAATGTCCGACGGCAATAAGCTGACGCTGCGAGTCGGCCTGCTCCCCGTTCGCCGGGTTCATATCGCTATCGGTCGGCCCGGGATGCACCAGGTTTACGGTAATACCGCGCGGCCCGAGATCGCGGGCGAGGCCACGGGTCAGCGAGTTGAGCGCAGATTTGGTCATGGCGTAGACCGCGATGCCCGGCGAGGCGACGCGGTTGGCGAGGCAACTGCCGATATTAATAATGCGCCCTCCTGCGGGTAGGTGCGGCAGCGCTGCCTGGATGGCGATCACCACGCCACGGATATTGACGTTGATCAGCGCGTCGATATCTTCCAGCGACAGCGACTCCAGCGGGCCGCCGCGGGCAATCCCGGCGTTATTTACCAGAATATCCAGCCCACCCAGGGTCTCGACCGTGCGCGTGACGGCCTGCTGAATCGCCTGGGCGTTCGCGCTGTCGGCCTGAATCGCCGCGCCGCGGCGGCCGAGTGCCACAATCTCGTCGGCAACCGCCTGTGCTTTATCGGCGGATTTTTCATAAGTGATAACCACATCGGCGCCCGCCTGCGCCAGCGACAGCGCAATGGCGCGGCCAATTCCGCGACTGGCGCCGGTAACCAACGCTCTTTTACCCGTTAACTCGATCTGCATGATGACCTCGTACTGTGAGTGGGAGATGCATCATTAGGTATAGAGCGAGATTCCAGTCCGTCAATGCACCTGTCTGCGGAAGTTTTCCACTTTCTCAAACGCGGCGGCCAGGCTTTGCGGCGTCAGTTCCACCGGCAGGAAGTGGATCGACTCCACCGGACGCAGGGTATGGGCAATGACCCGCTCCAGTTCGTCGCGGTTGTGGATATCCACGTCAAGTTCCGCCAGGGTGGTGGGCAGGTTGAAACGCTGCCAGGCGTTGATCAACTGGGCCAGCACGTCGTCCTGACCCAGCAGGGCGCTTTGCACCAGAATGCCGTAGGCAACCTTGGTGCCATGAAGGAATTTATCAGTCTGCGGCAGGATCGTCAGGCCGTTATGCACCGCATGGGCGGCGGCGACGCGGGTATAGCGCTCACCTAAGCCGCCGACCATCCCGCCGCCGGCGATAATGGCATCCGTCACATCGCGGAACGCCTGCGACAGTTCGCCGCGCTGTTGATCCGCCAGCGCGGTTTCACTGCTTTGCAGCAGAACGTCGCGAATGGCCAGCGCGCCGTTAATCCCCAGACGCACGGTCAGCGGCAGCGTTTCCGGCTGCGGTGCCAGCACCACTGCTTCATACCATTTCGCCAGCGTATCGCCGATTCCCGCCAGCAGATATTCCGCCGGCGCGTTAAGGATGATTTGCGGTTCCACCAGCACCAGGAAGTTGGCGTCATCAAAGATTTCAAAATGCAGCGCCTGCCCGGCGTCGTTGTACCACACCGACAGCGGGGTCCACGCGGCGCAGGTGGCGGCGATGGTCGGGATGGCCACCACCGGCAGACCCAGCCGCCGGGCCACCGCCTTGGCGGTATCCAGCAGCGCGCCGCCGCCGACGCCAATCACCACGGCGCGGTCATCTCCGGCTTCCGCGACCAGCTGCGCGACGTCGCTTTCGCTGCAGTGCCCGCTAAACAGCACTTTTTTGGCGCCGACGGCATGAAACGCCTCCGGCAGGAAGGGCTGCGCAGCGGCGATGGCGCGCTCGCCGTAGATCCAGATGGCGCGGGCAAGCTGCTCGTCGCTGTAAAAATCGTGCAGGTGGGCAAGGCTGCCGTTATGGGAAAAATAGTTAGCCGGGCCGGGTACCACGCGGATATCGCTGTTGCTCATGAACGCTGTCCTTATTTCGTTTCGCTAACCTGATGTTATGTCTGGACATCCGGATGGCTAATATTATTTCGTTTTATCTTATGCCTTTTACGCAGTTGTCAGTCAAGGTCGGCTGTGAAAAATTCGTTAAATCAGAATATTAATCGTAAAGGTCCCGGCGGATGACAGCGAATCGTCTTGAGATGAACAACATTAATCTGGCCTTTTCCGGTTTCAGGGCGCTGAGCAATGTGGCGTTCACCCTGCGGGGAGGGTCGGTACACGCGCTGACCGGTGCTAACGGGGCGGGGAAATCGACGCTGATGGCGGTGCTATGCGGAACGCACGCCCATTATGAGGGCGAGATTGTCATCAATAATCAGCCGGTGAGCGTTCGCTCGCCGCGGGATGCGAAACAGCTGGGCATTCATCTGGTGCAGCAGGAGGTCGATGTGGCGCTGGTGCCCGGCCTGTCCATTGCGGAAAACATTATGCTGGATCGTCTGGCGGAGCCGGGGCTGGGCTTTAGCTGGCGCGCAGTGCGCGAGCAGGCGCGCGAGGCCCTGGCCCAGCTGGATATTACGCTCGATGTGCGTCGCCCCATCGACAGCTGTACCCTGGCGGAGAAACAGCAGATTCTGCTGGCCCGCGCGCTGTCGCACCATTGCCGGTTTTTGATTCTGGATGAACCCACCGCGCCGTTGGATCAGCATGAAAGTGAGCGCCTGTTTACGGTGGTGCGCCGCCTGCAACAGCAGGGGATCGGCGTGGTGTTCATCTCCCACCGTATTCATGAGCTGAAGGCTATTTGCGACACCCTGACGGTTTTGCGCGACGGCAAGCTGATTGAAAGCAGCCCGATGAACGATCTGAGCGGCGAGCAGATCGTCGAGAAGATGCTCGGCCATGAGCTGAGCGATATCTTCCCGCCGCAACGTCCGCCGCACGGCGAAGAGATTCTGTTACAGGTTGACGGTCTGCACGATGAGGGGCTGCTGCAGGATATTTCGCTGCGTCTGCGCAAAGGCGAAATTCTTGGTATCGCCGGCCTGGCCGGCGCGGGAAAAACTGAACTGTGCAAAGCGCTGTTTGGCGCCAGCAAAAGCCGCCTGACGCGCGGGGAGTTGAACAGCCAGCCGTGGCGGCCTCGCGACCCGGCAGATTCCGTGCTGCGCGGGCTGGCGCTGGTGCCGGAAGAGCGGCGCAAAGAGGGCATTTTTATCGAAGAAGCGATCGGCATGAACCTGGCGGTCAGCGCCGATAACAGCTTTTCGCGCTGGAGCCTGTTCGGTCATCGCCAGGCGTGGCGCTGGGCGGAAGAGGTGATCGCCCGGATCGGGATTCGTACTACCGGCCCGGCTCAGACCCTGCGCCGGCTTTCCGGCGGTAACCAGCAGAAAGTGGCGATCGGCAAATGGCTGCGCGGCAACGCCAACGTCCTGATATTCGACGAGCCGACCAAGGGCGTCGATGTGAAAGCCAAAACCGACCTGTTCACCCTGATCGACGGCCTGGCGCGAGACGGGAAGGGGATTATCTATGCCTCGGGCGAATTCTCTGAGCTGGTGGGATTGTGCGATCGCATTTGCGTGTTGTGGGACGGCCGTATCGTCGCAGAAATTCCGGGCGCTGAGGCCCGGGAAGAGACACTTCTTTATTACTCCACCGGAGGAGCAGCAGCGTGAGTAAGGCCCTGGCAGTTAACGCGACGGCATCGGGTCGTCAGCGATTTTTTGATTTTCTTTATAAATGGGGCATGTTGCTGACCGTGGTGGCGCTGATTGCCGTTTTTGGCCTCGCCTCGGACAACTTCCTCGACCCGTTCAACATCATCAACATTTTGCGCTCCATCGCCATCGTGACGGTGATTGCGATTGGCGTCTCTGTTTCGTTGACCATTGGCGGCTTTGACCTGTCGGTGGGGTCCACGGCTTCACTGGCAAACGCGCTGGTGATTTCGCTGTTTGTCTGGCACGGCTTCGGCACTACCGAGGCGATCCTTGTCACCCTGGCGCTCTGTACGCTGGTGGGGCTGTTCAACGCTTTTTTGATTGTCGTACTGCGCATTCCCGACATGCTGGCCACCCTCGCCAGCCTGTTTGTGATTCAGGGCGTGGCAATGACCTACAGCTACGGCGGATCGATTACCGAGAACATGGTATTGCCGAGCGGTGACATGGCGGAAGGCGTGATTCCGGCCGCCTTCGGCTCGCTGGGACAGGTGCCTACGATTGTGATCGTGATGCTGGTGGTGACCGTGGTGGCTCAGCTGGCGCTCTCGTTCACCACGCACGGGCGGAGAATGTACGCCATCGGCGGAAACCCAGAGGCCGCACGGCTCTCGGGGCTGCGCATTACCCGCTATAAAGTGGCGGCCTATGTTATCGCCTCGCTGCTGGCCGGGCTGGGCGGCATTTTACTGGCCTCGCGCATCGGTTCCTCGCAGGTTAATGCCGGCAGCGGCTACCTGATGGATGCGGTGGCGGCGGCGTGGATTGGCTTTTCGCTGGCGGGATCCGGCAAACCGAACGCGCTGGGGACGCTGGTGGGGGCGGTGATTCTTGGCGTACTCTCCAACGGCCTGGTGATGCTGTCGGTGCCGTACTACGCCATGGACATTATTAAAGGGCTGGTGCTGGCTGGCGCGCTCGCACTGACCTACTTTCAGCGCCGCACATAACATTTTACAGGGTAAACACCATGAAAAAGATAACGCTTTCACTCATCGCATTGGGGTTGTTCAACTCTGCGGCGGCCTTTGCTGAAACCCCGACGCCGATCCCGGCGGCGATTGCCGAACATAGCGGCCCGATTCGTATCGCGGTGATCCGCAATCTTGGATCCGACGATAACACCACCCAGTTTGTCTCCGGGGCCATCCAGGAGGGTAAAAAGCTCGGTTTTAAAATCAGCACCTTCCTGAGCAACGGCGATGATGCCAAATTCCAGGACTTCGTTAACCAGGCGATTAGCCAGAAATACGACGGCATTATTCTCTCCCAGGGACGCGATCCGTACTCGACCGCGCTGGTGAAAAAAGCGGTGGATGCCGGAATTAAAGTCGCCGTATTCGATACGGCGGTCAACGGTGAGATCCCGGGCGTCACCGTCACCCAGCAGGACGATGCTTCGCTGACCGAGCTCTCCTTTGGCCAACTGGTGAAAGACTTCAACGGCAAAGCCAACATCATCAAACTGTGGGTCGCCGGCTTCCCGCCGATGGAGCGCCGCCAGGCCGCTTACCAGACGCTGCTTAAGCAAAACCCGGGGATTAAAGAGCTGGAGTCGATTGGTGCCGTCTCGTCCGACGTGCAGGGCGATACCGCCAATAAAGTGGGTGCGATTCTGGCTAAATACCCGAAAGGCAAGATCGATGCGATTTGGGGAACCTGGGATGCGTTCAGCCAGGGAGCCTATAAAGCGCTGAAGGAGAACGGTCGCAGCGAAATCAAACTCTACAGCATTGATATTTCTAACCAGGATCTGCAGCTGATGCGTGAATCCGGCAGCCCGTGGAAGGTGAGCGTGGCGGTGGATCCGAAGCTTATCGGCGCCACTAACGTGCGCCTGATCGCCAATAAGATTGCCGGTGAACCGACCCCTGCAACCTATGACTTCAAAGCGGCGGCTATTCCGCAGGCGCTGCTGGCGGCGCAGCCGGGGGCAGTTAACGTTGCCTCGCTGGGTAAAATCATTCCGGGCTGGGGCCAGACGGAAGACTTTATCGCCCCGTGGTTCGCCACGCTGGAAGCAAAAAACAAGTAACGCCCGCTGGCGCTGCGCTTACCGGGTCTGTGGTCTGGCAGGTCGGATAAGGCGCCGCCACCATCCGGCAAAAGGAGCTCAAGGTGATTGAATTACCGCGCCCCGACTACAGCCGCAATATGCGGCTGATTGGGCATAGCGATCAGGGAGGACGCCCGGACGGCGTCCAGCTCATGGTGCACCGTGGCTTTGCGTATATCGGCCATATGGTGTCGCAGGGTTTTTCGGTGGTGGATGTGCGCGATCCGGCGCGTCCGCAAGCGGTAAACTACATTGCCGCGCCGCCGGGGACCTGGAACGTGCATTTGCAGGCGCATGATGATCTGCTGCTGGTTATTAATGCCCGCGATCTGTTTGCCGACACCCGTTTTGCCGACGAGAAGGTTTACTACACGCGTTCGGTGGGTGAAACGGTGAGCGACGTGCAGGATAAGGGCTGGAGCGCCGGGCTACGGATTTTTGATATTTCACATCCGGAGCATCCGCGCGAGATTGGCTTTTTGTCACTCAGCGGTATCGGCATTCATCGGATCTGGTACGTTGGCGGGCGTTGGGCCTACGTTTCCGCGCTGATTGACGGTTTTAGCGATTATATCTTCCTGACTATCGATCTGGCGGATCCGCGCAAGCCGGAAGTGGCCGGACGCTGGTGGTTGCCGGGGATGAACCTGGCGGCAGGGGAGACGGCGGACTGGCCGCAGGGCAAGCGCTACGCGTTGCATCACGCCATTATCGCCGGGGACACCGCTTACGGCAGTTGGCGCGACGGTGGCCTGACGCTGCTCGACGTGAAGGACAGAACTCAGCCGAAGCTGATTAGCCATCGTAACTGGAGCCCGCCGTTTGGCGGCGGAACCCATACGGCGCTGCCGCTGCCGGACAGAAATCTGCTGGTCGTGCTGGATGAAGCGGTGCTTGATAATCAGCAGGATGGCGAGAAGCTGATCTGGCTTTTTGATATCCGCGAACCGACAAACCCGGTGAGTATCGCCACATTCCCGCAGCCGGATGAAGCCGACTACGTGGCGAAAGGGGCGCACTTTGGTCCGCATAATCTGCATGAGAATCGCCCCGGCAGCTTTATCAGCTCAACGCTGATTTTTGCCACTTACCAGAATGCGGGCGTTCGCGCCTACGATATTTCCAACCCTTATCGCCCGGTGGAGACCGGGGCGCTGGTCCCGGCCGCGCCGGCAAAAATGATGGATACCCGTCCGGGTCGCCCGCAGGTCATTCAGTCCTGCGATGTGTTTGTCGATGCGCAGGGGATTATCTACAGCACGGATTACAACGGCGGGTTGTCGGTGATTGAGTATCTCGGGTAGGTTTTTTGCCGGGTGGCGCTGCGCTTACCCGGCCTACAAAACCCCGGACGATATGCCGGATAAGGCGTCAGGAGCGTAGGCGGGGTAAGGCGTCAGGACGATATTCCGGATAAGGCATCAGGAGTGTAGGCCGGATAAGGCATCAGGACCGTAGGCCGGGTAAGGCGTAAGCCGCCACCCGGCATACAGGCTGCGCTTAGCTGTACTGGCGCACTCGCGCCACCAGCTCTTCGACGCTATCGATACGGTCGGCAATCACAATCAGCGCTTTACCCAGGGCGATCGCGTGGCGCAGGCACTCGTGGCGCATGGCCTCATCCTGAATCGTCTCTATATCGGCGACATGGGACAGGCCGATGCTACGGCGAATCAGCTCTGTGCCGCAGAAGCCAATCGTGTCGTTCCAGACTTTTTTCAGGAACGCGCAGGCATAGCCGGGGTAGGCCAGCGCCGCATCGCGCGTTTTCTCCGCTGCCAGAGACTGGAAGCGTTCGGCAAACGTATTCCACAGCGACTGAATATCGTGCAGACGCTGTTCGCGAGCCGCGGCCGCATCGCGAATGCCCAGATGCCCCGGCAGGCCGCAGTAGTTCAGCAGCAGGTTGCCGATGGCGGTACCGATATCAAAACCTATCGGGCCGAAATAACCGAACTCCGCATCGATGGCTTTAAAACTGTCCTCGGCAACAAAAATGGAACCGCTGTGAATATCGCCGTGTAGCAATGCTTCGGCATGCGAGAAGAAGCGATGTTTCAGCGATGCGACTGCCAGCCTGAGCGACGCGTCGTCACGCAGGGCGGCCACTTCAGCTTCCAGTTCGGCCGGGTAGTTATTGCGTTCGTGAACCTGGTACGGGTCGTTGAAAAACAGGTCTTCGGTGATTTCGCACATCTCCGGATTGATAAACCGGGCGACCTGAGCCTTTTTCTCATGCGGATGGAGGTAGAAATCACTGGTATGAAACAGCGCCTGGGCCAGATATTCTCCCAGCTGGCTGGCGGCCTGCGGATAGTAAACGTTGTTAATCAGCTCGCCGCGCCAGATACGATGATCGGAAAGATCTTCCATCACCATCACCGCCAGCTCGGGGTCGAAGTGGTGGATTTTCACCGTGTGCTGCGGAGCGTGCTGGTAGTGCGCCACCAGGGTTTGCGCCTCGAGACGAGCGCGGTCGAGGGTCAGCGGCCAGGATTCCCCTACGCAGCGAACGTAGGGCAGGGCCTGCTTCACGACAACGCGGCTCACGCCGTGAGTATCATAAATCTTAAAGACCAGGTTGAGGTTACCGTCCCCCACTTCCTGCGCGGACACCAGCTCCGACGGGTCATCGATGCCGCCAAATTGTTGTGCGTATGCCACGGCATCGCCGGGGGTGAAGGTATGGTATTGCGACATTGCCTCGATCCTCAAAAGTTCTGATTAAGCCGTTCAGACGTCTATACTTCTGGATTTCATCCTGACACAATGTGATACAACAACGCAACAGGGATTTAACGATATGCAGACACTACAGACCACCAGCCTGCGGGTAAGCGAAAATCAGCTTTTTATTCTTGATCAGCAGGCATTGCCGCAGGAAAAACGCTGGCTGGCGGCGGATAACGTTTCGTTGCTGGTGGACCATATTCACGCTCTGCGGGTACGCGGGGCGCCGTTAATCGGCCTGTCGGCCAGTCTGCTGCTGGCGCTGCTGGCCCGGCGCGGCCTCAGCCGGGATGAACTGGCTCAGGCGCTGGAAACGCTGCGCGCCGCGCGCCCGACGGCGGTAAATCTGATGAATAATCTCGATCGCATGAAGCTGGCGCTGGCGGAAGAGAACTATGCCCAGGCGCTGGAAGAGGAAGCGCTGCGCCTGATCGCAGAAGATAAACAGCTGTGCGCCAGCATCGCCGAAGCGGGCAGCGCGCTGGTGAAGCCGGGCAGCCGCCTGCTGACGCATTGTAATACCGGCGGTCTGGCCACGGCGGGCGTAGGGACGGCGCTGGGAGTGATTGCGCTGGCCCATCAGCGCGGGCTGGTGGAAAACGTCTGGGTCGACGAGACGCGCCCGCTGCTGCAGGGCGGTCGGTTGACCGCCTGGGAGCTGGGTGAACTGGGGGTGCCTTATCGGCTGATTACCGATTCGATGGCCGCCAGCCTGATGGCCAAAGGGCAGGTTGACGCCGTATGGGTCGGGGCTGACCGTATCGCAGCTAACGGCGATGTGGCGAATAAGATAGGCACCTATTCCCTGGCGGTACTGGCGAAGTATCACGCTATTCCGTTCTACGTGGCGGCACCGCAAACCACACTCGATCGCCACTGTCCGAACGGCGAGGCGATTCCGATTGAGCAGCGGGCGGCAGCGGAAGTGACCGGCGTCGCCGGCAGCTTTGGCGCGGTGCAGTGGGCGCCGAAAGATGCCGCCGTTTACAATCCGGCATTTGATGTCACTCCCGCGGCGTTAATTAGCGGCTGGGTGCTGGATAGCGGCGTGGTCACCCCGGAGCAGGTGGCGGCCGGGGCGTTTGCGCCGAAAAAGGCCTGAGTCAAAGCGCAGTTATTCCCCTCTGTTTATGGGTAAAGTGCACCTTGTAAAATTGCCCGGTGGCGGCTGACACCTTACCGGGCCTTCGGGACGGGCTCAGATCGGGTTTTGTAGGTCAGGTAAGGCGCCAGCCGCCACCTGACAAGCGTGCGGGCACGATCGCCCAATCACGGCAGAACCATATCGACCTCCGGAGCAGAGTGCGGGTCGATATGCCGGCCGAGGGTTGTCAGCGCCGCCTGGTAAGGGCACAGGGTCCCGACGGCGGTCGTCTGGCAGCCTGGCTGACGCCACTCCTGGCGCAGCAGCGGATGCTGGCTGTCCGGTATTTGCAGACGACGTAAATCGTCCAGACTTTGCGCCTGGAAGTAGACGCGCAGGTAGCGTTTACCGCTATGGGTATCGCGCCAGCGTTCCAGTACCAGGCTGCTGCCCGGCGGGATATTGCCCCGGCTGTATCCCGGCAACTGCCAGCTAAAATCCATTAACGTACGCACCATGGCGATATTGGTATCGTGCGCCACCAGCAGCAGCCAGCGCACGTCAGGCGTGGCGCCTTCTTTTACCCCCTCCAGCATGGCGTTGAGCAGAATCGAACCACGTCTTTGCGCGGTATAAAACACGTCGTTGCTCAGATCGTAGTTCTCCGTCAGCAGCGGCAGCAGGGCGGTGATCTGGCTGGAGCGGGTGATGTTGCCCCACGCCAGCTGGCTGAGAGGCAGGTTTTCGCTCCAGCCCAGGCGCAGCGTCTCAACCATATTGGCCATCACGCTCAGTCCGCTAATCGACGTTTTGCCGCTTTTGCTCTGCTCGACCTGCCACGGCTGGTCGAACGCCGGACAGGGCTTGCCGGGCACGCAGACCGCATTTTTCAGCAACTGAATCACCGGAGCCAGCGCCTGCCGACGCAGTGCCAGATCGCCGGCTTTTTCCTTCACTGCCGCCAGCTGGCGGGCGGGATCGGTTTGCGTGGCGGCAAATTTCTCGGTCTGAAACAGCGGATCGGCGTCGCCGCTGACGTGATGAATGGCTACGCCACAGCCGGGAAAGGCGCCGTCCACCAGCGCCTGGGCGGTGGCCCGCGTGCGCTGCAAGGGACTGGCGCGAACGTAAATCTCGCCGTTCGCCGGGCAGCCCGCCGTCAGCAGGCCGAGCTGGCGAAAGCGCAGGCCCTCTTCGCGCCCTTTATTGACCACCGCGGCATAACCATGGCCGGTCAGCTCGCCGTCGTGGGTGGTCCACTGGGGCCACGAACGCTGAGTCGCGGCGTCGATGGCTTCCCGGTTGCCCGGTGTCGGTGGGCGAATGCCGTGGCGGCTGAGTTCAACCACTTTTTCCAGCTCAAACTGCGCGGCGGCATGCCCCGGTGCGGCCAGCAGCGGCAGGGCGCAGGCAAACAGCAAGCGTAGCAAAACCTGATGTCGTACAGGCATCATAAAATCTTCCTTATCGGTTAAAGGGTTATGACGAGAATGAGGTCTGACGTTCTATCGCGTGTCGCCTGGCGACAATCGCAGCGGTGGTAAAACAGAATAGCGCGGACATCAGGCCGGCGCCTACCCAAAACAGCGACAGCGTACTGAAGTCGTACAGCGTTTTGCCATTTTCGATAATCGACGTTTTATCGATGATGATGCCGGTGAGAAACTCGCCGAGTCCCGCCCCCGCGTAGCTGGCGATACCGATGGTGCCGAGCGCTGCGCCCGCGGCTTTGCGCGACGAAATATCGACCGCAATCAGTCCGCCAAGGAAGCAGGTCAATGCGCCAATGGTGGCGCCGAAGATAATCATCGCCAGAATGTCGGTGTAGTAGCCGTGCGGCGACCAGAGCATCAGCGCAAAGCCGGCGGTGTTGAGCAGGCTGATAAACCCGGCCATCACGCTGCGGTTACGCGGGAAGAGGCGGTCGGAGAGCATGCCGGCGATAATGGTGCCGGCAATACCCGCGATGGCGTTAACCCCGATAATCCCGGAGGCTTCAAGGGTAGAGTAGGCTTTATCCTGCTCGAGAAAGAAGATCCCCCACGAGTTCACCGCGTAGCGGTCGATATACATAAACGCCGAGGCCATCGCCAGCGTCCACAGGGCCGGGTTGCGCAGCGCCAGCAGCTGATTTTTAAACACCGAGCCGCGGGCCTCCGCCTCTTCCTGCGGTTCGTCGCGAATCACGTTGATTGACGGGAAGCCGCAGCTTTGCGGTGAATCGCGCATAAACAGCAGCAACAGCGCCACCCCGACGGCGCCGAGCGCTGCCGTTGATAAATAGCCCATTTGCCAGCCAAAGGCCGCAATGACGGCGGCGATCACGATGTAGGTCAGCGCTTCGCCGATGTTGTGGGCGGTTGACCAGATACCATAAAAGGTGCCGCGCTCTTTATATCCGTACCAGCGTGCCAGCGATACCGCACAGGGACCGACCCCCATCGATTGCGCCCAGCCGTTGATTCCCCAGAAAACCGCCAGCAGCAGGGCATTGCTGGTCATCCCCATCATCAGATTCATCCCGGCGCTCAGCAGCAGGCCGAGACTCATATAGCGAACCACATTGGCATGATCGGCAACGAAGCCATTAACCAGTTTGCCGATGGCGTAGCTGAAAAACAGCGCCGAGCCGATCATTCCCAGCTCGGTAGGAGAAATACCCAGCTCGACGAGCGCGCTTTTGGCGACGGTAAATGACAGTCGGCAGACGTAAAAGGTCACGTAGGCGACGGTCATGGCTAAAAAAGTTTGCCAGCGCACGCGGCGAAAGCGTTGTTCATCGAACTGCACGCCTGCCTTGGGCGGAGAAGCGCGAAAAAATGCGATAATTCTTCCAGACATAATGGTATCTCCGAAGGTCGGAGGCCTGACTGATTAGTGTGGTTCGTCCGTGAGGTTTAACCCGTCATACTTCAAGTTGCAGATGCGTTGGCTGCGTTCGCTCATCCCAGTCACTTACCAGAGTAAGCTGCTGGGGATTAATGAGAGGCTCTTGCCTCTCACCGGAGGCCAGCCTTCGGCTGGTCAAATTCGTTCCCGACGAATTTGTCACGCACTTGCCGCCTTTCTGTAATTCGAATTATTTAGGGTATGTTGTCGTTGTGTAGAGTACATAATCAGATAAAGCCTGACCCGATACGGTTAAGGTAATGGGTGACAAAGCATGGTTTTTAATTGTGGATAGAGCCTCTTGCTGGCCAGCAGCAGCGGGTTGCCATGACGAATCCCATCCTCCGCCAGATAGTCATTGCTCAGGCCGCCGGCTTCGCGCATCAGCACCAGCCCCGGCAGCGCGTCCCATGGGTTCATATGCGGTTCGTAGTAACCGATGAGCCTGCCTGCCGCCGCCCAGGCACTCATCAGCGCCCCGGAGCCGTTGCGGATAAACATGCCGCCATCGCTCAGCAGCGCATCGAGAAAGGGCAGAAAGATCGCCGGCGTCACGCGGTGCGAGGTCCCGACGCCCATCACTCCCTCTTTGACCGTCGCCGCCGGATGCGGGGCGATGGGCGCATCGTTGAGCCATGCGCCCTGGCCTTTCAGGGCGTGGAACAGCTCGCGATGGTTGGGGTCGTACACCACGCCGATAACCGGTTCGCCGTCGGCGACGATGGCCATCGACAGGCACCAGGTGTGCAGGCCGTTAAGAAAACAGCTGGTGCCGTCGATAGGGTCGACAACCCACAGCACGCGGGCGTCAGGCATCTGTGTTCCGCTTTCCTCGCCGAGAAAACCATCCTGCGGAAAGGCGCTGATAATGCGCTGTTTAACAAACTCCTCGACCCGCTTATCGGCGACGCTAACCACGTCCTGCAGGTCGTCGCCTTTATGATCTACCGCCAGCCGGTCACGCTGCTGGTAGTATTCGAATGCCAGTTCAGCACCGGCTTGCGCCAGCTCGCAGGCCAGGCGATAGCGGGCCTGCAGCGCATCTGATTCCAGGTATTTCATGCTTACTCTCCTTTTTGCACACGTGTGCATTATGCGTAAAAAAAACAGCCCCGAAGGGCGAAGTGAGTGTGGATGGATTAAAAAAATTATTCTGTGATCGTTCTGGCATAAAATGAATATTTCATTTTGTGCTCTGACGAACAATCAATTTCACCGGCACTTCGCGATGACGTGACGGCAGGTTGAATTTAGCGATCCTCGTGACCAGCAAATCCACCGCATGGTGGGCGAGCAGGGCGGTATTCTGCTGCACGGTGGTCAGCTGGTAGGGCTGCCAGTCCGCCTGCGGGATATCATCAAAGCCGATAATGGCAGGTAGCGGAGCGGCAGGATTGTCGGCCCGCAGACCGTCCAGCGCGCCGAGCGCCAGCATATCGGTGGCGCAGAACAGCGCCTGCAGCTGCGGATGCGCGGCAAGCAGCTGCCTGGCGGCGCTAAAGCCCGCCTGATAGCCGCTGCTTTCGCAGAAGTGCGCGGCAACGTCTATGCCTTGCGTATGGGCAACGAACGCGTCGTAGCGCTGTCGGGTGCTGAAGTTATCCAGACTTTCACCGATAAACCCGGCCTGTCGCCACTGGCGCTGAACAAACAGGTCGGCCACCAGCTTCGCCCCCTGCGCGTTGTCGCTGCATACGCGATCGCAGCCGGCCAGATCGGCGTGGCGGTTGATCAGCGTCACCGGGATTTTCCGCTCCAGATACTCCTCCGCCAGCGAAAGCGGCGGCGCTCCGGAGGTGATAATGACTCCTGCGACGTGATAGCTCAGCAGCTGCTTGAGCGACGGGGCGAGCTGCTGCGGATCGTCGGCGTTCATCAGCAGCGGCATAAACCCGTTGAGCGCCAGTTGGTGGACCAGCGGCGACAATAGCTTGCTGCGGAACGGGTTATCAAACCCGGCGGTGACGATGCCGATAAAGTTGCTGCTGCCGGTATTCATCGCGCGGGCGATGATATTGACCTGATAGCCCAGCGTTTCCGCCGCGGCGAGGACCTTCTGCCGGGTTTTTTCCGCCACCGATGCGCCGGGCGTAAAGGTGCGGGAAACCGCGGAACGGGAGACGCCGGCGAGTCGGGCAACATCCTCAGCCTTAATCCATTTTTTTTCGCTCATAGTGTCAGGGTACGGGTTGTTCTTAGTGAGCCCATGCCGACGCATGGAGCCCATGGCCGGCACAAAAAAGTAGTAAGAAGGTATCACATAAATCCCTGCGCGAGCAGCGGGTTGACGCGGGATGCGTACCGCGTCAACGTCACGCTTATACCGGGTAGTGAATCTGTTCCGCCTGGCGCTGCAAAATGATCTTGCCGTGACGAATGGAGGTCAGCACTTTGGCCTGGCGGCGCAGCGCATCATAGTCGTTTTGCGCATCAAGGATCAGCAGGTTTGCCGGGCGACCTTCGGCAATGCCGTAGTTGTCGCCGAGACACAGCGTGCGGGCGCTATTGTCGGTAATGAGATCGAGGCAGCGCTGCAAATCTTCATAGCCCAGCATATGGCAGATATGCAGGCCGGCGTCGAGAATGCGCATGATGTTGCCGTTGCCCAGCGGGTACCACGGATCCTGAATCGAGTCCTGAGCAAAACAGACGTTGATCCCGGCGCGGTCCAGCTCCGCCACCCGCGTCACGCCGCGGCGTTTCGGCCAACTGTCGAAGCGCCCCTGCAGGTGAATGCTTTCCGTCGGGCAGGAGATAAAGTTGATGCCGGAGGCCTTGAGCAGGCGGAACAGTTTCGAGCAGTAGGCGTTATCGTAGGAGCCCATCGCGCAGGTATGGCTGGCGGTGACCTGTGCGCCCATGCCGCGAACCCGGGCCTCTTCCGCCAGCACTTCAAGGAAGCGCGACTGCGGGTCGTCGGTTTCATCGCAGTGCACGTCCACCAGGCAGCCGTGGCGCTGGGCCAGGTCCATCAAAAAGCTCAGAGAGCTGACGCCCTTATCACGGGTGTTTTCGTAGTGCGGAATGCCGCCCACCACGTCGGCGCCCATTTCAATGGCGCGGGTCATCAGTTCGCGTCCGCCGGGGAAGGACTCAATGCCCTCCTGCGGAAAGGCAACGATCTGCAGGTCGATAAGATGGGCCGCCTCTTTTTTCACCCTCAGCATCGCTTCAAGCGCCGTCAGGGAGGGGTCGGTGACATCGATGTGGGTGCGCACGTGCTGTACGCCGTTATCGCGCAGCATACCGATAGTTTTCAGCGCCCGCTGGCGCGTATCTTCAACGGTGACGCTCTCTTTACGCTGGCTCCAGCGGGCGATCCCCTCGAACAGCGTACCGCTCATATTCCACTCCGGCTCGCCCGCCGTCAGGGTGGCATCGAGGTGGATATGCGGCTCGACGAACGGCGGGATAACCAGCTTTTGCTGTGCGTCGATATCGCTGGCTTCAGCCGCCTGCGCGGCGGCCTGCGGGGTGATGCTGTTAATCAGACCGTCCTGTAACTCAAGGGTATAGAGCGCTTCTTGATGGCGCAGACGCGCGTTGATAATTTTCATGGTTGTTCCCGTAAATGGTTTTGCGACATACGCCAGATAGCCAGGGCGACCGAGGCGTTGAGATGAAATTGCGGATGGCTGACCGGATTGCGAGTCAGCTTTTCAATACGTTGAATACGCTGATGCAGCGTGTTGCGATGAATGCCCAGCCGCTCGGCGGCCCTGACCACGTTACCGCTCTCCTGCAGCAGCGTTTCCAGCGTCTCCAGCAACAGCCATGGGCTTTTGCGATCGGGTTCGATCAGGCAGCCGAGGGTGTCGTGCATAAAATCGCTCAGCAGGGTGGGATCGCTGACGGCGGAGAGCAGCTTGATAAAGCCCAGCTGCTGGTAGTCGCTGATGCGCTGGGCTGGACGCAGGCTATCGCTGAGGTCCAGCGCCTGACGCGCCTGCGACAGCGCGCGCGGATATCCCTGCAGCTGCTGCACCGGCGCCGAAAGACCGCACAGCAGCGATAGCCCGTCGCCGCCTTCCGCCAGCGCATGCAGCCACGCCTGGAGCCACTTTTTCTGCTGATAAAACTCGCCTTCTTCATCCGGGAGCAGGAAGAGAAACATATTGCTGCGTTCGACCAGCGGAAAGGGGTTGCCCTGCTGATTGAGCTGCTGCTGCAGGCGCTGGCGCACGGTGCGGCGGGCCTGCTGGAGCCAGGCTTCGGCCTGCTCCGGCGGAAGCTGGCGAAACAGGCGCTGGATTCCTTCAAGGCGCAGCGCCGCCACCCGCAGCGGGCGGGTAAAATCCAGCTGCTGGTGGAGCGCGCGTTGATGCAGGATTTGCAGGTCGGGATAGTCGCCGGTTAACAGCTGTAGCAGAATATCGCGCTGCGATTGCAGGGCATTCTCGCTGCGCACCAGCGCGGTACCGATGCGTTCGGTCACAATCACCATCTTCAGTAGATAGGGCTGTTCGATCAGCGGAATACCCAGTTTGTCGGCCAGCGCGATCAGGCGCGGCGGGATCGCCTGAATATATTGGTCACCGGTGAGGATCACCATCCCGGCGATCCCGCGCTGCTTACCTTCCATCAGCAAATGGATCAGGTTGTCTTCATCGCGGGGATGGTTGATCCCGGTGATAAACACCAGCTCCCCGCCCATGATCCATTCGGCGATGTTTTCATTTTCCGCCACGTAGTACCAGCGCACCGCCAGCTGTAGTCCCTGTTGACCCGCGCGCAGGCGCAGGGCGGAGAGTCCCTCGAGGGCGAGGATTTCGCTGACCGTCAGGCTCATGACTACTGCTCCGCGACCGAATCAGCGGCGGGCTGACGTTTGCTCAGACGTGTCAGCGCGATATAGACCAGCGCAGAAACGGTAATGCCAACCAGCGGGGCGATCCACGGCGACAGGTAAGCCACCACCGCACCCACGGCGTAGGCGCTAAGCCCCAGCCAGTTAAAGCGTGGTAAGCGGGCGGTGTGCAGCAGCGGATAGCGGCCGCCGCGATAAAACCAGTAGTCGGCGAGGATAACGCCGCCGATGGGCGGAATAATGCTGCCCAGCAGCACCAGGAAAGGGATCAGCATTTCATACATCCCGCCAATGGCCAGCAGAATACCGACGCCGGCGGCGACCACGGTCAGAGTGCGGCGGCGCTCGCTGCGCAGCAGATGGCAGGCGGCCGCCGAGACGTTATAAATCGTCGGCCCCTGAATGGTCAGCAGGTTGAGACACAGCATCACCACCGCGGCGACCGACAGCCCCTGCAAAATCAGCACTTCCACAATATCGGCCTGCTGGTAGACGATGGCGCACCAGGCGCCGGCCACAATCATCAGCCCGTTACCGATAAGGAAACTGCTCATGCTGGCGACGATAGCGGTGCGGCTGGAGTTGGCCAGCCGCGTCCAGTTGGTCGCCTGGGTCGCGCCGCTGGCGAAGGTGCCGAAGACCATAGTGATCGCCGCCGACCAGGTCATGGTCTCGCCCGGTTCGATTTTGGTCATTGCCTGCCAGCCGCCGGCGTGGTGGGCGGCAAGGTACATCGAGACCACCAGCAGAATGAACATCAGCGGCACCGATACGCGTGACAGCGCATCCAGCCCTTTGTAGCCCACTAGCGCGGTGACGCAGAACAGGATACCGAACAGGATCATCAGCGGGATAGTCATGGCGGCGGGCAGGGCGAGGATTTTGACCAGCGAGATGGCGACCGTCGCAGTACCCCAGGCGTACCAGCCCAGTTCGGCGAAGCCGAGAATAAAATCGGCGAGCTTGCTGCCGATTTCACCGAAACAAAAACGTCCCATCAGCACGGTATTCAGCCCGCTGCGTGCGGCAATCCAGCCGAGGGAGGCGGCATACAGAGCCAGCAGAAAGTTACCGATCGCCGCAATCCACAGGAGATTGACGATGGAAAAAGAGACGCCTAGTTTGCCACCGGCGAACATCGTGCCGGTAAAAAAGGTAAAGCTGAACAAAACCATGGAGATCGAAAACAGGCCCTTACGCCCGGAGGCGGGCGCTTCGACGAGCGGAAAATCATTGCTGTTTGACATTGTGGAACCTCTGAGTGGCTATCCGAATGGCGATGGCAGAGAGGTAGCAAGAGATATGCCAACAAAATCAAGGCAGGGGTGACACAATGTAATGGGCAGTATGCACATAAAAAGTCGTTTATCAGCCGATGGTTGCCAGAAGAGTGTGCACGGTGCAAAGTTTTGCCCCGCGATGGGGCAGCGGCTGACAGATTACGCAGGCAGGCGCTGAGATTTAGCGATTGTGTCCGCATTTCTGTCGGGTGGCGGCTGGCGCCTTACCCGACCTACGGGGCGGATTGGGGGCCGGAATTGCTCTGACGGGGTCCGGGGTTGATGCTGTTCGCGATTTTGTCGGGTGGCGGCTGGCGCCTTACCCGACCTACGGGGGCGGATTGGGGGCCGGAATTGCTCTGACGGGGTGCGGGGTTGAGGCTATTCGCGATTTTGTCGGGTGGCGGCTGGCGGTTTACCCGAACTACGGGGGCGGATTGGGGCCGGAATTGCCCTGACGGGTTGCGGGGTTGATGTCATTGGTGATTTCTGTCGGGTGGCGGCTGGCGCCTTACCCGACCTACGGGGCGGATTGGGGGCTGGAATTGCTCTGACGGGCTGCGGGCTTGATATGAAGGGCGGATCTCGTAGGCCCGGTAAGGCGTCAGCCGCCACCGGGCAATGCCCGAGACGCGCACTTTATCAACAATCAGACAGGGACTGGCGGCGCTGGTTGTCATGCCTGCAATCCCGCAAATCACGATCTTGTCGGGCATAACCGTCTCTACGCATTTTGCGCCCGGTTTCTGCAGGCGCATCGCACTTCTTTCCTACAGAACGATCCCCCGTCTTTTTGAACCCGGATAGTCGGTAATAGGGGCTTCATGAAAACCTCCGGTTATATCATTGTTAAAAACAGTAATTTCATATGCATTTCTGATATAACCATTATCAATGTAAGCCTTTCCTGAAATATTGTTCACTTAAGCTAGCGGTGTTAGTATCGGGTAAATAGCCATTTAGACGGCTAAAGAACCTTTGACCAGGCTATTTTATGGGCCATTTTGGACCCGGGTAGTGCTCACACAAACGCGTAGAGTTTTGAACGCCTTTGATGGCGGCCCGAAGGGTGAGCGTAGCGAATACTCCTCACGTACTTCCTGTACGCTCCGGGTGTTCCGCGCTGCTCGTGTCCAGACTGCCTGCAGCAATAGCGCCTGCCCGTAAAGGTTCTCAAATTAACATCGCTAAACTAAGGAACTGCTATGTGGCAAGAAAGACTCGCGCAACTGGTCACCACCTGTCATTGGATCGGCGCGAAAGGCTGGGCGCCGGCAACCGGCGGCAATATGTCGGTGCGTCAGGATGAGACCTGGTGCTGGCTTAGCGAGTCGGGACGCGATAAAGGCAGCCTGACGACGGAAGATTTCCTGCAGGTCGAGATCGCCAGCAATAAAGCGCCTTCCGGGCGTAAACCTTCTGCTGAAACCGGTCTGCATACCCTGGTGTATCGTCTGTTCCCGGAAGCGAACGTCGTGCTGCACGTCCATACCGTCAACGCCACCGTACTGTCGCGGATTGAAAAAAGCACCACCCTCGCGCTGCAGGGCTATGAGATGCAGAAAACCCTGACCGGCCAGCACAGCCATCTCGATACCGTACCGGTGGCGATTTTCGATAACGACCAGGATATCGACGCCCTGGCGGCGCGCATTGAAGATTATGCGCAGACCAACCCGCTGCGCTACGGCTTCCTGCTGCGCGGCCACGGCCTGACCTGCTGGGGCAAAGATATTAACGAGGCCCGCCGTCAGCTGGAAGGTCTGGAGTTTCTGTTCGAGTGCGAGCTGATGCGCCGCCGCTACGAGCGCGACTAAATTTCACTCCACTAACGGGTCAGGCATGGATTTTTATCTCGGAATCGATATCGGCACCTCGCGCGTTAAGGCGGTGTTGTTTGATGAGCACTTTCAGGCTCGAGCCAGCGCGGCGGAGAGTACCGGCCCGCGCCTGTCGGCGAACGGTCATGCCGAGCAGGATATGGCGCAGCTGTGGCAGTCGGTGATGGCCATTTTGCAACAAATTGCCCGACAGCCGGAGCTGAAGACCGGACGTCTGCGGGCGATCGGCCTTGCCGGGCAGGGCGAAGGCGTCTGGCTGAGCGATGCCGAGGGCGAACCGGTTGGCCCGGGGATCCTGTGGAGCGACACCCGCAGCCGCGAGCTGATGAGCGAGCTATTACGCCGTCCGGGCTTCGACCGGCGCTTTTTTTCTGACACCGGCACTCACCTGCAACCGTGCAATACCAGCATGCAGCTGAGCTGGCTCCGGCACTATCAACCGGAGCGGCTGGCGCAGGCTCACTATCTGTTTTTCGCCAAAGACTGGGTGCGTTTTCGCTTAACCGGGGTGGCGGCGCTGGATTTTACCGACGCCAGTACCTCGCTGCTCAATCAGCACAGCGGCGAGCTGTCGGAGGTGGTGCTTAACGAAATGGGGCTGGCCGATCTTCAGCACCTGTTCCCGCCGCGGCTGGCCCCCGATGCGCCGGCCGGCACGCTGCGCGATGAGGTCGCCGCCCTCACCGGACTCCCCGCCGCCACGCCGGTGGCCGCCGGGGCGCTCGACGTGTGCAGCGCCGCGCTGGGCTGCGGAGCGGTCAACGATGGCGATATCTACACCATTCTCGGTACCACCTGCTGTACCGGGATTGTCTGCCACGGTCGCCAGGCGGTGAATGAGGGGACACGCTATGTCACCCACACCGAGTCGGGGAGCTTCATCAATCTCTTCCCGATGCAGGCCGGCACGCCGAATATTGACTGGCTGCAACAGCATATTTCCCTGACGCCGGACCTCCAGTTGCTGGAGCAGTCTATCGCCGATGTCGAACCGGGCAGCGGCGGCGTCTTCTGGCAACCCTATCTCAACGGCGAACGCGCGCCGTTTTTCAGCCCCGATGCGCGGGCCGGGTATTTTGGCATCAGTCAGCACACGACCCGCGCGGAGCTGCAGCGGGCGGTGTTTGAAGGACTGGCTTACGCCATCGTCGACTCGCTTCAGGGCTACCCGCAGGGCGGCGAACTGTACCTGACCGGCGGCGGCGCGGCCTCGGCGACCTGGCTACAAATTATTGCCGACTGTAGCGGGCGCACGGTGGTCTCCAGCACCTTTAATGAACTCAGCGCTCGCGGGGCGGCGATTCTGGCGGCCCGTAGCGTCGGCGCGCTGGCGCACTATCCAACGCTGGAGCAGACCCGCTATCAGCCCGATCCGCAGGCCCACGCCCGCTACGCTGCTCTGTACCCGGTTTACCGGCTGCTGCGCGAGCAGATGCTGCCCGTCTGGCAGGCCCGACAGGATGCCCTCCACCGTCTTTCTCAGGAACAACATTCATGAAAATCGTTTTTACCGCCGAACATTCCGGCGAGCTCACAGCCTTTCAGCAACTCGGCGAGCTGCTGGTGGCAGGCTGGGCGCTGGGCAAACCGAAACTGAGCGCGGGCCAGCTGATTGAGCTGGCGCATGATGCCGATGTTCTGGTCACCAGCTATGACGATGTGACGCAAGAGGTGATCGCCGCCTGCCCGCGACTGCAGGTTATCGCCTGCACCCGCGCCAATCCGGTGAACATTGACACCAAAGCCGCTCAGGCCCGCGGTATCCGCGTGCTCTATACGCCGGGGCGCAATGCGGACGCCGCGGCGGAGCTGACCATCGGGCTGATGCTGAGCCTGGCGCGGCATATTCCGCAGTCCCATGCGGCGCTGAAACGCGGTGAATTTACCCGTGCTGAGAACGCCACCCAGGCTACTCAGAGCGGACTGCGCCGCGATGTGGTGTGGGACGTGAGCCCGGAGAGTCCCTATGAAGTGTTTAAAGGCAGCGAGCTGCGCAACAAAACCCTGGGGCTGATTGGTTATGGCAATATCGGTCGCCGCGTGGCGCGTATTGCGCGGGCGTTTGGCATGGCGGTGCTGGTGGTGGATCCGTTTGTCGCCGCCGAAGATATCAACGAACCGGGTCTACAGAAAACGACGCTTGAGGGACTGTTCCGCGAGGCGGATATCGTCAGCCTGCATCTGAGCAGCGGCCCGCACAGCGATGGTCTGGTGAGCGCGGCGTTGTTGAATAGCATGAAGCCCGGCGCGCTGTTGATTAACACTTCGCGGGCCGCGGTAGTGGATGAAGAGGCGTTGATTCACGCGCTGCGTCATGGCCCGCTCGGCGGCGCGGCGCTGGATGTCTATCACCGCGAACCGCTGTGGCGCGACCATCCGTTTATCACCGAGTTTGATAACGTGATCATCACGCCGCATATTGCCGGCGCGACGCGGGAGAGCATCGCTAAGCATACGGCGATGATTGCCGCCGACCTCCAGCGCTATGTCGCTGGCGAGCCGCTGCTCTATCAGTGGCGCTAAGCCGCTCTTGCCGCCGCGCGATGCGGCGGCGAAGCTTTTTATCCGCGCCGGTTTGCCGCCATAAAGTCCTGCGTATGCTGCCAGTCCACCACGCCGGCATCCGATCCCATCCCGGTCGCCACCAGCGCGGCGACGGCGGAAGCCACCTCGCACGCCTCTTTGATGCTTAACCCGCGGGCCAGCGCGGCAATAAAGCCGCCGCAGTAGCTGTCGCCGCAGCCGGTGGTATCCACGGCATTGACCCGATACGCCGCGATATGTTCGATGCCACCGTCGCCGGTCAGCAGCCACGAGCCGTTTTCGCCATCCTTCAGAATGCAGGTCCCGACGCCCAGTTCGAAGAAGAAGCGGGCGATGTCGGCGGGGTCGGTGCGCCCGCTGAGGTAGCTTGCCTCTTCCAGCGAAGGCATAAAGTAGTCGACCGACGGCAGCAACGGGCGCAGCAGTTCCAGCGTGTTCTCATTCGGGGCGATCAAATCAAAACTGGTGACAACACCCCGGGCCTTCGCCGCCCGCAGCAGAAGGGCGCTTTGCCCGCGATCCATCGCCGCCAGCAGGCCGCTGCCGCCGTGGTGCAGGAAGCGGCAGTCGAGAATCGCGTCAAACTCTTCTTCGCTGACGAAAAGGGCATCGGAAGCGCCCCGGCAGTGCAGCGCCGGGCGCTCGCCGTTGGGACGGATCGGCAGGATCGTCGCCGACGTTTCCTGCTGCGCCGTGCGCTGGATCAGCGAGCAGTCGATCCCCAGCCGCGCATAGCTGGCAAGGATAAAATCGGCTTTTTCATCTTCGCCAAGGCAGGCGACCGCGGCGCTACGAATGCCCAGCTTTGCGGCGTTAATATTGGCTCCGGCGGCGGTACCGGCGGGGTTAAGGCGAATTTGTTCGATAAAGGCCACCCCGCCGCGCGGCGGGATGTCAATCACCGGGCGACCGGCGATATCAAGAATAGTCAGGCCGACAAAGACGGCGTCAAAGGCTGCCATAGGTGCTCCACTTAACGATGGGTTTGGCGCAGACGCGCCTGCCAGAAGGAGAGGGCCAGCGCTACCACCAGAATCACGCCAACCAGCGCATCTTTCACCAGGTAGTTGAGTCCCATCAGGTTCAGGCCGTTATCAATAATGGCGAGGAACAGCACGCCGCCGAGAGTGCCGGCGATGCTGACCCGACCCAGTCGGTTAAAGGCGGTGCCGATAAATACCGCGGCGATAGCGTCCATCAAATAGGCCTGACCGGCCAGCGGGGTAAACTGGCGCAGGTTGGCGGAAAGAATAACGCCGCCGACGGCGCACAGCGCGGAGGCCGCCACCAGAACCCACAGCAGAGTCCGGCGATCGCGGATCCCGGCGATTCGCGCCGCTTCACCGTTCTGGCCGATGGAGCGGACATATTTGCCAAACAGCGTGCGTTCGGTAATCAGCCAGGCCGCCAGCCACAGCGCGAGGACAATCACCACCGGCGTTGGAATGCCGGCGATATTGCCGACCGCCAGGTCATGATATTCAGGCGCCATTCTGCGGTAGGAGATAGAGCCGCCGCCGTCGGTATAGATGCGCTCGGCGCTGCTGGCGATAAACCAGGTGCCGAGGGTGGCGAGGAACGGACGAATCTGGCAGATAAGGATCAGGAAGGCATTCAGCAGGCCAATCATCACTCCGCCAAGCAGGGCGCAGCCCACCGCCGCCTGCCACGGCAGGTGCCAGGTTTTTAAGGCGACCAGCGCAAAGGCGGCGCCGAAATCGAGCGCTACGCCTACCGACAGGTCGATGGCGCCGGCGCTGACGATTAAGGTCATCGCCATCGCCACAATCAGCAGAATGGCGCTGCCCTGGAGTAGATTCGCCCAGTTATCGAGGGTCAGAAAGACCGGGTTGGCCCAGCCGAACAGGGCGACCGCCAGCAGGGTGATAATGCCGAATCCGGCCCGCGACAGCCATGCCAGCGGGCTGCTGCCAGACCGGTTGGCTGAGGATTTGAGCGTCAGCTGACTCATCAGCGGCCTCCTTGATGCCTGACCGCCGAGGCCGCCAGAACGATGAGGATCAGGCCGCCCTTGATGGCGCCCATCCAGAAGATATTCACCCCCAGCAGGCCAAGGCCGTTAGAGAGCGCGTTGACCAGCACCGCGCCGAGCAGCGCGCCCCAGATGGTGACCACGCGACGCCGCGAGAACGCCGCGCCGATAAAGGTGGCGAGGACGGTTTCCAGCAGCAGCGGCGTCGCCGTGCCGCTGGAGCTACCGGAGCCCTGGCTGAGCAGCGGCAAAATCGCCAGCCCGGCGGCGATTCCGGCCAGTAGCCAGACCATAATCGTCAGACGACGGACGTTGAGACCGCTCATCTGCGCCATATCGCGGTTACCGCCTACCGCCTGTAAATGCTGGCCGAAGCGGGAGTGATGGAGCAAGAACTGAAACAGCACGAATACCGCCAGCAGGTAGATCAGCGGCCAGGGAACCCCGAACACCGCGTTGTCGCGAAAAGCGACCATTAGCGGGTCGTTGACCGCGATGCGCCGCTGGCCGGTCAGCAGATCCGTCAGGCCGGTAAAGGCGACGGAGGTAGACAGCGTCGCCAGCAGCGGCGGCAAGCCGGCGGCGAGCACCAGTATCGCGTTCACCGCTCCGCAGGCGAGAGATACCGCGATCAGCAGCAGCAACAGCAGCAGATACGGGGTGTTCCATTCGACCATACCGAGGCTCAGCAGGGCGACGCCGAGCACGGCGATAGCGGGAAGCGAGAGGTCGATACCACCGGAGACCACGTCATCGCCGCCGACGGCAATCACGCACACCAGGCCGAAACAGAGAATCGCCAGCGGCACGCTCTGCACCAGCATCATGCTGATATTCTGCCAGCTTAAAAAGAAAGGCGACTGGAGGCTAAGCCAGACCAGCAGCGCAAAAAAGAGAATCAGCGGGAATTTTTCGATAAGCGTCGTTATGCCCGGAAGCGGGCGGCGCTGGATACCTGCACTCATACCTGTTGTTCCTGTCCACCGTTAATCGTCGCCAGCAGCGCGTCGAGCGTCAGCCCCCGGGTCGGGAGATTGGCCACCAGCTCGCCGCGCCACATCACCAGGATGCGGTCGCAAAGGCCCAGTAGCTCCGGCGCATCGCTGGAGGAGACCAGTACCGCGCGTCCGCGATCCGCGAGCTCGCGGGTGCGCTGATAAATATCGCTGCGGGCGCCGATATCGACCCCGAGAGTGGGTTCATCGAGAATAAAGAGCCGTGCGTCGGTACCCAGCCAGCGGGCCAGAATGGCTTTTTGCTGATTGCCGCCGCTCATAAAACGCACCGGCAGTTCCGGACGACCCGGGCGGATAGAGAGTTGGTCTATCCAGCTGCGCGCTTTTTCCAGCGCCCGACCGCGATGCTCCCAGCCGAGGGTGGCGGTCTCCGGCAGGGAGGCGAGATTAATATTGTCGGCGGTGGAGAAGGGAAGAATCAGCCCCTGATGGCGGCGGTCGCGCGGCACCAGCGCCATCCCGGCGCGGGTGGCCTGATGCGGCGTACGCAGCCGCTTCGGCTGGCCGTCGATGCTAATCGTGCCGCTGCGGGCGCGGCGTAGCCCGTAAAGCAGATCGACCAGCACGTCGCGGCCGGCGCCCAGCAGACCGGCGACGCCGACGATCTCTCCCGGCTGAATATCAAAGGTCATCGCGTTTAATTGCGCGCCGTCGCTGAGCTGGCGTACCGACAGGACCGGTACGGCGGCATCGACCTGATGAGCGCTACTCTGGCGCGGAGTATAGAGCTGTTCGATATCGCGCCCGACCATCATTTTAATCAGCGCGTCGGTGTTTTGCAGGAGCTCCCGGTCGGGATAGCCGACGACTTCGCCGTTACGCAGTACCGTGCCGCGATCGCACAGGGCGGCGATTTCATTGAGATAGTGAGAAATATAGAGAATCGCGATCCCCTGCTGCCGCAGGCGCAGAATCGCTGAGGAGACCAGGCTGGCTTCCTGCGCTTCCAGCGGCGCGGTAGGCTCATCGAATACCACCAGCTTTGCCGCGCCGTCGATCAGCGCGCGGGCTATTTGCACCAGCTTGCGTTCAGCGAGGCTGAGGTCGCGGATCAGGCGGCGGGGATTGATGTCCAGCTGCCAGCTGTCGCGGAAAAACGCTTCGGTGGCGGCATTCATTCGCCGCCGGTCCAGCGCCCCCCAGCGGGTACGGTACTCCTGGCCGAGGAACACCGATTCCGCCACCGTAAAGTGGGGGATCAGGTTGAGCTCCTGGTGAATGACGCGAATGCCCAGCGCTTCAATCGCCGCCGGATGACCAAGCGGCAGCGGCGCGCCGTCCAGGGTGGCGTTGCCGCTATCGGCCTGGTAGACGCCGGCGAGGATTTTGATCAGCGTCGATTTTCCGGCGCCATTCTCGCCGATCAGACCGTGAATTTCGCCGGGATTCAGAAGCAGCGTGACCGCATTTAATGCAGTCACGTTGGCAAAGCTTTTGCTGATCTGGTTCATCGCCAGACCATTGGCGGGGTTAGCCCCGCCGAAGGATTGAGTGATCACTGCAGTTCGCCATATCCCAGCTGTTTGTAGACTGCTTTCGCCTCCTGCGGCCCTTTAACCGGGACCACCGGAATAAAGGTCTGCAGCGGCAGTTTCTCTTTGGCGAAGTAGCGCGCGACGTTGTCGGCGGAGGTCTGGCCAATCAGATGCGGCTGCTGAGCCACGTTGGCGACGAACGGGCTATTCGGCTCGGCCATGATCTCCAGCGTTTCCGGACCGGCATCGATAGCGGTAACCTTCACGTCTTTATCGCGACCGGTCTCTTCCAGCGCCTGGACAATGCCGATAGCCGGCTGATCCCAGCAGGCGACATGGATGGCATCGAGTTTGCCTTTAGGATACTGGCTGAGTAATTCGAGGGTTTTCTTACGCGCGTCTTCCGGGGAATTGGCAAACTGTTCGGCCAGCTCCGGCTGGATAATATGAATATCCGGATAATCCTTAAGGACATATTTCCACTGATCATAGCGAATGCCACAAATACGCAAGGAGCTGGAGAACGCATTGAATACGGCAACGTTGCCTTTACCGCCTAATTCATCGGCCATATAGCGGCCAATGGTCGAGCCCAGGGTGTAGTTGTCGGAAGTGGTGTTATTGACCGAATATTTTGACACATGGTCAACGGTAAATACCGGAATGCCGGCATCGCGCAGGGCTTTAAATTTAGGTTCGACAGCGCTGTCGCCGAGAATACTAATTACCGCATCGACTTTACGTGACAGTAAAATATCATGGTTGTTGGCATGGACCTGATTATCACGGCCGCCGTCGACGCCAATGACCTTGCCACCGAGTTTCTCCACCTCCTCCGTTGCGCCTTTGTAGGCTTCACGATCCCAGAAGTGCTGAGTGCCAACCACGGCGACGCCGATGGTTTTCCCCTGAAGCGACAGGGCTTCGGCGGCTGATGCGCTAATGGAGACGAGCGAGAGCAGACCCAGTGCGGCGGGTAATAATTTTTTTCTCTGCGACATTCTTATTATGATCCTGTGATGAAGGTGGCTGCGGAGTCGTAGCATGACAATAACGAGCACGCAACCTCAAATACGAAATATGTCTAAGTTATTCCAACAATGTTATATCGCAGGATTAGCCGAGGAAAACGTAATTTTATCATTAGTAAGCTGAAAATATTTCATGATGCATAATTTAATCCTCTTTTATATTGTGGATATTAAAACTGATGCGTTATTTTTAGTGCAAATAATCATTGCTGCTTAATTATTATGGTTTAGTTGACGGGAAATCTGGTAAATAACCCGGAGGACCGCGAAGTGTGAGGGGGTAATTGCTATATATGCAGCATATTATATGGCGGGTGGCGTTTTATCTTGCCGAGGATCGCGCTCTATTATAGCGCTCTTTAGCGGGTGAGAAGAAAACAGGCACTATGAGAAAACAGCATAATCTGACCGTGATGCACTGGGGAACCTGGCAGGTTCAGGCCCGCGATGGCCATATCGCTGCGGTCACGCCGGTCCCCTGGGATAAGTCTCCTTCACGTATCGGTCAATCACTCCCCGATGCGGTCACCGGCAATGCGCGTATTCGCCGTCCGGCGGTGCGAGAAGGCTATCTGAAAAATGGTCCGGCTTCCCGCGAGGGGCGGGGCACAGAGCCTTTCGTGGAGGTGAGCTGGGAGGTCGCGCTTGACCTGCTGGCCCGCGAGCTGACTTCGCTGAAGACGCGCTGCGGCAACGAGGCGATTTTTGGTGGCTCTTACGGCTGGGCCAGCGCCGGACGTTTTCACCATGCCCAGAGCCAGCTGCATCGTTTCCTGAAAACCTTCGGCGGCTACACCGCCAGCACCAATACCTACAGCAGTGCCGCCGGGGAGCGCATTTTGCCGCATGTGCTCGGGCCGCTCAGTCCGCTGCATCGCCAGCATACTCACTTCTCTGAGCTGGCGCGCGAGTGCCAGCTGTTTGTCGCCATCGGCGGTTTACCGCTGCGTAATGCGCAGGTCAACGGCGGCGGCGCCAATGACCATATGCTGAAGCACTGGCTGGATAAAATGCAGGAGGGGGGAACGCGCTTTGTCAACATCAGCCCGGTGCGTAACGATCTCAGCGCCGTGGAGAGCGCGCAGTGGCTGGCGATTCGTCCGGGCACCGATACGGCCCTGCTGCTGGCGCTGTGCCACGTGCTGATAGTGGAATCTTTGTACGATGCGCAATTTGTCGCTAGCCATACGGTAGGCTTTGAACCGTATCGCGCTTATCTGCTCGGCGAGAGCGACGGGATAGCGAAAACGCCGCGCTGGGCGGCGGCGATTACCGGTATTGCTGAACAAGAAATTGTCTCTCTGGCGCGGATGATGGCCAGCCAGCGTACGATGGTGAATATCTCGTGGTCCATTCAACGCGCGCGCCAGGGGGAACAGGCCTACTGGGCCACGGTAGCGCTGACCGCGCTGCTGGGGCAAATCGGTACGCCGGGCGGCGGGTTGGGCTTCGGTTACGCCTGCACCAACCTGGCGGGAGCCTCGCGTAAAGCGTTCTCCGGCCCGCGCTTACCGGCCGGAGAAAATGCGGTCAGCAGCGTGATCCCGGTGGCGCGACTGGCGGATATGCTGCTGCATCCCGGCGAGGAGTACGAGTTTGACGGCCAGCATCTGCGCTATCCCGATATCCGCCTGGTGTACTGGGCGGGGGGGAACGCGTTCCATCACCATCAGGATCTCAACCAGCTGTGTGAAGCGTGGCGGCGGCCGGAAACGGTGGTGGTCCACGAGCAGTACTGGACCGCGCAGGCTAAATTCTCCGATATCGTGTTGCCGGTAACCACCTCGCTGGAGCGTGAAGATATCGGCAGCGGTGGTCACGACGGTTTTATGATAGCCATGAGCGCCCAGATCCCGCCGGTGGGTGAGGCGCGCGATGATTACGCGATTTTCTGCGATCTCGCGGCGCGGCTGGGCATTGGCGAGCAGTTTAGTGAAGGGCGGGACGCCGGCCAGTGGCTGCGGCAGATTTATGAAGCCTCCCGGCCGCGGGCGCAGGAAGAGGGGATTGAGCTGCCTTCGTTCGATGAGTTCTGGCAGCAGGGCGTGCTGGAATATCGTGCCCCGGAAAAACCGCAGGTCTTTCTGGCGGAGTTCCGCGCCGACCCGCAGCGCTATCCGCTATCCACTCCCTCCGGCAAAATTGAACTCTACTCGGCAACGATTGCTGCTTTTGGCTATCGCGAATGCCCAGGCCACCCGTGGTGGGATACAGAAGAGGCGGCCCGGCAGCAGGCGGAGGCCGGGCGCTGGCCGCTGCATCTGCTCTCCAGCCAGCCGCGAACCCGTCTGCACAGCCAGTACGATCACGGCAGCGTCAGCCGGGCGACGAAAATTCAGGGCCGCGAGCCGCTGTGGATGCATCCGCAGGATGCGCAGGCGCGGGGCATTGTCGAAGGCAGCGTGGTGAAGGTGTATAACGCCCGCGGGGCGATTCTCGCCGGGGTGCATCTTAGCGAGCAGATCCTCAAGGGGGTGGTGCAGATGTCAACGGGAGCCTGGTACGACCCGCTGGATCCGAAGGTCAAAGGTTCGCTGGACAAGCATGGCAATCCGAACGTATTGACCGAAGATCGCGGCAGTTCGCGCCTGGGTCAGGGCTGTAGCGCCCAGACCTGCCGGGTGGAGATCGAACCATGGCGTGAACCGTTACCACCGATTACCGCCTTCGATCCGCCGAGGTTTATTAGGGGTTAGGGAGTGGGTGTTGCCCGGCGGCGCTTCGCTTGCACGGGCCTACGGGAAGCTGCGGACGTTGTCGGTCGAGTCAGGCGTAGCCGCCAGCTGGATCAGGGCTGTAGCGCCCAGACCTGCCGGGTGGAGATCGAACCATGGCGTGAACCGTTACCGCCGATTACCGCCTTCGATCCGCCGAGGTTTATTAGGGGTTAGGGACTGGGTGTTGCCCGGCGGCGCTTCGCTTGCGCGGGCCTACGGGAAGCGGTGGACGTTGTAGGCCTGGTCAGGCGTAACCGTCAGCTGGGACAGGGTTGTAGCGCCCAGACCTGCCGGGTGGAGATCGAACCATGGCGCGAATCGTTACCGCCGATTACCGCCTTCGATCCGCCGGGGTTTATTAGGGGTTAGGGAGTGGGTGTTGCCCGGCGGTGCTTCGCTTGCACGGGCCTACGGGAAGCGGTGGACGTTGTCGGTCGGGTCAGGCGTAGCCGCCAGCTGGGACAGGGTTGTAGCGCCCAGACCTGCCGGGTGGAGATCGAACCATGGCGCGAATCGTTACCGCCGATTACCGCCTTCGATCCGCCGGGGTTTATTAGGGGTTAGGGAGTGGGTGTTGCCCGGCGGCGCTTCGCTTGCACGGGCCTACGGGAAGCTGGGGACGTTGTAGGCCGGGTCAGGCGTAGCCGCCAGCTGGGTCAGGGCCGGTTTATCGCCCGCCCAGGCTGCGGAGCAAACCCGGCTGCGCGGGCCTACGGAAAGCTGGGGACGTTGTCGGTCGGGTCAGGCGTAGCCGTCAGCTGGGACAGGGCCGGTTTATCGCCCGCCCAGGCCGCGGAGCAAACCCGGCTGCGCGGGCCTACGGAAAGCTGGGGACGTTGTAGGCCGGGTCAGGCGTAGCCGCCACCCGGCATTATTGCATTGCGGCGTTATGCCAGCCGCGGGTAGGCGTCGGCGATATCGTCGCCGGTAAATTTCGCTACCCAGCCTTCCGGGTTGTCGAAAATGCGGATAGCGGTGAAGTTGGGTTCCGAGCCCATATCAAACCAGTGCGGCGTGTCGGCCGGTACCGAAATCAAATCGTTCTTCTCGCACAGTACCTGAAACACCTCGTTGCCGATATGCAGGCAGAACAGCCCGGCGCCTTCAACAAAAAAGCGGACCTCGTCTTCACCGTGGGTGTGTTCGTTGAGAAACTTCGCGCGTAGCGCCTCTTTCTGCGGATTATCGGCGCGCAGGCTGATCACGTCCCAGCTCTGGTAGCCTTTTTCAGCGACCAGTTTGTCAATGGCGTGCTGATAGGCCTCAATCACCGTTTCCGGCGTCGGGGAGACACCCAGATCGCGGTCGGCCTGCCAGCGTTCGAAGCGCACGCCTTTGGCGTTGAGCTGCTGCTGGATTTCATCGCTGTCGGTGCTTTGCCAGAGAGGGGTACCGGCGTCTTTTTCTGAATAAATCGTTAATGCGCTCATGCTGGGATCTGCTCCGGATGAATGTCGTCAAAACGCTGAACTTGCGGGTGATGGCTGGCAGGATCGCGGTCGCCGCGCACCAGCTGGATCGTACGAAAACCGGCGGCTTCTGCCGCATCCAGCTCCTGATGAATATCGGAGAGGAACAGAATCGTTGCCGGATGATGCCCTAGCTGTTCGGCAATATTGCGATAGGACTGCGTTTCTCGCTTGGCTCCCGTCAAGGTATCGAAATAGCCACTGAACAGATGAGTAATATCACCTTCGTCGCTGTAGCCAAATAACAATTTCTGCGCCGCGATGGAGCCAGAGGAATATATATATAAATCAATTCCCTGGGACTTCCATTTTTCCAGCGCGGGCAGAACGTCCGGATAGAGATGGCCGGTAAAGTCGCCATTAACATAGCCTTCGCGCCAGATAATACCCTGCAGCGCCTTGAGCGCCGTTGACTTGCGGTCTTCGTCCATAAAGGCCAGCAGGGTATCAATCAGTTCGGCGGTGCTGGCGGCGGGGTTACCGATTTCCGCTCGCAGATTATCAAGGATCGTCTTCACCGGATCGGCGTACTGTTGCGCGGTGACAAAGGCCGCGAGCCGCTCGCGGGCGTACGGAAACAGAACGTTGTGGACAAAAGAAATGTCGCTGGTGGTGCCTTCAATATCGGTCACGATAGCGCGGATCATGGTTTCTCCAGAGTGGGCGGTGCGCCGTGATGGGCTGCTTCAGGCGAGAACCGGCATAACATTATCATTTAGACGTCTAAGCGTCTTGATTGCCAAATATTAACATCGTGTTATAGTGGCTTCAACAACAGCATTACAATCGGTAATTATAAAATGAGTAATAAGCCACTGATTCCTGAAAGTAAACTTCCTTCTCTTGGCACCACCATATTTACACAAATGAGCGCGCTGGCGCAGGAACACCGGGCGATCAATCTGTCGCAGGGGTTCCCGGATTTTGACGGGCCGCGCTACCTGCAGGAGCGCCTGGCGTATCATGTCGCTCAGGGGGCTAACCAGTACGCGCCGATGACCGGTGTCCCGGCATTACGTGAAGCGATCGCCGATAAAACCGCCGAACTGTACGGCCATCGCCCGGATGCAAACAGCGATATTACCGTCACGGCGGGGGCGACCGAAGCGCTCTACGCGGCGATCACCGCGCTGGTACGCGCCGGCGACGAGGTCATCTGTTTTGACCCCAGCTACGACAGCTACGCGCCGGCCGTAGAGCTATCCGGCGGCGTATTGAAACGTATCGCTCTGCAGCCGCCGCATTTTCGCGTTGACTGGCAAGAATTTGCCGCAGCGCTTAGCGAGCGCACCCGGCTGGTGATTCTCAATACGCCACATAACCCGTCGGCGACGGTCTGGCAGCGCGAGGATTTTGCCGCGCTGTGGCAGGCGATTGCCGATCGCGAAATTTATGTGATCAGCGATGAGGTCTATGAGCATATCTGCTTTGCGCCGCACGGGCATGCCAGCGTACTGGCACACCCTCAGCTGCGCGAGCGGGCGGTGGCGGTCTCTTCATTTGGCAAAACCTTCCACATGACCGGCTGGAAAGTGGGGTACTGCGTGGCGCCGGCGGCAATAAGCGCCGAGCTGCGCAAGGTTCATCAGTATCTGACCTTCGCGGTGAATACGCCCGCCCAGCTGGCTATCGCCGACATGCTGCGCCATGAGCCGGAGCACTATCGCCAGCTGCCGGAATTCTACCGCGAGCGGCGAGATCTGTTTGTCGATGCCCTGCGCAGTAGCCGTCTGGAGATTCTGCCCTGCGAGGGTACCTACTTCCTGCTGGCTGACTACAGCGCGATTTCCGATCTCGACGATGTGAGCTTCTGCCGTTGGCTGACAACCGAGGTGGGCGTCGCGGCGATCCCGCTGTCGGTGTTCTGCGCCGATCCGTTCCCGCACAAACTCATACGCCTGTGCTTTGCAAAACAGCCGGCAACTTTGCTGGCCGCAGCGGAACGTCTCTGCCAGCTGTAGCTATTTTACGGTCCACGCCTGAGAAAATTGCCGGTCGCCAAACAGTTCGGCAAGACCATTAATTTGTTTCAGGCGTAACACTTCGTCAGCATCCATACCCAGCTCTTGACTGATTTTAGCGTCAGACCAGCCAAGATTCGCCAGTTCATGGACGATACTCGACATGGCCGGGATCTGGTGGCGGCCCCGCGCGCGGTTATGGCGGATAGTGGCGGCCATCAGCGTATCGCGAGTGGCTGAATGGTTTTCCAGGCAGGTGACCGGGAGATAGCCGTTCAACTGCTGTTTTAACGGCGCTTTGTTGCTGGCCAGCTCGTGACGATGGAATCCGTCAACGATGGTGTAGCGCGCCTCATCTTGTCTGAGCACCACGATGGGTTGCGTAAAACCGTCCGTTTCCAGCGAAGTGAGCAGCAGACGTTTTTCCGGCGGGGCGAGGTTGTTGGGGTTGTAATCATTTGGCGCAACGCTTTCCTGTTTTACCCACAGCACACAGTCAACGGGATGCGATTTGAACGGACTGTAGTCGTGCAAAAGCTGGCGAAAAGCGTTCAGCGTCTCAATGCGTTCTGCCTGCGAAAGCGTGCTCAGATAGCGCTCAAGATCCTGCATTATTTGTTGTTGCATAGGATTCCCCACTGCTGGCGTTTTTGACTCATTCGTTCGCGGTAGCGCCGGTAATGGCTGGATTTGGTTGGACTGAAAGAGAGCATGCGGCACCAGTAATCGTTATTCAGTAGCACCTTGCAGATACGTCGCCAGGACGGAATATCCTTCGCGCCGGTATCGGCCTTCTGGAGGTCAGGTATATCCTCCATCCCCTGCTTTTGATACCAGCGCAGATAGACGGCAATTTTATTCCGGTAATGTTCGGCCGTTTTTTCCGGCATGCTGTCGAGTAAAAACAGGGCGTAGCTCTTCCAGCTATGATGTCCGGGCTTCTCCAGCTTGCGATGCCCGTAGAACTGGTTATCCTGACCGGCGTAGATGCCGCCGCCGCACGCGCCGCTCACCCGCTGACACATGGCGGCCCAGCGTTCAGGTTCCAGTACGTGATAAAGCCAAAGCCCCTGGCGTTGTTCCGGACCGAAAGGTTCACAGATACGCATGTAGCGCAGCGGTACGCCGGCCTGATACATCAGATTATAGAGTGGGTTACAGGCGAGTCCGCTTTTGGCAAACCAGGTCCAGATATCAGCGGTTTTCCAGTCATAAATAGGGTAGGCGTACCACGCGTGGCCCCCCGGCGCTGCGGTGGTCCAGGGCTTGTCATCGGCAAAGCGCTGTTTGCGGCGCGACGAGATGGTGATGAATCGGTTAAGGGATTCATCCGCGCGGATACCGACTAAGACCGCCGCGGGACGGTTAGCGGAAAACCAGTCGGCGAATTCGCGAACAAAGTTTTCGAAGCTCATCCCCGGGGTGTAAAAAGAAAAATAGCCGGGGTCGGTAATGGCATGTGGAGGAGGCTGGCGTACCCATGGGGTGCCTGGTTCCCAGCATTGCCATTCCGGAGCGAACTGGCTGAGTGAGTTCTGCGTGGTTAGCGGCAGAGCAACCCAAAAAAATCGTTCGATGACATCCTGATACGTTTCCCGCAGCGCTTCACAATGGGTAATGGTGCAGGAAAACTGCGCTTCCCAGTCGATAAACAGCACGCTAATTTTGCGGCCTGTACGTCGCGCGTGAAGCGCGGTCAGATGTAACATCAGGGTGGAATCCTTGCCCCCGGAAAAAGAGACACAGATACGTGGGAAATTATCCATCACCCATTCAATGCGTTTCTGCGCGGCCTGCAGAACGGACTCGGGTAACGGAAGTTTTATTAATGTCACGGTCTCTGTTCCTTAACTGCAGTTGACGATCTGATTGCATATCATGCTACGACAGAAAGCCATCATCGTCATTCTTTATGCTGTGCATTTGTGTGGTGTATTGGTTTTTATTAAACCATTCAAGTTATGAATTATTTATCTGAGGTTGCGGCTGGATTATCTTGTCGATCAGCGAGGAGAATATGGGCGTATTTATCTGCGTCTGGTGATAAATCATGTAGATCATAATAGATGGCGCCGGAACGGGCAGCGGTATTAATTTCAGATTGAAAAGCGGGTGGTTAAATAGAGCTTTAGGAACAAAGCCGATAAGGTCGGTCTGGTTAATCATATTGACAATCGCTATCAGAGAATCGCTGCGAAAGGCAATCATTCGCTCCGGCAAACTTTTTTTCATGTGCGCATGAAAGTTCTTTATGCCGACCTCACTGGAAAGATAGGCGGCGAAACTTTCCCGCATGATGGCCTGCCGATCGTTGAGTTCATCGGCCCGCGGATGGTGTTGGCCACAGACCAGTACCATCTCAGCCTCCCGGAAGGGCTGACAGACTGTCTCCGCGCTTTTACAGGGGGACAAACTGAGTATCAGGTCCGCCTTGCGCTGTGAGAGTAGACTCTCCACCGACCCGCTGGTGAGCTGCAGGTCATGGTGTTCCACCTGCATATTGCCGCTCTGGTAGAGGGCGCGGATGAATTGTGACGCATCGGGGGTAATAAATAACTGTGGGCTATAAATGACAAAACGTTTTTTAAAGTTGGCCGGGTTGGCCATAGAAATCGTTTTCTCAAGCTGGCTTAAGTTTTTTTCGAGGAGATAATGCAAGTTGACGCTCGTTTTGGTGGGCGTAATTCCTTTCCCCGAACGAATAAACAGAGGATCGTTAAGCTGAGTGCGCAGGCGTTGCAGTGACTGGCTGACGGCGGAGGGGGTAATAAACAATGTTTCCGCCGCCCGACTGATGCTCAGATGTTGATAGATGCATTCAAAAATAACCAGCAAGTTAAGATCGAATTTTTTCAGGCCGTAAAGATTCGCCATGGCTAATGTCCGGATTAAGTCGTGGTGATAAAAATGATTAATATTTTGTATTTTATTTTTTGTAATTATTGATTTGGTGAATTCATGCTGGCGTTTATTCTTCGCCATTACTGAATGTATATGACTGGAGAGGCGTAAGCCAGGTTCTTTTTGCTCAGGAACCTGGCCAGAAAGCAGAGCTGAGGGGTTACTTTTCTCCCATCATGACCTGCAGCTTGTCGGCTTCAGGCAGTCCGACCACCTGCTGCAGCATATTATCTTTGTTCATGTAGTAAATGGCCGGCGTTGCGTTTGCGCCGAGTTCATCCATTAGCTGCTGATTCTCGCTGACGATCTTCATTTTTTCCGGGGAGAGATGAGCCGGGAGCTTAATAGGCATTTTACCGGCGGATTGTTCGTAATCACGCCAGGTTTTCGCCGGATCCTGAGTGGCGAGAATTGCGGCGGCCGTTGCCGGGCTTTCGGGTTTGATGACGCCAACCAACAGCGTGCGAATCTGTACTTTGCCTGACTCTACCCACGGACGCGCCTGTTGCCAGAATTGCAGGCAGTACGGGCAGAAGGGATCGGCAAAGACATACAGAATGATCGGCGCCTCCTTTTTCCCTTCCTGTAGCCAGCTGGCGGCCTCCATTTTCTTCCACATCGCCTGGCCTGCCGGCGTATAGAGCTCTTTCTGGAACAGCTGTTCGCTCAGGTTATTGCCATTTTCATCGTACATATAGCCGGAAATGGCGTGCTTGCCGTCGGGGGTCAGATAGATAGCGACCCCCATATCCTGATACTTCCCCAGCCATCCCTTCACTCCACCCGGCGCTTCAAAGGGCTTAATAATGGTAATTCCCTGTTTTTCTATCGCTTTTACGGGAGCCGGGAGATCTTCAGCCTGGCAGAAAAAGGGTAAAAAACTCAGAAAAAACAGACGCTTTAACATGATTATTCCTTTTAAATCAATGTATAAGGTGAAAAGATGATGAAGCCTATCACAGCTATAGGTAAGACCTGCTCGCGGGCGGATTGCCCTTTAATACTGCGGATGGTGTAATCGGCCTTGCTGTTACATTAAGGTAATGTAGAGCGCAACACATAGCCAGCTTGTCTGGCACTGAACCTACCTGCGGGTATTTCAGGTAACGGGGCCGCCTGAACAGGGCGGCCTTTTTACTTTCAGTGCCACGGGATGCAAAAGTAACGAAACGCGGCGATTGTCGCGACGGGTTCACAAAGCTGTCTTGTTCCGGTTGTTAGATATCGCTTATTGATTTGATAATGCAAACGCATTGGTCGAATCAGGAAAAGTTCGTTAACTTAGACCTCAACGAAAACACGGAGGAAGTATAGATGTCCTTGATTAACACTAAAATCAAACCTTTTAAAAACCAGGCATTCAAAAACGGTGAATTCATCGAAGTTACCGAAAAAGACACCGAAGGCCGTTGGAGCGTATTCTTCTTCTATCCGGCTGACTTCACCTTCGTATGCCCGACTGAACTGGGCGACGTTGCAGACCATTACGAAGAACTGCAGAAACTGGGCGTAGACGTGTACTCCGTTTCTACCGATACCCACTTCACCCACAAAGCATGGCACAGCAGCTCTGACACCATCGCGAAAATCAAATATGCGATGATCGGCGACCCGACTGGCGCCCTGACCCGTAACTTCGACAACATGCGTGAAGACGAAGGTCTGGCAGACCGCGCAACCTTCGTTGTTGACCCGCAGGGTATCATCCAGGCTATCGAAGTTACCGCTGAAGGTATCGGCCGCGACGCATCTGACCTGCTGCGTAAAATCAAAGCTGCTCAGTACGTTGCTTCTCACCCAGGTGAAGTTTGCCCGGCGAAATGGAAAGAAGGCGAAGCGACTCTGGCTCCGTCTCTGGACCTGGTCGGTAAAATCTAAAAATTCCGGCGTCTTTCATGCCACAGGTGTGTTGGCGACGCTTAATTACCCCGGTCACTTACTTATGTAAGCTCCCGGGGATTCATAAGCTTGCCGCCTTCCTGTAACACGAAATGCTTGCGAATTTATCCTCAAGCGGGTGCATCTGCGCCCGTTTTATTCCAACACCATGATGCAAGCCGCATTCAGGCCGCCCGCAAGGCAGCTTGCATGATGATGTTTTTTAAGCAGGAGATTAAAAATGCTCGACACCAACATGAAAACCCAGCTCAAGGCCTACCTTGAGAAACTGACTAAACCTGTTGAGCTGGTTGCCACGCTGGATGACAGCGCAAAATCGGCAGAAATCAAGGAACTGCTGGCTGAAATCGCCGAACTGTCGGAAAAAGTGACCTTCAGAGAAGATAACAGCTTGCCTGTCCGCAAGCCCTCGTTCCTGATTGCCAATCCTGGATCCCTCCAGGGGCCGCGCTTTGCCGGTTCTCCGCTGGGACATGAATTTACCTCTTTGGTGCTGGCGCTGCTGTGGACCGGCGGTCATCCCTCTAAAGAGACCCAGTCACTGCTCGAACAGATCCGCGATCTGGACGGTGATTTTGAGTTTGAAACCTATTACTCGCTCTCTTGTCATAACTGCCCGGATGTCGTGCAGGCGCTGAACCTGATGGCGGTACTGAATCCGCGTATCAAACATACGGCGATTGACGGCGGGACTTTCCAGAATGAGATTACCGACCGCAACGTGATGGGCGTTCCGGCTGTCTTTATGAATGGCCAGGAGTTCGGTCAGGGCCGTATGACGCTGGCGGAAATCGTCGCTAAAGTCGATACCGGCGCCGAAAAACGGGCGGCGGAAGAGCTGAATAAACGCGATGCTTACGATGTGCTGATCGTCGGTTCCGGCCCGTCAGGCGCCGCAGCGGCGGTCTATTCTGCGCGTAAAGGCATTCGTACCGGCCTGATGGGTGAACGTTTCGGTGGCCAGGTGCTGGATACCGTGGATATCGAAAACTACATCTCTGTACCGAAAACGGAAGGGCAGAAGCTGGCCGGGGCGTTAAAAGCGCACGTCAGCGACTATGCTGTGGATGTGATTGACTCTCAGAGCGCATCGAAACTGATTCCGGCTTCGGTAGAAGGCGGCCTGCACCAAATTGAAACGGCCTCCGGCGCGGTGCTGAAAGCACGCAGCGTGATCATCGCCACCGGGGCAAAATGGCGCAACATGAACGTGCCGGGTGAGGATCAGTACCGCACCAAAGGGGTGACCTATTGCCCACACTGCGACGGCCCGCTGTTTAAAGGTAAACGCGTGGCGGTTATCGGCGGCGGTAACTCCGGCGTTGAAGCGGCCATCGATCTGGCTGGTCTGGTAGAACATGTGACCCTGCTGGAGTTCGCGCCGGAAATGAAAGCCGACCAGGTCCTGCAGGATAAAGTCCGCAGCCTGAAAAATGTCGATATCATTCTCAATGCGCAGACCACTGAAGTGACGGGCGATGGTAGCAAAGTGACCGGCCTGCAGTATCGTGACCGGGTCAGCGGTGATGAACACCATATCGAGCTGGCGGGGATTTTCGTGCAGATTGGACTGCTGCCGAACACCAACTGGCTGGAAGGCACCATCGAGCGTAACCGGATGGGTGAAATTATCATCGACGCGAAATGTGAAACCAACGTCAAGGGCGTGTTTGCCGCCGGCGACTGCACAACCGTACCGTACAAACAGATCATTATCGCCGCGGGCGAGGGGGCGAAAGCTTCCCTGAGTTCGTTCGATTATCTGATTCGTACCAAAACCGCATAATAAAGTAAGACTACACCTGCATATAAAAGAGGCTACCCCAGGGTAGCCTCTTCTTTTATCGTTCGGTGTTACCGAACGACCATCACCGGAATATGGGCGTGGCGGATGACGCTTGAGGCATTAGAGCCAAGTAAGTGCGTGCTGATAGACGGGTTGCGCGAACCAATCACCACCACATCGGCTTTAATTTCGTTCGCCAGTTCATTCACCATGTCCCGCACGTTACCAAAGCGGACGTGCATTTTAATCCGCGAAGGGTCGATGCTGAAATGACCGGCCATTGTTTTCAGACGCGTTTCCGCCTCGTGCTGTAGATGCTCTTCAAAACGGCGCAGATCGGCGGTAAAGCGGCTCATTGTGAAGCTGGACGATCCGGGTAATACGTGGAGCAGGTGAATAATCCCATCCTGCTGAGCCAAAAATTCCGCGTGGCGGACGGCCTTGTCGCTCAACTCTATCTCAAAAACATCAACGGGCATAATGATAGTTTTATACATATGCATTCCTCCTTGTTCGACTGTTTCTATATCAACACATTATAGGAAGATATAGTGTCATTCAGCTCGCAAAACTGTCAGCTCAGACGAAGAGAGGGGTAAAATTTTGTCAGCGCCAGGAGAGAGGGTGGGGGGCAGAAAGAGGATGCGAAGACATCCTCTGAATAAAGCGTGAAACGCCTCAGGCAGCGGGATAATTAACGATGAAACTCACCTGCGGCTTCCGGCTGGTAAAGCAGCTCCAGTACTTCGAGATGGGCCGATGCCCCGCCCGGTAATTCCCAGTGGATCGCACTGCCGACTTTCAGGCCGAGCAGCGCGGCACCAACGGGGGCGAGCACGGAAAGTTGGGTTGCGCTGTCGGTCACCTGCGAGGGAAACACCAGTGTCCGCACGCGTTCTTCACCGCTGGTCAAATCGCGAAATCTGACTTTACTGTTCATGCTGACAACATCATGCGGCATCGCTTCGGGCGCCAGCATTTGTGCACGATCCAGTTCGTCGTTCAGCGCATCTGCCACCGGGGAATTCGCGAAAGCCGGCTGTTCGAGCAGCCTGTCGATGCGTTCTGCATCGAGCTCATTAATGATGATTGCGGGTCTGGTCATCGCATACTCCGTGTTATCCAGGAACCTGTCCGTAAAAGAAAACCCTCACCGAAAAGGCAAGGGTTAATGTCGTCCCATCATACTGAGACTTGTCGGCGGTTTGAAGTGATTAAACGCACATTAAGTGATGATCGCCGAAAGGGACATATGAAATTTATGATACTGCCGTCGCAAGTGAAAAATCTGTCTTATCCTTTTTAAGCGGTATCAGGTAGTACCCTTCCAGTACAGGAGACTGAAATGAGCGGTTTTGACAAACTTACTCTTAACGACGGTAGTTATCTGTATTTTAAAGACTGGGGCAGCGGGCAACCGGTGGTGTTCAGCCACGGCTGGCCGTTAACGGCTGATGCTTTTGAAGATCAAATGTTGTTTCTTGGATCGCATGGATTCCGTGTGATTGCTCACGATCGTCGGGGGCATGGTCGTTCGGCGCAGCCCTGGGATGGCCACAACATGGATCGCTATGCCGACGATCTGGCTCAGCTCACCGCCCATCTGAACTTACGTGATGCCATTCATGTCGGACACTCAACCGGCGGCGGAGAAGTCGCGCGTTATATCGGCCGGCACGGGACTGACCGAGTGGCGAAAGCGGTGCTGATTGGCGCCGTGACGCCGATTATGATTCAGACGGATTTTAACCCGAACGGCGTACCCAAAGCGGTCTTCGACAGTATCAGAGAGGGCGTTATCGAGGATCGCGGGGCGTTCTTCTATGAGCTGAGCGCAGCTTTCTACGGCTACAATCGGGACGGCGCCAAAGAGTCAAAAGCGGTACGCGAAGGGTTTGTCGAGCAGGGGTTGCAGGGGTCAATCAAAGCGCTTTATGACTGTATTAAAGCGTTTTCTGAAACCGATCTCCGTGAGGACCTGCGTAAGATGACAATCCCGACGCTGGTGATTCATGGGGATGATGACCAGATTGTCCCGTTTGAAACCTGCGGTAAAGTGGCGGCGCAGCTACTGCCTGACGGCGAATTAAAGGTCTATCAGGGTGGGTCTCACGGGATCTGTACAACCCATAAACACCAGATTAACCAGGATTTGCTCGATTTTATTCGCGCATAATCTACCGGCGGCTTACGCCGCCGAATCATCAGTTGCCGGCTTTATCAATGATAAATTGTTTGCCGCAATTCCCCGGATGAGGCTGGGGCAAGAGGCTATTGGCTGAAAGCGGCTGATTGATGGCCTCCGCTTTGATGGCGATTTGCATTTCGGTTAAATAAGCCGGATTGCCGTTACAGGTCAGCTTAAATGCTTTCACGCTCTGCTGACCATATGCCTGCGCGACCGCGGTATCGAACTCATCGCGGCTGACGCTCTGCCCGTAGTGTTTCGCCAGAAAGAGGCCCAGCGGGCTCTGCTTCACTTCACTATCAAGACGCACCATCGTGCCAAAGTAGCTATCGGGATCGAAGCCAAAGCAGACGCCGTGTTTCGCATACTCATAACGCTCGAGACACGAATTGCCGCCGGCTCCTGGCATTACGCTATTGAGTTTATTCGCCATCTCGAGCGACAGCCCGGTTTCAGCGGCCTGGCATTTACGCCCGGCTTTAACTTCAGGCATGTTGGGGACAGGTCGGGTGGCACAACCAAAACGCATCCAGCGCCGATCGTCGACGCCCCGGGCAGCAATGGATTTTGGCAAGCCAGGCCAGAGGCCATGTACCGTCAGGAAATCCGCTTTATTCGGTAATTCCTGCTGCAAGCGACACTCTTCCGGCTCGCTACGGTTTCTGTCATGCATGCTCTGGCAGAATCCCGTTTGCCATGACAAAGCCAGTACATAACGGTCGAAATCGCCATACTGCGTTGCGGTGAGTGGTTCAGCGCCGGCCTGGGTTGCCGTCAGTAAAAGGGCAATGGCGACGAAATCCTTCCTGAACATTTTTAATCCTGATAGTGGGTGACAATGATTTACAGGAAATGATTAAAGCATAAAAAAGGCGCCTGCTGGCGCCTTTTCGCGTTTATTAAAGTGCGCTACCGGGCACCAGAACTTCGGTGGCGATAATCACCACCAGCAGACCGACGATAACCGGAACAGAGGTCCGTTTCACTACTTCAAAGGGGGAGATTTTGGCCATCCCGGCAACGGCTACCACCACGCCCGAGACCGGCGAAATAGTCCGACCCAGGTTTGAAGCCTGTAGCATAGGAATGGACAGATAGGCCGGGTTGATGCCTGAAGAGTGGGCTAATTTCGGGATCATCTCGACGAAGGCGTAAAACGGCGCATTACCGGAACCGGTGGTCATTGCCGCCAGCATGGTCAGAATCACCAGCACCAGCATTAAAATGATGCTCGCCGAGCCAAATGATGTGGCGATTGAGATCAGGCTATTGATAAAGCCAATGGTGCTCAGGCCCTGAGCAAAGACGCCTGCGGCCACTAACAGCATGACGACGCCGGCGAAAGCATCGGCCATGCCGCGGTAGGCGACTTCCAGCCCGGCGAAAACATTTTTGGTATTAAAGCCGCGAACAAACTCCAGCACGGCCGCCAGCAGCATACAGAGGACGAGGATGGCAATAATATGCAGCTCCGGGCCCCATTTCCCGTCGAAAATCAGTACGCCGATAATCGGCGTAAAGGGCAGAAGGGCGTAGAAGGAGGGGGCGGTAGTGGTGATCTCATTCACATCAAGCATTTCGTGAATGACATTCTCTTTTTTATCCAGATAGCGCTGCCAGAAGTAGTGGGCAATGGCCATGCTGATAATCGCGACGATGGAGATCGGCAGCGTGGTTTTAAACGCGAAGTCGATGAGCGGCATTTCTGCGGCTTTGGCGGCCAGCACCACGTCGCCGGAGGTCGGAGAGAGGATAATCGCGGCCGGCGAGGCACAAATTGCCGCCGCGGCGCCGCGGCTGATACCGACGTTCACCATCACCGGGAACAGCGTGGCCATCAGCAGAACGCCCAGACCGGTTGCCGAGGAGACGGCCAACGACATCAGACAGGCCACGAAATAGGCGGCGATCATCAGCAGATAGGGGGAGTTAATATAGCGCAGCGGCTTTGAGGCCAGCTTTACCACCATATCGTTAGCGCCAATATGGGTCATATAGGTGGCGAAGCCGCAGAGCATCATAATCATCATGCCCAAATCGCCGCCGCGGCTCATCAGGAGGATTTTGACGTATTCGATGATATCGGTCGCGGAATACCCCGTGCTTTTCGTATCGCCGGGTAAAATCTTGTGCCCCATCAACGCGCTGACGATGAGTAACGCCAAACCGCCGACGAACAGCACGCCGGTGGCGGAATACCCTTTTATGATATAGCGGGCAACACCCACAATGACCACAACCCCGATCAGGATCTCAACTAGCGTAAGCATTTTTTACCCCTAAGCCTTTTACCCAAAGAATCTGCTAATAAATAAAGTGAAGAGAAAATTAAGTGAGCGAATGTGCCTAATTAATGGGCGAAACATGCTGACGCAAATCAATAAACCGATGAGAACCCTGCAATCATCAGCGGAGGGGCGGCCGCTATCACAAAACGACAAGGTGAAAAGGTTGCTGTTTTTCCGATCATAAATCAGAAACTTACCTAATTTCGTTAAGGTAATATTAAGATTATACTTGTTAACTTATTGCGCTTTAAAATCGATATTGGTAAGAGATAAGTGTTGAGACAACGTCATTTCGTATTGTTTTTTCTTGGTTTTTTGGGGTTAATGCTCTCTTGTGGCGCGGCTAACGCGTCGTTTACGTCGACGATTCGCGATGGGTATAACACCTTAAGTGATAACGTCGTGCAAACCTGGCAGGAACCTGAACACTACGATCTGTATGTTCCCGCGATTACCTGGCATGCCCGCTTTGCCTATGACAAAGAAAAGACCGATGGGTATAACGAGCGTCCGTGGGGGGCTGGATTCGGGGTTTCGCGCTGGGATGATAAAGGTAACTGGCATGGCCTGTACCTGATGGCTTTTAAGGACTCTTTTAACAAATGGGAGCCGATTGGCGGCTATGGCTGGGAGAAAACCTGGCGTCCGTTAGCAGACGACAATTTTCATCTTGGTCTGGGGTACACGCTGGGCGTGACGGCGCGAGATAACTGGAATTACATTCCCATTCCGGTCATTTTGCCACTGGCATCCATTGGTTATGGTCCTGCAACCTTCCAGATGACCTATATCCCCGGGACCTACAACAACGGTAACGTCTACTTTGCCTGGGCCCGTTTTCAGTTTTAGAACTGGCATAACTTAGCAACAAATGAGCTAAGTCGTTTGTCCCGTGAAAAAACAACAACTAAGGCGTGACCTCCTAAAAAAGATAGCGATATTTGTCACTTTTTAATAAAGTTGCACTGGACAAAAGGCATCACAATTGATGTACTGGTGTCCGACACAGTATCAGTGTCGTTTTTTCATATAAAGGTAATTTTGATGTCTAAGATTAAAGGTAACGTTAAGTGGTTTAATGAATCCAAAGGATTCGGTTTCATTACTCCGGAAGATGGCAGCAAAGATGTATTCGTACATTTCTCTGCAATCCAGTCCAACGGTTTCAAAACTCTGGCTGAAGGTCAGCGCGTAGAGTTCGAAATCACTAACGGTGCCAAAGGCCCTTCTGCTGCAAACGTAAACGCTATCTAAGCATTGCGTCAGTAGAATATAAAAACCCGCTAAACGCGGGTTTTTTTTTGCCTGCCGTTAGCGACTGGCTGCGTGGGAAAAGAGCCAGAATGCCGTTGCCGTCATGGCGAATGAGCCTAACAGATTGACCAGAATATTCAGCAGCGCCCAGCTGAAACGGCCCTGTTGCAGCAGGAAAACGACCTCCGATGAGAAGGTTGAAAACGTCGTCAGCCCGCCGCAAAATCCGGTCGTGATCAGCAGTTTCCACATTGGGTCAATGTTTGTCAGGCGGTTAAACCATGCCAGCCCGGCGCCAATGATGAATGCGCCCAGCAGGTTTGCCGCGAGTGTGCCGATGGGAATAGCGTGATGCATTGGATTGAACTTCATTCCAAGCCACCAGCGCAATACGCTGCCGGTACCGCCACCAACAAAAACGGCTAAAAGTAGTTGTGACACTCTCATTCCCTGCTATTTGGTTAATACAGGGGTTTGAGTGTAGCGCGTCAAACACGTCGCTGGCTACGAAATACCTGACGGGAGAAGAGAATGCGGGTTGCTGCGGGACAATTTGCCGTTACGGCGGACTGGCGAGTCAATGCGCGTACCTGCGTGGCGTTGATGAACCAGGCGGCCGGGCAGGGAGTATCATTGCTGGTATTACCGGAAGCGTTGCTGGCGCGCGACGACAGCGATCCGGATCTCTCGGTAAAGTCGGCGCAGGAGATTGATGGCGGTTTTCTGCAGCTGTTGCGTGATGAAAGCCGGAATTATAGTTTAACCACGGTGCTGACGCTGCATGTGCCTTCGGGTGAGGGGAGAGCGACGAATACGCTGGTGGCAATACGCCAGGGCGAGGTTATTGCCCAATATCAGAAGCTCCATTTGTATGACGCGTTTGCGATGCAGGAGTCGCGACTTGTTGATGCCGGGCAACAGATCCCGCCGCTGATTGATGTCGACGGGGTGCGCGTGGGCCTGATGACCTGTTACGATTTACGCTTTCCTGAACTGGCGTTAACGCTGGCACTTAACGGGGCTGAAGTGCTGGTTTTACCCACCGCGTGGGTAAAAGGGCCGATGAAGGAGTATCATTGGGCCACGCTACTGGCGGCCAGGGCTCTGGATACGACCTGCTATATTGTGGCGGCAGGTGAATGCGGAACCCGCAATATTGGCCAGAGCCGCATTATCGACCCGATGGGAACGATAATGGCGGGGGCAGGGGACGGGCCGCAGATGATTACTGCCGACATTTCGACAGCGTCGCTGCGCCAGGTTCGCGAGCGTTTGCCGGTGCTGAAGAACCGCCGCTTTGCGCCACCGCAATTATTGTGATGTTTTTTTAAACAAGGCTTGATTCACCTTGTTACAGATTGCTATTGTGTCCGCGCGTCAAATAGCCGTTAATTGTTCGCGTGTATGATGGCGTATTCGCAGCTTGTTTTAGAGAAGAAGGTTAGCTATGGGTGAGATTAGTATTACCAAACTGCTGGTTGTCGCAGCACTGATTATTTTAGTGTTTGGTACCAAAAAATTACGTACGCTGGGTGGAGACCTGGGTTCCGCTATCAAAGGCTTCAAGAAAGCCATGAACGACGATGACGATAGCGCAAAGAAAACCAGTGCGGAAGAAGACGCTCCGGCACAAAAGCTCTCTCATAAAGAGTAATTAAAGGCGCGTTCCCCGACAGCGGGAGGGCGTAACCGACAGGCGAAAGTCTGGACGTTGAAGAGGCTGCAGCGATAAGCGTTGCGGCCTCTTTTTATTGCTTGTTCGCGAAGATGCGGAAAAAATGCAACCAGTTGTTACCAGTGGCCAGGGAAACGTCAGACGGGCGGGGTAAAAACAGATCGCCGCGCGAAAGCGTTCACGCGGCGATTGCCGGGTAGTGAGTTTTACTTCACTTCCATCCCTTTGGCTTGCAGGTCGGCATGATAAGACGAACGAACGAACGGACCGCAGGCGGCGTGGGTGAAGCCCATCGCCATCGCTTCGGCTTTCATCTCTTCAAACTCGTCCGGGCTAACGTAGCGCTGAACCGGCAGGTGATGGCGGCTTGGCTGCAGATACTGGCCCAGGGTGAGCATGGTCACGCCATGGCGACGCAGGTCGCGCATAACTTCGATGATCTCTTCGTTGGTCTCGCCGAGACCGACCATCAAACCTGATTTAGTCGGGATCTCCGGATGCGCTTCTTTAAAGCGCTCCAGCAGTTTCAGCGACCAGTTGTAGTCGGCGCCTGGGCGAACCTGACGATACAGACGCGGCACGTTTTCCAGGTTGTGGTTAAACACATCCGGCGGAGTCACCGTGAGGATATCCAGCGCGCGATCCATACGGCCACGGAAGTCAGGGACCAGGGTCTCAATCTTTATTGTCGGGTTTTTCTCACGAATAGCGCTGATGCAATCGGCAAAGTGCTGAGCGCCGCCGTCGCGAAGATCGTCGCGGTCAACGGAGGTCACGACGACGTAACGCAGGCCCATATCGGCGATAGTTTGCGCGAGTTTCTGCGGTTCGTTGGCATCCGGGGTCACCGGACGACCGTGCGCAACGTCACAGAACGGGCAGCGGCGGGTACAAATCGCGCCGAGGATCATAAAGGTGGCCGTTCCGTGGTTGAAGCATTCCGCAAGGTTTGGGCAAGAAGCTTCTTCGCACACGGAGTGCAAACCGTTCTTACGCATCGCTGCTTTGATTCCCTGGATACGGGACGAGTCAGCCGGAAGTTTGATTTTCATCCATTCCGGTTTTCTGAGCAGAGCTTCACGCTCAGTTGCCACGTTTTTCACCGGGATAAGGGCCATTTTATCGGCGTCGCGGTACTTAACACCGCGTTCCATCACAATGGGTTTACTCATAGCGTGCGTGTTCCAGTTGCGAGTCACGAAGGAAAGCGAATCAATTCAAGGAAATGTTGTAATTATCAACTATTTTTGAATTAAGGACAGGCAGTATACCATTGATATGGGACAGAAAGCAGCCTACCTGTTCGGCAAATTGTAAAATAGTTGTTGTTTTATGCTTATCCTCACGTGCTTTATTGTTTAAACAACTGGCAAACCACCGCGATGACCTGATTCAGCAACGGTTCCTGCGCGCTCCGCCGGTAACATCTCAATGCGCTCTTCGGGTCATTCAGCGTCTCGAGCCTTGCCAGCGACCCCGTTCGCGCCAGCAAAAAACATCCGCTCCGGCATCAGCCCGAACATATCGCTTTGGCTCACCAGCGGCGCCGCGCATGACATTTAATTGCAGAGATAAGGGCTTAACTAGCGATAATGCGGATGTCGCGCCCCTGTGACAGGGGCGCGAGCCGGCGGGAGTTAAGCGGCGGCAATCATCTCGTGAGGCGGGTTACCGAGTAGGGCCAGCAGGTTGGCTACCAGATGAGGCGCCACCATCTGCGGTTGAATATCCGGCTGCCACTGGCGCATTTGGGCCATCTCCATTCCGGCATAGCCGCAGGGGTTGATCCGCAGGAACGGCGACAGGTCCATCGCAATATTCAGCGCCAGCCCGTGAAACGAACAACCTTTCCGGATACGCAAACCCAGAGAGCAGATTTTTTGCTCGCCGACATAGACACCGGGCGCATCGGCGCGTGGATGTGATTCAATCGCGTATTCCGCCAGCGTATTAACCACGGTCTGTTCCAGCAGTGTCACCAGTTCGCGCACGCCCAGTTTCCGGCGCTTGAGGTTCAGCAGAACATACATCACCTGTTGCCCTGGCCCGTGGTAGGTCACCTGGCCGCCGCGATCGCTTTGAATGACCGGAATATCTCCCGGAACCAGCACGTGTTCGGCTTTTCCCGCCTGGCCTTGAGTAAAGACCGGAGGGTGTTCTACCAGCCAGATTTCGTCCAGCGTGCTGTCGTCGCGGGTATCGGTAAATTCATGCATCGCCTGCGAGACCGGTTCGTAAGGTTGCAGGCCAAGTTGACGGATAAGGATTTTGTTATGCTGCAAAACAACGTCTCCGCAGAGAGAGAAGTGACTTGAGGGGGGAGTATATCACAGCACAGCGGGGAGAGATGACCCGGCGCAGGACCGGGTCTGGGAATGGGTTACAGCACCATCCGGACGATGTCGATATTGCCCAGCTCTTCGTACAGGGTTTCGACCTGCTCGATATGGGTTGCGTTGATGGTGATAGAAACTGAGTGGTAGTTCCCTTTGCTGCTCGGTTTTACCTGTGGAGAGTAATCACCCGGCGCATGGCGCTGTACCACTTCCACCACCTGATCAACCAGCTCAGGCAACGCCTGCCCCATTACTTTGTAAGTAAATGGAGTAGGGAATTCAAGCAGTTCGTTAAGTTTGGTTTTCATGTCAGCTCCGGTGTTACGACAAAAAATAATAACTCCCACGAAGCGTGGGAGTTATCAGGTTACTTTGATGATTAGTATATGGGGATGTAAATCACACTTTCAAGCGTTCGATTTTTAACCAAACCAGTGGTGGAACATTAACTTGATGTAATCAATCATTTTTCCGAAGAAATTGCCTTCAGGAATTTCTTGCAGGACCACCAGAGGGCGCTGATCGATGGTTTTACCATCCAGCTGGAAGTTAATGGTGCCGACAACCTGGTTTTTCTGCAGCGGGGCGTGCAGTTCGGTATTGTTCAGCACATAGCTGGCTTTCAGATCTTTCATGCGGCCACGAGGGATAGTCAGATAAACGTCTTTATCGACACCCAGCGAAGCGCGATCGCTGTCGCCAAACCAGGCCGGTTCAGAAGAGAACTCTTTCCCGGCTTTCAGCGGATTGACGGTTTCGAAGAAGCGGAAGCCCCAGGTCAGCAGCTTTTTGCTTTCGGATTCGCGACCTTTATAGGTGCGGCCGCCCATGACGGCGGAGATCAGACGCATCTGGCCTTCGGTCGCCGAGGCCACGAGGTTATAGCCCGCTTTGTCGGTATGCCCGGTTTTAATCCCGTCGACGTTCAGGCTGTTATCCCACAGCAGACCATTACGGTTCAGCTGACGAATGCCGTTAAAGGTGAACTCTTTTTCTTTATAGATGGTGTATTCGTTCGGTACATCGCGGATCAGCGCCTGGCCAATCAGCGCCATATCGCGCGCAGAGCTGTACTGGCCGTCGGCATCGAGGCCGTGAACGGTCTGGAAGTGGCTGTTTTTCAGGCCCAGCGCATTGACGTAGCTGTTCATCAGGCTGACGAAGGCATCCTGGCTGCCAGCAACATAGTCGGCCATGGCGACGCAGGCATCGTTACCTGACTGCAGGTTGATGCCGCGGATCAGCTGAGAAACCGGAACCTGCATACCCGGCTTGAGGAACATCAGTGAAGAGCCTTTAAACACCGGGTTACCGGTTGCCCACGCATCGTTACCCACCGTCACCAGGTCGGTTTCTTTAAATTTTCCCGCTTTCATGGCCTGACCGATGACGTAGCTGGTCATCATTTTGGTCAGACTCGCCGGGTCGCGGCGGGAATCGGCGTTATTCTCCGCCAGCACTTTGCCCGAATTGTAATCAATAAGAATCCAGGATTCGGCATCAATCTGCGGCGCGCCTGGGATCATGGTTTTGAGATTCAGGTCATCGGCGTGGGCAGCGGAGGAGAGCGCTGCAACGGAGAGGGCCGTAACGAGTAAACGTGCGGTGAAAGAGGTCTTCATGGTCAGAACAACGGCATCCGTGATGGAGTTAAAAAAAGTGCCTTACTATAACAAATGCTCTGTGGACCGGCATCCGACATTGCGCATGACTTTGTTAATGACTTTTTCATGCGCATCACAGTACGGACCACGACCCTGGCTGTTTAGTTGGCGTGAGTAATAAATGATTGCAGCTGAGCTTCGCTTTGCAGGCGCTGTTGTACCGTGCTGGCCTGCGATTTACTGGCGAACGGCCCGAGCTGAATGCGCCACACTGCGCCGTTCTGCACGACGCGGCCAGGCACGGAAAACTGCTGGCTCAGACGCTGCTGATATTGCTGCGCGCGGGCCCGATCGCTGACGGCACCGACCTGGACGACAAAATCGCCGCTGGCGCTTGCCGAAGAGGCGGCGACAGCCGCGGTCGCAGCAGCAGCCGGCGCTGCCGGCGTGACGCTGCCTTGTACAGAACCAGGTGCGGTAACCGGCGCGCTTTGGGTAGCAGTCTGCACCGCAGGCTCGCTGCTTTCCAGCACGCCGCTATTCAGGGGCGTCGGCGCGCCGAGGAAGCCGCTGCTGTTCACCGGAGCGCCAACGTTGTCTTCCGGTTTCAGCGTGGCATTGCTGATCGGGCGAACGTCGGTTTGCGCCGTCGGTTCGCTGGAAACACCCGTGCCGCCGTCAAGATCCGGACGGGCAGGTAGCGCATAGGTTTGTTTGGCGACGGTAGTACAGGCCATACCCGGGCCGGAAAGCGACCCGTCCGCTGCGACGATGATCGGATCGATACGCACTTTGGTGTTATTGGAGGTGTTCAGGCGATCGGCAGAGGCGCGAGAAAGCGAAATCACGCGATCGGTGCCGTACGGGCCGCGATCGTTAATACGCACGACGATCATGCGGCCATTCGCCACGTTCGTCACGCGCACGTAGCTCGGAATCGGCAGCGTCGGGTGCGCTGCGGTAAGCTGCGTCGGGTCGAAGGCTTCGCCGGATGCCGTCAGGTTGCTGTTGGGTTCCGCATCATAAATGGCGGCCAGACCGGTCTGAGTAAAGTTAGACGGATCCTGGACGATTTTATAACTTTTACCATCGCGCTCGTAATCCTGATTCGCCGTGGCATTTGGCGTCTCATAATGCGGATCGGCGCCGCTGATTTCCACGCTTGGGCCATTACAGACGGCCGGCTGTGGAGTGCTGACCGTCTTCTGTTGCACGTCTTCACCCGAACATGCCGCCAGCAGCCCCGCTGCTATGCAGATCCCCAGCCATTGCTTACGCATCGCGAACCCCTTAAACGCTTTTCGACAACATTTTTCTGTGGGTGTGGATCGACATCACGATACCAAACCCGGCCATCAATACGATCAGGGCTGAGCCCCCGTAGCTGACCAGCGGCAACGGTACCCCCACCACTGGTAAAATACCACTCACCATACCAATATTTACGAAGACATAAACGAATAAAATCAACATTAAACCACCGGCCATCACGCGACCGAAGGTGGTCTGCGCCTGGGCGGCGATCCACAGCCCGCGCATGATGAGCAAAATATAGAGCGCCAGCAGAATCAGCACGCCAATCAGGCCGAGCTCTTCTGCCAGGACCGCAAAGATAAAGTCGGTATGGCGTTCCGGCAGGAATTCCAGCTGCGACTGGGTGCCGTGCAGCCAGCCTTTACCGCGTAATCCGCCGGAGCCAATGGCGATTTTCGACTGGATAATATGATAGCCGGCGCCCAGCGGATCGGTCTCCGGGTCGAGCAACATCATGACGCGCTGACGCTGATAATCATGCATCAGGAAGAACCATAAAATCGGAATAAACGCCGCAACCAGCACCACCGCCACGCCGATAAGACGCCAGCTCAGCCCGGAAAGGAACAGCACGAACAGGCCAGACAACGCAATCAGAATCGATGTCCCGAGGTCGGGCTGGGCGGCAACCAGCAGGGTTGGCAGGAAAATCAGCACCAGCGCAATGGCGGTATTCTTCAGCGAGGGTGGGCAAACGTCGCGGTTGATAAAGCGCGCGACCATCAGCGGGACGGCGATTTTGGCAATTTCCGACGGCTGAAAGCGCACGACGCCAAGATCCAGCCAGCGCTGGGCGCCTTTGGAAATCGCGCCGAAAGCGTCAACCGCCACCAGCAAAATGATACAGAAGATATAGAGATAGGGCGCCCAGCCTTCATACACCCGCGGCGGGATTTGCGCCATCACGATCATGATCACCACGCCCATGGCGATCTGGCCTATTTTGCGCTCCATCATCCCGATGTCCTGGCCGCTGGCGCTCCAGATAACCAGCGCGCTGTAGGTCAGCAGCGCCAGCAGAATCAGCACCATGGTCGGATCGAGATGGATTTTATCCCATAGTGATTTTTTATTCGGATTATCGGTCATTATTGATCCTCACCCGCCGTGACCGCCGGGTTCTCACTCGGCAGGTTTGTGTTGTTATCACCCAGCATAATGTGGTCGAGAATCTGGCGCATAATCGTGCCGACCGCCGGGCCAGCTCCGCCGTTCTCAAGAATGATGGCAACAGCAACCTGGGGATTGTTATAAGGGGCAAACGCCGTCATGAGTTTATGGTCACGCAGACGTTCTGCGATTCGGTGCGCGTTATAGGTTTCATTGGCTTTCAGACCAAACACCTGGGCCGTACCGGATTTCGCCGCAATTTTATACGGCGCGCTGGCGAAGTATTTATGCGCGGTCCCGTTGCCACGGTTGGCGACGCCGAACATCCCGTCCTTGGCGATTTCCCAGAAGCCGGAGTGAATATCGCCGACCGGCGGCTCGTGCGGTTGAACCCAGGGAACCTGCTTACCATCTTCGACGGTGCTTTGCAGCAGATGCGGCACTTTCACCAGACCGTCGTTTATCAGGATCATCAGCGCTTTGTTCATCTGAATCGGCGTTGCGGTCCAGTAGCCCTGGCCGATCCCGACCGGGATGGTGTCACCCTGATACCAGGGCTTCTTAAAGCGTTTCAGCTTCCATTCGCGGGTCGGCATATTCCCGGAACGCTCTTCCGACAGATCGATACCGGTATAGTGGCCGTAACCGAATTTGCTCATCCATTCAGAGAGGCGGTCGATCCCCATATCATAGGCGACCTGATAGAAGTAGGTATCCGCAGACTCTTCGAGCGCTTTGGTCACATTCAGGTGACCGTGGCCCCATTTTTTCCAGTCGCGGTAGCGTTTGTCAGAGCCCGGCAGCTGCCACCAACCCGGGTCGAACAGGCTGGTATTGCGGGTGATGACGTTCGCGCTGAGGGCCGATACGGCGACATAAGGCTTGACCGTCGACGCCGGCGGGTAGACCCCCTGGGTCGCGCGATTGACCAGCGGAGTATTCGGGTCGTTCAGCAGGGCGGAGTAGTCTTTACTGGATATGCCGTCCACAAACAGGTTCGGGTCGTAGCTCGGCGTGGAGACCAGCGCGAGGATGCTGCCGGTACGCGGGTCGGTGACGACCACGGCAGCGCGGCTGCCGGCGAGCAGGGTCTCAATGTACTGCTGAAGCTTGAGATCGAGGGTCAAATAGATATCGCGCCCGGCCTGCGGCGGCACCTCTTTGAGCTGGCGAATGACGCGGCCGCGGTTATTGACCTCGACCTCTTCATAGCCGGTCTGACCGTGCAGTACGTCTTCGTAATAGCGCTCGATACCCAGCTTGCCAATGTCATGCGTGGAGGCATAGTTGGCCAGCTTGCCCTCTTTATCGAGGCGATCGACGTCTTTATCGTTAATTTTCGAGACGTAGCCGATAACGTGGGTCAGCGCGGAATTATAGGGGTAGTAGCGGCGTTTATAGCCTTTCACTTCGACACCGGGGAAGCGGTACTGGTTAACCGCAAAACGAGCCACCTGGACTTCGCTCAGGTTGACCTTGACGGGAATCGAGGTGAAGCGATGGGAACGCGAGCGTTCTTTCTTGAAGTTTGCAATGTCATCATCGGTCAGATCGATGACGTCGCGTAACGCATCCAGCGTTTGCTGCACGTTATCGACTTTCTCCGGCATCATCTCCAGCTGGTAGATGGTGCGGTTCAGCGCCAGCGGCGTACCGTTGCGGTCATAGATAATGCCGCGACTGGGCGGAATGGGAACCAGCTTGATACGGTTTTCGTTGGAACGCGTTTGATAGTCGGTGTAGCGAACGATCTGCACGTTATAAAGATTGGCAACCAGTATGCCGGTAAGCAGCAAAATCCCCAAAAAAGCGACCAGCGCCCGGCGCACGAACAGCGAGGATTCAGCCGTATAGTCGCGGAAAGAATTCTGTAATTTCATTCGCTGCTTAGTCTACCCTGGTCATCATTATTCACGGTGGTAAGGGTGGTTGGTGGTAATACTCCACGCACGATACAGGCTCTCAGCGACCAGTACGCGTACCAGCGGGTGAGGCAACGTGAGGGTGGAGAGCGACCAACTCTGTTCCGCTGCTGCTTTACAAGCCGGAGAGAGCCCCTCGGGACCGCCGATGAGCAGGCTGACGTCGCGGCCATCCTGTTTCCAGCGCTCCAGCTCTCGTGCCAGCTGCGGCGTATCCCACGGTTTTCCCGGAATATCCAGGGTCACGATGCGATTTTTGCCTGCGGCTGCCAGCATCATTTCCCCTTCTTTGTCGAGGATTCGTTTGATGTCGGCATTTTTACCGCGTTTACCGGCAGGGATTTCCAGCAGCTCGAACGGCATATCTTTTGGAAAACGGCGCAAATATTCACTAAAGCCGGTCTGAACCCAGTCCGGCATTTTGGTGCCAACGGCCACCAGCTGCAGCTTCACGCATTAACTCCAGAGTTTTTCCAGCTCGTACAGACGACGGCTCTCTTCCTGCATCACGTGAACCATGACGTCGCCAAGATCGACAACAATCCAGTCGGCGGCGCTTTCACCTTCAACGCCAAGCGGCAGCATGCCTGCGGCGCGAGACTCTTGTACTACGTGGTCGGCGATGGACATTACATGGCGCGTAGAGGTGCCGGTGCAAATAATCATGCAATCTGTAATGCTGGATTTGCCATGAACGTCAATGGCAACGATGTCCTGACCTTTCAGGTCATCAATTTTGTCGATAACAAAATCCTGGAGTGCTTTACCCTGCAAGAGTTCCCCCTGGGTGAGTGAAGATTGATAATAATAAACAGCCTGACAGTATACCTGAACTCGTCGAAAAGTCGGGATAAATGTCGGTCAGCAAGCGATGGCGGCGGCTATCATCCCATCCATCGCCCGTGATTGCATCGCCATTTTTGTAAAACAATTTCTGGAAACATCGTTTAGCCGATACGTCCAGGCTGCGGAGAATAACAGCCTGCTCTGACCTGTCAATGGTCTGCACGGAATTCTTGTTCCTTCTGCCAGCGCGCCTGGCTATTTAATACCCGCAGCGTGGCAAAATCAGCGTGCAGTTCGAGTTCACTCCATGTGCCATGGGCGACGGGAAAATGCCACATGGCTTCCGCCGGCAGCTTCAGCAACAGCGCGATGAGCAGACTCAGTCCACCTTTATGGCCCACGATCAGCAGATGGTCTGGCTGCGGATGGTGCGTCAGCTTCTCCGCAAACGTACGGACGCGATGGGTGAAGTGCTGAAAACTTTCGCCGTTGGTGGGCGCCGCATGCTGCCAGTCCGCGCACCAGGCGGCATAGTTTTCGGCGTCTTCGAGCCGTAAGTCCCGATGATGGCGCATTTCCCAGTCGCCAAAAAACATCTCGTTGAGTTCGGGGACAATCTGCCGGGGGATATTCCGTGTGCCGAGCAGCAGGTCGGCGGTGATGTGGGTACGTTCCAGCTCACTGCAAAGCACGCGATCGAACGCTACCGCCTGCAGCAGCTGGCCGAGCGTTTGCGCCTGCATCATGCCGCGCTCGGTTAGCGGGGTCGGAGCGTGTCCGCTGTAAAGGCCGGCAACATTGGCCTCAGTTTCACCATGTCGAACTAACCATAATTTCACTGAATATACGCCTTCTGACATCGTCAAGGGATGGGGAGAGTATAAGCGAATCGGCGTTCTGCTATCGCATCCGGCGTCACGAACGTTGGGGCAACGACCGGTTAACAGTAGAGTTTTTGCTGATGGATATACGTCAGTACCGCGGCCGGCAGCATGTCAGCGCAGGATTCCCCGCGTTCAAGGCGCTGGCGGATAAGCGTTGCCGAAATATCAAACCACGGAGTTTCCGCCAGATAGATGACCCCGGCGGGACGGCTGTGCAGCTGTTCGGCGTCGTGCGTTAAATGTTTGTCCAGCCACCGCTGATCCTCTTCCCGTTTCATCACCAGCGGATATCCCGGGCGTCGGCAGACGATCAGATGCGCATTATCGAGAATCGTGGCGTAATTGTGCCAGGTCGGGAAGGTGAGCAGCGAGTCCTGACCAATAATGAACGCCAGCGGCTGGTCAGGCCCTTGTTCCTGTCGCCACTCTTCAAGGGTTTGCGCGGTCCAGGAGGGCGTCTGCCGCTGCAGCTCGCGCTCATCAAGCACGAACAGGGGTTTATCGGCGATGGCCAGTTCCAGCATCTGTTTGCGCTGGGCGCTGGTGGCCTCAGGCTGCGGGCGGTGTGGCGGAACATTGTTTGGGACGATAATGACTTTGCCAAGGCCTATCTGATTCGCCAGAACCTCAACCGGTTTGAGGTGACCATAGTGCACCGGATCGAAGGTGCCGCCGTACATTGCCTGCAACTGAGTCATATCAACCATCAATAAACACGTCTGCCAGCGCTTTATGGCAGAGCAACAAAGAAAGGCTCTCTAATTCCGGCCAGATGGCGCTGCCGTAATCCTGCTTAAAGGTGAGCTCCGCTCGGGTCAGCAGAGTGACGGCCTGGCGTAACTGATCCGTGCTGAGGCGCGCGAGCGCATCGCTTAACAGCTGTCGACGGTTCTGCCATACCCGATGCTTATCGAAGAGCGTACGCAGCGGCGTATGGGCCGACTGGCGTTTCAGGTTAACCAGCAGCAGCAGCTCCCGCTGGAGCGTACGCAGCAGAATCGCCGGTTCGCTTCCTTCCAGACGTAACTGCTGCAGGATATGCAGCACCCGTTTGCTTTTACCAGCCAGCAGCGCATCCACCCAGTGATAGGGAGTGAAGTGGGCGGCATCGTTTACCGCCTGCTCGACGCGTGGCAGCGTGAGCTTGCCGTCCGGCCACAGCAGAGAGAGACGCTCCAGTGCCTGCGCCAGCGCCAGCAGGTTGCCTTCGTAGCAGTAGCACAGCAGCTGACTGGCGGCGTCATCAAGCTGCAAATGGTGCTGTTTTGCTCGCGCCGCCAGCCAGCGCGGCAGCTGCGCATATTCCGGCGTCTGACAGCTCACCTGAACCGCGCGGCTGGCCAGGGCGGTTACCCAGGCGGCATTTTCCTGCGCTTTGGTGAGCTTATTACCGCGAACGATTAACAGCAGGTCGTCATGGAGCATGCTGACCAGGGTGGCAAGCTGTTCGTTAATCGCCGCGTTAGGGCCGTTTTCCGGCAGGACCAGAAGCAGCGTCTGACGGCTGGCGAACAGGCTCATGGCCTGGCTGAGTGAGAAGAGGGCGGGCCAGTCGGTGCTGGCGTCGAGGGTCGCGGTATGGTGTTCGGTAAAGCCCTGGGTAGCAGCGGCTTCGCGAATCGCGTCCTGACTTTCCTGCAACAGCAACGGATCGCTGCCGAGTAATAAATAGGCCGCGCGCAGCCCTTCGGTGAGCTGCGCGCGGAGTTGTTCTGGGTACAGCCGAATCATCAGTTACCCAGCGTGGTGGAGACGCGATTGCCAGAGGTTGCGGAAGCGGGGGTCGGCGTGACCGTCTGCTCTTCCCCTTTCGTGGCTTCGACATCAGCAACGTGGACGCTTGGCAGCTTACGAATCAGCTGTTCAGCGGCTTTGTCATACATCTCCTGGACGATCATATCCTGCTCGGCGTCTTTCGCTAACGCTGCCTGCGGGTTATCGAAGAACGAGCGGTAGACTTTCGTCGAGATCGGATAGATATCATGACCCGGGATTAGCACGCTTGCCTGCACCGTCAGCACCATCTGATATTCAGCCGTACGACCATCCTGGAAAATAGAGGCCGTATCTTTCTGAATGGATGACGCATCCAGACGCAGGGACGGAATATCCTTGCGCAGCGTGCTGCCGTCGACGATCTCGACGCCATTCAGACGCAGCTGATTACGCACCGAACGACTTAACGGACCATTCGGATCGCTCGACTGAAAGATCATGGTTTTCATCGCGGTGGGAACTTGAGTGGTACTCCGCAGATGCCAACCGCATCCGGCGGTGATGAGCACCGCCAGAGATAACAACAATGTTGCCAGATATCGCACGCTTCCTCCTGCGCTTAGCCAACGACCAGGTTGAGCAGTTTACCCGGGACGTAAATCACTTTACGTACGGTGACACCGTCGAGATACTTCGCGACCAGATGTTCCTGACCCGCACGTGCACGAACCTGTTCTTCGGTTGCATCGACCGGAACGGTAATTTTACCACGGACTTTACCATTAACCTGAACAACAACCAGGGTGGTATTTTCAACCATGGCGCTTTCATCGGCGACCGGCCACGGCGCGTTGTCGATATCGCCTTCGCCGCCCAGCTCCTGCCACAGCGTGAAGCAGGCGTGCGGGGTGAACGGATTGAGCATACGCACAACCGCCAGCAGAGCCTCACGCATCAGCGCGCGATCCTGTTCGTTTTCCTGCGGCGCTTTCGCCAGTTTGTTCATCAGCTCCATGATCGCGGCGATCGCGGTGTTGAAGGTCTGACGACGACCGATATCATCGGTCACTTTGGCGATCGTTTTGTGCACATCGCGACGCAGCGCCTGCTGATCTTCGCTCAGGCTGGCAACGTCCAGTGCGGCAACCGGGCCCTGAGTCGTGTGCTCATAAACCAGTTTCCAGACACGTTTCAGGAAGCGGTTTGCCCCTTCAACGCCGGACTCCTGCCATTCCAGAGTCATATCTGCCGGAGAGGCGAACATCATGAACAGACGAACGGTATCCGCGCCGTAGCGTTCAACCATCACCTGCGGGTCGATGCCGTTGTTCTTCGACTTGGACATTTTGCTCATGCCGGTGTACACCAGCTCGCGACCCTGCGGATCGTAGGCTTTGACGATACGGCCTTTTTCATCGCGCTCCACGGTGGCATCAACCGGAGAAACCCAGTTGCGCTCGCCGTTTTCACCAACGTAATAGAAGGCGTCAGCCAGTACCATCCCCTGGCACAGCAGCTGTTTCGCCGGCTCGTCGGAGTTAACCATACCCGCGTCGCGCATCAGCTTATGGAAGAAGCGGAAGTACAGCAGGTGCATAATCGCATGTTCGATCCCGCCGATGTAAATATCGACCGGCAGCCAGTAGTTGGCGGCGTCTGGATCCAGCATTCCGTCATTGTACTGCGGGCAGGTATAGCGCGCGTAGTACCAGGAGGATTCCATAAAGGTATCGAAAGTGTCGGTTTCGCGCAGCGCAGGCTGACCGTTAACGGTGGTTTTTGCCCACTCCGGATCGGCCTTGATTGGGCTGGTGATGCCGTCCATGACCACATCTTCCGGCAGAATGACCGGCAGCTGATCTTCCGGGGTCGGCATGACGGTACCGTCTTCGAGGGTGACCATTGGAATCGGTGCGCCCCAGTAACGCTGACGGGAAACGCCCCAGTCGCGAAGGCGATAGTTAATTTTGCGTTCGCCAACGCCCATGGCCGCCAGTTTGTCGGCAATAGCGTTGAAGCCCGCTTCGTAGCTCAGGCCGTCGAACTCGCCGGAGTTGAACAGGGTGCCTTTTTCAGTCAGCGCCTGCTCGGACAGATCCGGTGCTGAGCCGTCTGCCGCCAGAATAACCGGCTTAATGTTCAGACCATATTTGCTGGCAAATTCGTAGTCGCGTTGATCGTGACCCGGAACGGCCATGACGGCGCCGGTGCCGTATTCCATCAGCACGAAGTTTGCCGCCCAGACCGGAATCTCTTCGCCGGTCAGTGGGTGAATCGCTTTGTAGCCGGTATCGACGCCTTTTTTCTCCATCGTCGCCATTTCTGCTTCGGCGACTTTGGTGTTACGGCATTCGTCGATAAACGCAGCCAGCTCCGGGTTGTTCGCTGCCGCCTGCTGCGCCAGCGGATGACCCGCGGCTACGGCCAGGTAGGTACAGCCCATGAAGGTGTCCGGACGGGTGGTGTAGACGGTCAGCTTGTCGGCATACTCGTTAACGTTGAAGGAGATTTCTACCCCTTCAGAACGGCCGATCCAGTTGCGCTGCATGGTCTTAACGGTATCAGGCCAGTGATCCAGCTTATCCAGATCGTTGAGCAGCTCGTCGGCGTAGGCGGTGATTTTGATAAACCACTGCGGGATCTCTTTACGCTCAACTTTGGTATCGCAGCGCCAGCAGCAACCGTCAATAACCTGTTCGTTGGCGAGAACGGTCTGGTCGTTAGGGCACCAGTTCACCGCAGACGTTTTTTTGTACACCAGGCCTTTTTTATACAGCTCGGTGAAGAATTTTTGCTCCCAGCGGTAGTATTCCGGGGTGCAGGTCGCCACTTCACGGCTCCAGTCATAGCCAAAGCCCAGCTTTTTCAGCTGGTTTTTCATGTAGGCAATATTGTCGTAGGTCCACGGGGCCGGCGCGGTGTTGTTTTTTACCGCGGCGCCTTCCGCCGGCAGACCAAACGCATCCCAGCCGATCGGCTGCAGAACGTTTTTGCCGAGCATACGCTGGTAGCGGGCAATGACGTCGCCGATGGTGTAGTTACGCACGTGACCCATGTGTAGTCGACCAGAAGGATAAGGAAGCATCGACAGGCAGTAATACTTCTCTTTGCTCTCGTCTTCAGTTACTTCAAATGTACGATGATCGTCCCAGTGAAGCTGGACTTTCGATTCTATCTCTTCCGGGCGGTATTGCTCTTGCATGGCAGCCAGTGGTCCTGTTTTCAATACAGCTACAAAATGTAGCCAATGGATGTGTTATCAGATCGGCATAGCATAGCCCAAACGCCCACGTCAAAACAGCCTTTCGCACATTAACATCGGCAAAAGCGGCGGAGACTATTTCGCGACTCTGTGGGCTAACTGGCAAAGCAGATGGCAAATAAGGTCTATTATTAGAAGAAGTTAACCACACCGGAGGCGAAATGATGAACAAGGTTGCTCAATTCTACCGTGAACTGGTGTCGACGCTCAGTGAACGGCTGCGCAACGGAGAACGCGATATTGACGCGCTGGTGGAACAGGCGCGGGTGAAAATTAGCCAGTCTGGTGAGTTAACGCAGCGCGAAGTGGAGTCGCTGACCACCGCGGTCAGACGCGATCTCGAAGAGTTCGCGCGCAGTTATGAAGAGAGTCAGGACGAACTGACGGACAGCGTGTTTATGCGGGTGATAAAAGAGAGCCTGTGGCAGGAGCTGGCGGATATTACCGATAAAACCCAGCTGGAATGGCGCGAAGTGTTCCAGGATCTCAACCACCACGGGGTTTACCATAGTGGCGAAGTGGTGGGGCTGGGAAACCTGGTGTGCGAACACTGCCATTATCACCTGGCGGTCTATACCCCGGATATTCTGCCGCGTTGCCCGAAATGCGGCCACGACCAGTTCCAGCGTCGTCCCTTTGAGCCTTGATACGCCGCGCTGAGGTGGCTGAATGAAACCCGACGCGCACCTGCTGATGCGCGTCGGCAAGGCGACCGTTAATGCAGAATTTTGGCGAGGAAGTCTTTTGCGCGATCGGATTGCGGATTGGCGAAAAAGGCTTCTTTGTCAGAGTCTTCGACAATTTTCCCTTCATCCATAAAGATCACCCGGTTGGCGACCTTCCGGGCAAAGCCCATTTCGTGCGTCACCACCATCATCGTCATGCCTTCGTTGGCCAGTTCGACCATGACATCCAGCACTTCGTTGATCATTTCCGGATCCAGCGCGGAAGTCGGTTCGTCAAACAGCATAGCAATCGGATCCATACAGAGCGCACGGGCGATAGCCACGCGCTGCTGTTGACCGCCGGAGAGCTGGGCCGGGTATTTATCGGCATGGGCGGAGAGCCCCACGCGTTCCAGCAGCTTCAGGCCTTTTGCCCGGGAAGCGGCTTTGTCGCGGTTAAGCACTTTGACCTGCGCCAGCGTCAGGTTATCGATAATCGACAGATGCGGAAACAGTTCAAAGTGCTGGAACACCATCCCGACGCGGGAGCGCAGTTTGGCAAGGTTGGTTTTTTTATCGTTGACCCGGGTACCATCTACGGTGATCTCACCCTGTTGAATAGGCTCCAGGCCGTTGACGGTTTTAATCAACGTTGATTTGCCTGAGCCGGAAGGCCCGCACACCACCACCACTTCACCTTTTTTCACTTCCGTGGAGCAATCGGTCAGCACCTGAAAGTGACCATACCATTTTGAAACGTTTTTCAGGGTAATCATTACACAGTCCTTTTCTTCAACCAGCTGACCAACAGCGATGCGCTGAGACTAATGACAAAATAAACGGCGCCTGCGAACAGGATCATCTCGACCTGAGTTCCGTCGCGCTCGCCGATGGTGGAGGCGGTACGGAAGAAGTCGGCCAGGCTCAGAACGTAAACCAGAGAGGTGTCCTGGAACAGAACGATCCCCTGGGTGAGCAGCAGCGGCACCATGGCGCGAAACGCCTGCGGCAGAATAATCAGCTTCATGGATTGCCACTGGGTCATCCCCAGCGCCAGCGCGGCGCTCGACTGGCCGCGAGAGATACTCTGGATACCCGCGCGGATAATTTCCGAATAGTACGCCGCTTCAAACATCGAAAAGGCCACCATCGCGGAGATCAAGCGGATATCGCTCTTCGGCGACAGGCCAAGGACGTTCTGCAGGAAGCCGGGAACAATCAGATAAAACCACAGCAGGACCATCACCAGCGGGATCGAGCGGAACACGTTGACGTAGGTCTTCGCAAACCACGCCAGCGGCAGGAAGCTGGACAGGCGCATAACCGCCAGCAGGGTGCCCCAGACGATACCAAAAATGATGGCGGTCACGGTGATTTTCAGGGTGATAACCAGCCCGGCCAGCAGGTAGGGCATCGATGGAACGATAGAACTCCAGTCAAAATCGTACATGATTATTTGCCTCCCATATTGCCCGGCAGGCGGACCTTGCGTTCAACCACATACATCACCAGCATAATCACCGCATTAATAAACACATAGGCGAGGGTAATCGCGGTAAAGGATTCCCAGGCGTGGGCCGAGTAATCCAGCAGCTTGCCTGCCTGTGCCGCCATATCCGCCAGCCCGATGGTTGAGGCGATGGCCGAGTTTTTCACCAGGTTCATCATCTCAGAGGTCATCGGCGGCACAATCACCCGATAGGCGTTGGGCAGCAGGACGTAACGATAGGTCTGCGGCAGCGTCAGGCCCATCGCCAGCCCGGCGTTTTTCTGTCCGCGCGGCAGTGACTGAATGGCGGCGCGCACCTGTTCGCATACGCGAGCGGCGGTAAACAGCCCCAGACACATCATCGAAGAGAGGAAGAACTGAATATTCGGATCGAGCTCGGATTTAAACCACATGCCGATGTTTTCCGGCAGCAGCTCCGGCACCACCAGGTACCAGGTGAAGAACTGAACGATCAGCGGGACATTACGGAACAGTTCGACGTAGCAGGTCCCGATGCTGGATAACCAGCGGTTGGGGGCGGTGCGTAAGATGCCGAACAGCGAGCCGACGAAAAAAGCGATAATCCAGGCGCTAATCGACAGGGCGATGGTGACCTGAAAGCCGCTCCAGAGCCAACCCAGATAGGTGGTATTGCCGAACGGGGCCTGTTGCAGGAAGATTCCCCAGTTCCAGTCTATTGACATAAATGACTCCTGGAAAAAAAAGGGTAGCATCGCTACCCTCGAAGATCATTGTGCAGCCTGTTTCGGTATTCGCGGCGGCTGGGGAACGACCAGCCACCGTATAGTCTGTCCGTGCTGTCACAACAATCGGGAGGGCAGGGTGTCCTGCCCCTTGTTTTTTTAATTAGTTCAGAGCTTTGTCGTTAGGGGTCTTGAACAGCGTCTTCATGTCGTCGGAGAGTTCGAAGTTCATATTCAGATTTTTCGGCGGAATTGGGTTTTTGAACCATTTATCAAACCATTTTTCCGCTTCGCCGGAGGTCTGGGCCGTGGCGACGGTGTCATCAATCAGCTTTTTAAACTGCGGATCATCTTTACGCAGCATACAGCCGTAGGCTTCTTTCGACTGTGCCGTACCGACGATCTCCCAGTTATCCGGTTTCTTCGCTTTCGCGCGTTCGCCGGCCAGCAGCGCATCGTCCATCATAAAGGCCACCGCGCGACCGCTTTCCAGAGTACGGAAGGAGTCGCCGTGGTCTTTGGCGCTGATAATGCGCATGTTCATTTTCTTCTCGTCATTCAACTTATGCAGCAGAACTTCGGAAGTGGTACCGGAAGTGACGACAACCGCTTTGTCTTTCAGATCCGGGAAATCTTTAATCACCCCGCCTTTTTTCACCAGCAGGCGGGTACCCACGACGAAAATGGTATCGGAGAAGGCGGCTTGCTTCTGACGTTCAAGGTTATTGGTCGTGGAGCCGCACTCGAAGTCATAAGTCCCGTTCTGCAGCAGCGGAATACGGTTTTGCGAGGTAACCGGAACCAGTTTTACCTGCAGGTCAGGCTTATTCAGCTGTTTCTTGATGGCGTCAACGATAGCGTTGGAGTAGTCCTGAGAGTAACCGACCACTTTTTGTTGATTGTCGTAGTAAGAGAACGGTACGGAGGATTCACGGTGGCCGACGACGATAACGCCGTTTTTAGCGATTTTGTCCAGTGTGCTGCCTGCTGCCGGGGCGGCATCTTCCGCATGCGCCAGACCGGCGGTCATGCCCATGACCAGCATCGCTGTGGCCAGTTTACGTAATTGCATATCCAACTCCTTATCCTCAGCGTCACTGACGCTTTTGATACCCATTGTGAATGTGTGTGTGCGTTATTATGGCTGCGACGCTGACGCGCAGCATTTGTATGTGTTTGTTAGCATTTAGTTTGGCTTAATGTAAAGATTTTGCTGCTTTATTGTTTATTTTTGCGAAGTGCTCCGCACCATTTAAAGGCAAAAATCGTCCATTGCACCAGGTTAGTGCTTGAGGCGAGCGATGCTGGTGCAACCGGGTTATACCAGCAATAAATGTCGCCGCGACCTGAGAATATTAAGCAATGGGCGTGCCAGGTTGGCGAGTGGCGAGAAGGAAGCATGGAGAGAAAGGCGGCCCCGGCGACGGCTGCCGGCCGGGGCTATGCGGATCGACACTTAGATCCGCAGGCTGTAACGATTAGCGACGACGCTGGCGCAGACTCATGATCAGCGCGCCAAAACCCAACAGCGCGGTCAGCGCCCACAGCGGCCAGTTACCGGTACGGGCGTACGGGGTCAGGCCGGACGTCGGAGTGACTTTGGTGGTCAGCACTGCACGGGTAAACTGCGGGATCATATCCTGAATTTCCCCACGCGGACCGATGACGGCGGTAATACCGTTATTGGTGCTGCGCAGCAGCGGACGCGCCAGCTCCAGGGCACGCATCCGCGCCATCTGGAAGTGCTGCCACGGACCGATGGACTTGCCAAACCAGGCATCGTTGGAGATGGTCAGCAGGTAGTCGGTATCCGGGCGGAAGTTATCCCGCACCTGCTCGCCGAGAATAATCTCGTAGCAGATAGCCGCCGTCAGCTTCATGTTATGTGCCACCAGCTGCGGCTGGACGTACGGACCGCGGCTGAATGAGGACATCGGTAAATCGAAGAACGGAGCCAGCGGGCGCAGAATGGACTCCAGCGGCACGAATTCACCAAACGGCACCAGATGATTCTTGTTGTAGCGATCTTTGGAATCGTAGCTGTAGGGGTTATCTTTGCCCAGCGTAATGATGGTGTTGTAGGTATTGTAACGGTTCTGCTTGTTAAGCCGGGCGTCGACAATACCGGTAATCAACGAGCTGTCTTTCGCGCGCAGCAGGTCGTCCATCATACTCAGGAAATTCTGCTGGTTGATTTCCAGATCCGGGATCGCCGATTCTGGCCAGACGATCAGCTGGGAGGAACCCATATGCGGCTGCGTCAAATCCAGATAGGTTTTCAGCGTATTCACCAGCTGGTTTTCATCCCATTTCAGCGCCTGGGGAATATCGCCCTGCACCAAAGATACCTGGGTTGCCCGCTCCGGCAGCAGCTGATACCACTGGATGTAGCGCAGCGGGAAGGGCAGCGCAAACAGCACGATGGCGGCAACCAACGGTTTCCAGCTGCGTTGAATGAGCGCAAGAACCAGCAGGCCGCTAACCACCATCAACAGGAAGTTAATGGCTTCAACGCCCATCACGGGCGCCAGCCCTTTCAACGGGCCGTCAATCTGGCTGTAGCCAAACTGCAGCCACGGGAAGCCGGTCAGCACCCAGCCGCGCAGGAATTCGCTGATTTGCCAGACGACCGGGGCGGCGACGGCGACACGTATCCAGTTTGTTCTGGGCCACAGGCGCGACAGCAGACCGGCGAACAGTCCGGTATACAGCGACATATATGCCGCCAGCAGTACCACAAGGAATACGTTGACCGGGCCGGGCATGCCGCCGAACTGGGCAATGCTGACATAGACCCAGTTGATGCCGGAACCGAACAGCCCCATCCCCCAGAAAAAGCCGATCCAGGCGCTTTGCAGCGGACGTCGGTTAAGGGTCAACCCCTGCAGGCCGATTAACGAAACAATCGCCGCCGGCCAGATGTCATAAGGAGAAAAAGCCAGCGTTCCGCTGGCTCCGAATAATAGCGCCAGCAGCAGACGTACGCGCTGGCGTTCGATTAGAGAGGCAAATACCATTTAGGTTAATCGTCCCGTGTAATTAATCTTCCAGCTTCGGCTGCGGTGCGTCATCAGGAAGTTTGACATGTACCTGGATGATACGTCGGCTATCGGCCATGGCGACTTTGAATTGGTAACCATCGATGTCAATAGACTCACCGCGCGCCGGCAGATGGCCAAAGGCCTGCATCACCAGCCCGCCAATGGTATCCACCTCCTCATCGCTGAAGTGAGTGCCATAGGCTTCGTTGAAGTCTTCAATGGAGGCCAGGGCGCGCACCGTCCAGGTGTGGCGGCTCAGTTGACGAAAATCGATATCTTCTTCTTCATCGTATTCGTCTTCTATCTCGCCGACGATAAGCTCGAGAATGTCTTCAATGGTCACCAGACCGGAGACGCCGCCGAACTCATCGATCACGATAGCCATATGGTAACGCTGGGAGCGGAACTCTTTCAGCATGCGGTCAACCCGCTTACTTTCAGGCACGACAACCGCCGGGCGTAACACTTTTTCCATGCTGAATGCCTCGGAATCGCTGCGCATAAACGGCAGCAGGTCCTTGGCCATCAGAATCCCTTCAATGTGATCTTTATCTTCGCTGATGACCGGGAAACGCGAGTGGGCGGACTCGATGATCACATCGAGGCATTCGTCCAGGGTCTGATTGCGTTTCAGGGTAATCATCTGCGAGCGGGGGATCATGATATCGCGGACGCGCTGGTCGGCGATGTCCATTACCCCTTCGAGCATATCGCGCGTATCTTCGTCGATAAGGTCGTTTTGCCCGGAATCACGGATCAGCTCCAGCAGTTCATCACGGTTTTTCGGTTCTCCGTGAAAAAGCTGGCTGAGTAACAGGGAGAAGAATCCCTTTTTGCTGTTTACTGTGTCACTACTGTGTGAATTGTCGTCGCTCATGGCGTCGTGTGGGTTCTCATGTCAGTTAATTTGTCGCTCGTCGCGCGTGTGTTCAGCGCCGGACGGCATGGGGGCCGCTCGCCGGTTAAACCGGCGACAGGCTATTCCTTCTCGGCAATGTACGGATCCTCATAGCCCAGAGCAAGCATTATCTCTGTTTCGAGGCCTTCCATCTCTTCCGCTTCTTCATCAATGATATGGTCATAGCCCAGCAGGTGCAGACTGCCGTGAATCACCATATGCGCCCAGTGCGCCTCCAGCGGTTTGTCTTGCTCTTTGGCTTCCTGTTCAACGACCTGACGGCAGATGATCAGGTCGCCAAGCAGCGGCAGTTCGATACCCGGCGGCGCTTCAAACGGGAACGACAGCACGTTTGTCGGCTTATCCTTGCCGCGATAGGTCAGATTCAGCTCATGGCTTTCGGCTTCGTCTACCAGGCGCACGGTCACTTCTGACTCCTCCTGGAACTGAGGAATGACGGCATCGACCCAGCGTTGAAACTGGGCTTCATCCGGCAACCCCGCGTTATCTTCGCAAGCCAGCTGTAAATCGAGAATAACCTGACTCATTTCTGCTCCTGTTCCTGGGCTTCGCGTTTGCGCTCGGCGGCCAGTTCTGCTTTACGTTTTTGGTCAGCTTCTTCCCATGCTTCATACGCATTCACGATGCGAGCTACCACCGGGTGGCGTACCACATCTTCGCTATGGAAGAAATTGAAGCTGATTTCATCAACTTCCGCCAGCACCTCAATGGCGTGGCGCAGGCCGGATTTGGTGCTGCGCGGCAGGTCTATCTGAGTGACGTCGCCGGTAATCACCGCTTTTGAGTTAAAACCGATACGGGTCAGGAACATCTTCATCTGTTCGATGGTGGTGTTCTGGCTTTCATCGAGAATAATAAACGCATCGTTCAGCGTACGGCCGCGCATATAGGCCAGCGGTGCGACTTCGATAACGTTGCGCTCAATCAGCTTCTCGACCTTCTCAAAGCCGAGCATTTCGAACAGCGCATCGTACAGCGGGCGCAGGTACGGATCGACTTTCTGACTCAGGTCGCCGGGCAGGAAACCGAGCTTTTCCCCGGCTTCGACGGCAGGGCGGGTCAGCAGAATACGGCGTACGTCCTGGCGTTCGAGCGCGTCGACCGCCGCGGCAACCGCCAGATAGGTTTTCCCGGTCCCGGCAGGGCCGACGCCGAAGGTAATATCATGATCGAGAATGTTGGCGATGTACTGCGCCTGGTTTGGCGTACGCGGCTTAATCACGCCACGCCTGGTCTTAATATTGACGGCCTTACCGTACTCCGGCACGCTCTCGGCGCTTTGTTCCAGCACCCGCGCCTCTTTAATGGCCAGATGAATCTGTTCCGGTTCAATATCCTGAATCTGTCCGCGCATCGGCGCAGTATCGACGTACAGGCTGCGCAGGATATCGGCTGCCGCGTTCACGCATATCATGCGCCCGGTCAGTTTAAAGTGATTGTCACGGCGATTAATTTCGATGCCTAATCGGCGTTCCAGCTGTTTGATGTTGTCGTCAAACGGGCCACACAGCCCCAGCAGGCGTGCGTTATCCGCTGGCTCCAGGGTAATTTCACGGGTTTCTATGTTCAAGCTGTTCCTCTTTACACGTTTTGCCGGACAGCGAACGTCTCCGGCCAGTAAGGAAATTATTCACGTCATGGGAATATGGCGCAAGCATTGCGATGAATATTGGGCCGGGGAGAGGAAATACAAGGCCTGCCGGGGGCGGCAGGCCTGAACGGATCACGGCTGATAGGTTCCGACGCCGAGGTCGTTTTCTTTGCGGGTGCGGGCGATAACGGATTCCGGAGATTCCGCGATACGCAGTCCCATTTCCTCTTCGGTACGCACAATTTTACCGCGCAGCGAGTTGGTGTAGACGTCAACGATTTCGACATCGACAAACTTACCGACCATATCCGGGGTGCCTTCGAAGTTGACTACCCGATTGTTCTCGGTGCGCCCTGAGAGCTCCATGATGCTTTTGCGGGAGGTGCCTTCAACCAGAATGCGTTGGGTAGTGCCAAGCATGCGGCGGCTCCAGGCCATAGCCTGCTGGTTGATGCGCTCCTGCAGAATATACAGGCGCTGCTTCTTGTCCTTTTCCGGGACGTCGTCGACCATATCCGCCGCCGGCGTTCCCGGACGGGCAGAGAAGATAAAGCTGTAGCTCATATCGAGATTCACATCGGCAATCAGCTTCATGGTCTTCTCGAAATCTTCGTTGGTTTCGCCAGGGAAGCCGACGATAAAGTCGGAGCTAATCTGGATATTCGGGCGCGCTTCGTACAGCTTGCGGATAATCGCTTTGTATTCCAGCGCCGTGTGGGTACGTCCCATCAGGTTCAGCACCCGGTCGGAACCGCTCTGCACCGGTAAATGCAGGAAGCTCACCAGCTCCGGCGTATCGCGATAGACATCAATGATGTCATCGGTAAACTCGATCGGGTGGCTGGTGGTAAAGCGAATGCGGTCGATACCGTCGATCGCCGCGACCAGACGCAGCAGATCGGCAAAACTGCCGGTCGTTCCGTCGTAGTTCTCGCCGCGCCAGGCATTGACGTTTTGACCCAGCAGGTTGACTTCACGGACCCCCTGAGCGGCCAGCTGAGCGATTTCAAACAGAATATCGTCGCAGGGGCGGCTGACTTCTTCACCGCGGGTGTAAGGCACCACGCAGTAAGTACAGTATTTATTGCAGCCTTCCATAATCGAGACGAATGCCGTTGGGCCTTCGGCGCGCGGTTCCGGCAGACGATCGAATTTTTCGATTTCGGGGAAACTGACGTCCACCACCGGACTGCGGTTGCCGCGAACGGAGTTGATCATCTCCGGCAGACGATGCAGCGTCTGCGGCCCGAAAATAATATCGACGTAGTGGGCGCGTTGGCGAATATGGTGGCCTTCCTGAGAGGCGACACAACCGCCGACGCCAATAATCAGGTCGGGGTTCTTCTCTTTCAGTAGCTTCCAGCGGCCTAACTGATGGAAGACTTTTTCCTGAGCCTTCTCACGGATTGAGCAGGTATTGAGCAGCAGCACATCCGCTTCTTCCGCCACTTCGGTCAGTTGATACCCGTGCGTGGCATCCAGCAGATCGGCCATCTTTGATGAATCATATTCGTTCATCTGACAGCCCCAGGTTTTAATATGGAGTTTTTTTGTCATCGACTTGCTCATGCTTAAGTATATATACCCAAAGCTATTTTCTTCACCGGGAATGACTCTGCAATGTGAAGGATAGCGGGTATAAAGCCAGGATTGCAGGGCGCGTATTGTAATGCTTTGGTCGCGCCCTGACCAGTGCGAGCGTTATCACCCCGAGGTGGGGAAAAATCCGGTAAACTTAACGGATTCAGGTTTAAGGATAATTGCCATGACAATTCATGCAACAGATGTCGCCATTGTGGGTGGCGGAATGGTTGGCGGAGCCCTGGCGCTGGGGCTGGCGCAGCACGGTTTTACGGTAACGGTCATCGAGCCATCGGCACCGCCGGCATTTGCGCCTTCAGCGCCGCCGGATGTCCGTATTTCGGCGATTAGCGCCGCTTCCGTCGGGTTACTGAAAAGCCTTGGCGTCTGGGATGCGGTGCGCGCCATGCGTGCGCATCCCTATCGCCGGCTGGAGACCTGGGAATGGGAGGACGCGCATGTGACCTTTGATGCCGTCGAGCTGAAGCTGCCTGAGCTGGGTTATATGGTGGAGAACAACGTTCTGCAGCTCGCCCTATGGCAGGCGCTGACGGCGCATGAGGCCGTCACGCTGCAGGTTGGCGCCTCGTTACAGGAGATTCAGCGGGGGGAGACCCGCACGACGTTGCGTCTGACCAATGGCGGCGAGTGTGCGGCCAGCCTGGTTATCGGCGCGGATGGCGCCAACTCGCAGGTGCGCCAGTTGGCAGGCATTGGCGTTCACGCGTGGCAGTATCAGCAATCCTGCATGTTGATTAGCGTGCAGTGCGTGCAGGAGCCTGGCAACAGCACCTGGCAGCAGTTTACGCCATCGGGCCCGCGCGCGTTTCTGCCGCTGTTCGACAAGTGGGCATCGCTGGTGTGGTATGACACGCCCGCGCGTATTCGCCAGCTGCAGGGCATGAGTATGCCGCAGCTACAGCAGGAGATTGCGCGCCACTTCCCGTCCCGACTGGGTCAGGTCACGCCGCTGAGTGCCGGGGCGTTTCCACTGACCCGTCGCCATGCGCTGCAGTATGTACAGCCGGGACTGGCGCTGGTGGGGGATGCCGCGCATACCATTCATCCGCTGGCGGGGCAGGGGGTGAATCTGGGTTATCGCGATGTTGACGCGCTGCTGGATATTTTGAGCGAGGCGAAAAGCCAGGGGGAAGCATGGGCAAGCCTGCCGGTGCTAAAACGCTACCAGGCGCGACGCAGAGCGGATAATTTTATTATGCAGTCGGGTATGGATCTGTTTTATGCCGGTTTCAGCAACGATCTGGCGCCGGTGCGCGTGCTGCGCAATATCGGCTTAATGGCTGCGGCACATGCGGGCGTTTTAAAGCGCCAGGCGCTGAAATACGCCTTGGGATTGTAAACCCGGTTCCCGGCTGGCGCGCCGCTTAGCCGGGATATCACCGCGGCGCCTTGTACATCGCCTGAATATGACGTTAACACCGTGATGCGAATTGAAGCGAATGCAGAAAACAAAAAAGCTCGCCGAAGCGAGCTTTTTTGTTATTAAGTGGCTGGGGTACGAGGATTCGAACCTCGGAATGCTGGTATCAGAAACCAGAGCCTTACCGCTTGGCGATACCCCAACGGGTGCGTCCACAGTGTGAACGACTTTTTAAAATTGGCTGGGGTACGAGGATTCGAACCTCGGAATGCCGGAATCAGAATCCGGTGCCTTACCGCTTGGCGATACCCCAACAATTCTTTCTGGATTTATCGAAATGAATCAATAAGTCCTTTATATGGTGGCTACGACGGGATTCGAACCTGTGACCCCATCATTATGAGTGATGTGCTCTAACCAGCTGAGCTACGTAGCCAAGTTTATCATGTTCTTCGATGGCTGGGGTACCTGGATTCGAACCAGGGAATGCCGGTATCAAAAACCGGTGCCTTACCGCTTGGCGATACCCCAATAACCGTCGCGGTGAACCGCAAACATCGAAGAAAATGGCTGGGGTACCTGGATTCGAACCAGGGAATGCCGGTATCAAAAACCGGTGCCTTACCGCTTGGCGATACCCCAACAAAAAAATCTTTTACTTCCAGATGAGGTTATCTACAAACTTATTACGGCAGCCTTGATGGCTATCTTACAGCCTGGATATACCCCATCCGTGCAACGCTTTGGGTGAATGGTGCGGGAGGCGAGACTTGAACTCGCACACCTTGCGGCGCCAGAACCTAAATCTGGTGCGTCTACCAATTTCGCCACTCCCGCAAAAAAAGATGGTGGCTACGACGGGATTCGAACCTGTGACCCCATCATTATGAGTGATGTGCTCTAACCAGCTGAGCTACGTAGCCATCTTTTTTTCGCGTTACCTTATCGGCGTTGCGGGGCGCATTATGCGTATTGGGCCTGCGAGCGTCAACCCCTTTTTCAATGAAAATCGCCGGAATGTGACTGTTTGGTTAGGTTGCGAACAGCGTGATGGAATAATCGGCAATTATTGGTTATTTATCGCTTTTCTGCAGTAAAAAAAGCAATAAAAAAACGGACCCCGAGGGGTCCGCCGATCGTACAAAGTGATTATTTATAAGCTGACTGGTGAACGCCAACGGCGCGTCCTGACGGATCGTTCATGGTTTTGAACGCTTCGTCCCACTCAATCGCCTTAGCCGATGAACAGGCGACTGACGGGCCGCCAGGTACGCATTCGGCAGCGCTAGGAACCGGGAACAGCTCCTCGAAGATTTCACGATACAGATACGCTTCTTTGGAAGACGGCGTGTTGTACGGGAAACGGAAGCTGGCGGTTTCCAGCTGCTGGTCGGAGACCTGTTTTGCCGCCACCTCTTTTAACGTATCGATCCAGCTGTAGCCTACGCCGTCAGAGAACTGCTCTTTCTGGCGCCATGCGACGCTGGCCGGCAGATAGGATTCAAAACATTCACGCAGGATATGTTTTTCCATTTTGCCGTTACCACACATTTTGTCCTGCGGGTTAATACGCATCGCAACGTCAAGGAACTGCTTGTCGAGGAACGGGACGCGCGCTTCCACACCCCAGGCTGACATGGCTTTGTTTGCCCGGGCGCAGTCAAACATATGCAGCGCCTGCAGCTTACGAACGGTCTCTTCATGCAGCTCTTTAGCGTTTGGCGCTTTATGGAAATAGAGATAGCCGCCGAACACCTCATCAGAACCTTCGCCTGACAACACCATTTTAATACCCATCGCTTTGATTTTACGCGACATTAAATACATCGGCGTCGAGGCGCGGATGGTGGTCACATCGTAGGTTTCGATGTGATAGATAACGTCGCGGATGGCATCAAGGCCTTCCTGCACGGTGAAGTGGATCTCGTGGTGGACGGTACCCAGATGGTTCGCCACTTCCTGCGCGGCTTTCAGATCCGGCGAGCCCTGCAGGCCGACGGCAAAAGAGTGCAGCTGCGGCCACCAGGCTTCGCTGCGTTCCTGATCTTCAACCCGGCGAGCGGCGAATTTTTTGGTGATGGCGGAGATAACCGACGAATCGAGACCACCGGACAGCAGCACGCCATAAGGCACATCAGACATCAGATGGCTTTTGACGGACTCTTCCAGCGCCTGACGCAGTTCGTTTTTATCCGTGACGTTGTCTTTAACCGCATCATAGTCGAACCAGTCACGCTGATAGTACTGACGGATCTCGCCGTCTTTGCTCCACAGGTAGCTACCTGCCGGGAATTCTTTGATTGTGCGGCAGACCGGTACCAGCGCTTTCATTTCTGAGGCGACGTAGAAGTTGCCGTGCTCATCGTGACCCATATACAGCGGAATGATGCCGATATGGTCGCGACCAATCAGATATGCGTCCTGCTCGCTATCGTACAGGGCGAAGGCGAACATCCCCTGCAGATCGTCGAGGAATGCCGGGCCTTTTTCCTGGTACAGGGCGAGGATAACTTCGCAGTCGGAGCCGGTCTGGAAGGTATAGCGGTCGCCATATTCCGCACGCAGCGCCTGATGGTTGTAAATTTCGCCGTTTACCGCCAGCGCGTGGGTTTTTTGCGCGTTGTACAACGGCTGGGCCCCGGCGTTCACGTCGACGATAGACAGACGCTCATGGACCAAAATGGCTTTATCGCTGGCGTAGACGCCGGACCAGTCCGGACCGCGGTGGCGCATCAGGCGGGAAAGTTCCAGTGCCTTTTTACGCAGCTCGACCGCGTCAGTTTTAATATCCAGTACGCCGAAAATTGAACACATAACCTTCTCCATTACCCTGTCGTGTTGTGATGTTGTGCAGACGTCGTCTTATCGCGAGGTCTCAGTGCATGTCTAAGAAAATGCCGCAAAGGAGAGGGAGGCGCAAGAGATTTACGGTCAGTAAAAGAAAAAACGCAATGGCGATTGCTGAATATTAAAAAAAGAACATGTTTTGAGCGTCTTTATTGATGAATATGCAGTGACATGGGGTTTTTATTAGATGTGTCTCTTTTTTGAAGTGCGATAAATGAAAAACCACGTCCTGGGACGTGGTTTTGTTCAGAAAATATCAATTTCGGCAACGGACGGATAGATCCACGAAGGGCGGAACGGCAGGCTGTCGATATCGTCGAGCGTCGACACGCCGGAGAGAACCAAAATGGTTTCCAGACCGGCCTGGAAACCGGCCAGGATATCGGTACGCAGGTTGTCGCCGACGATAACCGTCTGCTCGGAGTGCGCCTGCATCTTATTCAGCGCAGAACGGATAATCCACGGGCTGGGTTTTCCCACGTAGAACGGCTTGCGGCCGGAGATCTTCTCAATTCCGGCACAGAGAGCGCCGCAGGCCGGATAGAAGCCGCGGCCGTGAGTATCCGGGTTGGTGGCAATGAAGCGTGCGCCGTTGGCGACAAAGAAGGCCGCTTTATGCATCATCTCCCAGTTAAAGGAGCGGGTTTCACCGACGATAACAAAATCCGGGTTGACGTCGGTAATGGTAAAGCCGGCTTTATAAAGCTCGTGAATCAGCGCGCCTTCCCCGACCACGTAGGCTTTCTTGCCTTCCTGGCGGCGCAGGAAATCAGCGGTGGCCATCGCGGAGGTATAAAAGGCGCTATCCGGCACGTCGATCCCGGCGGTCGCAAAGCGGTTTGCCAGGTCCTGCCCGGTCTGGGAAGGGTAGTTGGTCAACATCACCAACGGCATATCTTTCTCAAGAATGCGTTTGATAAATTCAGCAGCGCCCGGCACGGCCACATTGTCGTGCATCAGCACGCCGTCAATATCACAGATTACGTTTTGAATGGTCATGGACAGTCCGACATCGTTGAAGAAAGGCGAAACTATATAGCCGCGTTAGCTTTCCAGCAAACGCTGGAGCAGTATACCGTTGAGCATGGCGCGTTTCACCAGCGCAAAAGCGCCGATTGCGGAGCGGTGATCTAACGTGGAGCGAACGACCGGCAGATTCTTGCGAAACGCCTTCAGTGCCTGAGCGTTAATGCAGCCTTCAATCGCCGGTAACAGCACCTTCTCTGCTTCGACAATTTCGCCGGCGATCACCACTTTTTGTGGATTAAACAGGTTAATGGCGATAGCAATGGTTTTACCCAGGTGACGTCCCACATATTCGATGACCTCGCAGGCCAGGGCGTCGCCTTTGTTAGCGGCTTTGCAGATAGCTTTGATCGTGCACTCATCCGCAGTCAGTTTACTCTGGTAGCCCTGTTCAAGAAGGTGGCGCACGCGTTGTTCGATGGCGGCGTTCGCCGCGACGGTCTCCAGGCAGCCAAAATTCCCGCAGTGACAGCGTTCGCCCAGCGGATCGACCTGAATATGACCTATCTCGCCGACGTTGCCGTTACGACCGATAAAAATGCGTCCGTTGGAGATGATTCCCGCGCCGGTACCGCGATGGACGCGCACCAGAATAGAGTCTTCGCAATCCTGACTTGCACCAAAATAGTGCTCTGCCAGCGCAAGGCTGCGAATATCGTGGCCAACAAAGCAGGTGACTTTAAAGCGTTTTTCCAACGCTTCAACCAGCCCCCAGTTCTCGACCTGAATATGCGGCATATAGCGAATCACACCGCTTTCCGGGTCAACGAGTCCGGGTAAGATCACGGAGATAGCGATAAGTTCGCGGATCTTGCGCTGGCAGCGTTCAGTAAAGGCCGCAATGATATTCAGCAGCGCATGTTCCAGCGTCTCCTGGGTACGTTCCGGCAGCGGAAAATGTTCTTCTTCCAGCGTCTTGCTGCTTAAATCATACAGGGTCAGGGTCGCGTCATAGCGACCAAGGCGCACGCCGATAGCATGGAAGTTGCGGGTTTCCGCAATAATAGAGATGGCGCGGCGGCCCCCGGTGGAGGCCTGCTGATCGACTTCTTTGATCAGCCCGCGTTCAATCAGTTGACGCGTGATTTTAGTCACGCTGGCAGGGGCAAGCTGGCTTTGTTCCGCGATCTGAATGCGCGAAATGGGGCCGTGCTGGTCAATGAGCCGATACACGGCCGCGCTGTTCAGCTGTTTTACGAGATCAACGTTACCAATTTGAGCATGTCCGCCTGCTGTCATTCTTTACTTACTCAGTGACGACCTCGTTACCATTAACGATGGTCTTGATGATTTTATAATCGCGGGTAAAGGCGGTCAGGTTAGCGACCATTCCCGGTGCGATGCTGCCGAGCTGTTTCTCTACGCCAATGGCGCGCGCGGGGTAGAGGGTTGCCATACGCAACACTTCGTCCAGTGCGATACCGCAATGCTCGACGAGATTGCGAACGCCTTCAATCATGGTCAGCGAAGAACCGCTGAGGGTACCATTTTCATCCACGCACAGCCCGTTACGGTAGTATATTGTTTTACCAGCAAAAATGAACTGGTCAATATGCGCGCCAGCCGGGGCGGTTGCGTCAGTGACGAGGCACAGCTTGTCGCCTTTCAGGCGTTTTGCATTCCGCACGTTAGCATAATCGACATGCATGCCGTCGACGATAATACCGCAGTAAACGTCCGGTTCGTCGAAAATCGCGCCAGCCAGGCCCGGTTCACGCCCGGTGATGTACGGCATGGCGTTGTACAGATGGGTGGCGAAGGTAATGCCCGCGCGAAAACCGATTTTCGCTTCTTTCAGCGTGGCATTGGAGTGGCCTGCGGAAACCACGATCCCGGCAGCCACCAGTTTACGAATCACTTCGGTACTGACGCGCTCAGGGGCGAGAGTCACTTTGGTTATTACATCCGCGTTTTCACACAGGAAATCGACCAGCGCAGCGTCCGGCTTACGCACGTAGTCCGGGTTGTGCGTGCCTTTTTTCACGATGTTCAGCCACGGGCCTTCAAGGTGCAGACCCAGCGCCTGGTTCGGATGTTTTTGCAGGTACTCGCGCATGACGCGCACGCCCTGTTTCATCAAATCATCGCTGGAGGTAATCAGCGTCGGCAGATAGCTGGTGCAGCCGGAACGTTCGTTGGCCTTCTGCATAATTTCCAGCGTTTCGACGGTAACTGCGTCAGGGCTGTCGTTAAACTGCACGCCGCCACAACCGTTCAGCTGGACGTCGATAAAACCGGGGGCCAGAATGGCGCCATTGACCGAGCGTTGCTCAATCTCAGACGGTAAATCAGCCAGTGAACAGATACGTTCGATAAGGCCATCAGCGATGATAATCGCATGGTCATCCAGAATTTCATGACCGGTATAAATCCGGCCTTGGGTTAATGCATACATTACGACCCCCGGTTCACACGCGCTCTGCTGCAGGCTGGCTTCTGTATGGTTGCTCTGATGCCGCCTGGCGGAGCTGGTGTAGCAAAAAAATGAAATGTCCTGCGGACAGGCCGCAGGACGAGACTACCTTACAGCCCTTTGACGTTTTCGGCTTCTAATTCATTGAAGTATTTCAACGTCTTCACTTTCAGCTCCATGGTGGACGGCTCGTCGCAGACGATCACCGCTTTCGGGTGCAGCTGCAGACAGGTAATGGTCCACATATGGTTGACGTTGCCTTCAACCGCTGCCTGCAGCGCCAGCGCTTTCTGGTGACCCAGTACCAGAATCATCACTTCTTCCGCATCCAGCAGGGTGCCCACGCCCACGGTCAGCGCATATTTCGGCACCAGATCCACGTCGCCGTCGAAGAAACGGGAGTTTGCCACGCGGGTTTCATGGGTCAGGGTTTTAATACGGGTACGGGAGGCCAGTGAAGAGGCCGGTTCGTTGAAGGCGATATGCCCGTCGTTGCCAACGCCGCCCATAAACAGGTTGATTTTGCCGTAGGAGCGGATTTTTTCTTCATAACGGCGGCATTCTGCATCGATATCTGGCGCATTGCCGTTCAGCAGGTTAATGTTTTCCGCCGGAATATCAACGTGATCAAAGAAATTACGATGCATGAAGCTATGATAGCTTTCCGGATGCTCTTTCGGCAGACCGACATATTCGTCCATGTTGAAGGTCACAACATGTTTAAAGCTAACCTGGCCTGATTTGTGCATTTCAACCAGCGCTTTGTAAGCGGTCAGAGGCGTACCACCGGTAGGCAGACCCAGGACAAACGGACGGTCCGCCGTCGGTTTGAACGCGTTAATGCGGTTAACGATGTGGCGAGCGGCCCATTTGCCGACTTGTTCAGCGGTTACCAGGGGGATCAGTCTCATTCTTCACCTCTATAGTTAAATTAGAACCTGGCGGATTGGCGCCGGCATACTATTAAGAGTATTACAGTCACTACGACGAGCGGGGTCAATCCGTGTTGATTTTTTGAATGATAAAATAAGTTTTCGATGTTAGCCAGTCGCAGGGAGGGGTTAATACGATATTTGGTGATTATAGTCACAAAAAATACGCATTTAATTTGCGATACGAATTAATTTTCCACACACTTTGCAAGTAAGTTAAAAAACCAACCTGGTTACACAATAAAAAAGTGGCTTTGAATGAGCCTTATCGGGGTCTCATAGGGGGAATAAAGTGAGTATTCTAGGTTATCTACAAAAGGTTGGCCGCGCGCTTATGGTGCCGGTCGCCACGCTGCCGGCGGCAGCGATATTAATGGGTGTCGGTTACTGGATTGACCCGGTAGGCTGGGGTGGAGACAACGCGCTGGCGGCGTTCTTCATTAAATCCGGTTCCGCGATCATCGACAACATGTCCGTACTATTTGCCATTGGTGTGGCTTATGGTATGTCCAAAGATAAAGACGGCGCTGCGGCGCTTACCGGTTTTGTGGGCTTCCTTGTGTTGACCACGCTCTGCTCTCCGGCTGCGGTTTCCATGATCCAGAAGATTCCGGCGGATCAGGTTCCGGCTGCATTCGGGAAAATCAGCAACCAGTTCGTGGGGATCCTCGTAGGGATCATTTCCGCGGAGCTGTATAACCGCTTTAGCAGCGTTGAACTGCCGAAAGCGCTCTCCTTCTTCAGCGGCCGCCGACTGGTGCCGATCCTCACCTCTTTTGTGATGATTGTTGTCGCGTTCATCATGATGTACATCTGGCCGGTTATCTTCGACGGTCTGGTGAACTTCGGTGAGCATATCCAGAAACTGGGTTCCGTCGGTGCGGGCGTGTATGCGTTCTTCAACCGTCTGCTCATTCCGGTCGGTCTGCACCACGCGCTGAACTCCGTGTTCTGGTTTGACGTTGCCGGTATTAACGATATCCCTAACTTCCTCGGCGGCGCTCAGTCCATCGAAGCAGGTAAAGCGGTTGTGGGAATCACCGGTCGTTACCAGGCGGGCTTCTTCCCGATCATGATGTTTGGTTTACCGGGTGCGGCGCTGGCTATCTACCACTGCGCGCGTCCTGAGAACAAGGCAAAAGTGCTGGGTATTATGATGGCGGGCGCCTTTGCCGCCTTCTTTACCGGGATCACTGAACCGCTGGAGTTCTCCTTCATGTTCGTGGCGCCGGTGCTGTATGTCATTCACGCCGTGCTGACCGGTATCTCCGTGTTCATCGCTGCCAGCATGCACTGGATTGCCGGTTTCGGCTTCAGCGCCGGTCTGGTGGATATGGTGCTGTCGTCCCGTAACCCGCTGGCGGTCCACTGGTGGATGCTGATCCCGCAGGGTCTGGTCTTCTTTGTTATTTACTACGTGGTCTTCCGCTTCACCATCACCAAATTCAACCTGATGACCCCGGGTCGCGAACTGGCCGTTGCCGGTAGCGAAGCGGATGGCCAGGATGTGAATGTCAGCAGCGGCAGCGAGCAGGATGTTGCAGGGCTGGCACGTCAGTACATCGCTGCAGTCGGCGGTTCTGACAACCTGACCGGTATCGATGCGTGCATCACCCGTTTGCGTCTGAACGTTAAGGACTCTTCACTGGTGAACGAAGCGCTGGCGAAACGTCTGGGCGCGTCTGGCGTTATTCGCCTGAACAAAACCAGCGTACAGATCATTGTCGGCTTCGTGGCGGAAAAAATCGCTAACGCGATGAAAACGACGGGACCCGTGGCGGCGGCAGAAGCCAACGCGGCACCGGCCGCGGCCGCTCCGACTGCAAAACCGCAGGCCGTGGCTAACGCCAAAACCATCGCCGCGCTGGTATCGCCGATTACCGGTGATATCGTTGCGCTGGAGCAGGTGCCTGATGAAGCCTTCGCCAGCAAAGCGGTCGGCGATGGTGTGGCGGTGAAACCGACCGACAAAACCGTCGTGGCTCCGGCTGCCGGTACCGTCGTGAAGATCTTCAACACCAACCACGCGTTCTGTCTGGAAACGGAAAATGGCGCGGAAATCGTCGTCCATATGGGCATCGATACCGTGGCGCTGAACGGCCAGGGCTTCAAACGTCTGGTTGAAGAAGGCGCGGAAGTGCAGGCTGGCCAGCCGATTCTGGAAATGGATCTGGACTTCCTGAATGCCAATGCCCGTTCCATGATCAGCCCGGTCGTGTGCAGCAACAGCGACGATTACAGTGCGCTGGTGATTCTGGCAACCGGTAAGGTTGTGGCAGGTCAGACGCCGCTGTATGAGATTAAAGGCAAGTAAGGCTCCTGAGTAGCGTTTATGCCTGAGCGGCGGGGGGAAACCTCCGCCGCTTTTTTTTCGCCCATCTGACCCCATAATCTTCTTCAGATACGTATTTTCAGTAACTAATAGTTGTCTCTACGCCCCGCTTGTAAGATCATGTGCCGTTATACGTTGTTTACGCTTTGAGGAACCCACGATGAGTGAGGCAGAAGCCCGCCCGACTAACTTTATTCGTCAGATCATCGATGAAGATCTGGCTACTGGTAAGCACACCACCGTTCATACTCGTTTCCCGCCGGAACCGAACGGTTATCTGCACATTGGCCATGCGAAGTCTATTTGCCTGAACTTTGGTATTGCTCAGGATTATCAAGGCCAATGCAACCTGCGTTTCGATGACACCAACCCGGTGAAAGAAGATATCGAATACGTGGAGTCGATTAAAAACGACGTGCAGTGGTTAGGTTTCCACTGGTCCGGGGATGTTTGCTACTCGTCTGATTATTTTGACCAGCTGCACCAGTATGCCGTTGAGCTGATTAACAAAGGCCTGGCCTATGTTGACGAACTGTCGGCGGATGAAATTCGCGAATATCGCGGTTCGCTGAAAGCGCCGGGTAAAAACAGCCCGTATCGCGATCGCAGCGTGGAAGAGAACCTGGCGCTGTTTGAAAAAATGCGTGCCGGTGGTTTTGAAGAGGGGAAGGCCTGCCTGCGTGCGAAAATCGATATGGCCTCGCCGTTTATCGTCATGCGCGATCCGGTACTGTACCGCATTAAATTTGCCGATCATCATCAGACCGGCAGCAAGTGGTGCATCTATCCGATGTACGACTTCACGCACTGCATTAGCGATGCGCTGGAAGGCATTACGCACTCCCTGTGTACCCTGGAGTTCCAGGACAACCGTCGCCTGTATGACTGGGTACTGGACAACATCAGCATCCCGGTTCACCCGCGTCAGTACGAATTCTCGCGTCTGAATCTCGAATATACCGTGATGTCCAAGCGTAAGCTGAACCAGCTGGTTACCGAGAAGCACGTAGAAGGCTGGGATGACCCGCGTATGCCGACCATTTCCGGTCTGCGTCGTCGCGGCTATACCGCCAGTTCTATTCGTGAATTCTGCAAGCGCATTGGCGTGACCAAGCAGGACAACACCATTGAGATGGCGTCGCTGGAATCCTGCATCCGCGAAGATCTCAACGAAAACGCTCCGCGCGCCATGGCCGTTATCGACCCGGTTAAGCTGGTCATCGAAAACTACCCGCAGGATGCAAGCGAGATGGTGACGATGCCGAATCATCCGAATAAACCGGAGATGGGCAGCCGTGAAGTTCCGTTCAGCGCGGAGATCTGGATCGACCGTGCCGACTTCCGTGAAGAAGCGAATAAGCAGTACAAGCGTCTGGTGCTGGGTAAAGAAGTTCGCCTGCGTAATGCCTACGTGATCAAGGCCGAGCGCGTAGAGAAGGATGAAGAGGGCACGATCACCACCATCTTCTGTACCTATGACGCCGATACGCTGAGCAAAGATCCTGCCGATGGTCGCAAGGTGAAGGGCGTTATCCATTGGGTCAGCGCGGCGCACGCGCTGCCGGTGGAAATCCGTCTGTACGATCGCCTGTTCAGCGTGCCGAATCCAGGGGCGGAAGAAGACTTCCTGACGGTGATGAACCCTGAATCGTTGGTGATCAAGCAGGGCTTCGCTGAGCCGAGCCTGGCCGCTGCGGAAGCCAGCAAAGCCTATCAGTTTGAGCGCGAAGGCTATTTCTGTCTCGATAGCCGCTATGCAACCGCAACGCATCTGGTGTTTAACCGCACCGTTGGTCTGCGTGATACCTGGGCTAAAGTCGGCGAGTAAATTTTTCGTCGCGGCCTGGCCGTCGTCTCTGTGTAAAAACGCCGCATGTAGCGGCGTTTTTTTTTATTTTGGAATCAGTGAATTAAGTTCGTTATTTTCGCGATGCGAATTAATCTTGTTTGCTGTTTGTCATATCTGCCAGACCTGCCACTCCTCCCGCCGGTACCTAAAACGGCTGTAAGCGCTTTCATTCGTTATTTTCTTTCGATTTAGTAATTACTTACGCGTAAAAAGTATGAGACCTGATATTGTTACAAAAAGAAATAGAATATGTGCGCTTTGTCATAATCTTAAGCTTTGATCGGCGAAAGAGATTGATAATTCGCGTCACGAAAAATAGTCTATCAGCAGTGGTTACGCGGCTTTTACCGCTCCACCTTTTTAGCAGTCTTATTTATTTTTTCGCGGCTTGCCTTTGGCTCCGCGTTTTTAAAACGTCAAAGAGGATATGCACATGCGTACGTTTAGTGGCAAACGTAGTACGCTGGCGCTGGCTATTGCCGCCGTCACCGCGATGTCGGGCTGGATCGTTGTTCCGCAGGCCAGCGCAGCAGGTTTTATTGATGATTCCACCTTAACCGGCGGCATTTACTACTGGCAGCGTGAGCGCGACCGGAAAGATGTGACCGACGGCGATAAATACAAAACCAACCTTTCCCATTCGACCTGGAACGCCAATCTGGATTTCCAGTCCGGCTATGCCGCTGATATGTTTGGTATTGACGTGGCTGCCTTCACCGCGATTGAAATGGCGGAAAGCAGCGAAAGCGGTCACCCGAACGAAATTGCCTTCTCCTCAAAAAATAAAGCCTACGACGAAGATTACTCTGGCGATAAGAGCGGGATCAGCCTGTATAAAGCTGCGGCGAAATTTAAATATGGCCCGGTATGGGCTCGCGGCGGTTATATCCAGCCAACCGGGCAAACGCTGCTGGCTCCGCACTGGAGCTTTATGCCGGGTACTTACCAGGGTGCTGAAGCTGGCGCCAATTTTGATTACGGCGATGCCGGCGCGCTGAGTTTCTCCTATATGTGGACGAACGAATACAAAGCGCCATGGCACATTGAGATGGATAAGTTCTACCAGAACGACAAGAAAACCAAAGTCGATTATCTGCACTCACTGGGTGCCAAATACGATTTTAAAAATGACCTCGTGCTGGAAGCGGCGTTTGGTCAGGCTGAAGGCTATATCGACCAGTATTTTGCCAAAGCCAGCTATAAATTTGATATTGCCGGAACGCCGTTAAATACCAGCTACCAGTTCTACGGCACCCGCGACAAAGTCAGTAACGGCGGTACGAACGATATCTACGACGGTACCGCCTGGCTGCAGGCGCTGACCTTTGGCTACAAGGTTGCTGATGTCCTCGATCTGCGTCTGGAAGGCACCTGGGTGAAAGCTGAAGGCCAGCAGGGCTACTTCCTGCAGCGTATGACTCCGACCTATGCTTCCTCCAACGGTCGTCTTGATATCTGGTGGGATAACCGCTCTGACTTCAACGCCAACGGTGAAAAAGCGGTATTCTTCGGTGCGATGTATGACATGAAGAACTGGAATATGCCGGGCTGGGCGTTCGGCGCGTCATACGTGTACGCGTGGGATGCTAAACCGGGCAAAATGTCCACGCCGGACGCTTACTACAACCCGGACAAACGTCTGGAAGAGTCCGCCTATAGCCTCGATGCCATGTACACCGTCCAGGACGGCCGCGCGAAAGGGACGTTGTTCAAACTGCACTTTACCCAATACGACAACCACTCCGATATCCCGAGCTGGAGCGGTGGCTATGGCAACATCTTCCAGGACGAGCGTGACGTGAAGTTCATGGTTATTGCCCCGTTCACTATTTTCTGATGCCGCAGCGGCAGGCGTAAACCTGCCGCAAGCCTGAGAGGTCGAATATGAAGAAGCTATTACTCATCGCGGTTATGGCATCGGGCCTGGTAGCCTGCACGCAGTCCCCCGCACCGAAGGAAGATACGAAGTTAAAAGATGCTTATAGCGCCTGTATCAATACGGCGGAAGGGAACCCGGACAAAGTGGAGGCCTGCCAGAGCGTGCTGGACGTGCTGAAAGAAGAGAAACAGCATCAAGCGTTTGCCAACCAGGAAAGCGTGCGCGTTCTGGATTACCAACAATGTATTCAGGCGACCCGTACCGGCAATGACCAGGCGGTGAAAGCACGTTGCGATCGCATCTGGAAGGAGATTCGCAGCAACAACACGCAGCCCTGATCGCAGGCGCCAGACATCGTCAATAAAAACGCCTGATGGTTAACATCAGGCGTTTTTCATGGCGCGATCCTGTTTACAGCGGCGCGACCGGAGCAGGGGACTGATCGTAACCGCCCCAGACGGACTGATCGAACTCAATCACCGATCCGGTCATTAACCCGGACTCATCGCTGGCGAGGAAGGCGACCGCGCGCGCAACCTCTTCCGGCTGAATCAGACGGCCAAAGGGCTGTGAGGCGGCGGCTTTTTCCAGCCAGTCATCCTGCGCACCGTGATAGGTCTTCATTATGCGGTCTTCACCTTCCGAGGCCATCCAGCCGATATTCAGCCCGTTTACGCGGATCCGGTTGCGTAACAGCGCGTAGGCGGTGTTGCGGGTTAACGTCGCGAGGGCGCCTTTTGATGAGCAATAGGCGGCAATAAACGGCTGGCCGGCCAATGATGACATGGAGCAGATATTGACGATGCTACCGGTAATGTTTTCCCGGCGCATAATTTTGATCGTCTCCTGCATCAGAAAGAACGGGCCGCGTACATTGGTGGCGAAAATGCTGTCAAAGCGCTCTGGCGTGGTATCAAGAATCGATCCCCGGTCGGTCATCCCGCCTGCGTTGACCAACACATCCACCCGCTTGAATAACTCATCTGCTTTGGCGATCACCGCGCGACAATCGTCTACCGAAGAGAGATCGGCACGCACGAACGTCACCTGGGCTGCCGTACGGCTCATAATCTCGTCGGCGACGAGGCGTCCTTTTTCCTGGTTTCGACCACAGATGATGATGCCGCTGGCACCATTTTCGGCCAGCTGACGAGCGATAGCAGCACCCACACCCTGGGTGCCACCGGTGATAACGGCGACTTTGCCGGCGAAATTATTCATGGTTATGCCTCTTTATCTACGTGTTGTGTTGTGGTCAGAAGCCGACACGTTGCTGCTGGCGTCCGGTAAGATGTTCGGTGTAAGCCTGGTTCACGGATTCACGGGCGCTGACTTCCGGCACCCCGACATCCCACCAGGCATCCCCTGGTGTCCAGCTACAGGGATGAGTGGCGATAGAGATGACGGTCGTACGGTCATTTCCTTTCGCCCACTGAATAGCCGCTTCCAGCTCTGTCAGCGTATTAACCTTGCGGGCGCAGGCACCCATCGATTGCGCGTGAGCGACAAAATCAACATGAAAAGGCTCCTGCACCCGGCAATCTTTCAGCAGGTTATTAAACGATGCGCCGCCCTTGGCGTTTTGCAGGCGGTTGATCACCGCATATCCCCCGTTATCGCAGACGATCAGGATGAATTTATGCCCGGAGAGGACGCTGGAGTAGATATCCGAGTTCATCATCATGTAGGTGCCGTCGCCGATCATCACGATGACATCGCGATCGAGCCCCGCCATTGCGACCCCCCAGCCCGCGGAAAGCTCGTAACCCATGCAGGAGAAGCCGAACTCACAGTCGAAGGTACCCGGATTTTTCACCCGCCAGCCTTTGACCAGCTCGCCCGGCAGCCCGCCGGCGGCGCTGATGATGTAGTCTTCCGGCGCCGCCTGCGCATTGACGATACCCACGACCTGGGCGTAGGTCGGGTCACCTTCCGCCGGAGTCGGCTCCTGTTTTTCGGCGATCAGCGCATTCCACTTCACGAAAGCCTGACGTCCTCTCTCCAGCCACGCGGCGTCTGCCCGCCAGTTGCCCAGCGCCGCGTGTAAATCATTGAGCCCTTCGCGAGCGTCGCACACCAGCGGCAGCGACAGGTGCTTATGCGCGTCGAAACGCGCGGCGTTGAGGGTAATAAACTGCGCGTCATGGCTGAATACGGTCCATGAGCCGGTGACAAAATCCATCAGCCGGGTGCCGATAGCGAGGATCACATCGGCATTGGCCGCCAGCTCATTGGCGGAAGTGGAGCCGAGAATACCGATCGGGCCCATATGCAGCGGATGGTGATGAGTGAAAGTGCCTTTGCCGGCAATGGTTTCCACCACCGGGATCCCATGTTCTGTGGCGAAATTTTCCAGCGCGCTTTCTGCCTGCGAATAACGCACTCCGCCACCGGCGATAATCAACGGACGTTGCGCCCGCTGCAGTCGTTCTGCGGCGAGGGCCAGCTGTACCCGATCGGCCCGTGGGCGCGCCGTCAGATGTACCCGCGGCTGAAAGAAAGCGTCCGGATAGTCATATGCCATCTCCTGCACATCCTGGCAGATACCGATAAACGCCGGACCACAGTCGCCGGGATCGAGCATGGTGGCGACCGCCTGCGGCAGAGAGGAGAGGAGCTGCTCCGGGTAGGTAATGCGATCCCAGTAGCGGCTGACGGCTTTGAACGCGTCGTTAACCGTTTGGGTTGGGTCGTTAAAGTGTTCCACCTGCTGCATCACCGGATCCGGACGACGGCGGGCGAAGCTATCACCACAGATCATCAGCAGGGGTAAGCGGCTGGTATGGGCGACACCTGCCGCCGTCAACAGGTTAGTCGTGCCCGGTCCGATGGACGCGGTGACTACCATAATCTGCCGCCGAACCATCGCTTTAGCAAAACCGACGGCGGCAAAAGCCATGGACTGTTCATTCTGTCCACGCCAGGTCGGGAGGGTTTCCTGTGCGGCTTCCAGGGCTTCACCTAAGCAGGTGACGTTACCATGACCAAAAATGCCATAGACCCCCGGAAAGAGAGGAACCTGTTTCCCGTCCACCTCTGTAAACTGATTGCTCAGATAACGGACGATTGCCTGAGCCGCCGTACAACGAACAGTAGCCATGCTTTTACTCACTCTAAAAGGGGATGCCGTCTAAGGACATCCTGGTTACGGGTGACAGCTTTTATTGCTTTATGTGCCTGGCTAGCAATAAAAGTTGCAAAAAAAGGCTGTGGTTACCCCTTCCCGGCAGACCGGGAGAGGGGGATATCTCATTCTCCATCAGTCGCGCTGGCGTTTACGTCCCATGCTCGCGTGCTGGGCTTGCTCAGTCAGCGTTTCTAGCCGTGGTTCCGCTTCCTCAGGCGAGAGCGCCGACGCTAATGCCATCGCAATGCTTTGCGCCAGGCACACCGGGGCCGCCAGCGACCGCGAGAAGCTGTACTCTTCTTCGGGGATGGTAAACAGAACCCGGGCATTTTTGGCCAACGGCGAAAGCGGGCTATCGGTCATGGCGATGACAGGGATCTGCCGGATAGCCGCTTCATCGGCGATGGCAATCACCTCTTTGGCGTAATGGCGAAAAGAGATGGCAAGCAGTACGTCGCCTTCACGCATATTGCTGGCTATCTGTTGGGCCAGCCCCCCGGAGGAGTCCAGCAGGCAAACCCGGCGATTCAGCATGGTCAGCAGATAGCGCATGAGCTGCGCTACCGGTTCCGAACGTAACTGACCGGCGATAAAAATCGTATCTGCCTCTTTTAACAACCGGGCGGTAACATCCAGGTCCCGCTCGCTGACATTGCTTAATAGCTCCTGCAGGGTGGCGATATCACGGATCACCAGGCTTTGCAGAAAACCCAGATTGCCCTGGTGCTGATTTTTTTTCAGGTCGTTTTCCAGCGCGGTAATCCGCTCATTATATCCCGGTGCCGCCGTCGCCAGCCGGGTCTGGAAGACACTCTGCATCTGTTTAAATCCGCTGTAGCCGAACGCCTGGGCAAAACGGACCAGCACCGAAGGGTGCATACCGCATTTCGCGGCTATGGCGTTAATCGACTCCAGCGCTACGGTATTGGGGTTTTGCGTAATGTAACGCGCGGCCTGTTGAAAGCGCTCCGACAGCTGGGGATAGCGGCGGGTGATTTCATTCACGATCTGCTCATAGTTGCGATGAGGGATCGTGTTATCCGGCAGCTGGTTGTGTTTTTTCTGACTCATTTGATGGTCTTCCTGGACAGTACACCGTTATGCCTGCACGTTACTGCAATAAAAATTGTGAGTAAAAGCTCATCTGCAATTATTTCTATCCGATCGTTCGGCTGCAGGGAAAAAACTTGGATGAAATTTGTGATTGCTATCGTAAAAATAAATTTTCATTTTTATTTATTTTGAAATAAACGTTGCGATTTCGTTTTTTATCTCACTGATTTTTATTGATTAAATACACATCCCCCTCGTTTGTTTTGTCATAAATCCCCTTATTGCAATTTTTGTTGCTTATAACCTATGTTTGCAATTAATGGTGATTTTAAGGCAGGAAAGCAGCCGGAGGCATGACGACAATGTACGACGATTATGGGCAGTTTATTGCGGGAGAGTGGCGTCGGGGGAGCGGTCCGCAATCGATCGCGGTATGCGATCCGGGTAATGGGCAGATTATCGGCCAGATTACGGCGGCGGCAGAAAGCGATACTCAGGATGCGCTGCGTAGTGCCGGGCAGGGATTGGCGCTTTGGCGAGAAACCCTTGCCTGGCAACGTGCCGATATCCTGCAGGCCGTGGCGCGAGAAATGGTGGCGATGGCGCCGGAGGCCGCGCTGACGATCTCCCGGGAAAGCGGTAAACCGTTGGCACAAGCGAAACGTGAGTGGGAGCTGTCGGTCGATCAGTTTGTCTGGTATGCCGAAGAGGCGCGGCGTATCTACGGTCGCATTATTGAAAGCCGCGTACCGGGCGGGCGTCTGGAGGTACACCATGAACCGGTGGGGATCGTTGCCGCGTTCACCGCCTGGAATTTTCCGGTAGTGCTGGTGGCGCGTAAGCTGGCTCCTGCCCTGGCGGCCGGTTGTGCGGTGGTGCTGCGTCCCTCCAGCGAAGTTCCTGGTTCGGCGATGATGATTTTTGAGTGCTTACGCCGGGCGGGTCTGCCCGCCGGCGTGGCGAATCTGGTGATCGGGCCGACCTCTGCTACCTACGAGCCGCTGGTCAGTTCGCCGCTGGTGAAGAAGATCTCGCTCACCGGGTCGACCCGGCTGGGGCAGCAGATGATCCGCGACTCCGCCGCCACAATCAAACGCCTGAGTATGGAGTTGGGGGGGAACGCACCGGTGATCGTCTGGCCGGATGCCGACATCGATAAGGCGCTGGATCTCTCGGTAGCCACCAAATTTGCCAACAGCGGCCAGGTGTGTGTGACCTGCGATCGTTTCTATGTCCATGAGAGCTGCTATGCCGCGTTTGTCGACGGCTTTGCCGCGCGCGCCAGCAGACTGAAGGTCGGCTATGGTCTGGAGCCGGATACGCAAATGGGGCCGTTGATTCATCCCCGCCGTCTGGAGGAGATGGCAAGCATCGTTGAGGATGCCAGGCGTAAAGGCGGCCGGGTGGTGACCGGTGGACGACGTATCGAGTGCAATGGCGGCTATTTCTTCGAACCGACGGTGATTGCCGACCTGCCGGATGAGGCGCGGGCGCTGGCCGAAGAAAACTTTGGCCCGATTGCCGCCATCACCTCTTTTGGCGATGACGATGATCTGTGGGCGCGGGTCAACAATAGCGGCTTTGCGCTTTCCGCCTATGCCTTCACTCGTGACCCGGCCAGGATGCGTGAAACCGTCGCCCGTTTCGAATCCGGTATGGTGGGGATCAACAGCTATGCGCTGGCGGCGGCTGAAGCGCCGTTTGGCGGGATCAAAGCCAGTGGCATGGGGCGGGAAGGGGGAAGCGAAGGTCTCCTCGACTATATGAATGTCAAGCTGGCACAAATTGTGGTGTAAGGAGCAGCGATGAAAACGAATAACATCAAAGCCTGCTGGGCGGCGGGGATACCGGTGCTGAACGGGTGGCTGAGTATCGCCAGCGCTTTCAGTGCCGAAATCATGGCGGAGCAGGGTTACGACGCGTTGACGATCGATCTGCAGCACGGTTTTGTCGGGTATGACGATGCCAGGCCGATGCTGCAGGCGATGCGCGCCAGCGGCGTGGCGCCGATGGTACGCGTGCCGTGGCTGGATCCTGGGATGATTATGAAGGCGCTGGACGCCGGCGCCTGGGGGATCATCTGCCCGATGATTAACACCGCGGAGCAGGCGCGCGAGCTGGTCTCCTGCGTACGCTACCCGCCTGCCGGCAGCCGCAGCTTTGGCCCAACGCGCGTGACGTTTTCCGCCGGCCAGGATTACGGCCAGCATGCCGATGAGCAGGTCGTCTGCTTCGCCATGATTGAGACCGCAGAAGCCGTACGCAATCTTGACGCGATTCTCGATACCCCCGGTCTGGATGGCGTTTACATCGGCCCGACCGATTTAACCCTCGGTCTGACCGGACGTCGATACCGCACCGGCTTCGATCGTGAAGAACCGGAGATCGTCGCGGCAATCCAGCAAATTCTCGCGGCGGCCCACCGCGCCGGGAAGCGCGCAGGTTTGCATAACGGCACGCCAGAATACGCGGCGAAGGCCGTCAGTTGGGGATTCGATCTGGTCACCGTCTCTAATGATGTCCAGCTGCTGCGTTCCGCGGCCGCCGCCAGCGTTCAACGCTTTCACCAGCTGCAGGGGAACACCTCGCCGGCCGGGAGCGTTTCGCCGAAGGGAGGTTACTGATGCCGCATGTTCTGGTGGCCGGGAAAATTCATCCCGCAGGAATTGAGCTGTTGCGTAGTGCGCCGGGATTTACCGTCGAACTGATTTCGCCGGTGAGCGTCGACAGCTATGCGCCGTTTTTGCCGCAGGCCGATGCCTTATTGATCCGTACCCAGCCGCTGACCGCCGTAGAGATTGCGAGCGCCCGGCAGTTGAAGATCGTCTCACGTCACGGCGTAGGTTATGACTCGGTCGATATCGCAGCGCTGAGCGCCCGGCACATTCCGCTGGCGGTGGTGGGCGATGTGAATTCGCGTTCGGTGGCGGAGCATACCCTCGCGCTGCTGCTCGCGTTGGCGAAGCGGGTCTGTTACTTCGATCAGGCGATTCGTGCAGGAGACTGGAACAGTCGTAATACCTTTTCTGCCGTCGAACTGGCGGAAAGAACGCTGTTTATCCTCGGATTCGGCCGTATTGGCAGGGAGGTTGCCCGACTGGCGCAGGCTTTTCGCATGAAGGTGGTGGCCTGGGATCCTTATGTGGCCGATAGCGCGTTTGCCGATCTCGGTGTTGCCCGGGTTCGGGATATCGACGCCGGACTGCAGCAGGCGGATGCCGTCACTATTCATCTGCCGCGGGTGGGCGATCGGCCGCTGATCGGCCGGGCGGAACTGGCGCTGCTCAAACCCGGGGCATTGATTATTAATACCGCCCGGGGGGGAATTATTGATGAGGACGCGCTGGCCGGCACGCTGGCCGCTAATCATCTCGGCGGGGCGGCGCTGGATGTTCTGGAATGCGAACCGGCGGATCTGGCCTCCGCGCTGCTGGAACAAAAAGAACGCCTGATCCTGACGCCGCACAGCGCCGGGTTGACCGGCGAAGCGGCGATGCGCATGTCGGTGTCGGCGGCGCAGAATATTATCGATTATTTCAACGAATGCCTGGAACCGTCGCTGGTCGTCAACCCTGAAGTGCTGGCGATCAATGCGGTGATGAACCCATTACCTTGAAGCCTGAAGATCCTGTGGAGAATACCATGATAAACGTTGCAGTCCTTGGCGCCGGGCGTATCGGCCATGTCCATGCGGCTAATGTAGCCGGTCATTGCGATGCCGTGCTGGCGGTGGTTGCCGATCCCTTTATAGAGAATGCGCAGAAACTGACGGCGGCATATGGCGGAAGAGCGATAAGCGATCCGCTGGAGGCTATCGCCGACCCGACCATCGACGCGGTGGTGATCGGGACGCCGACGGATACCCACGTGAGCCTAATGCTGGCGGCAGCCCAGGCGGGGAAGGCGGTGTTATGTGAAAAGCCGGTCGATCTGGATATTCAAAAAGCGCGTGAAGCCCAGCGGGTGCTTGGAGAACGCGCCTCCCGGGTGATGTTGGGGTTTAACCGCCGTTTTGACCCGGGTTTTAGCGAAATTCACCAGCGTCTGCGGGCGGGAGAGATTGGCGAGCTACATCAGCTGCTGATTACCAGCCGCGATCCTGGCCTGGCTCCGATGAACTACCTCAAACATTCCGGGGGCATATTCCGCGATATGGCGATCCATGATTTCGATCTTGCGCGCTGGATCCTTGGCGAGGAGCCGGTGGAAGTCTTTGCCAGCGGTAGCCGGCTGTTTGCGCCCGAACTGGAGGCGTTGGGCGACTACGATACCGTGATGGTGCAGCTGCGTACCGCTTCCGGCAAGCAGTGTCAGATTAACTGCAGCCGACAGGCGGTATATGGCTACGACCAGAGGATTGAAGCCTTTGGCGCCGGCGGCATGTTGCTTAACGACAATCAGCGTGAGACCAGCGTACGCCGCTACGGCGCACAAGAGACGGAAGTTCGTGGCCCGCTGCTTAATTTCTTTATGCAACGCTATACCGACGCCTATCGTCTGGAGATGGCGGCATTTATCCGTGCGGTAAAACAAGGGGGAGATGTACCGGTGAATATTCACGATGGCTGTGCGGCATTAGCACTGGCAGACGCTGCACAATTATCGGCGGATACCCGGCAGGTCGTACAATTGAATTAACAGTTTTCTACAAAATATATCTGGATGAGTTGATGCCGCTGGCTATTTCCCCATGGTGGGACGGTGAACGCTTTGCTGAATATAGCCATTCAACGTAACCTGCCGGAAATTTTATTTATATTTTCGGCACACATTTAAAGCTAATCATTTATCTGGAAGATGAACATGAAAAAAATAACCTTACTGTGCCTTGCCTCGTTATTAGCCAGTCCTGCCGCCATGGCTCTTCAGGTTGGCGTAACGATGGCGCAAATGGATGATGTTTTCCTTTCACGGCTGCGCGGTTATATTGCCGAACGGGCAAAAACCTATCCCGATATGAAGGTGCAATTTGAAGATGCTCAGGGGGCGGTCGATAAATCGCTTGGCCAGGTGCAAAGTTTTATTAATGCGAAAGTCGACGTCATTATCGTTAATCCGGTCGATACTCAGGGGACAAAGAATATTACCGATGCGGCTCGCGCTGCGAAAATCCCGCTCATCTATCTCAACCGTATGCCCTCTGATTCGAAAATGGGCGATGGCGTAAGCTATATCGGCAGCGACGAGATCGAAGCCGGACGCATGCAGATGCAGTATCTCGCTGACATGGTGAAGGATCGCAAAAGCGTCAACATCGCGATTATGAAAGGGCTGTTAAACAATGATGCTACCCGTTTCAGAACCCAGGGGGCGAAAGAGGTGATTGCTAAACACCCGAATATGCATGTGGTGCTCGAAGATACCGCGAAATGGATGCGTGAAGATGGTATGAATCTGATGAATAACTGGATACTTACCGGCGAGAAAATCGATATTCTTTCTGCTAACGCTGATGAAATGGCCATCGGCGCGGCGATGGCCATTAAAAGTAATGGCATGAAGGTGGGTAAAGATATTCTGGTGGGTGGGACCGATGGCGGAAATAATGGCCTGCAGGCCATGAAAACCGGCATGATGACCGTTACCGTATTTCAGGATGCCAAAGCCCAGGCCTTCGGGGCCGTCGATATGGCTGAGAAAATATCGAAAGGGGAAAAGGTAAAAGATATTGAATTTATCCCCTTCCAGTTAATTACCCCAGAAAATTATCAAAAATTCATGAACCATTAATAATGGATTGTCCGACGGTCAATGAGTGCACTGGTGATATTCACAAGTGCACATTTTATGACGGAGTTTTTATGCTTACGATGAAAGGTCCAGGCGTTTTTCTTGCGCAGTTTGCTCGCGATGAAGCGCCTTTTCATTCTCTGAACGCGATCGCCGGTTGGGCGGCGGAAAAAGGGTTTAAAGGGGTGGAGATTCCCAGCTGGGATGCGCGCCTGATTAACCTTGAGCGCGCGGCGGAGAGCCAGACCTATGCCGATGAAGTGCTGGGCATCCTCGATGAACACGGGCTGGCGTTGACCGACCTCGCCAGCCACCTGCAGGGACAGCTGGTGGCGCTGCATCCGGCCTTCGATCTGCCTGCCGATAGCTTTGCCCCGGCGGCGCTGCGCAATAATCCCCGGGAGCGCCAGCAGTGGGCAAGCGAGCAGCTGCTGCTGGCGGCAAAAGCTTCACAGCGGCTGGGCCTGACGAAGCATGTCACCTTTTCCGGTACCCTGCTGTGGCCCTATCTCTACCCCTATCCGCAGTGGCCGGAAGGGTTGATTGAAGAGGGGTTTACCGAGCTGGCCCGCCGCTGGACGCCGATCCTCAATGCCTTTGACCAACAAGGCATCGATCTGTGCTACGAAATTCATCCCACCGAAGACCTTCATGATGGGCTGACCTTTGAGCGCTTTCTGGAAAAAACCGGCAACCACCCGCGCTGCAACATCATGTACGACCCGAGCCATCTGATCTTGCAGGGAATGGATTACCTGACCTACATCGACCATTACCACGAGCGCATTAAAGCATTTCACGTTAAGGATGCCGAGTTTCGCCCGGACGGCAAAACCGGCGCCTACGGCGGTTATCAGCCGTGGAGTCGCCGGGCGGGACGCTTTCGTTCACCGGGAGACGGGCAGATCGACTTCGGGGCGATCTTTTCAAAACTGACCGGTTATGACTTTGACGGCTGGGCGGTTCTGGAATGGGAGTGCTGTTTTAAGAATCCGGAAGATGGCGCCCGGGAAGGGGCGCAGTTTATCGCGGAACACATCATCAAGGTGACCGATCAATCCTTTGATGATTTCTGTAAATCCTATGCCGATCGTTCGGTAAACCGAAGCATTCTCGGACTATAAGAGGGCAAAATGAGCAGACAAACTTTGCAGGGACGGCGTATTCGCTTAGGAATGGTGGGCGGGGGAGAGGGGGCTTATATCGGCGGAATTCATCGCTTTGCCGCCCGGCTTGACGATCGCTACGAGCTGGTGGCCGGCGCATTTGACGTCGATGCGGAAAGGGGACGGGCGTTTGCTCTCGACAATTTGATCGCCGAGGATCGTGCCTATACCGACTATCAGAGCATGGTTGCCGCCGAAGCGGCCCGCGAGGATGGTGTCGATATCATCGCTATCTGTACGCCGAATTTTACCCATTTCCCGATAGCCCGCGCCTGCCTTGAAGCGGGAATAGATGTCATTTGCGAAAAGCCGCTCACCACCACCCTGGCGGAAGCGGAGGCGCTGCAGGAGATCGTGGCGCGAACCGGGCGCTTCCTCGGCGTGACCTATACCTATTCGGGTTACCCGATGGTTGTGGAGGCGCGTGCGCGGATCGCGGCAGGGCTGCTGGGCAAGGTACGTACTGTACAGGTGGAATATCCGCTGGAGTGGATGGCCACCGGCGTGGAACTGAAGAATAACCCGCAGGCGGCCTGGCGGGTCGATCCGCTGAAAAACGGCCGCGGCGGATCGATTGGCGATATCGGTACCCACGCCTATCATCTGGCGGGCTATGTCACAGGGTTGAAGGCGCAGAGCGTGCTGGCTGACTTAGCCACTTTCGTTGAAGGCCGTGCTCTGGATGATAATGCCCATGTGCTGATCCGCTATGAAGGCGGTGCGCGTGGAATGCTGTGGTCTTCGCAGGTGGCGATCGGCTGCGCCAACGCGCTGCGTCTGCGGGTATTTGGCGAAAAAGGCAGTTTGATCTGGTCCCAGGAGCAGCCCAACGAACTGGTTTTCACTCCGTTAGAAGGGGTGACGCAAATCATTAAGCGCGGGCGCGCGGATCTGGATGCGCTCACGCAAGCGCGTACCCGCACGCCGCCGGGCCATCCTGAAGGCTATATCGAGGCGTTCAGCAACCTCTACAGCGGCTTCGCCGCAGCCTTGCATAGCCGTGAAGCGCAGCAGGCGCTCAGCCTGACGGGCGCCGCGGTACCGCAGGTGTATGATGGTCTTAAAGGCGTGGCGTTTGTCGAGGCGGTTGTCGACAGCCATGAGCAGGGGTCGCAGTGGGTCACGCCAGCATACCGCTGAGGCGATGTGGATGCGCACTCTTCACCGACTGCGCATCTTCCTTTCAGGTATACATATTGAACCGGGTGATGATGTTGATCCGTGAATAGGGTTTGAGCGATTCGCCCTCAGGGATAAAACCGTGGAAGGCCAGCAAAGAGCGGAATGCGGTCTGCGCATCCAGCTGCAGATTGTGTTCTATCAGCGCATCGATTTTCCCCGCCTGCATCAGTGCCCGGTTTTCCCGGTCAAAATCATGGCCGATAAAGGTCTTTATGCGTCGGTTTCTCTCGGCGAAGGCGCGGATAATCCCGGCGTTACCGCCGCCGACGGTATAGACCGCTTCGGTATGCGGATGAGCATCAAGGTACTGGCACAGACAGGCGTACATCTGATGGTCAATGCCCAGTCCGCCGGCGACGACATTGATGCTGTTGCGCGGGGCAAACTGTTCAATTCCCGAGATAAATCCGGCAATACGCTCCCGCTCTCCGATGAAATCATTGCTGCCGGTGACGGCGGCGATTTGAGTGCTGTCGGCGCCCAGCCACTTTGACATCAAAAATGCCGCGGCTTTGCCCGCATCAACATTATCCATGCCGATGTAGCGCAGACGGGCGCTGGACGGAATGTCGGTGACGATGGTGACAACCGGCACGCGGCGTTTGAGCAAAGCGTCGATGGTGGAAACCAGAGAGGGGGAGTTCATGGCCTTTAAAATCACGCCATGGCTGCTGAGCGCGCATTTTTTCAGCAGCGCGTTCATCTCTCGCTCGCTGATGTCCTCGTAACAGTGAAAGCGGAGCTGAATGCGAAAGGGGTTAAAGCTGGCTAACTGGCTGCTGAGCGCCTCCCTGACCAGCTCGCTAAAGCGGTCAGGGGTATGCATGATGACATCGAAATAGATCGTTCTTCCCTGGGCGAGCCCGGACTTTTGCAGCAGTTCCAGATCGGTCAGAGCCTGCTGAATGCGATGCAGCGTTTGCGGGTGTACCTGCCCCCGATGATGTAGCGCCCGGTCGATCGTGGCGAGACTCAGTCCTGACTGAGCGGCTATCTGCTTTTGGGTAAATTTTGCCATCGATCACATGAGGTTTTTATGAGGTGTTTTTGAGGTTCTTGATGTGGAGTCTAGCTGCTAAGTTATTTCTTAACAACGTTCGTTTTCGAGACGTTGAACAAAAAAATAACCGCCGTCTGGCACCCTTACCCCGTGGAGCTACTCATGACATCGCAATATTTTGTCCGACCCGATCGGGCCTCAGTTGAGGATTTCAACATCTTCTGTCAGCAGCAGGTGAACAAACAAGACTATCCGCTGGTCAGCGAAGTCGCTGAGGAAGTTCTGATTTACGACCATGACGTGTTAGCGCAGGCCGCGGCGACCAATAAACATGCGGTATTAAGCGAGCTACATCAGGGGCTCTCTTACGGTCCCGGCGTGCTGGTGGTACGCGGGCTTTATCAGGATATGGATGTCATCGACCGCGCTTCGGCGGTGTTTGAAACCATCATGGCCGATGAGTCTCGCACCCGGGTTCAGGCTGACCACTTTTCTCGCGCGGGGAACAATGGCCGGATCTGGAATGCGTTACAAAAGCTGGCGGAGCGTAGCCCGCAGACCTTCTGCGACTACTATGCTAATGAAATGCTTGGGTTAATTTGTCAGGCGTGGTTGGGACCTGCGTGGCGAATGACCGCTCAGGTTAACCAGGTACGCCCTGGCGGCGAAGCGCAGCAGCCCCATCGCGATTATCATCTCGGCTTTCAGCAGGGCGAGTTTGTTGCCGAGTTTCCCATCCCTGCGCAGATTCTGTCGCAGTATTTGACGTTACAAGGGGCGGTTGCGCACAGCGATATGCCGCTGGCGTCAGGGCCTACGCGCCTGCTGCCGTTTTCGCATCAGTATGAGCTCGGCTACATGGCCTACCGCCAGCCGGAGTTCGTCGACTACTTTAACCAGCACTATGTTCAGTTGCCGCTGCAAAAAGGCGACGGGCTGTTTTTTAACCCGGCGTTGTTTCATGCCGCCGGGAACAACACGACGACTGATCATGTTCGCACCGCTAATCTTTTGCAGATCTCCTCGGCGTTCGGCGTCCCGATGGAAGATGTGAACCATGAGCTGGTGTTGAAAAAAATCTATCCCCAGCTTCAGGACGGGCAATATCGCGCGGGCGATTTTCAGGCACTGATTGCCGTGGCTGCCCGGGGCTACTCATTCCCCACCAATCTTGATACCGACCCGCCATTAGGTGGAATGGTCCCGAAAACCCAACAGACTCTGGTGCGGGAAGCGCTGGCAAACCGGTGGGATGAGGAACAGTTTACCCGTGCTCTCGACGAGCATACCGCGCGCAGAAAAGGGTAGGCGTTTGCACATAAAAAAAGCCAACCGTCAGGTTGGCTTTTTGTGGTCCGCGCGGTGGGAAATTACTTTTCCAGCGCGTCGTGTGCATGTTCATCTTCGCGGCAGTCGCCTTCCGCACAGTGGCCGTAAAGATACAGGCTGTGGTTGGTCAGACGGATGCCATGGCGGTGGGCGATTTCACGCTGACGCGCTTCGATAGACTCATCGCTGAATTCGATCACTTTGCCACAATCGAGGCAAATAAGGTGATCGTGATGGTGCTGCTGGGTCAGTTCGAAAACAGATTTACCGCCTTCGAAGTTGTGACGAGTCACAATGCCAGCATCATCAAACTGGTTCAGCACGCGATAAACAGTAGCGAGACCAATTTCTTCACCCATGTCGATCAGGCGCTTGTATAAATCTTCCGCACTGACGTGATGGTTATCCGGTTCCTGCAGGACTTCCAGGATCTTTAATCGTGGAAGTGTGACTTTCAGGCCAGCCTTCTTTAATGCGGTATTGTTGTCAGTCATGCGGAATCTGTCCTGTTGCTAAACGATCTACTTCCATCAGCGGAAGTAATACAGAGAATCACCCGATGCAATGCGTCTCATTATAGAACTGCCATCGTTAAATGAAAACTGCAAGTATCGGGCCTTGTATGCTGTCAAAAACGAGGTCCCAGCTACAAACTGCGTCACCTGACCTCGTTAAATCAGAGGACATTGTACAGATATGTGATTAAAAGTTAAAAACTTGTAGCTATTAGTTTGATTGCTTCTATCTATTAATGCGGCGAAATTTAACGGTAACGCCGCACAATCATCAGGCGTTTTTGATTTCTTCGAGATGCAGCTCTTCAGAGACCTGCTTAACCCACTTAGTCACGCGTTCGTTGGTCAGCTCCGGCTGGCGGTCTTCATCGATAGCCAGACCGACGAAGTGATCGTCATCCGCCAGGCCTTTAGAAGCTTCAAAATGATAGCCCGCAGTCGGCCAGTGGCCAACGATGGTGGCGCCGCGCGGTTCAATGATGTCGCGGATGGTGCCCAGCGCGTCACAGAAGTATTCCGCGTAGTCTTCCTGATCGCCGCAGCCAAACAGCGCAACCAGTTTACCGTTAAAGTCGACCTCTTCCAGCGTCGGGAAAAAGTCATCCCAGTCGCACTGAGCTTCACCGTAGTACCAGGTCGGAATGCCGAGCAGCAGGATGTCGTAGGCTTCCAGATCTTCTTTGCTGCTCTTGGCAATGTCGTGAACATCAGCAACATCTTTACCAAGCTGCTTCTGAATCATTTTTGCAATATTCTCGGTGTTGCCCGTGTCGCTGCCAAAAAAGATGCCGATGATTGCCATGAGTAAAATAACCTCTTGAAACTTAATGATGTGGTAGTGGCGTAATGCCCGCAGATAACGGCAATCATAGCAGAACAGGAGAGGGCGCGGAAACAGCAATCACGCCCGACTGCACACTCTGCTACATGAAAGTGTTTTTTTGAGGATTTTCAGGCTTTATCCCGGCTGTGCAGGGTTGCCAGCTGGTTCATCAGCATCTCTTCGATCAAATCGCTGCGGTTCATATTGCGAGCTTCCGCCAGTTCGTTGAGCGCATCAACCGCTTCAGCGTTGAGTTTTAACTCCACACGCTTCAGGCCGCGAACTTTATCGCGTTTGAGCTGATTGCGTTTATTTATGCGCAGTTGTTCATCGCGCGAAAGCGGATTGGTCTTTGGTCTACCCGGGCGACGCTCGGTTGCGAACAAATCTAATGTCGTACGGTCCGTTTGTTCTTTTGCCATGATTCAGAGTGACTTCGGGGAAACAAGTTGCCGGGCTATAGCCGACACAGATAGCGCGCCATAATACATCAGGCGAACCGCTGCGCCAACGACCGCGGGCATTCTGCAGCGCGGTCGGGCAGTTTTTAGCCAGTTAAGCCTGCAAAGCGGTCAGATAGCGACGAATGGCGCGCAGGACGGCTTCCGGTTTCTCCGCATGTACCCAGTGGCCGGCGCCGGCGATGACGTGCGCCCGCGCCTGTGGGAACTGGGCGAGCAGGGTATCGCGATAGTCATCGGTGACGTAGGGGGAGTTGCCTCCCGGGATGAACAGGGTTGGATGAGGCCAGGCAGGAACCGTTTGCCAGCCCACGATGTGCGGATATTGATCCCATAACACCGGCACGTTGAAGCGCCACTGGCCATCAACGAAGGATTTCAGCAGAAACTGAATCACGCCTTCTTCCTGTAGATGTTCGCGCATCACCGTGGCCGCCTGCTGACGGGACGCGGCGCCGGCGTCGGTGACGGCATTGATGGCGTTGAAAATTTCATCATGACGGCGCACGTGATAGTCCACCGGAGCAATATCAATGGCGACCAGGCCTGCGATGCGCTCCGGCGCCAGCGCGGTGAGCGCCATGACCGCTTTTCCGCCCATCGAATGACCAATAAAGGTGGCTTTCTCTATCTGCCGATCGTCAAGAGTATCGAGCAGATCCTGCGCCATCGCCGCGTAGGTCATCTCCGGCGAACGGGGAGAAAGACCGTGGTTACGCATATCAACCTGCAAAATATCGTAGTCGTTCACCAGGTCGCGGGCGAGGATGCCCAGGTTGTCGAGACTGCCAAACAGACCGTGGACCAGGACAACCGGGGAATTATTGTGCGGATTTTGTGCAGATTGCGTGCGGCTATTTAATTTCATGGCAAAGTTCTTTTTTTCGCTTCGTCGGGTTAGGGTATTATGTTGGACATTCTGCCATCCGGCTGCAAGACCCAGAGCTATCTGAGTTTTACCGCCATCCTGGTTTGACGCTATCCGCGGTCAGGATTTGTCCTTATAATCCTGACAACTTGTATTCAGAATAAGATATCGCACTGGATTAAGATGAAAACAATTGAAGTTGATGATGATCTCTATCGCTATATTGCCAGCCACACCCAGCATATTGGCGAGAGTGCATCCGACATTTTACGGCGCATGCTGAAATTTTCCGCCGTTTCCCAGACTGCCGCACCGGCTGTAAAAACCGCTCCGGCGCCGGCAGCGACGCCTGCCGTCGAAGCGAAGCCCGTGAATCCGGCGAAAGATAAAGTCCGCGCGATGCGCGAGCTGCTGTTATCTGATGAATACGCCGAACAAAAACGCGCGGTGAACCGCTTCATGCTGGTCCTGACCACGCTGTACTCCTTAGATAACAAAGCGTTTGCTGAGGCCACCGAGTCTCTGCACGGGCGCACCCGCGTTTACTTTGCCGAAGATTCGCGGATCCTGCTAAAAAGTGGTAACCAGACCAAACCCAAACAGGTTCCTGGTACACCGTGGTGGGTTATCACCAATACGAATACCGGTCGTAAGTGCAGCATGATCGAACACATCATGCAGTCGATGCAGTTCCCAGCGGAATTAATTGAGAAGGTCTGCGGCACGATCTAGTTTTATTCACCTTGCATCAGAAGGATCAGGCAATGGCAATCGATAAGCGTGCGGGTCAGCCTGCACAACAGAGTGATTTGATTAACGTCGCTCAGCTGACCGCGCAGTACTACGTACTGAAGCCGGAAGCGGGCAACGCGGAGCATGCGGTGAAGTTTGGCACCTCTGGCCATCGTGGCAGCGCAGGGCGCC